>ERZ1023203.2-NODE-2-length-611205-cov-14.832612_pt1 | contig 611205 bp, 623 predicted proteins | sample MGYA00380444_ERZ1023203 | MGnify/ENA primary metagenome ERZ1023203 (study PRJEB33173, sample SAMEA4830386) | metagenome | study: EMG produced TPA metagenomics assembly of the PRJEB25223 data set... | reverse complement strand
TTTTTTTGAAATTCTTTTTGTTGGGGCCCCAACCCCAACTTGCATTGCTTGTTGAATTTCTTTTTTTGAATTTCTCTTTGTTGGGGCCCCATCCCCAACTTGCATTGCTTGTTGAATTTCTTTTTTTCAATTTCCATTTTTTAGGAGTTTGTATCATTATAGAACTGTATGTAGTTCATTACATGTACATACCGCCATTTACATGAATCGTTTGACCAGTAATGTATTTTGCTTTTTCAGAAGCTAAGAATGCAACTGTATTCGCAATATCAGTATCTTCACCAAAACGTGCTAAAGGAATTTGACCTAACATTTGTTCTTTCAAGTCATCACTTAAAGCATCAGTCATATCGGAAACAATAAAACCAGGTGCAACAGCATTTACAGTAATTCCACGTGAAGCTAACTCACGTGCAGCAGATTTAGTTAACCCTACTACACCAGCTTTAGTAGCTACGTAGTTTGCTTGACCTGGATTACCAACAGCGCCTACTACGCTTGATAAATTAATGATAGAGCCACTACGTTGTCTTAACATTTGTGGCGTAACCTTTTGGATACAATTGAATACACCTTTTAAGTTAGTATCAATCACATCATCCCATTCTTGCTCTTTCATACGCATTAATAAATTATCACGTGTTATGCCAGCATTGTTAACTAATACATCAATAGAACCAAATTGACTTACAACTTCTTTAATCATTGCTTTTACTTCGTCACCGTTAGCAACATTCGCTTGAATCGCAAAGCTTTCGACACCTTTTTCTTTAATTTCTGATACAACTGCCTCAGCTTTATCTTGGTTACCTGCATAATTGACTGCAACATTATAACCTTCCTCAGCTAATTGAATTGCTATACTACGACCAATACCTCGTGAAGCACCTGTTACTAAAGCATTTTTAGCCATTATTCATTCCATCCTTTCACATCTTCTAGTGTTTGAATTGATGTTAATTTTACGTCTCTGTTAATTTTTTTAATTAAACCAGATAATACTTTTCCTGGACCAATTTCAATAAAGTGATCGACACCTTGTTCAATTAACCATTCAGTTGATTTGATAAATTGAACTGGAGAGTATAGTTGTTTTACCATATGGTATTTGATAACCTCTGCATCAGTTTCACCTTCAGCATTATAATTTTGAACGACCGGGAACTTTGCATCATGCCATTCAAATTGATTAATATATGCCGCAAAATCTTCTTCTATAACATTCATCATTGAAGAATGGAAAGGACCTGACACAGCTAATGGTAATACACGTTTCGCTCCTAATGATTTACCTTTTTCAACTAATTCATCAATTAATGTTTTATGACCTGAAACTACGATTTGACCAGGTGAATTAATATTTGCCGGTTCAATTAATTGATCTTCTGTTGATAGTTCTTTACAAATTTTATCTACTTCGTCAAAATCTAAACCTAAAACAGCAGCCATACTACCTACACCATTAGGGAATGCTTGAGCCATAAGTTCACCACGTTTACGAACAATCTTCACGGCATCTTCAAATGATAAAACACCGCTTGCCACTAAACTTGAATACTCGCCTAAACTATGACCCATAGTATAATCTGCATCGATATGATTTAACGCTTCTAATAATGCAACACTGTGCGTTAATAAAGCTGGTTGTGTATTTTCAGTTTCACCTAATTTACCTTCTTCATCTGTAAACATTGTTTCTAATAAATCAAAATCTACTGATTCTTGTGCTGTGTTTAATACTGCAGTAGCTTTTTCATCTACATTATATAAATCTTGTGCCATTCCCACTTTTTGTGCACCTTGACCTGGGAAAATGATCGCTGTTTTACCCATTTGTTCCACCTACCGTTTCTCTCATTGTTTGTACAATTTGTTGTTCTCCCGCAATTTTAGCCTGACGGATAGCTGAATAAAACGCTTTAGCATTTGAACTTCCATGCGCTTTAACGACTGTACCATCTAAACCTAATAATACTGAACCACCATACTCTGAGTAATCCATTTTTTGAGAGAATTGATTTAAGTCTTTTTTAAGTACTAAGGCTGCTATTTTATTTTTAAAGCTACTTAATAATGTTTCTTTTAACATTTTGCCAATTGATTTAGCAGTGCCCTCTAAGTTCTTAAGTACCATATTTCCTGTAAAACCATCTGTAACGACGACGTCTACGTTACCATCCATTAATGTTTTCGCCTCAACATTACCAGTAAATTTGAAGTCATTTTGTGCTTCCATTAACTCATAAGTTTTCTTAGTTAACGTATTACCTTTAGCTGCTTCTGTACCAATATTCAATAATGAAACTGATGGTTGTTTGATGCCTCTAATTTTTTGTGCATAGATATTACCCAACTGAGCATATTGTAATAAATGTTCTGGTTTAGCATCTGCATTCGCACCTACGTCTAGGAATACAAATCCTTTACCGTCTATCGTAGGTAAAGTAACAACTAATGCTGGTCTTGATACACCTTTGATACGACCAACAATGAATAAACCTGCTGACATTAATGCCCCTGTATTACCAGCTGAAACACATCCATCCGCTTCGCCAGACTTAACCGCTTCAGCCATTTTAACCATTGAACTATCTTTTTTACGTTTAATGGCACGTACTGGTTCATCTTCCATTTCGATTTTTTCAGAGCAGTGTCTAAAATCGATACGTCCATGATTTAATGTATATTGCTCTTGATCACCGAATAAGATGATTTCTAAATCTTTAAAATCGTCGACTGCTTTTTTAACAGCTTCAAGTACGATTCCAGGTGCGTCATCTCCGCCCATCATATCTACTGCAATTTTAACCATTTAATTCATCCTCACTTATATAGAACATTTTAAATTTACCAATAAAAACTAATTTATCTTTCACATAAGAGTTTACTTCTATTAAATAATGTTTGTTCGTTTGATTGATTACGTTGGCTACTGCTTTCACTGTATCATTTAATTTTACTTTATCCAGAAATTTAACATCACTTTCTTGCGTTAATACCGTTGGATTATGTATAAGTGCAACACACAAAGAGTTGGCCTGTGCAAATAAAACATGACCACGTGCAATTTGTGATTTAGAGAAAACGGAATCGCTTGTAATTTCAATCATCGATGTAGCTGTATCATTAGGTTTCAATTGAACTAAATCACCTATAATTTCATTAGCCTCAATTGATTTAATTTGATCGTAATTGTGTTCAGCTACTAATTTTACTCGTTTTCTTAATTCTGGAATATTCAAATGTGTTCGATCAAGTCGAATGGTTTGAATACTCACTTGGAACATTTCACATAGTTCATTGTCTGTGATAAAGGGGTTGTTTTCAATGGCTTGCTGAATCGCCTGTCTACGTTCATTTTTCTTTAATTTCACATTCTCACCCCTCATTTTAGTACCAAGTCTTAAACATTCCTCACATATCATAACACTTTCTATTTCAATCCCTCAACAATTAACTATAATACATACATAAATTTATTTATTGGTTATTAAATTCCTCGTTTTAAATGATAGCATTTTATCAATCAAAGCTCATATCAAGTAAATTATCTTCGATAAAATGTCTAAGATGATCATAATTTTCATTGAAAAATTCACCAGATTGAATTAATTCACCTGCTTCGTCTCTTGCTACTTCTAACATACGATAATCTTCTACAATATTGGCAACTAAGAAATCAGGCAAACCACTTTGCTTCACACCGAAGAAATCACCTGGACCACGCATTTCTAGATCTCGTTCACTCAATTCAAACCCATCTGTTGTTTGTGTCATAATCGTCATTCTTTCGATTCCAGTTTCAGTTTTAGGCGAAGCAATGAGCACACAATAACTTTGATGTTCACTTCTACCTACTCTTCCACGTAATTGATGTAAAGTTGATAAACCGAAGCGGTCAGCATCATATATCATCATAAAAGTCGCATTAGGTACATTAACACCTACTTCAACCACTGTCGTTGAAACTAATATATCAATTTCATGTTCACTAAAACGGTGCATGACTTCATCTTTTTCTTCATTGCTTAGTTTACCGTGTAATAAACCTACTTTGTTTTCACCATAGTATTGTTGTAATGATTCAAATAGTTCTACCACATTCTGTACATCTTCTAAATGTTCAGAGCTTTCAATAAGTGGACAAATGACATAGGCTTGTCTTCCTTTTTTTAATTCACTTGTCATTTGAGTTAATACTTGTTCATATTGCTCATGCTTTGCCCAACTCGTCATAATCGGTTTTCTACCTTTAGGTAACTGTTTAATAGATGAAACGTCCATTTCTCCAAACACTGATATTGCTAATGTTCTAGGAATCGGTGTGGCTGTCATAAACAAGACATTGGTCATCGCACCTTTTTCTCTTAATTTTTGACGTTGATTCACTCCAAAACGATGTTGTTCATCCGTAATGACTAAACCAACATTGTCAAAGGCAACATCATCTTGAATTAAAGCATGTGTACCAATTAAGCAATCTATCGTTCCATTTTCAAGTTGTTCTAACAAAATACGACGTTTTTTCCCTTTGACTGATCCTGTTAATAAAGCGACATTCATTGTGTCACCGAATAATTGAATTAAACTTTCGGCATGTTGTTCAGCAAGTATTTCTGTAGGTACCATAAGTGCTGATTGGTATCCAGCTGTTTTTAAGGCATACATACATATAGCAGCTACGACCGTTTTACCTGATCCAACATCTCCTTGTAATAATCTATGCATACGAATAGGTGCTTTTAAATCTCTAAATATTTCATTAACACTCGTCTTTTGGGCATCTGTTAATTCGAACGGTAAACTATCAATAAATGATTTTACTTTTTGAATATCATAATCAATTTCTATGGCATCGTCTGACGCTTTTTCTAATCGATTCAACCATTGCATGCGTAATTCAAACATAAATAATTCTGTAAATGCATAAGTACGTCTTGCTCTAAGTAAGTCTTGTTTACCTTGGGGATGATGTAAATGATTAAGTGTAAATTCTAAAGTTTCTAATTTATACTTATTTCTGAGCTCATCTGATAACCACTCATGTATGACTACATCATTTAATGACTGACGTATATGATCACGCAATTGCTTTTGTTTAATACCTTCTTTAATACGATAAACGGGCTCTAATTGTGTATCATTAAGATTTTCCTGCTGATTAAAGAACATTCTATTACCATTTATTTCTTGTTTTGAGCGATTCCATTTCCCTTTAACCGTTACAGTACCATGTAATTCAATTTTCTTTTTTAAATAAGGTTGATTAAAAAAGACGCATTTGACTGCAATTTGATTCACCATAATATGTACAGTTAGCTTAGATTTATTTCTCCCAAAAAATGCTACTGTTGGAGAGGAGTAAACTTCACCTTGAACAGTTACAGTACTTTGGTCTTCTGCCTCGTTTAAATCTATAACAGTATTATCCTCATAACGCGTAGGTAAATATAGTATGAGATCTTCGACAGTGTTAATATTTAATTCTTGTAATACAGCTAAACGCTTCGGTCCTATACCCTTAATTTGATTTAATGGATAGGGACTTTCTATTAAATTGACTTTCGCCATATTCGATCACCTTGTTATGTATTAATCTTTAATCTATATTGTCACTTAAATAATACATTCATTCTACCATTTAGTTCCTTCAATGGTGGATTAAAACGCATTGATGTATTTTAGTTTACATAATATTTTTACGGACTATATACTATAGTATCTTAATGCTATTGTTGTATGATGATTAACAAAAATAAAACGAGATAAAAGTAGTCAGAGTATTATTCTGAATATACTTTCAATCTCGTTTTATTCATTAAATATGTTTATTCAACAGCAAATAAATACTGATAAATAGGTTGTTGACCATTGTGTTTTTCAATTTCAACATCTGGATACGTAGATTCTATCCATTCAACAAGTTGATCTGTTGTTTGTTGATTTGCATCTTCACCAACAATAATTGTTAAAATTTCACTATCTTCAGAAAGCATGGCTTCTAACAATTGTTTAGTAGCAGTATATTGATCAGCATCGCTTGTTATGATTTTATCTTCAACAAGACCCATAAATTCATCTTTTTTAATTTCAACACCATCAATTTTAGTGTCTCTCACTGCAAATGTAACCGAACCAGATTTAACGACATCTAATGCAGTAACCATATGACTCTTATTATCTTCTAATGAAGAACCTTCGTCATATTGGAATAAAGCTGCAATACCTTGAGGAACAGATTTTGTAGGAATCACTACTGCCTCTGCATCAACAATTTCTGCTGCTTGTTCACTGGCCATTAAAATATTTTTATTATTTGGTAAAATAATCGCACGCTTACATTCTGATTGCTCAATGACTTTAACTATATCTTCAGTAGATGGATTCATTGTTTGTCCACCACTGATAATATGTGTAGCTCCCATTGATTTAAATAAATCTGAGATACCATCACCCATAGAAATAGTAATAATAGCTGTTTCGACAGTTTGTGGTGTGTCATCTTTATGATTATTCGCTTCTTTTTTAATTACTTCACGGTGTTGCTCTCTCATATTTTCAACTTTAAGTTTAATTAATTCTCCATATTGTTGTCCGTAATTAAATACTTGTCCAGGATATTCTGTATGAACATGCACTTTAACAATTTCATCATCATTGATTACTAATAATGAATCGCCAAATTCGCTCATATCTTGACGGAATTCATCTTCTTTAAATTCTTTCTTATCTTTACCAAAACGAACCATCATTTCAGTACAATATCCATAAACAATATCTTCTGTATTAATCACGCCATGGAAATCATGCTCGTCATTAACTAACGTATCTGTATCTAATTTAGGTTTACTTGCTTCAATCGTTTCGCCATTTAAACCTTTTAAGAATCCTTCATATACAGATAATAATCCTTTACCACCACTATCTACAACGCCAACTTCTTTTAATACAGCTAGTAAATTAGGTGTATTGTCTAATGACTTTTCAGCAGCTTCAATCGTTGCTTCCATGATTTCAACACAATCTTTAGATGACTCAGCTTTATCAATAGCTGCTTGAGCTGCATCTTTAGCAACAGTTAAGATCGTCCCTTCAACTGGTTTCATTACAGCCTTATAAGCTGTTTCGACACCTGCTTGAAGACTTTCAGCTAACTGTTGTGCATCAATTTCAGATTCTGTCTCGATATTTTTACAGAATCCTCTAAATAATTGAGATAAAATAACGCCAGAGTTCCCTCTTGCACCCATTAATAAACCTTTAGAGAATGTTTTACCAAGTTCTCCAATATTTTGAGATAAATTATTTTCAACTTCCTCACGACCAGAAGTGATTGTTAGATTCATATTTGTCCCTGTATCTCCATCTGGAACTGGATATACATTAAGCGAATCCACTAAATCTGCATTATTAGATAAATTTTGTGCCCCTTGTATAATCATATCGGCAAATAATTTACCATTGATTTTGCTAATCATTTCACGTTGTCCTCCTAAATCTTTTTGCCCGTTTGGTTTAATCTAACACCTTGTACAAAGATATTAACTGAATTCACTTTTACATTAAGCGTAGACTCTAATGTATATTTAACAGTTGACTGAACATTGTTCGCCACTTCTGAAATTTTCACACCATAACTTACTATAATATACATGTCTATATCAACATTTCCGTCCTCTTCACGAACTTTGATGCCTCTTGCATAATTTTCATGGCCTAAAATTTCTGCGATGCCATCTCTTACTTGCTGTCTAGATGCCATACCAACAATGCCGTAACATTCAACAGCTTTTCCACCTACAACTGAGGCGATGACTTCATTCGAAATATCAATTTTACCGTAATCATTTGAAATTTCTAATGTCATATTAATATTCCTCCTGAAAATAAAAGTTATGTGTTTCTTGTCTTATATAGATAAGCAATCTCTTTGCTAGTCTGCATTAATTATTATTACTAATTCATTCGAATTTTTAATGTTTAAATTTCCTATTTCTTTAAAGTATCATACTATATTACTCCACAGCTTACAATTATATCATAATTTATCAAACGTTTCTGTATATAATTCATGATTTATATAACTATTTATTGCTAATCTTAAACAATTGTGGTATCTTAATAAAGTATATAAGTTGTGACGTGTATTTATATTTATTAAAGGAGGTACTTTCATGGGTAAACAATGTTACGTAACAGGTCGTAAAGCTTCGACTGGTAATAATCGTTCACACGCTTTAAATGCGAACAAACGCAGATGGAACGCTAACCTTCAAAAAGTTAGAATTCTTGTTGACGGAAAACCTAAAAAAGTTTGGGTTTCTGCACGTGCTTTAAAATCTGGTAAAGTTACTAGAGTTTAATAAATATAATGCACATATAAATAGTCCTTATGTGGAGGACATATTTTAAAAGAACTTAAAGGATATCCTTTAAGTTCTTTTTTTCTACAAGTCTTTACTTCTAATTTGTAACACAAGACCATTATGAATTTCTATTTTGGCATTAGGTTTTTCAACCTCATTAGAAATCGTTAATGTCGATCCCCTTACTAACTTTTCCTTTTCCAAATTATATTTAAATCCTGCCAACGTTAATACAGGTTCTCCACTCACGGGTATAAAGGAAACATATTGATATTGCGCATGTGGTGATATATTGTGCATACCAGAAGTCAATAGTATGATTTCATTTTGCTCATCTATTATTTTAAATTTGATACCTTTATTAATATATTCTGATTTCAACAAAATTTGAATGACACCCATAAAATGATCTAATCGACCACCAGTAGCACCATATATATGAATATCTTGATACCCCTCTTCAACAGCTTGAGCAACGCCTAAACCTAAATCTGTATCATCTTTTTCAGCTTTAACAGGATGAATATTCAATTGTGTTGCTAAAAGTTGACGTTCTTGATTATTAACAGAATCAAAATCCCCCACTGAGAAAACAGGGTCAATTTGATTCTGAATTAAAATCAATGCTCCCCTATCAATACCAGCCCATGTTTCTTGAGCATGATGTTGAAATAGATCTTTAGGGATATATCTATCTGAACATAATAAATTGATTTTCATATTCAATCAGCCCTTTAACTTTTGTGTAACAGCTTGATAATCATCTTGTTTGAAGAAGTATGAACCTGTCACTAACATCGTAGCGCCATTTTTAACGCAAATTTCGGCTGTTTCTGCATTAATTCCACCATCAACTTCAATATCAAAAGTGAGTTGCTTTTCATTTTTTAAAGTATTTAATTCCAACACTTTATCCACACAATCCTCAATAAATGATTGGCCACCAAATCCAGGATTTACTGTCATAATTAAAACATAGTCCACTGCATTGATAATAGGTAAAATTTGGCTCACGGGTGTTCCCGGATTAATCACTACGCCTGCTTTTTTCCCTTTATTCTTAATTTGTTCGATAGCTCTATGGATATGTGCAGTCGCTTCTAAATGCACAGAAATTAAGTCTGCACCATGATCTGCAAAAAGTTCAATATACTGTTCTGGATTTTCAATCATCAAATGAACATCAATTGGTAACTTTGATTGTTGTCGCACAGCGTCTAAAATAGGTATGCCAATTGAAATATTTGGCACAAATTGTCCATCCATTACATCGAAATGTAAGCCATCTACACCTGCTTCTTCCAATTTAACTAATTCATCCTTTAAATTTAAAAAATCTACTGATAATAATGAAGGTAATACTTTTGTCATTTAATATCGTACCTTTCTTTCTGAAATTTCATTGAATAACTGTAAATAATGTTCATATCTAAATTGAGCAATATTCCCAACATCTAATTCTTCTTTGACTTTACATTTCGGTTCCTTTAAATGATTACAATTACGGAACTTACATTGTGTGCCATATTGTGCGATTTCGATGAAGTAATCTTTAAGTTCATCTTTATCAATATGATCAAAATCTAATGCGCTAAATCCAGGTGTATCTGCAATAAACCCATTAACTGTTTCGTGAAGTTCAACATGTCTTGTTGTATGTTTACCACGATTCAAAGATTTTGAAATATCGTTTGTATCAAGATTTAGTTCTGGTTTAAAACGATTTAAAAAGGTTGATTTACCAACACCAGATTGACCACTTAATACAATCAAACCCTCTCCCCATTCTTGTACCAAAGCATGTTGATCGTCATTAATACCAACAAATTGAGTTGAATAACCTATTTCTTCATATATAGCTAAATAACTATTGATTTTTTCAATTTGATTATCGTCAGCCATATCTTTTTTAGTAACTAATATTCTAGTATCTAAGCCGTAAGAATGTGCTATGACTAAGAATCTATCTAACAATTGAGTAGAAAACTGTGGTTCAACTGCACTCATGACTATAACTAATGTATCTATATTACTGACAGGTGGTCGTTTTAAAGCATTCTCTCTTTCATGAACATGTTGGATGTAACCTTCCGTTTCATTTTGAACATCAAAGTCAACAATATCGCCAACGATTGGTGAAAATTTCTTTTTTCTAAATAAGCCACGAGGCTTGGTATTATACCTTGTGCCATTCACATCAACTTGATAAACACCACTTATCAATTTTACAATTCGACCAGTCTTCAAAAGGACACCTCTCAATTTTATTTTACTGTTATTAGTATATCAAAATCATAACTATTTATATATCTTTCTATATATAAAAAGACGGTGAGTATTATTTTCAACTCACCGTCTGACCTGTTGTACTATATTGTATAGATTTAATCATCATATCCTACATCTTTATCTGCAACAACTTTATTATCTACTCTGATAGTATAACCAGCTGTTTTGCCTTTTTCGATTTTCATTGGAATATTGATAGATTTATTATCTTTGATTTCAAAGGATTGTATAGCCTCAGAACCATCATTATCTTTATCTCGAATATAAACTTCTACTTTTTGGCTTTTTCCTTTTTTACCAGAATAAGGTACTTCAACAGATTCATTGTAATTTTTTATGCCTTTTGCTGATGAATCCTCTGAATCATCTTCCTTAGATTTATCGTCATCAGAATCTGATTCTTCCCCCTTTGAAACGACTAATGAGATAGTAGAGCCTTCATCAATAGATTTACTCTTAGGTGATTGTGAAATAACATTGTTCTTTTTCATACTATCACTATACGTTTCAGAAACCTTTACTTTAAACCCTTTTGATTCAAGTTCTTTTTTAGCTGTAGAATATGATTTGTTTTCATAATTACTAACATAAACTTGTCTGACACCAAGTGATTCATAAATCTTTATATTATGATCATTTAATTTCACTTGTTTGTTAGCAGCAACATTTTGGTTAGCAATATAACCTTTTGGCGTATTCGCATTATAGGTTTGTTCAACAGCAACATCTTTAAGCCCTACTTTTTCAAGTTTATTCAAGGCTTCATTTTTTGATAATCCAACGACACTTGGCATTTTGACTGTTTCAGGTCCTTTTGATAAAACAATATCAATTTTGTCACCACGTTCTACACGTTCCCCTTTACCTGGACGTGACTTAATAACTTGGTTTTCAGGATATTTATTACTATAATCTCTCGAAATATCTCCAAGTTTTAATTGGTGATTTTTTAATATTTTCTCAGCTTGTTTTTCAGTTTTTCCTGATACATTTGGCATTTCCTCATATTTACTACCGAATACAGCCATGCTGATAAAGGCAATCAAACCAATCAACAATAATGCGAAAATAAACGCAAATAAAAATTTCTTTTTCTTAGAACTTTTTTTACGAGGTGGCTCATAAATTGGACTTTCCATACTTTGAAATTGTTGATGGTTGACTTTTTGATCCATAATTGGAATTTGCATCGTCTCTTCAATGCTTTTTTCTTTTGGTGTATCATCTATTTTTTTAGAAATTTCATCCTTCGAAAACGACATTGTCTTTGTTTTCGTTTGATCTAACTCATATTTTTCTTCATTTGAACGATTTTCGTGTAGCGCACTACTTAAATCATCACGCATTTGTTGAATGGTACGATATCTATCTGCTCTATCTTTTTCCGTTGCTTTAAGTACAACGTTACTCAAAGCTTGTGGTACCTCTTCACGTTTTTCAGTAGTGATATTGGGAATCGTGTCCTGAATATGCTTAATGGCGATACTTACTGCTGTTTCACCATTAAATGGCGGTTCACCAACAAGCATTTCATAGAGTACAATACCTATTGAATAAATGTCAGTACCTTCATTAGTCGATTCACCTTTAGCTTGTTCAGGTGATAAGTATTGTACCGTCCCGAGCACATGGTTAGTTTGTGTCAATGATGTTTCACTAATCGCTTTAGCAATTCCAAAATCAAAGATTTTAAGTGTTTTATTTTTATCTATGAGTATATTTTGCGGTTTAATATCCCTATGTACAATTCTATTATCATGTGCATGTTTGATACCTTCAAGAATTTGTTGGGCAAATTGAATTGCTGTCTCTATACTTAAAGGTCCATGATTTTGAATATATTCAGACAATGTTGGACCTTCTATATATTCCATCACTAAAAAATAACAGTCGTCCTCTTCAGCTACATCATACATGCTCACAATATTTTTATGTGCTAATTGTGATGAATTATGCACTTCTCTTTCAAATCGACGTAGTGTTTCTTCCTTTTCTCTTGGAGGTATGGAAATCGCTTTGATAGCTACCTTGCGTTTAAGAATAAGATCTTCAGCAAGATACACAATGCTCATGCCACCTCCACCAAGTTTATCGATGACTTTGTAGCGTTCGTCAATCAGTTTATCGATCATACTCTATCACCTTCGATAGCAGATAAGATAAAACTGATATTATCTTTTGAATCATGAGCGAATGCTATACGCATGATACGCTCACCATGATCTTCTAAAGAGGCGTCTTGTTTTAATTCCTCTTGAATTTCCTCATTTCTAACATAATCTGTTAATCCATCAGAGCATAATAGTAAGAAGTCATAAAAATTTAAGCGCTTAATAAATAAGTCTGGTGACACGCGTTTATCAGTGCCCATAACTTTTGTAATAATATTTCTTTGTGGGTGACGGTATGCTTCTTCTTCTGTGATTTGACCTGTCATCACTAAATGATTGACAAAGGAGTGATCACTAGTAATTTGATCGATTTGCCTACTGTTTATAACATATGCACGAGAATCACCCACATTGGCAACGACAACAGTTTTATCAAATACTAATGCACAAACACAAGTCGTTCCCATACCATAATAATTTGGATTTTCTTGAGCATAATTGTACAAATCAAAATTAATATCTTTAATATTTGTACGCAACCATTCTTCAGCTTGATGTTCTTCTATTAAGTTTTCTGATTCAAAACGTTTTTGTAGCTCATAAGTAACAAACTGACTTGCAATTTCACCAGCTCTATGACCACCCATACCATCACACAAAACTAACATTTGTTGGTTGGTTTGGTTATAAAAAATACCACCTGCATCTTCATTCTTATCTCTATGTTGTCCAGTATCAGTGAAAAATTGTGCATTTAGCATTGCTCTTACCTCGTTTCTACTTGTCGTTCCTTCGCTCTTAATTGACCACATGCTGCATCAATATCTGACCCTTGTTCACGTCTTATTGTAGCATTGATGCCTAATCGTTTTAACTCTTTTTCAAATTTAAAAATGTCATCTTTAGGTGTTTTAACATAATTTCTTTCTGGAACATGGTTCACAGGTATTAAATTCACGTGACAATTTAACCCTTTAATGAGATGCGCTAAATCTCTTGCATGTTCCAATTGATCATTCACACCGCCGAATAAGCCATATTCAAATGTAATTCGTCGATTCGTCTTCTCTTGATAATATTCAATGGCTTCCATTAACTTTTCAACATTATATGCTCTGTTAATCGGCATTAATCTTGAACGCACTTCATCTTTTGCGCCATGTAAACTAACGGCAAAGTTAATTTGAATATCTTCCTCTGCGAAATCATAGATTCTAGGAATAATACCTGATGTTGATACAGTAATATGACGTGCACCTATATTTAAACTATTATCATCATTGACAATTCGCAAGAAATCCATCATTTCGTCATAATTTTCAAATGGCTCTCCGATTCCCATAATAACGATTTGAGAGACACGCTCTTCAGTTTCATCTAACGCCTTTTGTACAGTAAGCACTTGTGAAACAATTTCACCTGCTTCTAAATTACGTTTTAATCCTCCTAATGTTGAGGCACAGAATGTACAACCGATACGACAACCTACTTGCGTTGTTACACATACAGAATTCCCATATTCATGACGCATTAATACTGTCTCAATTGTATATCCATCTTGCAATTCAAATAAGAATTTAATTGTACCGTCTCTACTTTCTTGTTTAACTACAGTAGTTAATGTTGTCATAGCAAAGTTATCTTTTAAAAGTTGTCTTAAATCTTTAGATAAATTCGTCATTTCATCAATACTATCAACACGTTTTTGGTATAACCATTCAAATATTTGTTTTGCTCTGAACTTTTGTTGGCCATGTTCGATAAGCCAATTTTGCATTTCATCATATCTTAATGAATAAATAGACTGCTTCTCAAAATCAGGAAGGAATTTATTTTTCTTTTTCTTTTTATCAGTAATCATTTTAACTTTCCTTTCTTTTAATTCTAGCGATAAAGAATCCATCTGAGTGGTAGTCTTGAGGGAATACTTGTAATGTCTTCACCATTTCCCCTGTCATTGGGTGTTGGAATGGTTCGAATTCGAAATCTTTATTTTGTTTTAAAAATGTATAGACAACATTTTCGTTTTCCATTTGTTCAATCGTACATGTTGAATAAATAATTGAGCCACCTGGCTTCACGTTATGCTTAACATTCTCCACTATTTGTAATTGCAATTCAACTAATGATTGTATAGAATTTTTCGACTGCGTGTATTTTATTTCAGGTTTATGTCTTAATACACCAAAGCCACTACAAGGTGCATCTACTAGAATCTTGTCATATTGATTATTATAAAGTTTGGTTGCATCATGTTGATAAGCTTTAATATTTTTCAATCTAAGCTTTCTTATATTGAAATCTATTAATTTAATTTTATGGTCATGGATATCAGTTGCATCCACATGTCCCTCCGGAGATAAAATTTCGGCGATGTGACACGCTTTTCCTCCTGGTGCACTACATGCATCAAGGACTGAATCATCTCTGTTTAAGCCCATAATATGTGCAACAAACATAGAACTTTTATCTTGAATTGAAACTAAACCATCCTTAAATGCTCTTGAATTAACAATCGGTTTGCCTGAAATATGGAGACAAAATGGTAACACATCATCTCGTTCAACAGTATAATTCTCTTTCTCTAATGCACTAATAATGTTATCAATAGAACCTCTCGTAATATTTGCTCTAACAGTGGTTGCTACTGGCTCTAAAAATGACTGTGCAATTGCTTCTGTTTGTTCTAAACCGTAATGTGTTACCCAATGATCAACAAGCCATTTTGGTAAACTATATTGAATGGCGATACGTTTTTTATCATCTTGTATATCTTTAACATCAGGCAATTCACTTCTCATGATTGTACGTAGAATACCATTAACCACATTGCCGGTATAATAGCCGCCTTCTTCTTTTGCAATCTCAATCGCTTCATTAATAATGGCATGATTCGGTACCTTATCTAAATATACATATTGATAGATACTCATCCATAACAACTCACGTACCCAACCTTTTATCTTAGTTTTTAAGAAAGGCTTCAAATAAAAATCTAACGTGTATTTGCGTTTAACAGTCCCATATACAAGTTCAGTGAAAAGACCTTTATCTAAATCACTAATCTCATAAGTAGAGAGTACTTCATTGATTTCTAGATTGCTATATGCACCTTCATCTAATATTGCCTGTATTGTCTCAAATGCGAGACCTCTTATCGAATTTGTCATATTAATTTCTTCCCAACTAGTGATTCTTGAACACCACTTAAATAATTTGCTACTTGCATACGTTTTTTACCGGCTAATTGTATATCAGTTAGTGCAATACATTCATCTGAAGCTGTTGCAACAACAATTGCTTTTTTAGTCGTTTCTACAATCGTTCCAGGTTCTCCTTGTTTACCAGAAACGATGTGCGCACTATATATTTTTAAATTTTTATCATCCATGATGGTATAAGCTACTGGCCAAGGAGATAAGCCACGAATATGATTATGAATTACCTGTGCATCTTGGTTCCAATTAATTTTTTCATCTTCACGACTAATATTAGAAGCAAATGAAGCTTGAGCTTCATCTTGAACAATACTATCGTTTGTACCATTTAAGATAGACGGTAAAGTTTCTTTAAGTAAATCAGCACCTAAAAAACTTAGCTTATCATGCATAGAACCAACATTATCATCTTGTTCAATTGCAATTGCACGTTGTGAAATAATATTTCCTGCATCTAATTTTTTCACCATATACATGATCGTGATTCCTGTTTCTCTTTCACCATCAATAATCGCTTGGTGAATCGGTGCACCGCCACGATATTTAGGTAATAAAGATGCATGTACATTAATAGCACCTAATTTAGGTGAATCTAATAAAGATTCAGGTAAGATTTGCCCAAATGCAGCTGTAACAATTAAATCAGCATCCATGTCTAATAAAGTTTGTAATTCATCAGAATCTTTTATTTTTTCAGGTTGATATACTGGTATATCATGCTCTAATGCTACTTTTTTAACTGGTGGTGGTGTCATGACACGTTTTCTACCTACTGGTCTATCTGGTTGCGTTACTACTGCAACTACTTCTTGTTCTGCGATTAGCATTTCTAATACTTTTGTCGAAAAATCAGGTGTCCCCATAAAAATTATTTTACTCATATTCGAAATACGCCTCCATTTCTTCTTCACTTAGTATACGTTTAGCCTTTTCTGTGAAAAATATGCCATTGAGTTGATCTATCGTATGTAAAATCATTCTAGCTACATCATCATATGCTGTAAGTTCAACAGTATTCCCATTGATATCATTACTTTCTACAACAATCATTTTGCTACGTTCAACTTCACCAAACACATTTGGCAAACTGACTGACCCTTCTAAATCAGTAATGGTTTCTTCAGATTGTTTTTTTATTTTCGGGTTAATCAGTTGTAGCAATCCTTCCATTTCCATATCTACAATCGCTACTTGTTGGTTAATGCCAATTTGATTAGCACTGAGTGCAGACCCTTCCAAAGCATATAGACTATCTTCTACATCTATTAACGTTTGCTTTAATTGATCATCAAAATGTTTAACTGGATTTGCAGGTTGATTAAAAATTGGATGTTCTGATTTTACTAATTTTTTTACTGACACATTTAACGCTCCTCATTAAAATTCATCAAACCATTATAACTTAATTAGCACAAAATTGCGACCTCTCCTAATCAGACTAAAGGATGAGGTCAATGTCTTTGACTTTAATATTATATTTTATAAAATATAAATGAGTAGTATGTTTTGAAAATAGAAAAGTCTTTCAAAATCATTAATTTATTTTTTATAAAGTGAGGTGTAACCATTATGGAAGTCAATAAAGTCATTTACATTTTATTAGCAGTGTTTTTAGGAAGCTTTGGAATTCATAAATTCTATGCTGGTAAAACGATGCAAGGCATCTTACACATCTTATTCTGTTGGACAGCGATTCCTCATGTATTAGCAATTATTAGTGCTATTCTAACATTATTCAAGCCTGCAGATGAAAATGGTAATGTGACAATGTAATTTAGCATTGCACTACAACCTAACAAATAAAGCCATTGTGTGTCATCTTTATGTCACACAATGGCTTTTCTATTTACATCATCATTTGCGGATTAATGTCGATTTTTAATGCTAATTTGTCCTTAACATATTGATCATGATAGTAATCGTCTAAATATTGAAGTGCTTTATGAAGTTCAGGCTCCCGTTTGTATTTAACTAAAATTTGGAAACGATATTCGTTATTAATTCTAGATAGTGCTGCGGGTGATGGCCCTAAAACAAGCGCTTGATCTGTTAGGTGTTGTAATAAGATTTTATGAATATGCTTAGAAGCTTCCATTACTTTTTTCATTTCTTTATGTGAAATCGTGAAGTTAATTAAAAAGTAATACGGCGGATATTTTCCTAGTTTGCGATAAGTCATCTCTTGTTGATAAAACGTTAAATAATCATTTTTCTTAACATCTTCAATGGCATAATGTTCTGGATTATACGTTTGAATAATTACTTTACCTTCTTTTTCATGTCGACCTGCACGACCTGCCACTTGTGTTAATAATTGATATGTTCGTTCACTCGCTCTGAAATCAGGTAAATTGAGCATGGTATCTGCATTGAGCACCCCAACAAGAGTGATGTTTGGATAGTCTAGCCCTTTGGCAATCATCTGTGTGCCTAAAAGTATATCACCTTTACCATTTTCAAAATCATTGAGTAACTTTTCATGCGCACCTTTACGTGAAGTCGTATCAACATCCATTCGAATAATTTTGGCCTGTTCAAATTCTTGTTGTAATAACTCTTCAACTCTTTGTGTTCCCGTACCAACTTGTCTAATATGTTCACTCTCACAATTAGGACATCGATTAGGTGGTGTTTCTTGATATCCACAATAGTGACATTTCAGTAGATCTGTCGTCTTATGGTAGGTTAAAGAAATATCACAGTTCGGACATTGTGGTACATGACCACAATCACGACATAACATAAATGAAGCGTAGCCTCTTCGATTTAAGAATAATACAATTTGTTCATTGTTATTTAAACAATGTTGAATCGCATCTCTTAACGTTGATGAGAACATTGAACGGTTGCCTTCAGCGAGCTCTTCGCGCATGTCCACGATATCAATTTCTGGTAATGCTTGATTATTCACTCTATGTGGTAATGCAAGTAATTGATAGACATTTTTTTCAGCACGTGCATACGATTCTAAACTTGGTGTCGCACTGCCTAATATGACTGGACAATGGTGATAACGACTTCTCCATTGAGCAATATCTCTAGCATGATATCTAGGATAATCTTCTTGCTTATATGTAGACTCGTGCTCTTCATCGATGATGATTAATCCTAAGTTTTTAAATGGTGCGAATATACTAGAGCGTGCACCGACACTAACTTGTGCACGTCCATCACGAATTTTTTGCCATTCATCGTAACGTTCTCCATTTGATAAACCTGAATGTAATACAGCAACATCATCACCAAAACGACGTTTGACTCTTAATACCATTTGAGGTGTTAAAGCAATTTCAGGTACAAGCATCATAGCTTGTTTACCTTGATTTAGAGCGGATTCAATTGCTTGTAAATAGACCTCCGTTTTACCAGAACCTGTCACACCATGTAATAAAAAGGTTCTTTCTTCGTTGGCATCTATTTTCTCTTTGATTGCATCAAAAGCGCTTTGTTGGTCATGTGTTAATTGACGCTTATCTTCTTTCTCAAAAATTCGATTCGCAAATGGATCTCTTTCTATTTCAGCATCATATTTTTCCAAGTATCCCTTCTTAATAAGGGTATCTAAACTTGATTTAGAGAATCCCATTTCTTCAATTTCTTTTAAAAAGACATCTCTATGACGTTCATCTAATAAGTACGCATATAAATCATATTGTTTAATCGCTTTTTCCAAATGATTAAGTATCTCATCCGGATTTCCTATTTCTGTCACTTTAACGGCACGTTGCGTTTTCTTCTTAATATTTTGCGATAAAATTGTTGTTTCTTTTATGATGTCTTGCTTTAGTAAATCATTCAACGCTTCTAAATCATCATTTTTTTGAGCATCTTTATAGAAATAATAACCTTCTTTATTAAATCGCTTTAAAAGTAATTCAGGTATATCATCACCTTTAAGAACCTCAAATGCCTTTTGATATTTAGCTTTTATTGCATTCGGTAACATCACTTCTAAAACAGATATACGTTTTGTTAAATGATAATGACTAAGCCATTCACTGAGTTCAATTAACTCAGGTGTTAGCTCTGGTTTAATATCTTGTATTTCTTTAATTTCCTTTAGCTTACTGATATCAATACCTTCATCAGGTTGACTTTGAATACTCATCACATAGCCTTGTATTGTTCTTGGTCCAAAAGGTACAATCACTCGCACACCTATTTGAACAAATGATTGCAATCGTTCGGGAATGATATAATCAAACTTAAAGTCGACGCTTTTCGAAGGTATGTCCACAATAACCTTAGCTATCATTATTGCCACCTAGTTTCTAATTCGTCTAAAATATCGTTGGCAATTTCAACTTTTTTGCCTTTCTTAATATTGATCATATCTTGATTTTTAAAATGCATTGTTAATTCATTTTCATCTGAACTAAATCCAATTGAGTGGTCGCCTACATTATTTGAAATAATCACATCTGCATTTTTACGTTTTAATTTATCTTGTGCATACTTTTCAATATTTTGTGTTTCTGCTGCAAACCCTACTAAATATTGATGTGTTTTATGCTCACCAAGATATTTTAGTATGTCTTGTGTTCGTTTGAAATTAACAGTTACATCACCATCTTGTTTTTTCATTTTATGGTCTAGAACTTCTGATGGCGTATAATCTGAGACGGCAGCCGCTTTCACAACAATATCTTGCATATCATATCGTTTAGCGGTTTCCTGAAACATCTCTTCTGCGCTTTCAACATGAATAACTTCAATACCTTCTGGATCTGCCAATTGTGTCGGACCAGTGACCAACGTAACATGTGCACCACGTTTTTTTAACGCATTAGCAATAGCAAATCCCATTTTCCCTGAAGATCGATTAGATACAAATCTAACTGGATCAATAACTTCAATCGTTGGCCCTGCAGTAACTAATGCATGTTTATCATTAAATGAACTTTCCACTTGAATCTCTTGTTGATGGAAATATTGATTGATGACTGAAACTATTTGTAAAGGTTCTTCCATTCGTCCTTTAGCGACATATCCACACGCTAAGTAGCCGTCTCCTGGCTCTATAAATTGATAACCATCAGCTTTGAGCGTTTCTATATTATGTTGCGTGCGCTTATTTTCATACATATGTACATTCATTGCAGGTGCAATAAACGTTTGTGTTTCTGTTGCTAATAACGTTGACGTAATCATATCGTCTGCAATACCCACACTTAACTTCGCAATTGTATTGGCAGTTGCTGGTGCAACAATAATGACATCTGCCCAATCCCCCAATGCCACATGTTGAATTTCTTGCGGGTTTTCTTCTTTAAAAGTATTTGTATATACTGGATTTTTACTTATAGACTGAAAAGCCAATGGTGTTACAAATTCTTGTGCATGATTTGAAAGCATGACACGCACTTCGTAACCAGCTTGAGTAAGTTTACTTGTTAAATCAATTGCTTTATATGCTGCAATACCGCCTGTTACTGCTAATAAAATATGTTTCATTATCTACTTCTCCTTAAAACATTCTCATTTCACTGAATTCATTTCTTTAAATGAGGATATTCACACAATTTATATTCGCATCTATGTTCAAATTTATATTAATTATACACAAATTGTCGCTAATATAAAAAAAACACACCTCATCTACATGATATATCCATCACAAGATTGTAATGAAATATCTTCAAAAAGGTGTGTCATAAAATTAGTATATGATTATCCTAAAAATTCTTGCGGGATAACTGGTGATACTTTGCCATCTGCAATTTCTTCTAATGCTTTACCAACAGGCTTAGCTGAATGATATTCAGTTTCTAAAGCTGTTTCTGGTCTTTCGTCTAATTCACGAGCTCTTTTTGCGGCAGTCGTTGCGATAAGATATTTAGATGTAATCTTACCTGTTAATTGGTTTAATGGTGGATTTAACATTATTTTTTAGCCTCCAGTATCATTTTTCTATATTTAGCTTCTATACGCTCACGTTTAAGGTGCTCAGCTTCGACAATAGACTGAATTTTATGTTTAGCTAATTCTACTTCGTCGTTTACCACTACATAATCGTATAAGTTCATCATTTCTACTTCTTTACGTGCTTCGGCAACACGGCTTTGAATTTTCTCATCTGATTCAGTGCCTCTACCAACTAAACGATCCCTTAAATCATCAAGACTTGGTGGAGCAAGGAAAATAAATAATGCTTCAGGGAATTTCTTTCTTACTTGTTTTGCACCTTCGACTTCAATTTCTAAAAATACATCATGTCCTTGGTCCATAGTATCTCTAACATATTGAACAGGCGTCCCATAGTAATTACCTACATACTCGGCATATTCAATAAATTGATCATCTTTTATTAATGCTTCAAACTCTTCTTTCGTCTTGAAAAAGTAATCTACACCATCAACTTCGCCCTCGCGCATGCTACGAGTTGTCATTGATATAGAGTACTTATACGAAGTGTTTGGATCTTCAAATATTTTTTTTCTAACAGTTCCCTTACCAACACCAGAAGGACCTGAAAGAACAATTAACAATCCTTTTTCATTATCCATGCCTTACGACCTCTCTAAGCTATTCTTCTATTATTTAAATATGATATCATATTGCACTTGAAATTGTATAGAGATACTTTGAGCAGTTATCCTCATTTTTCAAATATTCAATGTTTTGAACACGATGTATGACCATTAGCACAATGCATGTTACAATAATGAGAATGAATAAAATGAAGGTGGCAGATAATTATGGCATATGATGGCCTATTTACAAAAAAGATGGTGACTTCTTTACAAGATTTAGTTACTGGACGAATCCATAAAATCAATCAACCAGAAAATGACACAATCATCATCGTTGTTCGCCAAAATCGTCAAAATCATCAATTACTTTTATCCATACATCCAAGCTTCTCTAGATTACAATTAACGAATAAAAAATATGATAATCCATTTGATCCCCCAATGTTTGCACGTGTCTTTCGTAAGCATTTAGAAGGTGGCATTATTAAATCCATTCGTCAAATTGGTAATGACCGAAGAGTTGAAATCGATGTACAAAGTAAAGATGAAATCGGTGATACGATACACCGTACAGTTATTTTAGAGATTATGGGCAAACACAGTAACTTGATCTTAGTAGATGACGAACGAAAAATTCTCGAAGGTTTTAAACATCTTACACCGAATACAAATCAATACCGTACAGTTATGCCTGGATTTAAATATGAAGCTCCACCTACACAACATAAACTTAACCCTTATGATGTATCAGGTGAAGATGTTTTAAAATATATCGATTTTAATGCAGGTAAAATTGCTAAACAGTTACTTAATACATTTGAAGGTTTTAGTCCTCTAATTACAAATGAAATTGTAAGTCGACGTCAGTTCATGACACCTGACACCTTACCAGAAGCATATGATGAAGTGATGGCTGAAACGCTTGAAGCTCCTACACCTGTATTTCATAAAAATCATCAATCAGGTAAAGAGAATTTCTACTTCATGACATTAAACCAATTTTATGATGATAAGGTTACCTATGAATCACTCAATGAATTACTTGATCGTTATTATGATGCGAGAGGTGAACGTGAACGTGTCAAACAACGTGCTAACGATTTAGTTCGGTTCGTTCAACAACAACTTCATAAATATCAAAATAAATTAAGTAAATTGTTACAAGAATACGAAGGTACTAAAGATAAAGATAACTATCAACTCTATGGCGAATTAATAACCGCTAATATTTATCGTATAAAACAAGGTGATGAATCTGTAACTGTACTTAATTATTACAATAATGAGGAAATCACTATTCCTTTAAATCCAACTAAATCTCCATCAGTGAACGCTCAATATTATTACAGACAGTATAATCGCATGAAGACTCGTGAACATGAGCTCCAGCATCAATTACAATTGACTAAAGAAAATATTGATTACTTTACAAGTATAGAACAACAACTTGAACATATTACTGTCAATGAAATTGATGATATTCGTGATGAATTAGCAGACCAAGGATTTATGAAGCAACGTAAAAATGTTAAGAAGAAGAAAAATGCTAAAATCCAATTACAATCGTATATATCATCAGATGGCGACACTATTTTAGTTGGTAAAAACAACAAACAGAATGATTACCTTACAAATAAAAAAGCACAAAAAAATCATATATGGTTCCATACCAAAGATATACCTGGTTCACACGTAGTCATACTTAACGACTCACCGTCAGAGGAAACGATTAAAGAAGCGGCGATGTTAGCCGGATATTTCTCTAAAGCTGGTAACTCTGGACAAATTCCTGTTGATTATACAGAAATTCGCCATGTGCATAAACCTTCTGGCGCTAAACCTGGATTTGTTACTTATGATAATCAAAAAACATTATATGCTACGCCTGATTACGACCATATACAAAAAATGAAATCTGACAGTTTAAATTAAATAAAGTAAAAGCACTGATTATGCATCATTAAATGCTAAAATCAGTGCTTTTTTATGTTATAGATTAATGTTTTTCTGGTAAAGCCAATTGGAAACTGACACCAAACTTATCTTGTACCCATGCAAATTCTCTATACGGAGGCATTTCTGTTTTAGGCATCAAAATGGCGCCCTCTTTTTTCAGACCGCTAAATAATCTTTCCATTTCCATAGGATCTTTAACAGTGACATAAAGTGACATCGCAGGGTTCATAGGTAATTCTTCACCATTGTTCGCATCAATAGCCATAAAAACTTGGCCATTGAGTGTAAATATTGAATGTTGGACGGTACCTGGTGTGCCTGGTCCATCTTCATCGTATTTAACCATTGTTATAATTTCACTGTCTTCAAATAAACTTGTATATAAATTGATAGCTTCTTCAGCTTGATCATTAAACATTAAAAATGTTGTTATTTTTGGTATTTCCATTTTAATCCCCCTAAAGGTATGTTTATTTTTCTTTAGTATAGTTTAACATGTGTAACGATTATTTTCTGTTATAGACCTTTTAAATCAGTGAATTCATAAAACTTTTTCAGCATATAAGTTGATAAATTTTGACTTATTATCATGAACAGTTAAAATTAAACTAAGTGAAAAGGAGGCCATAACATGACACATGTACTTATACCTTTATTAATATTAGTAATTGTTCTACTCATTGGATGGCTATTAACTAAAATATTCATTCGTTAATACAATATAGAGCGGTGTCCAATCTTTGTTTAAACACATTGACTGTACACCGCTCAACTATTATTATCACTTATTAACATGTAAATTCTCTAGAGCCTACTTACAACTCGCCTTTAACACGTAGGTTTTGCTTTGCTTTTTTAAATATATCACTTGAATGCACAAACGCATCTCGGCTCATCTCTTTCTGAAATTGAACCATCGTTGATTCATTAGTCTGAGCATCGGTGTATACATTTTCACGATAGTCCTCTTCTCTACTTAAAAATGCATTACAATGTTTTAAGGATGTATACAAATTATTATTATTGTTTTGTTTTTTCATGGTCATCCCACCTATGCTCTTATCTTATGATAAGTTATCTCTCCATTCAACTAATGTCTTAATATCATCTTCAGAAATTTCTCCTTGCTCTTTAGCAACGTCAATTAACTCATTATAATTACTTAATGTATAGAAAGGTATCTTCGCTTCATTAAATGTTTCATCAGCTTTGGCTAATCCATAAGTAAAGATAGCTACAACACCTAATACATCTGCACCACTTTCTTTTAATGCATCTACTGCAGTTATTGAAGAACCGCCAGTTGAAATTAAGTCTTCTATAACTACGACTTTCTTACCTTCACTTTTCGCACCTTCGATTTGATTTTGCTTACCATGACTTTTACTTTTTGAACGTACATAGTTCATAGGTAATTCCATTTTTTCTGAAATATATGCAGCGTGTGGAATCCCTGCTGTCGCAGTTCCTGATATCACTTCTACATCTTCGAATTTTTCGTTAATTAATTTGATTAAACCATCTCTAATCGCATTACGTACGAGTGGATAACCTAATGTAACACGATTATCACAATAGATAGGTGATTTAATTCCTGAACTCCATGTAAATAAATCATTGGGTGAAAGTGATACTGCCTTAATATCTAATAATGCCTTTGCAATTTCTTTAGCCATTTAACCTAACCAACTTTCTTTAATAATTTGATAACTTTTAACTGGATCATCACTCTGTGTTATAGGTCGTCCAACGACAATATGTGTTGAACCTAATTGTTTTGCTTGCTCGGGAGTTGTAATACGCTTTTGGTCGTTTTGAGCGGCACCTTCTGGTCTAATACCTGGTGTAACCTTCATAAAATCTTTACCTAGTTGAGCAGTTATTAACTCCGCTTCAAGTGGTGAACATACCACACCATCTAAACCAGCTTGTTGACTTAACTTAGCATAGTTTAATACAGCCTCTTCAATTGTCGTTTGAATGTTTTGTTCTTCGTGTAACTGTGTCTCTGTAGTTGATGTTAACTGAGTCACTGCAATGATTCTGGTATGTTTATTATGTTGACGTAATCCTTTAATAGCCGCTTCCATCATTGCCTTACCACCAGCTGCATGCACATTGACTAAATCCACATCTAGCTTCGCTAAACCTTCCATGGCTTTACTCACAGTGTTTGGAATATCATGTAATTTTAAATCCAAGAAAATACTATGTCCTCTATCTTTAATAGATTTAATCAGTTCAGGTCCGGTTTGATAGAATAATTCCATACCAACTTTAACAAATAATGGTTCATCGAATTGATCTAAAAATGCATTTACTTTATCAGCTGATTCAAAATCTAATGCAATAATTGGTAATTGTTTCATCGTGTAACTCCTTATATTGAAAGTTCTTCAACCATAGCTAAAAACTATGAATTGAAGAACTTATCTTAAAATAAATGTAGACTTTAGCTTATTTAATTGAACTTGTTTTACATATTTCTCATTGTAAATGTCATACTCTCTATAACATTTGTTAATGCACTTGCAGTATCAAGTGATGTAAGACATGGGATACCATTTTCTACCGTAGTACGACGAATTTGGAAGCCATCTCTTTCCACTTCTTTACCTTTTGTCATTGTGTTGATCACGATTTGTACATCACCATTTTGAATACGAGTGAGTAAATCATTTTCACCACCGATTTTGCCTACAACTTCTACTGGAATATCATTTTGATTTAATTTTTCAGCAGTACCTTTAGTGGCTAAAATCTTATAACCGACTTCATTAAGACGATGCGCAATTTTAACAATTTCTTCTTTATCTTTATCACTTACAGTCATCAATACAGTTCCATGATCTTTAACTTCAAATCCACTACCTGTTAACCCTTTGTATAGCGCTTTTTCTAATGTTTGATCTTTACCCATTACTTCACCAGTTGATTTCATCTCAGGTCCTAAAGTGATATCAACATTTTTCAATTTATTAAAGCTGAATACTGGTGCTTTAACAAATACCCCTTCTGAATACGGTTGAATACCTTCTTTATAACCAAGTGAAGATAATTTTGTACCCATAATGGCTTGCATTGCGAGTTGAGCCATTTGAATATCAGTGATTTTACTTAAGAATGGTACAGTACGACTTGAACGAGGGTTTACTTCTAAAACATAAACACCGTCATGTGCAATCACAAACTGAATGTTAATTAATCCAACGATATTCAAGCCTTTCGCTAGTCGAATCGTATAATCTTCTAATGTCTCAATTTCTTCTTGAGATAATGTTTGAGGTGGATATACTGCGATAGAATCACCACTATGGACACCTGCACGTTCAATATGTTCCATAATACCTGGAATAATTACTGTTTCACCATCTGAGATAGCATCGACTTCGATTTCTTTACCAGTTAAGTATCTATCAACTAACACTGGATGTTCTGGGCTAGCTTTAACTGCTTGTGTCATATAGTTTTCTAATTCTTTATCATTATCAACAATTTCCATTGCACGACCACCAAGTACATATGAAGGTCTTACAACAACTGGATAACCAATATTACGTGCATTTTCTAATGCTTCTTTTGGTGAAGTCGCAGTTTTACCTTGAGGTTGTGGTACGTCAATTGTATGCAATAACGCTTCAAATTCTTTTCTATCTTCAGCTCTGTTTAAATCTTCTAAAGATGTTCCTAGAATTTGCACGCCATGTTTAGCTAATTTATCTGCTAAATTAATAGCTGTTTGTCCTCCAAATTGTACAACGACACCTTTTGGTTGTTCTAGATTAATGATACTCATCACATCTTCTTCAGTAAGAGGTTCAAAGTATAATTTATCTGAAATAGAGAAGTCAGTTGATACTGTTTCTGGGTTATTATTGACAATAATTGCTTCATATCCAGCATTTTGAATTGCCCACACAGCATGTACTGTTGCATAGTCAAATTCAACCCCTTGCCCTATACGAATAGGACCTGAACCTAAAACTAAAATTTTCTCTTTGTCTGTAACAATGGATTCATTTTCAGTTTCATAGGTACCATAATAATATGGTGTTGTTGATTCGAATTCAGCCGCACATGTATCTACCATTTTGTATACTGGCGTAATATTGTTGTTAATTCTCAATTGATAGACGTCTTCTTCTGTCATATCAAATCGATGAGCAATGACTTTGTCACTGAAACCATAATCTTTAGCATATTTAAGATATTCTAAATCGCCTTGATGTGCTTTTAATTCATGTTCAATATTAATAATGTTCTGGAATTTATTTAAGAAGAAATAGTCAATTTTAGTCATATTATGAATTTCTTCTAGTGTTGTACCACGACGAATGGCTTCACCGATGAAGAATAATCTTTCGTCATCCTGATGACTAATTCTTTCTTTAATGTAATCTAAATCAAAACTTTCTCCATTTGGTAATCCTAAGTGATGCACACCATATTCTAATGAACGAATTGCTTTGAGTAATGATTCTTCGTAGGTACGGCCGATTGCCATTACTTCACCTGTTGCTTTCATTTGTGTGCCTAATTCGCGTTCACCTTTTTCAAATTTATCAAATGGAAAACGTGGAATTTTAGAGATTACATAATCCAATGTCGGTTCAAATGCTGCATATGAAGTACCTGTAATTGGATTTAACATTTCATCTAATGTTAATCCAACAGCAATCTTTGCAGCTAGTTTGGCAATTGGATAACCTGTTGCTTTAGATGCTAATGCTGATGAACGAGATACACGTGGATTGACTTCAATAATATAGTAATTAAATGAATCTGGATCTAACGCTAACTGAACATTACATCCACCTTCGATGCCTAAAGCTCGAATAACTTTTAATGAAACGTCTCTTAGCATTTGGTATTCCACGTCTGATAATGTTTGACTTGGTGCAACCACAATGGAATCACCTGTATGGATACCCACTGGGTCAATGTTTTCCATATTACATACTACAATGGCATTATCATTTTTATCACGCATAACTTCATATTCAATTTCTTTAAAACCTGCAATTGATTTTTCAATTAAACATTGTGTAGCTGGACTATAATGTAAACCATTTGTTACAACTTCTTTTAAATCATCATCGTTATAGCAAATACCGCCACCTGTACCACCCATTGTAAAGGCTGGTCGAACGATTAATGGATAACCCACTTCTTCTTTAAATTTAAAAGCTTGTTCAACTGTATTTACAATATCACTTTCTGGTACAGGAACATCTAAATCATTCATCAATGTTCTAAATAGTTCACGGTCTTCAGCTTGTTGAATTGATTCTAATTCAGTTCCCAGTAGTTTCACATTATTAGCAGCTAATACACCACTGTCATGTAACTGAATTGCCATATTTAAACCTGTTTGACCACCTAAAGTTGGTAACAAAGCATCAGGTTGTTCTTTACGAATGATACGTGCGATAAAATCATGTGTTAAAGGTTCAATATATACTTTATCTGCAATTTCTTTATCAGTCATAATTGTAGCTGGGTTAGAGTTAACCAAGATCACTCTATACCCTTCTTCTTTAAGTGCAAGACAGGCTTGAGTTCCTGCATAATCAAATTCCGCAGCTTGGCCAATAATAATTGGGCCCGATCCTACTACTAAAATTGTTTGAATATCGTTACGCTTAGGCATTTACATTACGCTCCTTTTCGATGAACTCATTCATCATAGTAATAAACTCGTCAAATAAATAATTAGAATCACTTGGACCTGGTCTTGCTTCTGGATGATACTGAACTGAAAAGGCAGGTAACGTTTTATGTCTTAAGCCTTCAACAGTACCATCATTTAATGCAATATGAGTGACTTCTAAGTCTGTATTTTCTAATGAATCTCGGTCAATTGAATAACCGTGGTTTTGACTTGTAATGTCGACTTTACCTGTTCTTAAGTTTTTAACAGGGTGGTTGGCACCTCTATGTCCAAACTTCATTTTGAATGATGTAGCACCTTGAGATAAAGCAAATAATTGGTGGCCTAGGCAAATACCAAAGAATGGAATTTTGCCAAGAATACCGTTAATCATTTTCACAGCAACATCAATTTCTTCTGGATCTCCAGGACCATTAGATAGCATTACACCGTCTGGAGACATTTTGATGATTTCTTCTGCAGATGTGTTATAAGGTACAACAGTCACATTACAACCACGCATGTTTAACTCTCGAACGATATTTTGTTTTTTACCAAAGTCGAGTAAGACAACACTTAAATCTGAACCTGTAGAAACATAAGGTGTTTTTGTAGAAACTGTCGATACTTCATCTCTAGGTAATTCAGTCGTTTTTAAATGTTGGACTAAGCTTTCAATGTCAGCTTTGTTATCTGTGAATCCGGCTCTTAATACACCGTGTTGACGAATCTTACGGGTAATACTTCTTGTATCTACCCCTGAGATACCTGGTATTTGGTATTGTACTAATACTTCGTGTAAAGTCTTTTGATTACGAAAATTACTAGGATGTGTACTTGCTTCTTTCACAACAACACCATTCAATGTTGGAGTTAAAGATTCAAAATCATCTCTATTGATACCGTAATTTCCAATTAATGGGTACGTAAATGTAATAATTTGACCCGTATATGATGGATCCGAAATCGTTTCTTGATAACCTGTCATAGCTGTATTAAATACAATTTCGCCAATTGAAAGTTCATCTGAACCTAATTGATACCCTTCATAATAAGAGCCGTCTTCAAATACTAGATAACGTTTTGAAAGCATCTATTTTTCCTCCTTAAATACTACTTCACCTTTAACCATTGTTAATACCGGATGTCCGAATACTTTTTCACCAATAAATGGTGTGTTGTCAGCTTTAGATAAGAAATCTTCACTTTTAATTTCTTTTTCATTTTCTAAATCAATAATTGTGATGTCTGCGTAACTATCTTTATGCAACTTACCATAATTAAGATTAAAGATAGTTGCTGGTTTAATTGTTAAGTAATCGATTAATTGTTTTAATGACCAATTACCATTTCTAACAAAGTGCGTATATAATAATGGGAATGCAGTTTCACTACCTACAATACCGAATGGTGCTTTTGTCATTGGTTGTTCTTTTTCTTCTTTCGCATGAGGTGCATGATCAGTTGCGATACAATCAATTGTTCCATCTAATAAACCTTCTAATAATGCATCACGATCTTCTGTACTTCTTAATGGTGGATTCATTTTGTAATTTGCATCATCACCTGGCACATCATTTTCAGTTAATAATAAGTGATGAGGTGTTACTTCTGCAGTTACATGAATGCCTGCTTTTTTAGCGTCACGAATGACACGAACACTTTCTTTAGTAGAAACGTGACATACATGGTAATGACAACCTGTCGCTTCTGCTAATAGAACGTCTCGGGCAATTTGAACTGATTCACATACATTTGGGATACCTGGAATACCTAATTCCTCACTACGTTTACCTTTGTGCATAGCACCACCGTATATTAAACTATTATCTTCACAATGTGCTACGATAGGTTTTTTCACTTTTGCAGCTTGTTTCATAGCAGCATACATCATACTTGCTTGTTGTACACCAACGCCATCATCAGTAAAGGCAAACACACCTTCATCTGCTAAAGCTTGGAAATCTACTAACTCTTTACCTGCTTGTCTAGTTGTAATAGAAGCGTATGGTAAGACACGAATTTGTGCTGAATCTTTGATTTTTTCTCTTAACGCTCTTATATTTTCCACTGAATCTGGTACTGGTCTTGTATTTGGCATTGGACAAATAGTTGTAAAACCACCTCTTGCAGCTGCTTTCGTACCAGTTTCAATTGTTTCTTTATGTTCTCCACCTGGTTCACGTAAATGTACATGAACATCTACAAATCCAGGCGCGATTAAATTTCCTTTAGCATCTATAACTTCAATATTTTCAGATGAAGAATCAATTTTACTGCTAATCGTTTTAATTCTTTTACCGTCAATAAGAATATCCGTATTTTTTAATTTTCCATTTTTTATAATTTTACCGTTCTTAATTAGTTTCATGATTTAAATACCCCTTCCTTATTTTAAAAGCTCATCAATGACTGCCATTCTTAAATACATGCCATTTTCCATTTGTTTAAAGATGCGTGATTGAGGTGCCTCTACTAGGTCACTTTCAATTTCAACACCTCTATTGACTGGAGCTGGATGCATGACAATAGCTTCTTTCTTTAATTTATCATATCTTTCCTTAGTTAACCCATATTGTTGATGATAATTTTCAGCTTCAAAGTTAGCTTTTCCTGTAATGCCGTGTCTTTCGTGCTGAACTCTAAGTAACATCACAATATCAACTTTTTCAATCACATCATCAATGTTAACGTATGATGCTTCTATTGTATCATCTACCCATTCATCAGGACTCGCGAACATGACTTTTGCACCTAAAGCTTTTAAACTATGGAAATTACTTCTAGCAACACGTGAATTTTTAATATCACCACAAATTAATACGTTTAAACCTTCGAATTTTCCATATTCTTCATAAATAGTCATTAAATCAAGTAGGCTTTGAGTCGGGTGTTGTCCACTACCATCACCACCATTGGCAATAGGTATATTTAGTCCTTCCAAATCGTCATAATATGCATTTTGAGAGTGTCTGATTACTAACAAGTTTACACCAATACTTTCTAATGTCTTACAAGTATCATATAGTGATTCTCCTTTTTGTACAGACGACGTACTCGTTTCAAAATTAACTAAATTCAATCCTAGTTTTTGTTCGGCAACTTCAAAACTACATTTTGTTCTTGTTGAATTTTCAAAGAACAAATTAGCTACAAAATGATTTTTGTATTGTGGTACATTAACTTCTCCAGATTTAAACTGACTTGCTTTTTTGACTAAGCTATAAATTTCATCGTTTGATAAATCTTCCATTGATAATAAATGTTCCATTGTTTGCCTCCTCAGAATATCTAACTATTTTTTAGGTAAGATTAAATTTAAGATAATGCCTGATAAAGCTGATAATGCCATTCCTTCAAGTTGTAAGTTAACGCCGATACCTTTTAAATTGATTAATAAATTTCCTATTCCAATAACTAAGATGACTGATGCAATCACTAAGTTTCTATTGTTAGCAAAATCAACGTTGCTTTCTACAATCATTCTTAAACCACTTGCTGCGATAATGCCAAATAATAATATTGACACGCCACCCATAACCGGTGTTGGTATGGAAGAAATAAGTGCTGTAAATTTACCAATGAATGCAAGTACGATTGCGATGACTGCAGCACCACCAATGACATAGATACTGTAAATTTTCGTGATCGCTAATACACCAATGTTTTCACCATAAGTTGTACTTGGTGGTCCACCTATAATACTTGCAACCATTGTGGATACACCGTCACCTATGATTGATTTATCTAAACCTGGATCTTTAAAGAAGTTTTTACCTACAATTTTGTTGATTACCATTTGATGTCCGATGTGCTCACTGACAGTTACAAATACAACTGGAATCATGACAAGCACTAATCCTAAATGGAAGGAAGGTACATAATCTTTAAATGGTAAGTAAATATCCGGGAATGCTAACCATTTTGCTTTTGCAATCGGTGCAAATTTAACCAATCCCATAAAGATAGAGACGATATAACCCACTATGATCCCTATTAATACAGGAATTAATGATAAGAATCCTTTGAAGAATCCTTGTACAACGATTGTTACAATCAGCGTAATTAATGCAACGACTAAATAGCTTAAGTTATAACCTTTCATGTCTGCAGAATTTTCATACATTGCCATGTTAACTGCAGTTGGTGCAAGGCTTAATCCAATGACCATAATGACAGGTCCAACTACAACTGGTGGTAATAAGTGCATCAACCAACCTGTCCCACTAAAACGGATTAAGAAACCAATAATGACGTACATTAAACCACTCATGAAGAGTGCGACTAACATGTCTCCTAAACTATGTGTACTTAATCCCGTAATGATTGGTGTGATAAATGCAAAGCTAGATCCCAAATATGCTGGAATTTTAGCTTTGGTAATAAGTATGTATAACAAAGTTCCAATTCCTGATGCTAATAATGCTGCTGAAATAGGCAGTCCGGTTAAAAATGGTACAAGTACTGTCGATCCAAACATTGCAAATAAGTGTTGCAAGCTTAAAAACGCCCACTGTGCTGGCTTTGGTTTGTCTTGTACATCTAATACTGGTTGTACCGTTCTTTCAAACATTTGTTCATTTTCCATGGTGATTCATTTCCTTTCATAAAAAAATCTCTTTACATACAGTTATGCAAAGAGACTAAAGCGAATGATATGAAGTATTTAAGTTATTTAAATACAGTAGTTAACATAATAATTCTATTGTAACTACTTTGCTCATATATTCATTTCACCTTTTTCAGTCTCTCGTACTGCTTTAAAAGGGATATTATTCTATTATAACTGCATTAGTTGAATCCTTTTCAGTTAAGTATACTTTAACGGATTCATCGCGTGCAGTTGGTATATTTTTTCCTACAAAATCTGCGCGAATTGGAAGCTCTCTGTGGCCTCGATCAACTAGCGTAGCTAATCCAATTTTAATTGGTCTCTCATGTAATAAGATGGCATCTAATGACGCTCTAACCGTTCTTCCAGTGTATAAGACGTCATCAATGATAATAACAACTTTTCCTGTAATATCTACATCTATTTCAAAAGCTTTGTCGAATGATTGCTTCGAAACATGATCGATATCATCACGGAATTGTGTAATATCAATTGTGCCTGTTGGTACAAGTTGTTGCTCTATCATATTTATTTTTTCTTGAATACGATAAGCTAAATATGCACCACGTGTTTTAATGCCTAGTAATACCAAATTCTCAGTACCTTTGTTATACTCTAATATTTCATGTGCAATTCGAGTAACTGTACGTTGAATTGCTGCTTCATCCATTATGATACGTTCAGACATTGTCTCACCTCTATCTCTTATTCATATCAAAAAAACCTCACGTCTTTAACAAAGACATGAGGTTGATATATAGATAATGCGTGATATCAATTTAGCCCTAGTGTAACTAAACAATATTCCACACATATTCTTAACTGTTTGTTATGCAATCATTCAATGATTGATCGTTAGTTATCATCTCATTAAATTAATAACAATCATGTATATCAGTATCATTTTCATGTCTTTGAAGCCTCTCTGGACTTATCTTTAAAGACTACTTTTATATTTAAACTGTTATTAGTTTAATCCTAAAGTTGCAAATAGTCAACGTCTTTTCTAAGAAAATACTTGATTGATTAACATTTTTTAAATGTTTACTATATTATGTCATTTGCATCGCTAGCGGTATTTTATTTAATCACAGACTTGGTACGTTTTTTTATATTTTTATAATACAAAAGCATAACTAAAATATTTGCAATTGCGATACTGATAATCATTACATCTTGATAACCATTAAAAAACATACTAATGATAAATGATAAAACCAACAGTATTGCGCCGATTATAATATAATTGATGTTTTTAAGTTCTTTATGAAAATATGTCGTATTAATCCAAACACCAATATAAAATAATAAAATACTACCATGCATCATACAGATTTCAAACTTTGAACTTAACTGATGAGAATCACTAAAAATAACAGCAGCATTTAAAATACCTAATGCGATATTAATTAATAAGTGTGTATAAACGAGTTGGAAACCAATGGTCGTTTGATGTAAATTAATATGACTTTCAGTCATTAACCAATATGTTCCGAATAAACTTACAACGATTAAAAATTGAAATATATAAATATAATTGAAATGCTCAATACTAAATATAGATGTTAAACCAACTAAAACCTCACCAAATATAATAATCGTCAACAACGAGAATCTTTCAACTAAATGTGATAAATTCACAGGTGATTGATATAAATATTTTCGGTATGGAATCAAGCCTGTTGAAGCAATAAATAATCCTAAAAACCCTGGAATATAATGAATACTTTTTGGTAATACAAGAGATACTAATGAAAGGATTGCAACGATTAATGCAACAATTGCAAATGCCTGACACGTTTTATAATCAGATTTATGCTTTGTTTTATTTAAATGTAAACTATATTGAATACTTATACTCAAATATAGAATTCCAATACATAGAAAGAATGGAAAGAATGTCTTTTCGAAATCAGGATATAAACTATTTGATAAAAATACTAATACAAACAAGTTAAACATCATAAATATGACATCTTTAGTTGTCGTTTCTCCAAATCTATTTGTATAAAATGTTTGATGCGACCATAATATCCATAAAAACACACTCATAATGATATACTTTAAAAATAATTCAGATGATATGGTCCCCCCATGTACATTTAAAATGACATGTGCCATCTTCTGCATTGCATAAACAAATATTAAATCAAAAAATAATTCATGAAATCCCGCACTTTTCTCTTGTAAATGTCGAGGTTGATACGATGTTTCCATTTAGTTTGTTCCTACTTTCACTTTGTTTTCAACATATCATAGCATATTACATGTTATGTTCATATATTTTATTCTATAGAACCTATAACTCATTTTATAATTACTCTATAAATGAACTTCCTACATTATTTAACATATTTCTTTTGATTATAAAAAAGCCCCTAAATGACAATGGGACATCATTTAAGAGCTGTGATAGTATTTATTATTTTTATGCCATTTTCTAGGCATCTCTTTTTCTAATATCGGCTAATAAATCTTCAAATTCTTGAGGTAACTCTGCTGTTCTTTCAATATATTCATGAGTAACTGGATGCTCAAATCCTATTACACCTGCATGTAAGGCTTGTCCGCCAATATCTAATGTTTTTTTAGGACCATATTTAGGGTCTCCAACTAATGGGAAACCGATATATTTCATATGCACACGAATTTGGTGCGTACGGCCTGTTTCGAGTTCACATTCTATTAAAGTATAATCTTTAAAATGTTCTAAAACGTTAAAATGTGTTACTGCTTCTTTTCCATCATCTACTACTGCCATCGCTTGACGGTCTTTTTTATTACGTCCAATAGGTGCATCCACTGTTCCATAGTCATGTGGAATATTACCATGAACTAATGCAACATATTTACGCTTAACTGATTTAGCCATTAATTGTTCAACTAAACCACGGTGTGCAATGTCATTTTTAGCAACCATCAATAAACCAGATGTATCCATATCAATACGATGCACGATACCTGGACGAATTTCACCGTTAATACCAGATAAATTTTTAATTTGATACATCAACCCATTAACTAACGTACCAGTGTAATGGCCTGGTGATGGATGAACTACCATCCCTTTTGGTTTATAAACAATAGCTACATCATCATCTTCATAATATATATCAAGATTTAAATTTTCCGGTGTGATATCTGCTTCAACGACTTCTTGTTCAGTCACAACGATATTGTCATTTTGCTTCACTTTATAATTGGGTTTGACCACTTTGTCATTAACTTTCACAAGATCTTCTTTAATCCAATCTTGAATTTGGCTACGTGACCAATCACTATTTAATTCTGGTAATACTTTATCTAATCTCTGTCCAACATGATTACTATCTGTAATCGTATATTCATACGTTTCCATAATCAGACCTCCTAACCTTTATTTGTTGTATCTTTAAGTAGTGCAATAATGACTAATATCACACCAATTGTTAAACTTGAATCGGCTACATTGAAGATAGGAAAATCATATCCAAAAATATTTGTATCAATAAAATCAACAACTTCTCCATTTAATAAACGATCAATGAAATTTCCTAAAGCACCTGCAAATAATAAACTTATCGCTAACTGCATAAATAAATTATATTGCGCTTCTTTTATAAAGAACAATACGAGCACAATTAAAATAATCACTGTAATAATATAAAAGAAGAACATTTTACCGCTTAATATTCCCCAAGCAGCACCATTATTTCTATGTGACGTTATATTTAAAAAATTGGGTATCACTTCGTAAGAATCGCCTATTTTCATTGAACTAGCAATAATCCATTTTGTCACTTGGTCAATGACTATGATTAAAAAGGCTACGAGTAATGAAATACCGACATAATATTTCTTTTTCATTCATGTTCCTCCATTCAGAACCATTCATCACTTTTTACAACAACTTTCATTATATCTTAAACAAGAGTATAAAAACAGGTTAGCTTCATAATAAATATTTGCTAAAACATATAGGAGTAAGGCAGAAATAATAAAGAAACACTAATCATTTATGATGTAGTGGTTCTTACGCATTAGCCGCAGCTAATATGTACTTTAAAATAGAAATACATGAGTGAAACTCATGCATAAGAAATACTAATTTCTAAAGTAAAAGTATTTCTTTATTGTTGTCCATCCCCAACTTGCATTGTCTGTAGATTTTCTTTTCGAAATTCTCTATGTTTGGGGCCCGTCCCCACGGCAAGGTTGACTAGAAACGAAAAAGCTTGGTACATTAGACCGTCTTTGTAATTTATTACTTAGACGGTTTTATGCATGAACTTTAGTTCATGTATACCTCTAAAGCTTAATTTGAACACATGAGTCAATACTCATGTGTAAGTCACCTACAGCCTATATATGAATGTAACTTGAAATATATTAATATCCTAGCCTGCACTCATTTCATCATTAGGATATATGTTGATTTTCTTTAGGATGAATATATTGATATTGATCAACGTCATTCGCTGGTATAGTTCTATTTGATATTTCATATGGCTTTTTAAAATTCATTTCTGAAATGTATAATGATTGATCCTCGTTCACTTTTTCAATATAGGCTACATGACCATATTTCCCTTCAGTCGTCTGTAAAATCGAACCTTCTTTAGGATGTTGATTGACTTTATATTGATCTTTTTTAGCATTTTTCGCCCAATCTTTAGCGTCATGCCAAGAGTTTGCAATTTGATGATGGTCTTCTCTCACCTTATCGAAAACATAATATGTACATTGTCCTTTTTGATACGTATTATATTTCATCGGATTAAAATCGAATAAATGATTTTTAGGTTCAGTCATATCTTGATTATTCAAACCATCAAAAATTGCTGCTAGCGTTAGGCTAATCGTAATAAATAACATCCAAACAATACTTTTCTTCACTTCATCACGCTTCTTTTATAAAATTAAATCTAAAGTATATCCCATCTGGTCCTTTGATATTTAAATGTGTCGTTTCAGGATAATGAAAGTCTACAAGCGCTAAGCCATAAGAATGTGCATTATCCACCCGTTTGGTTCCAGAAATCCATTGATTTAGTGCTAAATGATGATGATAATGTTGTGAGGATAAAAAGAGCGAGTAATCATCCATATATGCAGATTCTTCCAAACCAAAATAATTGAAATAGTATGGTTTAACTTCAGAAATACGAATCGACTTCAAATGCAAGGTACCTATTTTTGTGTCATCTGGTATACCATGCCATTTTTCATCTGATACTTCATTTAATAAACGTGGTACATTAATTGGTACGATATTAAGTAACACTTTGTCATCTTCATAATGCCATTCTTCAAAATCTTGATCGACATAGAACTTCAAACCATTTCCTTCTGGATCTTCGATAAATAGAGATGTGGCTACACTTTGTTCCCCACCATTTACCGGGATTTCATAGTCGCTTAATTGTACTAACAAATCAGCTAAATCCGATAATGAAGGCAGCATAATGCCTATATTGAATAACCCAGCTTCTGACATTAGAGGTTCTCTACCATTAGCAATTTCATTTAAAGTAATAAAATGGTTTGACATGCCCACTTCATATTGAATACTTGTCATCGTTTCATTGACAATATTAAATCCTAAAATCTGTTCGTAAAATGGTTTGAGCGCATCTTTATCTCTCACATTAATCGTTATTCCGTTGACAAAATTTGCATCTTTATTATGAAACATTCCATGTACCTCTTTCAAAATAACTTATCTATATAACTATCTTTACTTATGAATTATGACTCATATTTTAAATATTATGCAAAAAAATCAAAACAAAAGCAACTTAATTGCAATGCTTATCAATACGATTTATTTATACCCATACTGTCTCAAGTCATTGCAAAATAAAAACTGTTAGCAAAATCATTCGACTTTGCTAACAGTTTGAATATTACATTAACGATTAAATTAGTGTTTTAACGACTTCTTGGCAACGTGGACATAAATGATCTAGTTCACCAACAGAACCTAATTGATCACTATAGTTCCAACATCTTTCACATTTTTCACCTTCTGCATGTTCAATACGGATGTCACCATGTTGATATGATACGCCGTTATCAACTTGATCAACAACCTCCGCTTGTGACGTAATGAATAATTGTTGTAAATCATCAAATTGTTGTAAGAACTCTGTAGCATTAAAGTCTTGATTACTACCAATCACAACTTTAGCTTCTAATGATTTACCAATTACTTTTTCATTACGTGCTGCTTCTAAAGCACGGTTCACATCATCACGTAAATTCATAAATGTATTCCATTTATCTAATAATTGTTGATCTACCTCTTCAACTTTAGGCATATCAGCTAAGTGAACACTTTCCTCTTTAACGTGAGGTGTATGTGACCAAACTTCCTCTGCTGTATGCACTAAAATTGGTGCAAGCAACTTAGTCATATCAACTAAGATTTGATAAAGTACTGTTTGCATACTACGACGTTTATGTGAAGAACGTTCTTCGATATATAGAATATCTTTACCATAATCTAAGTAGAAGTTACTTAATTCAACATTAATAAAGTTTTGAACTTCTTGATAGATATTAAGATAATCAAAGTTTTCATAATTGTTAATTGTACTTGCAGTAAATTCACGTAAACGATGTAATAAATAACGATCTACTTCTAATAACTCCGCTTCAGCAATGCTATCAGTTTCAGGATTGAAATCACTCACATTACCTAACATAAATCTTAATGTATTTCTGATTTTACGATATACATCAGATGTTTGTTTTAAGATTTCATCTGAAATACGTACATCTGCTAAATAGTCTGTACTACTTACCCAAAGACGTGCAATATCAGCACCTTTTTGTTTAACGACTTGATCAGGAACGATGACATTACCTAATGATTTACTCATTTTCTTACCTTCTCCGTCCATAACGAAACCATGAGATAATAAGAATTTATATGGTGCTTGTCCTCTTGTAGCAACAGAAGTTGTAATAGATGAGTTAAACCAACCACGGTATTGGTCACTACCTTCAAAGTATAAGTCAGCTGGGAAACTTAATTCTGGACGTGTTTCAAGCACACCTCTATGAGATGAACCAGAATCAAACCAAACATCCATGATGTCATTTTCTTTCGTAAATTCACCATTTGGACTACCTGGATGTGTGAAGCCTTCAGGTAATAAATCTTTGGCTTCTTTTTCAAACCAAATATTAGAACCATGTTGTTCAAATAAATCTGCAACGTGATTTACAGTTTCTTTGGTCATGATGATGTCACCATTTTCTGCATAAAACACAGGAAGTGGTACGCCCCAAACACGTTGACGTGAAATTACCCATTCACCACGGTCACGAATCATATTATAAATACGTGTTTTACCCCAATCTACTTTAAATTGAGTATCTTCAATTGCATCTAAAATGTCTTGTCTCACTTTATTAATAGATGCAAACCATTGTGGTGTTGCACGGAAGATAACTGGTTTTTTCGTTCTCCAATCGTGAGGATAACTATGCGTAATAAAGTTTAATTTTAACAATGCATCTTTCTCAGTTAATAAGTCTGTTACTGCTTTATTCGCTTTATCATAGAACATACCTTCAAAAGGTCCACCTTCTTCAGTGAAGACACCTTTATCATTTAATGGACTAATCACTGGTAAATCATATTTTTGTCCAACAATGTAGTCGTCTTCCCCGTGTCCAGGTGCTGTATGAACACAACCTGTACCAGCATCAGTTGTAACATGTTCACCGTTAATAACTAATGAAGTACGATCTAAGAATGGATGTTGTGCTTCAACATATTCTAATTCTTTACCTGTAAATTCTTTTTCAAGTTGAATCGTATCTTGATCCCATTCTAAAGCTTCTGCTACTGTTTCAGCTAATGCTTGAGCAATAATATATTTTTTGCCATTTACATTGTATTGTCCGTATTTTAATTCCGGATGAACAGTAATCGCAACATTAGAAGGAATTGTCCAAGGTGTAGTTGTCCAGATAATGAATTGAGCATCTTTATCTACTACACCTTTATCATCTTTAACATCAAATGCAACGTAAATTGATGCTGAACGTTTATCATGATATTCGATTTCCGCTTCTGCTAGAGATGATTCACTAGATGGTGACCAATAGACTGGCTTTTTACCTTTATAAATAAGTCCTTTTTCTGCCATTTCACCGAATAATCGAATTTGAGCAGCTTCATATTCAGGTTTCAATGTGATATATGGATCGTTAAAGTCACCACGTACACCTAGACGTTTGAAATCTTTCTTTTGAATTTCAATTTGCTCTAGAGCGAATTCTTTACATTTTTCTCTAAATTCGGCTGTAGACATTTTTTTACGATCTACACCTTTTTTAGTCAATGCTTGTTCAATTGGAAGACCATGTGTATCCCAACCTGGTACATATGGTGCATAAAAACCTTGCATTGTTTTATAACGTACAATAAAGTCTTTAATAATTTTGTTTAATGCATGACCCATATGTAAACTACCATTCGCGTATGGTGGTCCATCGTGTAAAATATATGAGGCATTACCTTTGTTTTTCTCTAAAGCTTTTTGATATTGATTGTCTGCATCCCATTGCTCTTGGATTTTTGGTTCTTTATTTGGTAAACCGCCTCGCATTGGAAATTCTGTTTTGGGCATTAATAACGTATCTTTATAATTCATATACTTTCATTCCTCCTAATTATAAAAAAGAACTCTAAGTTCAATTAACAGGGACGGTTATACCGCGGTACCACCCTGATTAACTCAACTTAGAGTTCTCTCTTGGTTCTTTATTCATCATTATCAGTCAGTGATATAAGAAACAGTCTTATATTAGGCTCCCACCATTTCCTAATTCGCTGTAATAAGTGTAGTGTTTCTTACGTGTCTGACTTCAAATTTAATTATTATTTTAAACTCGTTGATTCGGATTGACTTGTACTTGTTGAATCGCTTTGAGACGTTGATGTAGTCTCTGAAGTTTGTGTTGATTGTGATTGACTTTGCGCATTATTTTTCATAGCTTTTTCTTCTTCTGTTAAATCGTTATCATTCAAATGATGAATATCTTCTAAAGTGACCTGTTCAGCATCTAAATCATAATTTAATAAGTAATCCCAATCTTCATTCTTTAATAAGTCTAATTGCGCTTCAACTAGCATACGGAAACGTGATCTAAATACTTTAGATTGACGTTTCATATCTTCAGTTTGGAAAGCTAAGCGACGTGCTTTCTCGATTGCATCGTTAACAATTTGGTCTGCTTGCGCTTGTGCTTTAGCAATTGTTGCCTCTGCATCCTTATTCGCTGCTAATTTTGTTTCTTCACCAGCTTTTTGAGCTTGTACTAAAGCATCGCTAACTGATTGGTGAACATCTTGATAAGACTTAATATTAGTATCTCTTTCTTCGATGACTTTTTCAAGTTGTTTTTTATCTTCTTTTAAACGTTCTATTTCAGTACTTAACTGGTCTAAATAGTTTGCAACTTCAGTAGGTTCTAAACCATTTTTCACACGAGTAAACTCTTTGCTTTTAATTTCACTTGGTGTAAAAGGCATTGTGTATCCTCCTTAATTTTACACTATTTAAATAATGTATGATAGGTTATGTGTATTTTATCTTTTTTCGTTCTTCCACCAATATCGGTTACTTGAGCTCTTCCGAATCCTTGTATGGAAAGTAAGTCATTCATTTCTAATTGAAAATCTGGTGAATCAATAATGGTATGATTCACTTTGACTCTCTTCTTCTCTATAAGTTGTTTCGCAATAGATCTTGATTTATGAATCATGTCTTTTAATACAACATCAAGTCTAAGTGCACTCACTGTTGAACTGTGAATCTTCCAATTCTCTTCTGATTGTATCATATCTTTCAACGGAATAGAATTAAGTTTAATTGTAGCACCTTTGATTCTAGTGAATTCTAACATAATAAATGATTCTAATGCTTTTGTCAAAACAAATTGAATACGTTCTCCAACAATGATATCGCCAAGTTGACTTCTATCGATTCCTAAAGACATCAACGTACCTAAAACGTGTTGATGTTGAATAGTTACAAACTTTTCAGGATAATCTATTTCAATTAATGTGAGTTCAAAGTCACTTTCATCTGGTTCATAATATGATGGTGCAATCACGGCACGTTGTCGTTCTGCTCTCGGTCCACCATTAAAATATACTTTCAAATCTTCGTAACTGCCGACTATCACTTCTAAAATATATTGCCCTCTTGGGTCTAGGAATGTGGTTAGTACAGGCGAATAGTGACGTTCAGCTTGTTCACATTTATCAATTAAAATATCAATCATGCTTTGTTCTTCTTTTCTAAAATGTTGATAAATATCGATTGCTCATCCCTCACTTAACTTTAATGTGATTTATTTAAAATATCATTTTTATAACTAAACAATAATAAAACGAGGCAACATGGAATGCTTCCAATCACCTCGTTTATGATCATCATATCTATATTGCTGTTTATTCTAACTATCTCGCTAAATAAGCTAAAATCATGTTAAAAATAGTTACTAGTCCTCTTTGGAATAAAACTAATACTATAATTGCAGCAATTGATGAAATATCAATCATTCCAATCGGAGGAATGATTTTTCTAAATGGTTCTAAAAATGGTTCATAAATTTTTCCCAGTATTTCACCAAATTTAGATTCACGTATACTTGGTACCCAAGATGTAAAGAAATATACAATCATACCAAAATAATAAATTTGGACAATCCAAATGATAAATTGGAAAATTGTATTAAGTAATCCAATGTCCATACGTTAGCTCCTTATTCGTAATGTTGCTCCATGTTTTCAATATGATCTGTAATACTACCAGCAACTTCGACGTTATCAGGCGTACATAAGAAAATATCTGTACCAACACGTTGGATATCGCCACCAATGGCATAAACAGTACCACTTAAGAAATCAATGATACGTTTTGCAGATACTTTGTCGATTCGTTGTAAGTTAACTAATGTCGCACGACGATTTTTTAATTCATCTGCGATATCTTGAGTATCTGAGAAAACACGTGGTTCAAATAAACACATTTTTGAACTTTCTTGTGCAGCGTAATTTGATTGAACGTTATTATTCATTGTTACAACATTTCTTGTATTCGATTTAGAATTATTACTCATACGATAATTCCTTTCTTCGGAAGTTGTATTATATCTTGATGTACTTTTTTGAGGTACAGATTTAATCGCACTTGTTTTAGATGCTGCTGGTTGTTGCACAGGTTCTTTTGGCGATTCTACTTCACGTTCTGGTTTACGATCACGCTCAGGTTCACGTTCCTCAGGTACTTCCACTTCTTCTTCATCTTCAACAACAAAAAATCCATTAAATAAATCTTTTAAAGCCAAGGGGCTCACTCCTATTCTCCTACAAGTTTAGTCCCAATTCTCACAAATGTTGCACCTTCTTTAATTGCAATTGGATAGTCATTACTCATACCCATCGACAATTCTTCACATGGTGCATATTCTAAATTGAGTTGTTTAATTTCATCTCTTTTTGTTCGTAATTTTCTAAATAATGACTGTATGTACCCATCGTCATCTGTATATGGTGCCATCGTCATTAAACCGACTATTTTTATATTTTCGAATTGTTTAATTTCATCAATAAAAGCATTTACTTCATCTAAACTAATCCCATGTTTGGATGATTCACCTGAAACATTCACTTGTAAGAAACAAGATATTGTATGCTCGGCACGCTTATTAATTTCTTTAGCTAAACTCATTCTATCTAAAGCATGAAAATAATCAACATCATTGATGACATCTTTAACCTTTCTAGATTGTAAAGAGCCAATAAAATGAAGTACAGCATCTTTTGGTAATGCTTCTTTTTTCTCTTTAAACCCTTCAAGTCTATTTTCTCCAAAATGTCGAACTCCAGCTTGATATGCTTCTTTAGCTCGCTCTATTGTAACATACTTTGTTACTGCAATCACGTTAGGCTGTGTTGAAATGTTACTTTTTTCTCTATGCTCATTGATTTCTGAATTGATTTGTGCGAGATTCTCTTTCACTTCATGCATTATGAATCACCTTGCTTTCTTCCTATAAATGCTAACATTCGTCCAGTTTGTCCTTTTTCAACTCTATAAGAAAAGAAATAATCTAAGTTTTCAGATGTAGCATAGTCTGTAATATAAATATTACTTTCCGGTACACCTACACTTTGTAATAATAATGAGTTGGCCTTTTTTAAATCTATACCGTGTCTATCACTATCACGTGTATCAATAAATTGAGTTGTATCAATATCTAGACTTTCAAATTTCATTTTAATATCATCATTAATCTCATATGAATTAGATGTAGCTGGACCGATAACTACATTTAAGTCAGTTAAATCAAAATCAATATGTCGAACCATTTCTTTAACGATTTCTCCGTATGTACCACGCCAACCTGCATGAGCGAGTCCAATATAATGATGCTTCTCGCTATAGAAATAAACAGGCACACAATCTGCGTAACACATCGTTAATAATATATTGGGCTCATATGTATACAATCCATCTATACCATGTAAATCATTCGTAATAGCATCAATATTTACACCTTTATCATTCGATGTTATCTTAGCAATTTTATTCTCATGTGTTTGTATCGGAAAAACCCATTCATTACGGGGGAAGCCAATCATATTAGCTAATATGGTTTGATGATGTGTAATGTTTTCTTGTCGATCATCAACATATCTAGCCATATTAAAGGCTTTTTCAGGATACATACTTAAGCCACCCTCACGTGTCGTAAAACCAAGAGTAGTATGTGTCATTTTATCGTCTTTATATGCTAAAAAATGATTTTGTTTTATAAATTTTTCAGTCAACTATTTCACAACCTTAAGTATGAATTTTCATTAATAACGATTAAAGTGTCTAAATATGTTTTATAGAACTATTATATAGCATTCTTATTCGTATTTAAATTAAAACTATTATTTCTATTCTTAAAACTAATTATTTTAAAAACAATTAAATTATGCTTCAACGACTATTTAAAAATCACTATTCAAATAAATTAAAAAGTCATCAGAAATAATTCTGATGACTTTAAATATTATGGTTAAGATACGATTAACGTCTTGTTCTTCTTGAACGTCTTTCTTCTCTATTTCTGATAAAGCTTGGAATATCATCGTCTTTAGTCGTATGACTTCTTTCAGTCGCACTATCAGATGATGAACTTGATGCAGAACTGCTCATTGATTCTTCTTTACCAACTGAAGAAGTTGATGAAGTGCTATTTACACTTGAACCAAATCCAGTACTAGACGCTTTACGACCTTGAGATGATGGTTTATCTTCAAATCCAGTAGCAATAACTGTTACTACAATTTCATCTTGTAATTCTGGATTGATTACTGTACCGAAGATCATATTTACATCTTCATCTGCAGCATCTTGTACGATATCCGCAGCTTCTTGTGCTTCGAATAATGATAGTGATTCGCCACCAGTAATATTCATAAGCACACCTTGAGCACCAACAATTGATGTTTCAAGTAATGGGGAAGAAATTGCTTTTTTAGCTGCTTCAACTGCTCTATTTTCACCAGATGAAACACCAATACCCATTAATGCTGAACCTTGGTTAGACATGATTGTCTTAACGTCAGCAAAGTCTAAGTTAACTTCACCAGATACAGCAATTAAATCAGAGATACCTTGTACACCTTGACGTAATACGTTGTCAGCTTCTTTAAATGCTTCCATCATAGGTGTTGATTTGTCTACGATATCTAATAAACGGTCGTTAGGAATAACGATTAATGTATCTACAGCAGCTTTCATTGATTCAACGCCGGCAGCAGCTTGTGTTTGACGTTTACGTCCTTCGAAACCAAATGGACGAGTAACAACACCAACTGTTAATGCTCCCATTTCTTTAGCAATCTTAGCTACTACAGGAGCAGCACCAGTACCAGTACCGCCACCCATACCTGCAGTTACGAATACCATATCTGCACCTTGGATAGCATCTTCAATTTGTTCGCGTGATTCTTCAGCAGCTTTTTTACCAATTTCTGGGTTAGCACCAGCACCTAATCCACGAGTTAATTTTTCACCAATTTGGATTTTTGATTCAGCTTTAGATAAGTTTAAAGCTTGTCCATCCGTATTAATAGCGATAAATTCTACATTATTCATTCCGTGGTCAATCATACGGTTTACAGCATTGTTACCGCCGCCGCCTACACCGATGACTTTTAAAGTCGCTAAATGATTAAATCCTTGTTCAAATTCTAACATTTAAATTTCCTCCTAGTTTTAATGGCCAATAATCATTCAAATAAAGATTTCATGAGTTTTTTAAATTTACCTTCTTCTTTGTCTTTACCTTGAGCATTATGATGATCTTCTTCTAGATGAGCTTCGCGGTCGTCATATTCTTCATGAGGTGCTTCAGGCTCATCCTCATAAACATCTTTTTTGTTCGATTTGCGTTTGAACCAATCGAAACCGCTTGATTTAGAGTCAGTATCTCTTTCATCAGATTCGATAACTTCCTCTTCAAATTCCTCATTATCATGATAATTAATTGTAACATAATCTAATAACTCATCAAAAGTGATACTACTAGAAATAGTAGAAATCGCAGATGAAAATTCTGGTTTTCTAATTCCCATTTGTGAAGGTGTGTGAATTCTCACTTTTTCACTAACCATATCTTGTAATAATTCTCTTACGCCTAATAGATTAGCTGAACCACCTGTTACAACGAAACCACCGTTAACTTTAGTTAAACCTAACTCTTGTAATACATCAAATACTTCGAAGAATATATCTTCAACTCTTGCTTCAATAAAGTCGCTTAAATCTTTTTGAGTATACTGAACATGTTCTTCACTATCAATTTGATCTACTGTGAATACATCTTGGCTTGAAGCTGAATCATAAAATGCATGTCCATATTGATGTTTTATCTTTTCAGCCGTGTCATATGACGTATTTAAACCTTGTGCCACATCATCAGTAATATCACGACCAGCCATTTCTATTGAATCAGCATCTACTAATTCGCCACGTTCATAGAAGGCAATTTGTGTTAAATCTTCACCGATATCAATCACACATGCGCCAAGTTCTTTCTCAGTTGCTGATAAGATTGATCCGTAGTTATATGCATCAGAATATACATCTAATACATCTACACCACATGATTCAACACATTTAATCATATTAATTAAAATTGATTTTTGAATAGCAATAACGCCAGCATCCACTTTAAGTGAGTGTCTTGCGATTAATTCTTTTGGATCTGATACTTCATTTTCCTTATCTACAACAAATCGAATTGGGAAAACGTTAATCACTTCTGTTTCAGGAACATCATTTTTATCTCTAATACCCTCAAGTACAGATTCAATGTGAGTTCCGTTAATTTCAGTATCTTCATAAAATTCTATTTCATTTGATTCATCATACACTTCAGTTCCTATGATAGGTAATTTTAAGAATACTTCTTTGATGTCTACACCTGAAGCGATAGAAGCCTTTTTAATTGTATCCTTGACAGCTTGTCTAGCAATATCAAAGTCATCAATTAAACCATTTTTTATACCGCTTGTATAGGTTTGTCCTGTACCTATCACATTTATTCCATTGTGAAATTTTTCGCCTACTATTGTTTTAACACTTGATGAACCAATATCTATGCTTACATAGTAATGTTCCTCCATAGATAGGCACCTCCTGACAAGTTACTATTAAAATACACTATGTTTAGTTTACAATACGTTGATAAGCTTGTGAACTATAAACACATACTAATATCAAAATTTTTTAATTATTTTCTTTTGAATCTTTATTAATTTTATTTAACACACTCTGAAGTTCTTCTTTAGCATCTGTTTCTTTCTGTGATGTTTGCGATACACTTTGTTCAGATTCTGATTGTGCACCTGTACTATTTTTATATGGAATAAATGATGCACCTACTGAGAGATCAATGTATCCATCTGTTTTTAAGTCGCCAGAATCACTTCGAGATAATGATTCTGACATTTGAGGATAATACTTCATTTTATCCGCAATAGTCGTAATGTCACCAATCACTTGAATGTTATCTTTAGTGAAAATTTTAATTCTGTTTTGTTTATTCTTATCTGGCGCATAGCTTATTTCTGCAATTAAATTTCTTGCCTTAGGTGACATTTCAGATAGTGCTTGTATCATTTTTTCTTTTTTGCCTTCTTTAAATCCATCGATAATTGGTACATCATGTGAAATATCGCCTTTATAATCTTTTAATTCTTTGCCATCTTCTAACACAGGTACATAGTTATCTTTAGATTTTTCCAAGCCAACAACCTGATATTCAGTTACGTTTACATTTAATGTATTAGGTATTACTTTTGTTATTTTAACATCTTTAATTAATTCTTTTTCCTTCAAATTGTTCCGAGCTTTACTTTTACTAAATGTATACATACGTGAGCTTGGCTTTACATCTAATGCCTTATTTATCTGACTTTTACTCACATTATGATTACCTTCAATTTTCACATTAGAAATTTTACTTAATGGTGTAAACATATAAAGTAAAAATATCACGATTAATAACACCAATACTGTTATGACTGTATATTGAATTCTTTTTTGTCGTTGTCGACGTTGTGCTCTTTTTTCTTCTAATGTAGGTGAATTAAATTGTGTCACCTTACTATCGTAATCCTGTTGTTTGCGATCGGTTTTAGCTTCCTTATCAGATGACTTTGGCTTTCCTGTTAACTTTTGAAACCAATTCTCTTTAGATTTTTTATCTTTATTTTTATGTTTTTTAGTAGCTGTTTTGGTCTTAGTTGCAGTACTGTTTATATCATTTGACGATTCATTCTTCTCTATGTCACGTTCAGTTTCATGATAATCATCTGAATATGACTGTTCCAACTCTTGAGTGGTGTGCATAGATTCCGCATCAGGTTGATTTTGGCCATAATGTTCATACTGATGAGTATTATGATCTTCATATTGCCTAGAATCCATTTCATTGTTGTTCCTATTTTTTCTCTCTTTGTCATTGTCATCAAAACTCGATGAAAATGATTGCTCATCGTCAACTTTATCTTTAAACTTCTTCCTTTTTCTAGTTCTAAAGTCGTTACTTCTACGGAACATACTTAAATCATCATTTTGATTATTTTCGTGATTCGTTTGCTTGTTATGGTTGTTTTTATTTGTTTTACCGTCCATATGATTTCACGCCCTTTTAGTATGATGGCAAGTGTGCACGGAAACTTTCTATGAATTTCTCACCACGTTCTTCGAATGTGTTGTATTGATCCCAACTTGCACATGCAGGAGATAATAATACAACATCGTTAGGCTCAATGACATCTTGGATTTTATCTACAGCATCTTGTACATCTGTAGCCTTAATGACATATTTACCTTGGCTATTACCTAACTTGGCAAATTTTTCTTGTGTCTCACCAAATACAACCATCACTCTGACATTTTTCATATATGGGATTAATTCATCAAATTCATTACCTCTATCTAATCCACCACATAACCAAATAATAGGTTGATTAAATGAATTAAGTGCGAATTGAGTAGCTAACGTATTTGTAGCTTTAGAGTCATTGTAGTATTTATTTGTTCTATTAGTACCAATATACTGTAGTCTATGTTCAATACCTGAGAAGGTAGTTAAACTATCTGCAATCGCTTTGATCGGTACACCAGCTAGGATTGCAGCTAACACTGCAGCTAAAATATTTTCTAAATTGTGTTCTCCTGGTAAAACTAAATCTTCTACACTTATAATGCGTACGCCTTTATATTCTATAAAGCCATCTTTAATATAAATGCCATCAACTTCTTGTTGTGTTGAGAAATACAATGTTTTAGCTTTTAAATTTTCTGATTCGATAAGATGACGCTGATGATAATTACAAATTAAATAATCATCTTCTGTTTGATTTTTGTATATTTGCTTTTTAGCATTTTGATAATTTTCAAGTGACTCATGATAATCTAGATGCGCAGAATAAATGTTAGTGATAATTGCGATATGAGGCTTATATTGTTCTATACCGAGTAATTGGAATGAAGATAATTCAGTAATTAAATACTCTTTAGAACTTACTTCTTGTGCTACTTTCGAAGCAACATAGCCAATATTGCCTGACAATCTACCAGTAAGTCTACTGTTTTTAAACATGTCTCCTATAAGTGAAGTTACTGTTGTTTTACCGTTAGTTCCTGTAACTGCAATAATAGGTGCTTCTGAAATAAGATAACTCAATTCCACTTCAGTTAGTACTTTTAATCCTCTTTTCACTGCTTCATCAATGATAGATACAGTATATGGAATACCTGGGTTTTTAATAATAATGGGATTATTATCTAGTAATGACGTAGGATGTGAACCACTTACAACTTTTATACCCATCGCTTCTAGATCTTTAGCATGTGCATCTTGAGATAAGTCTTTACCATCATTAACTGTTACCTTCGCACCCAATTTACTCAATAATTTTGCTGCTTCATAACCGCTTTTTGCTAAGCCTACGACTAATACTTCTTTATTTTCTAATCCTGTGTAATTTAGCATCTTAGTGCACTCCAATCCATAAGCCAATTAGACCTGTAATTAAACCGACTGACCAAAATACAGTTACAACTTTCCATTCATTCCAACCACATAATTCGAAATGGTGATGAATAGGACTCATTTTGAAAATACGTTTTTTAGTTAATTTATAAGATGCAACTTGTAGCATAACTGATAGTGTTTCTACTACAAATACGAAACCAATAAATACAAGTGATAATTCTTGATTTAACATGATTGAAATGGTAGCAAAAATACCACCAAGTGCTAAACTACCAGTATCTCCCATAAATACTTTAGCTGGATTTAAGTTATATGGTAAAAATCCTAATAAAGCAAATACCATGATAATACAGAAGATACCAATAGCAGGTGCATCTAATACAAAACTCATGATAGCGTACATCGCAAAGCCAATAATTGATAGACCGGTTGCCAAACCATCAAGTCCATCTGTTAAATTTACTGCGTTTGAAAATCCAACTTGCCAAAAGATGATAAAGATGACATAGGCAAATGAAAGTGGGATGCCAGCGTCAGTAAATGGAATATGTAATGTTGTTGAGAAGTTAACTAAATTAAACACGTTACTTAGCACGAAAAATATAACTGCAATAAGTATTTGAGCTAGGAATTTTTGTTTACTTGTTAAACCTTGATTGTTCTTTTTAACAACAATGATGTAATCATCGATAAAACCAATCAATCCAAATCCTAATGTCACAAATAATAATAAAATAATTGGATTCGAGTGATCCACAAAAATAATGGCAACTACTGAAGTAATAATAATACTAATTAAGAATGTTAAGCCACCCATAGTCGGTGTGCCCGTTTTCTTCATGTGGCTTTGTGGTCCTTCTTCTCGAATACTTTGTCCAAATTTCATTCTTTTTAACGTTGGAATAAGTATGGGTACAAGTACAAAAGTTATTAGAAGCGATAACATCGCATATACAAAAATCATAATGATCTCCTTTTCTTTTATCCGTCAATTTACATATTTTATTATATGTATCTTTAATCTATAACCTTTAATATTTTATCAGTTTTGGTTCAATTTTTATATGTTAAATCACAACATATTAAGAAAGAGAGCGGGATAAAATCAATCCCAATCTCTTCCTCACATGCTTAATATCTATGTTGTCTTAACTAGAGCTTGAATCTTTCTTCTTAGATTTATCTTTCTTATCACTAGACTTATCTAATGATTGTTTACTACTTTCATCTGTTGTACCGTCAGTCGACTCAGCAGAAAGCGTCACTTCTATGTTGTCAGATTTTTTAAGCTTTTGACCTTGCGTCACTGATTGTTTTGAAACAAATCCGCTTCCAGTTGTTTTAACTTTGATGTTTGTTAACTCTTGGAAAGCTAAGATATCTTCTTTAGTCCAACCTTTCATGTCTGGCATAGTCAAATCTCCATCTGTTACTAACAATACTTTACTATTTGGTAAAGTTTTTGTATCTGCATCTACTGATTGAGATTTAACTTTTTTACCACTGCCAATGACAACTGGTTTAAGAGACTTAGCATTCAAACTATCCTTGGCTTTGTCGATGGATTGCCCTTCTACATTCGGTACTTTACTAAATTCATTTTTAGAAGCATCGTCTTTAGATTTACCGACATTTAAGTATTTCAATGTGTTTTCCATAATAGGTTTAAATGCTTTACTTACACCCATTTCATAGGCTTCTTGGTCATTTTTCTGAGCTAAACTCATCCCTGCATAAACAATGACTTTAGGGTTTTTCTTAGGTGCATCCCCGATAAAGCTAACAAAGTATGGGTTCTCACCTTTAACGTAACCGCCACCTTCTGAATCTGCTACTTGGGCAGTACCTGTTTTACCTTCGATATCATAACCATCTACACGATAGTTTTTAGCGTGACTATCTTCACTATTCACTACCTTGTCTAGTTCGGTTTCAACTTTGCTAGCAGTGTCTTTAGTGATTGGTTTACCAGCATAAGTTTTTTCGCCTTTATAGAAGTTCTTTTTCGAAATCGGGTTATCAATACTACTTACGAACCACGGTTTCAACATGTTTCCATTATTGAAAAAGGCTGATTGTGCTTGAATCATTTGCACTGGTGTCACTGTCGTTGATTGACCAAATGCAGATGTTTTTTGTTGTAATGCATTTTCCCAAGCGATGTGTCCGGTAGCTTCTCCATCAAACATACCATTGGTAGATTTACCAAAACCGAAACGTTCATACCAAGATTTCATTTTATCTGTACCTACTTCATCTTGTAGGTGCATCATTAATGTATTAGAAGAATATGTGAATCCTAGTGTTTCAGAGATTTTGCCCCATCCTGTTTTATTCCAGTCTGAGATACGTGAACCCATAATATCTCTATGTCCAGTTTCATATTTTTCGTTTGGTTTAAACTTACCTTCTTGTATAGCTGCTGCTAATCCATAAGATTTGAATGTCGAACCTGGTTCGTATGTGTTTTGATACAAGTCATTAGCCCATTTTTTCCCAAAATCTTTACCAGTTTCTGGGTTAAATGTAGGTCTCTGACTAAATGCTAATATTTCACCTGTTTTCGCATCCATAACAACTGCAAAGACATCTTTAGGATTGTAATGTTCAACCATTCCGTCTAATGCTTCTTCTACAAAGACTTGAATATTTGAATCTATAGTTAAATGAACATCATCACCACGTTTAGGTTGTTTCTCCGATTTTGTATTCGGAGCAATATATCCCCAAATATCGTGTATATATTTAAGTGAACCTTTAGTACCATTTAGGTAACTATTGAATATTTTTTCAACACCCATAGCTCCATTTAATTCACCAGTATCTGGGTCCTTTTGTGCCATACCTATTAAATGAGACGCAAAGTTACCATTAGGATAGAATCTTTCTGTCTCAGGATATAAGGTGATACCTGGTAAATTTTTCTTTTCTAATTTTTCTTTATCCTGATATGTTAAATCAGTACCTTTTTGTCCAAATTCAACTTGGAAGGCCTTTTTTTGATTTAATCTTTTTTCAATTTCTTCGGGCTTCATATCTATTATTTTTGATAATTCTTTAGCTGTTTTCTTTTTATCTACTACATGTCGTGGTTTCTTACTGTTTTCACTTGCCTTTTTATCGACAACAGCAACAACTTTATACCTCTCAACATCTTCGGCTAAGACTTTACCGTTTCTATCATAGATTTTACCGCGTTCTGGTTGTTCTTGGTTATTGACTAAATACTTTTGGTTAGCTTTCATAATTAAATCTTGTCCATTCGAGTGTCCAGTAATCATTATGTATGAAAACCTTAAAACCAATATAAAAAAGAGCAGTCCGAATAAACCAACTAGCAGGACTGCCCCTATTTTATTTTTTTTAATTTTAATTTTTCGTTTCGCCATTATTACGCACTACCTTTACATTATCGTTCTCGAGGCTCATACCTTGCTTCTTAGCCTTGTCGTAAATGCGTTCGTATGAAGAATTTTTCTTAATTTCAGATTTTAAGGCGCTGTTTTCGCTAGATTGTTGTTCGATTTTATGATCTAAATCTGCAATTTTTCCTCGCGTATCATACGCATCCATTTTTAAAGATAGCATATATATACTAATCATAGCAATAACAGAGACTAGTGTTATGTATAAAATCTTCTCAAATTTCGTAAGTTGAATGACAACTTTACGTTTAACGGTTTGCTTTTGTGGAGAGGTTTGCGGTTGTCTTTTTGGAACACTGGTTTGTGTTGCATTATCATATGGTTGATAAACTTTTTCTACAGCCATGTTGAATTACTCCTTATTTTAATATTTCTGCAATACGTAGTTTCGCACTTCGCGCTCGGTTATTGTCGTCTAAATCTTCGTCTGTTGCTGTGATCGGTTTTCGGTTAACGCGTTTTAATTTTGGCGTATACGCTTCTGGAATCACTGGTAACCCTCTTGGTACATCGGGTCCCTTTTCATACTCTTGAAACATCTGCTTACATAATCTATCCTCTAATGAATGGAATGTAATGACAGATATACGTCCGTTAACTTTCACTAACTCAATTGCTTGTTCAATTGAATCTTCAAATGCAGACAATTCGTCATTAACTGCAATTCGAATTGCTTGGAACACTCTTTTAGCAGGGTGTCCACCCTTTCTTCTCGCTTTAGCAGGGATACCTTCTTTAATAACTTCTACTAATTCTAATGTTGTTTCTATAGGTTGTTTTTCCCTATTCGCTTCGATTCTTCTTGCGATTTGTTTTGAGAACTTTTCTTCACCATAACGATAGAAAATTTTTACCAATGCTTCATATGGCCATTCATTTACTACTTCATAAGCGGACAATGATTGTGTTTGATCCATACGCATGTCTAATTTAGCATCGTGATGATAACTAAAGCCTCTTTCTGGTACATCTAATTGAGGGCTTGAAACACCCAAGTCATAGTAAATACCATCAACTTTTTCAATGTTTAATTCATTTAATATTTGTGTCAATTCTCTAAAATTACTGTGTATAAAAGTGACTTTATGTAAGTGTTCTTTTAGAACATCTTTAGCATTTTCTATTGCAGTTAAGTCTTGATCAATTGCAATAAGTCTACCTTCATCACTTAATTGATTTAATAAATATAAGGCATGTCCTGCTCCACCTAACGTACAGTCAACATACACACCATCTTCCTTTATATTTAGATAATCAATGGTTTCGTTTAACATTACGCTTATATGATGAAACACTGTCATACCTCCAATTTAAAAATCAAAATCTATTAAATCTTCAGCAATATCTTCGAAACTATCTTCTGATTCTTCATAGAAATCATTCCAAGTTTCTCTATCCCAAATCTCTATACGATTTGAAACACCTATTACTGTACATTCCTTATTTAAGTTAGCGTACTTCCTTAAATTCTGAGGAATATTAATACGCCCTTGCTTATCCAACTCTACTTCAACAGCACCAGAGAAGAACATACGCATAAATTTACGTGCGTCTTTTTTTGTCATAGGTAAGGTTTTCATCTTCTCTTCAATCTGTTGCCATTCTTCTAAAGTATAGCCGAATAAACACTTATCAAGGCCTCGGGTGATAATAAAACGTTCATTTAAGTCATAACGAAACTTGGACGGTATAATCATACGTCCTTTTGTATCTAATTGATGATCGTATTCTCCCATGAACATTTTTTCTCACCTCACCTTATCTATAATTTACCACATCTCCCCACTATCCTCCACTAATTATGTAAAAATAGTTCAAAATATTTGATTTTATAAAAAAATGCCCGCCTTATCTTTTAGATAAAGCGGGCTTAATCCCTGTTATATCAGTCTTTTATAATTATATGATCAAAAGTGTAAGAAAGTGGTGGATAGGTGGAGGGGTTGAACACATCTTTCCCAAAATCATTCATAATTTGAAGTGGATTCCATATTCTTTCTTGTAATCCTCCCATTACATGGAGATGATTGTTAATTTCTCTAAAATGTCTCATGCTAATATCATTTTCACGTTCAATATTTAACAAGTAACGTTTTTTCAAGTAATCATATTGTCTTTGATGAATCTCATTATTTTTAGTTACTAGATTTTCGTTATCCGTGTTCCCTTTCACTTCATTAAATAAGGATTGATATAGTTGCTCCTGTTGTTGTTTCATATGTTCAATTTCATTTAAGAATGTCTCGGAGGCTTGTTCACGAATAAACTTCTGTTTATCTTCTTCAATTCCATTTGCAATAACATGCTCCAACTGAAGATGATATTGACTCAATAATTTCTGTGTTCGATGATATAAATACGTTATTCTCATTCTAGGTAATACAATGGGCATTTCTATATTTAAGAGCTGGAATACATCATGTAATTCTGCCCAATATTTAATTTCACTAGGACCACCAATAAACGCCACTGTATTGAATAACCACTCTTCCATTATTGGTCGCGTTACTACATTATTTGAAAACCTTTCATGCTCCTGTTCTAAAATATCCAACAATTGTTGCTGACTATATGTGCGTGTCGATTTACTTAGATGAAATACACCATCTTGATATGTTAATAATTGGCGCATACCATCTTCATGCAAAAACAAATGAACATTTGTATCAGTTTGTATCATTTGTGAGAAACCATTGTCTAAAGTCTGTTGTTGATTATTTCTAAATGCTTCATCAATTTCTTGATGCTTCAAAATCATTTCTTTTAATAGTGGTTTTTCTAATTGTCTTAATGCGTGATTTTGTGCATCGATGAATAGCACACCATAGTCCTTAAAGATTTCATGTAAAAGTACTTTAAACATGTTTGTCCAATTATGATGATTTTCAATGATATTCATGCACATTTGATATATATCTTTACTATGTTCTGTCTCTTTTAACTGTTTAAAATAATCGTTTAATACTTCTATCATTTGCGATTGGTCTGGATCAAACCGTGAAACGTTACTTTCCGGTGGTGTCATTGTGTGGTATTTAACTTTGTGCAATTGTGCATCTTGTGAGTTAAATGCATAAGTGTGATTTACTTCATCAAAATCATGATCTTCTCCAGCAATCCAGAAAATAGGGACCACCGTTTGTTGATATTCTTTCGTTAATTGTTGACTCAATGTAATGAGTGAAAATATTTTATGAATCGTATATAAAGGACCACCAAATAAACCAGCTTGTTGTCCCCCAATAACAACTTTAGCTCCATTAGCTAATGATGTCATATGCGCTTCTTGTTGATCTGTCATTGTTAAATCTTTCATATATGATTGAATCACTTCAGCAAGCTTTTTTTCCCTGCCATTTGGAGATGCACCCATTTTTATTTTGTAACTATCTTTTGACATCGCATCATATTGGTAAAATGGCATGAGCTTGTCATCACTATTTATTATCTTGGAAATAAACTGATCATCATTGTTTAATTTTACTATTTTACAGTCCATTGTTTTTCTCCTTAAGTATCACTATTCCTAATATAGTATAAAGACTATACTCACTTCTGACAATTTTACGGCTTATAAAATATTTGAATAACTTAAATTCCATTCAATACCAATGTATGATATTTAACATTTCATTATTGATATAAAGTATAAATCGATGAAAAAAACATATAGTTTAAGGTATAATATAAGAAAGATATAAAGGGGGACAAAATGATGAGTGACGTAAAAAGATTAGAAATTAATTACAAAACAGATGAGTTATTTGAAGACTTCAGAGAATTTGGTAATAAAGATCTTTATATGGTTGAAGAATTTAATGGGCAAATGATTGATGCAAGTTCTGACTCGCCATTTTATGGCATATTTGTAGGTGATAAATTAGCTGCAAGAATGGCCTTATTAAATAAAGGTGAAGTAGAAGAATCATACTTCCCTGATTGTGATGATTATCTATTATTATGGAAATTAGAAGTATTAGAAAAATATCAAAACAGAGGTTATTCTAAACAATTAATCGATTTTGCGAAATCATTTAATCTTCCTATTAAAGCCATTGCAAGAAATAACTCAAAATCATATTTTGAAAACCAAGGCTTCACAGACGTTAAGGCAAAGAACCCAGAAGGCCATGATGTTTTAATTTGGCAGCCGTAAAGATACAAATAAATATAAATAAATATATTGATCCTAAGCGAAAAGCACGAAGTTGATTTTAAATTGAGTAAATTCATCTTCGTGCTTTTATTATTACACTTATTTCCTGTTATTTTAACCTATTCAACAATATGAATTAATTCCTTAAGTGATTTAATTTCATAATCAGGTTGAATTGATGTTTGATTTTCTTTACCTCTCAAGTTAAACCAACATGTTGCAATTCGTGCATTATAGCCGCCTAAAATATCTGATGTTAATGAATCTCCTACTATTATTGCGCTTTCTCTCTGTTGTTCACCTATTTCTTTAAATATGTAATCAAAGAATTCTGGCATTGGCTTTTGAAAACCAGTTTGTTCTGAAATGTATATACCATTTAATGTTTCGTTAAATGTTGTTTGTGCTATACGACGTTGTTGAGTTTCTGTCACACCATTCGTAACGATATATATATTGTGATTTTCCCTTAAATAATCTATTGTTTCTAAAGTATCATCAAAGAAACTTGGTTTCGCTTTAGCTAATTCATCTCTAAATATATGATCAGCTTGTTTACCATCTACCTCTATTTGATAATCTTTAAAATAATTTACAAACCTTTGTGTTAATACTTCTTCTTTAGTTAACTTATTTTCTTGAAATGCCTCCCAGTGAGATTGGTTTACCTCTCTAAAGTGATAAAAATCATCTTTTGTTGGATTGTGATTAAAATGCTTTGCCATATTGTAAAATGCTTTCTCTTCTGCATCATAAAAATCAACTATCGTATCGTCAAAGTCTAATAATATTGTTTTGTAAGTCATTGAAATCTCCCTTGTTCCATATAGTCTCTATTTACAATAACAAACTTTACATCACATTGCTTATTTAACGTAAAAAAGACCAGAGCGCTTGCCCTGGTCAATGATAGTTAAATGAATTAAAATCCAAATAATTTACTTAATACACCTACACCGTTTTCTACGATGCTTACGATGCTTGTTCCTAATTTCGCGCCGTCATGTCCTTGTGCCGCTTTCACTGTGTTTGCGATTGCTTCTGCTAATTTTGTCATAGTATATAATCTCCTTTATTGTTTATGATTTTTTTAGTTTTTTAGTTTCGACTTAGAATCCGAATAATTTACCTAATACACTTACACCGTTTTCTACGATGCCTACGATGCTTGTTCCTAATTTTGCACCGTCATGTCCTTGTGCTGCTTTCACTGTGTTTGCGATTGCTTCTGCTAATTTTGTCATAGTATATAATCTCCTTTATTGTTTATGATTTTTTTAGTTTTTTAGTTTCGACTTAGAATCCGAATAATTTACCTAATACACTTACACCGTTTTCTACGATGCTTACAATGCTTGTTCCTAATTTCGCGCCGTCATGTCCTTGTGCTGCTTGTACTGTGTTTGCGATTGCTTCTGCTAATTTTGTCATAATTCAAAACTCCCTTTATTTAGATATTTTTATAATTAAAATCCGAATAATTTACTTAACACACCTACACCGTTTTCTACGATGCCTACGATGCTCGTTCCTAATTTCGCGCCGTCGTTATTAACGCCAGCTTCAACAGTATCTTTAATTGCTTTGATTAAACCTTCCACAATAAACACTCCTTAATATTTATAGTTCAAAAGTTACTTTCAAAAACTGTTGTTATTGATGTCGTGTTGTTTATCTATCGTTTTGTTATCTATACTATATAACTTGTACGCAATTATTTGGAGATTTATTCTTAATTAGACAATTAGAGCTCAAAACTGTTAAATCGCTTACAAAATCAAACAGTTAGGCACACTAAACTGAATTGTATTCAATTTAATTGGCCTTGAACCTTAACCCTAATGAAGTTTGAGTTGATTTTCTGTTTAATAACACTACTATAGTGAAAAATATAAACATTTTTTATGACATAACTATTGCTAATTAATGATTATTTAGCTATAATAATTCTTGTGTTAAAAAATGTCCTGGTAGCTCAGCTGGATAGAGCAATGGCCTTCTAAGCCATCGGTCGGGGGTTCGAATCCCTCCCAGGACGCTAATAAGAGTTGTAATCTATTACGATTACAACTCTTTTTTTATATGCAAACAAATTAACAGTTAGGCAATATTGAATGCCTAACTGTTTTCTAATTTAAATTCAATTGTATCTATCACTTTATCTTCACGATTTCTAAAATTCAAAGTACATTTTAATGTCGTATCATCAATGAGAAGTTCCGCATAGGTTTCTTCGACATTACTTCTTGATTGTGAAATACTTCCCGGATTAATAACATGCACGTTTGCAATATTTTCATATTTAGCGACATGTGTATGTCCATAAAATGCTAATTGCGCACCAACTGTCTTAGCTTTTTCAGCTAATTTCATTCTTGTTTGGTTGACCCCGTACAAATGGCCATGTATATAAAATGCATGAACATCATGATGTGTAATAAATTGCTCCTCTGGAAATTCTGGATAAAAATCACAATTTCCTTTAACTCGATGATATAAGCTCAATTCTGTATCATCATATTGAAATTCAGAATCACCAAGATGAAGGAATACATCTGCATCTTGATGTTGATCATACACTTGGTACAGGATACCTGTTTCATTATGATTATCACTCACTATAATCCATTTACTCATTATTCTCACCTGCTAAAAATTGTTGTAACTGTTTTATAGCATGACCTCGATGGCTAATTTTAGCTTTTTCAGAATCTGATAATTGTGCCATCGTTTTATTTAAAGAAGGTACATAAAAAATGGGATCATATCCAAATCCATTATCTCCGATTGGTTCTGTAGTTATTTCGCCTGTTACTGTCCCTTTAAATTGGGTCGTCTCACCATTAGGTGCACTCATACTAATCACACACACAAATTGTGCATTTCTATCAGAGATATTTTCCATATTTTTTAATAATTTATTAATATTGTCTTGGTCATTTTTATCTAATCCTGCATATCTTGCAGAATAGACACCTGGTTCACCATTTAATGCTTGGACTTCTAAACCACTATCATCAGCAATGACTTGTTTATTTAAAGCTTTAGCCGCTGCAACAGATTTTAATTTAGCATTTTCTTCAAATGTCGTTCCTGTCTCTTCTACATCAAAATCTTTAATCAATTCACTAATACCTATGACATTATGGTTAGGAAATATAGCTTTAAAATCATTGATCTTACCTTTATTATTAGATGCTATTACAATATCTTCCATTAACAATTCCTCCATTTAACCTACTGAGATACGCTCTACTTTAGTATCCATACCTAGCCATTCTTTAATAATATTTTCAATATGTGTTGTATCTCCAGTTGCAAAGAAACGATGTGGCGGATGTTGTGTATAACTTGCATGTTCGTTACTAAATGTTAATAATGCACTGACTTCTCTAGCTGTTTCCAATCCTGAAGAAATAACTGTTTTTTTACCACCAAAATAATCATTGATAGGTTGATATAACAATGGATAGTGCGTACAACCTAAAATAACTGTATCAGCTTCGCTATTACGCCATTGTTTCAAGGTTTGATGTATGACAATACTTGTAATTGTCGGATCATTATATCTCATTTGCTCAACTAAAGGTACAAAGCCTGGACAAGCAATACCATATACCTCTACGTTAGGATTAATTCGCTTAATATGCTTTCTATAAGCTTCTGATTTTATCGTTCCTTCTGTGCCTAAAATTAAAACATTTTGATTCTTAGTCGTCATAATAGCTGTTCGAGCACCGGGTTCAATGACACCGATTACTGGTATAGGTAATATGTTCTGTAAATGTTCTAATGCTACTGCAGTAGCTGTATTACAAGCTATCACGAGCATTTTAATATCGAATTCGACAAGTTTCTGTGCTATTTCAGTTGTGAATTGTTTAACTTCTTCACCTGATCTAGGTCCATATGGACATCTTCCAATATCACCTAAATAATAAATGGTTTCATTAGGAAGTTGTCTCATTATCTCTTTAGCTACTGTTAAACCACCCACACCTGAATCTATTACTCCAATTGGTCTATTCATAGTCTTACATCCTTATTTTATAGTTAAACTTTATTTTATCATATGCATACTTAAGTGTTGATTAATTCGAACGAAATCACTAATGCTATTTTATCAATCAATACACAAAAAAGCGGCACTCCTATGTGGAGTACCGCTAACAATTCAATATTAGTCAACTTTGTGATCAGAGCCGAAGAATGATTTAAACATATGGAATGATGTTTCTCTGTTCATTGCTGCAATAGATGTAGTCAATGGAATACCTTTTGGACAAGCATTCACACAGTTTTGTGAATTACCACATTGTTGTAATCCACCTGCACCCATTAAAGCATCTAAACGTTCATCTTTAGTCATAGCACCTGTTGGATGTAAGTCGAATAAACGTACTTGAGAGATGGCTTGCGCACCAACGAAATCATTTTTTTGAGTGACGTTAGGACAAACTTCTAAACAAACACCACAAGTCATACATTTAGATAATTCATAAGCTGTTTGACGTTTTTTCTCAGGCATACGAGGACCTGGACCTAAATCATACGTACCATCAATTGGAATCCAAGCTTTCATACGTTTCAAGTTGTCAAACATTCTTGAACGATCAACTTGTAAGTCACGAATAACTGGGAACGTACTCATTGGTTCTAAACGTATAGGTTGTTCTAATTGATCAACGATAGCAGAACATGATTGTCTTGCACGGCCATTAATCACCATTGAACAAGCACCACATACTTCTTCTAAACAGTTCATATCCCAAGTTACAGGCGTTGTCTTTTCACCTTTACTATTAACTGGGTTACGTCTAATTTCCATTAAACATGCGATAACATTTAAATTTTCTTTGTAAGGAACTTCAAATGTTTCTTCATATGGTTTAGATTCGCTATCATCTTGACGTTTAATAATCAATTTAACCGTTTTTTGTTTAGGTTGATTATTTTGTTCTTCTGTTGGTTGATTACCTTGAGTTTCTGGAGTGTCTTTTACTGATTGTTCAGCCATTATTTTTTACCTCCTTTAGACTTACTAGTGTAATCACGTTTACGTGGTGGAATTAAGCTAATATCAACTGGTTCATAAGTGAATTTAGGCGCTTCAGTTCTACCTTGGTAGTGAGCCATAGTTGTTTTTAACCATTCTTCGTCATTACGTTCTGGGAATTCTGGTTTGTAGTGTGCACCACGCGATTCGTTACGGTTATAAGCTCCGATAGTGATTACACGTGCTAGTACAAGCATATTCCATAATTGACGTGTGAAGAATACGGCTTGGTTACTCCAAGTTTGTGTATCTTCCATATCAATATCTTCGTAACGCTTCATCAATTCTTGAATTTTCTTATCTGTTTCTAACAATTTATCATTTTCACGCACAACAGTTACGTTTGCTGTCATGATTTCACCTAATTCACGGTGAAGTTTATAAGCATTTTCGCTACCGCGCATGTTTAATAATTTATCGAAACGTTCTTGTTCTTCTTTAACACGTGCTTCATAGATACTATCATCTAGATCAGTGTATGAAGTTTCGATTTCATCAAGATATTTAATTGCATTTGGACCTGCAACTGTACCACCATAAATAGCAGATAATAATGAGTTAGCACCAAGTCTATTACCACCATGTTGTGAGAAGTCACATTCCCCTGCTGCAAATAAACCTTTAATATTTGTCATTTGATCATAATCTACATATAATCCACCCATTGAGTAGTGTACTGCTGGGAAGATTTTCATTGGTACTTTACGTGGATCGTCACCAGTGAATTTTTCATAAATCTCGATAATTCCACCAAGTTTAACATCTAACTCATGTGGATCTTTATGTGATAAATCAAGGTAAACCATGTTTTCACCGTTGATACCTAATTTTTGGTTAATACATACATCGAAGATTTCACGTGTCGCGATGTCACGAGGTACTAAGTTACCATAGTCAGGATATTTCTCTTCTAAGAAGTACCAAGGTTTACCATCTTTATATGTCCAAATTCGTCCACCTTCACCACGTGCTGATTCACTCATTAGACGTAGTTTATCATCACCAGGAATAGCAGTAGGATGAATTTGAATGAATTCACCATTAGCATAAATAGCACCTTGTTGATAAACGATTGATGCTGCTGAACCTGTGTTAATCATTGAGTTAGTTGTTTTACCAAAGATAATACCAGGACCACCAGTAGCCATAATTACAGCATCTGATCCAAATGATTGAATTTCAGAAGTCGTCATATTTTGTGCAACAATACCTCTAGCAGTATTGTCGTCATCTTTGACTATACCTAAGAATTCCCAACCTTCGTATTTCGTTACTAATCCATCTACTTCATAAGCACGAACTTGTTCATCCAATGCATATAGTAATTGTTGACCTGTTGTTGCTCCGGCAAATGCTGTTCTGTGATATAACGTACCACCAAAACGTCTGAAGTCAAGTAAGCCTTCATTCGTTCTACTAAACATTACACCCATACGATCTAATAAATGAATAATATTAGGCGCAGCTTCAGCCATTGCTTTTACAGGTGGTTGGTTAGCTAAGAAGTCCCCACCATAAACAGTATCATCAAAGTGAATCCAAGGTGAGTCACCTTCACCTTTAGTATTTACCGCACCATTAATACCACCTTGGGCACAAACTGAATGCGAACGTTTTACAGGTACTAATGAGAATAAATCTACATGTGCACCTTTTTCTGCTGCTTTAATTGTTGACATCAGACCGGCAAGCCCTCCACCGACAACAATAATTTTTTTCTCTGCCATAGAAATGTCACTCCCCTGAAATATTAAAACTAAGACTAGTTAATGTGTATTCTTTACATAAATGCAATGACAGCTGAAACGCCGATATAAGAAATGATTAAAAATACAATTAACGATACCCATGTGAAGACACGTTGTGATTTTTTAGATTGTAAAATACCCCATGTTACTAAGAATGACCATAATCCGTTAGAAAAGTGGAATACAACTGCAATAACACAAACAATGTAGAAAATAGCCCACAATGGATTATGTAACGTTTCGTGCATCATATTATAATCAACTGCTTTACCGAAGAATGCCTTTTGTAGACGTGTTTGCCATAAGTGCATTGCGATAAAGATAAAGGCTAAAATACCACTTATTCTTTGGAAGAAGAACATCCAGTTTCTGAATAAAGAGTAATGTCCAACATTCTCTTTTGCTGTGAATGCAATGTGTAATCCAAATAAACCATGATATAACAGCGGAATATAGATTAATACAAATTCAACTACCAATAAGAATGGTAATGATTCCATAAAACCTGATGCTTTGTTAAAAGCTTCCGCCCCTTGTGTTGCTTGATGATTGACCAATAAGTGAACAATTAAGAATGCACCGATTGGGATAATACCTAATAACGAGTGAATTCGTCTTAGATAGAATTCATTTTTTGATTGAGCCAAAAGGAGTCCCCCCTGTAAACATTTAATTAATTGACTAAAATTAAAAAGTTGTATGTAAACTGCCGTAAAAAACCATATAAAATACTAGCTTCTTTTACTTCTTTATTTGGTACTCGTCTCCATTGATTAACTTTAGATACTTTGGAAGCATCCTAATCAAAGTTAAAAAGAAAACAAGTATGGCATAAAAAAGAAAAGGGCTAGTCATGTTATAGATTTCATATAATGATGTCGTAGAATGTCTGTACTATAGCAATTCATGTAACCCTACATGATTGATAACAATTCTCAATTAGAAAACGCTTCCAAACAACTTTAAAAAAATAGCCTTTTGTTAACTATATTGTAACATTATTTAAAGCATTTTTGGACATGAGAATAATTCTCATGTCCAAAAATTGAAATTTTATTTGTTTTGAAGTGCGTGTTGTAAGTTTTTTGCAACATTTTCCGGAAGTCCAGATTTTTTTAAATCTTCTAATGATGCCTCTTTCATTTTCTTAATCGAGCCAAATGTTCTTAATAATTTCGTTTTCCGTTTCGCTCCGATACCATCGATATCATCAAGCACGGATTTAAGTCCTGTCTTCTGTCTCGTCTGCCTATGGAATGTAATGGCAAATCGATGCACTTCATCTTGAATGCGGTGAAGTAAATAGAAGGCTTGACTATTTTTCTTTAAAGGTACGATTTCTGCACTTGCACCATATAACAACTCGGACGTTTGGTGCTTATCGTTTTTTTGTAATCCAGCCACTGGTATATCTAAGCCTAGTTCATTTTCAAGTACATCCATAACGCCGTTCATATGTCCTTTACCTCCATCGACAATGATGAGATCAGGTAAAGGTGTACCTTCATTTAGTACACGAGTATATCGGCGTCGAACAACTTCTCTCATTGATTTATAGTCATCAGGACCTTCAACTGTTTTAATTTTATATTTACGATAGCCCTTTTTATCTGGTTTACCATCAACAAAAGTTACCATCGCAGATACAGGATCCACACCTTGTATATTGGAATTATCGAATGCTTCGATTCTAATAGGTGTTTGGATCCCCATTCTTTCACCAAGTTCTTCAATTGCTTTGATCGTTCTAGATTCATCTCTAGCAATCAATTCAAACTTATTATTGAGCGAAACTTCTGCATTATGATTTGCCAAATCAATCATTTCTTTTTTCGCACCACGAGAAGGTTGTACAATTTTCGTATCAACAACCGATTGAATAATGTCTTTATCTAAGTGTTTCGGCACATGTACTTCTTTCGGTAATATATGTTGGTTTAAACTATAAAATTGACCGATAAAGGTATAAAACTCTTCTTCTTCAGTTTGTTGAATTGGAATCATCGTAGTATCTCTTTTAATCATATTCCCTTGTCTAATGAAAAAGACTTGAATGCACATCCAACCTTTCGACACGCTATAACCAAAGACATCACGAATCGTATTATCTGTTGACATAATTTTTTGCTTTTTAGTGAGATTATGAATATGTTGGATTAAATCACGGTACTCTTTTGCACGTTCGAAATCGAGAGACTCACTCGCTTTTTCCATACGTTCTTGTAAATGGTTTAATATTGTTTTGTCCTCACCATGTAAGAAATCACTAATTTCTTTTGTCATTTGTGCATATTTATCTAAATCGACATCATACACACACGGGCCCATACATTGACCAATATGATAATAAAGACATAATTTATCTGGCATTTTATCACATTTTCTAAATGGATATATACGATCTAATAATTTTTTTGTTTCTTGTGCGGAATAAGCATTAGGATATGGACCAAAATATTTGCCAGTCCCTTTTTTAACGGTTCTAGTTACAATTAATCTTGGATGTTTTTCTTTAGTAATCTTGATAAAAGGATAACTTTTATCATCTTTTAATAAAATATTATAACGTGGCTGGTATTGTTTAATTAAGTTTAATTCTAAAAGTAAGGATTCTGTTTCACTTGATGTCACTATAAACTCGAAATTACGAATTTCACTTACTAAGCGAGTTGTTTTAGCATCATGCGCACCCGTAAAATAAGAACGTAATCGATTACGTAGTTTTTTAGCTTTACCAACATAAATCACTTGATCATTACGATCTTTCATCAAATAGCACCCTGGCTCTAATGGCACTACATTTAGTTTTGTTTTAATTTTTTCTTGATACGTCTCCATCTACGTCCTCCTCTCTTCGAAAATTTTTATTAGCCAAACATGCTCTTATCCATTCTTAATGGGCACGTTAATATATACATAGACAAAACAAAGCTGGAGCATTTATGAAAATGCCCCAGTCTCAGGTTCTATATTCTTATAGATGTTTGTCTAATACTTCTGCTAAGTTTTCTTTAGGTTGGAAACCTACTACTTTATCAACTGGTTGTCCGTCTTTAAATACGATTAATGTTGGAATACTCATTACTTCATATTTAGCAGCAGTTGATGGGTTTTCATCTACATCTAATTTTAAGATATCTGCTTTACCTTCATAGTCCCCTGCTAATTCTTCTAAAACTGGAGCGATCATTTTACATGGTCCACACCAAGTAGCCCAGAAATCTACTAATTTAACACCAGATTCAATTTTACTATCAAAATCAGAATCAGTTACTTTTACGATTGCCATAATTGCCAATCCTCCTTAATTTTTAAATGATGAGCAAATTATAACAGAATTTATAAGGTAATGCATTGCAATCTGCTTATGCTCGTTTAAAAAATCAAATTTTTAAAGCCATTTGTAGAAGTGTCCTCAAATAGAAACATCATCATTTAAGCATATTTCTAAGACGATTATCTATTTTAGGGATGCAACGGTAACGCCAAATCCACCTTCACTTGGCATACCACCTCTAAATGTCTTCACGCTTTTATGTCTTTTTAGATGTTGTTGCACACCTTTTTGTAATGCTCCTGTACCCTTACCATGAATAATATAAACTTGTTCAAAATTACTTAAAACAGCTTGATCTAAATATTGATCTAATTCAATTAAAGCATCTTCATAGCGATATCCTCTTAAATCAAGTTCAGTTTTAACTGTCTGTCTGTTAGATCTTGTAACCATTTTAGTTGGTTTTTCTTTTTTCTTTTTCATTTTTTCTAAATCTTCAATTGGTAATTTCATTTTCAATATTCCCATTTGAACAACTGCTTCTTCTTCTCCAACTAATTCTAGCACTTCACCTTTTTGACCATATGATAATACTTTAACTTCATCACCAGCTTGGATTTTATCGTATTTTTGTTTTTGAACATTTTGTTTGATTGATTTCGCTTCATATTGATCATCAAGTTGCTTTTTCTTATCAATAAGTTCATGTTCTTTAACATCCGCGCCTTTTTGATCTCTAAGTTCTCTTAATTCTTTAAGAATAGCATCTGCCTCTTTTGTAGCAGATTTGACACGTTGATTTGCTTTTTCTTTCGCTTCATCCATCAATGATTTCTCATAATTTTGATATTGTTGATATTGTTTTGCTAACTCATCATGTGTCGCCTGTGCTTCTTTAACTAATCTATCTAATTCAATACGTTGTTCATCCACACGTTTTGAATTTTTCTCTAATGATTCAATCATATTATTAATTTCTTGTTCATCTGTACCAATCATTGTTTTAGCTTTATTAATAATATTAAGGCTCAAGCCCAATTTTTTTGAAATATCAAATGCATTAGATCGCCCTGGAACACCCATTAATAACTTATATGTTGGACTTAACGTTTCCACATCGAATTCAACACTTGCATTCATCACACCTTCACGGTTATAACTATATGCTTTTAGTTCGGGATAATGGGTAGTTGCCATCACGAGTGCACCTAGATTCCTTACATGATCTAATATACTCATAGCAAGCGCAGCACCTTCACTCGGATCTGTTCCAGCACCTAATTCATCAAATAGTATCAAGCTATTTTTATCTGCTTCTTTTAAGATTTCTACAATATTTTTCATATGAGATGAAAATGTTGATAGTGATTGCTCAATAGATTGTTCATCACCAATATCACAATATACATTCTCAAAGACACTGAGCTGGCTACCATCTAATGTTGGAATAAGCATGCCTGATTGAGCCATAACAATAATAAGGCCTAATGTTTTTAATGTGACAGTTTTACCACCTGTGTTAGGTCCTGTGATAATCACTGTTTCTATATCATCTACAAACTCAATTGTATTTGCTACAACCGTATTATGATCTAATAAAGGATGATATGCATTAGGTAAATAAACTGTTCTTTCTTTATGAAATGTAGGCTTCGTACCTTTGATCGCACGGGCATATCTTGCTTTTGCAATTAAAAAGTCAAGATGTCCCATTATCGATTCAGCTAATAATAATGCATCTGATTCTACAGCGACTTGCGAAGTCAACTCAGCTAATATACGTTCACGTTCAACTGCCTCATCATTACGCAAGCGACTAATTTGATTATTCATTTCAACTACAGATGATGGTTCTATATACAATGTTTGACCTGAGGCAGATTGGTCATGAACAATACCATTAAAATCTTGTCTATATTCCGCTTTTACTGGAATGACGTTTCTATCATTTCGAACAGTTACAATCGCATCTGATAATTTCTTTTGGTTAGCCTGACTTTTAACCACTCGATCTAAATTCTGTCTAATTCGTTGATTTGTACTTGATATTTTACTTCGAATACTTTGTAACTCGTAACTAGCATGGTCGTATAAATCATGGGCGTCACATTTATCATTAATGTCCTTAAATAAATCCGTTAAAATTGGTAACTGTGCCATTTGACTATCTAAGATAGGGTATTTAACTTCTTCATCTTCTTCTAATAATTGATTATAAAATGTCTTAAACTGATTTTGAACTTGAATTAAGCGTTTAATCGCATTTAATTCGGTCACATTTAACACACCACCAATAGTTGAACGGTGAATGTACTGTGCTACTTTAGATAGGCCACTTAAACTTGGCAATCGATGTTTATTATAAATTTGTGATATTTCATCTGTTTCATTAATTTGAAATTCTACAGTTTCAAAATCTGTTGCTGGAGACATTTCTGCGACTTTTTCACGTCCTAAATCACTAATAGCTTCGTTAGCTACAAATGATTTTATTTTATCAAATTCTAAGACGTCTAATGTTTTTTGTCTCATGCAATCCCTCTATTTCTTCAATTTTTTATTGTCTTTAATAAATGATTTAAATGCTTCTCTAGACATCGTATTAATCACACGATCTTTAGTTACAAATCCTTTTTGAGCAGTAGCAACACCATATTTCATAAATTCTAAATGATCAACATGATGCGCATCCGTATTAATAGTTAACTTTACATTTGGATATTGGCGTACGGTTTGTGCATTTAGGTCTAAACGTTTAGGATTTGCATTGATTTCTAATATGGTATTTGTTTCTTCAGCTAATTGCGCTAACTTTTCTATATTAGGTTCATAACCGGGACGACGTCCAATAATGCGACCTGTTGGGTGAGCAATATGACGCACATATGGATTACGACAAGCATTTTCTAAACGTTGCATAATTTCCGCTTCTGATTGATTAAAACTTTGATGAATGGCTGCAATAACATAATCTAGTTGTGCCAATATCTCATCATCATAATCTAAAGAACCATCCGGTAATATATCCATTTCAATGCCAGAGTATATATCAATCTCATCATATTCTTTATTTAATTGCTTAATTTCTTCATTTTGGCGAAGTAAGCGTTCAACTTGTAGACCATTGGCTACTCTTAAACTTTGTGAATGATCTGTAATAACCATGAATTCATAACCTTTAGCAATATTAGCCTCAACCATATCTCTAATAGAAAATGCACCATCACTATAAGTAGTATGCATGTGAAGATCACCTTTAATATCGTCGAGTTGTATAATCTGACTTAAATCTTTATCAAATTCACTGCCATCTTCACGCATTGAAGGTTCAATCCACGATACACCGAAATGTTCATAAATCTCCGCCTCGCTATTGAATTGAAGTAATTCTCCATTGGCTTTTTCAATGCCATACTCACTCACTTTTTCTTCTTGTGCTTTTGCTAATTGTCTAATTCGAATGTTATGATCTTTTGAACCTGTGAAATGTTGTAATGTGTGATAAAAAGCTGCAGGTTCAATTAATCTAAAATCAACACCAATCGTTTCATCGTCGTACTCTAATTCTACAGATACTTTGGTTGACCCAACTGCAACATCCTTTACCTTATTAGGGATTTCCAATAATTGTTGTTGAACTTTTTCAGGGTTATTTGTACTTATAATAAAATCCAAATCTTTACTTTGTTCTTTATATCTTCTAAAGCTACCTGACGAAGCATATTGATCTATGTCATCTAGCTGACTAATATAATCAATAATTTGATGATTAAGTCCTCTCATTTGATCAATAGGATAATTTTCTTTCTTAGCTCCTAACGCTTTGACTGCTTCTAAGATATTTTGTTCAGTTTTTTTCGCAAAACCGCTTAATTCACTGACTTTTCCTGCTTCACAAGCCTCTTGTAATGACGTTTTGTCAGTGATATTTAATTCTTTATATAATTTAGCAATTTTCTTACTACCTAAACCTTGTATTTTCAATAATGGTACCAATCCTTCTGGGACTTCTTTTTGTAAGTCTTCTAAAGCTGTAGACTGACCATTTTGTCTATATTCATTAATCACATCGCCTACACCTTTACCGATACCTTTAAGTTCTGTTACATCTTCTATTTCATCTAACGGTCTTTCGTCTACTTCTAAACTTTGTGCTGCCTTACGATATGCTGATACTTTAAAGGCATTCTCTCCTTTTAATTCCATATAGGTAGCAATCTTTTCTAGTAATTGAATCACATCTTTTTTAGTCATATACATCTCTCCATAAAAAGAAGACCAGGACATTTCTCATTTTTCAAATTGTCTGTCCTGACCTCAATATCATTTTCTTTATAAATTTAAAATCATTTGTGAAACACAAGGTGTATGCAATAAAATTTGCTTGGCAAGTAATGAATGCCCTAATTGACTTTGTAGCATTGTATTAGGATATAACGCTATGATATACGTCAATATTTGTATGATAATCACACCGATGAATAGGCTTAATACAATACCTAAAGTGCGGCTTATGATATTTAAAGGTTGATATGCCACTATATTATCAAATGTGACGATGATTAGATATAAAATCAACTTACAGCTAATAGCAATCACAATAAAAGCAATTATTGATTCAAAACGATACTGTAAATGATTAAAATGAATTGCATATTGCGTATCAAATGCGACTGTCTTTGGAAATGGTAAAAAAACAATTAATCGTTGCGCAATCTCTCGATAAAATTGTTGCGCAATCCATAACGATGCAAGCGTACATATCACATGAATGCTCGAAAGCCATAATCCCCGTCGAAATCCAACAATTGAAACATAGCATAATATAATAAGTACAACGATATCTAATAGCATCTAGTCTTCTCGTTGCTTAATTTGATCTAATTCGTGTTGTAATCGACGATTTTCTTCTTCTAAACTCACTTTGTCATGCATCACGTTCACTGCTGTTAAAATCGCTTTTCTAGTGGTATCTAAACCTGCAGATTTTCGTCCTAATTCTTTCATTTTTTCATCCACTAAATGTGCAACATGTCTTATATGTTCCGGGCTATCATCGCCGATTATTGTGAAATGTTGATCGTTGATTGTAACATTTATCCTATTCTTAAACTCACCCATATCGATATCTCCTGACTTTTAATTAAATTATTCCGTTTCTGTGTTTAATTTAACCAAAATCATGTTTCTATATTATTTTGAACATAACATAATATTAATGTTTGGTTTTATACATTTACTTATCATTAAACATTATACATGAGTCATCTTTATTTTGTAAGTAGTGAGATGATAAAGAATAACTTTATATTCATTTAGAGCTTGAGTCTTATAAACTAAAAAATATTTTCATTTTGTCATCATTCTAAGGTAATAAATGTTATGATATCATTTAATTATTATGAAAAGAATTTAACAAAGAGAGGTCTAACGATATATGGCAAATGTTGTCCATAAACTAACAACAACTGAGATTCAATCATTAATGTCTAAGATTAAATTTGATACATCCCAATTACCCCAGGGTATGAAAGCACGAGCAAAACATAATAATGCTGTGATCAATATTTACAATTCTGGAAAAGTGATGTTTCAAGGAAAAAATGCTGAAATAGTTGCACAACAATTGCTACCTGACAAAAGTAGTTCAACTTCAACTTCTTCAATATCTAAAAACGCAACTTCTTCGATTAAATATAATCAATATAACTGTATTGGTAGTGATGAAGCTGGTAGCGGTGACTATTTTGGTCCTCTCACAGTATGTGCTGCATATGTCACAAAGGATCACGTCAAAATATTGAAAGAATTGGGTGTAGATGATTCTAAAAAGTTAACCGACGCTAAAATCGTCGAACTTGCCGAACAACTTGTGACATTCATTCCACATTCGCTGCTCACACTTGATAACGTTAAATATAATGAGCGCCAACGTGCAGGTTGGTCACAGGTGAAAATGAAAGCAGTCTTACATAATCAAGCAATCGCTAATGTTGTTCAAAAAATTGATACGCATGCTTTAGATTATATTGTGATTGATCAATTTGCTGAACGTGGTGTTTATCAACGTTATGCCTTGTCCGATTTACCTTTCCCAAATAAAACAAAGTTTGAAACGAAGGGTGAATCTAAGTCATTAGCTATCGCAGCTGCGAGTATTATCTCTAGATATGCATTTGTTAAACATATGGATCAAATGTCTAAATCAATTAAAATGGATGTACCTAAAGGTGCTAGCAATAAAGTCGATTTATTCGCTGCAAAACTCATTGAAAAATTAGGTATCGAACAACTCGACGCTATTTCAAAACAACATTTTAAAAATAGAGAAAAAGCACAAACTTTAGTGAATAAAAAATATCAATAAATTTATGTATATTAAAACGGCAAGTTCTATTTGTACAAACATTAGAACTTGCCGTTTCTTTTTATATTTAATTATCTAATTGTAGCACCTTTTGCTTTTAATGCTTCGATGATTTGATCATGTACTTTCGTTACACGTTCATCTGTTAAAGTATTCTCAGTATCTAAATAATACAATCTAATAGCAACTGATTTTTTACCTTCATCTAAATGCTCACCTTCATAAACATCAAATACAAGTGTATCTTGAAGAATATCAGCACCGCGTTGATGAATCGTATTTGTTAATTCAGAAGCAGGTACATCATGTTCAACTTCTAATGCAATATCACGAGATACACCAGGATATTTAGGTATTGGTTGATAATTGATATAGCCTACTGATACATTCATCATTTCTCCATAGTTCAATTCAAAGACATATGTGCGTTTTAAATCATTATCATTAGCTACTGTAGGATGCAATTCTCCAATGAAACCAATATCTTTACCATTTAAAGATACCATCGCAGTTCTTCCAGGATGTAAACCATCGATTTCAGTAGCACGATATTCAAAATTTAAGTTGAGTTTTTGTGCTACACGGTCAATGACACCTTTAGCTAAGTAAAAGTCAACAGCTTCTTTTTTACCTTGCCACTGATTTACAACATATTCACCTGTCATAATACCACTTAAATATTCTACTTCATCAGGCAATTGACCTTCACCATTACCGAAGAATACACGACCAATTTCGTATAATTTAACATCTTGATTTTTACGTGCAACATTATACGCAGCCGCTTCGATTAAATGTGGTAATAAACTTTGTCGTAAAGTTGAATGTGCTTCGCTCATTGGCATTAATAATTCTATAGTCGGTCTATCTTGTAATGCAAAGTCTTTCGCATGTGATTTTGACACGAGTGAATACGTGATCGCTTGGTTTAAACCTGCACCTTCAATGGTTTCTTTAACTGTTCTTGTTTTATGTTGACGATCAGTTAGTGCACCATTCGTAACATCTTCAAATACTGGTAACGTTGATGGAATTTCATCGTAACCATATATACGGGCAACTTCTTCAATCAAATCTTCTTTGATAGAAATATCTTTACGTCTTGATGGTACATAAACAGTAAGCTCATCTTGTTGAGTTTCAGTTTCAAACCCTAATTGTTCAAAGATATTTTTAATTTCTTCAGTAGATAAGTTAAATCCTATTGTACGATTAATTTTGTCTGTTGTAATTTGAATCGGTGTAATGAAAGCTCCTAAATCTCCTTCAGCTACACGATCTTTAAGTACACGACCTGACGCATAAGTTTCTAATAAATAACATGCGCGATCCACTGCTTCGTTGACAAATTCTGTAGCAATACCTTTTTCAAATCGACTTGATGCTTCACTACGTAAATTCAAACGTCTTGATGTATGACGAATTGATGCTGAATCAAATATAGCACCTTCTATAACTACATTTGTCGTTTTGTCGCTAACCTCTGAAAAGTCACCGCCCATCACACCACCAAGTGCAATTGGAGATTGTCCGTTTGTTATAACTATATCTGACTCAAGTAATGTTCTTTCTTGATCATCTAAAGTTGTCATCGTTTCATTTTGATGTGCTTGGCGAACTTCAATATGATTTGAACCAATTTGATCTTGGTCAAACATGTGTAACGGTTGTCCATATTCTAATAGTACGTAGTTAGAAATATCAACGACATTATTGATTGGTCGGATACCTGCTTTCATTAAACGTGCTTGCATCCATATTGGCGATGGTGCAATAGTGACATTTTTAACGATTCTAGCACTATAGTATGGAACTTTATCACTATTTTTTACTGTCACTTGCAATTCGTCCATTGCAGAGTTAGTCTCTTCATTACTATTTGTTTCTGGTTTAGTCATTTTTGTGTCGTATAGTGCTGCAACTTCATAAGCTGTACCGACCATGCTTAGAGCGTCTGCACGGTTTGGTGTTAAATCAAATTCCATAATTTGATCATTTAAATACAATGCGTCCAATGCATTTGTACCCGGTGTCATTGCTTCTGGGAATACGAAAATACCATTTTCAAACGCTTTAGGCACAACATTACTTGAAATACCAATTTCCTGTAATGAACAAATCATACCTTCAGAGCGTTCCCCACGTAATTTAGCACGTTTAATTTTAATGCCACCTGGTAATCTGCCCCCCACTTTAGCAACAATGACATATTGTCCTTCATCAACATTTGGTGCCCCACAAACAATTTGTACAGGTGCTTCCTCACCAATATCAACTTGGCAAATATTTAATTTGTCAGCATCAGGGTGAGATGCCTTAGATATAATATGGCCTACTACTAAGTTTTTAATATCTTTTGTTAAATCAACTAAATCATCTACCTCGATACCAGTACGTGTAATACGTTCAGCTAAATCTTGAACATTTTGTTCAACGTCAACATAATCTTTTAACCATTCATTTGAAATTAACATTACGCTTCACCTCTATCTTCTACAGCCTTAAATTGATCTAAGAATCGCACATCGTTTGTATAGAAGTGTCGAATATCTTCAATACCGTACTTCAACATAGCGATACGGTCAGGTCCCATACCAAACGCGAATCCAGAGTATTCATTAGCATCAAACCCTGCCATTGTTAATACATTAGGGTGCACCATTCCTGCACCTAAAATTTCAATCCAGCCTGTATGTTTACATACATTACAACCTTGCCCTTTACATTTAAAACATGATACATCAACTTCTACAGATGGTTCAGTGAATGGGAAGTAACTTGGACGTAAACGAATTTCTCTATCTGCACCGAACAATTCTTTAGCTAATAATTCTAATGTACCTTTTAAATCACTCATCTTAATATTTTTATCTACAACTAAACCTTCAATTTGTGTAAATTGATGACTATGCGTCGCATCATCTGAGTCACGACGGTATACTTTACCTGGACAAATGATTTTCACTGGACCTTGTCCATTACGTTGTTCCATAGTACGTGCTTGTACTGGAGACGTATGCGTTCTCATTAAAGTCTCTTCCGTAATATAAAAACTATCTTGCATATCACGTGCGGGATGTGATTTAGGTAAGTTTAATGCCTCAAAATTATAATGATCTTGTTCAACTTCATAACCATCAACAATTTCGTAACCTAGACCTAGGAATAAATCTTCTATCTCTTCAATCGTACGTGTTAATGGATGTTTAGAGCCGATTTCTATTTGGCGGCTAGGTAATGTCACATCGATTGTTTCTTCAGCAAGTTGTTGATTTAACTTTTCATTGGCTAAAATCGTTTGTCTTTCATCTAATTCTTGTTGAATCGTTTGTCTTAATTCATTTACCTTTTGTCCGTATGCTGGTTTTTCTTCATTTGGTAAGTCTTTCATATTTTTCATTAAACCACTTACTGAACCTTTTTTACCTAAATATTTTACTTTGACATCTTGTAATGCTTTTTCATCATTTGCTGCATTAATATCAACTAACGCTTGTTGTTTTAATTCACTCATATGATCATTTTGAGTCATTTTAACTTCCTCCTTAGTGCCAATAGATATTTTAAACTAAGACATTTATTAATATCCCAGTCTGCTTTCTCTTATTTTATTTCATTAAATAAAAAAGACTCTCGCCCGATAACTGGGACGAAAGCCTTCCGTGGTACCACCCAAATTTATGCTTATGCATACACTTGTATACGTTGCTAACGAAGACGTACTCCGACTTAAATCTCTTTAAGTAGCCAAAAAGATGAAAAAAACTAATCAAAGTTGGAATAACTTTCAGTCACGATTATTCTCCCTTATACAACTTTATACATTAATTTAAGTCTTTTTATAGGCTAATGATTCACTTTTATATCAGTTAATATTTATTGTTATGAATTCATCATTCATTATAGACGATTTAGATATATAGGGTCAACCTACAATCGCGCCATAGCACATTATGAAAATCAGATTTATCATTTAATGTCTATAAATTACCCTTTGAGTTGATATAACAAGATACTCCCCGCAATGGCTACATTTAAGCTTTCAGCTTGTCCATATATTGGAATCGTTATATTTTGCGTAGTATGTTCTAATAGTGCAGGATCTACACCTTCACCTTCATTACCAAGAATCAATGCAAATGTCTCTTGTGCTTCTATCTCTTTAAAACTTACTGCGTTATCTAATGCAGTACCATAAACAGGACCATTAAAGGTATTAATGTACGACTGTAAAGACTCTGATATAACTGGAATATGAAATACACTTCCTTGACTGGCGCGTAACACTTTATCTTGATAAGGATCTGCTGTTCCCTTTTCCATTACAATCAGATCTATTCCTGCAGCATCTGCCGTACGAATCAAAGTCCCTAGATTCCCTGGATCTTGTATTCTATCAATTAATAATACTTGTTTGGCTGTTGTTACATCATAATCCGGTTTCTTGATGACAGCAAAAAAGCCTTGAGGCGTTACAGTTCCAGATAATGATTCAGCTACCTTTAAATTGATTTCAAATGTTTCATTGGCATATTCAATTAAGTCACTATCAGTTCTACTTGGATCAACAACGAATAATTGTACAATTACTAACCCGCTTTGATAAGCTTCTTCAATTAAATGTACACCTTCTATAAGCGCTAATCCTGTTTTATCTCGATCTTTCTTTTTCTTTAATTTATTCGCATTTTTAATTTTATTATTCTGTGCCGATGTAATTTGTTCCATATATCTAATCTCCAATATGATGATTTCTTATTCAATTTAATTGTATATGATTGAGCTACTTTTTTAAATAAAGAAAGTGAGTCCATGATTTGATTATGTTATTTACTGTAAAAGCAACTAAAGTATTTTATCCTGTTAAATATATGATAATAAATAAAAAATATCCTAATTGAAATGACTATTCCAATTAGGATATTTATTGATATCTAAAATTATTTAGATACGATTTCTTCACCATTGTAAGAACCACAGTTTTTACAAACACGGTGAGATAATTTGTATTCGCCACAACTTGGGCATTCAGTCATACCAGGTACTGAAATTTTGAAATGAGTACGACGTTTGTTTTTTCTTGTTTTAGACGTTCTTCTTTTAGGTACTGCCATGATTTATCCTCCTTAAAATTAAACACATCATTAAATGATATCAGTTTATTTAACAATATTATATCATTAATTAAACTGCTATTGGTCTTTATCGTATAATTGTTGTAATTTCTGAAGCCTTGGATCAACTTGCTTTCTGTCTGAATCATCATCTTCTTGGTCTTGAACAAGTTCCTCGAATTCATCTTCATCAATCACTTCCCAACCATTGCCTTCAGTTAACATTTGATTGCTATTGTCTGAATATGCTCTCATCGGTTTCTCGATAATGACAAAATCTTCAACAATATCTTTAATGTTAATCATACCGTCAGTCGCTGAATGATAATGCTCATCCTGCTCTTCTTCGTCGGTATAATAATCACTGCCTTCTAAATCAAACACTTCGGAAGTTTCGACATCTAGCGGTACTTCAACAGGTACTAATGTACGTGCACACGGCATCGTATAAGTACCAGTGATATGCATATCTGCAATAACTTCGTTTGATTTAACAGTTAATTGACCTTCAACATTGATTTCAGAAAGATCGATAAGATCTAATGATTCTTTTAAATGTTCAAAATTCACCGTTTGATTAAACTCAAATGGTTTACCTTGATATTTTCTTAATTGTGTTATTGACCATTTCATATGGCTTCACCTCTAACAAGCACAAAATTTATTTTAACTTTCTCAGTATAATATGTCAAGATTTTTTCTTAACATACGTACTTCTGTTACAATACTAATAATGAATTCTGAAAGGACGAATTGCAAATGAAAAGTGTTGGCATTATATCTGAATATAATCCATTCCATAACGGGCATTTATACCATGCACAACAATCCAAATTACTATCCCAAACAGATGTATCCATTGCCTTCATGAGTGGCAACTTTGTCATGCGAGGCGAACCCGCTTTATTTAATAAATTCATTCGTACTCAAATGGCCCTATCAGCTGTTGATTTAGTAGTTGAACTTCCTACCATTGCTAGCCTTTCATCGGGTGATTATTTTGGTGAAATGGCAATTAAATTGGCTGATTATTTAGATGTCAATACCATATCATTTGGAAGTGAACATGGAAATATTAATGCCTTAAAAGAAGCAGCGCAACAGGTTCTTGATTTGGAAAATAGTGATGCCTTTAAATCAAAATTAAAAGAAGGTAAAAGTTATCCTAGAATCATTAACGAATTAATCCAACATCAATCTACGAATGATATTTTACAATCACCTAATAATATTCTAAGTATTGGATATTTAAAAGGGATTCAGCAGTTCGCACCTCAAATTGAAGCCATTACGATTCGTCGTGATACAGCACAGCATCGCGAGCAAACAATTCAACATCAACAATTTGCCAGTGGATCATCCATACGCCAATCTATCATTCACCATCACTCTGACTGGGAAAATGTTGTACCAGGGGCAATTAAATCATTATATCATTCACAATTCACAACTGTGGAGCACGCCTTTCCCTATATAAAATATCAATTGTTAACACAACGTACGTCAACACTTAAAACTATATACACTATGAGTGAAGGATTGGAAAATCGATTAATCTCTATGATTAAGGATGCACACTCATTTAAAGATTTGTTAACTAAAGTCAAAACGAAACGATACACTTATACGCATATCCAGCGTATATTAATGAACATTTTACTTAACATTCAACAAACTGATATTAACCATAATATCTATGCCGCTAGAATATTAGGTATGAATGAAAATGGTCGAGCATATTTAAAATACCTGAAACATCAGTTCCCAGAACGTCATTTTATTACAAATATCAATCAATCATCTTCCGCTTACTTTCCAATTGAAATTAAAGCAACTCATATTTATAATCTTATGACCGAACAATCTGATGATGATTTCAATACACCAGTTATCAAATCTTAAAAAATGTACTGTTACATAATGTGATTCGCATTATATAACAGTACAATTTTTATTATATATGATATTTTTCTTTTAAGGCTTTTGCTACATTGGGTGGCACAAATTCTGAAATATCAGCTTTATATGCTGCTACTTCTTTAACTATACTCGAACTAATAAATGAATAATTCGTACTAGTCATCATATACATGGTTTCGATATCACTGTTTAACTTTTTATTCATAGATGTTAATCGTAGTTCATATTCAAAATCACTTACCGCTCTCAAACCTCGGATAATTGTTTTTGCACCTACTTGCTTACAAAAATCTACTAACAAACCATTATAATGGTGGACTTCCACATTAGATAAATGTGCTACTGAACCCCTAATTAAATCCATACGTTCTTCTAAATTGAAAGTGCCACCCTTGCTACTATTTTTTAAAACACAAACATGTATTTCGTCAAAACGATCTGCACTTCTTTCTATAATATCTAAATGACCATATGTAATTGGATCGAAACTCCCGGGAATGACTGCTTTCGTCTTATTCATATTATTCTCCTTTTTCTAATAACAAAGTATCTGTCAAACCATAATGATATCTTTTTATTTCTTTAAACGGTGCGCTTTGAATATGTTCATCATTACTAAACTCACAAATGATAATACCATTTTCTTTTAGTAAATTAAACTCTGTAATGCTTTTTAATGCTTCATCAATCAAACCTTTTTTATATGGTGGATCTAGAAAAATGTAATCGAATTGTATGTCTCTTTTAGCTAATGCTTTCAAAGCTCGGTCTGCATTATTTTTATAGACTTCTGATTGTGACATCAAATCGAGTTGTTTAAGATTTGATTTGATTACTTTAACTGCTTTAAAGTTTTGATCTACGAAAATGACCTTCTCCATACCCCGAGATAAGGCTTCAATACCAAGGGCACCACTACCGGCAAACAAATCTAAACCAAGACCTGATACTTCATGTAAACTATTGAAGATGCCTTCTTTGACCTTATCCATAGTTGGTCTAGTATTACGACCTTCTAAACTTTCTAACGCTTTACTTTTATGTATTCCTGCTATCACACGCATTCCATTCACACTTCCATTTCACTATGTAATTTAATATAATTTGACTTAAAAGGAGACTGATTTAACATATGAAACAATCATTTATTGTCTTGGGCGAAGGTTTAACAGATTTGTTTGAATTTACTACACTGATCGACTATAACCATTCACGCATTGATAAAATTATTTATTTTCATTCACCACAAACTGAGAAACAATTATCATCTGTCGCTATTGTCATGCAACCAACCGAAGGTAATTATTTTCAAGCAATGTACATGATGATGAATGCAGTAAAATATCCTTATCCTGATAGCAATAAAAAGTTTGAAATGATTAACAACAAGGCCGAAGCCTATGATATTCCAGTTTTAGGCATAGACGTTCAACCACCTGAAGCATTTCATGACAATGACTTATATTTTAATTATTTAATTAGTGTGCTAAGACTTCAACGATGGATTCCACCGTTACAATAAAATACGTCATCTAAAACACGAGTTATAGAACTTCGTGTTTTTCTTTTTCATAGGTTTTCTTTAAAAATCGATAAGGTGATCCATCGATATGTCTTACATACTTTAATTTCATTAATTTATTTACAACATCATCCGCTTCATTCTCATTAACATACATAATGACGTATTTACGTTGTCTATTAGAATGAACGATGTGCCCATATTTTCTAATTTGTCTCTCGTGTTTAATGTGTTTTAAGTAAACGACGAGGCTTACTCTAGGAACTAAGTTCATCTCTCTTCACTCCATTTGATATACAGTTTTTATCATATCATGAGTTTAAATTTTATGAAATAACAATCACTTTCTAATATAAACTAGAGAATGGCATTTGGAAACACATTTAATTCGCTAAATATCTTGTCATTTATTTGATTGTTAACACATTCTATTTCAATACGCACTTCATTTTCCATATGTAACTGATATCTGTTAATATTACTTTAATAACTTAAGGAGGATATTAAATGGTTAAACTAAATAAGTGGTTAGTTAATGGCTCATTAGCAGCGGCAAGTATAATAGGAAGTGTGCTTTATGTTAATCAAAATAAAAAGCCACGTGAAATTAATGCAATCCCTCCATTCTTTTCAGGTGTAGCACCATATCTGTTTGCTCATAGAGGTGGTATGGCCGTAAGACCTGAACAAACTAAATTAGCATTCGATAATGCGGTTCAATATGGTGTGGATGGTTTTGAAACGGATGTACGATTAACCAAAGATAAAGCACTCATTGTTTTCCATGATGCAACGGTAGATCGTACTACGAATGGATCAGGTAAAGTATGCGAACACACACTTGCTGAATTAAGAAAACTAGATGCCGGTTATTATTTTACAGATATTAATCGTCAATACCCATATCGTGGACATTCAGACGCAAAAATTCTTACGTTTGAAGAGTTATTAGAACTTTACCCAGAAATGTACATCAATGTAGATTTGAAAGATCATCCTGATAGCTATGAAGGTGCCATAGCTCCTGGAGTACTTTATGATCAAATTTCTAAACATCAAGCAGAACATCGTGTATTAGTCACAAGTTTTCACAAAGAACAAATAGAACGCTTTGACCAATTAATTAAAGGTACAGTTGCAATTGGTGCAAGTCAAAGTGAAGTTACTGAAGCTTTCATTAAGTTCAATACCTTTAGAGGTAACACTTATCATCCTAAAGCGAATACATTCCAAATGCCTACCGAATTTAAAGGTATCCGACTTACATCTGCAAGATTTATTAAATGGTTAACACTATTAAACATCGTACCAGGATATTATGGGATCAATAGCATTGACTTAATGACAGACCTATATCAAAAAGGTGCGCATACCCTTGTAACTGATCGTCCTGATTTAGCTCAACAATTTAAAGAAACATTAAAATAATAAATGGCAAGGTCTAAAGTTTACCTTAGACCTTGCCATTTATCTTTCTATAGTGAGCAATTACATGATCCTCCGGAGGCACATCCATGTGCAGTTGTTTGAAAAAATGGATTACCCGTCTCAATTTTCACATTATCTGATACTGCTAATGCAATTTTGCTAATTACTTCATCAATTAAATTTTGTAATTCCACTTCTTTAGATTTATAGTCCATGACCACAGGCAACATTTCATACGCGCGTTTTCGTTGACGTGTTTCCATCATAATGGTTTTATAATCCGGGTGATATCTACCAAAGCGCATGACATCATCATACTTATCTTTAGACTTTAAGAACGCAGAGTATAATAAGTGTGCTTCATCATCCTGATTTAATAATTCCTTTGCTTCGATATAGTCATGATATATTTCAGAATCTACTATCATATCAGACAATGCTTCGATATCGTCTAAAATAGACAATGTTTCCTCATTTATCATTTGTCATTTTCCCCTCACTTATTTTCTAAGAAAATTAATGAATAATAATCTTTCATCACTTCTCCACCCATCTCATCATACTTGGTATTTAACATTCTTGAGCGATGAATATCCGAATTCATCCAACTATGAATTAATGTTGGAACGTCATCAAAGTTATAACCCACATTCTGACTTGTAGAAGTATAACTAATATCTCGTTCATCTAATTGTTGTTTCAATGCATTTTCAGTGAATTCAACTGAATCATAGCCGCTCTTTGTCGCATCAAATAAATTAAAAGAGGCAATATGTGCAATATCGTTATTTACTTTTAATGGTTTTAACCCTTTTAATTTTCTCATCTCATTTGTCACTTCATACAGTGTCATTAATTGATTCGTATTTTGTTCATATGGTAAATCTTTATGTTTACTATTAGATGAAGATTGAGATTCATTTGTTTTATACGGTTGTAGAGATGCTAATGTATCTTTATCTAAAAAGCGAATCGCCATAATTTTATTAGTTTGTTGATCAGAATACACTTGAGCATACACATTACCATATTTAATTAATGTTTGTGTTTTTAAATCCTCATCAGACAACTCAAACTCATAAACCTTACCTTTAGATTTAATGGTTGGTTCTGGGTTAATACTTGTATTTTCGTAGATTTTAGAATTTTGTTCACCAATATGCAGTGGGCTTACATTTACATCCTTGCCAGTTGCATATACAGATTTAATATGATTGTCTTTAACACTTACAATGTAATATTGATCTTTCTTTTTAAAAACATAATTTTTATAACCATCTCTAAAAGGATACGTACGACTAGCTTGTCCATACTTTTTAGTAAGTTGATTGATATCTTTTCCAATCCAGGTACCTACACCTTTTTTAGGCTTTGGATTTTCAATATCTTTATTTGTATTTTTAAACTGTTCAGTTCGCTCAGTTTTATGATTTTTATTAGGATTTTCTAAAACATCAAACTTTAAACGTGGTGAGTAAAATAAATAGATTAGAAAAGAAACTAAAAAGACAACACCTAATATGCGTATTACTAATTTTTTCATCTTTCACCCACCTTAATAGAATTATTATCATTGTACATAAATATATATTTCATAATCAAGATAAGTCTATTTTCATCATGAATTTCATTATAAATACTTTCACCTAAATATGTTTGTAATATGAATTAAAGACATAAGAATATTAAAAAACTGATAAAACTTTCAATCAAGTTTTATCAGTTCACTTAAATTATAAACCTAAAGTCGCTTTAATTAACGATGTTGTTTCGCCGCCTGGATATAAGATGTATAAAAGTAAATATACTGCCACACCAGTAATAGCTGTAAAGAACCAAATAATTGAAGCAATAGGTCCAATTTTTCTATGAATATTAAATTTATCTTTGAAGGCCGTAAAAATTTGTATTAAGCCTAATACCCCACCAATTGTTGCTAGGTTAATATGGAATACTAAGAAAATCGTATAGTAAATTTTAATACTATCTGGACCACCAAATGCAGTATTTCCTATAAAGATTGTACGACTAGCATAAATAATAAAGAATGTAGCTGCGAAAATAGCTGCCCATAGCATTACTTTTTTATGCTTATCAATTTGTTTTTTCCAAATAAGTCTCCAACCAATTGCCACTAATATCGCACTAATAACAATGCATGAGGTACTTAACGTTGGTAATATAGGTACGTTCATATGTTTCATCCTTACTTAATTTTATATTTATATCATTTTAATAAGTGATACGACTACAACTAGTACAAAGAAAACGACTAAATAGTTTAACGAATAGATAAACATAGTGGTTGCCCATTTAGTTTGATTAGTATTACGTTTGAATGATGTAAAACCGAGTGCCATCCAACCTAAATTTAATAATGTAGCTAATACTATAAATGTAGTACCTAAATTAGATAACATGAATGGAATTGGTAATAATAATACTAACCAAATGAACATGCTTATACGTGTTCTATTGAATCCTTTGACAGATGGCAACATTGGAATATTTGCTAATGAATATTCATCACTACGTTTAATAGCTAAAGCATAGAAATGAATAGGTTGCCAACAAAATACTACCAAAAATAATGCTATTGCTGCAACACTGATAGAACCATCAATAGCTACCCAACCAATTAATGGTGGTACAGCACCTGGGAAACTACCTACAACAGTATTCCAAGTTGTGTGTCGTTTAGACCAAATCGAATAATAAGAAACGTATCCTACGATACCAATTAATCCTAATACGCCTGATGGAATATTGAGTAAAAATAAACATGCCTCACCTACTAACATCATACCAAAGCTTAAAATTAATAAGTGTTTATTTGAAATTCTATCATTTACAGTGGGTCTATTTTGTTTACTAGGCATGATTTGATCAATATCTTGATCATAATAGTTATTTAGTGCACATGCACCGCCCATAATCAATGTAGAACCTATAATCATTAATAAAATTTGAGGTATAGACGATTGGAAGGAATGGTTTGTCATTACAACAGCCAACCAAGCCCCGGCAAATGCAGGAATCAAATTCCCTTGAACAAGGCCCATCTTAATAATCTGTTGTAATTCTTTAAATGTCACACGGCCCGTATCTTGTGACAACGTTTGTTCTCTGTTCATAATTCCCCTCCTTGAACTTTTTCATATAATATAATGATATAGCAAATAGTTATAAAAGACTAGGTTTTAAAAAATTAAATTGTGACACTTTAACGACATTCTAAATAGTTGATTTTGTATAGCATTTAAAAATGGTATCATTAATATAATGTAGAAGAAAAATATATACGTTAATTTAAAGGAATGATCTAACATGAAATACGTGATTAGACGGAGTACTTTAATTTAATGATGGGGTGTTTATCATTGTTTAGAAAAGAAAACCTTAAATGGTTAAGTGTCTTAGCAACAATTATCATGACATTTGTACAATTAGGTGGTGCACTCGTCACTAAAACTGGTTCCGAAGATGGTTGTGGTTCCTCTTGGCCATTATGTAATGGTGCATTTCTACCACAGAATTTACCTATACAAACCATTATCGAATTGAGTCACAGAGCTGTATCAGCATTGTCACTTATCGTGGTATTGTGGCTAGTGATTACTGCATGGAAACATATCGGATATATCAAAGAGATCAAACCATTATCTATCATAAGTGTTGGCTTTTTATTACTGCAAGCTTTAGTAGGGGCTGCAGCGGTTATTTGGCAACAAAACGATTATGTTTTAGCGCTACATTTTGGTATATCTCTTGTAAGTTTCTCTTCTGTATTCTTAATAACACTTATTGTTTTCTCAATTGATCAAAAGTATGAAGCTGATGAGGTAATCATTAAAAAGCCATTACGTACATTGACTTGGTTAATGGCGATTATTGTTTATCTTACAATCTACACTGGTGCATTAGTAAGACATACTGATTCTAGTTTAGCTTATGGTGCATGGCCAGTACCTTTTGAGGATATTGTCCCACACAACGTACATGATTGGGTACAGTTCGCACATAGAGGTATGGCATTGGTTACTTTCATGTGGATTATGTTCACATTTATTCATGCCGTGAAAAATTATGCTGATAATCGTACCATCAAATATGGTTACACAGCTGCATTTATTTTAGTTATTTTACAAGTTGTCACTGGTGCATTATCAGTCATTACAAATGTTAATTTGTTTATTGCTTTACTTCATGCTTTATTTATTACTTATTTATTTGGTATGATTGCCTACTTCATTTTATTAATGTTAAGAACAACAAGAAGTTTAAAAAACAAATCATAATTCAAAGCCCAAACATTCATCTTAATGATTGAATGTTTGGGCTTTTTAATTAGTTCGCTTCTTTTTCAATTTCTATTAATAAATCACCTGTTGCAATCGCATCACCACTAGATACAGTGACACGTTTAATTACACCATCAAATGGCGCTTGAACAGTTGTTTCCATTTTCATTGCTTCAGTGATAAGTAGCGCTTGATTTGCCTTTACTTTATCCCCAACTGCTACTTTCACTTCAGTCACAGAGCCAGGCATTTGCGCCCCTATATGACTAGGATTAGTTTTATCTGCTTTTGGTTTTACATTTACATTCGCTTTAACATTTTCATCTTTGATATATATACGTCTTGCTTGACCATTCATTGAGAAATAAATGGTTCTTTGACCATTTTCATCTGGTTCACTAATCGTTTCTAACTTAATGATTAATCGTTTACCTGTATCAATTTCTATTTCAACAGTTTCTCCATTTCTCATTCCAAACAAGAATGTAGGTGTATCTAATAATGATAAGTCACCAAATTGCTCTTTCGTTGTAATAAATTGTTTGTATACTTTTGGATATAATACGTAACTAATAATGTCTTGTTCTGTCACTTCAGTGTTTTGTAATGAAACTAATTTCTGTTTTACTTCCTCAAAATCAACAGGTTCTAAATATTCTCCAGGTCTATTTTCTAACGCTGTTTGTCCTTTTAAAATCACTTTTTGAAGTTGTGCATTAAATCCATTTACAGGTTGACCAATTTCACCTTTAAAGAATGAAACGACAGATTCTGGGAAATCTAATTTATGTCCTTGATTAATGACATCCTCTTCGTTCAAATCATTTTGAACCATAAATAGTGCCATATCTCCGACTACTTTCGAAGATGGTGTTACTTTGACAATATCACCAAATAAGAAATTCACACGACGATACATATCTTTAACTTCATCGAAGCGTTCTCCTAAACCAAGGCTTTTAGCTTGTTGACTTAAATTCGAATATTGTCCGCCAGGCATTTCATGTTGGTAAATTTCTGTATTTGGAGATTTGATATCACTTTCAAAATCAACATAATAAGGGCGCACTGTTGACCAGTAATGACTTATTTCTTCTAACCCATTTATATCTGCTCTCAATTGACGTGGGAAGCCGTTTAAAGCATAGTATAATGAATTGGCACTAGGTTGACTTGTTAAACCACTCATTGATGCTACAGCCGTATCGATGATATCTACACCTGCATCAATCGCTTGCATATACGTTAATAAACCATTGCCACTTGTATCATGAGTATGAAGATGTATCGGCATATCAACTGCTGCACGTAAATGTCCAATAAGTTCATAGGCTGCTTTCGGTTTTAATAAGCCGGCCATATCTTTAATGGCTAAAATATGGAATCCTTCTTTTTCTAATTCTTTTGCTAATTTCACATAGTAGTCCAATGTATATATATTAGATCTTTCAGGATTTAAGATATCTCCTGTATAACAAATAGTACCTTCTGAAATCTTTCCTGCTTCTTGAACTGCTTCGTTCGCCACTTTCATTTGATCTACCCAGTTTAATGAGTCAAAAATTCTGAATACATCAACACCTGCTTCTGCACTTTCTTTCACAAATTTTTGTATAACATTATCTGGATAATTTTTATAACCCACGGCATTTGAAGCACGTAATAACATCTGAAATAGCACATTAGGTATTGCTTGACGCAATCTTTCAAGTCGTTCCCACGGATTTTCTTTTAAGAAGTTATATGCTACATCAAACGTTGCACCGCCCCACATTTCAAGTGAAAAATTATCTTTAAATACTTCTGCTGTTTTAGAAGCAATATTCAACATATCTTTAGTACGTACACGTGTGGCTAATAAAGATTGATGAGCATCTCTAAATGTTGTATCTGTCATTAAAACATCTTCTTGTTCGCGTACCCAATTTGCCACACCTTTAGGGCCTTGTTGATCTAATAACTGTTTCGTACCTGAAAACGTAGCTATTTTCTTTTGCGATACTTTAGGAATAGATGCAGCTTCATAAAGTGGTTTAGGTCGTTGTTCAACATTAGGGAACCCATTAATAGTTACATTACCTATGTATTCTAATGTTTTCGTACCTCTATCTAAAGTTGGTTCTATATTAAATAATTCAGGTGTCTCTTCTATAAATTTAGTTGTATAATCGCCACTTCTAAATTGTTCATTTCTCATCACATTGATTAAAAATGGTATATTCGTTTTCACACCTCGAATACGCATTTCTCTTAATGAACGTTCCATCTTTTCTTCAGCTTGTTTGAATGACATAGCATGCGTCGATAGTTTTACTAATAATGAATCATAATATGGCGAAATCTCTGCACCTTGGAAACCATCGCCAGCATCTAAACGGACTCCAAATCCACCACTAGAACGATATGCAATAATTGTGCCAGAGTCAGGCATAAAATCATTGAGTGGATCTTCAGTAGTAATACGACACTGGATCGCATAACCTAATGTTTGAATATCTTTTTGCTTTGGCATACCTATTTCTTCACTAAATAATTTTGCACCATCAGCAACTAATATTTGCGTTTTAACGATATCAATACCTGTAATCATCTCTGTGATTGTGTGTTCCACTTGTACACGTGGATTGACTTCTATAAAGAAGAATTCATTACCTGATACTAAAAATTCGACTGTTCCTGCGTTTACATATTTGATATGAGACATTAATTGAAGCGCAGCGTCACATATTTTCTTTCTTAAAGTTTCAGGTAATCCGACAGACGGTGCTACTTCGACTACCTTTTGATGACGACGTTGAACAGAACAATCTCTCTCATAAAGATGTACTAGATTACCATAGTCATCGCCTATAACTTGTACTTCAATATGTTTAGGGTTATCAATGTAACGTTCTATATATATTTCACTATTACCAAATGATTTTTCTGCTTCAGATTTAGCACGATGGAATGCATCTTCAAGCTCACTTTCTTCGTGAACGATACGCATACCTTTACCGCCACCACCACTGGTAGCTTTAATCATCAATGGATAACCTGCTTCGTTAGCGAAAGTTTGTGCAGCCTCATAGCTTTCTATAGGTCCATCTGTGCCTGGTATAACTGGTAAGTTAGCTTTAAGTGCAGTAGCTCTAGCTTTAACTTTATCTCCAAACATATCCAAATGTTCTAGATGTGGTCCAATAAATTTGATGTCCTCTTCTGCACATCTGCGCGCAAAATGTTCATTTTCACTTAAAAATCCATAACCTGGGTGGATCGCATCTACATTTGCTCTTTTAGCTACATCAATAATGCGTTCAATATTCAAGTAACTTTCAGCTGGTCCTAAATCACTACCAACTAAGTAGGACTCATCAGCTTTATATCTATGTAACGATGATTTATCTTCTTTAGAGTATATGGCTACTGTATTAATATTTAATTCTGCAGCAGCTCTAAAAATTCTGATAGCGATTTCCCCACGATTGGCTACTAATAACTTTTTAATATGTTTCAAAAGTGATCACACCCCTGTTAAATTTTCGGAATTTTCTTACTAATCTGATACTAAGATTTTATCTTATATAGATTGCTTTTTCTATAGTTATTGCATATTAGTCATAATTCTTTAATTTATATGTCACATAAGATAAATATTCTTATTGTGCAGCTAACTCTAGTTATAAAATTCATATAAACTTATCATAAACAATAACTTTATATTATCATTGCATCAATCATATTTCCAGTTAAATCTTGTATGTTTAATAAATATTTATAATAAAAAAAGCTAATCTCTATAACTTTAGAAAATTCAATATAATGAATTTTCTAAAGCGAGATTAGCTAAATACTTATTGATATCGTCGTTTAATATCGACTTTATGTTGTTTGGCCCTTTTTTCATCCATTTTGATTTGTTTAGCGGTAATGAGCAATAAGCCCATTGCTATACTTAAACTAATCATAGCAGACCCACCAAAACTTATAAATGGTAATGGTACCCCTGTTAATGGGATCGTTGCTGAAATACCACCTAAGTTAACAAATGTTTGACTTCCAATATAACTGGCGATACCAACACAAACTAATTTGTAAAAATATGAGTTTGTTTTATTCGCAAGTTGGAAAGCTCTATAAACAATGAAAAATTCAAGCAAAATGACAAACAAGCCGCCTACTAAACCTAACTCTTCACAGATTACCGCAAAAATAAAGTCAGTATGTGGTTCGGGTAAATAGCCTAATTTCATAATACTATTACCTAAACCTCGGCCAAATAGACCGCCATTACCTATTGCCATCAGTGAATTCGATATGTGATAACCTGTTCCGGATTCAGCACTAAACGGATTAGTTAATGTACTAAATCTTGCTTCTAGGTAGCTTGGTAATAAGCCTGCAATAAGAACTAATACAGAAATCAAAATCCCTGCAATTGCTACCATAACACCGTATTTCAAAACATTGTGTACACCGATTCCAGCATAAAACATGATTGAAAAGAATATAATTAATATTAATAGTGTTTGTCCTACGTCCTTTTGTAAAAAGACTAATGCGACACAACTAGCAACTAAAATAATAGGTGCTGAAATTAATTTAATTTTATTACGCACTGCCGGCATTTTCTTTTCTATCATAAATGGCAAATATAATATAATAGCAATTTTAAGTAATTCTGATGCTTGTAAGTTCATAAATCCTAAGTTGATCCAACTTTTTGAACCGTTAATATTTTTACCAATGACTAGCGTAATTAATAGTAAAACAAATATACCTATCATCATCCATTTTTGGACATTGGGTTGTTTCAAGATCTTTACATTCATGATAAATGCCATAAAAAAGACAATAGCAAAGCTCATAATGACGTATAGCAACTGTCTTGTGTAGAAATATGTTCCCGATACTTCAGCGCCACCTGTTAAAGTACCTTTTGTAGCAGCAACCATACTGGCACTATAAACCATAACTAGACCAATTAAACATAGGATGACGTATGTGACCAACAATGGATAATCGATAAATTTAGATGTTTTTCCAATATATCGCATTATATTTTTAAAATTTTTCATATACTTGTACATCCAATTCGAATTTTTTGAGAGTTGATTTTAAGAGTCCCGAAATAAATAATCACTAACTCTAAAACCTATCTTTTTTATTATAAACTTCCTATGTATCACAAAACAAATATAAACTTAACGATTATTCAAAAAAGATAAAATGACTGAGAAAATATCAATTATGATACTATCTCAGCCACCATTTATACAATGTGCAAGTTGCGATTTCACATTTTATTTCAACATGAAAGTGTTGTCATAAATGTATTAAGTGAATACTAGTAACATTAATATCACTATATCAACACATCAAATTTATATAAAAATTAAACGTTTGTAAATGCTTCGTGTAGTTTTGAAAGTTCTTTTTCAAGTCTTAACATTAGATTTTTGCCGTCTTCTTTCTCAACTAGCCCGAGTTGTACAGCAAAATCTACTTCTTTTTGAAGACCGAACATTTGTGTATCTAAAACTTCTTCATATAGTGGACAAGAAGGTACTGTTAAATTGTCCATTTGAACTTTAATAAGATGTAATATTCTATCTGCATCTTTGTTCAGTTGGTCATAAGCCGCATTATTTAGTTTCGACTGATTAGCCATGACACGCACTCCCCCTATCATTTCATTAAATATCTTCAATATATAAAATTCTATCTTACTGAATGTTAAAAAGCAAGTATCTTTAAATTAAGTATAACGTATTTTATGATAAAATAATATAAGATAAAAATTTAGGGAGTGGGCAAGATGATTCAAATAAAAGGTGCGGTAAATTTCCCCATCACATTAGATAGTACAACATGGATTTTCGATGATAGAAAGGTTAGCATCGAAGACTTAGAACAAGGCGTGTTCGATGGCACTAAACCAATTCAATTCGAGGATAATCGCGAGTGGAATCGTGCTATCTTAGAAGGTCAAACGAATCCACCAACATTAAATTCTGAAATTAAATACAAAAAGCGTTCTGTACTAGAAGGTTCATTTGTAATTAATATGACACCCTTCTTTAAAACTGCAGAACCACAATCAAATGCAACTGCTATTAAATTATTTAATGATGAAGATTCTATTGAAGTGCCATTAGATTTATTACCATATTTATTCTTCCAATTTGCTAAAGATGGTAAACGTCTATATGACGATAACTCTGTGGATAGTTTTGTATATGATACTGAAAAAGGTTATAGCTATGAATTTAAGTATGTAAAATATATTGAGGTGATTTAATTGGTTCCAGTCAAATGTATCATTTGTGATACTACAGTACATATTGATGAAAACACTGTAGAAGCAAAACGACTTAGAAATAATCCTATTCGCACATTTATGTGTGATGATTGTAAAAGTCGTCTAGATACACCTAAACAGCCTCAACCATTTGTAACAAATAATCATAAAAAAGAAAATGACTAATTAACTAGCGTATGATTGTAGCGTCTTTATATAAGAAGTTGTAATCATACGTTTTTTATATGAGCACATAGTTTATTCTAATTAATTTATGATGTACTTGTTTAATATTAAAAAAAGAAAACCACTTGAGAATTGAATACAATCAATAATCAAGTGGTTTGTAAATAGTGAAATAGACGATAATTATTCTTCGTCAGACATCATTTGTTTAACACGTTTAGCTTCTTTTTCACGTACTGATTTGTTTAATAATTTCTTTCTTAAACGAATACTTTCAGGTGTTACCTCTACTAATTCATCATCATTGATAAATTGTAACGCTTCTTCAAGTGTTAGTACTCGAGGACGGTTCATAGTTTGTGTTTGGTCTTTCGTAGCAGAACGTACGTTAGTTTGGTGTTTTGTTTTAGTGATATTAACTGTTAAGTCATTTTCACGGTTATGTTCACCAACAATCATACCTTCATAAACTTCAGTACCTGGCTCCATGAAGTTAACGCCTCTGTCTTCTAAACCTAAAATCGCATACGTACTAGCAGAACCTTGATCCATTGAAATTAATACACCATTTCTTCTGCCACCGATTTTAGCTTTAATACGAGGTCTGAATTCTTCAAATGTATGGTTGATAATACCATAACCACGTGTCATTGACATAAATTCTGTAGTATAACCAATCATTCCACGTGCTGGTACCATAAAGATAAGACGAGTAAGACCATTATCAGTCGTCATCATATCTAACATTTCACCTTTACGTGCACCTAAAGATTCAATAACAGCACCAGAATTTTCTTGAGGTACTTCACATTGAACTCTTTCAAATGGTTCACACATAACGCCATCAATTTCTCTAATGATAACTTGTGGTTTAGATACTTGAAGCTCATAACCTTCACGACGCATATTTTCAATTAAAATAGATAAATGTAATTCACCACGTCCAGCAACTACCCAAGCATCTGGTGAATCTGTTGGTGTAACTTTTAATGATACGTCTGTTTCAAGTTGTTGATCTAAACGTTCTTGAATTTGACGTGCTGTTACAAAATCACCTTCACGTCCTGCAAACGGTGAATTATTAACTCTAAATGTCATCTCAAGTGTTGGTTCATCAATACGTAATACTGGTAACGCATCTTGATGATCATGTGGTGTAACTGTTTCACCTACGTTGATATCTTCCATACCAGAAACCGCAATTAAGTCCCCTGCTTGTGCTTCTTCAATTTCTTCACGTTTTAATCCGAAGTAACCAAATATTTTTGTTACACGGAAATTTTTAACGCTACCATCTAATTTGATCAGTGATACATTATCTCCTACACGCATTTTACCTCTGAAAACACGTCCTACACCGATACGTCCAACATAGTCATTATAATCTAATAACGCTACTTGGAATTGTAATGGTTCATCACTATTATCAACTGGTGCTGGTACGTAATCGATAATAGTTTCATATAATGATTGCATGTTTTCATCTTGTTGTTCTGAATTTAAACTTGCAGTTCCATTAACAGCTGAAGCATATACAACAGGGAAATCAAGTTGTTCATCGTTAGCTTCTAATTCGATAAATAAATCTAATACTTCATCAACTACACCTTCTGGTCTTGCAGATGGTTTATCAATTTTATTTACTACTACCACTGGTTTTAAATTTTGTTCTAATGCTTTTTTAAGTACGAAACGTGTTTGAGGCATTGTACCTTCATACGCATCGACTACTAATACAACACCATCAACCATTTTCATGATACGTTCAACTTCGCCACCGAAGTCAGCGTGTCCTGGTGTATCTAAGATATTAATTCGTGTACCTTTATAGTCAACCGCAGTATTTTTCGCAAGAATTGTAATACCACGTTCTCTTTCTAAGTCATTAGAGTCCATAGCACGATCGTCAACATGTTCGTTCTCTCTAAAAATTCCTGATTGCTTTAATAATTCATCTACTAACGTCGTTTTACCATGGTCAACGTGCGCAATAATTGCTATATTACGTACATCTTCTCTTATATTCGTCATATTATAAATTTCCTTTCTTAAGTAAACTCCCACTTTTAATTACAACTTTTTTATTATATCATAGATTAGAGAAAAAATAAGTAAAAGGTGGGGTATGGGATGCAACAAAAAAAATCTAAAGGCATTTTCTGGATATTCTCAATTTTAGCTTTAATCTTTTTATTGCTATTTAGCTTTAGTATTGGTGCAGCAAATGTTCCAATGATGATTTTAACATTTATATTACTCGTTGCAACATTTGGCGTCGGTTTCACAGTGAAAAAGAAATATCGCGAAAATGACTGGTTATAGATGATATAACCCAATATCAATAAAATAAAACTTTATTTAAAATCAAGTGTTAGTTGCAATTTATTATAAGATTCATTGATTAAAATGGCTGTCTCATGGTTAGTCAAACGAATATTAATCAACATGATTAAACATTTGAGAAATATCCATTTAAAATCTTGGCATCATCGAACCATAACTACTTTCTCCTTTTGTGGGAAGTATTCTTACAAATATGTTTATTTAAATTTTAAATAAAAAGACAAAGCCTGGAACGTAATACGAAGTCCCATGCTTTGTCTTTTATTATATTAATTACCAAAACGTTTTTTATGATGTGTTCTTAAAGTACCTTCATGATCTTTTAAGTATTTCTTCATTATTTCATCGTGTAATGAATGATTGGCCATGACAATAGAATTGGGGTGAGTAATAGATAACGTTTCTCCAAGTAAATTCGTTCCTTTTCCACCGACTTCATTGAGTATCATTAAACCACCAGCATAATCCCATGGTTGTAGTCTTGGCGTCAGATAGGCATCTAATTGTCCTTTAGCTACACTCACAATTTCCAATGCTGCACTGCCATAAGCTCTTGCACTACGTGCATCATTCACTATTGGTGCAAAAATGGGCCCCATAATAGGTTTAGTTAGCCAATTGGGGTTAATGCCAATAATACTTGTTTTTAAATGCGTGTCATTTAAAGGTTCTAAAGCATGATTATTTTCAAATGCACCTTCCCCTACTTTGGTATGATATAAAATATCTCTCATCACATCGTATACAAAGCCAGCATATGGTTGACCATCGTGATAAATACCAATTGAAATAGCGAAGTTTTCTTGTTGATGAACAAAGTTTAACGTGCCATCTATCGGATCAACTACCCAAACGATTCCAGACGTATCAATCAAGTCATGACCATGACCCTCTTCGCCAATCACTTTATGCTCTGGATAATTTTGATGTATCATATCATAAATATAATCTTCAGTTGCTTTATCTACATTTGTTACTAAGTCATTAGGATTAGATTTAGTTTCAATATTTAATTCATCTTTCATCATCAAGCGTACTTTATTACCCGCTTCTAATACTAACCCTTTTGCAAAATCGTAAAGTGCCATGGTATCATCTCCTATTTATCTCTATTATACATGATTATGGTCTTGATTTTATATTTATAGGCTCCCCTATTTTTAACAATTTATGCATTCTTTTGAAACTGCAATTTAGAATTTTAATGCTTTGTTATGCTACAATAATTTTAATCATTATCCTAGGAGGCAAATCATGACTAAATACACATTTTCACCTCAAAATTTTAAAGCCTTTGATGTGGATGGCTTAGATGCTAGAATGGAAGCACTCAATGAGCATGTTAGACCGCAATTGCATCAATTAGGAGAGTATTTCACTGAATACTTTACAACTCAAACAGGTGAAACATTTTATCCTCACGTGGCAAAACATGCTAGAAGAAGTGTCAATCCACCTAAAGATACGTGGGTTGCATTTGCTCCAAATAAACGCGGCTACAAAATGTTACCTCATTTCCAAATCGGCTTATTTAGAGACCAATTATTTATAATGTTTGGTGTCATGCACGAAGCAAAAGATAAGGCTGAACGAGTTAAAATATTTGATAAACATTTTGATACGTTAAGAAACCTACCGTCAGATTATAGCATTTGTCTTGATCATATGAAGCCTGAAAAGACGCTTATCAAAGACTGTACTGATGTGCAATTACACGAAGCCATTGATCGTGTCAAAAATGTTAAAAAAGGTGAATTCTTCGTAGCTAGATCTATTACACCAGATGACCAAAGGTTAAAAACTGATAAAGCTTTTATTCAATTTGTTGAAGAAACATTTGATCAATTCTTAAAATTCTATTCTGCTTAAGTCAAAAGAGTTTCACGATATTTGAACCTGCGACATTCACTCATGTCCAGGTTTTTTTGTTTCGCAAAATATTTTTAGGTTGACCTAAAAAAACATTAGGTTAATATATCAATATATTTTAAGTTAGAGGTGAGTTTTGTTTATGAATAAGCAATCAGTCGACCAAGAACATCAAAAAAGCTTAGACGAAATTAATAATACGATTGATTTTGACTATAAAAGTAATTCAAGTCAAAAACTTTTGGCTTTCTTAGGACCTGGATTATTAGTCGCTGTGGGATATATGGATCCAGGTAACTGGATAACTTCTATGCAAGGTGGCGCACAATTTGGATATACCCTCCTATTTGTAATACTAATTTCTAGTTTAGCTGCAATGTTATTACAAAGTATGACAGTAAGATTGGGAATTGCTACGGGTAAAGATTTAGCTCAAATGACGCGACATTTTTTATCTAAACCCATCGCGATTATTTTCTGGATAATCGCAGAATTAGCTATCATTGCTACAGATATTGCCGAAGTTATTGGTAGTGCAATTTCACTTAATTTACTATTTAATATTCCATTGATAGTTGGCGCTTTAATTACAGTATGTGATGTATTTTTATTATTATTTATTATGAAATTTGGATTTAGAAAAATAGAAGCCATAGTAGGTACACTTATATTTACAGTTTTAGCCATTTTCACCTTTGAAGTTTATATTTCTTCACCTAATATATTGAATTTATTAAATGGCTTTGTACCACATACTGAAATCATTACGAATCAAGGTATCTTATATATTGCTTTAGGTATCGTAGGGGCAACTATTATGCCACACAATCTATATTTACATTCTTCTATTGTTCAATCTCGGAAATATGATAGAAATAACAATGAAGATAAAGCACAAGCCATTAAATATGCAACGATTGACTCCAACATCCAATTATCCGTTGCATTTGTAGTTAATTGCTTGCTATTAACACTGGGGGCAGCACTTTTCTTCGGTACTAACACTGATGAATTAGGTGGATTTTACGATTTATACCACGCTTTAAAAACACAACCATTATTAGGTGCAACATTAGGTGGTGTCATGAGTACCTTATTTGCAGTTGCTTTACTTGCTTCAGGACAAAACTCAACAATTACAGGGACATTAGCAGGTCAGATTGTAATGGAAGGTTTCTTGAGATTACGTATACCTAATTGGCTCCGTCGTCTCATCACACGTTCTTTAGCTGTTATTCCCGTTATTATATGCTTAATCATCTTTAATGGTAATGCCGCCAAAATTGAACAATTATTAGTATTCTCACAAGTATTTTTAAGTATAGCGTTACCTTTTAGTTTAATACCACTGCAATTAGCAACTAGTAATAAAAAGTTAATGGGACCATTTATTAATAAAACATGGGTTAATATTATTTCATGGTCACTTATCATTATTTTAAGTATCTTGAATGTCTACCTCATTATCCAGACGTTCCAAGAATTGTAAAATCAAAACTTTAATAAAAACCGGTTGAATGCCTTAGCATTTCAACCGGTTTTTGATATATCATGATACTTGTATAAATTTATTAATAGGTATATGGTTTGTCCTTTTGTTGATGTTCTTTTAATTCTTTTTCAGGATCCCACTCATCTTTCTTAGAAATATCCTCTTGATGATTATTTACAGCATGGTCAGTTTTAGGTCTCTGTTGATTAGATTTTGTTAATAGCATAATACCTGCAATGAACCATAAAATCATAGCTATGATATTCGTTGCCATAATACCAACCACTGCTGCAGCAATTAATAAACTGGCTCCCAATTTATGTCTGCCTTTTACTGTTAATGCACCAACAATACCTAAAATAGTAGAAAATGCAAGCACACCCATAGATAAGGCGATCGAAGCAGTAAGCATCTCCATCGACATTTCTTGATTTCCGCCCATCATTTGATTAACCATTTCCTTATTTTGAGATGCACCACTTCCTGATTTCATCGCAAAATAACCTATGATTACAAATAGTAAATATAAACTACTTAAACCATTCGCTATCCATGCTAATATCAATTCAGTTTTTCTTTTCATTACAGTACCTCCTTTAACTCTTACATTAATCATACTAAAAACTATCTTTACATGCTATTCAATATCATAAAAATCTATTTATAACAAAAAATACCAAAAGTGAATGTTAATTATCACTTTTGGTATTGTAATTAATTATTTTTGATTGTCATTTTCGTCAATTTTTTGATGATCTTGTTTCACTTGATCTCTCATATCTTTTTCCGTATCACCAAACATTTGACGACGTTCTTCATAGTTCATTCTTCTTTGACTAACCGCACTCGGTTGATTCTTACGTTTTTCTTTCATACGTTGATTATATGCTTTACGCTTTTCTTTCTTCTTAGCACGAATTTCAGCTTTTTCTCGTTTGCGTTGCGCTTTAAGCTCTTTAGGATCAACTTGAGGTTCTTCATTATATTGATTAGATGACTCTACATCATCTTGCTCATGATATACATCTTGATTATTTGTAGAAGCCTTATCTGAAGATGACTTTTTATTATATTTTGCTTGACGTGATAATATTGTCGGTTCTTCATCGTGCTCATTATCGTCTGAACGATATTCACTTTCTACAGCACGTTTAGGGAACTGTTCATATTTATCATCATATGATTCTTGTTCGTTTTGTATTTGATCTGTTGAACCTGTTGTTGTGTCAAATGCTTGTTCTTTACGCTCCATGCTACGACGTGATGGACGTCTACGCTGTTGTGGCTCTTCAACTGGTTCACTTTCAGTTTCATTATGATGCGCATGAGCTTCTTGTTCTGGCATTTCCTCATATGGTTGATAACCATATCCACCATTATAATAGCTCGGTACTGTTTCAACCTTATTCTTTCTAACAAACATCATAATAGCAATGATGAAGAATAAAATTGGAATAATTAATGTTACTACAAGTAATACTAAAGGTATCGTGATGATTGCAGATAACAAGAATAAGAAACCAGATAGAATGCTAATGTTCATAGAAATTAAAGCTAAAAATGAAATCAATAAACAAACGATGAAATACACTATAATAGCCCAAACACCATTTTGTAACCATATCACAAATTGTGTAGTACTTAAGCTATTATTTGCTAATACTTGTTGAATAAGATCATTATTATTTAATGTATTCTCTAAGTTAGCAATAGATGTATCATTACTAAATGACACTAAAGCTATAAACATCGTGACTATTGTCAAAATTAATAAGAATACCCAACTAAGCCACCCTAAAACCTTTTCTGTTAGTCGACTGACTGGACGTTTAATTTGAGTATATTGCTCTCCTGTCATTCGTTACAACTCCTTACTTTACTTATCAAGTTATTATATCGAATATAACAAAAAATAACTACCATTTTCATTTTACTTTAACGACATTTTAAAATTTAAAAAACTTTCGTTATAATCACTTAATGTATCTTGACCTAAATCTTGATATACTTCCAATCTTTGTTGTTCTTTTTTAGTTGGATAAAATCGATGATCGTTTCTAATATCTTTTGGTAACATCTTTCTTGCTTCTTTATTTGGTGTAGCATAACCTACCCATTCAGTATTCTGCTTATTATTTTTTTCATCTAGAAGAAAATTCATAAAGCGATATGCGCCTTCTTTATTTTGTGCCGTTTTAGGTATTACCATATTATCAAACCATAAATTTGATCCTTCTTTTGGAATAACATAATTGTATTTGTCCCCTTCTTGAACTAATGGTGCAGCGACTCCACTCCATACAACTGCAATACTTCCTTCGTTTTGTTCAAGCATCATTGTGATTTCATCACCTACAACACCTCTGACTTGTGGCGCTAAATGATGTAAATCAGATTCCGCTTTTTTGATATGTTGTGGATTTTTATCATTCAAACTATATCCTAATTTATTAAGTCCCAAACCTATTATTTCTCGAGCACCATCAACTAATAATACTTCATTTTTATATTTAGATTTATACAAATCTTGCCAACTATTAAAAGACTCATTAGGGTACTTATCTTTATTATATAATATTCCAACTGTTCCAAAGAAATATGGCAATGAATATTGATTATGTCGGTCATATGGCATATTCATATAATCTGAATCTAAATTTTTAATATTAGGTATTTTCTTATGATCTAATGGTTCTAATAAATGTGCACGTTTTAATTTTTGCACTGTATATTCGCTTGGAAAAGCGACATCATAATGTGTGCCTCCATTACGAATTTTAGCTTCCATAGCTTCATTCGAATCAAATGTTTCATAAACCACTTGGATACCTGTTTCTTTTTCAAACTTTTTAATGAGGCTTGGGTCAATATATTCTCCCCAATTATAGACATAAATTTTTTGATTAGTGTCTGTATTTTCTTTCGATTTAAACCATTGACTTATACCTAAACATAAAACACCGACAATAATTGACATCAAAATCAATTGTAAAAATCGTTTCATGTATTGACACCTCGTTTCGGATGCTTTTTACGTTGAACGAGGTGTTGAATTGCATAGTAACCAATAACACCTATCACGATTACACCGAATAAAATTGTTGAAATTGCATTAATTTCCATGCTTATACCTTTTCTAGCCATTGCATAAACTTCTACGGATAATACACTGAATCCATTACCTGTTACGAAGAAACTCACTGTAAAATCATCTAGTGAATAAGTTAATGCCATAAAGAAACCACCGATGATCGCTGGCATAATATTCGGTATAACCACACTACTTAATAATTGCGATTCTGTAGCACCTAAGTCTCTAGCAGCATTCAACATGCTATCATTCATTTCATATAATTGTGGCAATACAACAATAACAACAATTGGAATACAAAATGCGATATGAGATGCTAACACTGTCCAAAATCCAAGGCCTAATCCTGTAAAATGACCAATTGCAGTAAACATAATTAAAAATGATGCACCAATAACAACATCTGAAGATACCATAAGCACATTATTGAGCGTTAATAACGTGACTTTAAACTGTTTATGTCTCAAATGATATATTGCAATCGCACCAAATGTTCCAATCAATGTAGAAATTGCTGCTGCTATTAATGCGACGGCAACAGTATTAAATATGACTGACATTAATTTATCATTTTGGAATAAGGTTTGATAATGTTCTAGTGTGAAATGTTCAAAATTAACCATATTACCTGCTGAATTAAACGAATATACCATTAAAAATAATATAGGTATATATAATACAGCTATTAATATACCTATATATAGCTTGCCATACCATTTCACACGACTCACCCTTTCCTATGATTAGATTTTGATTTTGTCATAATTAAAATAAATGCCATAAAAATGATTAGGAATAACGCTATTGTTGAACCCATACCATAATTTTGAATAGTTAAGAATTGTTCTTCGATAGCTGTACCAATATTGATTACTTTATTACCAGCGATTAAACGCGTAATCATGAATAGTGATAATGCAGGTATAAAGGTCACTTGAACACCAGTCATAACGCCTTCCCTCGTTAGTGGCACAATCACTTTACCAAATGTTGTCAGAGGATTAGCGCCTAAATCACTTGATGCTTGTAGTAAATTATTAGGGATTGCTTTCATACTATTAAAGATTGGTAATATCATAAATGGTATATAGATATAACTTGATACTACTATGAATGCGCCTGCTGTAAATAACATATTAATTGGAGATAGATTAAAGATGTTAAATAATTGATTGATTAATCCATCATGACTTAACAAACCAATAAATGCATATGTTTTTAATAATAAGTTAATCCATGTAGGAATAATCATAATCATCAATAGTAAATTCTGATATTTAGATTGAGCGATATAATAAGCTGCTGGATAACTTATCAATAACGTGACAAGCGTAATAATCACAGCAAATAAGATAGAATCAGCAAACATTTTTAAATAACTCAATGTAAAAATATTTTCATAGTTAGTTAAGCTAAAATGACCTTGATTATCTAAAAAAGAATAATAAACAAGCAATACTACTGGAATAATTATGAATAGTACCATCCAAATCAAGTATGGAATGAGCAATAAACGATTAGTATTACGCATTTTCAACATCCTCATAACTTTCAATTCGTTTATCAAACTCTTCTTCTGTTTCACCTGGTACCATGATGTGAATTGCTTCTGGCTCAAAGTATAAGCCAACTTCACTACCTACTTCAGCTTTACGTGTTGATTGGATAACCCATTCATATCCCTTTCGATCAACCACACAAATTTCGTAATGTACACCTCTAAAGAGCATAGAATCTACTTTTACTTGGAACAAACCTTTATCTGCTTCAATCAATGAAATATCTTCAGGACGAATCACAACTTCTACTTTTTTATTTGCAGGTATCCCCATATCTACACAATCAAAATCTTGACCATAAATATTTACAACATAATCTTCTACCATTCGACCTTCTACAATATTAGATTCTCCAATAAAATCAGCTACGAAACGGTTGACTGGCTCGTCATAAATATCGTTTGGTGTTCCAAATTGTTGAATTTTACCATCTTTCATAACAAAAATATAATCACTTAAAGCTAGTGCTTCTTCTTGATCATGTGTAACAAAAATAAATGTAATTCCTAAACGTGATTGTAATTCTCTTAGTTCATATTGCATTTCAGTTCTTAATTTTAAATCTAAAGCTGAGAGAGACTCATCTAGTAATAGAATTTCTGGTTCATTAACAATGGCTCTAGCGATAGCTACACGCTGTTTTTGACCACCACTCATGCCATTAATATTACGGTCTTCATAACCTGATAGCTTAACAAGTCGAAGTGCTTCTTCTACCTTTGCTTTAATAGCGTTTTTACTCATTTTCTTTAATTTCAAACCGTAGGCGATGTTCTCGAACACATTAAGATGAGGAAACAAGGCATAATCTTGGAAAACGGTATTTACTTTACGTTTGTTTGGGGGTAATTTTCCAATTGGCTTATTTTGATAAATCACTTCTCCTTGGTCAGGATACTCAAAGCCGGCAATTAATTTTAAAATGGTTGTTTTACCACAACCTGAAGGTCCTAATAATGTATAAAAATGACCTGATTCTATGTCTATATCAATTTCATTTAATATTTGAACGTCATCATATCCTTTGCTTACGCCTTTAAACGATAATAATGGTGCCAATATTCACAACTCCTTATAAATATGATGCTGTTGCAACAATTAATATTTTCACTTCCTGCTTTCCTTCATTAAAAAGACGATGATCATCATTTGCTTTAAAGTAAAACACATCTTCTTTACTGGCATGGTAACAAACATTACCCAATTGCAACGTCACTTGTCCTTGTAAACAATAAACGAATGTATCCGATTCTGAAGGGTTAAATGTTTTATACGATGCACCAGGTTTTAATGTTAAAAGTAGTGGTTCCATCTCAAATTCATTAGATTTAGTAACTAGCCAATTTAGAATATAGCCTCTATCGTATTCATCATAGATGACTTGCTCTTCTTTTTTATAAATGACTTTTTGTTGTTCTGTTTCTTTAAAGAAGTCACTAGCCGATGTTCCTAGAACCTCTAAGATATTTAGAAATGTTTCCATACTAGGCGATGCATTTTGACTTTCAATCTGGGATATGTATCCTTTAGATAGATCTGTTCTTTCTGCCAATTCCTCTTGTGTTAAATTTTTAATTTTTCTCAGATTTTTCAATTTATATCCTATTTCCATAATGAAACCACCTAAAAAGAGCTATATTAAGTTTACTTTTATCAAACATTTTGTTTAACGCTTAATAAAAATACCAAAATATAGCTCTACAATCAATACTTTTTATTGTTTTAAGACAAACATTTTACATTCACAACATTTTGCTTTTTGTTTAGTCAGTTTTACTTAAGATTTTGCAGAAAAAACTTGTTGATCAGGGTTCTTATTTACCTCTTGGACTACCTTATAGCTATTATAACCACTACTTTTTTCAAATTCTTTAAAAAGTTGCTTCTCTTCAGCTTTACCAGGCACAATTTGTTTGAAATTTTGATAAGCTTTTTTAACTGCTTCACCTTTAACTGATGATTCATAATAGTTCTCAATTTTATTAAAGAAATGAATGACATCCATCATTTCGTCATTTGTCCAATCTAAATCTAATGGGTATTGATATTCCAAGTTGATTCACTCCTATAGTTTAATTAGATTACAGAATTAGTGTATCTGAGATGATTTAAACTGACAAATCGTTTATCAATGATAAGCCCATATAGACTAATATTCACAAGTGAGTATCATTAACTTTATTGTAATAAAACAACAAAAAAACTGGCAACAAGTACTGTTGCCAGTTTAATTTAACGTCATGTTAAATTACATAGTATGGATTGGGTAGCCAATTGCTTTTTCAGCTGCTTCCATAGACATTTCACCTAAAGTTGGGTGAGCATGTACAGTTAATGCAATATCTTCAGCATTCATACCTGATTCGATTGCTAAACCTAATTCAGAAATAATATCTGAAGCGCCAGTACCTACTACTTGAGCACCAATTAATGTGTCATCTTCTTTAAGTGTAATTAATTTAACGAAACCGTTTGTATCATCTAATGATAATGCACGGCCGTTAGCTGCATAAGGGAATTTAGAAGCTTTAATTGATAAACCTTCTTCTTTCGCTTGAGCTTCAGTATAACCTACTTGAGCTAATTCTGGTTCAGTGAAGCATACTGCAGGCATACCAATGTAATCAACTTCTGCTGCTTGTCCATCAATAGCTTCTGCAGCTACTTTTGCTTCATAGCTTGCTTTATGAGCAAGAGGTAATCCTGGAACGATATCACCAATTGCATAGATATTATTGATTGAAGTACGGCTTTGTTTATCAACTTCGATTAATCCGCGTTCACCAAATTTAAGACCTAATTCTTCTAAGCCTAATTCATCAGTATTTGGACGACGACCTACAGTTACTAATACATAATCCGCTTCGATAGTTTGCTCTTCACCTTTAGCTTCATAAGTAACTTTTACGCCATTTTCAGTTTCTTCAGCTGATTTAGCCATTGCTTCAGTAACGATTTCGATACCTTTTTCTTTCATGCCTTTTTTAACTGGTTGAGTCATTTGTTTCTCAAAGCCACCTAAGATATCTTTAGCACCTTCAAGAATAGTCACTTCAGAACCAAAGTTAGCAAATGCAGTACCAAGTTCTGAACCGATATAACCGCCACCAACTACTACTAATTTACCAGGTACTTCTTGTAAGTTTAATGCACCTGTTGAATCGATAACACGGTTACCAAATTCAAAATTAGGAATTTCAATTGGTCTAGAACCAGTTGCAATAATTGCATTTTTGAAATTGTAAGTTTGAGCACTCTTTTCGTCCATTACACGTAAGCTATTGTTATCAACAAAGTAAGCTTCGCCTTTAACGATTTCAACTTTATTACCTTTTAATAATCCTTCAACCCCACCAGTTAATTTATTAACAACTGATGATTTGAACTCTTGAACTTTTTCATAGTTTAAAGAAACACTTTCAGCAATTACCCCTAAGTTTTCTGAATGTTGTGCTTCAACAAAACGATGAGATGCGTGTAATAAAGCTTTTGAAGGAATACAACCAACGTTTAAGCAAACGCCACCTAAATTACCTTTCTCAACGATTGTTACTTTTTGTCCAAGTTGCGCTGCACGAATTGCTGCAACATAACCTCCAGGACCTGCTCCGATTACAATAGTATCTGTTTCAATTGGGAAATCTCCAACTACCATCTTTTTACCCCTCCATTAATAATAATTCTGGATTATTTAATAAACGCTTGATGTGATTCATAGCATTTTGTCCAGTTGCACCATCAATTTGTCTGTGGTCAAAGCTTAATGATAATGCAAGAACTGGAGCAGCTACAATTTCTCCTTCTTTAACAATCGGTTTTTGAGCGATACGCCCAATTCCTAAGATAGCTACTTCTGGGTGATTAATAACTGGAGTGAACCATTGTCCACCAGCTGAACCGATATTACTGATTGTACATGTTGCACCTTTCATTTCATCAGATGTTAATTTACCGTCACGTGCTTTTACAGCAAGTTCGTTAATTTCATCTGAGATTTGGAAGATTGATTTACGATCTGCATGTTTAACAACAGGCACTAATAAACCTCTGTCTGTATCTGCAGCGATACCAATGTTCCAATAGTGTTTGTGTACAATCTCTCCAGCTTCTTCATTAAATGATGTATTAAGTGCTGGATATTTTTTAAGTGCAGAAACAAGTGCTTTCACTACATATGGTAAGAAAGTAAGTTTTGTACCTTGTTCAGCTGCGATTTCTTTGAATTTCTTACGGTGATCCCATAATTGTTGAACATCAATTTCATCCATTAATGTAACATGTGGTGCTGTGTGTTTAGAATTAACCATTGCTTTGGCAATTGCTTTACGCATAGCTGGGATTTTTTCAGTTGTTTCTGGGAAGTCGCCTTCTGGTACTGATTGAGTTGCTGCTGTAGTTGTAGTCTCTTCAGAAGTACTTGCTGCACTTTCATTAGATGTTGCTTGAGTAGCGCCACCGTTTAAGTGTGCGTCAATATCTTCTTTTGTGATTCGACCATTTTTACCAGAACCAGCAACTGCTTTAATATTCACGCCATTGTCACGTGCATATTTACGTACTGAAGGCATTGCTTTAATTGTTCTATTTTCATCAACTTCAGCATCTTGAGTATTTGCTGCAGGTTGACTTTCTTGTGATGAAGCACTTTCTTCTTTTGCTGCTTCTTCTTTTGGTTCTTCACTTGATGAATCATCACTGTGATTACCTTTGAATTGCATTTCTTCAGCATCTGGTGCATCAATTTTAACAATAATGTCACCAACAACTGCTACTGTACCCTCATCTACTAATACTTCTTCAACTGTACCACTTACTGGTGAAGGGATTTCTACAACAGATTTGTCATTTTGGACTTCTGCTAAGACATCGTCTTCTTCAATTGTATCTCCAGCTTTTACAAACCATTTTACAATTTCACCTTCGTGGATACCTTCCCCGATGTCGGGTAATCTAAATTCAAATGCCACGGTCTTTTTCCTCCTAAGATTTTCTTAATAAAGAAATCACTTTTTAATTTAAACTTTATTTAAAGATTAAAACTCTAAAGTTGCTTTTGCTTTTTCTACAATATCATTTTTGTTTGGTAACCAAACATTTTCAGCTTGAGTAAATGGATATACTGTATCTGCTGCTGCTACACGTGCAATAGGTGCTTCTAATGAAAGAATTGTACGTTCAGCTAATTCAGCTGCAACTTGTGCACCAACACCTGCTTGACGTTGAGCTTCTTGAACGACTACAGCTCTGTTCGTTTTTTCAACTGAAGCAACTAATGTATCGATATCAATTGGTTGAACTGTACGTAAATCAATCACTTCAACTGAATAACCTTCTTTTTCTAATTCTTCAGCTGCTTTTAATGATTCTTGTACCATTGCACCGTATGCGATTAAAGTAATGTCATTACCCTCTTTTTTCACATTAGCTTTTCCAATATCAATTGTGTATTCTTCTTCAGGAACTTCTTCTCTGAATGAACGATATAATTTCATATGCTCTAAATATACAACTGGATCATTACTTCTAATTGAAGAAATTAATAATCCTTTAGCATCATATGGGCCTGATGGGATAACCACTTTCAAACCAGGAGATTGAGCTAAAATACCTTCTAAATTATCTGCGTGCAATTCTGGTGTATGCACACCGCCACCAAATGGGCTACGAATAGTTACAGGTGCAGTTTTAGAACCACCTGAACGGAAACGAGTACGTGCAATTTGTCCAGCTACTGAGTCAAATACTTCAAATACGAATCCTAAGAATTGGATTTCCATTACAGGACGGAAACCTTCAACAGCTAAACCTAAAGCTAAGCCACCAATTCCTGATTCTGCAAGTGGTGTATCGAATACACGATCTTCACCAAATTCTTTTTGTAAACCTTCAGTAACACGGAATACACCGCCGTTAACACCAACGTCTTCACCGAAAACTAAAACGTCTTCGTCATTTTTAAGTTCAGTTTTAAGCGCATCATTAATCGCTTGAACCATTGTCATTTGTGCCATGGCTTACTTCGACTCCTTCTCTTTGTAAATTTCATATTGTTCGGCTAAATTTTGAGGCATTTCTTCATACATAATTTCCATTAGAGAAGTAACAGTTTGTTTTTCTGTTTTGTCGGCCTCTTTAATAGCTGCTTTGATGTCTGATTTAGCACGTTCAATAACTTCATTTTCTTTGTCTTCGTTCCAAAGACCTTTATTTTCTAAGAATTTTCTGAAACGAACTAATGGATCTTTTTTCTCCCATTCTGCGTCTTCATCTGAAGTTCTGTAACGTGTAGGGTCGTCACCAGCCATAGTATGTGGTCCGTAACGATATGTCATTGTTTCGATTAATGTTGGGCCTTCACCTGCAACTGCACGTTCACGAGCTTCTTTAGTAGCTTGATATACTGCTAATGCATCCATACCATCAACTTGGATACCAGGGATACCAACAGCAATTGCTTTTTGAGCTAATGAAGTTGCTGCAGTTTGTTTACTACGTGGTGTTGAAATCGCGTAGTTGTTATTTTGAATAACAAAAATTGCTGGTGCTTTATATGCTGAAGCAAAGTTAATACCTTCATAGAAGTCACCTTGAGATGAACCACCATCACCAGTATAAGTAATTGCAACTGCATTTTTGCCTCGTTTTTTAAGACCAAACGCAACACCTGCTGTTTGAACATACTGTGCACCGATAATGATTTGTGGACTCAGTGCATTCACACCCTCAGGGAATTGGTTACCTTTAAAGTGGCCTCTTGAGAATAAGAATGCTTCAGTTAAAGGTAAACCATGCCAAATAATTTGTGGCACATCACGATAACCAGGAAGAATAAAATCTTCTTTTTCTAACGCATATTGAGATGCTAATTGTGATGCTTCTTGTCCAGCTGTTGGTGCATAGAAACCTAAACGACCTTGTCTATTTAAAGAAATAGAGCGTTGATCAAGAATACGTGTCCATACCATTCTTTCCATTAATTCTACTAATTCTTCATCTGTTAAATCAGGTACTAAGTCTTCATTTACAACGTTGCCATCTACGTCTAAAATTTGAACCATTTCAAATTTCGACTGTGTGTCATTTAGTACTTTTACTGCATCGAATTGGGCTTGTAACTTAGGAGCCATTCAATTCACCATACCTTTCCCATATATAAATAGAAATTCATTTTATCCATAACAATTGTATCACAAATAAATAAGCCTGTTAAACGATTTCATAAAGTTCTGTTTCATAGAAAAAAGATACAGACACAAGAACTGTACTACTACATTCTTCATATCTGTATCAGTCAAGGAATTATTTTAATTGATCTACATCTTGCTTTTCCTTATTTACCTTATTCATCGCTTTTGAATACGCTTTAAACTTCTTGTTCATGTCTTTATATGCTTTGCCTAATTCTTTTGATTTTTCATCTACTTGGTCTTGTGTTGCACCATCTTTATTGATGAAACTAAACAGTGATTTTTCTTTTCCAAGCGCTTTTTTGTAAGCCTTTGCATAATCGCTATGTGATTTATATTTATCTTTAATTGCTTTATCTAATTCTTCAACTTCTTTTTTCTTATCTTTATTATCGATATTATCGATATGTGATTCTGCCTTTTTAAATTCTTTTTCAGAATCGTCTAACGCCTTTTCTTCTTTCTTAAATTCCTTTTCACGTTTTTCTACATTTTCAACAATGTCATCAGCTGCTTTTTCTCTTGTTTGTTGGTCTTTCTCGTTAGCCTTTTTAAATAACTTTTGTTTTTCTTCTTCTAATTTATTAATTTTTTTACTCACATTTGCAACTGGTTTCTCTTTATCAAAAGCATTTTGGACTTGTTCATCATATGCTTTAATTTCTTTTTTATCTGTTGTACATCCAGCTAATAACACTGCCGATGTTGCAACAACCGCTATTGTTTTGTTTAATTTCATTTCTGTATCCTCCTCAAAGTTGTACGCTTGTTATCATAAATAAATCTCTCTCATAAATCAATGAAATTGGATAAGCGTCTGATCTCTGTTTAATTACTAATCATTAGAGGTTGAGACATAAAGTTTTTGTGCTTCTGGGAAACCGATTAACGGCGTCCCAAAAGCAGGATTATCGGCAGAAGGGACCCAACATAGAGAAATTGGTATTCCAATTTCTGCAAATAATGCAAGTTGGGCAAACGCTCACGATTCGACAAAATTTGGAAAACAATTCAAATGAACAAACTCAACTATTGAGTTTGTAAGAACTACTAACCTATGAATAAGGAAGTAGTTCTTTATCATCGTTCGGTTCTGCTCAAATCCTAAACGCTTTTGTCCCGACCTCTTATAATTCACACATATATCACGTTGACGTATCTTTCTATTCAATTTTTAATGTCACTTTCTAAACACATAATATGTCATGTGTATTCTTATTTTAACTTTTATTTTCATTTTCTACTAATAATCTAATTTACTTCAATGTACTTCTACCTATTATATTTGGTATATTTGTAGTTAAGGAAGGTGTCAGACATGATAACAATGAAAGATATAATAAGAGATGGTCATCCTACACTTCGTGAAAAAGCTCAAGAATTAAGTTTTCCTTTATCAAATGAAGATAAAGAAACATTAAAAGCTATGCGAGAGTTTTTAATCAATAGTCAAGATGACGACATCGCTAAAAAATATGGTTTACGCTCAGGTGTAGGTTTAGCCGCACCACAAATTAATGTATCAAAAAGAATGATTGCCGTGTATTTACCAGACGACGGAAATGGAAAATCTTATGATTACATGCTAGTTAATCCAAAAGTGATGAGTTACAGTGTTCAAGAAGCCTATTTACCAACTGGTGAAGGTTGTCTAAGTGTAGACGAAAATATCCCAGGTTTAGTTCATCGTCATAATAGAGTTACAATTAAAGCTCAAGATATCGATGGTAATGACGTTAAATTACGTTTAAAAGGCTATCCTGCTATCATTTTCCAACACGAAATTGATCATTTAAATGGTATTATGTTCTATGATCATATTGATGATGCTAATCCATTAGCACCGCATCCAGATGCAGTAGAAGCATAATTTGATTTAACCTCGAAAGTAACATGACTTTCGAGGTTTTTTATTTAATAGATTTCAATCAAATAAAACAATAGCCTTTAAATAAATAAGTTTGAAGCTGTGTCTAAAGTTAAATATTGTTTTTCTCTATTCTAAATACAGATTAAAAGTTCTTACTATTATATGTGTCTGTTCGCTCACTTAATGATAAAACTGCTTTATTTCTTTTAGTACATCATGTAAAATATACATTAACTGAAATCTTAGTGAATTAATCCTATTTTTCAAAATTTGAACGACATGATTTCCCTGGAAAACATACTCGGCAGTGAAATTAAATAATTATAGTTATATATTTATTTAGATTAGCTAGTATGTCTATTATTAAATTTAAATACACATACTTTTATTGAAGAACAATATCAAAGACAAAATCTGATTTCTATCTTTAATAACCCGAGCTATCAACCACGGGACTTGAATAAATATTAAAAACAATCCTTAGGAGGAATTATATCAATGGCAGTATTTAAAGTATTCTATCAACATAATAAAGATGAAGTAATCGTGCGTGAAAATACGCAAACGATTTATGTTGAAGCACAAACTGAAGAACAAGTAAGACGTTATTTAAAAGACCGTAATTTTAATATCGAATTTATCACTAAATTAGAGGGCGCACATTTAGATTACGAAAAAGAACATTCAGATCATTTTAATGTGGAGAATGCTGAATAATGAAGCAATTACATCAAAATGAAGTAGGTGTATATGCACTTGGTGGTTTAGGTGAAGTAGGTAAAAACACATATGCTATCGAGTACAAAAATGAAATCGTGATTATTGATGCAGGGATTAAATTCCCAGATGATAATCTACTAGGAATTGATTATGTAATTCCTGATTACACTTACTTAGAACAGAACCAAGATAAAATCGTTGGTCTGTTTATCACTCATGGACACGAAGATCATATAGGTGGTGTGCCCTTCCTATTAAAGCAAATTAATGTACCTATTTACGGTGGTCCATTAGCTTTAGGTTTGATTAGAAACAAATTAGAAGAACATAATTTATTACGTACCGCTCAATTAAACGAAATTAATGAGGATAGTGTGATTAAATCCAAACACTTTGAAATATCATTCTATCTAACAACACACAGTATCCCTGAAGCCTATGGTGTTATTGTCGATACACCTGAAGGTAAAATTGTTCATACTGGTGACTTTAAATTTGATTTCACACCTGTAGGTGAACCAGCAAATATTGCAAAAATGGCTAAATTAGGTGAAGAAGGCGTACTTTGTCTGCTTTCTGATTCTACAAATGCATTAGTTCCGGACTTTACGCTTAGTGAACGAGAAGTAGGACAAAATGTTGATAAAATTTTCCGTAATTGTAAAGGTCGTATCATTTTCGCGACATTTGCTTCGAATATCTATCGTGTTCAACAAGCTGTTGAAGCAGCAGTTAAGCATAATAGGAAAATTGTTACATTTGGTCGTTCAATGGAAAATAATATTAAAATAGGTATGGAGCTCGGATACATTAAAGCCCCACCAGAAACATTTGTAGAACCTAGAAAAATCAATAATATCCCTAAACATGAATTACTTATTTTATGTACTGGTTCTCAAGGTGAACCAATGGCAGCATTATCTCGTATCGCTAATGGTACACATAAACAAATCAAGATTATCCCAGAAGATACTGTCGTATTTAGTTCATCACCTATTCCAGGTAATACTAAGAGTATAAATCGTACAATTAACGCTTTATATAAAGCTGGTGCAGATGTTATTCATAGTAAAATTTCTAACATCCATACTTCTGGACATGGATCACAAGGCGATCAACAATTGATGTTACGTTTAATCCAACCTAAATACTTCTTACCTATTCATGGTGAGTATCGTATGCTCAAAGCACATGGTGAAACTGGTGTTGATTGTGGCGTTGACGAAGATAACGTCTTTATCTTCGATATCGGAGATGTACTTGCTTTAACTCATGATTCAGCACGTAAAGCAGGTAGAATTCCATCAGGTAATGTACTTGTTGATGGTAGTGGTATTGGTGATATCGGTAATGTTGTTATTAGAGACCGTAAATTATTATCTGAAGAAGGCCTAGTTATTGTTGTTGTAAGCATTGACTTCAACACAAACACATTACTTTCTGGTCCTGATATCATTTCACGTGGCTTTGTGTACATGCGTGAATCTGGTCAACTAATTTATGATGCTCAACGTCGTATTAAAACTGATGTTATTTCTAAATTAAACCAAAATAAAGACATTCAATGGCATCAAATTAAATCATCAATTATTGAAACTTTACAACCATACTTATTTGAAAAAACAGCTCGTAGACCAATGATCTTACCTGTCATTATGAAAGTTAATGAAGATAAAAAGAAATAATATTAAAATATCCCATAAGCAACTATCATTCTAATGATATGGCTTATGGGATTTCTTTATAAAAAATGGTTTAGCCAAGATCATTGACTAAACCATTTTTTATTTAGCTATATTCTTTTCAAATCGACCTAAGTCATTATCATGACCAATCATGATTAGGATATCACCAATTTCAATATTTAAATTTGGATCTGGTGACACAATAAACTGCTTACCTCTTTTAATCGCAATAATATTAATACCATATTGCGCACGAATATCTAAATCAATAATTGTTTGGCCAGTCATTTTTTCAGTAGCTTTTAATTCAACAATAGAGTGTTCATCTGCTAATTCTAGATAATCGAGCACACTCGCACTAGCCACATTGTGTGCAATACGACGGCCCATATCACGTTCTGGATGGACAACCGTATCCGCACCTATTTTATTTAATATTTTAGCATGATAATCATTTTGTGCTTTGGCAGTTACCTTTTTAACACCTAATTCTTTTAAAATAAGTGTTGTTAATGTACTAGATTGAATATTTTCACCGATAGCAACAATAACATGGTCAAAGTTTCTTATTCCCAAACTTTTCATGACTGCTTCATCAGTAGTATCCGCTACTACAGCATGCGTCGCAATATCACTATATTCATTAACTCTGTTCTCATCACTATCAATGGCCATAACATCCATATCTAAGGCGTTAAGCTCTCTAACAATACTGCCACCAAAGCGTCCTAAACCAATTACTACGTATTCCTTTTCCATATAGTCCTCCGCTTATTACACATTTAAATAACAACGATCAAATCAACTTTTTTCAAATAAATATATAGTAAAAGCTGATGCAAAATCGAAATGATGATTTGTTCTACTATAGTTGATTATTTTTTTCCTTCTACATAATCTTTATCGAAAACAAATAGTCTCAATAATAATAGTAACGATGGAACTAATAAAAGTAAACCTAAAATAAATGCAATAACCAATGCTAGACCCATTTCATCATTTACATGAGAACTAGAAATTTTTACGAATGGATGTAATAAATATGGTAATTTACTGATACCATATCCAAAGAAAGCAAATAACATTTGCAATATCACCATTATAAATGCTAAACCATGATTTCTTTTAAAAATAGTTAGTGCGCCTGCAACTAGGAAAAAGATAAAACTTATCACGAACATCCACCAATAGTTAAAGACAGCATTATTAAAATGCTCTGAGTTTTGTACTCTTAGTGATAAAAAGACAAACAAGGAAATAATAATCATTGGTGGTCCCCAAAATATATGCCATTGTCTCATTAAATGATATGCCGGTTGGTCCTTTGCTTTATTAGCATAAAATGTAAGGAATCCAGAAGAGATATATAACACTGAGATAATTGCCAAGAAAACAACAGCCCATGCAAAAGGACTTAGTAATAGTTGAACCCAGTCTAAATCAACATGATTCCCTACCTCTTTAATATAGCCACCTTCTGAAATTGTTAATGCGGTTGCTAATGCAGCTGGAATAAGTAAACCAGTTAACCCATATAGAAAAATCCATGGTAATTTTGTATCTTGTCCATAATTCTCAAAGGCATAGAAACTGTTTCTTATTGAAATAAGAATCGTACCAATTGAACCTGGTACAAGTAAAACCGTTCCTAAATATTTAACGGAATCAGGGAAGAATCCAATAAATCCAACAAAGAAAAAGACAAAGAAGACATTCGTAACTTCCCATACTGGACTAAGATATCTTTCAATAAGATGATTGATTTTCTTTTCTTCACCAGTAAGTTTAGAATGTAATGCGAAGAATCCAGCACCAAAATCAATTGAGGCTACGATGATATAACAAAATAAAAATATCCATAAGACTGTAATACCTATATATGAATATATCATTTGTTATCACCTCTTTCTTTGAGCACTTGATTGACATCATTGATTGCAGGTTTGTTTCTAAACATTCTGAGTAACACATATGCAGATGTAACGATGAGTACAAGATATAATAAACCGAATAAAATCGTCACTAATGTAATACCACCAGCTTGAGTCGCTGCTTGAGATACTCTTAAGTATCCTCTTACAATCCATGGTTGGCGTCCCATTTCCGTTAAGAACCAACCAAATTCAATTGCTAACATAGACGCTGGACCAGTAAGTAATATGCTATATAAAACTACCTTATGTGTAGTTAAGTGTCGTAACTTCTTAATTAATAAAATCAACATAAAAATTCCTGAAATCACAAAACAGAATACGCCCATTGAAACCATTAAGTCAAAGAAATAATGAACAATTAATGGTGGCAATTCATTTTTAGGAAAATCGTTAAGTCCTTTTACTGTCGTCTTCAAACTATTATCAGCTAAGAAACTTAACATTCCTGGGATTTCTATTGCGCCTGATACTTCATTCGTCTTTTCGTTTAAAACACCAAAAAATACTAAATTAGCTTGAGATTGTGTGTCAAAATGCCATTCATATGCAGCCAATTTTTCTGGTTGTACTTTATGTAAAAACTTAGCTGACATATCTCCCGCTAACATCGATAACAATGTTGAAATAAACCCAACAATCATCGTCATTTTTAATGCTTTTAAATGATATCTTTTATCTTCTGGATGCGTCTGTTTTAGCAATTTAAATGCAGCAATTGCCGCAAGAATAAACGCCATTGTCATGCCAGCTGTTGCAACAACATGGAAGGACCTTACGATAAATGATGAGTTAAACATTGCTTCTAATGGTTGAACATTAACCATACGTCCGTTTTTCATTTCAAAACCAGCTGGTGTATTCATAAACGAGTTAACTGACGTTATGAAAAATGCTGAGAATGATCCACCTATAATTACAGGTAAGCCTATAACAAAATGAATCCATTTATTTTTAAATCTTTCCCAAGTATAAAGATAAATACTAAGAAAAATAGCTTCAAAAAAGAATGCGAATGTTTCCATAAATAGAGGTAATGCAATTACATGACCGCCCATTTTCATAAATGTTGGCCAAACAAGCGATAATTGCAAACCAATAATTGTTCCCGTCACTACACCGACAGCAACTGTAATGGTATATCCTTTCGACCATCGTTTCGCTAATGCAATATAATGTGCATCGTTGTTTCGTATACCAAGAAATTCAGCGATAACAAACATTAATGGCATACCTACACCAATCGTTGCAAATATGATATGAACGGCTAAGGTCATACCTGTAAGTAATCGACTCATTTCAACTGAATCCATATATAATCACCTTATATTTATATTTTTTAGTAATTTCACAATGCTTAAAATTATAAATCCTTATCATGATGAACTAAATGTTTTTGCTTGAATTTTTGACATAAATTTTTTATAGAGACACATAATGTTCACACCATTGATATTTTATAAAATTAAATATAAGATAGAATAATATAAATTAATATATAGAAAGGAAGACCAAAGTGTCACATATTACGATATATACACAAGATGATTGTCCACCTTGTACGTTTGTAAAAAATCATCTTCAAGCAAATCATGTAGATTATACAGAAAAAAATATAAAGAATAATCAATATCGAGTAGAAATGATGGATTATGATGCATTTGCGACGCCATTTATCTTATTGAACGATGAACCTATGTATCAAGTTGATATGGATAAAATTAATCAAGCTTTTGACATTCAATAAGTACTTAGCAATTAAAAGATACTAATGATATAAAAGAACCAACTAAAGCAATTTAAATTGCTCAAGTTGGTTCTTTTAATTATTATTTTGAAATGTTATTAACTAATTCCATAACTTCCTCTTGTGTTGCACAATGAATAGCACGGTTCGCTAATTCTGACATTTCATTTTTACTTAAACCATTAATTTGTCTTCTAGCTTTAAGAATAGATGTTGGACTCATTGAGAATTCATCTAGACCTAAACCTAATAATAATGGTACTGCAGTAGCATCTCCTGCCATTTCACCACACATACCAGTCCATTTACCTTCTTTGTGAGAAGCTTCAATGACTTGTTTTACTAAGCGTAAAATTGAAGGATTGTATGGTTGATATAGATAAGATACGCGTTCTGACATACGGTCAGCTGCTAATGTATATTGGATTAAGTCATTTGTACCAATACTAAAGAAATCTACTTCTTTAGCAAAGACATCAGCTAATGCTGCAGTAGCTGGAATTTCAACCATGATACCTAACTCAATATCTTCCGAAACGTCATAACCTTCGTTTTGAAGATTCTCTTTTTCTTCTAATAACATTGCTTTAGCATCACGGAATTCCTTGATAGTAGCTACCATTGGGAACATGATATTTAATTTACCGTAAACAGAAGCACGTAATAACGCACGTAATTGTGGTCTGAAAATATCAGGTTGCGCTAAGCAAAGGCGAATCGCTCTATAACCTAAGAATGGATTCATTTCTTCTGGTAAATCTAAGTATGGTAATTCTTTGTCGCCACCGATATCCAATGTACGAACAACAACACGTTTACCATCCATAGTCTCTAATACTTTTTTGTATGCTTCGAATTGTTCTTCTTCAGTAGGCAATTGATCTCTACCCATGTATAAGAACTCAGTACGATATAAGCCAATACCTTGCGCACCATTTTCAATTACACCAGGTAAATCATTTGGTGTACCAATATTAGCTGCTAACTCTGCGTGAACACCATCAACAGTTACTGTATCAGCATCACGTAATTTTTGTAATTCTTGTTTATCTTCAAAGAAACGTTCACGTTTATTTTGATAAGCGATAACTTCATCTTCTGTAGGATCGATAATAACATCACCAGTTAAACCATCAACGATAATCATATCGCCTTGTTTAACTTCTTTAGTGATTGATTTAGTACCAACTACAGCTGCGATTTCTAATGAACGACTCATAATCGCAGAGTGACTTGTTCTACCACCAATATTCGTTACAAACCCTTGAACGAATTCTTTATTTAACTGTGCAGTATCAGAAGGTGTTAAGTCATTACCAATAATAACAACACTTTCATCAATCATACTTGGGTTTGGTAATTCAACACCAAGAATATGTGCTAACACACGTTTAGATACATCTCTAATGTCTGCTGCACGTTCTTTCATGTATTCATTATCCATTGATTCAAATATAGTAATGAATTGAGTTGTAACCTCATTTAATGCTGTAGCAGCATTAACATGGTCGTTTTTAATTTTATCTTGAATTGGTTGAATTAATTCTGGATCATCTAAAACAAGTAAATGCGCATCAAAAATGGCAGCTTTATCAGCGCCTAATTGAACTTCTGCATTATTTCTTATTTTAGTTAATTCAATTTTAGATGCTTCGATAGCGTTATTGAATTTGCTAGTTTCACCTTCAACATCAGTGATTGTCTCACTGCTGTCGAAAGATAAATCTGGCTCAACTATTAAGTAAGCTTTAGCGATTGCTACACCATCAGATGCAGCAATACCATTAATTAATTTAGACATATTACTTAGTTAAACCTTCTTTTGATAAGACATCACTGATAGATTCGATTGCATCTGCCTCATCGCTACCGTCAGCATAAATTGTAATTTCAGCATCTTTACCTACACCTAAACTCATAACACCCATGATTGATTTTAAGTTTACTTTTTTACCGTTATATTCTAATTGAATATCTGAATCAAATTTTGAAGCTGTTTGTACCAACATTGTAGCTGGGCGAGCGTGGATTCCTGTTTCGTCGATAATTACATATGATTTTTGTTCCATAATTTATTTCTCCTTCTATAAGTTAGAATCTTCAATATACTTACAATCTAACATAAATTTTTATACCTTAACTTTACCAAAACCAATAGTTAAATTCAATTTGTTTAAAACCGGTTTCAGTATATTTCTACAATTTTTTAACAAATTATATCCCTTAAAGTAACTCTTTGATGACTTTTTCACATTTTTCAATATGATCTTGACCTAATTTTTTCATAAAGTAATAACTAATTGATGCTGAAACTGCTTGTCCTACAAATGGGAACCATTTAGTTTGTTTAGCTGCAGTTCGTTTCGCTACATCTTTAATCACTACTTTCATAAGTGCATTGGTTAATTTTTTACCAATAAATTGACTACCTTGAATGGCTGCTGCAGACATGATTCGTTCTCTAACATCATCACTCAATGAATTGACTTGTTTATGATCTAGTCCATAAATTTTATTGACATCACTAATGATATCTCTCATTAATTTTATATCGACACCAAAGTCCAATCCAGGAATTGGTACTACACTCATTCCTGATGATAATAAAGATTTCTTTTTAACGAGATTTTCTGCTTGTGCACGTCTTTGTTGTAACTCATTTTGAGTCACAGGTAAATTACTTTTTTCTTTGATTTCTTCAATATTTAATACTTTATTACCAACTGTATTTGTAACTCTATTCGTCATTTTATTTCTAATGCTCATCTAATTCACACTCCCATGAATCTTATTTCAATAAGACTCTATACCCAGAATACAACTATTTAATTCTCAATATTAACAAAAATTACTTTCAAATATTTTGAAGGTTTGTAATGTGGATGTGTTTTAAAATCTTTAGGTAATCCCATCACTTCTTTGATTTCATAATCAACTTCAGCTTCTTCTAGTGTTGTTTTAATAACATTTTTAAACGCTTTTAAAGAAAAGACACTCGAATTGGTACATAATAATAATGTCCCTTTTGGCGCTAATACTTCTAAGGCGCCATTAATTAATTTGTCGTAATCTTTTTGCACTGAAAATGTTTTCTTTTTATTTCGTGCAAAGCTTGGTGGATCAATGACAATTGTGTCATATTGATGCCCGTGTCGATTTGCATAATTATAAAAATCAAATGTATCCATGACATAAATATATTGTGATTTAGGATCAATGGCATTAAGCCCAAAATTCTCTTCGGTTAGTCCTCTTGAACGATTAGCTAAATCTACACTTGTCGTTGTTTTAGCCTTAGTTGCTGATACGACAGAAAAAGCGCCTGTATAGCTGAACACATTTAAAAGATGACGCCCCTCTGAAAATTGATCACGTAATTTCTTTCTTACTTCTTTTTGGTCTAAGAAGATACCTGTCATTAAGCCGTCATCTAAATCCACATTATAAAACGTAAAGTTCTCTTCAATTACAATTGGAAATGTTTGTTGTTCTCCCTCAACAAACCCACCTGTGTATTCAGTATCTTTAAAACGCATTTTTTCGTATATAGACTGATATTCAAAAACAATTTTGATAGCTTCTAAAATATGATACCTAAATTTATAAATACCTTTCGAATACCATTGAATTAATAAATGGCCATCATAGTTGTCGATAGTTAATCCGCCAACACCATCACCTTCAGCATTGAACAATCTAAAAGCATTCGTACCATCTATGTGATAGTAATATTCTCGTTCTGCTAAAGCTTTTTCAAATAATCGTTTAAAAAACGATGTGTTAATATCTTCGGATGGATCATAACTTAACACCCAACCTAAACCTTTATGCTGTCTACCTACATAAGCCGTTGCTATATATTGTTCTTTTCCATCGACTAATTTGAATAAATCACCTTCTTTTAGATGATCTTGGGCATAAATATCTTCTTCATCAATTAATGGATATTGATTTTGATATTTTGATTCTTTACCTCTATTTAAAGTTGCAATCTTCATTTATTACACTAACCTCTCTTTTATACATTTAATTTCTTCAACCGTCATATTGCTATGCTGATTCGTAAATGCATTTTACATTATATATAATTACTAATTGAATGATTCATTTATTATTTTAACAAAGAATGCTAGGATGTCCTATTTTCTAACAAAAAAGAGTGGTCTTACAATTCGATCGATTAAAGAAGGAATTGTAACCCACCCCATAACACGTGTGATTTGTTTAAATTAATTTGTTAAATGTTTTTTAATTACTCTTTTGGTTTATCTCTTAACTGTAATGAATAAGCAACAATCATTGCTAGTAACATAAGCAATAAAGTTGGCGTAATAAATACAGATAATAATAATCCGTGAACCATAATATTAATGAATTCAGTTAATAATTTAAAGAATAAGATACTTCCCATAAATAATTGTAAGAAGTAAAATTTACCTCTTAAGAAATAAGTAAGTGTTGTAGCAATATAAACTATGATAATAAATAAAAGTAACAATAATGTTACCCATTCTATCACATATTGCGTTTGTGATAATTCCCATTCTCCAGATAAGAACAATGCGTTTCTGTTGTTAAATTCTAAAAATGTAAAGAAGAAAATAACTACACCACAGAAAATTTCAACATACATTGGTTTTATCCATTTTGGCTTTCTCATCCAATGTGGAATATCATCTTCTTGGATATCAACAATATTTTTTACTTTTTCTTTAAATTTATCCCTTTTAACTCTAATTTTTTCTAAATCAACACTTCTTCTTGTTTTACGTGCATATTCTGTTGTCTTATCTTGTAGTTGTTTTAAGTGAACTTTAGTTTGATTCGAGACATTACCTTTACTTGTTCTTGATAATTCAGGTTCTTCTTCACCTAATTCTTGTTTCGTAAGCGGTAGCGCACGTCTTAAGAACAAGAAGTTCCAAATTGACATTTGTCCTAATAACCACATAATAATAAAGAATGTATTAACACTTAAGATGTCAATAGATTCAATTTCATTAGCATCTATACGACCATGTAATGCAATTTGCGTAATAAGGTAACTGATACCATATGATACGATAATCCACATATAATGACTCTTTCGATTATCACTATTCAATTCATCTTTATATACAATATAACCGATATGTATGATGAACGGAATAATAAATACGATACCAAAGAACCCATATACTTGCATCATAAGAACTAGAGTAATTAAGAAATACATTATCCCTATGACTAAGAAGAAAATTGAAATATCATAATCATACTTAATTGTTCTAAATAACGTATGACCTAGTAACATTACAAAGATACCAAATAATATAATAATTATGGCACTTACAATTGGGAAACCCCCGATAAATCTACTCATCACTTTAATTATTTCAGCGAAAAATGCGTTCAGGAATTCCCATATATTATACACATGTGTATTTACCTTCTTAACTCCATTTAATTGTTTAATAAGCGGTAAGTTAATTAATATAATGAGTCCTGTGAAAAGTGAAACGATACCGATGATATAACTAAATATAATCTCGGTGTGTTTCTTAAGAAAAGACATACTATTCACCTCAAAAGTTATTATATATGAAGAACTTATTCTTGTCTTTAATAAATCATTAAATACGTCTATAGACCTAGAAAAGTTTATTATTAGCATAACTGGGTAAAAGGTGTATGTAAACAATAAAACACAATTAGGGGTGGATTTATTATGAGTAACGAAGAATTTGCAAAAAAATCAGCTGAAAAAGCCAAAGAAGCAGAAGAGAAATTAAAAGAACAAAAAGAAGAAAAAACAAATGATACAGAACAAACTAAAAAAGATATTGATGACGCATTAAATTAATTACTAATTGACTATTTAACGATTAGATCATCCAATATTCTATAATAACGATGAATTTGGGACATAAATACAAAAAATAATAGCACAAAGATGATTTGAAATTTTAAATTATCTTTGTGCTATTTTATATTTAATACTACGTATTGACTGACTTAGAGCTTTCATAAGCACACATCATATAAAAATATTAATTTATTATATATTTTATTAACTTGACAATCCACATGAAAAATCATACATTAAAGACAAATTAAAATAATAAACGCACTAGGGGTGTTTTGAACTGAGATGAGGTTAACCCTCAAACCCTTTGAACCTGATCTAGCTAGATACTAGCGTAGGAAAGTGTAATTAACAAAGATGATAATCGTATGTTGAATCATATTCTTATGTTTTACGCACAACTTTCCTAGAGATGGTTGTGCGTTTTTTTAGGAGGATGTTTTTATGTCAAAAGGTTTAAAGCTTTCTGAGATATTAGTAACAGTACTTATCTCTGTCATTTTTGCCATTATTTATAACTTATGGTGGCTATTTTATAATGTTGCACAAGTCGCTGGTTTACACCTTGAACAATTAACATATGGTGTATGGTTTATGGCTGCGATTGTTTGTTATTTAATTATTCCTAAGCCAGGTATCGCCTTACTTGCTGAGTTTGCTGCAGGTGCCGGTGAAACAATTGTGATGGGTAAATTTGATATACCTACAATCATCTATGCCCTACTACAAGGTTTAGCTTGTGAGATTGTCTTTGCTATATTCAAATACCAGTCTCGTTCAGTCATGGTAGCTATGCTTGCGGGATTAGTGACTGCACTTATTTCATTCCCAGTCGACTATTTTTATGGTTATTTAAATGAAGTTGCTGGATGGAACTTAATTTTATTCATTGTTTTCCGTGCGATTAGTGGCATTATCATTGCTGGTTTATTATCTTATTTATTGGTTAAAGCATTGGATCAAACTGGTGTAACTAAAGTATTCAGACCCGCTTCTAAAGATGATTACGATACATTATAAGGGGACTTAAAAGTGTTGAAAGTTACAAATTTACGTTTGAAATATCCTAATGGATATCGAAAAATTTTTGATAATCTAAATATAGAAATTAAAGATAAAGAAAAAGTACTTTTACTAGGACCGTCCGGTTCTGGTAAAAGTACACTTTTAAATGTATTAAGTGGTATTGTACCCAATTTAATAGAATTACCTATGAAATATGACGAATTGCAAATCAATCAGCATAATGGAGTTATCTTCCAAGATCCGGATTCACAATTTTGTATGCCTAAAGTTTATGAAGAACTTGCCTTTGTTTTAGAGAACAGACAAGTGCCAAGACAAGATATGGATGAAGCCATCAGCCAAGCATTAGCATCAGTAAATTTAAATGTAAACAAAAATACACAAATCAATCAATTAAGTGGCGGTATGAAGCAAAAATTAGCTATAGTTGAAACCATATTACAACAAGCAGATACGCTATTTTTAGATGAACCCACTGCAATGTTAGATGTTAATGCGACATCAGATTTATGGCAACGTTTAATCAAGCTCTGGAAAGACCAAACAGTACTTATAGTCGAACATAAGGTCGAACATATTTGGCAACATGTGGATAGAGTTTTATTAATGAACTATGAAGGACAAATTATTGCTGATGATACGCCAAATCATATTTTAAAGCATTATGAACATTTACTTAGTGAATACGGCGTGTGGCATCCAAATGCATGGCATTACGCTCCTAAGCCAAAATATATGGCTCCCTCATCTGAAGCGCCATTATTTAAATTTGAAAATGGTGCTGTTATTCGTAATAAGAAAGATTTATTCAAAGTGGATCAATTAGCTATTCATTCAGGTGAGTGGATCACGATAACTGGTCAAAATGGTACTGGTAAAACCTCATTATTAGAATCCATATTACAATTAATCAAATATAAAGGCGTAATGACATTTCAAGGTCAGGAATTGCGTAAAATTAAAGATGCTGCAAAGCACATGTATCTTGTGTATCAGAATCCAGAACTTCAATTTATCACTAACTCTGTCTATGATGAAATATTGATTCATTTTAACCATTTAGATTCATCTATTGCAGAATCTAAAACCCTCGACTTATTAGATTTACTAGACTTAACCAATGTTAAAAATCAACATCCTTACGAATTATCAATGGGTCAAAAACGTAGGTTAAGTGTAGCAACGGCATTAAATTCAAATGCAGATATCATCCTTTTAGATGAACCAACATTTGGTTTGGATAGCCACAATACATTTCAATTAATAAAACTATTTCAAGAGAGAGTATCTAAGGGGCAAAGTATCATTATGGTTACACATGATCCAGAGATTATTAAACGCTATCCAACACGTCAATGGATAATTGAAAACCAATATTTAACAGAAATCAAAGGTGATCAACATGTTTGAACATTGGAAAATTAGACCCACCTTTATGGATGACGTCAATATTATCACTAAACTCGTTTTAGGCGTTTTACTATTTTTCTTTATTATTTTTATTCATAATTTTGACTTTATGATTTACATCGTTTGTCTCATGTTTATCTTTTTACTTATGTTTAACGGAACGCAATTTAAAATTACTGGTGCTTTTATACTAGCAACCACGTTCTTTGCTCTATTGTCATCACTATTCATGATTTTATACGGTGATGGTGACCACATTTTATTTAAATTTGGCATCATTCAAATTAGTACGGAAAGTATCGTCAGAGGTATTCACCTTTCTCTTCGTACAATTACAGTGTCGATGTTTGGTATTCTTATAGCATTAACGTCACAAGTAGTCATGATTTTTTATAGTCTAATGCAACATTTAAAAGTAAAGCCTAAAGTTGCCTATGCCTTTATGGCCGCAATTAGAATGATACCGTTAATCATCAGTTCTTTAATTCAATTACGTCGTTCTTTAAAAATGAGATATCAAATGATAAACAAATCTAATTATAGAGGGTTCAAAAGACTTAAACATTTAATTATTCCGTTATTAAGTCAAAACATACGACGTGCACATCAACTATCTGTTGCAATGGAGTCTAAAGGTTTTAAAGATGGCCCTAGAACGTATTATTATCATGCACCTTTCTCATACAAAGATATTATATTGATTATATGTTTATTAATTATTATAGGACTTTCTTATTATTTATCATCTACCTTGCCAATAACTGGTATCCATGATGTTCGAATAGGTAGATTAGAATAAAGTATTTTATCCATTCATTCCATATATAAATAAAAAATCCTGGGACAAAAATAATGTCTCAGGATTTAATCATATAATTATAGTAGTTCACTGTAGGCACATTCTTTTTCTCATAGAAATTAGAACGGCTTACACATGTATATCAACTTATATATTCAGATAAACTATAGGAATATACATGAGCTAAAGTCCATAATTACAACCGTCTAAGTAATGAATTATAAAGATGCTCTAATATAAAGTTTTTACAATTATAGTCAACCTTGTTGAAACAGGACAAGGAAATAAATTTTAGTAACATGTTATTTCTGTCCTGTTCTCTTTAATTATTCTTTTATTTCAATGCTTTATTTCCTATGTCTGTTCTATAAAACAAGTGATTGCTCTTTATCTTTTTAACACGTTTATAGGCAGCGGCTTGCGCTTCTTTTATATTTTGCCCTTCACCTATAGCTAATATGACGCGTCCACCACTGTTAACAAACTGGTCATTATCCTTCTTCAAACCACTTACAAAGTAATTTGAGTCTAGTTCAAATCCACTAACTTGATGCCCTTTTTCGTAATTACCTGGATAGCCTTTAGAAGCCAACATAACACCAACCACTGATTCATCCTTCCATTCAAAATGAATCGGCTCATCATTATCAAGTGCAACAATATGATGCATTAAATCGCTATTCATTCTTGTCAATAACACTTGTGCTTCTGGATCACCAAATCTTGCATTAAACTCTATGACTTTCGGCCCTTCTTGAGTCAAAATAGCACCGATGTATAATAGTCCAAAGAAATGGTGGCCTTCTTTAGCCATTGCATCTGCAATCGGTTGAGCAATCTCCTCATTTGTTCTAGCAATTATATCATTACTAATATGAGGTACTGGACAATATGCACCCATACCACCTGTATTTGGCCCTTTATCGTAATCATAAGCACGTTTATGATCTTGAGCAATACAATCAAATGGAACAGCTCTCTTACCATTAACAAATGTCATTAAAGAGAATTCTTCACCTTCTAAAAATTCTTCAAATACAATTGTTCCTGATTTTTCTTCAAACATTTGTTGAACTGCTTCTTTAGCTTCATCTCTTTTTGTAGCAATCACTACACCTTTACCTGCAGCTAAACCATCTTTTTTAATAACGATTGGCAAGTCACATGTTTCAACGAAAACTAATGCCTCTTCCTTATTATTAATTTCCTTATATTGTGCAGTAGGAATATCATATTTAGCCATTATTCTTTTAGCAAATGCCTTTGAGCCTTCAATTTGTGCTGCATCGCGATTAGGGCCAAATACTTTAATTTGATGGTTTCTTAATAAATCAGGTAAACCATCTATCAATGGTTGTTCAGGTCCAATTACAACCCATTCTATTTGATGATTAGTGACAAAGTCTAAGATAGCTTCGTGATCATTTTCTTTAATATTAGTATGGATTTGTGCCACATTAACCATTGCTTCATTGCCTGGTATCACATGAACTTGGTCTACTATTGATGATTGACTTAATTTATAGGCTAATACATGTTCACGTCCACCTGCACCAATAACGAGTACTTTCATGACTTTTCTCCCTTCAACATCTTATGATTAGTGTTTAAAATGTCGCATTCCTGTCATTACCATTGTAATGCCATATTTATTTGCCATATCGATAGAATCTTGATCCTTAATTGATCCACCAGGTTGAATAATTGCTTTAATACCATTTTGAGCAGCTAATTCTACAGTGTCATCCATTGGGAAAAAGCCATCTGATACTAATGCAACATTATCATTAATTTCAATTGCTCTTTCCAATGCAATTTTGGCTGAACCTACGCGATTCATTTGACCAGCACCAATACCTACTGTTTGTTTAGCGTTACTTAATATTACTGCATTACTCTTAACGGCACCTACCACTTTCCAACCTAACAACATTGCTTCCCATTGCGCTTCAGTTGGTTGTACTTCAGTAGCAACAGTCATTTCATCACGACTTACTTCAAAGTTATCTTTATCCTGTACTAAATAGCCACCAGATACTGACACAAATTCTTGTTCTCTATTATCAATTGTTGTATCTATTTCTAATAGTCGAATATTTTTCTTTTTCGTTAAAATATCTAAAGCCTCTTTCGTAAATAGAGGTGCGATAACGACTTCTAAAAAGATAGAATGTAGTGTTTCAGCTAACGTCGCTGTCACTGGTCGATTTAATGCAATAATTCCACCAAAAATGGATTGATTATCTGCATCAAAAGCATTTTGGAAAGCCTCTTCAATTGTATTTCCAATTCCTACACCACATGGATTCATATGTTTTACGGCAATCGTAGTTGGCTCTTCAAATTTTTTAACTAATGAAAGTGCTGCATCAGCATCTTTAATATTATTGAAGCTAAGTTGCTTACCATGTAATTGTTTAGCTCCAGCAATTGTATGTTTAGCATCAGTTGTTCTTACAAAGTAAGCAGATTGTTGTGGGTTCTCACCATAGCGTAAGGTTTCTTTATTCCCTTTAAAGAAATTCACAATAGCTTCATCATATTGAGTTGTATGTTCAAATACTTTAATCATAAGTGATTTGCGGTATTCTTCGTCTAATTGGTCATTTTTTATTCTACTAATCACTTCATTATAATCAGCAGGGTGTACAACGGTTGTCACATGTTTAAAATTCTTGGCAGCTGCTCTTAACATTGTCGGACCACCAATATCAATATTTTCAATCGCATCCATTTCTGTAACATCTGGATTTTCTACTGTTTTTTGGAATGGATATAAATTAACGACTACTAAATCTATTAAATCAATGTGTTGTTCTTTTAATTCATCCAAATGTTCTGATTTATCTCTATCTGCTAAAATCCCACCATGTACTGCTGGATGTAAAGTTTTAACACGTCCATCCATAATTTCAGGAAATTGTGTTAATTCAGATACAGATTTCACTTCAACTTGTGCCTCTTCTAAAATACGTTTCGTTCCACCTGTTGAATAAAGCTCATAACCTAATTCCTTTAAAGATGTCGCAAATTCTACAATACCGTTTTTATTTGAAACACTTAAAATTGCTCTTTTCATTGTTCGCTATACTCCTCTATCGAATGATTTTCGCAATAACGCTTGGATATAATTGGTACTCTAATTGTTTGACTCTCTCTTCTAACATTTCAATAGTATCGTCCGTTTTGATATCACATTGTCTTTGTTCAATAATTTCTCCCGTATCCATACCACTATCAACATAATGTACCGTTGATCCTGTTATTGAATCCCCGCTACGAAATGCTTGTCCAATTGCGTCTATCCCCTTATATTTCGGCAATAATGATGGATGAATGTTTAATATTTTATGAGGATAAGCTGTTAAAATATCCTCCCCAATTAATCTCATATAACCGGCCAATACAATCCACTGAACCCCTTCTGCAGAAAGTAAAGATAATAAATGTTGTTCATAATGAGATTTTGAATCAAAATGTTTTGGTTCATTGATATGTACTGGTATACCAAGTTGTTCTGCTCTATTAACACAATAAGCATCATGATGATCTGTATAAAGTGCAGTAATATCAATGTCCTCTAAATGTCCTTGTTGAACATGTCGTGCGATGTTTTCAAAGTTACTTCCAGAACCTGATGCAAAGATTGCTACTTTGACCACGTTTATACCCCCTGAATACGAATCGGTTTATGGCTATCTTCTACAATTCGACCGATTTCATAGGCATTCACATTCTGTTGTTTTAATATTTCTAATGTCTGAGTTTTATCATGTTCATCGACAATAACAGTAAAACCAATGCCCATGTTAAATATGTTATACATTTCATCTGTACTAATATTACCCTGTTTCTGCAACCAATCGAATATTGCTGGTGTCGGAAACGCATTTGCATCTATGTCTGCAGATAATCCGTCTGGTAAAGAACGAGGAATATTTTCATAAAATCCACCACCAGTAATATGGTTCATAGCTTTTATTGACACATGTTTTTTTAATTCTAATATTGGTTTTACATATAATTGGGTTGGTGCTAAAAATGTCTCTAAATAAGTATGTTGCTCAAATGTATCGTTAAGGTTTATACCTGACTTTTTAATGAGTTGTCTAACTAGACTGTATCCATTGGAATGAATGCCGTTAGATGCTAAACCTATAATGATTTGACCAGGTTTCACGTCTGAACCATCAATATATTCATCTTTCTCAACAGCGCCAACTGCAAAGCCGGCCAAATCATATTCACCTTCATGATACATTTCACCCATTTCGGCAGTTTCGCCACCGATTAAAGCTGTATTAGTTTCTTCACAAGCATCACTGATACCTTTAACGATTTGTTCAATGATTTCAGGAATTACTTTATGCGTTGCAATATAATCTAAAAAGTAAAGTGGCTCTGCACCTGTAGTTAAAATATCATTCACACACATGGCCACCGCATCTATACCTATTGAATCATGCTTAGCGTGGTCAATTGCTAATTTCAATTTGGTACCTACACCATCAGTACCTGAAACTAATACTGGGGCTTTCATATTGAGTTGAGATAAATCAAATGTGGCACCAAAGCCACCTAAACCACCGATAACTTCCTTACGCATCGTACGTTTAACATGACTAGACATTCTTTCTACCGCTTCATAACCTGCATGGATATCTACACCTGATTGTTCGTATGCTTTAGACATTTATATTTCCCTCACTATCAAAATAATGTTTATTTTCATTAATATATGCTTTTTGACGATCACTTAAATGCTTTTTATAATTCTCTTCGTAATCAAACAATCCAGCTGGATAATCTCCAGTGAAGCTCTCAACACACAAACCACTATATGGTGCATCATAATCTAAACCAATCGATTCAATTAATCCATCTACGCTAAGATACGCAAGCGAATCAGCACCTATATATTCACAAATTTCTTCAGGTGATTTACTCGCTGATATTAATTCAGCAGTTGTTGATACATCAATACCATAGAAACTTGGGAACATAAATTCTGGTGATGCAATTCTAACGTGGACTTCATTGGCCCCTGAATCTTTCAACATTTTCACAATTCGTTTAGATGTTGTTCCTCTAACTATAGAATCATCGACTAGGATAATATTCTGACCTTCAACAATATCTTTGACCGCTGACAATTTAACACGTACACCCTGTTCACGAAGTTGTTGTGTCGGTTGAATAAATGTTCTCGCTACGTATTGATTTTTAACAAGACCCATTTCATAAGGTAATCCTATCTCTTCGGCATAACCGCTTGCTGCTGATAACGACGAATTAGGCACACCAATAACCATGTCAGCTTCTACTGGACTTTCTTGTGCTAAACGTTTACCAGAGGCTTTACGAACTGCATGAACATTTTTTCCGGCAATCGTAGAATCTGGTCTGGCAAAATAGATATATTCCATTGCTGAAATTGCAGTATTCGTATGTCTTGTATATGATTTAACTTGGACACCATCATCGTTAATAATGACATATTCACCAGCATGAATATCTTGTACAAACTCTGCTCCCAAAACATCAATAGCGCACGTTTCACTGGCTAGAATATAAGTGTTATCTTGCATTTTACCGACTACTAAAGGTCTAATAGCATTAGGATCAACTGCACCATATAATGCATCTTTAGTTAACACTGCGAATGTGAATCCACCTTTAATTTGACGTAAACTTTCTTTTAAAGCTTCTTCAAATGTAGGTGCTTTACTTCTACGAATTAAATGCATAATCACTTCAGTATCAGATGACGAATGGAAAATCGCACCATGTTTTTCAAGATTTTGTCTTAAAGATTGCGCATTAATCAGATTTCCATTATGGCAAATCGCAACACTCATATCATAAAAGTGATATAAGAAAGGTTGAATATTTTCTATACCTTTGTTACCAGAAGTAGCGTATCTCACATGTCCAATTGCATTATGATAATCCTTTAATCTCGATAATTGATCATCTTTAATAGCCTCAGTAAGTAAACCAAGTCCTCTTTCACCTACTAATTTTTCATGATTGGCAGCTACTATTCCTGCACCTTCTTGACCTCTATGTTGTAAACTATGCAATCCCATATACGTTAATTGAGCAGCATCTGGATGATTCCAAATGCCAAAAACACCACATTCCTCATTTAGTCCTGAGTAGTTAAACATTGGCTAATAGCTCCTTCCCAAACATCTTTGATATCTGCTACATTTTTGATAATCGTTGTTTGGTTATTTGACACTTTGAACTGACTACCACTATTAAATTGACCAATTTCAATAGCATTTTCAATGTTTAGTGATTCATTTTCTTTAACAGAAATGATATATCTACCTTGAGATTCGCTAAATAACTGAGCATTAGAAACATCTATATTAGCCTCTAATCCTAAATTATAATGAGCACTCATTTTTGCTAGTGTAATTAATAAACCACCTTTTCCGACTGTTTGAACATGTGATGCAGCACCGCTTCTAATAGCTGATTTCACCGCTTCGCCTTTTGCAACTTCATCACTTAAATCAATTGATTCAAATTCATGATTCACTGTGCCATATAATAATTTTTCTAATTGGCTACCGCCGAAGTCATCTCTTGTATCACCAACGAGATATAATGTTTCTCCAGACTGTGGTTTAAAATTAGCTAAATAATTAACATCATCAATTAACCCAACCATACCAACTACCGGCGTCGGGAAGATAGATGTACCTCTTGTTTCATTGTATAACGATACATTACCTGATACAACAGGCGTTTTTAATACATCACAAGCTTCTGCCATTCCTTTTGTAGAATCAATTAATTGTTGGTAAATTTCTTTTTTCTCTGGAGATCCATAATTCAAACAATCTGTCATTGCTAGTGGCGTCGCACCCACAGCAATCAAATTGCGATACGCTTCTGCTACTACCATTTTTCCGCCTTCATAAGGTTGATTAAATACATATCGTGCTTCACCATCAATCGTTGAAGCAATCGCTTTATTCGTGCCTTCAACTCTTACCACTGATGCCTGTAATCCTGGTTTAATAATCGTATTTGCACCAACTTGTTGATCATATTGCTCATATAAATAATGTTTTGATGCAATCGTTGGGTGTTGTAATAACTGGTCAAATACATTCTCAGTATCTATATGACTATAGTCATTTTTAGATGTATTGTACGCTTTCTCTTCACCTTCAAGAACATATACTGGTGCTTCGTCTGATAAGGGTTGTACTGGAATATCTGCAAACACTTCATCTTCGTATGTTAATACAAAGCGATTTGTATCAGTCACTTCTCCAATGACTGCACTATCTAATTCATGTTTTTCAAATAAATCTAAAAACTTTTGTTCTGTTCCCTTTTCGACAACAAGTAACATTCTTTCTTGAGTTTCAGATAGCATCATTTCATATGGTGAGATACCTGGTTCTCTTGTTGGAACTTGGTCTAATCTTAAGTGGAGACCACTGCCACCTTTAGCCGCCATTTCTGAAGAAGAAGAAGTTAATCCTGCCGCTCCCATATCTTGAATTCCGACTAATTCATCAAATGTTATAGCTTCTAATGTTGCTTCCATTAATTTCTTACCAACAAACGGGTCACCAATTTGGACAGATGGTCGTTTGCTTTCACTTTCTTCAGTTAATTCTTCAGATGCAAACGTTGCTCCGTGAATACCATCTCTACCTGTTTTTAAACCTACATAAATAACAGAATTACCTACACCTTTAGCTGTCCCTTTTTGTACCATGTCATGATCAATAATGCCGACACACATAGCATTAACAAGAGGATTACCATCATAGCGGTCATCAAACTCGATTTCACCAGCAGTTGTTGGAATACCAATACAGTTACCATAGCCACCGATACCACTAACTACGCCTTTAAGCAGTCTCTGATTTTGCTTGTTTGATAACTCACCAAAGCGTAAGCTATTTAATAAATTAATAGGACGTGCTCCAATAGAAACAATATCCCTAATGATTCCTCCTACACCTGTAGCAGCACCTTGATAAGGTTCAATAGCTGAAGGATGGTTATGTGATTCCACTTTAAAAACGACTGCTTGGTTGTCACCAATATCTACAACACCTGCACCTTCTCCAGGTCCCATTAATACATGTTCACCAGTAGTAGGAAACTGTTTTAAAAATGGCTTTGAATGTTTGTAAGAACAGTGTTCACTCCACATTACTGAAAAGATACCTGTTTCAGTAAAATTGGGTTCTCTGCCTAAGATCTCACATACTTTAGCGTATTCTTTATCGCTCAATCCCATATCTTGATATAGTTTTTCTAACTTAATTTCTTCAACACTTGGTTCGATAAATTTAGACATTTTGTTCCCTCCAACTATTCACCATAGCCTCAAATAATTTAATACCGCTATCAGTACCTAATAATGATTCCATTGCTCTTTCAGGATGTGGCATCATACCGCAAACATTGCCTGCTTTATTAACAATACCTGCTATATCAGCGTATGACCCATTAGGATTGTCAGTGTATTTCAAAATAATTTGATTGTTAGTAATCAAATCGTTATAAATGTCTTCATTACAGTAGTAATGTCCTTCTCCGTGTGCTACTGGATAAACAACTAATTCATTTTCTTCATATAAATTAGTGAATGGCGTTTGATTATTTACAATACGTAAAGATTCATTACGACTGACAAATAAATGTGAATCATTATGAAGTAATGCACCTGGTAGTAAACCGATTTCTGTTAAAATTTGAAATCCATTACATACACCTAGCACTGGTTTACCTTCATTCGCTAATCTTTTCACTTCATTGATAACTGGTGCGACACTTGCCATAGCACCTGATCTTAAATAATCTCCAAATGAGAACCCTCCAGGAATAAGTACACCATCAAACCCTGCTAATGTTGTCGTTCTATAATCAACATATTCTGCTTCAACACCTGATTTGATTGCTGCATTATACATATCTCTATCACAATTTGAACCAGGAAATACAAGAACAGCAAATTTCATGTTATGCATTCTCCTTTTCATCAATCACTTTATAGCTATATTCTTCAATCACTGTGTTAGCAAATAGCTTTTCACTTAATGTTGTAATAATATTATCAACCGCTTCATCCGTAGCTTCATCAACAGTCATGTATAATACCTTTCCTACACGAATATCATTAACTTGTTTATATCCTAAATCATGAACTGCACGATTTAATGCTTGACCTTGTGTATCTAATACTTGGGGTTGTAAAGTGACATGTAATTCAATTGTTTTCATTATTTTAAATCCTCCAATTTATTTAAAAATGATTGATATGTTTCAATTAATGAGCCTGTATCATTTCGATAGACATCTTTATCGAAATTCGTATCTGAGTGTTTATCCCATATTCTGCATGTATCTGGTGAAATTTCATCAGCTAATAAAATATTTCCTTCATCTGTAATACCAAATTCAATTTTAAAATCTACAAGTCTTAATTCCATTTCGTCCATAAGTTGAATAAGAACTTTGTTAATATCGAGTGCCATTGATTTTAATGTTGAAATTTGATCATCATAAGCGATGTGTAATAACTTAATATGGTCTTCTGTAATCAATGGATCGTTTAACTCATCATTTTTATAGAAAAATTCAACCAATGGCGCATCAAATTGATATCCTTTTTCAAATCCAAGTCTTTGTGTAATAGAACCTGCTGCAATATTTCTAACTACCACTTCTAATGGAATAATTTTCACTGATTCTACTAATTGTTCAGTATCCGATAATTGTTTGATAAAATGGCTTTTCAAACCATTATTTTCTAGGTATTCAAAGATAATGGAAGTAATACGATTATTTAGTTTTCCTTTGCCAGACATGGCATCCTTTTTAGCACCATTGCCAGCAGTCACTTCATCTTTGTATTCAACACGTAACTCATTGGGTTTATCCGTTGTATATATTCTTTTAGCTTTACCTTCATAAAGTAATGACATTTATTGGTCTCTCCCTTCAAAACGCTTCAACATGTCCTTTTCAGTGTCATCGATTTGGTTCGTTAATATAGTCATGTGCCCCATCTTTCTATTTGGTTTACGCTCAGATTTACCGTAAATATGGACATGCCATTCAGGATGTTCTCCAAATTCATCTTCTAATAAATCTAAATCCTTACCTAATAAATTCATCATGACAGCAGGTTTTAGTATCTCTATCTTGTCAGGCAACGTTTGACCAGTGACAGCTAAAATATGAGTATCAAATTGTGAATAATCACATGACTCAATGGAATAATGTCCAGAATTATGAGGTCGTGGTGCAATTTCATTTACATACAATTGGTCTTTATCATCTATGAAAAATTCAACTGTAAAAGTTCCTACAAAATGGACAGATTTTATAATTTTTTCAACTTCTCGTTTTGCATTCTCTGTTTGATTACATCTTGCTGGGACTACTGTTTTAAATAAAATTTGATTTCTATGTTCGTTTTCTTGTAGTGGGAAGTATGTGATTTGTTGATGATTACCAATGGTCACAGTTAGTGACACTTCTTTATTTATATTTAAAAATTGTTCTGCGACACATTCTTGATTTGATACTAGTCTAACTGCTTCTTCGATATCTTCATCAGATTGAACTAATATTTGACCTTTGCCGTCATAACCACCGAAACGTGTTTTAACAATGAATGGATAACCAAGTGTGTTAATTGCCTTTGATAAATCATCTTTTTGTTTGATTGAGGTATAAGGAACAATTTGTGTCCCTGCTTGTTCTAATGTTTGTTTTTCAGTTAAACGATCTTGAAGTAATTGTATGGCTTGATAGCCTTGAGGAATATTATATTTTTCGGTTAACACCTTAAGTTGCTCTGCTGATATATTTTCAAATTCATAAGTGATGACATCCGAACTTTCACCTAATTGTTGAAGTGCACGTTCGTCATCATAATTCGCTTCTATAAATTCATGTGCCACATATCGACATGGACAATCAGAACTTGGATCTAAAACAATCACTTTATATCCCATTTTTTGTGCTGATTGTGCCATCATCTTACCTAATTGACCACCACCAATAATTCCTATGGTTGCGCCAAATGATAGTTTATTGAAGTTCATTTTGCATTTCCTCCACTTTTTGTACCAATGTTTTTTCATAATTTTCCAAATTTTTACGAACTGATGAATGACTAATACCTAATATTCTTGCAGCTAGTATACCGGCATTTTTGGCACCTGCTTTACCAATAGCTGTCGTCGCGACTGGAATTCCGCCTGGCATCTGAACAATTGACAACAGTGAATCCATCCCTTTTAAACTTTTAGATTCAATAGGTACACCAATAACAGGTAATGTAGTCATCGATGCCACCATCCCCGGTAAATGTGCTGCACCACCGGCTCCAGCTATGATTAAATCATAACCGTTGTTACATGCATGACTCGCAAAATCTACCATTAAATGAGGCGTACGATGCGCTGAAACGACTTTCTTTTCATACGGAATTTCAAATTGTTCAAGCATTGTGCAACTTTCACTCATAATTTCCCAATCGGAAGAACTACCCATAATGACTGCTACTTTCAAGATGTACACCCTTTCAAAACTTTGGATTTATTTGTCAGTAAGTTGTATATTACAGATATAGCATAACAATCATCAAATGCTTTTTCAATCAAAAATCGAACTTTAATTTGAAATTCTAATTAAATTTACGTCTTTTAGCTATTAAATTGTGTAAATTTAATGTTAAAGTTAAGTTATTGAAAAATTAGGAGGAGATATTGTGGTAGCAAAATTATTAGATGGTAAACAAATCGCTAAAGATTATCGTCAAGGTTTAAAAGATCAAGTTGAAGTACTTAAATCTAAAGGATATACACCAAAATTATCAGTCATATTAGTCGGTAACGATGGTGCTAGCCAAAGCTATGTTAGGTCTAAAAAGAAAGCTGCAGAAAAAATTGGTATGATTTCTGAAATCGTTCATTTAAGCGAAGATACTTCTGAAGAAGATGTTTTATCAGAATTAGAACGTTTAAATAATGATGATTCTGTCAGTGGTATCCTAGTTCAAGTACCTCTTCCAAAACAAGTTAGTGAACAAAAAGTATTAGAAGCTATTAATCCAGAAAAAGATGTAGACGGCTTCCATCCAAGTAATATTGGTAAATTATATATTGATGAACAAACTTTTGTACCTTGTACACCACTAGGTATCATGGAAATTTTAAAGCATGCTGATATTGATATCGAAGGTAAAAACGCTGTGGTTATTGGTAGAAGTCATATCGTAGGTCAACCTGTATCCAAACTTTTACTGCAACAAAATGCAACTGTCACAATACTACATTCAAGATCGAAAGACATGGCGAGTTTCGTTAAAGAAGCTGATATCGTTGTCAGCGCAGTCGGCAAACCTGAATTAGTTACTAAAGAAATGGTTAAAGAAGGCGCGGTTATTATTGATGTAGGTAATACACCTGATGAAAATGGTAAATTAAAAGGAGATGTCGTATTTGACGAAGTAAAAGAAGTCGCAAGTGCTATTACACCTGTACCAGGTGGCGTTGGTCCTTTAACAATTACAATGGTACTGAATAATACTTTACTAGCAGAGAAAATGCGTCGAGGTATTGAATAACCGTATAAATAAAAATAGCAGGAGGCCATGACCTCCTGCTATTTTTATATTATATTCAATTCTAATTATACCGCTACACTTAATTTAGGTATAAATGTTTCGTAATGAATTTTAGATTCATCAACATTTAATTCTTTTAAAGATTTAATCATTGATTGAATAAATGATTTTCCACCACAAACATAGATTTCCGTATCATCATCAATCCACTGTTTTAATTGCTCACTACCAATATAACCGTTTTTATTTTTATCATGTAAGTCATATGTTGCTTGTGTATTCTTATTAGCAATAGAAGTTAATAATGATGAGAATGGTGCATCATTCGTGTCATTTGTCACTTGTATAAATCGAGCTTCACCATTGTCATTTACTACTTCATTAAACATAGATACGAGTGGCGTTACACCTATACCAGATCCTAAGAACAATTGTTTATTACTCTTTTCAACAACATGGAATGGTCCTACAGGTGCTGTTAAATTAATGTTATCTCCTTCTTGATATTCATCGTGTAAAATTGTAGATACTTCACCTTCATGTTCTGTAGTGACATCTCTTTTCACTGCGAATGTAAGATGGTTTTGATCACCTTTTACAATTGAATAATGTCTTTTAGCTCTGTATGGCATTTTTTCACTACCCACATCAACGGTAATATATTGACCAGGTACAAACTGACTTAAATCATATTCATTTGAAGATACTGTGAAAGCCTTAATATCAGAAGATACTTGTTCTATTGTTTCAACTTTAAATGGTTGGAAACCATCCCATAACATTTCTGTGTATATATCCTTTTCAACAGAGATGAAAATATCTGCAATTTCTTGGTATGCTTTCTTCCATGTTTTGATAATTTCATGGTCATCATCTAATCCAACAACATCTTTGATTGCTGCAATTAAGTTTTCACCAACGATATCATACCCTGCTGGTGGTACTTGTAAAGCGCAATGTTTATACGCGATTTCTTTAACTACAGGTAGGATAGCTTCAAGATGATCAATATTAACCGCCGCAGCTAACACAGATTGTGCTAACGCAGTAGATTGTAATCCTCGCTGTTGATTTGTTTGATTAAACATGTTTTTTAGTTCAGGATGTTGTTTGAACATGCGTGCATAAAAATTCGAAGTGATTTCTACCCCTTTATCTTGTAATACAGGTACTGTTTCTTTAACTACGTCTTTTTCTCTTTCACTTAACATTATTTCCACTCCCAGATAACTCGTATTTAAAACCAAAACTTTTTACATTGTCATTCTATACCGTATATATATATATTGAATCAAAGAAATGTTAAATTGTTCACATAACGTTCAATTTACATAATTTTAATTATTTATTTCTTATTATATGTTTTAAAAATCTAATTAATCAGGTATATTAAGACTATAGTATGATGTACTATTCTGAAAATTAACGTATGATATACATAAATCGTAGTTGACTAACATTCGGAGGTTACTTTATGAATAAACTAATTCAGTCACTATCAGCAATCGGAGTATCTGCTACTTTAGTCACACCTAATCTAAATGCCGAAGCGACAACTAATTCGGAACCTCAATTAAGAGGCGTGAATGACATCATCATCGAAAAAGGTGAAGACTATAACCTACTTCAAGGCATTAGCGCTTATGATAAAGAAGATGGTGATTTAACACATAAAATCAAAATTGATGGCGATGTTGATACTACTAAATCAGGTACATATGAGGTTAAGTACAAAGTCACAGATTCAGACGGTGCTCAAAAAACTTCAATTAGAAATATTAAAGTCAAATAATATTTTATATTTAGTTGAGATTAAATTCTCAACTTTTTTTATTTTCTGAATTTCTTCAAAATATCTATCTTGAAAATCATAATTTATTGCAATTTCACAAATTTATCCTTTTTCACAAAATGTACACACAATTTTAACAAATCTTACAATCCCCGTCATATCTCAAATTTTTTAAAATTTTTTGCTTATATCAATAATTTTTTTCTTTTAGGTACTTGTAAATATTGCGTAATAAACTAAAATTAATGGTAAGCCCTACATTTGTAGTATTAGGAGGTCAAAAAAGTGTCAAAATTTAAGTCTTTGCTTCTAATGGTCGGAACACTAATTTTACTTAGTGGTTGTTCGAACATTGAAGTTTTCAATGCAAAAGGGCCAGTAGCAAGTAGTCAGAAGTTCTTGATCATCTATTCAATTATCTTCATGCTTGTTATTGTTGTCGTTGTTCTTGCCATGTTCGCATTCTTTATTTTTAAGTATAGCTACAATAAGAATGATGAATCAGGTAAGATGCACCACAATTCTTTAATTGAAACAATTTGGTTTGTGGTACCTATCATTATCGTTATTGCTTTAGCAATTCCAACTGTTAAAACATTATACGATTATGAAAAACCACCAGAAAAAGACAAAGACCCACTTGTGGTTTACGCAGTCAGCGCTGGTTACAAATGGTTCTTTGCCTACCCAGATCAACACATCGAAACTGTTAATACTTTAACAATTCCTAAAGATCGACCAGTTGTATTCAAGTTACAATCTATGGATACAATGACAAGTTTCTGGATCCCACAATTAGGTGGTCAGAAATATGCCATGACTGGTATGACTATGAATTGGACATTAACAGCAGATCAAACAGGTACTTTCAGAGGTAGAAACTCAAACTTCAACGGTGAAGGTTTCTCACGTCAAACATTTGATGTTCACTCTGTAAGCCAAAGTGATTTCAACAAATGGGTGAAAAAAGCTAAAAGTAAGAAAACGTTAGATCAAGATACATTTGATAAACAAATCTTACCAAGCACACCTAACAAAGAATTAACGTTTAATGGTACTCATATGGCGTTCGTTGACCCTGCAGCTGATCCTGAGTATATCTTCCACGCATACAAACGTTATAATTACGTTCAAAAAGATCCTAACTTCATCGACGAAAAAGATCTTTATAAAGATGTTAAAGATAAACCAGTGAAACCAGCACGTAAGGTTACTATTTCAAACGCTAACTACAAACGTCATGGTATGACACCAATGATTCTTGGCAACAATGAAAAATACGACAATGAATTCAAGAAGAAAGAAAAACACAATGCTAAGGAAATGGAAAAAATTTCCAAAGAAGCAAAAGACGATAGTCCGTCTAAAAAAGATGATCATGGAGGTGGACATTAATGAATTTTCCATGGGATCAATTAATCGTTAAAGGTAACTGGATGATTACAATGGCACAAATTGGTGCGCCATTCTTAGTTATCGGCCTTATAGCGGTAATTACGTATTTCAAATTATGGAAATATCTTTATAAAGAATGGTTCACATCCGTAGACCATAAAAAAATCGGTGTTATGTATTTAATCTGTGCCGTATTAATGTTCGTCCGTGGTGGTATTGACGCGTTACTTATTCGTACGCAATTAACTATTCCAGATAACAAATTCTTGGAATCAAATCACTACAATGAAATTTTCAGTACGCACGGCGTTATCATGATTATATTCATGGCTATGCCATTTATCTTTGGTTTATGGAATATTGTTGTTCCTTTACAAATTGGTGCACGTGATGTTGCCTTCCCTGTAATGAACAACGTAAGTTTCTGGCTATTCTTTGCTGGTATGATTTTATTCAACCTATCATTTATCATAGGTGGATCACCAGCTGCTGGTTGGACAAACTATGCACCACTTGCTGGTGAATTTAGTCCAGGTCCAGGTGTTAACTACTATCTAGTTGCAATTCAAATCTCCGGTTTAGGTACTTTAATGACCGGTATCAACTTCTTTGTAACAATCTTAAGATGTAAAACACCTACAATGAAGTTTATGCAAATGCCAATGTTTACTGTAACAACATTCATTACTACTTTAATCGTTATCTTAGCTTTCCCTGTATTAACAGTGGCTTTAGCTTTAATGACAGCAGATAGAGTGTTTGGAACAGCATTCTTTACAGTTGCAGATGGCGGTATGCCTATGCTATGGGCGAACTTCTTCTGGGTATGGGGGCACCCTGAAGTATATATCGTTATCTTACCTGCATTTGGTATTTACTCTGAAATTATTCCAACATTTGCGCGTAAACGCTTGTTCGGTCATCAAAGCATGGTCTGGGCAACTGCTGGTATCGCGTTCTTAAGTTTCTTAGTTTGGGTTCACCATTTCTTCACAATGGGTAATGGTGCTTTAATCAACTCATTCTTCTCAATTTCAACAATGTTAATCGGTGTACCTACCGGCGTTAAGCTATTCAACTGGCTATTAACATTGTATAAAGGTCGAATTACTTTCGAGTCACCGATGTTATTCTCATTAGCATTCATCCCTAACTTCCTATTAGGTGGGGTTACTGGTGTAATGTTAGCGATGGCATCAGCTGACTATCAATATCACAACACTTATTTCTTAGTAGCTCACTTCCATTATACATTGGTTACTGGTGTAGTATTTGCCTGCTTAGCTGGTTTAATCTTCTGGTATCCAAAAATGATGGGCTACAAATTAAACGAAACGTTAAACAAATGGTGCTTCTGGTTCTTCATGATCGGATTTAACGTTTGTTTCTTACCACAATTCATCCTTGGATTAGATGGTATGCCACGTCGTTTATACACTTATATGCCTTCTGATGGTTGGTTCTTATTGAACTTCATTTCAACTATCGGTGCTTTATTAATGGCAGTCGGTTTCTTATTCTTAGTGGTAAGTATTGTATACAGTCACATCAAAGCACCACGTGAAGCTACTGGTGATAACTGGGATGGCCTTGGTCGTACATTAGAGTGGACTACTGCTTCAGCAATTCCACCTAAATACAACTTTGCTGTCACTCCAGATTGGAATGACTATGATACATTCGTAGATATGAAGGAACATGGTCGTCATTACTTAGACAACCATAATTACAAAGATATTCATATGCCAAATGACACTCCAGTTGGTTTCTGGATGGGTATCTTCTTCACAATTGGTGGTTTCTTCTTAATCTTTGAAACAATCATTCCAGCGATCATCTGCTTAGCAGGTATCTTTGGTACAATGATTTGGAGAAGTTTCCAAATCGACCACGGTTACCATATCCCTGCTTCTGAAGTAGCTGAAACTGAGGCACGTTTAAGAGAAGCACGAATTAAAGAAAGGGAGGCTGTAAGTCATGAGTCATGATACTAATACAATCGATTCACGTACGCATGAAGGCGAATTAAATAAACTTGGTTTTTGGATTTTCCTTACAGCCGAATTCGCGTTATTCGGTACCCTATTCGCAACGTTATTAACTTTGCAACACGGTGGCGATTACGCTGGCAAGATGACTACAGAATTATTTGAATTACCATTAGTTTTAATAATGACATTTGCGTTATTATTAAGTTCATACACTTGTGGTATTGCAATTTACTATATGCGTAAAGAAAAACAAAACTTAATGATGTTTTGGATGATTCTTACTGTACTACTAGGGCTTGTTTTCGTAGGTTTCGAAATCTACGAATTCGCACACTACGCAACTGAAGGTGTTAACCCTACTATCGGTTCCTTCTGGTCTAGTTTCTTTATTCTATTAGGAACACACGGTTGTCACGTATCAGTTGGTATTGTTTGGATTATTTGCTTATTAATTCAAATTGCTACTCGTGGTTTGGATTCATATAATGCTCCAAAATTATTTATAGTAAGTTTATACTGGCACTTCTTAGATGTTGTTTGGATCTTCATCTTCACTGCCGTATATATGATAGGGATGGTGTATAGCGGATGAATACAATCGTAAAACATACAGTAGGATTTATTGCTTCTATCGTATTAACGCTTTTAGCAGTTTTCGTAACTCTATACACATCAATGACTTTCCAAGCAAAAGTAACTATTATTTTTGGATTTGCATTTATCCAAGCTGCACTTCAATTATTAATGTTCATGCATTTAACTGAAGGTAAAGATGGACGAGTTCAATTATTCAAAGTTATCTTTGCAATTATCATAACTCTAATTACTGTTATCGGAACATATTGGGTTATGCAAGGTGGTCACTCACACCACTTATAAAAAGTATAAAAATCATACTTTTAGACCTGTTAGCATTTGCTAGCAGGTCTTTTTTACGTCAAAATATAGTTATCTAATATTATTAAGGAGCAGATAGACATGACGATCCCATTAATTATAGATACCGATCCGGGCATTGATGATGCCGCAGCGATTAGCTTAGCACTCAATCATCCTCAATTAGATGTAAAAATGATTACAACTGTAAATGGTAATGTAAATATTGATAAAACTACTGGTAACGCTTTAAAATTAAAACAATTTTTCAATAGCAGTGTTCCTGTTTTTAAAGGCGCATCACGTCCATTAATTTCAAATCCTGTTGATGCAGCTGAAGTTCATGGGGAATCCGGTATGGATGGCTATGATTTTAAATCTCCTACAGATGAAACAATTTCACCTATGAACGCTATCGAAGCCATGAAAAATGTATTAAAGGAAAGCACTTCCCCCATTACTATTGTTGCTATTGGACCATTAACAAATATTGCGCTTCTACTTGCTACCTATCCAGAAATCAAATCAAAGATTAAGCAAATTGTAATTATGGGTGGTAGTAGCGGCAGAGGTAACGTTACACCTCTTGCAGAATTTAATATATATTGTGATCCTGAAGCAGCTAATATTGTTTTTAATTCTCAACTTCCATTGGTTATGGTTGGATTAGATTTAGCACGTCAAGCCATGTTTTCTCATGAATTTATAAAAAAAATAAAAACAATGAATCAGACCGGTGATATGTTATTTCAACTATTCCAACATTATCGAACTGAAAATGTTCATGAAGGTATCAAATTATATGATGTATTCACTATTTTATATTTAATCGATGCTGACCTATTTAATGTATTTGATGCTAACATTCAAATAGAATTACAAGGTATACTTACTAAAGGGGCAACTGTTGTAGACTTTGATCCAATAGAACCCAACTGTCAGGTCGTTCATTCCCCTATTTCAAAGCATTACCAACAAGCTTTTTTACAAGCACTTGCTCACTGTAAATAAATTAATACAAAAACGCACATGTTGTCTGTCTCATAGACAACATGTGCGTTTATATTTTTATCATTCAACTTATTTCACTTGAATTCCAGGAACATTATATTGCTTTTTCTGATGAAGCATATCATAGAATACATGTTTCATTTTATTCTCATTAGTTTCATCAGCTGTTTCACCTTCTACAGTTAAGTTACTTGCTAATATCACGATATATTTGTCATTGTAATAAACTGTAAATTTCTGTCCGAAGAATACACCATTCACTCGGTTTATTGTCGGCATAACATAAAAACCGTATCGGTATTCCTTAGGATATTGTTTTGTATCAAATTCGTGAAGTAGTGGATCCGTCACATCCGCATCAAATATTTTATAGTGTTGTAAAGCAAGTATTAATTGTCCCATATCATGAGGTGCCATATATAAGTTACCAGCACCATAATACTGATCAAGAATTTTAGGATGCATTAAAGAGAATTTATTATGAATGATTTTATAACCCCTAGCCATATACTTTTGATATACTTTCTCATCAAAGAAAGCACTATGTTTTAATTTATATGGATTAGCCAACCTATTATAATAATTTTCAACATAAGGCTTATGCGTTACTTTTTCAATCACTTTTGCAAGCACTAAATAATTCCCATCATTATATTGATGCTTATGATAAAACTTATCATCAATACCTTTTTGTTGAATTGATTTAACAGCCTGGTCTAAGTTTTTAATATTTGTAGATGCTTCATATTTATGTAAACCACTCTCATGTAGCATCAAATCTTTTAATGTTATCTCCTTACTAGTTTTAAACCAAGGTAAGTATTTTGTCACAGGATCATTGATATTAACCTTATTTTCAACTTCAAGTTGTTTTAATATCAATCCAGTTGTAAATTTTTGAGAAGATCCGATTAAATACATCGTATTAGCTGAATTTTTTTCACCATTTTCAAAATTTTTAAATCCATACCCTTTATCTAATTTAACTTTCCCATTTTCGAATACTGTTGCAGTACCATTAAAATTAGTTGCTTTCAAATAATTATCAATATCTTTATAGACAGGATTTTTCTTATCCATCACATTTTTAAGTTTTTTAGGTGCCTTTTCATGTTTATCTTTTTTCAATATGTATGTTTCGTTATCATTTTTCTGAAATATGCGGCTATCCGTTTGTAAGTATTCGCTCCACTTTCTTCCAAATATAATCATTAATATAATAAGTATTACTAATACTATTATAAAAAATATAATTTTAGTCTTATTTAGTTTCATGTTATTATTTGCCTCACATGTTAATATCAATACTTTTCGTCAGTATAAAATCTTGATATTATGACAATCATTTTTTATATCCATAATACGCCTAGAAAAATATTTTAATTAATCTTTTATTATTTTTTCTTTCTCGAATACAGAAGTAACACAACACTACCTTATTTAATGTTCAATTTACTTACACCATCCTCCTTTAAACAAGTAAATCTACTTTAATATAAATACACACTTATCTAGTAAATGAAAATATGGTCGATTCACATGGTAAACCTTTTATACACTATGCATAATTATAACGTATATCCCTTTTTAAATCACTTTAAATTAAATAATACCTCTTTAAAAAAATATTTCCATTGTACTTTAGTACCATAAAGGTAAAATAAACATCAAAAATTAATTAAAGCCACAAATCAGTTTTCATAGTATTTATTTAATATACATGATTTGTCTGTTCTATTTTATTTATCTGTAAACAACTAATAACTATTGATTGAAAATAAAATCATAGCAAATTTATAAGGTATAAATATGCAACAATTTATGCATATGCAACATAATTTTTCTTGAAACTCTTAAAAGCATCACCTATATATAACATAATGATTCAAACATTGGTTATAAGTTAATCAATTTCAGTACTTTTCTATAATTTCACAATAAATATGATTCTCTATTCACATTTAATACGTGGAATCATTTATAATATGATATGTAAATTAAATTTTAAGAATGTAAATATTTTTGCATATGTATGTGTTGTAATTTTAACAATAAAGTAATACAATTTAAGGCTATAGTGTGGAAAATAATTAACACCGATACCAAGAAACAACATAACTTTTAATGAAACAAAAAAATAAGTTTATACTATTTAGGAGCAACAAATATGAATAAATTTTTTAAATTCTTTTTAATTCTACTAACCTTCGCTCTTATTGCAATCCCTGTTGTTTTTGCTAATAATCTTTTCAAATCATCGGAGAAAGCATTTGAATCTTCTCAAGATAAAAGTAATGCTGATCGACAATCTAACTTAAGAAGTTCAAAAATCGACCCTGAAAAAGATCCAATCTCTATCTTATTCTTAGGTATCGATGATAATGAAGGCCGTGAAAAAAATGGTCAGAGTTTAGAACATTCAAGATCAGATGCAATGATTCTGTCAACTTTTAATCAAGATAAACATCAAATCAGAATGTTAAGCATACCTCGTGATACGATTAGTTATATCCCTAAAGTAGGCTATTATGACAAAATAACTCATGCACACGCATATGGTGGTCCTATTGCTGCTATGGATTCAGTAGAGGCTACAATGAATGTACCAGTCGATTATTATGCACGTGTTAATATGAAGGCGTTCGTGCAAGCTGTTGATGAGCTCGGTGGTATATATTATGATGTACCTTATAATTTGAATGAACCAAATAGTGATGATACGGGAAGAATTAAAATAAAAAAAGGCTACCAAAAATTAAATGGTGATGAAGCTTTAGCTGTTGCTAGAACACGCCACCATGATTCGGATTTAAAACGTGGTCAACGTCAAATGGACTTAATTAAAATCTTATTCCAAAAAGCCCAAACGTTAGATTCATTTGATAAGTTAGACGAAGTCATTAGTATTGTCGGAAAAAATGCGAAACATAATTTAACTAAATCTGAAATTAAATCATTAGCTAAAATGTATTTATCTGATAGTGTAGAGATGAAGAAATCACAACTAGAAGGTAAAGACGATATGTTAGAAAATATTTATTATTACAATCCTAGCATTAAAAGTATTCAAAAATATTCAAATATCTTGCGCTCTGATTTAGGGTTATCTAAAATTACAGATAAAGATGACTTCTTAAATGAAAGAGTCATTGATCATTATGGTTCATTAGTTCCATTAACTAAATTAGATGATTCGTTATTAAGAAAAGCTCAAAATGATACAACAAATAAAAAGCATAAAAAAGATAACAGTAATGATGCGAATCAACAATCAGATAGTAGTAATGATCAATCCCAAAGCAACGATATGGATGCACAGCAATCAGATATGAATGCACAACAACCAAATGACACAGTTAATAATCAAAACAATCAACAACAGTCCCAACAGGGTCAAGAAATTGATACAACTGCTTATTAATCCAATTATATAATGATAGGAAAGGAGTTGCTAAGATGTCACGAAAAACATATGAAAAGATTGCCAACATCAATGGTATGTTTAATGTTTTAGAACAACAAATTATCCATAGTAAAGACATGGCTTTATTTAGAAATGAATTTTTCTATGTGAATCATGAACATAGAGAAAATTATGAAGCGCTACTTATTTATTATAAAGAAAGTAATCATAATCCTGTTGTAGATGGGGCTTGTTACATCGTAGCTCTTCCAGAGATTTTTAATAAGGTAGATATTTTCGAATCAGAACTGCCATTTTCTTGGGTATATGATGAAAATGGTATTACCGAAGAAATGAAAAGTATTAGCGTTCCTTTACAATATTTAATTGCCGCGGCACTTGAAGTAACGGATGTAACACTATTTAAACCGTCTGGGTTTACAATGGGAATGAACAATTGGAATATAGCTCAAATGAGAATATTTTGGCAATATACCGCAATTATTAGAAAAGAAGCTTTATAAAATCATAGATTACTTTAGGGAAGAAGACATCGAATTAATTGTCTCCTTCCCTATTTTATATCCAAAGGAGTTTGAATATGTTTAATAAAGTGACGAATGAACAAATGTTAGAAGATTGTTTTAAAATTAGAAAAGAAGTTTTTGTAAAAGAACAGCATGTTGCCGAAGATCATGAGATAGATGAATTTGAAGAAGTGGCAATACATATTATTGGTTATGTGGATGATTCTCAACCAATTGCAACTGCACGCATACGACTCTTAGATGAATATATAGGTAAAGTTGAACGCGTAGCAATTCTAAAAGAATATAGAGGCTTAGGGTTAGGTTTAAAACTATTAACTTTTGTTGAAACGATAGCTCGTGAACATCATCTTACCCGTTTGACAATGCATGCACAATATTATGCTACCCCTTTTTATGAAAAGTTAGGTTATATCACTTCTGGACGACCTTTTTATGAAGAAAATATTAAGCATATCGTTATGAATAAAAATATGATTACCTGATAACTTATCTTCACTATATCTTTTGTAATATTTCATTAAACTCAAATTAATAATTTCTATGAAATTACTTGCGTACCATCAATGTTTAAAGCCCTTACATCCCTACTATGGCAAATTTTTATAGGTTAAAATTCTATTACAAATCTGTTAAAAGACGTACACACTCCTTTTCTCATACTATAATTAATACAAATTCAAAAGATACAAGGAGTAATTATATAATGACGAAAAAATTCAATTACAAATTACCGTCAATGGTTGCAGTAACTTTATTGGGAACAGCATTTACGGCTCACCATGCAGATGCAGCAGAAACAGCACAAGATCAAACAAAAAATAAAAATGTACTGGATGACCAAGCAACACTAAAACAAGCTAACAATGCCAAACAAGAAGTGAGTAATCCTACACAAAATATTTCTGGTACTCAAACTTATCAAGATCCAACTAAAGTCAAACCAGTAAAAACTACTTCTACAGAAAATAATGATGCATCAATTAATCAACAGAAGACTGAAAATGCTTCTACTAATGAAAATACAAATGTAAAAGCTCAAACTACTGATGCGTCTAATCAAAATAATAATCAAATCAAAGAAAATTCAACTGTTGAGGAAACTCAGAAACAAGAAGAATCAAATCAAGCCCTTGATAACAATGAAAAACAACAATCTTCACAACAAAATTCAACTGAAGAAAGCAAACAAAAGGTTGCTCAACAAAATGCTAAACAAGAGACTCAAACAGCACAAGAAGAAACATCTGAGACTACAACTCAGAACCAAGCTCAACAACAAACTAATACAACTAATCAAAATGCTAAACAAACCGTTAAGGATAATGGTGGCTACAGATTAGATGATGATGAAGATGACGTAGACGATGAAGCTCATTCAGTTGAACCTTCACAAAAGACACAAGCAACTCAACAATCTAAAGAAAATGTTGCTACATCTTCTAATACTAAAACGCAGTCAGCAACACCTAAAGCTAACGAGTTAAAAGCTAATAACGTGGTAAATGAATCTGCTAAGGTTTCATCTACTCAGTCTAATGACAATGCTACTAAAGAAAATGCTAAACAAGTCACTACATTCAATTCAGTAGCTAAACCAAGAATGATGTATGCAACTGCTAATAGAGCAACTTCATCATTACCAAAGTATCAACCACAAGTGAAATCTTCTATTAATGATTATATTCGTAAAAAGAACTTTAAAGCACCACAAATCGAAGAAGATTATTCATCATACTTCCCTAAATATGGCTATAGAAATGGTGTAGGCCGTCCAGAAGGTATTGTGGTTCACGATACAGCAAATGAGAATTCTACAATTACTGGCGAAATCAACTACATGAAAAATAATTACAACTCAGCTTTCGTACATGCATTTGTAGATGGTAACCGAATTATTGAAACTGCACCTACTGACTATTTATCATGGGGTGCTGGTCCAAATGCGAATAACCGTTTTATCAACGTTGAAATCGTACATACACACGACTATGATTCATTTGCACGTTCAATGAACAATTACGCTGATTATGCAGCCACTCAATTACAGTACTATGGCTTAAAACCAAATAGTGCAGAAAACGACGGTAGTGGTACTGTATGGACTCACGCAGCAATTAGTAGATGGTTAGGTGGAACAGACCATGCTGATCCACACGGTTACTTACAACAACATAATTATAGTTATAACGAATTATATGATTTAATTAATGAAAAATATAAAATTAAAATGGGCCAAGTTGCACCTTGGGGTACAACAACTACTACAAAACCATCTACTGGTGGTACAACTACGAAGCCTTCTACAGGTGGTTCAACAACAAAACCATCAACAAATGATAAATTAACAGTTGCTGCTAATAGCGGTATGGCTCAAATTAAACCAACTAATAATGGTTTATATACAACTGTTTATGATAAAAAAGGTCATTCAACTAACCAAGCTCAAAAGGCATTATCTGTAACAAAAACAGCAACATTAGGTAATAATAAATTCTACCTTGTACAAGATTATAATACTGGTGAAAAATTTGGTTGGGTTAAACAAGGTGATGTTGTTTATAACACTGCTAAATCACCTGTTAAAGTAAATCAATCTTACAATGTCAAACCTGGTACTAAAGCTTATACAGTTCCTTGGGGTACTGATAAACAAGTTGCAGATACTGTATCTGGTAAAGGTAACCAAACTTTTAAAGCTACAAAACAACAACAAATTGATAAAGCTATTTACTTATATGGTTCTGTTAATGGTGTAAATGGATGGATTAGTAAAAGTTTCTTAACAACACCATCAACATCTAATACAACTAAACCAACTACACCTTCTAAACCTGCAACTAACAGTCAATTAACGGTTGCTGCTAATAATGGTGTAGCACAGATTAAGACATCAAACAGTGGTGTTTATACAACTGTTTATGATAAAACAGGTAAATCAACTGACCAAGTTCAAAAAACATTAGCAGTTTCAAAAACAGCTACTTTAGGTAATGATAAATTCTACCTTGTACAAGATTATAATACTGGTAAAAAATACGGATGGGTTAAACAAAGTGATGTTACTTACAATACAGCTAAGTCCCCTATTTCTGTAAATAAATCTTATAATGTTAAACCTGGTACAAAAGCTTATACAGTGCCTTGGGGTACATTTAAACAAGAAGCTGGTACAGTATCTGGTAAAGGTAACCAAACTTTTAAAGCTACTAAGCAACAACAAATTGACAAAGCTACTTACTTATATGGCACTGTCAATGGTATCTCTGGTTGGATTAGCAAATATTATTTAACTGAGCCTACTGCTACAAGAACAGCACTTGCACAACCTAAAATGGCTATAAAGTCAAATGATACAACTAATAATGAAGCAGCTAAAGCTCAATCACCAACTAATGTGAATACAACACAAGCTACTAAACAAATTGGTCAAGTGAAAGCAAATAATACTGGTATCCGTAGTTCTGTATACGATAAAACTGCTAAGAGTGGTACTAAATATGCTGACCGTACCTTCACTATTTCTAAACAAAGAACCGAAGGCGATCAAACTTATGTATTATTGCAAAATATAGCTTCAAATACACCTTTAGGCTGGGTTAATATCAATGATGTTGACGTTCAGAACTTAGGTAATGAAGCAAAATTAACAGGTCAATATAAAGTTAATAATAATAACAATGGCCTTTATTCAATAGCTTGGGGTACTAAAAATCAACAATTATTACCTGCTAGCCAATTAGCAAATCAAACATTTAATGCTTCAAAAGCTGTATATGTTGGTAAAGAAAAATATTTATATGGTACTGTAAATAATCGTACTGGTTGGATTGCTGCTAAAGATTTAGAACAAGCAAACTCAAATAATCCAGCTACACCTTATAACTATACTTTCGTTATCAAAAATAACAATGGTCACTATTACGACGAACCAAGTGCTAAAAATGGCTATTCTTTAAAAACATATTTTGAGAAACCATTTGTAGTCATTAAACAAAAACAACAAAATGGTGTGACTTGGTATTATGGTAAACTTACTAATGGTAAATACGTATGGATTAAAGAAAGTGATCTAACAAAAGAATTAGTTAAATATTCAAATACAGGTCGTACATTAAATCAAATGGCGTCGATTCAAAATAACTTAAGTTATGGCCCACAGGTACAAAGAACACCTGGTGTATGGTCAAATGCGACATTTAGTGAAACTAAAAATGCCATGGATTCAAATAAACTTGCTAAAGATCCAGTTTCTAAATATCAATTTTTACGTTTAGATCAACCACAATATTTATCTGAAGCTACTTTAAATAAATTACTTAAAGGTAAGGGCGTTCTTGAAAATCAAGGTGCTGCATTTAGTCAAGCTGCTAAGCAATATGGACTAAATGAAATTTATTTAATTTCACATGCCTTATTAGAAACAGGAAATGGCCAATCTCAATTAGCTAAAGGTGCTAATATAACAAATGGTGCAGTTAATACACGTTCTGCAACTAAATATCACAATGTATTCGGTATCGCTGCCTACGACTATAATGCTTTAGGTGAAGGTGTGAAATTTGCTAAAGCATCTGGTTGGGATTCTGTTTCAAAAGCTATTATTGGTGGCGCTAAATTTATTGGCAATTCTTATGTGAAAGCAGGACAAAATACGTTATATAAAATGCGTTGGAATCCAGAAAATCCTGGTACACACCAATATGCAACAGATATTAATTGGGCAGATTCAAATGCACAAGTATTAAAAGGTTTATATGATCAAATTGGTGAAGTTGGTAAATTCTTCGATATTCCAAAATTCAAAGCTTAATTTAATACAAAATAACGGGTTAAATCCCTGATAAAAAGCCAGTAGATGAATTCATCTACTGGCTTATATATATTTAAATATTAAAAGAGATCACCCTAACCATTGTAAGATGATCTCTATTACAACAACATTGACTCCACGGTTATGATTAAATATAACTATGACGACTATTCAACTTATTTAATAGCTGGTTTAAATTCTCAATCTCACTTTCTGATAAACATTGGCAACGGGCTTCTATTAACTCACAACGCGCTGTATTGATCTGTTTAATAAGTGCACGTGCTTCATCAGTGAGTACAAGTTCTTTACATCTTAAATCTTCATGTGATTGATGACTTGTAATATAACCTTTCAATACAAGTTTCTTAATCCATCTTGAAACAATAGATTGTTCTCTACTCACTTTCATCGTTAAATCATATTGAGATAAACGATCATAATTGTACAATATACGTAGTAATTCTAATTGTTCTGATGTAATGTCTGTTCTTTGTCCAAAGCGTCGGTTAACTATATTTAAATCGTTGTTAGTAAGTGTGATAAGTTTTTCAAGTTGTTTATACATGCTGTTCTACTCCACTTTATTTAGTTGATAATATTATATGCTTTTTTTATAAGATATACAATAGAATTTTATACTACGGACAAAATCGTTGCAAAATTGCCATAAAATATAATAAATTAAGTACAGTCAAACATGAAAAAAGGAGACATTTATATGCCTTCCATCAAGGAAAGGGATTATTTCTTTGATAATGCCCGAGCAATACTCATATTTTTAGTGGTGCTAGGACACCTATTGCAACCTTACACTTCTGAAGATAAATACTTATCTGCATTATATCTTGTTATTTATAGTTTCCATATGCCGACATTTTTATTTATTTCAGGATATTTTGCGAAAAATTTGGATAAACCCTATTATCTAGAACATATTGCTAAAAAATTATTATTACCTTACTTTATATTTTTCGCATTTTACTCAGTTTATTATTTCTTAACTGGTAAAAGTGATAGTCTACAATTGGACCCTTTCAATCCAGTCTTTGCATTGTGGTTCTTACTAACATTATTTTTCTTTCACGTTGTACTAGTGATCGTTAGAAGATATAATCCTATGATTGTGTTAGGAACATCTTTACTTGTTTCAATCTTTGCTGGATTCTCTGCTAATATTGATGAATATATGAGTATTTCTCGTACGATTGTATTTTTCCCTATTTTTTATTTAGGTCATTTATTTACTAAACAACAAAGTATGATAATTAGAAGTAAAAAATGGGTACCTATTTCTATTGTTGTATTTGTCCTTTATTTTATTGGGTATCTTATACATCCTATAAATGCAGATTGGTTGTTAGGCAGTTCACCCTATACGTCACTTGAACATAATGCTGAAGATGTATATAGTCCTCTTAAACGTTTATTACTCTATGCTGTAATACTAACTTCGATGTTTGCATTTTTAAATTTAACATCACAAAAGTTACGCTTTTACACTTATATAGGTAGTCGAACAATGTATGTGTATTTATTACATGGTTTAATTATCGGTATTATTCGTGGATTCGGACTATACCCATTCAAGTCTCCCGTTTCCATAATGACGTATTTGTTTTTAATAATAACATCAGGTGTTATTGTATATCTATTATCCAATCGCTTAATATGTAAATGGACTAATCCAATTATTAACTTGAAGCCCCCTTCTAAATTCAAAAGGTAAAAATCACTATAAAATTTTTGTTTTCATACCAAAATGTATTACTAAAAAATATGTTATGATAGTAATAATTTGAAAGAATTATATGACTATTCAAACAATTACAGTACTATATTTTGGTATTTTTTAGAGGAGTTAAGATAAATGAAATTACAATTGAACGAGCAATCTAAATTTTTAAGAGCGCCTAGTATTCGTCAATTTTCTAATCGTATGCAACACATTGATGATTGTATTAATCTAACCATTGGGCAACCTGATTTTTCTATGCCTGATGTTGTTAAAAAAGCTTATATCAAAGCTATCGAAGACAATAAAACTACATATTCTCATAATAAAGGTTTACCTGAAACCAGAGAGGCAATCAGACAGTACTTTAACAATAAATATGGCTTTAACTATAACGTAGATGAAATCATCGTTACCAACGGGGCTAGTGAAGCATTAGATACCGCATTAAGAAGTATCATCAATCCAGGTGATGAAATATTAATTCCTGGACCAACTTATGCTGGTTACATTCCTTTAATACAAACTTTAGGGGGTAAACCTGTATTTATTGATACATCTGCTTCTGCGTTTAAAATCACACCCGAGTTAATCAAGCAACATATTTCTGATCAAACTAAAGCGATTTTGCTTAATTATCCAACTAATCCTACAGGTGTCACCCTATCCAAGTCTGAAGTTGAAGTTATTGCAAAAACTTTATCTGATTATGAGATATTTATTATTAGTGATGAAATTTATGCTGAAAATACCTTTAATGGTCAACATACTTCATTTGCTGAATTTGACATTATTAGAGATCAATTACTACTTATAGGTGGCTTAAGTAAATCACACTCTGCTACGGGCATTCGTATAGGTTTCCTAATGGGACCAGAATATTTAATTGAAAAGTTAACATTCATGCATGCTTATAACTGTATTTGTGCTAATGTTCCTGCCCAACACGCGTGTATCGCTGCATTAACTGAAGGCTTAGAGGCACCACAACATATGAACAAAGCATATATAGAACGTCGAGATTACTTAATCACTACATTAAAATCATTAGGATTTGAATTGAATGCTAAACCCGAAGGTGCCTTTTACATTTTCCCAAGTATTAAAAATTACACAGAAGATGATTTTAACTTTTGTGTCGATGTTTTAGAAAAAGCGCACGTCGCTATGGTACCTGGTTCATCTTTCACAGATATCGGTAAAGGCCATGTTCGTATTTCTTACGCTTACGATATGGCTTTACTTAAAGAGGGCATGCAACGTTTAGAAACGTATTTAAAAACGTATTACCCTAATCAATTTGCTTAATAAATAAAAAACCACTTGTAGTTATATAGCGATGCATCCATCATCGATTTATAACAAACAAGTGGTTTTATTATGAGATTCTATGGGAATTTAGGGAATTGGTCAAAGTCTGGGTCACGTTTTTCTTTAAATGCGTCACGACCTTCTTTAGCTTCATCAGTTGTATAATAAAGTAAAGTCGCATCGCCTGCCATTTGTTGTAAACCAGCTAAACCATCTGTATCTGCATTCATTGCAGCTTTTAAGAAACGTAAAGCAGTTGGTGAATGTTTCATAATATCTTGACACCAAGCAACTGTTTCATCTTCTACTTTGTCTAATGGTACCACTGTATTAACTAAGCCCATGTCTAATGCTTCTTGTGCATTATATTGGCGACATAAGTACCATATTTCTCTTGCTTTTTTGTGTCCAACGATTCTAGCTAAATAGCCTGAACCATAACCAGCATCAAATGAACCTACTTTTGGACCTGTTTGACCAAAAATCGCATTGTCTGCTGCAATAGTTAAATCACATACAACATTTAATACGTTACCGCCACCGATAGCATAACCACGAACCATTGCTATAACTGGTTTAGGAATAACACGAATTAAACGTTGTAAATCTAAAACATTTAAACGAGGGATTTCGTCTTCGCCAACGTAACCACCATGTCCACGTTTCTTCTGATCTCCACCTGAACAGAATGCTTTATCTCCTTCTCCAGTTAAGATAATCACTGAAACATTTTGATCATCACGTGCACGTGAAAATGCATCAATCATTTCAGCCACTGTCTTAGGTGTGAATGCATTACGTACTTCAGGACGATTAATAGTTACCTTTGCAATACCTTCGAAAAATTCATATTTAATTTCATCATATTCTCTAAGTGTTTCCCACTGTCTAGTCATTTTGCTCCTCCTTTAAAAAACCTAATATCATTGTATCAAATTCCGTGCTATCTTCCACATGAATTGTATGCCCAACATTAGAAACTATTGTTTTTCTGCTATTAACAATTGAGTCTTTCAATTTTTGTGCAATTTTTACAAACTTCGCGTCTAACTCTCCTGCCATAATATATGTTGAAATATCGATTTGTGATAGTAATGACCATAGATTAGGCATCTGTCCTGTACCATAATCTCGTAATGCTTTTGCTAAACGATGAGGATCTTGACTCATTCTATTATTCCGAATTTGCTTTTTAACTGATTTTTCTAAGTTATATTGTGATTGGAACAATGGTAATCTTTCCCAATCATTGACAAATATTTCTAAACCAGCTATTTCTAATACTTTCGCTCTTGCAGCATCTACTTGTTGTCTCTCAATTCGATCTTCTTCACTTTGAATACCCGGTGATGTGCTTTCTAATATTAAGCCTGCAAGTTCTATCGAACCATGCAACGCATAATATAAAGCTACTCTACCTCCCATTGAATAACCAAATAAACATAACTGATATTGTTGATATTCAGATAAAACTTGATTTAATGCTTGATTGATATAATCAAAGCTCCATTCTATATCCATAGAAGTTTCATCTTTTCCGTGACCTGGTAAATCAATGACTAATACGTTAGTTTGTTCTGTTAGCTTATCAATATGATTATCGAATGTTCTGCCATCGCTAATAAATCCGTGTAACATAACTAACAATTGCTTGGAAGATGATTTTGATTGATAAAAATTATGATATAACATTAATCATTTCACTCAATTTCTTATATAAAATTTGATGTTGTTGTAAATTATCTTCTCTATCGGTGATGACTTCATAAACATTCGAACCTAATTTAGATAACGATTCAAATTTAAAATCAGTTAAATGATCAAATCGCTTAAAATTAAAATCATATAACAATGCCGCATGTTCAAAATCTAAGCCAGTTGGTGTTCCGAATAATCTCTCGAAATATTCTGCTGCTGATGCTTTTTGCGGTAAATATGAAAAGATACCACCACCATCGTTATTTAATAAAACTATGTTTAAATGTATGTCATTAATTTTAGACATAAGTAAGCCGTTCATATCATGATAAAAGGCTAAATCACCAATGAGTAACGTAACATTTTTATGTACTGCCATACCTAATGCCGTAGAAACAACACCATCAATACCATTCGCGCCACGATTAGCATAAATTTCCGCTTCATTATCAAATAGTAAATTATCGATATCTCTAATAGGCATACTATTACTTACAAACAAAGCATCTTCATTAGTTAATTTAGAAAGCAATGTGCCGACATAGGCCGCTTCATCAGTGGCATGTTGTAGAAAATCATTGATTTCAATTCGAGCTTGTTTTTCTAATGATTGCCATTGTTGTAACCATGCTTTTCTGTCTATTGTTCTTTCTTCCATTAGTGATCTGAAAAAGTCATTAGCCGATATTTCGTATGACACATCTGGCGGTACAGGGAAAACATCAATTTTATCATTATTTTGTACTAAAATTTGAAATGCTGTAGTCGTTTTTAGCCATTGATTTAACTTTTTAGAAATAACCGGTTTACCAACTCTGATTACGAAATCAACATCCCAATCCATACCTGCTCGATATAATAAATCATAGGTTGTGATGACATTAGGATGATTATGTCGTCTTAACTGGCTTAATGGGTCTGCCAACACAGGTATATCGAAAACCGTTGAATAAGTTAGAATTTGATCTACTTCTTGATGTTGCATATCTCCAACAATGATTAGACCTTTAGGCTTTTCAATTTTATCCTTAATAGGATCAACATGTACCATTTTTTGATAATGAGGTAATGTTTTTGTTTCTGATTTCAATAGATCTTTTCTATCTAAATTAGGTGTTAATGGTTCTCTAAATGGCATATTAAAATGTATCGGCCCTTTATGTGGTCCATAAAGATACTGACTTGCGATTTGCATTTGATAATGTATCGTATCTAGCATATTGGTTGTGCCATCAGCAATTGGCATATCAAATTGGAAATTGACATAATTACTGAACATATTTACTTGATTAATTGCTTGTGGTGCACCTACACTTCTTAGTTCGTGCGGTCGATCACTCGTTAATACAATGAGTGGTATTCGACTAATTTGACTTTCTGCAATTGCTGGAGTGTAATTAGCCGCTGCTGTACCAGATGTACATAAAATAGCGACGGGTCTTTGACTACCTTTGATTAAACCTAATGCAAAAAATGCTGCACTACGTTCATCCGGATGAATCCATGTTTTAATATTTGGGTGTGCTTCTAACGCAAAAGCTAATGGCGTCGAACGTGACCCCGGGCTAATAACAACTTCTCTCACACCATAAGCATATAGTTCTGATGCAAATGTAAAGACTTGTGTCGTTAAAGCTTCATTTTTATTACTCATGTTTATCTACTCCTAAAGCATTCATCATTGGTGAAAATTTCACTGCTGTTTCAGCAATCTCACTATCTGGATCAGAATCTTTAACTATGCCACATCCAGCAAATAGTGTTGCTTGATCACCTTTTATCAACATAGATCGAATTGCTACGATAAACTCACAATCATCATAGACATCTATATATCCTACCGGTGAACCGTATAAACCACGTGTGCCAAATTCTTTTTGTTCTATAAATTCTAGTGCTTCATCTTTAGGATAACCACCTAACGCTGGTGTAGGATGCATTCGATCAATTAACCCAATATAAGACTGTTCTTTTAAATTACCTTCTATTTTTGTAAATAGATGATACAAATGGTCATTTTTTAAAATGTTTGGTGTTTCATTGTAGTATACATCTTCAACATAGGGTTGAATGTCATTCAATATACTCTCAACTACAATTTGATGTTCATTTAAATTCTTTTTATCGTTTAGAAAAGCTTGTATGTTTGCTTCATCTTCTTGTTCATTTTGAGAACGTTTAATCGTACCTGCTACTGCTTTGGTTGAAAGCACTTGATTTTCAACCTTTAATAATTGTTCAGGTGTTTGTGAGAAGAACACAGATTCATTAGATTCAAGTAAGAAGATATAACTGTTTTTTTCATTCTTTAATGCTCTAGTTAAAATATATGGAATGCTAATCTTTTTATCAAATTTTATTAATCTTCTACGTGCAAGTACAATTTTCTTAGAATAGTCAATATGATCAATCGCTTCTTGTACTAAATCTCGCCATTCATCTAAATAGATATCCTCCATACGTGTAACATTTCCCAGGTGATCATCTTCTGTATCAACATTGGCTTGTTCCAAATCATTTACTAATGACTTGAATGTCTCCATATCAAATGTACTTTTTTCAGTTGTATAAGTTACAAATGTTCGTTCGTTTTCTGTAGAAATCAATACCTCAGGTAACACAAAATGATTTAAACCATATGCTCGCCATTCATCATCAGACTTATGTTTTGAAAATTGGAACCCACCACACAAACGTAAATGATGTTTCTCATAATCTGGATGAATTAATTCTATATCTTTTTTTAACGTTTCCCATTCTTTAAAGATAGACTGTTTATTTTCGAAATCATTTTCAAATTTTCGAATCGCATGATAACCGAAATATGAAGACTGATTGTCATTTAATCGCAAATAAAAACGATCACCTGCTTGCGATTCAGTTATATGAAATAACTTACTTGGATCTAACTGTTTTTCTATCTCTACTTCAACGGAGACCCAATCCTTAGAACTTCCATATAGCTTGTCGACAATCTCATCTTCTCTTACGTTAACAGTCATTCATCTCACTTCTTTCTTCTATATTTACTCATTAGTATATTGTATCATTTTTCAATACCAATTTTGGTGTGAATTGCTTAATAATCACATGCAATTTTTCACGTGAATTGACCTTTATTCATAATTACTTTAAAATATTAATGTTAAAACTAAAAAAATTAAGAGGTTATAAAAAATGTCAGATCAATATCAACAATATTCAACGGTTAAAAAGTATTGGCAATTGATGAGACCTCATACCTTAACTGCCGCAGTTGTGCCAGTACTAGTTGGTACAGCGTCAGCTAAATTATTCCTACTTGGTAGTGAAGATCATCTTAAATTTAGTTTATTCTTAGCCATGTTAATTGCTTGCTTATTAATCCAAGCAGCTACAAACATGTTTAATGAATACTATGATTTTAAAAAAGGCTTAGATGATCATACTTCTGTAGGTATCGGTGGTGCAATTGTACGAAACGGTATGAGTCCTAAACTTGTGATGAATATCGCAATTGCTTTTTATATTATCGCAGCTTTACTGGGTATATTCCTAGCTTTCCATAGTTCATTTTGGATTATTCCAATAGGCGTTGTTTGTATGGCAATTGGTTATTTATATACTGGTGGACCAATGCCAATTTCATGGACGCCATTTGGCGAATTATTCTCAGGCGTATTTATGGGTATGATTATCATCTTATTAGCCTTTTTCATTCAAACAGGTAATGTTCAAGGACTAATCATTTGGTTAAGTATCCCTATCGTCATAACGATTGGCCTTATAAATATGGCTAACAACATTAGAGACCGCGTCAAAGATAAAGCTAGTGGACGTAAAACACTACCTATTTTACTTGGTAAACGCGCCTCAGTTATCTTTATGGCAATAATGTATATCGTTGCATATGCGCTTGTAGTATTTACAGCCTTATTTAAATCTGGTGGATCATTATTCTATTTATTAGTTTTATTGTCATTCCCAATGCCAATTAAAGCTGTAAGAAGATTTAACAAAAATGATACACCTGCAACAATGATGCCTGCCATGGCTGCTACAGGTAAAACAAATACTATTTTCGGTTTATTATATGCATTAGGCATTTATATTAGTGCGTTGTTAGGTGCAATTTAATGACATTTAATTACTCGGCAATGATAATCAGTCATTGTCGAGCTTTTTATTGCATAATCATATGTCTATATAAATGACCATAAAGATCTATATCACTCACAGTTTTAAACCCTAATTTTTCATATAATCCTAACGCTTTTTCATTATCATAATCACAATTTAAGCTCCATTTTTTCTCAGAGTACATCTCAAGGAGATAAGTCATTAGTTGTGTAGCTATACCTTGTCCTCGATACTCGGGAAACGTAGCGACAGTTTCAATATACATCTCATCGTCCGCTGCTTCTTTCACTGGTAAAGGCGTCCCATATTTACGGATATCTTCATCAAGCGGTAACTTTAACCAATTTTCCTCATAATCAAGTTCATGTTTACCATCATAAGCAATGACACATCCTGCAACTTTGCCATCCACTTCATAAACCCAAACATTTTTATAATAACTTCGATATTCAACATTCACAACACTTAGCTCTAGTATGTTCATCAATCGTTCTTTACTAATTTCATTAACTATATCTAATTCCATATCTTCCCAAATCATATAACATAATTCAGCGATACGCTTATTATCACTAGGATGCGCTTGTCTAATCATCATATATCCTTCCTTAAAATATGTCTTAATTTCATTATATAGAATCTACGATATAATATAAATCAAAGGACCTACCTCATATAGATTTTAAAAATTTCGGTGGTAGAATTGAATTATTAGAAGGACTATCTAAAATAGATTTATAAGTTTGTCATGTACTTAAATCTTTAAACGATACATTTTATCTTTAGGAGGCAATCATAATGAGAGTTAATAAAGTCATTTATATATTAGTAGCTATCTTTTTAGGCGGTATTGGTGTTCATAAGTTTTATGCTGACAAAGTTGGACAAGGTATTTTACATCTTGCCTTCTTTTGGACTGGTATTCCAAGTATTGTGGCTATTATTCATGCTGTTATTGTCGCTTTTACTAAAAAGGCTGACAAAGATGGCTACATTGTTTTTGAATAATAATATTTACCCTATTCTAACGATTTATCTTCCATTCACTTTTAAAACATAAAAAACTGGGTATATTATATCTATCAAGTAAAAGCAAAAGGGAGACATAACCATGATGAACATTATTAAACGTGTAGTAAGATCGCTTATAACAGGTTACATTGTTAAAATTATCCGTGATTTGATTTCAGGTAAATCAAACGGTAAAAAATAAAGAACGCTTTATCAAAATTATCGCTCGTCAATGTATTTATTACTATTGATGGGCTTTTTTATATAAATGGTCATTTAATAAAGACAAAACCTTCCATTCGTTATATAATAAGATAAATTTTATAAGTATTATAATTTTTATTAGAAATTTAAAGTCTTTTATTTTAATTACTTATGAAATTTACTTTTTTATTTTATAACAATCTGGAGGTCAGTCTATCAATGAGATTTGGAATTTTATTAATTAGATGGATGTTAGCGACATCTTTTTTAGTACATGGTACTTTAAAATTTGTAGACCTAGAAGGTACGATACATTTTCTAGGTTCATTAGGTTTACCCCCACTACTTGCTATTTTAATGTCAATTGGTGAAGTTGTTGGAGGTATCTTCTTGATATTTGGGATTTTAACACCGTATGTTAATGTTTTCTATATTTGTGTGATGTTAGGTTCCATATTCACCTTAAAGTTAACCCGAGGATACGTTAGTGGTTATGAGTTCGAAGTAATTCATATCGTAATGAATGTAGCAGTGATGAGCAGTTATAGTTGGAAAAAGTGTATACAATTTTACTAATCATTTTATTTAATATTAACAGACTTTTGTAAGTATCTTATCACTTTAGGAATACAGCTTGAGTATTGCATTGATATTATAATAATAAACACCATGATTTTAAATCAGCCCTATGGTTAGATTCTAATTTCATGGTGTTTTTATACTATGATATTCAATTATCGCCTAGCCTCATAGTTGGCTTGCTACTATGTTCAATGTATTTCGTTTTAAAGGTCTCACGCACTAAAGAATCTTAACTCTTCGTAGTACATGTTATAAAAAGGAAGTCAACTCTTGATAAGTCAAAAATTAGTAGAAAAAATAAGCCTAGAATGGATTAAAACCATTCTAGGCTTATTTATAGTAACGAAGGGACTATCCATTCGCATTAAATAAAGTGTGTTGACCATATATTGACCAAAATATATTAAACAAACTTAAACGGATTTTTAACAAAATAAAAAAGAACGTTGATTTAACAACGTTCTAGGTAGTTTAAGTAAATCAGAATTAAACTGATTTTTACTATAAAACGGAAACGGAGGGATTCGAACCCTCGCGCCGCTCTCGCGACCTACACCCTTAGCAGGGGCGCCTCTTCAGCCAACTTGAGTACGTTTCCATGGCTCCACAGGTAGGACTCGAACCTACGACCGATCGGTTAACAGCCGATAGCTCTACCACTGAGCTACTGTGGAATAATTAAATTGCAGTGCTTTCTCTATCAAGCACAAATATTATTATATCAATTTTACGTAATTTATCAAGAGATAACTTAAAAAAATATACGGAACATTTACACTATATTAATATAACGTTCCGCATATTTTAAATTTCATCATAATTTATTTATCTACAAATAGCGAATAACGTGATAATGCTTCAAAAATGTTTAGTGAGGATTTTTCATAATCGATAGGTTTATCGGGGTCATTAGATTTCATACGGGATTGTTTATCTACCATATAATAAAAGAAGATTGCGTTCGTATACTGATGCCATAAACTGTGGAATGATACATTTAGGGTAATGGTTTCATTGTTTGCAAATATGATTTTACATTTACGATGTTTTAATTCTTTAATAGACTCAACATAATGCATGTTAATCCATAAATTTTCTTCTTGTCGATCTGAATGAGTAGGAAAAAAGTAAGTTGGGAATAAAGGAGTTAATAAAATTGGGGGTTTACTAGAGATACCTGTAATTCGATTGGTTTCAGCCTTTTTACTTAAATAATTGTTGCCATAAAATTTACATGACCTCTCAATAATCTTCTGAACTTTAAATGGACTTTGTAGGACTGTCTTATCAAACCGAATAATTTCTGAACCATTTGGTTGATTTTGATCATCATAATTAGGCCTAATCACCATGTCTCCCTTTCTAATTACGTATATATTCTGAGTTGTCATTGGGAAAACCTCGCTTTATTAAGTTTTATTATCAATTCTATTTTATAGAACCAATAATATGTTTTTTATTTTATAAGAAAAATGTCAAAAGTCAAGTTATTCTTAAAGTGTAATATGGTACATTTTTTCGCATAAAATGTCAGAATATTCATTGATTTCAAAATTTAAAAAATGTATAATATTTATATATTAAATTCAAACGAAAGGTCGAGATCCCTATGAATCATAATACAAATGTGAAACATACGACACTTGAAGAATTTGTAACTACGGTTAATGATTTAGGCGTTGAACTAGTCATTGATGAAGCACTTAGAGAAGTTAGAAAAAAAGAATTGAAATTACTAATTGATGAAGCTTTAGTAAATAAAGATGAGAAAGCATTCAATGAGTACACGACAGAATATAAAAATTTGGAGGCATTTCTCAGTGAATAATTTAGATTCGAGTCATTCAAAATAAGGTCTATTCCCTACTAAAAAGTTAGAGAATAGACCTTTTAATTTATTAGACATTAAGACATTAATCTTAATATTTCATTTTTATCTATATCACCAAAATAATAATATAAGTTATAATTTGCCAATGCTTCTTCTAAATGGTTAAAGTCATGAAGGCACCCTTCTAAGGCATGTTCTAAATCACTAATATCCCCTTCACCAAAGAAATCACCGAAGATTTTTGCATGTTCAATTATACCTTTTTTCACATCAAATTTGACTTGAATAAATCCTTTCTCGAATTTTTCTTCTCGTTCAAAATTATATTTTGGATTTTTACCATAATTCCAGTCCCAAGTACGGTATTTTTCATTACTTAATTTCTCGATATTTTTCCAATCTTCATCAGTTAATACATACTCTTCAACTTGTTGTTCACCAAATATTGATTTTAAAATGATTTGTTTAAATTGGTCAATATCTATAGACTCTGTTAAAAATTCTTCAATATTAGCCACACGTTTTCTAACAGATTTAACACCTTTTGATTTAATTTTAGCTGGATTAACTTTCAATGCATTTTGAACTTCATCAAGTTCACTGTTTAGCATTAATGTTCCGTGACTAAACATTCTATCTTTAACTTTAACCATTGCATTTCCTGAAATTTTAGCAGCACCAACTTGAATATCGTTTCGTCCTGTCATTTCTGCTTCTACGCCCAATGATTGTAAAGCTTGAACGATAGGTTCTGTAAACTTCTTAAAGTTATGGAAGCTATTACCATCATCATCTGTAATAAAACTAAAGTTTAAATTACCTGTATCATGATAAACTGCACCACCGCCAGAGATTCTACGTACAACATCTATACCTTTTTCATCAACATATGATTTATTGACCTCTTCAATCGTGTTCTGATTTTTACCAACAATAATGGAAGGTCTATTTACATAAAATAAAAAATAACTTTCTTCTGACGGCAGATTTTTTAATACATATTCTTCCATAGCTAAGTTAAGTGTTGGATCAGTTATATCATTATTACTAACAAATTTCATAACAAACGCTCCTTATAGATTCTCTATATATGCCCTTACTTTATTTATGCACAATTTACATTTAAAATTCTAATTATTTACTCAATAATGACAAAATTTTCATAATTTATGCATTAATTCTAAGCGTTTTTAGTGTTATTAGTTTATTTGTAGTGTTTTTTTTAGTACAATATAGTCTAGCTATGAATTAAGGGAGGACTCGAAATGACTGTTGCAGAAGTAGGTAATATCGTAGAATTTTATGATGGTTTAAGAGGCCGAGTTGAAAAAATAAATGATAACTCAGTTATTGTAGACTTAACAATAATGGAAAACTTTAACTCACTAGACTTACCTGAAAAAACGGTTATTAATCATAAACGTTATAAAATTGTTGAACAAGAAGGTTAGTTGTAATGAAAAAAGTTTCGAAAGCTTTATTATGGTTTATAATTAGTTTCATAGTTTTTCATGCCATTTTATTTGTTATGTGGGGTGAACATCAAGAATATTGGTATTTGTATACTGGAATTATGCTAATAGCTGGTATTAGTTATGTATTTTATCAACGTGATATACATTCTAAACGGTTATTAACATCCATAGGTATTGGGATTATTGCCAGTATTATTTTAATCATTATTCAATTGATCTTATCACTCATGACGTCTGAACTAACTTATGCTTCATTAATAAAAGAATTAGCCAAAACTGGTGTACACTGGAAATGGCAAATGTTAGTAACATTAGCATTCGTTATACCGTGTCATGAATTATATATGCGCACTGTTTTACAAAATGAGTTAAATAAGTACAATTTGCCGAATTGGTTATCTATCTTAATCACTGCAATTTGTTCAAGCTCTCTATTTATATATTTAGATAATTGGTGGATAGTACTGTTTATTTTTATAACTCAATTACTACTGTCAATTAGTTATGAATATACAAGACGTATTGCTACAACATCTATTGCACAAATTGTTGCTATTATTCTTTTATTAATTTTTCACGGATAATTTTTAGAATATTAAATGATTAGAAAATAAATATTTAAAGTATAAGTTTAGAGCTCCAAACCATGTGTCCTTACATGATTTAGAGCTCTATTTATTTTTTAAAGTAATTATTTCGACACATACGTTAATTAATATGAAGGTGAAATGATATCGAATTACTTAATCACTTTAAAATTATTTATTAATTCAATTGAATAGTGCTTATCTGATAAATTTTTGGCAATTAGTGTACTCATTGTACTTTCACTAGTTTGATGAATAATAGCATCTTTTAAATATGCTTGATAGTTTCTATAACAATAATCAGTCATATTTATTCTATATAATCCATTTAAATCAATACCATCTAAAGTTACCCGGTTAAATGGTGCTTGATTCATGTCAATGGTATAGTTAAATCCTTGCCAAAATGTACATAACGTTTCATCAATCAGTGTAGATTTTAAAGTGTCTGATTCAAATTCAAGATATGAATATGAAAATTCTAATATATCTTTAATACATTGCCCTTTAATTGTTAAATCAACAGGTTTATCTGGATATGGGTACGCATCATATAAAACTCTATTCGTTATGACGCCGTCTAGTCCTTCTTCACCATTTCGTGGTATATGTACACAACTAATTTGATAATTATAGGCTAATCTAATGCTATCATGTAATAATTGAGCAAAAGGATGTGGTTGTCCAACTAACTCTGCTAAATCTTTAACTGGTGCGTTTATTTCAGTTTCGTTTATCTCTTCGCCTGCCCAATGTTCAACTGCTTTTCGATCATAATACGTGACATTAAGTAAATCTTCATCTTCATCATAATTATTCAAATCAATGACTTCAGGTAAAATTTCCTCAACCTCATAGGTATTAGTTCTTTTTTTAAATCTAATTTTCACATGCACGAGTTCTTCTGCATTTTGTCCAGCTTGTACATAAACTGTTCCATGATCTTGACCAACTAAAGTTTGATGCTGATGTGCTGTAATGATGAGATCTATAACCCCTAATTCCTCCATCAATACTTCAGCTTCATTGACATTTACCTCGTGTTTCTTATTAGATTTGCTAATTTTGTCTAATCCACCATGATATATCACTATTAAAAAATCTGGTTCTTCGATTTCATGTATATATCTAATCCATCTTTTAGCTGATAATAATGTTTTTTCAATACTCACATCTTCTTCCATCTCTGCATATTCATTTTTCATAAGGCCATCAGCTGTTAATCCTACTATTGCAATTTTTAAATTATCAAAATGTTGAATAGAATATGGTGTTGAAAAGTATGGTTCTTTCGTTTTGATATATTCTATATTAGCCGATAACCATGGAAATCTAGATAATGCAACAGAACGCGTTAAAAATGACAATCCAAATTTAAATTCGTTAGGGCTAATACCACTAGCATCATATTGCATGGCATTCATTAACTTTATCATTGGATGGCGCTTATATGGTGCAACAATAGCATAATAAAATGCTGCTAATGACCCTGCCAAACTACCGCCACTATCTAATAAGATTACATTTTGATTATTGTCTCTTACTTGTTTAACAAAAGTTCCGGCACGATATATATTTGAGCCATAATCTCCGTTTAAAAAATGACTATGCATATCAGAAGTTGCTATGACATCTACATCGATATTCTCATTTCTCTCCATCTCAACACACCTCTCATTATGGTTAGTTTAACATGTATTTTTGTTTAAGTGATATCTCTTTGGATAGATAACTTATTTTATCAACAATAATACAAAAGACATTTTAAGTATAAACTGTCTTTGATACTTAAAATGTCTTTAATTAAATTTATCCAATTTGTATACGTTCTTTAGGGTAGCTAAATTTTTTAGGCTCTTTTCTTCCAGCTATCATTATAATAAAGGAAATTAAACCTACACGTCCTATAAACATTAATATCATTAATACAATTTTTGTAATATTGCTTACATCATCTGTTACACCTAGTGTTAAACCACATGTACCAAACGCCGACATAACTTCAAAGAAAACTTGTAAAAATGATAGTTTTCCTTGCTCTGCTACAGATATAATAATCATGCTTGTGAAGGTCAAAATGGAAGCCATGGTAAATACCATAAATGATCGTTGTATATCCATAATATGAATTTCTCTATTGAATACTTTAATTGAAATTTTATCTGCAGAATTACTAAAATTAATGACAAATAAAATTAAAATAGCGAAAGTAGTAGTACGGATACCACCACCTACTGAACTAGGAGATGAACCTATAAACATCAAAATGCTCATAATGATATTTGTTGCATCACTAAAGTGGGATACATCAATGGTTTGTAATCCTGCACTCCTAGTTGTAGCTGATTGAAACAGCGAATAAAACAACGACTGATGCCAACTCATCCCTTTGAATGCATGGTTATGTTCAAGTAAGAAAATAATGATAACACCAAAAACAAATAAGAATAAATATGTTGATGTTGTAATTTTCGTAAATAATGAAAATCTAAAATTTGTTACTCTATTTTTAATGTAGGCTTTGACTTCAAGCAACACTGGAAAGCCAATAGAACCTAAAACGATTAGGAACATTACAATCGTTTGCACAAAATAATCTTTTGCATATGGGACAAGTGAATCACCTGTGATATCGAGACCGCCATTAGTTGTGGCTGATATAGAAACAAATATCCCCTGCATAATAGCATATTTTAAATCGGGATTATCTCTATAAAAATAAAATGCAAGTAAAAGTGCACCTATAAATTCAATTACAAATATGGTTCTAACTATTTCTAAGATTAATTTTACAGTCCCACTCATTGTATCTTTATTGTTATCAAGCATAATTAGCTGGCGTTCACGAATACCTATATGTTTACCTAATACGACCCACAATAATGTTCCAATGGCCATCACACCGATACCGCCAATATTTAAAATGACTAGTATAATAATTTGACCAAACGTAGAATACGTATCAACAATACTAATTGGTGTTAATCCCGTAACGCTTATTCCAGATACTGCTACAAATAATGTATCTATTGGATTAACGTCGACTCCAGATTTGTGTACATATGGTAGATTTAACAACAAGAACGCGACAACAATTGCTGCTAAATAGTATAGAACTATCCCTTGTTGAGGACTGGATCTTTTTAATAGTTGGCCAAATATCGACATTCATTTCACCTCAACATTATTTTAGTTTTATATCTATATTAATGACTTTTCCATCTCTATACACTTTAGCTTTTAATGTACTTTTGTCTTCTCTATGATTAAATATAATTTGTCTATATCTTAAATTATCTTCAATTCTTTTCCCATCTAATTCTACTATGACATCATCTTTTTTCAACCCTGATTTATCGCCAGGGGCATTAGGCTTTACTTCACCAACTATAATACCATTTTTAACACTATCGGGTAATTTGATTGATTGGCGTTCGTCATCATCAATATCTGCTACATTTTTAATTTTGATTCCAGTATTAGGATATTCAATTTTACCTTCTTTCTCTAAATGAGCAGCTATTTTTTGAGCATCATTAATTGGTATTGCAAATCCCATACCTTCCACATTATCCATATCAATCTTCAGAGAAACAATACCTATCAGTTTACCATCTCTATCTACAACTGCACCACCTGAATTACCAGGATTCACAGGAGCATTAATTTGGAAGGCTTTCATTAGTACATCATAGCTATCGTCTTTATCAATATCTACTGGTACATGCCTATCTAAACCAGAGACTATACCATCAGATACACTTTCTTTGAAGTCAACACCTAATGGATTACCCACTACAATAATAGGTTCTCCTAAAACAAGATGATTAGAATTACCAATGGTGATGGCTTTTACAGAATCATCTGCACTTTTAGCTTTAATGACTGCTATATCAGACCATTTATCGGTACCAATCACTTTTCCTTGAACCGACTTATTATTACCAAATGTTATCTTTTGTTTATCCTTATTACCAACTACGTGAGCATTTGTCATAATAAAAAGAGAGTCGCCCACTTTTTTGTAGACGACACCTGAACCAATTTCATTATCTGCTTTAGATGTATTATTTGGAACTGAAGTATTTTTTGTCCCCTCGTTCTCTACTGTTACTACAGATTTTACTGTACTATTCGCACTTTTCATTGTGTCAGTATAATGTTTATTCGTAGGTGTTAAAGCACTGTCATTTGTATGGTCATTTTTATTAACATTAGTAAAAATAGCGTTAAGTATAATAATTAATAATATCACGCCTATAATAATCGCTATTTTAGGCCAATGTTCCTTAAAGAATGACTTGATAATATCTAGATAATCCGTTTTATTTTCTACTTTATTTTGAGTTGAAGATGCATTATCTTTCTTTGTTTCAAATTGATTTTGTTTAGCACTTTGCTTGCTATGATGCTGATGTTTCTTTTCAGTATCAAAATCACGATTTTCAACAGAAGTTGATTGTTTATTTAACTTCTTACTAGATTCTGTTTTATTGTTTTTCTTTTCACTTTCAATTTCACTACCGTTATTTAGGTGATTTTCTTGAGATGCTTTTGATGCTAATCTATCACTTTGATGCTCCCCATAAGTAGATTTTTCATGTTCTTCTTGTTTGCTATCATTTGATGATTGATTTTTACGATTTTGCGTTCGTTTAAGTTGTTGTTCCTCAGGTAATGTTAATTTCGACTTATCATTTTCTTGATCTTGTTGCGTTTTATTCGTTTTATCATTTTGATTTGATACTTGATTTTGTTGTTGTTGAATTTCTTCTTTAGTTAGCTTTTCTATTCTTGCTTTTCTTAAGTTATCTTTAACCCTTTCTTCATTAACTTTAGCTTGGTATTCTTCTTTTTTAGCTTGAATTCTTTCTTTTTGTCTTTGTTTTTCTACTCTTTCTTCTCTTTCTTCATTATGAAAAAATTCACGACGTTGACGTCGATAGCTTTTACGAGGAATTACTTGTTTTTTATTTTTTTCCACTAGATAGCCACTCCTATCATTTCAATCAATTACTTTTATTATGACATACTCAATGGGTTTAAGGTAACATTTTTCACTGTGATATGTATAACCTCAATAAATAGTATTATGTATATATAAATTTTAATATTTTATTATTAAAACTGCAATGTTTAACAAATATTAAATAAGACTTCGTATTAATATACGAAGCCTTAGATTATTATTTCTTTTTCTTTTTATTACTTACAGCTGATGTTAACCAACCGATAACAACTAGTAATATTAGGACTGCCCAGAAAATAGATTGCCATAAAACTGTATGTGGGAATTCTTCTGGTAAGATACCTACGTCTTTATGTGCTAATACTAATACGACTAATTTAATTCCGACCCAACCTACAATCGCGAAAGCTGCGCCTTCTAAACCAGGATATTTATTTAATAATTCAACAAACCATGTTGCTGCGAAACGCATTAAAATAACGCCTATCATTCCGCCTAAAAACATCACTGAGAATTGACCTAAATCCATGCCACCAAAATGTATACCTACTTTTGGTAAAGTCACAGCGATTGCTAATGCTGCTAACATGGAATCAATAGCAAATGCAATGTCTGCGAATTCTACTTTAAATACAGTACCCCAGAATGCTTTGGGACCAACTTTCTTTTCTTGACCTTCTTCGTCAAAGTGATGGTCATCTCCAACATTTTCCTGATTCTTGTCATCTTTCTTATGGAAGAATTCCCATAAATTTTTAATTGACATATAGATTAAATATACAGCTCCTGCTGCTTGAATAAACCAGAAATTAGCAATAATACTAATTAAGAATAATGCTAAAAATCTAAATATAAATGCGCCTAATAAACCATAAAATAGTGCTTTCTTTCTTTGCTCAGGTGGTAAATGCTTTACCATAACTGCCATTACTATTGCATTATCGGCAGCTAAAAGACCCTCTAAAAATACTAAGACTAGTAATACCCATGCATAGGATAACAACAAACTCGGATCCATAGTGGACAACTCCTTTAAATTTTATACAAATAAAGAGACCTATGCTAAATAATAGCAAAGGTCTCACTTAGCAAATATTATTGCCCACTTTACCGGAAGTGAATACTTCGTAATGACGATAAAGCGTAAAATCACTTAAATCATTTAAGTGACCATCAAGTTACTCCCCTCTGACATGAGTGTCATAGGTATTTATTTGTGAATATAAATATTATACAGGTTAATTGCTATAATGACAATTTATTATTTAATAACATCATCATTACATTAAAAGCGATACCCACATATATATATAGCCAAACATTTTACAATAAACTATATAATTTAATGTCTGGGAATTTTTCTTCAAACCAACGTGTCGCAAATTCATTTTCAAATAAAAATACATAATTATCATAACGATCGTGTACAAGTATCGAACGAGATGTATTCATATTATCTTTAATATCTTCCTCGTTTTCAATCCATCTTGCAATTTTACGGCCTACTGGTTCCATCACTACATCTACGTTGTATTCATTGTTCATTCGATGTTCAAAAACTTCAAATTGTAGCTGTCCAACTGCACCTAAAATAATTTGATTCGTGTGCAATGTTTTATAGTATTGAATCGCACCCTCTTGTACTAATTGCTCAATGCCTTTATGAAAATGCTTTTGTTTCATAACATTTTTCGCAGATACTTTCATAAATATTTCAGGTGTAAATTGTGGTAAATCTTGGAAACTAAAGTTTTGTTTCCCACCAACTAATGTGTCTCCAATTTGATAATTTCCTGTATCATATAAACCTATAATATCTCCTGCGACTGCATGATTAACTGTTTCTTTATCATCCGCCATAAATGATGTTGATCGTGTAATCTTTTGTTTTTTGCTCGTACGTTGTAAGGTTACATCCATACCACGTTCAAATGCACCGCTGACTACTCTCATAAATGCAATTCTATCTCTATGTTTCGGGTCCATGTTTGCTTGAATTTTAAATATAAATCCTGAAAAGTCAGTATCAAAAGGACTTACTTCAACATCTTCTTTAGTTTGACGAGCATTTGGCATTGGTGCATGATCGACATAAGCATTTAAAAAGTTTTGAACTCCGAAATTAGCTAATGCTGATCCGAAGAATACTGGTGTCAATTCACCATTTAATAATGCTTCATTATCAAAATTTTCTCCTGCTTCTTCTACTAACATTAATTCTTCAATCGCTTGTTCGAATGCACTATCATTTTTAATCGCATGATCTTCTTCTAATTCATAATCGTCATTTAGGTGTAAGATATTTTCTTCATCTCTAAACGGTTCAATAGATTTAGATTTTCTATCAATAATACCAAAGAAGTTTTGACCCATACCTACTGGCCAATTCATTGGATAAGTATCAATATTTAATGTTTCTTCAATTTCATCCAATAATTCAAATGGTTCCTTACCAACACGGTCTAACTTGTTAATAAAGGTAAAGATAGGAATACCTCGCATCTTACAAACTTTAAATAATTTGAGTGTTTGGGGCTCTATACCTTTCGCACAGTCAATTACCATCACGGCACTATCTACTGCCATTAAAGTACGATACGTATCTTCTGAAAAGTCTTCGTGACCTGGTGTATCTAAAATATTAATCTTATAATCATCATAATCAAATTGCATTACAGAACTCGTTACTGAAATACCACGTTCTTGTTCTACTTTCATCCAGTCACTTGTAGCGAACTTACCTGTTTTCTTACCTTTAACAGTACCTGCTTCACGAATAGCACCACTGAAGAATAGTAGTTTTTCAGTTAAGGTTGTTTTCCCAGCATCCGGATGGGATATAATAGCAAAAGTCTTTCTTGACTCTACTTCTTCCTTTATATTCATTAATCATTCTCCTTTAATATTGTTTCAAACCAATTGGTTACAACATTTGCTAATTTTTGAGCTTCTTCTTCATCATTAAATGTGAAAAATTGCATCAATAACGTATCGTTTATTTCTGACCTAGTTAAATCAATGGCGACTTCAACTGACCAAAATTGATCAGGTATAGCAATAAGCATTGTATCATTCAATCTTTGAAAATATACTTGAAATGCGTATGTTCCTTCTGTATATTCTCTAATCTTCAACAGGCCCACCGCCAAATTTTTTATAAGCCGCTTCTAAACCAATTAAGTCATCACGGTGTGGTACCTTTACATGCCCAGGCATAATTTGATAAGGTTCTCTACCTTTTGAAGCTAATACTACAGTATCACCAGGTTCTGCAACATCAATGGCATGTTTAATACCTTCTGCTCTATCTTCAAATTCAACATAATTTGAGTGAGTGGCACCCTTAGCTAATTCAGCTGTAAGCATTTTAGGATCATCATTGGCAGGATTATCAGGCGTGAAAATAACGTAATCAGCACGACAAGCTACGCTACCCATTTCAGGCGTTTTAGTCATGTCTCTTTCACCAGCCATACCTACTAAGAAGATAAGTTTTTGTTTCACAAATGGTTTAACTGCATCAATGAGTTTATTCATTCCATCTGCAGTATGTGCATAATCTATAATTAAATCTATTGGCAAATTAGGGTCTAATACTTCTAAACGTCCCTCTACTGGTTCAAGCGATTTGACCGCTTCAATGATGTCTTCAAATGTCGCACCTTTACTCCAAACCGCTATCATAGCTGCCATAATGTTTGAAATATTGAATTTACCTACATATGGACTTTCAACTTGATAACTACCAAATGGTGTGTCAAATTCAAATTTAACACCTTGTAAAGATTCTTCTACATTAATTGCTTTAAACTGTGCATCATGATCTATACCATATGTAAATACCTCATACGGCGTAACAGAAGCTAGATACTCTGAAAAATCGTCATCATTATTTAATACTACATATTTTTCTTTAGCGAGGTCCTCTCCTAATTGACTAAATAATAGTGATTTAGCATGTCCATATGCTTCCATTGTTCCATGAAAATCTAAATGATCTTGCGTTAAATTAGAAAAAATCGCAACATCAAATTCCACGCCTCTTAATCGACCTAATGATAAACCATGACTAGATACTTCCATTGTCATTGCTTCAGCACCTTCATCAACAGCTTCTTTGATTTTTTTAGTTAGAGATACTGTTTCTGGTGTTGTATTCGCACCTTTTGTTTTTGTTTCATTAATTTGAAAACCATTCGTTCCTAAATAAGCACTACTTTTATTTAATTTTCTATAAATTAAATGAATCATTGTTGCTATAGATGTTTTACCATTTGTTCCTGTTACACCATATGTAACTAAATGATGACTCGGAAAGTCAAATAATTCATGTGCTAATAAGCTCGCTACTCTTAAAGTGTCAGGTACAATAATTTGAGTAACTTCACCTTTTAAGTCTTGCTCTCTATTGACTACAATGATACTACATCCTTGATCTACTACATTTTGACAAAACTTATGGCTATCAACTGTATAACCTTTTGATGCGACAAAAATACTGCCTTCTTTAGCTGTTCTTGAGTCAGTAGTGATATCTACTACTTCTTTATCTAATGTTCCTATAACTTGTTTTACTCGAATTTTTTCGAACAATACACTCGCATTCAAAATGAATCGCTCCTTTTTTTACATTAAGTCTATTATACACGTTTTGATGACTATGATAAATTTATTCTTTCTATTTAACTGTATTAAATATTGGTTATTCTAAAACAACAAAAACTAACTTATTTCAAGCCAATTTCTTATATCGTCATTTTGATTTTTCTAACATATATTAAATGAGGTTATACCTCTTGTAAGCCCATGAAAGATAAACATTTAGCTCATTCAAAGCTATGAAAATGTAAATTTATACCTCATTTATTAATCTACTATTAAATAAAACTAAAATTCTTGTTATTTGATAGGTTTTAATAATACATACTTGTTAAACCATGCTAACATTATAAATAGATTATCAACCTTATTTAAAGTAATTATAAAGATAATACATCACTTGTATTAAGTTCTTTCAAATTTATTTTTAAGTTAGTTGTGGTATAATACATAAATACAAATTTTCGGGCAGTGTCTAATTACCCTTTTAAATTGTAATTAAGACTAAATTGCTACAAATCAATGGTATTTCATGTACATGTAATCACGATATTCCTTTTATAATGTATTAAAATACGTTACACTTATTATAAATTTTAAAAATTAACGGAGGGTGGCTTTTAATGGTTACTCAAAATAAAAAGATATTGATTATTACTGGTTCTTTCGGTAACGGTCATATGCAAGTTACTCAAAGCATCGTAAACCAATTAAATGAAATGAATTTGGACCATTTAAGTGTGATTCAACACGACTTATTTATGGAAGCGCATCCTATTTTAACTTCTATATGTAAAAAATGGTATATCAATAGCTTTAGATATTTCAGAAATATGTATAAAAACTTTTATTATAGCCGCCCTGATCAACTAGATAAATGTTTTTATAAATATTACGGTCTAAATAAATTGATTAATATACTCATTAATGAGAAACCGGATTTAATTTTATTAACATTCCCTACACCAGTCATGTCTGTTTTAACAGAACAATTTAATATCAATATTCCAGTAGCTACAGTGATGACTGATTATAGAATGCATAAAAACTGGATTACACCTGAATCAGATCGCTATTATGTAGCAACTAAAGATACCAAAAATGATTTTATAGAAGTAGGCGTACCAGCCTCACAAATTAAAGTCACGGGAATCCCGATTTCAGATAAATTCGAAGAACATATTGATCAAAGAGCTTGGTTAAGTAAACATCACTTAGATCCTGATAGACCTACAATATTAATGTCTGCAGGTGCTTTTGGTGTTTCAAAAGGGTTCGACCAAATGATTAATGAAATCTTAGAGAAAAGTAAACATTCACAAGTTGTTATGATTTGTGGCCGTAGCAAAGAATTAAAACGTTCTTTACAAGCTCAATTCAAAGATCATCCTGATGTTCTCATTCTAGGTTTCACAAAACATATGAATGAATGGATGGCATCAAGTCAATTAATGGTTACAAAACCTGGTGGTATTACAATTTCAGAGGGACTTACTCGTTGTATTCCAATGATTTTCTTAAATCCAGCTCCTGGACAAGAATTAGAAAATGCTAATTATTTTGAGGATATGGAATTTGGTAAAATTGCCAATACACCAGATGAAGCTATAGATATCGTTACACATCTTACAAATAATGAATCAATATTAAATAAAATGACTTCAAACATGAAAGAATCTAAAATTGAGTATGCCACTCAAAAGTTATGCAAAGATCTATTAGAACTATTAGGCCATTCTTCGCAACCAGAAGAGATTTATGGAAAGGTGCCTTTATATGCAAGATTCTTCGTTAAATAACTATTCTAATAATAAAAATTTCATTATAATGCTAGTCATTTTATTTCTTATGGAATTTGCGAGAGGTATGTACATATTAAGTTATATAAACTACCTACCTACTGTCACTTCAATTGCAGTTGCAGTGACATCATTAGCATTTTCTATTCATTTTATTGCAGATGCAGCAACAAATTTTGTGATAGGTTTTTTATTAAAGAAGTTTGGTGCTAAGCTAGTATTAACTTCTGGGTTTTTATTAGCATTTCTAAGTTTATTCTTAGTCATTTGGTTTCCATCATCACCAATTGTCATCATTATTAGTGCTATCATGCTAGGTATAGCCGTTAGCCCTATTTGGGTTATTATGTTATCAAGCGTTCAAGAAGATAAACGTGGTAAACAAATGGGCTATGTATATTTTGCATGGCTGTTAGGTTTATTAGTTGGTTGGGTCGTAATGAACTTCTTAATTAAAATACATCCATTACATTTTGTATTTATGATGTCTTTAGTAGTATTAATCGCATGGGTATTATACTACTTCGTTAATATTCAATTGACTAATTACAATACTAAACCTGTTAAAGAACAATTATTACAGATTGTAAATGTAACTAAACGACACATTGTTTTATTCCCTGGTATATTACTCCAAGGTGCTGCGATTTCAGCATTGATACCTATTCTACCTACATACGCTACAAAAATTGTACATGTATCAACGATTGAATATACAATCGCAATCATGATTGGTGGAATTGGTTGTGCTGTTTCAATGCTATTTCTTTCAAAAATAATTGATAAAAATAGTAAAGGATTTATGTATAGTATTATATTCGGTGGGTTCATCTTATACACACTTATGATATTTGGATTATCTCTAATCACCAATATATATATTGTGTGGGGTATCGCGCTATTCATTGGTCTCATGTACGGCATCTTATTACCGGCATGGAACACATTTATGGCTGGACATATTAATCCAAAAGAACAAGAAGAAACTTGGGGTGTATTTAATAGTGTTCAAGGCTTTGGTTCTATGATTGGTCCTTTATTAGGGGGCTTAATTACACAGTTTACTAATAATTTAAATAATACATTCTATTTTTCTGCACTTATTTTCTTAGTTTTAGCATTATTCTATGGCTATTACTTTATAAATAGAAAACGAGCTAAGTAATTAAAATGGAGTGAGATAAAGATCTATGTACCATAGATTCCACTATCTCACTCCATTTTTTTATAACTATTTTTTATTTCTAATTTAATTTAATTTAAATGTATCGATAACTTTCCATTTGTCTTCTTCAGTGCTAAATTGTAGTAATGATAATTCTTCGATTGTCTCTTTATGATCTACCCCTGCTAACTCTACTTGACCATAAATATCTTCAAATTCTTGGCTTGAAAGACCTTGAGCAATTGTAAAATGAGGTACAAATTGATGTTCGGCCTTACCATAGAAATCATCTGTATTAAAACGATCGAAAATTTCTTCAAGTTCGTCATTCTTAGCAACTTTAAAGTAAATGACATTATTTACTGGTTTAAAGCTAGATGCTTTAGTTGCATGAATATCAATTGATGAAATACCTTTAATTCGAGTTTCAATTTCTTTTTTAACTGAATCTAAATCCGCATCATTAACTTCAAATTGAGATTTCACTGTAATATGTGGCATAATTTGTGCATAATGTGTATCATAACGCTTACGATATGCATTTACCTCTTCTTGAAATGACTTTGATGGGATTAAAGCTAATCCTAAAATCATTTGAATTCCTCCTTTGTTTAACCTATTTCCATTATATCAAAATTCTATGAAAACCGTTACTTTAAACTTAAAATTATTTTTTCTATTTTAAACAATATACATAATAATATTTGTACGTTATTAATTTGAATAACGATTGAACATGATGAATTATGAGTATGATTTACTCTGGTAACTCTTCATCTAAAAAGTATTTTAAAATATCCCCTAACAACGGTTTCCATGATTTCCAATTATGTCCCCCATCAAATTCTTGATAGTGATAACGAATATCAAATTGATTAATGAGTGCATTCAACTCACGATTAGGAGTTAAAAAATTAGCACGTTTGCCATTCGTTGGTAATTTAAAGTCTTCCTCTTCTAAACCAATTCCATGCCAAATAGAAAGTTGTGATTTCGTGTCACATCTCTCAACTTTTTCTTTAACCACTTCATCGTATTGTGGACTTAGCATTGCAACTTGGCTAAATATTGTTGGATACGTTAATGCTGTAAGTAATGCTATACTTCCAGCTAAACTATCACCCATTAAAAGTCGAGCGTTACCCACTTTGTATGTTGGGAAAGTTGCATCTATAAACGGTAATAGTTCTTTACCAACTGCTTGAACTGTTAAATGTGATCGACTACCTTTTGGATGAAACTCCTCACGACGTTTTTCTACATCTTCATAATGAAAACCTACAATAATCGCTCTTTGAATTTCATTATCTTTACGTAGTTTTTCATATTCTCGTTGAATTCTTCCAAACCTTAAAAAGTCTAAACCATCGAAGCATATAATCACTTGGTATTTAAATAAATCAGTATATTCTTCAGGTAAGTAAATAGAAATAGTAACATCTCTTTCTAATATGTCACTATACAATATATGTTTGTTAATTTTACCTGGTTTAAATTCAGACATGCTAAAACGCCCCCTAGTAGTATTATTTATATTGTACCAAGAGACGTTATATTTTTAAATTATGTGCGTTATGAACTTTGATTAAAACTGCAAAATGAAATCTACTGCTATGTTTATTTGTTCTATTTATTCCAATACTGATTAATAATTAATAAGTATATTCTTTCATCTTGAAAATGATAAACTCATTATTTATTTTTCAATCTTTCTGGATATGTTTTCAACCAGAATATTGCATTAGGTATTTTCTTCGCATCAGGCTTATAAACAGCATAGTAGCCAGAACCCAATTGTGCCTTTTGTTGTTCATAGTCTTTAAGTGCTTCTAACGCAGGCTTATGCAATATCCATATTGCTATAATATTCAACCATGCCATTAATCCAACACCTAAATCCCCTAATGCCCATGCGACATCAGCTGTTTTAATTGAACCATAAAAAGTTGCAAATAATAAAGCTAACCTTGCTATGATAAAGAAGATATGTGTAGTCCTCTTACTTTGATGTCTTGTTAAATAAGCTACATTGGTTTCTGCAATATAGTAATATGCCAATATCGTCGTAAAAGCAAAGAAGAATAAAGCAATGGCAATAAAGTATGAACCAATACCAGAAAAATGTGGATCAAAATGGTAGCCGCTACCATGGAAAGCTTTATCTATACCTGCTTGAGCATACATTGCAGTACCTGAATAATCTTTACTGCCATCTGCATTTTCTACAAATATTCCTCCATCTTTGATTAAATGTGGAGTGCCATTTGCATTAGTCTCGCCATCAGTTACGTTATATGTACCTGAAAGTAAAATGATGAGCGCTGTCGCTGTACATACAAATAAGGTATCTATATAAACTGAGAATGATTGAACAAGTCCTTGTTTAGTTGGATGAGAAACTTCTGCAGCTGATGCGGCGTGCGGTCCTGTACCTTGTCCTGCTTCATTAGAATACAAACCTCTTTTTACACCTATCTCAATCATGGCTCCGACAATCCCACCAAATGCTGACTGTAACCCAAACGCAGATTTGAAAATTAGTGCAAATAAAGCTGGAACATGTTGAATATTTATAATAATGATTATAATGGCCATTAATATATATATTACCGCCATAAACGGTACAACTGCTGTAGCAACATTAGCAATTGAACGTAGTCCACCAAAAATAATTAACGCTAAAATAACGACAACGATAATAGCCACTATCCAATTTGGAACATTAAAAGCATTGTGCATAGAGCTAGCAATTGCATTCGATTGAACACCAGGTAAGAGTAATCCTACTGAAATTACTGTTACAATCGCAAATATTAAACCATATATCTTTCCAAATTTTCCACCTATCCCATATTCAATATAGTATGCTGGTCCTCCGCGATATTCTCCCTTATCTTCACGTTTGAAAATTTGCCCTAAAGTAGATTCGATAAATGCACTACTAGCACCTAGAAAGGCACTAATCCACATCCAAAATACAGCGCCTGGCCCTCCAATAAATATAGCAGTCGAGACACCTACAATGTTACCTGTCCCAACACGTCCTGCTAACGACATAGCTATAGCTTGAAAGCTTGTGATACCACTTGGTGACTTTTCCCCTTGGAACATTAAACGTATCATCTCTTTAAAATGTCTCACTTGGAAAAAACGCATTCTCAAACTAAATAAAATCCCTGTTAACAATAATCCGTATACTAATGGTTTACTCCAGACGAGATCATTTAAAAATGTAACGATTTTTTCAATCATCGTATACCCCCTTAATTATTATCGATTAAAAAAATTATACAATGTACATTTACACTTTACAATATATTTTCAGAATTTTCATTAAATAATATGTATTTTTAACTTACTCAATATGTCACTTTATCGAATCATGACTCTTTTGTAGCTTTTCAATTTGAGATATACTATATAAGACTATAAAAAATGAAAATTTTCAGGAGGATCTATATATGTTAAATAAAGTTTGGTTTAGAACCGGCATAGCTTTAATTATGTTGTTCATACTCATCAAACTATTTATGCAAGTGCATGAAGTATTTACACCAGTTGTAACTATCATCGGTTCTGTTTTTCTTCCTTTTTTAATTAGTGGGTTCTTATTCTACATATGTTTACCATTTCAAACATTATTAGAAAAATGGGGATTCCCAAGATGGGCAAGTATTTTAACTATATTTGTAGTATTAATTGCAATTATCGCTATTGTTGTAGCCTTTATTGCACCTATCATTATTTCAAATATTAATAACTTAATTAAACAAACACCTGCCCTACAAAAAGAAACTGAGCGTTTAATCAATTTCTCACTAACACAAATTGATAAATTACCAAGTGATGTCACACATCGAATAAATAACATGGTTAAATCAATGGGAGATGGCGTCACAGATGTATTATCTAACTCAATTTCATATATTACATCATTAATTTCTACCATTTTCTTATTAATAATGGTACCGTTCTTCCTTATTTACATGTTGAAAGATCATGAAAAATTTATTCCTGCTGTAGCTAAATTTTTCAAAGGTGAACGTAAAGTATTTGTCGTAGATTTATTAAAAGACTTAAACTATACGTTAAAATCTTATATTCAAGGTCAAGTAACAGTTAGTGTTATCTTAGGTATCATCTTGTATATTGGTTATACAATAATCGGCTTACCTTATACACCGTTACTTGTTTTATTCGCTGGTGTTGCTAACTTAATACCATTCTTAGGTCCATGGCTTTCTTTCACGCCAGCAGCTATTTTAGGTATTATCGATGGACCTTCAACGTTCATTTGGGTATGTGTCATTACATTGATTGCTCAACAATTGGAAGGTAATGTCATCACGCCAAATGTAATGGGTAAATCACTTAGCATGCATCCATTAACAATTATTGTGGTTATATTAGCTGCAGGTGATTTAGGTGGTTTCACACTTATTTTAATTGCTGTACCTTTATATGCAGTGTTAAAAACAGTTATTAGCAATATCTTTAAATATCGTCAACGTATTATTGATAAAGCAAATAGCAATGTCAAAGATTAATAAAATTTGTCTTATCAATATTTACAAAGCAAAAAGACCAAGTGATTCTTTCATCAATCACTTGGTCTTTTATTATGTTATAAGTAATATACTTTTGTAGTTAATAACTCAACTATTTAATTGCGTGGAATCCACCATCTACATGAATATTTTCACCTGTCACACCACTTGATAAGTCACTTAATAAGTATGCAGCAGTTTTACCTACTTCTTCTTGATCGACATTACGTCTTAATGGTGAACGTTCTTCAATTTCTTTAAGTATAGTATTGAATCCACCCACACCTTTTGCACTTAGTGTACGAATAGGTCCTGCTGAAATAGCATTCACACGGATATTGTCTTCACCTAAGTCAAGCGCTAAATATTTAACATTAGCTTCTAAACTTGCTTTTGCAACACCCATAACATTATAGTTTTGTACTGCAAATTCGCCACCTAAATAAGTAGTTGCAACTATACTACCACCTTCAGGCATTAATTTTTTAGCTTCATGTGCAACAATGGTTAAAGAATATGAACTAATATCTTGTGCTAATAAGAAACCGTCTCTAGAAGTTTCAGAGAAACGTCCTCTTAAATCTTCCATATTTGCAAATGCGATTGAGTGGTAAACACCGTCGATATTACCTACTTCTTCACCAATTTTTGCAAATCCATTGATAACACCTTCATCACTTTGAACATCAATTTGATATAAACGTGCTTCAGGTTGATTTAATTGATCTAATAATTTTTCTAATTCTTTACGGCTACGTTCTTTACGATATGTAAATACTAATTTTGCACCTAATTGGTCCAATACTTTTGCAACACCAAAACCAATACTACGTTTATTAGCAATTCCCATAATGACGTAAGTTTTATTTTCTAGATTTAACATGCAAATAACTCCTTTAATTTAGATATATAATAGTTGATTTCAAACGTTTCCTTCTTTATTCACTCATCATATTCTAACACTTTTAGTACCAGATAATAAAGCATTTTAGATTTGTCTAACTCCTATCACCCATTTAGACTTTCTTCTTCAATAGCAAAACGCCTGCAAGTATCACTTATACTTACAGACGATTTGTATAATAGCTTAATAATAAAATTCTAATTCTTGTTTTAATTCGTCAACATATTCTTTTGATCCTGTAACAATCAATCTATCTTTGTAGCGTAATTGTGTGTCACCGTGTGGAACGATAGAGTCATTATTACGGACAATTCTCACGAAGATTATATCTCCACCGAATGGGAAGTTTCGTAATTGCATATTTTCATATTGATGATTCAACATTTGAATCTCATACAATGATGTTTCTACATTACTTAATAGGTTAAGCATATTAGGTGTTTCTATTAAACCTTTAAGTAAAATCTTATTACTTAAGTAGTTACTGAAAATTTCAATACCTAATGATTTCATTTCCATATCTTCATTGGTACTTTCTAATCTACAAATAACACGTTCAACACCATGTTCTTTCGCCATTAGGGCCACTTTTCTATTTATTTCATCATCATTTGTCGCACAAACAACAATATCACGATCGAATAGACCTAATCTTTCTAGTATCTCTTGCTCATAATCCGCAATTTCAATCATTGTAATTTCATCGGATAACTTGCGACTATCACTTAAATCTTTACGATAATAAAGTGAAATATCATACAGTTGCGATGTTAAATTCTGAGCAATTGGAATAGTGAGTTGATTTTTACCAATTAAACTCACTTCGATACGACGATTCATTTCATTTGGTACAGGGAATAATTTTTTAAAGATGACTGGTACAAATACACATGTAATGACTGCACTTAATATCAGTAATCCTGATGTCTCCGGCGAAATTGTCTTAAGCTGCTCCGCTATTTTGGCAGCTGCAATCACAAGCGATAATGTTGAAGTTAATAAAAATCCAGAGGCAATCGTTGTTTTTAAATCGAACCAACGTTTGATAATGAATACTGGAATTAACTTAGATACGATAAATGCTAAGATTAATATAGGAATAATAATCAGTAGCGATGGTTCTTTAACAAGTGACGGAATATTTAAATCGACACCAACCATAATGAAGAAAATTGGAATAAAGAATCCATAACCAAATGAATCTAACTTTTCAACCATTTCTTCATCAGGATTTAATAATGATACAACAACACCTGCTAAGAATGCTCCGAGTATGTATTCTGCACCTACGCCTTCAGCCAAAGCTACAAGCAATATAATAAGGGCAAAGACAGCACGAATACCAATTTGGGTTGTACCACCCATTAACTTTTGTAAAAATGACATGCGCTTGAATAATACACCGATAACATAAAATACAATAGTGAATACAACTAATATGCCAGTAAGCCATATAGTACTACCACCATGGCCGTTCACTGCACCATATATAGTTAATAATATCATTGTAACTAAATCGGCTAATACCGCTACTAGAAGGATAAATTGTCCAATCGTAGTTCTCATAATGTTCATTTCTTTTAATGTCGGTACTACAACACCTAAAGAAATCGTTGAAATGATGATAACCATTAATAATACATCATCGATTAAACCGAACCATTTAAATGCAAAGGCTAAAATGATTGATACAATCATAATTAACCCAAAAACTAACATAGCTAGATTTAAATGACCAGGCACTTTCTTTTCTTCTTTACTTTCACCTTGTCGTGGTCGTGCATCCTTTTTAAATGCATTAAAATCAATTTCCAAACCACTTAAAAACATTAAAAAGATAAAGCCTAATGTTGATAGAATATTAAGCATAGAATCTTTGGTTACTAGATTTAAAAATGAATTACCAATGATAATTCCCATTAAGATTTCAGCGACGACTACTGGCAAAAAGTTGATATTCAACCTATTAACAATAATAGGTGTTAAAAATGCAGCAACGACTACAATCACAAGTGATAAGAACTCCATTCGTTCCTCCTTAAGTTAAATAAGACATAAATGATGTTGCTAAGCCGAAATAAATTAACATACTGACAATATCATTAATTGTTGTAATAAATGGACCACTTGCTACTGCTGGGTCAATTTTTAATTTATTCATAAGTAATGGAATCATTGATCCTACCAATGTTCCAACTGTCATAGCACAAGTCAAACTACCACCTACGATGACTGCTAATAATGGTTGTCGATAGATTGAAATAATAATAATAATTAAAATAATTGAGCACACAATTCCAGACAACAATCCGCTTCCTGCTTCTCTTAAAGCTACTTTAAACTTACTTTGTTCATCAATATCTCCAGTTGAGATATTACGCACAGAAACGGCTAATGATTGTGTACCAGAATTACCTGACATCCCGCTAATAATAGGAATGAATGCTGCTAATAAGGCAACCTTAGATAATGTATCCTCAAAACTACCTAGAATAGTCGCTGTTATCATACCTAAGAATGTTAAAATGATTAACCACGGTAAGCGTTTCGTCGCTGTTTTGATGACTGAGTCATTCGTAGAGTCAATATCAGAAACCCCGGCTAAACGAGAGTAGTCTTCACTAGCTTCTTCGTCCATTACATCTAAAATGTCATCGATTGTAATGATTCCTAGTAAGTGATTTTGATAATCTACTACTGGTACCGCAATAAAATCATAGTCTCTCATTGTTTGTGCAACGTCTTCTTGGTCTGTTGCAACATCAACGCTAATAACACGTTCGCTCATGACATCTTCAATATAAGCATCGTTTTCAGCAGTGATTAGGTCCCTTAATGATAGAACACCAACTAATTGATCATCTTCATTTACCGCAAAAATGACATATATGGTTTCTGCATTAGGCGCTTGTTCTTTAACATGCATCAATGCTTCTTTCACGGGTGTTGTTGATTTTAAAGAAAGATATTCCGTCGTCATAATACCGCCGGCAGTATCTTCTTCATAATGTAACAATGCTTTGATTTCATTTGCATCTTCGTTATTCATTAATGTGAGTAAACTAGCAACTTTCGGTTTGGATAATTCATTTAAAATATCTACCGCATTATCGTAAGACATCTCTTCTAAAATATGACTAGCATAGTTCGCATTGATATTATCGAATAGCTCCTCATATTCTTCATCATCTATATCTAAATGGTCGAAGAAATCAGCAACTTCACTAGGAGATAAGAATTCAAATATCTTTTGTCGCTTTTCTTCATCGGTATCTTCAAAGTACTCACTTTGTTCGTAATTATGCATTGATAAAAATTCTTCTCTAAATGCATCAATGTCACCATCTTGTAATAATCGATCTAATAAATCTTTATCATACACGTCTTCGTTCACATGTTCTTTCCCTTTTAATTCTGTGTCGTTAGACAAATTAAACACCTCCAAAACAATTTTTTATATTAAGTCATACCATTGATTGAGTTGTTTATGATCAATTTCGATATGTATCATTTTTTTATTAACTGGATGTTCAAAACAAAGTTTTGAACAATGTAAGCATTGCCCTTCTATTTTACCATGTTTTCCGCCGTACAATGTATCGCCTATTAAAGGATGACCTATATATTGAAAATGCACTCTAATCTGATGTGTTCGACCCGTACACAGTTGCACTTCGCAACAACTTACATTCTCTTTTTGTTTTATAGTACGATACAATGTTTTGGCATATTTACCGTTTTCTGATACTTGCCTTTCTATAATACTTGCTTCATTTCTAGCAATGGGTGCTTCAATCACGCCACTTGGTTCAGTAATACCGTGTGCCAAACACGTATAAACCTTATCCATATTAGTTTTTGAAAATAAATGGTGGATATAACCATATTTCGCGAAAAGTACAATCCCAGTAGTATTTCGATCTAAACGGGTTACGATGTGAGGATTGGTATGTTCACCTTTATGTTGTAAATAACCCAATACTTGTTCAACTAAGCTTTCATGTGGATGTTCACGTGAAGGTGCACAGTTTTGTCTATTGGGTTTAGATACAATAATGATATAGTCGTCTTCGAATAATATATCTAGTGGTTTCAAGTATGGTATTAAATTGGCACTAGGTATTTCTAACGGTAGTTGAACAACAAGCTGATCGCCTAAGTTCAATTGATACCTCACTGTGACAGGCCTCTGATTGACAAGTAAAGCGCCATTAGTTTTAATGGCGCTAATTGTTTTCTTAGAAAAGTCATGTCGTTGTAAAAATGATTTAAGCGTTTCTTGCTGTGCAATCGTATATCTAAAAATCATACTTCATCATCACTTGAAATAAATGAATCGTGTACCCTCTTCCAGAATGGGAATGGTCTAAAGCGTGCAAATCTTACCTTTTCATTTGCTACTCTATACTGGATTGCATTTACATTCTTATGCTTAATACTCACATGATCAATCGTAGTTCGTATTGTATCGTGATTGACAGGTGTTATCAAACAAGTATGATGTTTAGGAAGTACTAATGGTGAACCCACTGTTCTAAACACACGATTGTTGATTGAAGCAATCTCTGCAATTTGCATTGCTTCTAAAGATGGATGGATTAATGCACCACCTAAAGCCTTATTATAAGCTGTTGACCCAGATGGCGTAGATATACAAAGTCCATCTCCTCTAAAACGCTCAAAATGTTTACCGCGAATATTAACATCCACAACTAATGTTGATCCATTTTCAGTTTTCATAGTAGCTTCATTCAATGCTAAATACCTTGTTTCATAACCATTATTATTATATCGAACAATGATTTCTAATAATGGATATTCAATAACTTGAAATTCTGAATTATTGATTTCAATTATTAATTTTTCGACTTCATGAGGTAACCAGTCAGCATAAAACCCTAAATGTCCGGTGTGAACACCAACAAATGCCACTTTCGACAACATATGACTATATTGATGAAATGCTTGTAGTAAAGTGCCATCCCCACCGACTGAAATGACTATTTCTGGGTTTTCATTATCTTCAACCATCTGAAAATCTTTCATATAGTTAATCATTTTATGCTTTAACGCATTGGACTTAGAATCACCTTTAGTTAGGATTGTATAACGCATGTTTACACCTCATTAGTCATTTTCATGTTTTTTCGCACGTTTTTGAGTATAATACTTCTGTGCTTCTTGAATTTCATCTTTTATCTCGGACATTTCTTCGTCTAATAAGTAAGCCGCTTCTGCCGCTCTTTCTAAACGATGCTGTATCTCATCTGGATAATCTCCATCATATTTATAACGCAATGTATGTTCTATGGTTGACCAGAAATTCATAGCCAATGTTCTAATCTGAATTTCAGCTAGAATAGATTTCTGTCCATTTAATGTTTCAATAGGATATTCAATAATCACATGATATGAACGATAGCCACTTGGTTTGGTATTGCGAATATAGTCTCTTTCTTCAACAACACTAAAATCCTTACGTTGACGTAATATATTAACTACGACATCTATATCATCAACAAATTGGCACATAATTCTGAGTCCAGCTATGTCATACATTTCTTCTCTTAATCTATCAAATGGAATTTCCCTTTTGTTTGCTTTATCTATAATACTTGAAATAGGTTTAACGCGGCCTGTTACGAATTCAATGGGAGAACTGTGTTCACTAATCTCATATTGTTTACGTAATCCTTTTAATTTTACTTTTAATTCATTAACAGCCTGTTTGTAGGGTGTTAAAAATTGATCCCACTGGTTCATATTACTTCACTCCGCTTCATTCTAGTTCAAAAGTTTTTTCAACAGCAGAAACAAACTCCTTACCATAGTTATTATTGCCTTCAATATTGTCTAATATGTAATCTAATTCCTCTTGGAAATGTTTAAGTTCTAACTCATCGTTTACAATGAGTTTCTTCCCTTTGTTTTCATGTAACATCGACCATGTTTCTTCTACAAAGATTAAATACGAATAGGATTGACCATCATCTAAGATGTATGCAAATCCATAATTATCACTATCAACAAGCATTTGTCCTACTTCTTCTAATCCTTCAATCGAATCTTCTGAATAACAGTAAATTGTATCGTCTTTCACTTTGATTTCATTTATATATATACGCATGCTTGCCCCTCCTTATTCCATATTAGTTTAACATAATTTATGCTTACATCACACGTATGTAGCCGAATATTGTCACATTATTATATGTATTTGAATTTTTTTAGATATATTATTATTCTAATTTCAATTTTAAATAATGTTTGTCTTTTCAAAACATTGTCTTACTTTAAAACAAGAGCCAATTCAGTCATACTAATAGTAAATCAAACAATGATGCAGAGGAGTTACAATGAATGGCAACTAATAATGAAATTGAATTTAAACAAATACTTAGTGAATCAACATATAATAATATTAAAGATCAATATTTCAAGGATAAATCACCTTTCAAACAGATCAATTACTATATAGATACTGCCGATTTCAAACTCAAAGATCACTATTCTGCTTTAAGAATTCGAGTCAAAGACAATACTTATGAGATGACGCTCAAAGTACCTGCAGAGGTAGGTTTAACGGAATACAATTTTAATGTCCCTCTTGAACCTGAAATTGACAAAATGGTTTATCACAATCAATTGCCTGTCGAGATTAGACAAATTTTAGTGGATGACTTTGATGTTCAAGATGGTACATTAGTGATATTAGGCGCTTTAACTACATATAGAATGGAGACATCTTATCAAAATGAACTTCTTGTGTTAGACAAAAGTGAATATCTCGGCACTGAAGATTACGAGCTAGAATTCGAAGTACATGATTATGAAGAGGGTTTACAAAAGTTTTATGACTTACTGAAATCATTTCAAATGACCCACGAGAAGCCTTTAAACAAAGTCCAACGTTTCTTTAATAGAAAAGCTAATTTAGCGTAACAACAACAACGGAAGCTATAATGCAAATTACTTTCAAATGTAAAAATTCATGTTATATTAGATATATATTAATGAAATACGGTGATATTATGCCTAAAACACCATATGACATCATTGGGCAAGATGCACTATATCAAATGATTGATCATTTTTATCAATTAGTAGAAAAAGACGATAGAATTAATCATTTATTCCCTGGTGATTTTATAGAAACGAGTAGAAAACAAAAACAATTTTTAACTCAGTTTTTAGGAGGCCCTGATTTATATACACAGGAACATGGACATCCCATGTTGAAAAGACGACATATGGAATTTACGATTACTGAATATGAGCGCGATGCTTGGTTAGAAAATATGTCTATAGCAATTAATCATGCTAACTTCCCTGCTGGGGTTGGTGACTATTTATTTGAAAGATTGCGACTAACAGCTAATCATATGGTGAATTCCGAAAAATAATTGTAGGTGAAAAGACATGGCTGAAGAGTTAAGAGTAATGGAGAATAAGAGTCGTGAAGATGCAAATACTGATCTATCACCTGTATGCAAAATAGAAATTTACTCTTTTTTCGATCCTTTTAGTAAAGATTGTTTCAAAATATCGGCAATCTTATCAAAACTAAGAATTGAATATAATCAATATATACGTGTTAGACATATTCTTAATCCTTCATTAAAAGTTTTAACAAAATGCCAAGCACAAAGCACCTCTGATTTCGATAATATTGCACTCGCATACAAAGCGGCCGAATTACAAGGCCGTTTAAGAGCAGAACGATTTATACATTTAATGCAAAATGAAATTATACCTAAGCGCGATATTATCACCGAAGAAATGATATGTGATTGTGTAAAAAATGCTGGAATTGATTATGATGTGTTTAAAGAAGACTTACAGAAAAGTAAACTAACAGAAAGTTTAAAAGTTGACTTGCATATAGCACGTGAAATGGAAATAGAACAGTCTCCATCCCTCGTATTCTTCAGTGAAGACGTGCATGAAGAAGGGTTAAAAGTTGAAGGGCTTTATCCATATCACATATACACATACATCATCAATGAACTTATGGGAACGCCAATCGAAAAGAGTTTGCCACCGAAGTTAGAAACATATATACAACAGAAGCAACTTGTGACAATGGAAGAGTTACTCACAATATATGAGTGGCCTGAAAAATTATTAAATAAAGAATTGAAAAAACTCATGCTTCAACAGAAAGTGGAAAAATTAAATTATCCTGACGGCAAGTTTTGGAAATCTAAAATGCCTAAATGTTGAAATTCTATCTTGGCTCTATCAATATTTAAAAATCAGCGCAACAGATTATTTGATATCTGTTGCGCTGATTTTTTGTTTATTCATAATTTGAATAATTTATGTATATTGCCTACTACCTATTTTAAGACAAATAAAAAAACGCCGTGTCTGATTACACGACGCTAAACAAAGGGGATGGGAGAAATTTTTCACTTCAAACAAAGGGGTATGTTTGTTATGTGATTAATTTCATGTTCATAATATAACACGACGTATAGCCCATTTCAACCTTTGAGTTTGATTAAATTTAAATTGTCACAATCTGTTCATAATGTAAGCGAATTCAATCATATTAAGCTTTCATAAGTTTTTCAAAAGCATCTAATTTTTGTTCAAATACTTCACAAGCTTGCTCAATTGGTTCAGGTGATGTCATATCTACACCTGCATTTTTTAAGATTTCAATTGGATAATTTGAGCTACCTTTTTTCAAGAATTCATTAATATATCTTTCAACAGCTGGTTGTCCCTCTGTTAAGATTTGGTGACTTAAACTTTGTGCAGCACTATAACCTGTTGCGTATTGATATACATAATAATTCATATAGAAGTGAGGAATTCGTGACCATTCTTTACTAATGTCTTCATCTGTTTCAACTGCATCTCCAAAATATTGTTTATTCAGTTTGGCATACTCTTCATTCATACGAGTTGGAGTTAATGGTTCCCCTGCTTCTTCTATTTGATGAATTTTATGTTCGAATTCTGCAAACATGGTTTGACGGAATAATGTCGCTCTAAAGCGTTCGAGTTCTTGATTCAATAATAATAAACGTTTGTCGTCATCTAAATGTTTATCCATATAATCGCTTAATAAAGCTTCATTACATGTAGATGCTACTTCAGCTACAAATATTGTATAGTCACTTAGATTGGATGGTTGATTTTGACGACTGAAATAACTATGTGCTGAGTGACCAAATTCATGAACTAAAGTATATAAATCTGAAACTGTATCTGACCAATTTAATAAGATGAATGGATTTGTTAAATGTGCACCAGATGAATATCCACCAGATCGTTTACCTTTGTTTTCATAAACATCAACCCAGCGATTATCCAATCCTTCTTTAACCACATTTAAATACTCTTCACCCATTGGTTCAAGTGCTTTTAACATCCATGATTTAGCTTCTTCATAAGGCATTTCAAATTTAACGTCTTTCACTAATGGTGTATATAAATCATACATTTTTAAGTCATCGATGCCTAACAACTCTTGTCTTAAACGCGTATATCTATGAAGTAAAGGTAAATATTTGTGAACAGTTTTCACTAGGTTATCATAGACTTCTTCTGGAATATGATTATTACTCAAAGCTTTTTCACGAGCAGATTTATAGTGATGTGTACGCGCGTTAAATACATTTTTCTTCACTTCACCTGCTAATGTCGCGCCTAACGTATTGTTATGAGAACCATAAGCTTTATATACATTTCTAAATGCAGATTCTCTTAAAACACGATCATCTGATTCTAGATATTTGATAAACGTACCTTGTGTTAATGGATGTGCTTTACCATCTTTATCTATAGCATCTTCAAATTCTAAATCTGCATTACTGAACATACCGTATACATTTGAAGGCGTAGATAATGCATCTTGTGCTTCAGTCAATAATTTTTCAGTATCAGCATCTAGTATATGTGGGCGCTTTTCATTGATGAGTTGTAGATCAAATTCATATTGTTTTAATTTATCGTTTGATTGAATAAACGTTTGAATTGTCTTTTCATCAAGTTGTAAAATTTCTGGTACTAAAAAGCTCCATGCTGAACTAAATTTAATAATTAATTGATGTGCACGTGCTTCCATTCCTGTGTATTGATCATTGGCAGTATCTTGGTCTTGTTTTAAGTGGGCATAGACATATACCTTTTCTAATTTGGTGCCTATTTCATCTTCTAATGCTAATGCTTGATATAAAGTATCTGCACTATCTCCTAGGTGACCTTTAAACTGTTCTTCTTTACCGATGTCATTTTCGACATCTTTAAATGCCGCTTCAAATGCATCATCACTTGGGAATATCGTTGTTAAATCCCATGTATATTCAGGATATTTACGTTCCTGTTCTTCTCTAGATAATTGTTGACTCATCATGTAAACCTCCTCGAAATAATCAATAACTTAATTTTCTCATTTTAATAGATAATTTGCACGTCATTACAATTCGATTTTCGTGCATTTTGATACTGTTCTATTATTTTATTTAACAGAATTGATTTGCTGTAATGATGATATGCAAAATGTCGTAACTTAATCACAGTATCTATGTTCTGACACGTCAATTCGTCACGTAGTTCTAAAAGTCGAAATTGTAGTTGCCATTCAATTGGATGTGTTTTGATAAAGATTTGTAATGGGATAATGATACCAAACTGTTGAATGACATGTTTGTCATTAAGTCGCAATTGATACATAGCACTTAAAGTGGGTTCTAATACCGAATTCTTACGACGACAGTATTGTATATATCGAGTTATCAAGCTTTCATCTAACTTATAATATGCCATATTGTTATGTCTTTTTTCCGTCAGTATTGTTGCCACATCTTCAACAATGGTCCTTGTTGCACGAAATTGTCTCCCTCCAATATTTTGGATATTTGAATATCTAATTAATTGGCAACACTTTTCTTGCCATGTGTACAAAGACCTATGAATCGCATTTATAAAACTGGCTTGCTGGTTATTTAATGTTAATTTACCGTTTCTGTATTTGATATCTTCGATAATCCAAACTGGTCTAAGTCCGACACTCATTAGCCCTACGGTACGCTTTTGAATTTCAGACAAAGGAATGGAAGAAAATTGTACTTCAATCGCAAATGATGAATTAACTACGATGTCAGGGAACTGTTGTATATTTTCATAATATGGTTCAATTTCAACATTATAGTTCACCCTTTTAAACATTGCGGCAATTTTGTATTTAGTTTGATAATGTAATGCACTTTCCCCTTTTGAACGCCATAGCTTACATGGATCCATATGCGCAAAATGCGCTTTTACTTTCGCCCCATTTTTTAAAATTACTTTCGTTCTACAATGTGGACAGTAATAGTTCCTATTCTTTATTGCTTGTTTTGCTAACACATATTCATGATTTTCATTTATAGCTACTAACATCAGTTCACCTCATATATTTCAACGAAGCAAACCCTCAATTTACTTGTGTCAATTATCGTTTCCTTAAATATAAAAAAACGAGACATCAATATGTCTCGTTAAAATCACTCTATTATCATTATTCAACTGCATCAGTAAAGTAACGACGCACTTGTGAAGTAACGTTATGGCTCATAATAATCTTACCATAATCATTTAAATATACTTCTGTTTTATCAGTTGGGTATGCAAATTCTAATAATTGACTATAGCTATCGTTAATTGTCTCTTGATCGACCGTGTCATCAAAATGAATAGCATAGTAATATTGTGAGTCAACCATATAAAGTAAATCTTCAAACTCATCAGCACTTTGATTATTGTGATATGCATAATTAATGACTTGTTCTAAGTCTTCAATTTTTACAATCACTGTACGAATATTGGCTTGTTTACGTTGTCTTTGAGATTGCTCTTGTTGCGCTTTCTTTTGTTGATTACGTTGTTCAAATATATTTTCGATATTATCTTCGCTTTCAAGTGTTTGAGCTAAAAGTTCATTTACTTGGTCATCAAATTGATCAAAATTACCATCTTCGGCCATATTCATGGCGTCTTCATTTTTAGACTTAGAAATAGTCACTTCCACACCTTTTTCAAAGGCATGTACTTGAATCCATAATGGTCCTTCAACGACAAAATCTTCTTCTTCATTAATTTCATCCATCATTGACCAGAAGAATTCTTCACCGCGTTTGCGGTTAGTCCATAAATCTTCACGACTAAAACCACGTGCTTCTATGTCGCTATATGTTATAAACAATTTAACTGTTGTATCATCAACGCGTTCTATTCTCATATCATCTCACTCCTTACAGTCGATGAATAGTAACCATATTGTATTAGAACGTGACTCAAATTACAATCTATTTGTTTGATTAAATTTAACTATTCTTAAGATGGCTTCTTATATTAACATATTCCCTATTTTAATGCTAAAAAACAGCGCATTTATTCTCGATTTACTTTTTAAAGCATACACAAAAGACAACACCATTTAACAATAGTGTTGTCTTAATATCTTTTAGTAAAGTGATAAAATCACATAGTTATTAAAGTTATTAGTCAACCAAACGTTGAGCTTCTTGTAATTGGAACGTACGGACTTTTCTTGGTAAGAAACGTCTGATTTCATCCTCGTTATAACCTACTTGTAAACGTTTATCATCTAAAATGATTGGGCGACGTAATAAACCTGGGTTATCTTGAATAATTGAATATAAATCTTGTAATGGTAAAGAATCAATATCAACATTCAATTTTTGGTATGTTTTAGAACGAGTTGAAATAATTTCATCAGTTCCGTCTTCAGTCATTTTTAATATTAATTTAATTTCATCGATTGTTAAATGTTCAGAAAAAATGTTACGCTCCGTATATGGAATGTCATGTTCTTGTAACCATGCTTTCGCTTTACGGCAAGATGTGCAACTTGGTGAAGTAAATAATGTTACCATACATCTCACTCTCCTATAAATGGATTCATTCATTAATTTTAAATTAGTTATAGATTAAAGAAATGATTATTATTTGCTTTCTTAACCTTACAATATATATTATAACCATCTAACATTAAAATTAAATGAGAAAATCCTAATTTTTCTGAGAAATCTTGAAATTATTCAAAATTATCTCACAAACTATTTAATACTTAGATATACATTCATTTTAACACAACTTACAATTTAAAGAAATACTGTTATAATGAGAGATAAATAATATTTGAGAAAGTAGGCATCTAATATGGAAACATTATTTTCAGGCATTCAACCAAGCGGTATACCAACAATTGGTAACTATATAGGTGCATTAAAACAATTTGAAGAAATACAAAATGATTATGATTGTTTCTTCTGTATTGTTGATCAACATGCAATCACTGTACCTCAAGACCGTTTGAAATTACGCAAACAAATTAGACAACTCGCAGCAATATATCTAGCTTCAGGTATTGATCCTGACAAATCTACCCTATTCATTCAATCTGAAGTACCTGCACATGTTCAAGCAGGATGGATGCTCACTACAATAGCTTCAATTGGTGAATTAGAACGTATGACACAATTTAAAGATAAAGCTCAAAAACGAACTGATGGCGTCCCAGCTGGATTACTTACTTATCCACCTTTAATGGCAGCTGATATAGTGATTTATAATACTAATATTGTTCCTGTTGGTGAAGATCAAAAACAACATATGGAATTAACACGTAATTTGGTAGATAGATTTAATAGTCGTTATAATGACGTATTAATTAAACCAGAAATCCGTATGCCAAAAGTGGGTGGTCGTGTGATGAGTTTACAAGACCCTACTAAAAAAATGAGTAAAAGTGATGATAATCAAAAGAACTTCATTTCATTATTAGACGAACCAAATGTAGCAGCTAAAAAAATTAAAAGTGCTGTTACTGATTCAGATGGTATTATTAAGTTTGACCGTGATAATAAACCAGGGGTTTCTAATTTACTTTCAATCTATTCTGGTTTAACTAACGAACCTATTAAAGAAATTGAAGCGAAATATGATGGTGAAGGTTACGGAAAATTCAAGGGTGATTTAGCAGAAATAGTTAAATCATTCCTAGTTGATTTCCAAGAAAAATACGACGCATTTTATAACTCTGATGAACTTGATGATATCCTAGATAAAGGTAGAGATAAGGCACATCAAGCCTCATTTAAAACATTGAAAAAAATGGAAAAAGCAATGGGTCTTGGTCGTAAAAGATAATTAATTCACTGCGCGAAAAAGCACTGAGGTTGTCATTCCTCAGTGCTTTTTAATTATATTATTTTTTCTTTTTACCAGTTTCTCTATCAATCGATTTATCGATATACACATCTTTTAATGTAGTATCAGGACCTACCTTATGGTACACCAATCCTTTTACTTGAGGATTGGTTAAATGAGCCTCACCTTTTTGGTAAATTGGTGCAACAGGTGCATCATTTAGCAAAATTCCTTCTGCTTTTTGAAGTGTTGCATTTCTTTCATCTTCATTCTGAAGCAATTTACCATTGGCATCTTTTATTAGCTTATCGTATTCTTTGTTACTCCAGTCAGTGTTGTTTTGTGGATTACCTGTTGTCATTGTTTGTAAAAATGCGGTTGGATCTGGATAATCTGGTACCCAGCCTGCATAAGAAGCTTCATAGTTATTTGCAAGTTCTAAATTGGTCTTTTGTTTAAATGGCAACTGTTTTACCTTCATTTGTACTCCTGGTAAATTTTTTTCTATCTGAGACTTAATATATTCCGCAGAAATTTTTTGAACAGGTGTATCTTGTACATTTAATGTAAACGTCACCTTCTTCTTACCTAGTTCTTTTTTTGCTTTTTTCCAATTTTCTTTAGCCTCTTTTTCGTTATATTTCAATGGAGAATTTATAGTGCTGGCGAAATCCTTACCTTCGGGTGTTTTAGAAGTTCCAAAAGCTGTAAAATTATTTGATGCTAAAGACCCATCATTAAATACAGATTTAACATATTGCTTTTTATTAATTGCTTTTGAAATCGCTAATCTTAAATGTTTATTTTTAAATTCAGGAACCTGCTTTTCATTCAATTTAATGAAGAACGTACCAGCTGTCAATCTTTTATTTAGTGCAACTGAGTTTTTATATTTATCCACTTGTTCAGCAGCTATTATTGCATCATCAACAGAATTGGTATCATACAAGGCAGCTCCAGCTTGGTTATCCTTAAGTACTTTATAATTTACACGACTAAGTTTAACATTATTTTTATCCCAATAGTCTTTATTCTTTACTAATTGGATTTTATCTTCAACTTGCCAATTCACTACTTTGAATGGTCCATTGTAAACTGCTTTATCAGCAGTAGTACCATATGCTTTGCCATATTTTTTAGCCACTTTTTCATTTTGAGGATTAAAAGTATTTAAGGCTAACAACTCATTGATGTATGGCACCGGTCTTTCCAATTTAACTTGTAGTTTATATTTATTTAGCGCTTTGATACCTAAATCCTTAACTGGCTTTTTACCGGCATTAACTTGATCCGCATTTTTTATATCACTCATAATATACGCAAATTCTGAACCAGTTTTAGGATCAACTACTTTTCTCCAGGCGAAAACAAAGTCGTTTGCAGTAACTGGGTCCCCATTACTCCATTTCGCGTCTTTTCTTAAATTAATAGTCAGTGTTTTACCATCCTTACTTTTCTTAGGAAATTTTGTTGCAACAGCTGGCTCTGCTTGATCACGTTTATCCATTGTATATAGCCCTTCAAATACTTGTCCCGCAACATCACTTGACACTGACTCAGTCATCAAGGTTGTATCTAATGTAGTCATATCTTGTGGTATAACTTTTCTAAATACTTGACCCTCATCTGAATATAAACTTTTACTGTTACTGCACCCTGATAAGGTGCTTAATGAAATGATAAAAATCGCAATCAGTGTTATCCATTTTCTCATACGTATCCCCCTCCCTTTAATTATCCTTCTGTATTAACATGCTGTTTTAATTTTTCTGCTTCCGCTTCAGTTGCAAAGACAAAGTGTTCTGGTCGAATCTCGTGCAATTGTCTATTTTGATCATCTGCATTGCTTGCTTCATATGTAATCCGTTTTCTTTGTCTTTCAACGTCTGGATCAGGTTGAGGAATCGCTGATAATAATGACTTCGTATAGTCATGTAAAGGATGATTATATATATCATCTGCAGGTCCGAGTTCAACAATTTTTCCAAAATGCATCACAGCTATTCTGTCAGAAATATATTTAACCATTGATAAATCATGGGCAATAAATAAGAACGTAATCCCTTTTTCTCTTTGTAGTCGTAACATTATATTGACGACTTGTGCTTGTATGGAAACGTCTAATGCTGAAATCGGCTCATCAGCAATGATAAATTCTGGTTCTACCGCTAATGCTCTTGCTATACCAATACGTTGACGTTGTCCACCTGAAAATTCATGAGGATAACGGTTCGCATGTTCTTTACTTAAGCCTACTGTTTCTAATGCATCATATACACGCTTTTTACGATTTCGTTTATCAGTAGCTAAATGATGAATATCTATACCTTCTCCAACAATGTCCATGACTTTTAGACGTGGGTTTAAAGACGCATAGGGATCTTGAAAGATCATTTGAATCTTCTTGTTGAATTTCAACATATCTTGGCGTTTACGAATATTATGTATATCCGTACCATCATAAATAATTTCTCCACTAGTAATATCATTTAATTTAATGATAGCTTTACCTGTAGTTGATTTACCACAACCTGATTCTCCAACTAAACCTAAAGTTTCACCTTTATAAATATCAAACGAAATATCTTCAATTGCTCTAACTTCGTTCTTTTTACCTTGGTTAAAATATTGCTTTAAATGTTTTACTTCTAATAATTTCGTTTTTTGTTTAATCATTAAACGCCACCCTCTCTACTTTGATGGGTTGTGCATAACGGTTAGGTAAAGTTTTTGAGCGTTTTTGAACCGCTAATGGTGGTTCAACTTTAGGCGCTCTTTCATCTAACAACCACGACTTAACAAAATGTGTAGGTGATACTTTAAACCATGGTGCTTCTTCTTTAAAATCAATATCTAATGCATACTGACTTCGTCTAGCAAATGCATCTCCAACTGGTGGATGTAATAAATCTGGTGGTGTCCCTGGAATCGCAATTAAATCTGTATCATTACTTGTTGTTAAATCCGGCATTGATGATAATAATCCCCAAGTATAAGGGTGTTTAGGACCATAGAAGATTTCATCAACATTACCTGTTTCAATCATTTGTCCGCCATACATAACAGCTACTCTATCAGCAATATTTGCTACAACACCTAGATCATGTGTAATAAAAATAATTGAAGTATTAATTTTCTGTTGAAGTTCCTTCATCAAATCTAATATTTGCGCTTGCATTGTTACATCAAGTGCTGTCGTCGGTTCGTCAGCGATTAATACTTTGGGTTCACATGCCAGTGCTGTTGCGATAACAATTCTTTGTCTTTGACCACCTGAAAATTGATGTGGGTATGCTTTAAAACGCTTTTCAGCATTTGGCAATCCAACTAGATTTAAAATTTCTAATGCGCGTTGTTTAGCTTCAGATTTACTCATATTTTTATGTTTAATTAATGGTTCCATAACTTGTTTGCCAATTTGCATCGTTGGGTTTAAAGAGGTCATTGGATCTTGGAATATCATTGAGATATCTCTACCGCGCAATTTGATTAATTCTTTTTCACTTTTATTTGCCAAATTTTCCCCTAAAAAGTTAATTTCTCCCTGTTTAATTCGAGCAGCATCCCCTTGGAATAGCTTCGTGATTGCTTTAGTCGTAACGGATTTGCCAGAACCTGATTCTCCAACAATTGCCAATGTTTCCCCTTTATTCAGGTAAAAGTCTACACCTCGGACAGCTTGAACTTCACCTGCAGAAATATCAAACGAAACATGCAAGTCATTGACCTCTAAAATTCTCTCTGCCATATACATGCCCCTCCTTTATTTACGCATCTTCGGATCGAATGCATCACGTAATCCATCACTAAATAGATAGAAGAATAAAATTAATAAACTTAAAATGATTGCTGGTATAAATAATTCGTGCGGGTGAATTAATAACATTGCACGTCCATCATTGACGAGTGATCCTAATGATGTTTGTGGTGCTGGTACACCAATACCAATAAAGCTTAAAAACGCTTCGAAGAAAATAGCACTTGGTACAGTAAACATAGATGTAACAACAATTGCACCTAATGTATTAGGCAAAATATGTTTGAATATAAGTTTGAATTTAGATGCACCTAAAGTTTGAGAAGCAAGTACAAACTCTTGGTTCTTTAATTTTAAGAATTCACCTCTAACAACACGACTCATACCTAACCAACCTGTGATGGACATCGCTAAAATAATAGTCCAAATCGAAGGTTCAAAGATCAATACAAAGAGAATAACGACGATTAGATTAGGAATCGACGCAATAACTTCTAGGATTCTTTGCATGACATTATCAATTCGACCACCAAAGAAGCCTGATATAGCACCATAAGTCACACCAATAAAGATATCTAATATTGCTGCAACAATACCAATGAATAATGAAATCTGTGTTCCTTTCCATGTTCTTGTCCACAAATCACGACCTAATTGATCTGTCCCAAACCAATAATTTTCATTAGCATGTGCTTCTTTATAGGCATCTTTGCCATCTGTTCCCTTACCATCAAATGGTAAAAATGACACTTTATCTAATACTGGTATTTTCGCTGGTAAATTTCGATGTTCAACATTTTGTTCTGCATAATCTCTGTTATTCATTAGAGGTCCAATAAAGGCGAATAACACAATTAAAATCAGTCCAATCATACCAACAACAGCTAGTTTATTACTTTTTAATTGCGCCCACGCATCTTGCCAGAAGTTTTTACTTTCACGTTGTAACTCTGGCTCTTGATTTAAATCTAATTCTCTTAATACAAAATCCGTAGAAACTGCCCCTTCAGAGGTATGTGACATTGCTGCATTTGAGTAATCTTTATCCATTCTTTTATCTGTCATTACTTTTTACCTCCTTGAACACGAATTCTAGGATCGATAATGCCGTATAAGATATCTACGATAAAAATAGATACGATAAATAATGTACTAAATAAAATCGTTGTCGCCATGATGACAGAGAAATCATTTGTAGTAATCGAACGTACGAATTGATCCCCTAATCCAGGTACTCCGAAGATATTCTCAATGGTAAGTGTCCCAGTTAAAATACCTGCTAACATTGGAACTAATATCGTAATGATGGGTATCAAAGCGTTTCTTAACGCATGACCGAACAACACTCTCATCGTTGAATTACCTTTTGCTCGTGCTAATAAAATATAATCTGAACTTAATACTTCAATCATCTCAGCTCGTATGTATCGGGCAACTGTTGCTAATACTACTGCAGATAAAGCGAGTGAAGGTAACACTGCTGTAGAAAATCCTTCCCAACCTGCAACTGGGAACCATCTTAAACGTACTGCAAACACATATTGTAATAATACAGCTAATACGAAAGATGGTACTGACACTGCAACAACTGAAATCACAGTCGTCGTGTAATCCACCCATGTATTTTGTTTTGTAGCTGCAGCAATTCCTAAAATGAGTCCAACGATAATACCAATAATCATTGCCGTTAATCCCATTTCAAATGATGGTATTAATCTTGGCTTAATCAATTCCCAAACCGGTTGATTATGATATTGGAATGAATAACCAAAATCGCCTGTCACAACATTTTTTAGATAGTGTACGTACTGCACTGCGACGGGGTCATTCAACCCATATTTCTCATTTAATATCGCTTTTTGATCAGCATTTAATTTTGCATCATTAAATGGTGATCCTGGCATCATTTTCATCAAGAAAAATGTGATTGTAATAATGATGAATAATGATAAAAACATATAACCTAATCTTTTAAGGATGTATTTTCTCATCTAATCCCCCCATTTATTTTTCACAATTGACAATCCCTTCAAAATATTCAGAATACTTTATTAGTATTATATCTGTAACTTACATGTAAAATCAATATAGTTTTGCGTTAATGCAATAAAGCAAGCAATTTATAAAATAGAATTTTTTTGTTTTCAGAATAAGTTGATTCATGTAAACTAAAACCAATACGATACGGAGTGATGTTATTGAAATTAATTAAATCTTATCTCTATCCATTACTAATAACTCTATTCATTTCTTTTATTTTTTGGCTATGGACCAAACATACATGGGTCGAGTACATCAATGTCTTATTTTATGTTTCATTAGTGTTTTTCATCATATTGTTTATTATTTTATTAGTTCAAGAAGGTATCTTCGATGTAACAAGCTATGGATTTAGACGTTTAAAATATCAACTTTCCTCTACTTCAAGAAAACGTAGCATGGAAGATGATAGCTTTTTAAATCCTCAACACGTCAAAAAAGAACACTACATGATTTCCTCATGGGTGTTCCCTAACCTGCTTATACATTTCGTTTTAGTTTTAATCACAATAATTATTTCATTCAATATGTAAAAAAGCGCAAGTGCGATGTAATTCACACTTGCGCTTTATATTTATTAATCTTCAAATTTTTTGAATATCAATACTGCATTATGTCCGCCGAATCCTAAACTATTACTCATTGCATGTGTAATGTCTAAGTCTTGCGCTTCATTCGGAACATAATCTATATCACATTCTGGGTCTGGTGTTTCAGCGTGAATCGTTGGTGCAATTTTAGAATCTCTAATTGAAAGTGCAGAGAAGATTGCCTCAATACCACCAGTAGCACCTAATAAATGACCAGTCATTGATTTAGTAGAACTTACTTTTAAATTATTGACTGCATCGCCAAATGTATTCTTAATGGCTTGTACTTCATATAAATCACCTACTGGTGTACTTGTACCGTGCGCATTTAAATATTGAATATCTTTTGCTTCAATACCTGCATCATCTAATGCAGCTTGCATTGCTCTAGAACCACCTTCACCTTCTGGTGCTGGTGCAGTAATATGATAAGCATCGCCTGTTGTACCGTAACCAACAATTTCAGCATAAATTTTGGCACCACGTGCTTTTGCAGATTCTAGTGATTCTACTACCACAATACCTGCACCTTCACCCATAACAAATCCATCTCTACCTTCTTGGAATGGACGACATGCCGTTTCTTTGTCATTATTTGTAGATAATGCACGACTTGCACTAAATCCTGCAATAGCCATATGAGAAATTGGTGCTTCAGTACCACCAGTAATCATTGCATCTGCATCACCACGTTGGATAATCTTAAATGCTTCACCAATTGAGTTAGTACCTGTTGCACATGCTGTAACAGTTGAACCACTTGGTCCTTTAGCACCTAAATCAATAGATACTTGGCCTGTAGCCATATCAGGAATTAACATTGGTACAAAGAATGGGCTGACACGTCTTGGTCCACGTTCTACCAATTGTGTATGCGCCGTTTCAAATGTTTCCATACCACCAATACCAGAACCAATCCACACACCAATACGGTTAGCATTAGCTTTGATATCTAATTGAGAATCTTTGACCGCTTCTCTAGCCGCTACAACAGCATATTGAGTAAATCTATCCATACGGCGTGCTTCTTTTTTATCGATGTGGTCTTCGATATTAAAATCTTTTAATTCACCAGCAAGATGCACATTATAATTTTCAGTATCAATTCGTGTGATAGTATCGATACCATTAACTCCTTTTAATGCATTCTGCCATGTTGTTTCAGCATCGTTACCGATTGGAGATAAGGCTCCGATACCTGTAATAACAACTCTATTATTTTCACTCATTAGTTATCCTCCTATTTTCCCCATTTGATAACGATTGCGCCCCAAGTCAGGCCTCCGCCGAAACCTACTAAGACAAGAGTATCGTCATCTTTAATTTTACCGTTTTCTAGCTCTTGATTGATACTTAATGGTATTGATGCAGCAGATGTATTGCCGTATTTATTTACAGATACGCTCATTTTTTCTGGTTCAATACCTAAGCGTAAACGAGCTGATTCCATAATTCTTATATTAGCTTGATGAGGAACAAATAAATCGATATCATCAGAAGTTAAACCTGCTTTTTCAACAACGCGTGTTGACGCATCGCCCATAATTCTAACTGCAAATTTAAATACTTCTCGTCCATTCATTTTTAATTTACCAGTTTCTTTATCTAAATATAAGTATTTGCCACCGCTTCCATCCGATCCCATTTCGTAACTAATAATACCACGACCTTCTGATACTTCGCCAATGACAACTGCGCCAGCACCGTCACCGAATAAAACGGCCGTAGATCGATCTGTTAAGTCAGTGATCTTAGATAATTTATCAGCACCGACAACTAAAATATTATGATAATCTCCAGATTGAATATATTGTTTAGCTGTAATCATTGAATACATAAATCCAGAACATGCTGCAAGTTGATCCATTGTAGGCACTTTACCAGTACCTAAACGTTCTTGTAATATATTCGCTACACTTGGAAAAGGCATATCTCCAGTAGCTGTCGCCACAATAATCATATCTATATCTTCTGGTTGAATACCAGCATCTTTAATTGCTTTAACACTTGCTTCATAAGCTAAATCTGAAGTATCTTGATCTTCATTTGCCCAATGTCTTTCTTTGATTCCTGTCATTTTAGAAATCCATTCATCTGACGTTTCTAAAAATTGTTCAAAATAGGCATTGTCTACTATATTTTCTGGAGCATAAGCTCCGAAACCTTTAATACCCACATCCATGGTTGTACACCTTCTTAATAAATTTTTAATACCAGGTATTAATTTAACATATTACTGTTTTTAAACTCAAGCATATCACTTTTATTTATCATTTAAATGATAAACAAAATAAAGTACCGATTCTATTATGATAACCTATATTTGCATTTGTTTAATACAAATCAAATCATATCTCTGAAATTAATGATTATTTTAATAATGATATCATATATCGTTAATGTGATTATATATCTTACTACATTCTGATTCGCTCTATACAAACATGTATTTTTCTATTAAAATAAAGGTATATATTATATTGGAGGTCACATACAATGAAATACCTCATGACATTTATTTGGGCATTAGTCTTATTACAAATGGTCAATTTCGTATTGAATAGTTTAAATGGTGGCGGTGCGTTAAACGTCGTATCTCCAATCATCATGGCTGTTATCTTTACTGTAGCAGTTGCTATCTTAGCTGCTACAATAAGTCCAAAAAGTACGTCAGAACAATACGAATAATAAAAATTAAACAAATGGTCATCTCTAGTAACAGATAGGACATTTGTTATTAATTACAAAAAGCTGGTAGCGAACTTTAATATAGTCGCTACCAGCTTTCATTTGTTTATACTTTAATACAAACAACAGGCTAGAATTGCTCTTCTAGCCTGTTGTTCTTTATGAATTAACACGATTATTCTGGTTTAGTCACGTCAAATGTTAATTCGTTATCATTATTAAGATCTACATTTATTTTAGTACCTTCTGGTAAGTTTTCTTTAATCATCATACGAGCTAATGGTGTCTCAATTTGTCTTTGTACAAATCGTTTTAATGGACGTGCACCAAATTGAGGTTCATAAGCTTCTTCACCTAACCATTTTTTCGCTTCGTCAGTTACTTCAATGGAAATTCTTTGATCAACTAATCTCATATTCAATTGACCTAATATTTTATCGACAATCATACTCATATCGTTTACTGATAATGGTTTGAATAACACAATATCATCCATACGGTTTAAAATTTCAGGTTTGAAGTAAGCATGTAAACTATCCATGACTGCTTTTTCAGTTGATTCACTAATATCTCCTGTTTCTGAAACTTGTTCTAATAGTACTTGTGAACCGATATTACTAGTCATGATAATAATTGTATTTTTAAAGTCCACGCTTCTACCTTTAGAATCAGTCAATCGACCTTCATCTAATATTTGAAGTAATACGTTGAACACATCGCTATGTGCTTTCTCTACTTCATCAAGTAAGATAACTGAATAAGGATTACGTCTTACTGCTTCAGTTAATTGACCACCTTCATCATGGCCTACATAGCCTGGAGGGGCACCAATTAATCTAGACACTGCATGTTTCTCCATGTACTCACTCATGTCAATGCGTATCATATGTTTTTCAGAGTCGAATAGTGATGCTGCTAATGATTTAGCTAATTCTGTTTTACCTACACCTGTAGGTCCTAAGAATAGGAAACTACCGATAGGTCTATTCGGATCTTTAATACCTGCTCTTGCACGTACAACTGCGTCTGATACTAAGTCTACAGCTTTATCTTGTCCAACCACACGTTTATGAAGAATGTCACCTAAGTGAAGTAATTTTTCTCTTTCTGTTTCAACTAATTTAGAAACTGGTATACCAGTCCATTGACTAACGATATCACCAATTTCTTCATCAGATACAATTTCACGAATCATTCTATCATTATCTTCGCCTTGTTCATCTTGGAAAACATCTTCTAATTCTTTTAATTCTTTTTCTAATTGAGGTATTTTACCATATTGTAATTCTGCTGCTTTTTCAAGATTATTATTAGTTTGTGCATCTTCTAATGCTTTTCTACTTTCATCTAATTCTGCTCGTTTTTCTTGTAGTTTCGCAATTTTTTCTTTTTCTTGTTCTACACGTGATTGTAATGACGCTTGTTTTTCTTTTTCATTTGAAAGTTCTTCTTGAAGTTCTTCTAAACGTTGTTTACTAGCATTGTCAGATTCATTTTTCAATGCACTTTCTTCAATTTCTAATTGCATTACACGTCGGTTCACTTGGTCTAATTCAGTCGGATTTGATCCCATTTCCGTACGAATCGTTGCACATGCTTGGTCAACCAAGTCAATAGCCTTATCTGGTAAGAATCTATCAGTAATATATCTGTCGGAAAGTTCTGCTGCTGCAACTAATGCACGGTCTTGAATACGTACACCATGATACACTTCATAGCGTTCTTTTAAACCACGTAGAATGGATATTGTGTCTTCTACATCTGGTTCACTGACACCCACTTTTTGGAAACGACGTTCTAAAGCTGAATCTTTTTCAATATATTCTCTATATTCATTTAATGTTGTAGCACCAATACAATGTAATTCACCACGTGCTAACATTGGTTTTAACATATTTCCTGCATCCATTGCACCATCCGTTTTACCAGCGCCTACTAACATATGAATTTCATCTATAAATAATATAATTCTACCATCAGATTCCTTAACTTCTTTAAGTACTGCTTTTAAGCGCTCTTCGAATTCACCTCTAAATTTAGCACCTGCAACTAATGCACTTAAATCAAGTTCGAAAATGGTTTTATCTAATAATGATTCAGGTACGTCCTTTTTAACAATACGTTGTGCTAATCCTTCAACAATCGCCGTTTTACCAACACCTGGTTCACCAATCAATACAGGATTATTTTTTGTTTTACGACTTAATATACGTATTGTATTACGAATTTCTTCATCACGGCCAATGACCGGATCCATTTTACCTTGACGTACTTCTTCTACTAAGTCACGTCCATATTTTTCTAATGCTTCATAATTTACTTCTGGGTTCTGACTAGTCACATGATTTCCCCCTCTTATTTTATTTATTATTTCTTTAACCACTTCAGTTTTATTACCTATAAAGTTTTGTGTAGTTTGATCAATATCCATCGCTGCACGAAGCACATGCTCCATTGAAATAAATTCATCATCATATTCGTTCATATATGTTTCAGATTTATTCATCAATTCATTCGCTTTTGCACTTATATATTGACCATACTGTACATTATCTCCTTGTACAGTTGGATAAGCTTTTAATTTATTATCATAAGCTTTTTCTAGTTCTTCTACATCAATATTTGCACGTTCTAGAACACTCTTAATTAAACTTTCATTTTCATTTAATGTCGCTTTTAAAATTGCTTCAATTTCGATATTTTGTAATTCAAATTCTTTACTATACTCAATGGCTCTTTGTAATGAACCTTGTATAGCATATGTCATTTTATTGATATCCAATTGTATTCACCTCTATCATTTTAGAGTCGGTCAAAGGTAAAAATTTTCGATTTGACTTTGACTTTCTTTGACCTTAACTACATTATAGTCCCCTTCTAATAAATTATCAACAACTTAAGCTTGTTTTTTGTAATATTTTTTAGGTTTATTTTTAATATCAAATGTGATGAATCAAACCTTTTATTATTCTATTTCCCAATAATTCAAACAACAAACAAAGTATTAATAACTTCATTTAACCGCATCAAACGGTTTTGTTAAATGATACAAAATAACCCGAGATATCTAGTATCTCGGGTTTTTATTATGAATTTATTCACCATTCAATATATTTTAGTAAAATCATACACGTATGATTAGTTTGATTTATTAATTTGTTGGATGATTATTTCTTTTTAATCTTACTTAAAATTTCATCTGTTAAGGCTTCTACACCACTATGTTCTAAATGTATGCCATCTGGCGCAAAGTACTCTGTATGTCCTTCTGACCTTTTGTACCAATCGATTAATGTTACATTACTTTTTTCATTAGCTGCATCTGCCATAAGTTTATTGACATGATCCTCATAACCTCTTGGCACTCTGGTATTGACTAAATATACTTGCGCATCTCCAAATTTATTAATTAAATCATCAAGTTGCTTTTTATTAAAATCTCCATTAGTACCTAATTCTAAAATAACTTGGTCTGATTTTTTATTGTATTGTTTATAATTGGCTTCAACTAGTGGAATTGCTTGGTATAAGTTACGACCAACCTTACCATCAATTTTAGCTTTAGGTACTCTATCTTTAAAGTTTTCACCTATATCTACCATTACCGAATCTCCGATTAGCAATGGACTAATATCAGTATAAACATCTGTATCTCTATTACTTTTTTGGCCAATTTTATCTATTGGAATCATTCTTATTAAATATTTATCTTCTAAATCAGTATTGAATGAATTGGATTTTTGATCGATTTTATCTTTACCTAAACCATCAAAGGCACCACCCATAATAAATGCAAACGGAATGATGCATATTATAATTGCAATTGTTCTTATAAGCGCAGGTTTGTATTTACGTTTCAATGTGAATGCCTTTAAACCTTCTTTTCTAAATGGTGTTTCGATATATCTATATGAAGCTTCAGCGCATAACACTGTTAAAATAATATCCACAATGTAAACATAAAACGGAATTTGACCAGCAATAAAATGACTATGTACAAAACTTATAATAGGGAAATGCCATAAATATAAACTATATGAACGTTTACCGATATAAACAAACAATGGATTGCCTAATAACTTTGATACTAGTGTAGATGGATGAACAACACTTGCTATAATCAACAAAGTCATAGTAGAAATAATATAAAAACCGCCATCATATATCCAGTCGCTTTCATCTTGAACTGTAAAGAACAGCAAGATCAAAAAGGCCAGTCCAATGAATCCCACGCCATCAATTGCTCGTTGTAAAACTTTAGGTGGTTCGGCTTTAAGTTTAAATGGCGGCCATAAGAAAGCTAAAATCACACCTAATAATAATGTTTGGAGTCTCGTATCAGTTCCAAAATACACTCTTGAATGATTAAGATGAGGTTGTGAAATCACAATCATTAACATGAGTGATAATAATGAAATAATCCAAAAAATCAATGTAATATTTCGATATTTCTTTATAGTTTGCAATAGTGTAATTAAAACAACAGGGAAAAATAAATAAAATTGTTCCTCTATCGCTAACGACCATAGATGTTTTAATGGCATAAACGAGAACTGTTCAAAGTAGTTGACATCTTTAGCTATATACCACCAATTTGAAATATAGAATATAGCTGCTATAATATCATGTTTCACTCTAACTATATCTTCAGATTTGAATAGTAAAGTTGCTATTCCTACTACTAAAAGTAACGCTAATACTGCTGGTACCAGTCGTTTTAAACGACGTAACCAGAAATTCTTTAAATTAATAATGCCAGTTTCTTCATACTCTTTTAATAATAAACTTGTTATTAGATAACCTGAAATAACAAAAAATGTGTCAACGCCCAAAAAGCCGCCTGTCAACCATTGCTTGTTTAGATGGTAAATGATAATACCGATAACGGCTATCGCTCTTAATCCATCCAAACCAGGCATATATCTTAATCGCTTACCCCTAGTTTTAGTTCTTTTATATTCTTTTTCCATATTTCACTTTCTTCCCCATAGAATCATTTCGAATTTCGTTTAAGACATCTTACTAATTAATATGATTAATCAATACATCAATGTCATTCGAGTCTTAAGTTAAAAGAGATATGTATGTCTTATAAAATGTCTAAATCATCATTTTCAAAACAGATTAACTTTAATAGTCTGTAGAGTTGGACTAAGGTTACTCTACTGACAATTTATTCACAACTTAAATTTATTGTGTTCTAGTTACAATCAGTCTTAAATATTGTAATACAACCGTAATATAAATTCAATTTAAATACTAAATGAATACTATATTTTTATTGACGATTTGTTTTTCTGATAATTTTCCAAAGAATTTTTTTATATTTAGGAATAATCCGTCAGAGTATGACTTATATATGCATGGTCATACGCTTCAAAAATAAAAAAGAATGGCACATAGTATCCTATACACAATTCGTGCATTAAACTACATGACCATTCTTATTCTTTGTCATAAAGATTATCCAACGCCTAGTGCAATTTTTGCGTATCTAGACATCATGTCTTTATTCCATGGTGGACTCCATACAATGTTTACTTCAGTATCTTGAATTTCTGGAATCTCTGCTAAAACAGTTTTAATTTGTTCGATAATTTGCGGTCCTAAAGGACAACCCATAGAAGTTAATGTCATCTCAACAGTACAAAGTCCTTCATCATCCACATCAACTTTATATACTAAACCTAAATTAACAATATCAATGCCTAATTCAGGGTCGATTACCATTTCTAGAGCCCCTAGGATACTATCTTTTAACGCCTCTTCCATTAGTATCACCTCTCTATATTTATCTTTATACTAATATATCAAATATCCGACAAAACGCCAATAAAATGCTATGATACTACTACAATATATTACAACGACATAAGGAGATAGTTATGCAACCTTATTTAATTTGCTTAGACTTAGATGGAACTTTACTAAATGATAATAAAGAAATTTCTAATTATACGAAACAAGTGTTAACTGAATTACAACAACGCGGTCACTCCATTATGATAGCAACTGGACGCCCATACCGAGCGAGCCAAATTTATTATCATGAGTTAAATATGGATACACCAGTTGTGAACTTTAATGGTGCCTATGTACATCACCCTAAATCTGATGAGTTCAAAACAATACATGAAGTATTAGACATTGATATGTCAAAAAATATCATCGAAAAGCTACAACAATTTCAAGTGACTAATATCATTGCAGAAGTTAAAGATTATGTTTTTATCAATAATCATGATCCTCGTTTGTTTGAAGGTTTCTCTATGGGTAATCCTAGAATCCAAACTGGTAACTTACTTGAACAACTTAATGAAGCACCTACATCACTGTTAGTAGAAGCTGAAGAAAGTAAAATCCCAGAAATAAAAGATAAATTGACTCATTTTTATGCTGAAAATATAGAACATCGTCGTTGGGGCGCACCTTTCCCAGTGATAGAAATCGTTAAACGTGGTATTAATAAAGCGCGTGGTATTGAACAAGTCAGACAGTTTTTAAATATTGATCCACAACATATTATTGCTTTCGGTGACGAAGATAATGATATTGAAATGATTAAATATGCACAACATGGTATTGCTATGGATAATGGTTTACAAGAACTAAAGGATATAGCTGATGAAACTACATTTAGTAACAACGATGATGGTATTGGTAGATATTTAAATGACTTCTTTAATTTAAATATCCGATATTATTCATAGATCAGGATGTTAAATCAATCTGAGAAGGTCACATAGTCCTATCTCAGAATTTTTATGATATAGGGAGGTTGTCAAATGAGTAAAATTGTTGTAGTAGGTGCTGTTGCAGGTGGTGCAACTTGTGCAAGCCAAATTAGACGTTTAGATCAAAGTAGTGAGATTACTGTATTTGAAAAAGATAGAGATATGAGCTTTGCAAATTGTGCTTTACCATATTATTTAAGCGATACAATCACTGAAAGAGAAAAAGTTTTAGCGTATACACCTGAAGCCTTTTATGACAAAAAGCATATTAATGTAAAAACATATCATGAAGTCATAGCTATTAATGATACGCGTCAAACTGTTACTGTAAAAAATAGAACAACTGACGAAACATTTGAAGAATCCTATGATTACTTAATCCTTAGTCCTGGTTGCAGTGCCAATCGACTTAACTTTAATACTGATATGGCCTTTACTTTAAGGAATTTAGAAGATACTGATGCGATTAATGACTATATTGATACTCATAACGTTCATAAAGCACTTGTTGTAGGTGCCGGCTATATTTCGCTTGAAGTACTTGAAAATTTATATCAACGTGGGTTAGATATCACGCTCATTCATCGCTCCGAACAAGTCAATAAATTAATGGATCAAGATATGAATCAACCTATCTTTGATGAACTAGAAGAAAAACAAATTGAGTATCGTTTAAATGAAGAAATTACTGATATCAATGGTCATGAAGTCTCATTCAAATCTGGTAAAAAAGAACAATTTGATATCATCATTGAAGGTATTGGTACAAAACCTAATTCTGAATTTATTAAGTCATCTAATATCCAAATTGATGACAAGGGCTTTATACCAGTTAATGATTATTTCCAAACTAATATCCATAATATCTATGCATTAGGCGATGTCATCACATCCCATTATAGACATGTAGACTTAAAAGCTAATGTACCTCTCGCTTGGGGCGCCCATCGTGCTGCCAGTATAATTGCTGAACACCTTACAGGGAAAAGCAATATTAAATTTAAAGGCTATCTTGGTGCAAATATTGTAAAATTCTTTAATTATACATTTGCTAGTGTTGGCGTCAAACCTGATGAGTTATCTCAATTTAATTATAAAATGGTTGAAACGAAGCAAGGTGCACATGCAGGTTATTACCCAGGAAATACTCCCTTACATTTAAGAGTTTATTATGATAAAGAAACAAGAGTAATCATACGGGCAGCTGCAGTAGGTCAAGAAGGCGTGGATAAACGAATTGATGTTTTATCAATGGCGATGCAAAATAATATGACAGTTGACCAATTAACAGAATTTGAAGTTGCCTATGCACCACCATATAGTCATCCTAAAGATTTAATCAATATGATTGGTTACAAAGCACAATAAAAAAGTAAAAGAGGTCGAGACAAAAGCCCAAAAACTTTATGTCTCAACCTCCTATATTTTACATAAACATGGTTTATGACTTATTATCCTAAACCGAACATCTTACTGATTGGTCCCCATGGAAGAATAATACCGATTGCGATAGTTACGATAATTAATGCAATCGTCATCCAGAATAATTTATCACTATTTTCATGTTTCTTTCTCTTAGCAATTGAAACTTCCATCAATGCTAATACGCCTAAGCCACAAAGCATTTTCAATGTAAGTAACATATGATTGCCACCTTCACCTTGGCTTGCTGCTGCGAATTCTTTAATTAATTCCCAGAATCCAGAAATAAGCGCCAATACCATAAATAATCTTAGCAACATTTGTAAAGGTTTAAAATATGGTGATGCTCCTTGTACTTTTGAAATATTTAAGTATGTTGCAAAAAATAAAATGATTGCTAATACCCAACTTAAAATATGAACATGTAACAAGACAATGTCCCCCCACTAATTTATTTACTTTAATTATCATAACATAAAAGTAGTAGCTATCATTGAAGTTTAATACCTTCAAGATAGCTACTTTGTTATTTAACATTATACAATTCCATCAATTATTTTGAAATATATGTTGTTAAAGTACCGATATTATCAATTGTTACTTTTACTTCGTCGCCTGGTTGTAAAAATTGAGGTGGTTGCATACCTGCCCCCACTCCAGCTGGTGTACCAGTAGCAATAATGTCTCCTGGATGTAAAGCAACGTATTTAGAAATTTCTTCAATTAACTCGTCAATTTTTAAAATCATTTCACCAGAATTACCATCTTGACGGATTTCATTATTAACTTTAGTTACAATGTTAACATTTTCAGGAGTAGGAAGTTCATCCTTCGTAACGATATATGGTCCCATTGGGCAACCGCCAGTTAAACTTTTAGATAAAAATGCTTGGTCATGATTATTTTGTGCATTACGGTCTGTAATATCATTAATAATTGTATAACCATAAACATAGTCTAATGCTAGCGCTTTAGGGATTTTTTCTCCAGACTTACCAATGACAATACCTAATTCACCTTCATAGTCTAATTGATCTGTAATATCTTTATGATTAGGAATTGTGGCACTATCACCTGTTAATGATGACGCAGCTTTAGTAAATACGTATAAACGTTGTACTTCATGGTTCAATTCACTCGCATGGTCTTCATAGTTACGACCGAAAGCAATAACGTTATTCGGTGGTGTAACTGGAGGTAAAAACTCAATATCATTAAATGAAATTTTATAATCTTCAGCTTTACCGCTATCTTCTGCAGCAACAACTGCTTTACGTACTTGTTCTTGGAAATCTAACGTTTGGTTTTGTTGTAACCCTGCTAATAATGTTTTTGGATGAAAATCACTTTCCGCAAAATCAGCAAATACTAATGTTAAATCCCAAACAGCATCTTCACGTTTAACTTTAACACCGTATGAAGTTCTGTCATTATGCTTGAATGATAAAAATTTCATTCATAATCAACTCCTCATCTATATCTTAATACATATTATAACTATAATGACCACGAAATAACAAATATATAAGTAAGAAAATTAAGAAAGTTTCTACAGATTAATGATGATATTGCATTTGGATAGTCTTAAATCATTCATGGTTATCAATTTCTAACATGCCAAATTTAAAGAAATATAGATAACCTTTAACTTTGGTTTGAAGAATCGTTTCTAATGTGTTGCGATAATATTTCATCTGAATTTGATATTTATCTTTCAATTGTTGTCCAATTTCTTCATCTGTTAATCCTCTTCGACGATTAAAGGCATCTGTCTTATAATCTACAAAGTAATATTGACCTTCACTCACATAAATCAAGTCAATCATACCTTGAATAATCGATACACCTTCATCAACTAACTCTAACTGATCCACTCTAGCTTGATTGACTACAAATGGCAGTTCTCGGAAAACGCGATCAGCACATGCAATATTCATGTATAAATCACTTTGTATAAATGTCATAATCTCATTAAATCTTATATCCTCTTTAGCGTCTGATTCGATAATATTTCTTTCAACTAAAAGATCTATATATTCGTCTAACTCGGTTTCAGTTAATCTATCTTTTTTAAATGGCAAGTGCTGCATGACTGTGTGCATCAATGTTCCTACTTCATTCGCCTTACGTTTACCTTGTTGACTTAAAAACTTAGGTCTTTCGTATGTTGATACACCAATACGGTATTGACGCACTCGATCATAATTTGTACCACTTTCCTCTGTTTCTAATTGACGCTTCAATTCAGATACAGACTGCTTTGATGGTTTTTCAATATCCTTTTGATATGGATATTCAAATGTAAGTTTTTCTTTAATTTTAGCTTTGATGTCATCATTACCGCTTTGATAACGTTCAATATCTTCCACAGTTCTTATTTCACTTTCTGAAACTACGGTCTCTGTAGAAATATCTTCGAAGTTATCTACATATAAATTCACTCTCGGTTTAACATTGCTATCTAATTGTTCAATGTCTGATTCAAACTTTTGATCATTCGTAATACTTGAAGATTGATATTTAGCTAAAATACTATAAATCATAGTAAATGGTGTTGATGCAGTTAAACGTTCATTAACAGCAAGATGATTTCCTGAAATTGGTAACCTTTCTAATTTGCCCAACTCTTTTTCATCTTTTACTCTTCCTATTAGAATTAACTGCTCTTTGGCACGTGTTAATGCAACGTAAATTAAACGCATTTCCTCAGAAATCATTTCCTTCTCGTTAATTGCCTTGTAAGCAACTGAAGATAATGAAGGATACGCAATATCTTCATTAACATCGAAATAATCCATACCCAAACCATATTTCTGATTCAATACAACTTGTCTACTCAGATCATTTTTATTAAATCGTTTAGATAGTCCTGAATAAATGACAAATGGGAATTCCAATCCTTTACTACTATGAATGGTCATCATTCTAACCACATTATCATTCGGACCTACGATATTTTCTTCACCGAAATCCTTACCTCTATCAATCAACTCATCGATAAATCTAATGAATTGGTATAATCCTCGGAAACTTGAATTCTCAAATTCAATTGCTTTATTAAACAAGCCATAAAGATTTGCACGACGTCCTCTGCCACCTATGAGTCCACTAAAATATTGAATCACATAATGGTCGTTATAGAATTTATCAATTAATTGATAGACAGGGTAACGTTGACTATAATCTTGATAATGTTGAATATCAGCTAAAAATCGTTTTAACTTAGTTACTAATTTTTTATTAGCCTTATCATTGTTGATATATTGTTGAATAGATTGATAAAAATAATCATCATTCGGACTAAACACACGAATAGTAGCTAATTCATCTTCTGTAAACTGATAAATCACTGAACGCATTAATCCAACTAAATAAATGTCTTGTAAAGGATTATCCACTGTACGTAAAAACGATAAAATTAAACGTACCTCTGTTTGTTCAAAATATCCTTCCCTACTATTGACATGGAAAGGGATATCATTATCTTTAAATGCTTGTTGTAAATTACGTGCTTGGCCATAACTTCGTTCTAGAATAACGATATCTTTATATGTCGCTGGGTGATACGTATGAGTTTTCATATCATAAACTTTTCGATGCTCTAAGATATCTTTTACTTGTTCAACGATATAATTGGCCTCTTGCTCAGTACCAGTTAATTCACTATTTTCGGAGCTAGCTTCTACTAATGTACGTAATTCTACATTATGATCCACTTCATCAAATGGTGCGCCATAATACAATTGTGCAGCGTCATCGTAAGTGATTTCACCTACTGCTTCATCCATCATATGCCTAAATAAATAATTAGTAGTAGATAATACTTCTTTACGCGAACGGAAATTTTGCGATAAATCAATACGCATTCCTGCATTCTGTCCATCCACATTAAATCGATTATATTTTTCAATAAATAAGCTAGGATCTGCTTGTCTAAATTTATAAATGGATTGCTTTACGTCACCAACCATAAATAAATTACCATTCGACTCACCTCCCGTTTTAATACAAGATATGATTTTCTCTTGTACACGGTTCGTGTCTTGATACTCATCCACTAAAATTTCAGAAAAATGTTGACGATACATGTCAGCGATGGCTGAAGGTGTACCATCTTCATTGGTTAAAATTTGAAGTGCAAAATGTTCGTAATCTGCAAAATCTAATACATTTCGACTTCGCTTATGTTTACTAAAATCATGGATGACATCTTTCACAATTTCTGAAAGATAGCGCACACGCGGTGCAAGTAATTGCATATCGCGTTTTAAATCTTCTGGAGTTCTTGAAAAATAATCGTTTTTTACTTTATTAATCAGGTCTTTATATTTATCATATGAGGCTTTTGCATCTTCTAGAGCGTCGAGCATCATCGCATTTTCTTCTTTTATTTTGGCGCTAATACTTGGGAATCGACTTACAAATTGATGATGAACAAGTACATCAACCTGTAATTGATCGTTATGATATAAATCACGCATAAATCGACGTTCTTGTTCAATAACTTCTAATTGTTTCTCAACACCTTCCATCATTGAAAATAATTCATAACTTTTTTCAAGTGACTCATGACCAGCATTAATAAAAATCATTGCTAAATCGTTTAATAATTTTAATAAATCATCTTGCTGTCTTTCATCATCGTATGGTGCAGAGAGTTGATTTAACCATTGGAATGGATCAGGATTAGCAATACTAAAGAAATATAACTGTTTAATTATGTTTCTAAATTGTGTATCGCTACGATCATTGGATAATTGCTCTGTTAAATCAATGAAATCAGGATTTAACTTATCATAGTGTTGTTCTAAAACCTCATCGATCGTTTGTTCTAAAAGTAAAATATTTTCCGCTTCACTACTCGTTCTAAAATTCGGATCGATATCTAATACATCATAATGTTGTTGAATTAGTTTTAAACAAAAGCTATGCAATGTGGATATTTGTGCTTGATGTATTTTGATACGTTGATTTTTTAAATGTTCGTTATTGGGATCTTCTATGGATGCCTGTTGAATACGTTGATCCACACGATGCTTCATCTCTCTAGCACTTAAATTCGTAAATGTTACAACTAATAAACGGTCAACATCAATTTCATCTCTTAAAATTCGTTGAATAATTCTCTCTACAAGAACAGCTGTCTTTCCTGATCCTGCAGCAGCCGCTACTAACGTATCTTGACCTTTTGCATAAATACTACGCCATTGTGCATCTGTCCAAATAACATCTTTAGGTTTTGTAGGTATCATTCATCTTCACCTCCATTTTCTTCCATTTGTTGTATTACTTCTATTGGATTAATCGATTCATCAACTGTGCGATATCGTTTACTATCAATCATACCATCCACATGACATACTGATTGATAACTACAAAATTGACATGGCAATGTTTGTTTATATTTAAGTGGTGATACTTCTGTGTGACCATCCATAATATGTGTTGCTGTATCAATAAAGTTATTTTTATTATGTTCTATAAATTTATAAATGGTTTTTTCATCCGCAAATTGACTACCAGCTTTACTAATAGCACCTTTAGCCGTTAAACCAACTGGTACTATATCGGATTTAAACTTAGGTTCTAATCGAATATCTAATGCATCTAAAACATCTTCATCACTATTAACTAATCCACTCATTTTAAATGATTTAATATAATCTTTTTCTATTTTCTCTTGATCAATTTCCGACCAGTTTTTCAATTTTAATCTTGGCTCATGAACATGGAAATATAGTAATCCGCCTGGCTTAACTATATCTGTTAATCCTAATCTATCTTGATTTTGAAGCACAATATCCATATATGTCATCATTTGCATTTGTAAGCCATAATACACTTTCGTTAAATCAAGCGTAGCACTACTTTCTGACGATTTATAATCGATAATATTAACATAGCTTTGATTGTCTTTAGTATACGTATCAATACGGTCAATTTGACCTCTGATATTAATGGGTACACCTTGTTTAGTTGTTAATGATTGTGCAATTAACTCATCATCAGATTTAGGCTTTTTACGGAAACCTGTTTCAAATTGTTGTGGTTTGAATTTTGTATAATCGCCTTGATATTTTAATGCATTGAGTGTCGTCTCAACAATGGCACCTATTCTTCGTGATAAGTAGCGGTAATATGCAGATGAATTCAGTAAATTAAATTGCACTTTAGGTAGAATAGTTTCTAATGCTTCAGTAGTTAATGACTTGATTTTCTTTTGATCTAAATGTTTAAAATCGCCATTGATACGATCTGAAATGTATTTCAATACAGAATGGAAGATATCACCTAAATCAAAGTTCTGTAATTCATATTTTGTACGTTCATTGAGTCGTAAGCCATGTGAAGCGTAGTGTTTAAATGGACATTGTTGATATCCTTCGAATCTCGATACACTTGCATTGATTGTTTTACCATATAAGTCTTGCGCCAGTGTTTCACTAAGTTGTGTTGTCTCATTATCATAAGTTAAAGACGTAATTAAGTAATCTAGGTCCTTATTTAAATGCTCGTCATCTCTCATAACTTGGTATGCATCTATCCATGTATCTGCTACAATTTCTTCGTCTAACCACGCTCTAAGTGATTCAAACAAATTAATTTTAGTCTGATGTACATGTTCAATTAACGACATAGGTTGCGCTTGATGCATCTGATGGATATTTATCGCATTCAAGTCTTGATAAATATCTTTAATTTGAGCTAAAAATGGACTCATTTCTTTTTCATCACCAGATGCCCCCATTAAACTATATGAAAATGTCACTTTAGATGTTGCACGGCTCATCGCGATATAACACACAAATGCTTCATCCATTTGTAGAATATCTGACGTAGGGCTTAATTCAATTTGGGCATTTTCTTCAAATAATTTCTTTTCATCGTCACTAATTAAACTAGAGGAAGAAATGGGTTGTGGCATTGAACCATCATTCATACCTACTAGGAAGATATGCTTTTTATTATCTACTTTTGCTAAATCCATGGTACCAATACTTACTTGATCTAGTGTTTGTGGAATCATAACAAATTCTAATTGTTCTAATCCTATATCAAACACTTCCAAGAAACGGGATAATGACATATTTTCGTTCTCAAAGACGGTCACTAGGTCATCTAAAATTTGTATTAATCCGTTCCAAATTTGATCAATTTCTTCAGCTTGTTCATGATAGCCATCATTATCTAGCATATCTCTCTCAGTCATCAAATGATTCGGCAATTCAAAATACTCCATACTCTCATAAAATGCCGTCGCAAAATCACGTACTGTTTCGCCTTCATTCATGGCTTGTTCAAAGTGTAAAATTTTATCGATGACATCTGTTTTTAATTTAACTACCTGTTCGAATGTGTCTCTTTCTTCTTGAGTCAGTTGATGTTCTTTACGTCCCATTTTTCTAAAGTTTTCAATATTAAATATCTCATCATCTAGCCATTTTTTGCCATATATTCCTCGTTCTATCGCAAAGTTTTCCAATAAATCTATAAGATGGGTGCTATTTTTAAATTGGTCTGTGAGTACATTTGTTTTTAACAAACGCATCATTGCATTGATATGCCAATTAGATTGTATGACTTCGATTAATGAACGAATCATTTCCATAATAGGATGATGTGTCATTGAACGCTTTGTATCGATATTAAATGGAATTTGATATAAAGGTAATATAGATTCAAATAAATCCGCATAAGACGCATCTCTATAGAGGATCGCAATGTCTTGAAAACGTAATTGATTATCTCGTGTGTCTTTAAGTATTTGACGTGCGATTTCATTTATTTCTTCTCTCATACTTGATGATTCGAAGATATCGATAAATCCCTCTGATTTCTGTGGCGTGATTTGTAATGCATCAAATTGTGACTCCAATGATTTTAAGTCATTATTTTCAAAGCGATAAATATCTGTAAAGATATTTTTATTTAATTGAATATGCAAATCTTGTGCTATATCTTCGAGATGAGTAAGTACTTCTGAGGGTTTTCTAAATAAACTGAAAGCATCTTGATTGCCATCAGTAGTGAGTAATACTGTTACTTTCTTAGCATGCTTTACCAATGCTTGTATCATTTCATATTCTAATGTTGAAAAGTTGTGGAAGCCATCTATGTATATTTCTGACCGTTTCAACCACTCAGATTGATCCATTTGTTTGATAAATTGACGTAATGAGTCCTCTACTGTAATAAATTGTCCGTGCATTCTCGATTCAAATTGCTTATATATTAAAGAAATATCTTCTAATTTATGTTTTGTTCTTGTTTGAACATGATGTGTATTTAAAAATTCATCTATATGTTCTGGTACAACAGAGTACTTTTTAAAATCTTGAATCTGCTCTGCTAACTTTTCACTAAATCCAAAATATTTAGCTTGCGAACGATATAATTTCATATCATCTTGATATTGTTGTACTAGATGATAAATCATCATTTCTGTCGCAGCCTTAGAAAGTCGCTGTTCCGTAAAGCCTCCAACTTCTTGGAATACTCTATGACTTAATCTTTCAAAGTGAAGTACTTCGGTTCTTAAGCTACCATTCAATGCTTCGTCATTGACAAATGCTTGTTCAAATTGAAATGTACTTTGTGTTGGAGCGATTAAAATAATTGGATCTCCAAGTGGGTCACGTTTCATTTTATCTTTAATTTCGTTAACCATTGCTGTGGATTTACCAGTCCCAGCTCTACCTATATATGCATTTAATTCCATTACAGCCTTCACTCCTTTGACAACATTTTAACACGGGAGTGGTACAGAAATCTCTAAAATTAATATTGAGATTTCGTCGTAACCCCAACTTGCAATGCTTGTAGAATTTCTTTTTGAAATTCTCTATGTTTTGGGTCCCTGCTCCCCTACAAGGTTGACTAGAACTAAGATTAATAGAATATTGATTTTAGTTCAGTCAACTACTGCCAAGTCACTCAATATTATATGTATATTTCTTAACACTACATTTTTATAAATTATTGTTCCTAATAGCTTTCACTATTAGGTAAGTCATACTAATTTGCTTTGCAAAAGTATGACTTTATGCGCACTAGCTTTAGCTAGGGTGATCCTTTAATTTAAATTAATATTGAGATTTCGTCGTAACCATAGCTTTCATTGTTTGTAGAATTTCTTTTTGAAATTCTCTATGTTTGGGTCCCCGCTCCCCGGCAAGGTATGTATAACAAAAAAGCGGTAGACGTCATCACAACATCTACCGCTTCAAATCATATTAATTTTTAGTATTATCTGGATTAAAGTTAAATTTAAATTCATTTAATGGCCAGAATCTGAATGATACTTTACCAACAATTTGATCTTTATCGATTAAGCCGAAAGAACGACTATCTTTACTTACTTCACGATTATCACCTAGAACTAAGTATTTATCTTTAGGTATAACATTAGATTTAGAATTTGCATTAGCTAAATCTTTCACTTGGAAAGTACCTGTAATATATTCAACTTGCTTACGCTTCTCATTATAATTTAAATATGGTTCGTCTTGTTTCTTACCATTAATGTATAATTGGTCTTTTTTATATTGTACTTTATCACCAGGTACCCCAATCACACGTTTTACGTAGTCATCTTTCTTGTTAGCATGAAAAACGATGACATTCCCTTTTTTCACATCACCTATTTTATATCCCATAATATTTACAACTACACGTTCACCGTCTTTTAATGTTGGGTCCATTGAATCACCTTTAATTGTATACGGTTGACCAACAAATTTTCCTATTAAAAACACTAATGCTAAAGCCACTACTATGGCAATAACCCACTCCATAATTTCTTTTTTCAAATTAGACACCTCTTATATTCATTTAAAATCTTTCGTAAATGCTTCAAACGGATAATATTTAATACTTATATCTCCAATAATATTCTTTTTATCAATTAAACCATAGCGTCTAGAGTCTGATTGATTATGATCATTATCATTTAACACAAAATAATGTTTAGGGGAAATGATATCGCCATCAGAATATTTCATATCTCTTAATGAAAAGTTTTTTAATTGTCTATTTTTCGCAAATTTATCTTTAACTTCTCTATCATCACGATAAATTTTATTATTTCTTATTTCAATAGATTGACCTGGTTCGCCTATAATCCTACCAAAATGCGTATGTCCGTCAATGTTGTACATAATAATATCACCAGTATCCAATAAATTGAATGTCACTTTTATTTTATTAACAATTAATCTATCACCTTTAACTAAAGTAGGTGACATATTGTCATCTGTGACAATATCTCCTCTAATTAGGAATGTTTGGATGAACAGTACAATAATAATCGCAAATATTAAGGAAATCAAATATTTAATAACAGTTTTCACTTTTTCACTCCTTAGTAGAGCCCATAAAATGCTTTTCTACTCTTTTACTGATAAACCAAAGTATGATGAAAAAAAGTATAGTCACAATTGCTCTTATCGGATTAGTGAAAATAGTCGTTACTTCTCGTCCCATTATCCCTAATACAGTGATAGAAATCAATTTAGATAAAGTTAGTACAATAAAATAATACTTTGTCTTAATATGTGAAAGGCTTGCTACGACATTAATCAAGGTATTTGGTGTAAATGGAAAGCATAATAATATAAATAATGGTATTAAACCTTGTCTATCAATAAAACTAATTAATCGTTGTACAGATCGCTTAGTTTTAAATTGCTTCATCTTATTTGTGTTGACTAATCGCTTGAATATTAAAAACATAGTAAAAGTACCGGAAACAATACCTAGCCAACAAATGATAATACCTACGATTGCACCATATGTATGCATTATTAATATGACATATAACGTTAGTGGTAATATTGGAATAATCGCACGAAAATAAATGAGCACAAAACCTGGAATATATCCAAATTGCCGAAATAAATCAAACCACTCTTCTAACTGTTCAAACGACAAAATCCCAAATCCTTTCTTCGGTAAACATTACTATATTTATTATAGTTGTAATTATAGCTTTTTGAAACAACTATCTTTTTTGAATTTAATAAATACATCTTAAGACCTAGATTATTCTCAATATAAATATAAATACCGATGAAACTTAATATGTTCCATCGGTATGATTTCAATTATATTTTAATATTTAAAATTAATCATCTTTGCTATGCAATTGATAACTTATAATCTTGCTTCAAGGTCTTTCTTCATATCTTCAAATCCTGGTTTACCAAGTAAAGCAAACATATTTTGTTTATATGCTTCTACACCAGGTTGATTGAATGGATTGACACCTAATTGATAGCCGCTCATAGCACAAGCAAGTTCGAAGAAGTAAACGACATAACCAAATGTTTCTTCATCTAATTGTGGAATGTTAACAACGATATTTGGAACGCCACCATCAGTATGTGCTAATAATGTACCTTCAAACGCTTTTGTATTAACTTCATCAATTGTTTTACCAGCAAGATAATTTAATCCATCTAAATCGTCACTATCTTCTTCAATAGTAAGATCATGTTTTGGATGATTCACTTTTACAACTGTTTCAAATAAGAAACGACGACCTTCTTGTACGTATTGTCCTAATGAATGTAAATCAGTTGTGTAGTTAGCACTTGAAGGATAAATACCTTTAAAGTCTTTACCTTCTGATTCACCGAATAATTGTTTCCACCATTCATTGAAATATTGCATTGAAGGTTCATAGTTAATAAGCATTTCAGTTGTATAACCTTTGCTATACAGAAGGTTACGGATTGTTGCATATTGATAAGCAATATTTTCTTCTAATTTGTCAGAAGATAATTCTTTACGTGCTTTTGCTGCACCAATCATCATTGCTTCAATATTAATACCTGCAGCTGCGATTGGTAATAAACCTACAGCAGTTAAAACTGAATAGCGACCACCTACATCATCAGGTACTACAAATGTTTCATAGCCTTCATTCGTAGCTAATTGTTTCAATGCACCCTTTTGCTTATCAGTTGTAGCAAAGATACGTTTTTTAGCTTCTTCTTTACCATATTTATTCTCAACTAATTGTTTGAATAAACGGAATGCAACTGCTGGTTCTGTAGTTGTACCAGATTTAGAAATAACATTTACAGAAAAATCTTTGTCAGCTAAATAATCTACTAACTCTTTTGTATAGCTTGAAGATAAATGATTACCTACAAACACAATTTCAGGATAGTCATTATTTGTTCTGAATGAAGATGTTAGCATTTCAATAGCAGCACGTGCACCAAGGTATGAACCACCAATACCAATAACAACTAACACGTCAGAATTTGCTTTAATACGTTTAGAAGCTTCTACAATTCTTGAAAACTCTTCTTTATCATAATCAACAGGAAGGTCTACCCAACCCAAGAAATCATTTCCTGCACCAGTTCCTTCATGTATCGTTTTGTGTAATGTCTTCACGATATCTTTTTGTTGTTCTAATTCATGTTCTCCAAAAAATTCTAAAGTTTTACCATAATCTAATTGAATATGAGTCATCTAAAAAGCCTCCTAAGTTTTACTACTTTAATTCTACTAAGTTTGTATATGCTATTCAATTCACAAGTCTCTATTTTATATTCAAAAAGTGAATTTTCAGTGTCATCTTCTTAAATCATCAAAATACCTCCCTTTCTTTATACAATTTTCTAAAAATTATTAATTAATTAAAATGCCTACAAATCAATTATTACATGTATTTCGGTTCTAAAAAGTTATACCTAAAATGTATATTTATGTAGTTTTATGGTTTATTTTTCATCAAGAATTTGCTATGATGAATTTATATTAAAATTCTGAAAATAATTTGAGGTGTAAATATGAAAGAGAAAATCGTTTTAGCATATTCCGGAGGATTAGATACAAGCGTTGCAGTACAATGGTTAATTGACAAAGGATACGATGTAGTCGCTTGTTGTTTAGATGTAGGAGAAGGTAAAGATTTAGACCTTGTTCATGACAAAGCATTAAAAATGGGTGCTGTAGAATGTCACATCATTGATGCAACAAAAGAATTTAGTGATGATTATGTTAGCTATGCTATTAAAGGGAATTTAATGTATGAAAATGCATATCCATTAGTATCAGCATTATCTCGTCCCCTAATCTCTAAAAAGTTAGTTGAAATTGCTGAAAAAACAAATTCAGTAGGTATTGCTCACGGATGTACAGGTAAAGGTAATGACCAAGTACGTTTCGAAGTTGCTATTAAAGCCCTTAATCCTAACTTAAAAGCATTTGCACCAGTAAGAGAATGGGCATGGAGTCGTGAAGAAGAAATTGATTATGCTATCAAACATAATATTCCAGTTTCTATTAACTATGATTCACCTTATTCCATCGATCAAAATTTATGGGGTAGAGCTAACGAATGCGGTATTTTAGAAGATCCATATGCTGCTCCCCCTGAAGATGCCTTCGATTTAACGAATGCATTAGAAGATACACCTGATGAAGCTGATGAAATTATCCTTTCATTTAAAAATGGTGTACCTGTTCAAGTTGATGGTAAAGATTACAATTTAGATGACTTAATCCTTTATTTAAATGAATTAGCTGGTAAACATGGTATTGGTAGAATTGACCATGTTGAAAATAGATTAGTAGGTATTAAATCAAGAGAAATCTATGAAACACCAGGTGCGGAAGTCATCTTAAAAGCACATAAAGCATTAGAAACAATTACGCTTACTAAAGACGTGGCACACTTCAAACCAGTCATTGAAAAGCAATTTTCTGAACAAGTGTACAATGGTTTATGGTTCTCACCATTGACTGATAGCCTTAAACAATTTATAGACAGTACACAACAATATGTTGAAGGTGACGTAAGAGTTAAATTATTCAAAGGCAATGCGATTGTAAACGGCAGAAAATCACCATATACACTATATGATGAAAAACTTGCGACTTATACTAAAGAAGATGCCTTTAATCAAGAAGCTGCAGTAGGATTTATCGATATTTATGGTTTACCAACACAAGTCAATGCTATGTTACATGGAGGCTATAGTAATGAGTAATAAAGCTTGGGGAGGCAGATTTGAAGCACAACCAGAAGAATGGGTTGATGAATTTAATGCTTCAATTGATTTCGATCAAAATCTAATCGATCAAGATGTACAAGGCAGTATTGCACATGCTACAATGCTCGCTAATCAAAATATTATTAGTCAAGATGAAGCCCATACAATTATCGAAGGGCTAAAAGCAATACAAAAAGACGTACATCAAAATAAAATCGAATTCAAAGCGTCATTAGAAGATATTCATTTAAATATTGAACATGAACTGATTCAACGTGTTGGTGAAGCTGGGGGTAAACTTCACACAGGAAGAAGTAGAAATGACCAAGTAGCTACAGATATGCATTTATATACTAAAGAAGAAGTAAGTGGCATTATTGAATTAATTAAATCATTACAACAAACAATACTGACAATTGCTAACCAACATGTCGATACGATTATGCCAGGTTATACGCACTTGCAACGTGCACAGCCTATTTCATTTGCACATCACATTATGACTTACTTTTGGATGTTAGAACGTGATAAATCACGTTTCCAAGATAGTATGAAAAGAATCGATATCTCCCCTCTTGGTGCAGCAGCATTAAGTGGGACAACACATCCTATTGATCGTCATGAAACACAAGAATTACTCAATTTTAGTGCAGTTTATGAAAATAGTTTGGACGCAGTAAGTGACCGTGACTATATTGTTGAAACTTTGCATAATATCTCATTAACTATGGTTCATTTATCAAGATTTTCTGAAGAAATTATCTTTTGGTCTACAGATGAAGCTAAATTCATTACTTTATCTGATGCCTTTTCTACAGGGTCATCCATCATGCCTCAAAAGAAAAATCCTGATATGGCTGAATTGATTAGAGGTAAAGTTGGACGTACCACAGGACATTTAATGAGTATGTTAGTAACACTCAAAGGATTACCATTAGCTTATAACAAGGATATGCAAGAAGATAAAGAAGGCTTATTTGATGCGATTCATACCATTAAAGGTTCATTAAAAATATTTGAAGGTATGCTAGATACTATGACGGTAAATACCAACCGTTTAAATGAAACAGTTACTAAAGATTTTTCAAATGCTACTGAATTAGCAGATTATCTAGTAAGTAAGAACGTTCCATTTAGAACAGCACATGAAATTGTTGGAAAAATCGTCTTAGATTGTATTAATAAAGGTATTTATTTACTTGATGTACCTTTAGAAGATTATCAATCACATCATGAAAGTATCGAAGCTGATATTTATGACTTTTTAAAGCCTGAAAATTGTTTAAAACGTCGTAAAAGTTATGGTTCAACAGGTCAAGATGCTGTTAAACACCAATTATCAGTTGCACAACAATTAATAAATTCATAATATATTTAGCAAGGAGAGACAAATTGTCTCTCCTTGTTTTTCTCTCCAATCCTCTCCTCTTCCAACATAAAACCTAAAACAACTGTTTTAAATTATAATTATATTGCCTGTCAACTTATAGTATAATAATCAAGTATTCAAAAATTATTAGAAAGGGCAATCTATGTTTAAACATCCCAAAACTACTTTATTTTTATTATTTTTTATATTTTTGTCTTTCATTGGTCTGTTTATTTATACTTACTTCCAAAACACTCGTGTTAAATCTGAACAGTTCAATAACAAAGCCAGTCAACATTCAAAATGGCATACCAATCCCACACAAGAAACATTTGTAACAATTGCACATAGAGGCGCGAGTGGTTATGCGCCTGAACATACACTTAATGCCTATGATAAAAGTCATCATGATATTGGCGCCTCATACATAGAGATTGATTTACAAAGAACAAAAGACGGCCAACTCATAGCGATGCATGATGATTCAGTTGATCGAACTACTAATGGTCATGGCAAAATCAAAGATTTAACGCTAGCACAAATTAAAGAACTAAACGCTGGTGAATGGTTTAATCAATTACATCCTGAAAAGGCTAAACCAGAATATCAAAATGCCAAAGTACCAACCTTAGATGAAATACTGTCAAGATATGGTAAACATGCAAATTATTACATCGAAACAAAATCACCTAATGTTTATCCAGGTATGGAAGATCAACTTTTACAAACACTTCAAAAACATGATTTATTAAATAAAACCTCTTTAAAAAATGGTCATGTTATGATTCAATCCTTTTCTGAAGATAGTCTGTTAAAAATCCATCATCAAAATAAGTCTATTCCGTTAGTTAGATTATTAAAAAAACACCAATTACAACAAATGACAGATAAAGACTTAAAATATATTCGCAAATACGCAACAGGCATTAGTCCAGAATATACTGACTTAAATGAATCTAACACTGTTCATTTAAAAGATTTAGGTTTTATCGTACATCCTTTTACTGTAGATAAAAGTGCTGATATGAAACGATTAAATCGTTATGGTGTCGACGGTGTCTTCACCAACTATGCAGATAAATATAAACGTATTTCACATTAAGATAAATGCATATCATAAAGCATAACTACTCAATATTTTTAAAACTTCAACAATGTAAATGGTTTGTTAATTATTAATATATTTTGAAATGAATATTAAGTTCTTTATAGTTGTTTAATTATTCAGTAAATTCTATTTCTCATATTTAAAAATATTGCCATGATATTAGTAACACTCAAATTGAAAGGATGTTATTACTTTGAAATTAAATAAATGGGTATCTGTTGGAGTTGCAACAATCACTTTATCTATGCTAAGTGTCAGTACACCAGCACTTGCAAGCGGAGATGGTCAATCAACACAAACATCAGATTCAACTGAAAATCAAACACAAACTCAAACATCTAATCATACTAATCAAAGTCATTCGCAATGGCAGAAAAATTTAACTGGTGAAGCTCACACGACAATTGCTCATAGAGGTGCAAGTGGTTATGCTCCTGAGCATACATTTAATGCCTATGATAAAAGTCATAAAGAATTAGGAGCGTCATACATAGAAATTGATTTACAAAGAACGAAAGATGGTCATCTCGTTGCCATGCATGATGAAACCGTTGATCGTACTACTAATGGACATGGACGAGTTGAAGATTATATATTAGCAGAGTTAAAGAAACTCGATGCTGGTAGTTGGTTTAACAAACAACATCCTGACCTTGCTAAATCAGAATATAACAATGCAAAGGTCCCTACTTTGGATGAAATTTTAAGTCGTTACGGTAAAAACGCTAATTATTATATCGAAACAAAATCTCCTGATGTTTATCCAGGTATGGAAAATCAATTAATTCAAAGTTTAAACAAACATGGTATGTTGACTGATCAATCACTTAAAAATGGTCATGTCATTGTTCAATCTTTTTCTGAACCTAGTCTACAAAAAATGAAACAATTAAATCCTAATATTCCTTTAATTCGTTTATTAGATAAAGGCGAGTTACCTTTCCAAAGTGAAGCAGATTTAAAACGTATTAAGTCTTATGCAGTTGGTGTAGGGCCTGAATATACAGATTTAAATGAAAAAAATACTAAGCATTTAAAAGATTTAGGATTCCTAATACATCCATTTACTGTTAATGAAGAAGCAGATATGCAACGTTTGAATGACTATGGCATTGATGGTGTATTTACCAACTATGCAGATAAATACAAAAATTTAAACCAAAAATAGCAATACTTATAAATCATTGTGTATACTAACGTTAGATTCATACTTTTAACTTAAGGGTTGTGAAAACATGGCAACATCTGAAAATATACTCAATCGATTTATGCAATACATGAATGAAGATCATATTACGACTCGTAAAATGATGGGAGAATATATCATATACTATGATAAATGTGTAGTTGGTGGATTATACGATAACCGATTATTGATTAAAACGACACCTTCTTCGTCAGAAATATTGAATGATTGTGAATTGGTTGTGCCCTATCCAAATGCCAAACCAATGATTCATTATCTAAATATTGAAGACAGTGAAACTATTTTAAAAGTCTTGCAACAAGTTAAAAATGATTTAAATTAAACAAAAAACATTCACTCAACAATTTCTGAGTGAATGTTTTTATTTTATATGAAAGTAGGTTTAACCGATATTAATAAAGGCTGTTATGCCCATCCACGATATCTAGCTGCTTCTGCTGTACGTTTGATACCAACAATATAGGCTGCTAAACGCATATCGATCTTTCTGTTTTGTGATAATTCATAAATTGTATCGAAAGCAGTAATTAATTTTTCGCGTAATTTTTCATTAACTTCTTCTTCAGTCCAATAGTAACCTTGATTGTTTTGAACCCATTCGAAGTATGAAACTGTTACACCACCTGCACTAGCTAAAACATCTGGTACTAATAAGATGCCACGTTCAGTTAAAATACGTGTCGCTTCAGGTGTAGTTGGTCCGTTTGCAGCTTCAACCACGATACTTGCTTTAATATCATTAGCATTTTCTTCAGTAATTTGGTTTGAAATCGCTGCTGGAACTAAGATATCACAGTCTAATTCGAATAATTCTTTATTTGAGATTGTCTCTTCAAATAAGTTTGTTACAGTTCCGAAGCTATCTCTTCTGTCTAATAAATAGTCAATATCTAAACCGTTAGGGTCATGTAAAGCACCGTAAGCATCTGAAATACCAACTACTTTCGCACCTAAATCATATAAGAATTTAGCTAAGAAACTACCTGCGTTACCAAAACCTTGGATAACCACTTTAGCATCTTTAAGATCCATGCCTTTACGTTTAGCTGCTTGTTCAATTGCAATAACAACGCCTAGTGCAGTTGAACGGTCACGTCCTTGTGATCCACCAAGTACAATAGGTTTACCAGTGATAAATCCTGGAGAATTGAATTTATCTAGTGCACTGTATTCATCCATCATCCAAGCCATGATTTGTGAGTTAGTGAATACGTCTGGTGCTGGAATATCTTTGTTTGGTCCTACGAATTGTGAAATCGCTCTAACATACCCACGAGATAAACGTTCAACTTCATGAATACTCATTTGACGAGGGTCACACACGATACCACCTTTACCACCGCCGTATGGTAAATTAACAATGCCGCATTTTAATGTCATCCACATTGATAATGCTTTAACTTCTTCTTCGTCAACATCTGGGTGGAAACGCACTCCCCCTTTAGTTGGACCTACTGCATCATTATGCTGTGCACGATAACCAGTGAATGTTTGAACTGTACCATCATCCATACGCACTGGAATACGTACTTGTAAAAATCTTAGTGGTTCTTTGATTAGATCGTACATACCATCATCAAAGCCCAATTTATGCAAAGCTTCTTTAATAATTCCTTGAGTAGAAGTCACTAAATTATTATTCTCAGTCATGATCCTTTTCGCCTCTTTTTAACTAATGATTTCGCTTTCATTTATTATTGTAACACAACTTTATCCTTTTTAAAGGGGTTGCAAAATGATTGTTACAACTTTTTGAACTTATTTAAAAACTTGTTTAATTTTTTCAATTGCAAGGTCTAATTCTTCTTTAGTAATAACAAGTGGTGGTGCAAATCGAATAACTGTATCATGTGTCTCTTTACATAATAAACCTAATTCTTTTAATGATTCACAGTATGGTCTTGCATTCTCAGTTAATTCAATTCCGATGAATAAGCCACGGCCACGTACTTCTTTAATTGAAGGATGTTCGATTTTTTGTAATTCAGATTTGAAGTATTCACCTAATTCTAATGAACGGCCAGGTAAGTCTTCATCTACAATGACATCTAAAGCAGCTAGTGACACGGCACAAGCTAATGGATTACCGCCAAATGTAGAACCATGTGAACCTGGTGTAAATACATCTAAAACTTCTTTATCAGCTAAGACAACGGAAATTGGCAGTACGCCACCGCCAAGCGCTTTACCTAAAATGTATACATCTGGTTTAACATTATCCCAGTCTGTGGCAAATAGCTTACCTGAACGGCCTAACCCAGCTTGGATTTCGTCTGCTATAAATAAGATATTATGCTCATCACATAATTCTCTGATTGCTTTTAAATAACCTTCTGGTGGCACATTGATACCAGCTTCGCCTTGAATAGGCTCTACTAAAATTGCTGCAGTATTATCAGTGATTGCTGCTTTTAATTTTTCTACGTCACCAAAATCAATTTTACGGAAACCATCTAATAATGGACCATATCCTCTTTGATATTCTGCTTCAGACGATAATGACACGGGTGCCATTGTACGACCATGGAAGTTACCATTGAATGCAATGATTTCTGCTTTATTTGGTTCAATACCTTTCACATCATAAGCCCAACGTCGTGCTGCTTTTAATGCTGTTTCAACAGCTTCTGCACCAGTATTCATTGGTAATGCTTTATCTTTACCTGATAATTCACAAATTTTCTTGTACCATTCACCTAAATTATCACTGTGGAAAGCACGTGATACTAATGTTACTTTCTCTGCTTGATCTTTAAGTGCCTGAATAATTTTAGGATGTCTATGCCCTTGGTTTACTGCTGAATATGCAGATAGCATATCCATATATTTATTACCTTCCGGATCAGTTACCCATACACCTTCTGCTTCGGCAATGACGATTGGAAGCGGTACATAGTTATGTGCTCCATAGTGATTTGTTAATTCAATAATTTGTTCTGACTTAGTCATAATATCTCCCCTTTGTTTAATAAATACTAAAGCTAGTTACCAATATCATAACTGATTTCCAGTGGCTCTCAAACAGATTACATTAATATATTTCTAAATAGTCTCATTTTATTAAAGTTGTAATTTTTCTATCTCTTATTACAACATGTATTACTTAAATTTTTATATTTTGAAAGCCCTTACAAATATAATGACACATGCCCGCTATGTTGTACAAGTAAAAGTTTAAAAATTCGTCATAATATATCTTTTATTGTTTCTAAAACCTTATAGTGACACCTTTTATTGATTTTACAATATACCAAAAATTCTATAAAAGTGTATAAAAAAAGCTAGAAATAATCATTGGTAAATGATCTTTTCTAGCTTTAAATATATTGCTTTAAATATATTATTGATCTTTTCTAGGTAAAGGATAAAAACCATTATTAAATTGTTGCCATAATTTAGGTGGTAATTCATGATTATCTTCACGTTCTGGATCAAAATAGCTTATAATTTCAGATTCTCTACCTTCTTTAATTTTCCCTACAAAATCATAATCAAGTAGAATCTCACGTCCTAAAGCTACTAATTCTACGCCAACATCTTCAACTGCATTTAAAGCATCATCAGCAGTAAATACTGATCCAATACCGATTAATGGCATACGTCCATTAATCCATTTATGAATAAGTTCTAATCTATTTTGTCCTTCATACTGTCCATCACGTGTTTTAGAATAAATATCCATAATTGATACATGAATATAATCTATGTCTTTTTTAGTAATTGCATTAACTAATTCTTCAGTAATATCCATTGTAATACCTGGTGATTCCGCTTCTTCTGGTGACAAACGATATCCGACAATGAAATCATCAGATGCATAATCTTTTTTCGCTTTAAGCACTTCATCAATGACAGCCATTGGGAATTTCAAATTCTCAGCCCATATATCGTTTCTTCTATTGTAGTAAGGTGAAACAAATTGGTGGATTAAATAATGGTTAGCTCCATGAATTTCAACACCATCAAATCCAGCCTGTATAACACGTCGTGTTGCTTCACCGAAATCTTTAATCGTTTGTTCAATTTCTTCTGATGTCATTTCTCTTGCATCGTGTTCTTGTTTTTGGCCGAAACTTTTTAATGAAATTGGGCTTGGAGCAGCTACATCACCATCGGGCGTCAATTCAGGTAATGCTTGAGCCCCACCATGATGAATTTGAACTAATGCTTTAGCACCATTTTTCTTCATCGCTTGTGCAAGTTTTTTAAGACCTTCTATGTCTGCATCGTGAGCTACTGAAGGCTGTCCAGGAAATGCCTTACCAAGATCGTTCACATTACTCGCTGCATTAATCGCTAATCCGACATCTTTCGCACGCTTTTCAATATATGTTAATTCAACATCTGAAATTGTGCCATCGTCATTAGATGAAATGTGTGTTAAAGGCGCTAAAACGAACTTATTTTTTAATTCAACGCCATTTGGCAATATCACACTTTCAAATAATGAATTATATTTACTATTCATAACTCTACCTCCAGATTAATAATAATGGAGACTATAACATGAAAAGATTTTATGCTCTATTTATTTGCTTATAGATTTTTTATATGAATCATCATCAAACAATCAAAGGGCTCTTTAGAGACTGAAGCTATACTTGTTCAACTTTCTCAAAATAAAAACGATAATATCCATCACAAAATAGATACTATCGTTTATATCATCCCTATATTCTTAGTATAAATATAACGAATATAATTACGTCACTTTAATCTTGACGTATAGTACGTTTAGACCGTTTGATCCAGACCGGTAAGCGTTCTTCAAGTGTTTGAAACCCATACTTTTCTGTTTCTTTTATTTCATCTAGCACCGACTGTTTTTCTTTTTTACGTTCATAATTTTTAAAGTAATCATTATCTTTTAAAGACAAGTTGAGTTTACCTTCTTCATCAATTGATAAAATCTTAGCTTTGACGACTTGTCCTTCAGATAGAAATTTCTTCAAGTTATGGACATAATCATCCATGATTTCAGAAATATGGATAAGTCCTTCAGTATGGTCAGGGGCTTCAACAAATGCGCCATACGGTTGAATACCAGTCACACGTACCTTAATATGTTGACCTTCTTTGTAGTGATTATTCAACTTGATAACCCCTTATTTCGTTTTTCTTAACACTATTATCATAGCATAAAACAAATTAAGGGACTAACTATAACGTTGAATTTTTTGAATTATTTTGAAATAGATCCTATGGAACTTTATTCATTCCCATAATGATAATAATAAAATGTCTGATAAAAATGTTGTGCCCCTCTATGTTATATAACATTAAAAAACTTCACGTTCAAAGTATGACTTTACTTGAGCGTGAAGTTTCTAATCTTTTTTAAATTGAAATTATCCTAAAATCATGTTTACGAATCGTTAAATACAAACAGTCACCTTATTCAGTAACATCGATAGATTCGATAACTACATCATGTACAGGTTTATCTTGAGGTCCTACTTTCGTATTCGCAATGTCTTCTAATGTTGTTTCACCTTCAACCATTTGACCAAATACAGTATGTTTTTGATCTAACCAAGGCGTACCTCCATTTTCACCATACGCTTTAACGATTGGTTCTGGCCAACCACCATCAGCTAATTGACTTAGCATATTTTGTGGTACTTCTTTCATTTGAACGATAAAAAATTGTGAACCGTTTGTATTCGGACCAGCATTAGCCATAGATAATGCACCATATAAATTAAACGCTTCTAACGAAAACTCATCTTCGAATGCACCACCATAAATGCTTTCGCCACCCATTCCAGTTGCAGTCGGGTCGCCGCCTTGTACCATAAAATCATTGATTACGCGGTGGAAAGTTACCCCATCATAGTAACCATTTTTAGCATGTGTAACAAAGTTTTCAACTGTTTTAGGTGCAATATTAGGGAATAACTTAAATGTCATGTCTCCTTTATTAGTATGCATTACAACTTTAATTTCATCTTCTTGTATCTCTTTATTTAACTGAGGATAGTTCGTCATTAAAATTCTCCATTCATGTTATGATATACGTATATATTAACACATTTGAAAGGAAGTAATATAGCATGTTATATCGATTTTCTCATAAGACAGGAAGCTACGGTGTTTCAATTAAAGAAGATACTGGTGACGACGTTTTAGTTCAAGTTGAACAAGTGATCAAACATCCTAAACAAGGTGATTTACACAATCCTAATGAATCGACAGGTGTATTTTTCCATGAACGTAAAGCATTAAGCCATTATGAAAAAAGATATGCTAAGCGTTCACAATTACGTGACTTTAATGTCGAAAAAATGTCATATGAAGATTCTCTTCAACAAGCTATTTCAAATTTAGAGTCACAATTAAAAGAAAAAAATGACGCACATGCAAAGCGTTCATTACAAAATTTAGAACAACTTAAAGCTGATTATACTATTCAATACAAACAAAATTTTCATTAAAAATTGACGTGTTTCTTCTTATTTAACAGTGGATAGAAATTCAGTAATTTCAAGCGTTCAGACGTTTTTCAGAATGATATGATTCATGTATAATGAATATCATAAACATTTTTAAAGGAGGACAATTTAATGAGTTTGTTACATATTGCGGTTCTATTACCGTTAATATTTGCACTCATTATTCCAATCCTATATCGCTTCTTCAAAAGAATTCACATAGGTTGGTTTGTATTACCTGTCCCCGTCGTCTTATTTATATATTTCTTATCCTTTATTACGACTACTTCGTCAGGTAATACCGTAATGAAAACTTTTAAGTGGATGCCACATATCGGTATGAATTTCAACCTTTATGTTGATGGATTAGGGTTGTTATTCAGCTTACTGATTACTGGTGTCGGCAGTTTAGTTGTCTTATACTCCATTGGTTATTTAAGCCAATCAGAACAATTAGGGAATTTTTACTGTTATTTATTACTTTTCATGGGTGCAATGTTAGGCGTTGTTCTTTCAGATAACCTTATTATTTTATACTTATTCTGGGAGTTAACTTCGTTCTCAAGTTTTTTACTTATATCATTTTGGAGAGAGAAACAGGCTTCCATTTATGGGGCTCAAAAATCTTTAATCATCACAGTTTTTGGAGGACTTAGCCTTTTAGGTGGCATCATTTTACTTTCTGTAGCGTCAGATTCATTTAGTTTACATTATATTATTCAACACGTTGCAGAAATACAAAACAGTCCTTTCTTTATCCTGGCTATGATATTTATTTTAATTGGTGCATTTACTAAATCAGCTCAAGTACCTTTTTACATATGGTTACCAGATGCAATGGAAGCACCAACACCTGTTAGTGCCTATTTACATTCGGCAACAATGGTTAAAGCTGGTTTATATTTAATTGCAAGAATGACGCCCATTTTTGCTGTATCACAAGGTTGGATTTGGACAGTTACACTAGTTGGATTAATCACTTTATTTTGGGCATCTTTAAATGCAACAAAACAACAAGATTTAAAAGGTATACTAGCCTTTTCAACTGTGTCACAACTCGGAATGATCATGTCTATGTTAGGTATGGGTGCAGTTAACTATCATTTTGAAGGTCAAGATAGTCAACTTTATATAGCTGCCTTTACTGCAGCTGCATTTCATTTAATTAATCATGCTACGTTTAAAGGTGCGTTATTCATGATAACTGGTGCAGTCGACCATAGTACCGGAACGCGTGATATTAAGAAATTAGGTGGTTTATTAACTATTATGCCTATATCGTTCACGATTACTGTTATTACTTCATTAAGTATGGCAGGCGTCCCACCTTTTAATGGCTTTTTATCTAAAGAGAAATTCTTAGAATCCGTCATTGAATTAACACACGCGCATGTGATGAGTCTAAATACATTAGGCCTCATCTTCCCAATACTTGCCATTGTCGGAAGTATTTTTACTTTTGTCTATTCAATTAAATTTATTATGCATATATTCTTTGGAGAATATAAACCTAATCAATTACCACAACGAGCTCATGAAGCATCTATATTAATGCTTATTTCACCATCAATATTAGCTATATTAGTTATTATATTTGGTCTATTCCCTGGAGTATTGACACAATCGATTATTGAACCAGCGACAACATCAATGAGTCAAACAACTCAAGTAAGTGCCGAGTTTCACTTATTCCACGGTATAACACCGGCATTTATTACAACTATTGGTATCTACATCATTGGTATTTTACTCATCATAACGTTTGCTTATTGGATTAAATTATTACAGTCACAACCTAACCAACTTACACTTAATTACTGGTACGATCGAACTGGTAAAATAATGCCAACGTATTCTAAAAATATGACAAATAGCTATGTCACTGAATCTTCTCGAAATAATCTCGTGATTATCTTCGGTTTATTAATTTTATTAACTACAGTAATTTTATTAAGCGTTCCATTCACAATTAATTTCAAAGATGTCAGTCGCATTAGAATATTTGAAGTAGGCATCATTGTTTTACTTGTCATTGCTTCGTTCTTAATTGTCTTTGCTAAATCTCGTTTATTTAGCATTATTATGTTAAGCGCTGTCGGTTATTCTGTTTCAGTGTTGTTTATATTCTTTAAAGCACCTGACTTAGCATTAACACAATTTGTTGTAGAATCCATTTCTACCGCATTATTTTTACTATGTTTCTATTTCTTACCTAATCTTAACCGTTACAACGAAACACGATCATTTAAAGTCATAAATGCTTTAATTTCGGTTGGTGTCGGTCTTGTTGTGACGATTTTAGGATTAATTGCGTATGGCAATAGACACTTCGAATCAATCACTCATTATTATCAAGATCATGTTTACGATCTTGCTTCAGGTAAAAATATGGTTAATGTTATTTTAGTAGATTTCCGTGGCATGGATACTTTATTCGAATCATCCGTATTAGGTATCGCAGGTTTAGGTATTTATACAATGATTAAATTACGTATGAAACATCAACATCGTTCAGAAACAAGTGAGGTGAAACGTCATGAACAGACAGAAAAATGATTTAATGTTCCAATATACAGCAGTCATCATTTTCTTCATGGTTATGATGTTCGGCTTTTCACTATTTCTAGCAGGTCACTATACACCAGGTGGCGGTTTCGTTGGAGGTTTATTATTCTCAAGCGCTTTGGTTGTTATTGCCATTGCATTTGATATAAAGACAATGAGACGTATTTTTCCAATTGATTTTAAAATATTAATTGGTATCGGATTATTATTTTGCGTTGGTACTCCAATGGCAAGTTGGTTCATGTCCAACAACTTTTTTACACATGTCACATTTGACATACCTATTCCATTGCTAGCGCCCATGCATATGACTACCGCTGTATTCTTTGATTTCGGTGTCTTATGTGCCGTAGTTGGAACTGTAATGACTATTATTTTATCGATTGGAGAGAACGAATAGTGGAAATTATTATGATATTTGTTAGTGGTATCCTCACAGCAATTAGCGTCTATCTCGTTTTGTCTAAGAGTTTGATACGGATCATTATGGGGACTACGCTACTAACACACGCAGCAAATTTATTTTTAATAACAATGGGCAGATTAAAACATGGCAAAGCACCTATTTATGAAAAAGGCACGCAAAGTTATGTTGATCCAATCCCACAAGCACTTATATTAACAGCCATCGTTATCGCTTTTGCTACTACTGCTTTCTTTTTAGTTTTAGCATTTAGAACTTATAAAGAACTTGGTACAGATAACGTTGAAAGTATGAAAGGAGTTCCAGAAGATGTCAGAGAGTAATATGTTAGCTCTTACTTTAGTTGTACCAATTCTGACGGCAATATTACTCGTCTTCATTGGAAAAAGACCGCATATCAAACGTTATGTCGCATTAGTAGGTACAATCATTACATTAATAATTGCAATACTTAATTTAAAAAATGTCTTACAAGATGGACCTATTAAATTAGAATTAGGTTCATGGAAAGCACCCTATAGTATCGTTTTTGTATTAGATATTTTTAGTGCATTATTGATTATTACGAGTATTATCATTACTGCACTCATCATATTATATTCTTATCAATCTATTGGTGTTGAAAGAGAAACGTTTTATTATTATTTCTCTATTATGTTTATGCTTATTGGTATCATCGGTGCATTTACAACAGGTGATATTTTCAACTTATTCGTATTCTTCGAAGTATTCTTAATGTCATCCTACTGTTTATTAGTTATTGGTACGACAAAGATTCAATTACAAGAAACGATTAAGTATATATTAGTCAATGTTGTATCATCATCATTCTTTGTCATGGGTGTAGCGATTCTATACTCTGTCGTGGGCACTTTAAACTTAGCGCATATTAGTCAACGTTTGAATGATTTATCAGCACATGAAAGTGGCTTAGTAAACATTGTATTTATATTATTTATATTTGTCTTTGCTACAAAAGCTGGTGTCTTCCCTATGTATGTTTGGCTACCAGGCGCTTATTATGCGCCACCTTTCGCTATTATTGCATTCTTCGGTGCGTTATTAACAAAGGTCGGCGTCTATGCAATTGCTAGAACTTTAAGCTTGTTCTTTAACAATACAGTAAGTTTTTCTCACTATGTCATTTTATTCCTAGCTATCATGACGATTATATTCGGTTGCGTTGGTGCAATAGCATACTATGATACAAAGAAAATCATTCTATACAATATTATGATTGCTGTTGGCGTTATATTGGTTGGCGTAGCTATGATGAATGAAGCAGGTATGATAGGTGCTATTTATTACACTATCCATGATATGTTAGTAAAAGCATCTCTATTCTTACTCATCGGGGTCATGTATAAAATCACTAAAACTACCGATTTACGTTTATTTGGTGGTTTAATTAAACAATACCCAGTGCTAGGTTGGACATTCTTCATTGCTGCATTAAGTTTAGCCGGAATCCCACCTTTAAGTGGTTTTTACGGAAAGCTATATATTGTGCAAGCTACATTTGAAAAAGGCTTCTATATCACTGGTATCGTTGTCTTATTATCAAGTTTAGTTGTTTTATACTCAGTCATAAGAATTTTCTTAAAAGGATTCTTCGGAGAACCTAAAGGATATGACGTCACAAATAAAGCTAATACATTAGGTATGACTACCGTATCTATCGTAGCTGTGGTTATTACTGTGATATTCGGTTTATCAGCAGATGTGCTATACCCTATTATTAAAGAAGGCGCAACAACATTCTACGATCCAACTGTTTACATCAATAGCGTATTGGGGGGTAAATCATAATGGCAGTCCAAATTGTTATTAATTTATTAGTCTCAATCATATGGTTACTTATCTCTGATAGTTATACACTTAATAACTTTGTATTAGGCTATCTATTTGGTCTCATTTTAGTTTACCTACTCCACCGTGTGATGCCAGGTAAATTTTATCTCATACGTATTTATAGAATGATTAAATTAGTTTTCATTTTCTTACTAGAATTAATTAAAGCGAATTTAGATGTGTTGAAAATTATTTTAAAACCACATATTTCAAATAAACCTGGGTTCTTTGTCTATCACACAGACTTGAAGACGGATTGGCAAATCGTGTTACTGTCTAACCTGATCACACTAACGCCAGGTACTGTCGTCCTTGGAATTAGTGATGATCGTACAAAAATTTATATCCATGCCATTAACTTTAGTACTACTGAAGAAGAAACTGAAGGTATTAAATCTTCACTTGAAAAAGTAGTTAGAGAGGTGGGCGAACAATAATGATTACCAAAACATTAATAATTATTGCTTTAGTCATTGTCGTATTATCTATGTTAGCAATGTTAGTTAGAGTTATTTTAGGCCCATCTCTAGCCGACAGAGTTGTTGCATTAGATGCAATGGGATTACAATTGATGGCAGTTATTGCCCTTTTTAGTATTTTAATGGATATCAAATATATGATTGTTGTTATCCTACTAGTAGGTATTTTAGCCTTTTTAGGCACAGCTGTATTTTCAAAATTCATGGATAAAGGTAAGGTGATTGAACATGATCGAAACCATCATCATTAGTATTTCAATTATCTTAATTATGATTGGTGCACTTATTAGTGCGGTAGCAGCTATTGGTTTATTGAGGCTTGAAGACGTTTATTCACGTGCACATGCTGCAGGAAAAGCGTCTACTTTAGGTGCTATGAGTTTATTATTTGGGGCCTTTTTATACTTTATTGTTAAAGATGGTTATACAAATATGCAGTTAATTATAGGCATCATATTTGTACTAATCACTGGTCCACTTTCAAGCCATATGATTATGAAAGCAGCCTATAATATTAAAACACCCTACAGTAAAAATACTAAACAAGATGAAATCAAAGACGATTTAAAAGATAAAAAATTATAGAAATAAACAGCCAATCGGGATGTTATACATCAACCGTTTGGCTGTTTTATATTAATATGACATATTTGAATTGCAAATAATTTTAATGGGTGTCGTTATTAACAACATCAATTTCAAATCCTAAATCCTCTAACATCTCGTAATCCATTTGATTAGGCTGTCCACCAGTAATTAAATAATCTCCAACAAATATTGAATTAGCAGCTTGTAATGCTAAAGGTTGTAATGATCTTAAATTCACTTCTCGTCCACCTGCTATTCTTATTTCTTTAGTAGGATTAATTAATCTAAACATCGCAATAATTCGTAAACACTTTATTGGATTTAACTCATCCATATCTCCAAATTTAGTACCTTTAATCGGGTGTAAAAAATTAATAGGTATACTATCAGCATCAATCTTTTTTAATGCTAATGCCATATCAATGATATCCTCATTTGATTCTCCCATACCACATATTACACCTGAACAAGGTGATATATGATGTTGTTTCATAATCTCAACTGTATTAACACGATCTTTATACGTATGTGTAGTCACTACATTATCATGGTATCGTGCACTGGTATTAATATTATGATTATAACGATCGGCACCTGCTTTTTTTAACCTTGCAGCTTGTTTTTCATTTGTTAATCCTAGGCACGCACAAATTCTTAATTGAGGATGAATACTTTTAATTTCCTCAACTGTATCGCAAATATGTGCAACCTCTTTATCACTTGGACCACGGCCACTCATCACAATACAATACGTTCCAATTTGATGTTCTCGTGCTACATTGGCACCATCTTTAATCTGTTCTTTATCAACTAAACTATATCTCTGTTTTTGCTTCATTTCTCTAGATTGACCACAATAGCCACAATCTTCAGGACAAATACCACTTTTAGCATTTAATATCATATTTAATTTTACACGTTTACCATAATAATGCTTTCTAATGTTATACGCTTCATGTAATAAATCCAATGTATCGATATGTTCATCTTCAAATATATGCATCCACGCTTCTTTAGAAAAATGCTCATTGTTTAAAATTCGTTCTGATAATGTCATCAGAAATCCTCCTCTTCTTAAAAAGTAATCACTCACCATATAAAGTCATTGACTTAACTTAGTATAATGTAAACTTAATTAAAATAAAAGTTTACATTATAAGCGTGATTCATCCTTTCAATATAAAAATTGTATTCATGTCACAAATATGCTACAATTTTACAAATCGAAACAATTACGTTTTATAAAAAAATAAGAAAGAGTTGATAGTATGCAATGGACAATTATTGGTGGTGGCATTCAAGGAACAACCATAGCTTTAAAATTAAGACAAGCTGGTTTAGACGCTAAGGATTTAACAATCATTGATCCCTATCGTACATTATGTGAACAATTTAATAGTTATACACATCGTATTAGTATGCCTTTTTTAAGATCACCTTTTGTACACCATATACATCCAAAACCATTTCATTTAAAACAATACGCTAAATTAAATCAGTATACAGGGGCTACTTATGGGCCATATAAGCGTCCTCAACGCGATATGTTCATGCATCATACACATGAACTCATCCATCAATATCGTTTGAATGAAAGTCATATACAAGGAGCCGTAAGGCATATACATCGAGATAATCATCAACAATGGCAATTAGAATTAAATGATGGTCGAATATTGTCAACACAGTATTTAATCATTGCACACGGTTGCAATCATCGTGCCTATATCCCAGCTATGTATCATGATCAACCAGATATTCAACATATTTTTGATGAAGAAGAATCACAAATTAAAGAAAAACAAACATCTCATGTTGTAGGTAGTGGTATATCTGCTGCACATTTAGCCCTAAAATTAGTCAATAATGATGACAGTAAAACAGTACATTTATGGCTTAATAAAGATATTGAAATTCATGACTTTGACGCGGATCCAGGATGGTTAGGTCCCAAAAATATGAATGCATTCCTAAATATCGAATCTTCTGAAGAAAGAATGCGTATTATTCAAACAGAACGTCATAAAGGATCGATGCCTCATGAGTTATATCTGCGCTTAAAGAAAAAAATGAGCCAAGGTCGTTTAATCATTCATAAAAATGAGATTGAAGATATTAAAAATCATCATATCATTACTTCAAATGGCAAGATGTATTATGATCATATCTTATTGGCTACAGGATTTGAAAATACTGTCATGTCACAACCTATGATTCAAGATTTAGTTTTACATTTCAATGCCCCTATCGCACAATGTGGTTTCCCAGACATTACGCATGAACTAGAATGGCTACCACATTTATTTGTAGCTGGAGGTTTAGCTGATTTAGAACTAGGACCTTTTGGTAGAAACATTATGGGAGGCAGAGAAGCATCCGAAAGAATATACCAAGCGTTTATTCGCCTACAAAAACAACTCGCATCATAACATAATAAAAGCTACCGCTTCACAACGAAACGGTAGCTTTTATTTATTTCAATGGCTTAATAGCCATTGTTCCTCGCATTATACTAATTAATTGATTATTGTCATCTTTAATTTCAATATGCCATACTTGTGTTGATTTGCCTTGATGAATAATAGTAGCAATCGCAATCACTTTACCTTCTTTAACTGAATGAATATGATTAGCATTCATCTCTAAACCTAATGGAATATATTTAGACGTATCAATTAAGTTTGCTGCACCTAATGAGCATGCAGTTTCACCTAATGCTAAACTTGCGCCACCATGTAGATAACCAAACGGTTGTTTCACTTTATCTGTTACAGGCATTGAAATGACAACTTTACCTTCTTCTTCAATTTCAACATTCATTTCAAATGTTTCTAATAAATTGGTCAACCTAACACTCCTCTTTTTATACTATAATACCATGGCCGCAATCGTACCAAAAATAATTAATGGGATATTATAGAATAAAAAGTTTGGAATACAAGTATCTCTAATATGATCATGTTGACCGTCCATATTTAATCCTGCTGTAGGCCCTAATGTAGAATCACTTGCAGGTGATCCAGAATCACCTAACGCACTTGCTGTACCTATTAACGCTATTAATGCCATTGTATCTAAACCAATAGATGCACCAAATGGAATAAACAATGAAGCGATAATTGGTATTGTTGCAAATGAAGAACCTATACCTAACGTCACGATCAATCCGATAATATACATCACTACTATACTAATTAATTTGTGGTCTCCAGTAATACTAGTTAAACTTTTAACCAAATTATCAATATCACCAGTTGCGTTCATAACACCAGCAAAGCCATTTGCAGTTAAAATAACCACACCAATATATGCCATGATTTTAATACCATCTACAAATTGCTCATCTAATTCATACCAACTATATGCACGTGATACAAAGAAGACAAGTACACCTGCTAAAGCACCAAAAATCATTGATTCTGTTAATGTTTGAACAATAAATGTTGCTAAAATGGCAATCACAGTCACAACTAAAATATATGGTTTTAGTTCTGTAACTGTTGCTCTATCATTAATATTTCTCTCTTCATATTTTCTAGGCTTACGATAGACGATAAGTCCTAAAATTAAGCCTACAATATAGCCCATTGAAGGAATAAGCATCGCTTTCCAAATCATATTAAATTCGATAGGATGGTGCGCTTTTTGGAACCCACTTTGAATAATTTGCTGGAATATTTGACCAAAACCATACGGTAATAACACATACGGCCAACATAATCCAAATCCAATAACTAAACCAATCAAGCGTCTATCCATATTTAAATCATTGAATAAGCTTAATAATGGCGGAATTACTATTGGAATAAACGCAATATGTACAGGTATTAAGTTCTGACTCATAATACTCATTGCTAAAAGTGCAACAATTATAATCACTTTCACTCTGATTCTTGAAAGTCGACTGTTTTCAGAGTGAATGGCTTTAATAATTTTACCAACTAAGTAATCAGTAATACCACTATAGGAAATTAAAGCGGCAAAGCCACCTAATAACGCATAACTCAGTGCTACTTCGGCCCCATCAACAATATTCTTACCAAATATGTTAATGACTTTTTCAAGGCTCATGCCAGATAGCATACCACCTACTAAAGCACTAATGAATAAACTAATCACAACGTTCAACCTACATAAACATAAAATAATCATTAAAATAACAGCAATCACTACTGCATTAATCATACGCAAAACCATCCTTTACTACTCTATCGAACTAAAGTATTTATGGATAATATCATAGCAACTCAATTTTATAAAGTCAATACGAAATTGAAATCTAGTTTAAATAACCCTTTCAAAAAATATAAAAGGAAGCGCTAAGGCGCTTCCTTAAATAACTATAATGATTTTAACCATTCAACAATCGTTGGAATCATATATCCTGTTGGACCTTTCGGACCTTTATGTGATGGTTTATTTATCGTTGCTGGACCAGCTATATCAAAGTGCAGATGAGGTACTGAGCCACTAAAATGACTGATAAATGAAGCGGCAAATAAAGCTTTCCCTTGTCCATTTGTGTGATTGACTAAGTCTGCGACATCACTATTTTTAATTAACTGTCTTTCTGTTTTTGTAATAGGTAATTCAAACACTTGTTCATCAACAGTTTTAGAGATACTTAAAATCGCTTTTAATTGCTCACTGGCATTAGTTTCAAACGCGGCAGCCTTATCTTCACCTAGAGCCACAATTGCAGCACCTGTTAATGTAGCAAAATCTAAAATAACTTGAGGTTGAAATTGAGTTGCATATGCAACAGCATCACCTAATACTAAACGACCTTCAGCATCTGTATTGAGTACTTCAACTGTTTCACCACTTAATGCGGTATAAACGTCATCTGGTTTCATTGCCTTGTCATTAATCATATTTTCAGCAGAAGCTATGATACCTATAATATTAATTGGTAACGCTAATTGATGAGCAACCTCAATCATGGCAACAACATTTGCAGCGCCACACATATCAAATTTCATCGTTTGCATTCCTATTTTACTTTTAATACTGTAGCCACCTGAGTCATAGGTAATACCTTTTCCAACTAGGACAATTGGCTTCTCATCAGTACGACTACCATCATATTGCATCGTAATCACTCTAGGTTCATGGATAGAGCCTTTTCCTACCGCATGTATCAATCCAAATCCTTCTGATTGTATTTTCTGACCATCTTTAATATCTACTTCTACAGATGAATCTTTAAAGTGTTGTACGACAAGCTCAGCAAAATATTGAGGTGTTAACAGATTAGGGGGAATTTGACTTAATTCACGCGCTAAATTAATTGATTCACCTACCGTTTTACCTTCTTGTATTTTAGTTTCAATTTTCTCAAGGTCACAGTCAACATTTACGTGTAAATCAGGTTGATAAGGTGCACGCTTATCAGATTTATAATTGTCAAACTGATAAATAGCTTGTTCACTTTGCAAACCTAGCGTTTTAGTCACTACATCGTCTTCAATATGTGGACTTAAAAATGAGTTTAGTAACAATTCTGCTTCTCTGATATGTTCTTGTTTTAAAAACTGAAACACATTTCCCCAAATGATTAAATAATCCGCATAAGTTAATTCTTTAATATTTCCTAATCCAACAGTTATAAGACGTTTAGGTTGTTGTTGAATATAAATCATTGATGTCGTTATCTTTCCAGTTGCACCTTGTATAATATGATTTTTCTTTAAAACTTTTAAATCATTCATTAATGATTGTTCGTGATACACGATATCATTTAATTGATTCATATGTTCAGGAATACCAATAATTAATGTATGTATGTCATCTAGATTAGTAGAATTAATTTGGATATTCATCATACAGCCTCCTTTTGATATTTAATTTAAATCAACTATTATGATAAGTAGTTATTTTTAAAGTCACTCTTTCAATAGTTGTAAATGATCTTATTTATATTTAAGCATACAAAAAAGCCTCCAAACTTTTAAGTAAGGAGGCTTCATATATCATAAAAAGTTAGAATTTACCTTTTTTGAATGCAAGACCTACGCCACCGATTTTGAATACAGCACGAGTGTCGATAACTTTCTTCATGAATGCAGCTTTTTTACCAGTAATATCTTTACCGTAAACAATACCTACACCGTCATGAGATCCTAATGAACATACTGTACCACGATCAACATATTCAAATTCTTCTTTAGCTTCGCCATTTAAGATATGTTTGATGTTTTTAGCAACATGTTCACCTTGTTGCATTGCGATTTGAGCTGTTGTTGGTAATGGACGTTCTTCACCTGCTGGGATGAATGCAGAAACATCACCGATAACAAAGATATCATCATGACCTGCAATTGTAAGGTCTTGATTAGTCACAATACGGCCACGTTTAACACCTTCAAATGATTCTTCCATTAAGTGGCTACCACGTACACCTGCAGTCCATACTGATGTACCTGCTTCTAATTGTTGTTTTTCACCATTTACTTCTACTACGAAACCTTTTTCGTTACAAGCAACGATTGGTGTAGCAATTTTAAATTCTACGCCACGGTTTTCTAAGTAGTTTACAGCATGGTTAACTAAGTCATCTGAGAACATTGGTAACATTTTAGGTGCTGCTTCAACACAAGTGATTTTCACTTTGTTTTGGTCAATACCATATTTGCTACATAATTCAGGAATTCGATCAGTTAATTCACCTAAGAATTCGATACCAGTGAATCCAGCACCACCAACTAAGATAGATAAATCTTTGTCGTCTTTCTCTTTAGAAGCTGCATAATTAGCGAATTTATCTTCGATATGACGAGATAATTGACGCGTAGTTAAAACATTTTCAATTTGGAAAGCGTGATCTTTCATTCCGTCAATACCAAATGTTTCACTCACAAATCCTAATGCTACAACTAAGATATCAAAATCATAGATGCCTTTGTCAGTTTCTACTTTTTTAGCATTGCGGTCGATTTTAGTAACTTCTGCAGTTACGAAGTTAACTTTGTCTTTTTTCAATACACTTTCAACTGGGTATAATAAATCTTCATAATTGATTGTACCTGCTGAAGCTTCATGTAACCAAGTTGCTTCGTAATGATAATCATTTTTGTTAATTAGAGTGATTTCCGCTTCTTCTGCAGAAAGTTCTTTTTGTAATTTAGTAACAGTTTGTAAACCTGCATAACCCGCACCTAAAACTAATACTTTTTTACGTTCTTGAGCCATTGTTTTCACCTAAGCTTTCATAATATTTTAACTCCAGTGTAACATACTTAAAAATACACGACCTTTTTAATTAAGCCTTGCATTATAACCACGTCAACACAGTAATTATTACGTCTTTTTTCTTTAAGCTATATCTCGTGAAGTTCACAGAAAAGACAATATTTAATCCAAGTTTAATTCTATAGCTTTTACACAATATTTTCAAGCGACAATAGTCCACATTGTGAAAAATTTAATTTATTAAATTAAAACCGTCATCTCGCCTAGCAATCTTCTGGATTACCTGCAACCTTAGCAGTTCTAAATGAACTACCGCAGCCACATGAAGCAATGGCATTTGGATTATCGATTTGGAAGCCACCACCCATTAGTGATTGTTTGAAATCAATTGTTGTACCGTTTAATACTGGGGCATCATGTTTATCTACCAATACTTTCAAACCGAAGAATTCTAATACTTCATCGTTTTCACCTGGTTCAGCTTCTGCTGACATACCATAAGTCAATCCTGTACATCCACCACCATTGACTTTGATTTTAAGATAACCATCAGGCATATCATTACTTTCTAACATGTCTTTTACTTCATAAGCTGCCGCTTCAGTTAAAATAACTGTTTGCATTGTCATAACCTCCTATAATAAATTCGTAAAATCATTTTCTTCTATATGTTTATATATATTATTTAACAAATCGTCCGGTGTATCTCCTTCAACAATATCACCATCAACCAATGCATACAAGCCGTTGGAGCATATACCACAATTTTGTAAGCATCCATATTCTAAAACATCTACATCAGGATCATTTTCTAACTTTTCATAAACCACATCTCCACCCTTAGCCATATTGGAAATGCAGAATTCAACTAACGGAAACATACGACACCCTCTCTATTATAATAGTTATAATATTATAACAAACCACACGTTATTATGACTATTATTGAGCTTAAAATGTCGGAAATAGAAAAAATTACTAATAAAACAATATATTTAATTTAATTCGATATATATTTGTAGTCAATTTGAAAAACCGATATAATAATCATATAAATACATAGTCATATAAGATAAGATGGTTAAATTTTTGTTCATTTCCATCATTTTTTTGGGCAAAAATGCTTAATATGACATTAGTCTAAAGGGCAATATCAATATTAATGCTCTTATTTATAACATGATTTTTTAGGATAAAGGGGTATACTAAAATGAAAAACATTGTTTTATTAGGCGGGGGTTACGGTAATATGCGCATCATGGCTCGTATATTGCCTAATGCGTTACCAGAAGGATATAGGTTGACTTTAATTGACCGTATGCCATTCCATGGTTTAAAACCAGAATTTTATGCATTAGCTGCTGGTACAAAATCAGATAAAGATGTACGTATGTCGTTTCCAAATGATGCAAATATCAATACAGTTTATGGGGAAATCAATGATATTAATTTAGATGAGCAAATCATCTCTGTAGGTAATTCAAAAATAGATTATGATGAGCTAGTCATTGGTTTAGGTTGCGAAGATAAGTATCATAATGTACCTGGTGCAGATACACATACACATAGTATTCAAACCCTTTCGAAGGCACGCGATACTTTTCATAGTATTAGTGAACTACCTAAAGGCGCTAAAGTTGCTATCGTTGGTGCTGGACTGAGTGGCATTGAATTAGCTAGTGAATTACGTGAAAGTCGTGCAGATTTAGAAATATTATTATATGATCGTGGTCCACGAATTTTACGCAATTTCCCAGAAAAACTTAGTAATTATATTTCAAAATGGTTCTCTAAACACGATGTTACTGTAGTACCCAACTCAGTCATCGATAAAGTCGAACCAGGAAAGATATATAATAATGGTGTTCCTGAAGATGTCGATTTAGTCGTTTGGACGGCTGGTATACAACCAGTTGAAGTAGTTAGAAATTTACCTATAGATATTAATAACAACGGCCGTGTCATTTTAAACCAGTATCACCAAATTCCTACTTATCCAAATGTTTACGTTGTAGGTGACTGTGCAGACTTACCACATGCGCCTAGTGCTCAATTAGCTGAATTACAAGGCGAACAAATCGCTGACGTAATGAAAAAGCAATGGAATAACGAACCATTACCTGAAAAAATGCCAGAACTTAAAGTTCAAGGTTTCTTAGGCTCTCTAGGTGATAAACAAGGATTTGCTTATATTATGGATCGAACTGTTACCGGACGTCTCGCTTCTATCTTAAAATCAGGTGTCCTTTGGTTATATAAATATCATAACGGTTAAAATAAATAAAAGGGGCAATGAAATCATTTTAATTGGTTTCACTGCCCCTATTTTTAATACTCTATATTAACTTTCTGTTTTTAAAATTTTTGATCTACAAACTGCGTAATCTGCTTAGTTTGAATATAACCATCTGCTACATATTCATCATTCATTGTAATCAAAGGATAAAACAACTCATCTTCTTGAATACGTTCAATAAATTGTTGATCGTGATCTGTTAGATTTTCGGTATCCTTTTCAATATCAATATAAGTAAACTCAAAATGATGGTGTGGAAATTTTCGTTTTAACAATGGTTGTAACCAATCAAATGTATCTTTTGATGTCGGTGCATTCACACAACTTGCACATACTACATCTGCCCCATAAACAACAACACTCACTTTAGTCATTGAAATCCCTCGTTTTGATTTATAGATTTTTCTTACTTAATCTATTATAATGTACTAATAATGATAATGAAATAATTTACTTGAAAGGAGACATATCTCATGCCTACTGAGAATGCGACAATGTTTGATCAAGTAGCTGAAGTAATAGAACGTTTACGTCCATTTTTATTACGTGATGGTGGCGACTGTACGTTAGTTGATGTTGAAGACGGCATCGTAAAATTACAATTACATGGTGCTTGTGGTACTTGCCCAAGCTCAACAATAACATTAAAAGCTGGTATTGAACGTGCGTTACACGAAGAAGTACCTGGCGTTATCGAAGTTGAACAAGTATTCTAATGTTTTTCGTTAGTGTAATATAAAGATATAATTTAAAATAATTGATTTCGTTTTATCCCATCTCTGGACAATTAATCCATTGATGGGTGTTTTTTTGTTTGTTTACAATTTCCGTTAATTTCAATGTAACGTTTAATCTTCATAATAGCATTGAAATAATTCAATAATAGCTTTCAAATTAACATCTAGATATTTATCTTTATGCTTTATGAGATAAAAATTTCGAAAGACGTCTAACTTGATAGCAGCTAATATATTATTATGTACTTCATCTAATACAGATTTAGATATAACTGTAAATCCTTTACCAGCCTTCACCATATCAACGATTACTTGATTACTATTAATTTCCACTAAATATGGATGTAATGATAAGTTAGTTAAACCGATTTCTTGGTAAATTCTTGTACCTGATCCTTGTTCTCGAACAAAGCATATTTGTTTCGCATCAAAGCCTACTTTTTGATTGTAAATTAAGACCATTTCATCTTGCGATATACATGCTAAATCAATGGTATTATCTTGGATTTCTCTCTCTACAATTCCAATGTCTACAACATTGTGTTTAACGTTATCTAAGACCGTATCTGAATTAGTTAAATATGCATTTACATGTAATTCTGGATATTGGTTGGCAATTTCTATTAATTTTTGTGATAAATATTGCTCACCATACGTATAACTACTACCTATAGATAGTACACCCGCTACATCTTTCTTATCATTTTTTAAATTTTGCCAAAGTTCCCGCTCTATATTTTCTCGTTGCAGTGCATATTTTAAAATCTTCTCACCATCTGATGTTAAACGAATCGATGGCCTAGTAAATTCAAAAATTTTAACATTATACTTAGTTTCAAGTCGTTTGATATCACGACTTATTGATGGCTGTGATGTGTACAGATGCGCAGCTGCTTTTGTAAAATTTGCTGTTTTTACTACTTCTATTAATACTTTATATGGATCCATGGATATTCCCCTTAATAAAATATATATTCATCATATCAATTTTGTTATGTATACTATATCAAATATTTATTTAACGTTATAACAGTACAATGCTAAACTTTCTCTTATAGGAGGAACGTCACATGATTCAACTCAAGCATAAATATTTTTTCATAGGTATGTTATTTACATTTGGTATTGCAATGTTAAGTCTGGCATTATCTAAATTACCTATACTTAACCATGTCGGTGGATTATCTATTGCGATACTTATTGCAATTTTATATCGTCACTTCAAAGGATATCCTGAACAATACAAAGTTGGTATTACATTTTCTTCTAAGCGACTATTGAAAATCGCTATCGTCTTTTACGGTCTCAAGTTGAATATCGATGAAATTTTAGGACGTAGCGGTCCACTATTATTGATGGATGCCTGTATTATCATTTTTAGCATTGTTATGACATATGCCTTAAGTCGTTTGTTTAAAACAGATACGTCAATAACAACTCTATTAGGTGTGGGGACTGGTATTTGTGGGGCGGCAGCTATTGCGGCTATTGCACCTGTCATAAAGTCTAGAGATAAAGATATAGCAATCAGTGTTGGTATTATCGCATTAGTCGGCACTGTCTTTTCATTATTTTATACATTAATCTATTCAATTCTTCATATGTCACCTATTCATTTTGGTATATGGTCAGGAACCAGTTTGCACGAAATTGCACAGGTTGTATTAGCAGGTAATTATGCAGGCATTGATTCATTAAAAATTGCATTATTAGCTAAGTTAGGTCGTGTATTTTTATTAATACCTGTGATTATCATTTTTATATTATGTGTTAAATATAAAAATAAAGACAGTGAACAATCACATCGTATCGATTTCCCTTATTTTTTAATTGGCTTTATTGCAATGGCTTTAATTAATACATATATTTCACTTCCACCTGCTTTATTAAAAGTACTAGAAATCATGACCAATATCTTTTTACTAATGGCGATGGTAGCACTTGGATTAAATGTTTCTTTTAAAGATTTAAAATCTAGAGCTTTAAAACCCTTACTTGTTATTATTATTGTATCTATTTGTTTATCGATCTTAAGTTACTTTATCACTCAAACCATATTCTAAAAAAAAACGCCTTTCAAGTATCAATGATGAAGTTTATCATCATTGATACTTGAAAGGCGTTTATTATTATTTGTTATCTTCTTGATGCTTTTGTTTATCTTTATGATCTACTTTAGGTTGTTTGTCATCATTCATATGTTTAGCAATTTGTTGGTCAACGTAGACCCAACCTTTCCATCCTATATGAACGGCATCACTAATCACATATTTTTCATAGTCTTTATCTGTCATATCATATATTTTACCGCCATTATCAACGACAGTAGAATGAATTTTTTTATAGACTGCTTGACGTCTATCACTATCAATACCAATATGATCATACCATTTACCATTCGAAGGAATGCTTACATACTGTACATCTGCACCAGCTTTATTCATTGTTTGAACGAGTAATTTTAAGTCTTGGAACTCAGGAGAATTAACGTTAAATTCATAATCACGCTTAACTTTACGTTTATTTCCTTTAATTAATTTCCAATATGGATCTCTAATATGATATTGATTAGATTTTGTATTATCTTTACCAATTTCTTCTGCTTTATTTCTCATTTGACTCCATGATGCTTTTTCATCTGTGGCAGGATCAACATGAGACAATGGTGGTTTAGTGAAAGAGAATAATGATTTAATTGCTTCAATCTTAATTAATTGATTCTCTTTAAATGCTGAAATGTAATTTCCAGATACATTACTCGGATCTTTCGCAACTTGTTTTAAATAATCCTTATTATGAACATGAGGGAATTGTAACAAACGTTTAGCGAAACGTTGTTTCAAATCTTCTGGCATATCCTTTTGATTAAACATTTGGTTAATTTGGGTTTGTGACATACGTGCGTCAAAGTTTTGGTTAGTTAATCCATGATTCGTAAACCATTGCGGAGAGATAATAAAAGTTAATTTTTTACCTTTTAAATTATCATATTGAGACGCAAGTTCAACCGCATTAATCAAATCCGTTGATCCACCAGTACCTAATAAAAATACATTTTTGTCTGAGTGATGTTTATTCAATGTAATTGCTGGATTGAATGGATCATCTTTACCTAATTCACTAGAACCATAAATTGGATAGTATTTATCTGATTTATAAAGTTGATTTTGAATGAGCGTGCCTTTTAATACTTGATCTGTTAATGAAATTCTATTATTAGCAAGCGTTTTATCAGTTATCAATCCTGTAAACAATTGCGCTGGTAACAGGACAAATATGATGAAAATAACGCCGCTAATTAGAATTGGTAAAAAAGGTTTTAATTTCATCGTAGTTCTTCTAATGCTTCCACAATTTTATTTGGTGTAGCCCACTCATCACGGTCAAAGTCCATAATTGATACTTCGATATCTAATTTATTTTGAATTTCTAATAATAAACCTACAGTTTGGAAAGAATCAATGATACCTTCTTCGAAAATTTCTACATCAGGATTCTCTTTGACGATATCATTTTCTGCGACCTCTGCTAATAAATCTAATACTTGATCTCTAAATTCCATAATTAATTACTCCTTTATTAAATAAATTTACCTGAGAAAATTAAAAAGCCAAACGCAACAAAATGGAAAGTAATCACTACACTTAATGCTGTAGTCCATTTATTTTGCCAACGTGGTGGATGTTTTTTTCTCCATTTTTCATAATAACCATAACCTATAAATAATGCTGCATGGTATAAACCGTATACAATATAGTAAACTTCTAAACCGTGCCAAATCCCCATAATAAAGAAGTTAAGGAAGAATGCAATATTTGACATTGCTAATTGGCTCTTAAACATCTTTTTACGAGACATATAGAATAAAGATCTCATATAAATACAATCTCTAAACCAGAATGATAATGTCATATGCCATCTATTCCAGAAATCTTTAATATTTTTAGATTGGAATGGTTTATTAAAGTTAGGTGGTGTTTTAATTCCGTATAAATAACTAAGCGCTATAGCAAATAAACTATAACCTGCAAAGTCAAAGAATAGATAAAAACTATATGCATACATATATAACCACATATGTGTGAATCCATGTAAATTCATTTGTAATGGATTTATCGCATATACTTGAATGAAATAGGCAATAATATATTTATATAAAAAGCCTATCATAATCATGTGGATCGCTTTTAACACTAATTCTCTGTATTCTCCACCAGTTGGAACCTTTTTATCATCTTTAACAAATCGTTTATATCTGTCAATTGGTCCAGAAGAAATAGTTGGGAAGAATGATATAAATTGGATTAATTTCCCTACTTTAATTTCTTTAATAGACCCATCACGTATTTCCATAATCAATTGAACACTTTTGAATGTCACATAAGATATTCCAAGGAATCCTACAAATTCAATTAATTTGCTTTCATGGAAATGAATTTGGTGGCCACCTAGCCAAGTACTTTGTAACACTTTAACTAATGCTAAAGGTAATATAGACAGAATCATGATAATTACAAATTTGGCAAATGTGTTATTTTTCTGTCTAGATTTATAATAAAACATGATTAAGGCAACTTGCCAAATGATATATATGATAAAACTTATTAACTGTACGCTTAAGTACTTTTGTCCAAATAAATTATGCTTATCTGAAGAAAAGATAAGTACAATCATAAATGCCGTACTAATACCGTTATATATATAGCTTCGCTTACCTAAAAAGCCAAGAATTATAACAGGAATAAGTACAATAAATGATATTAAGAAGAATGTAAATGTGCCATAAGGTATCATCCGTTAACTACCTCAGCAATCTTTTTACGATCAAGTTTACCATTAGATGTTAATGGTAACTGCTCCATCCAAACAAACTTTCTCGGAATCATGTACTCTGGTAAGCGTGATTTCAGTTCGTCTTTAATAGCTTTAGTCATTTGTCTCTCATCTTCAACTTCTTCTGTTGATACGACCGCACCAATCAAATGAATGACTTTATCATTTTTATATACTGGTACTACTATGGCTTCGCGTATTAAGTCAGAATCACGTAATTGCGACTCTATTTCTTCTAATTCCATACGATAACCATTTAATTTAATTTGGAAGTCGATTCGACCTTGTATAAACCATAAGCCGTTTTCTTCTTTAGCTTTATCACCTGTATGATAAGTTCTTACTCTATCTTCAAAATTAAACACAGCAGCTGTTTTTTCTTCGTTTTTCAAATATCCAACACTGACGCTTTGACCTTGAATAACTAATTCACCATCTTCAGTTGTCGTCAATTTAGTACCTGGTCTAGAAACACCTACTGGAAGTGGATTATATTGTTCTAGTACCTCTGGTGTAATTTGTATACTAGTCACTGCAACTGTCGCTTCTGTAGGTCCATACGTATTATAGATCGTACCATTAGGGAATCGATCTACTAACGCTTTAGCAGTTCTATGTCCTAAAATTTCTCCGCAGAAGAAGAAGTGATTCAAGCTACCATATTGTTCTTCATTTAAAGTCGGTAATAATAAACACATTTCAATAAATGATGGTGTAGAAACCCAAATATTAATTGGTGTCGCTTGTAACATATCATTTAATAATTTAGGTTTATTAATCATATCTTTATCAACTAAGTTTAATGTACCTCCTGAAACTAAACATGGATAAATAGCCATTACAGATAAATCAAATGAAAACGGTGCTTGATTTAACCACTCTTGACCATTCCCAGATTGATTCAATGAATCCATCCATTCCGCAAATTCAACTAAACTTGCATATTCAATTTGTACACCTTTGGGTTCTCCTGTAGAACCTGATGTGAAGATTGTATATACAACATCATTAGCCTTCATTTGGCTATCAAATATTACAGGGTCTTGTGAATTCTCAACGTTTTCAATTGTGATAACCTGAGCGCTTTGTTGATCCAAAGTGTAATCAGTAGTATTAAAGATATATTCAGGTTCTACTTTATCGATAATCATCTTCACACGTTCTTCTGGCACTGACGTATCGATAGGTACATATCCACATCCTGCTTTAATTGCACCAATCATTCCTACAATCATAAATGGCGACATATGTCCAAATAAAATCATAGGTTGTTGACTACCTTGAAGTTGATGTGCAAGCTTACTAGAAAATTCATCTAGTTCTTTATAAGTGATTTCTTCAGTCGTATGTCTTACTGCAATTGCATCTGGTTGTTGTTTACTCAATTGACTGAGAATATTAATAATATCTGTCATAGTTTTCTCCCTCATTAAAATTCATTATAAATGAAGTTATTCTGTGTATCTCCGCTTCCATAAATTAAATATAGTGCTATAAATATTGCTAAATATAACAATGTTAAAAGGTACGGCTTCATTGCTAGGTAATACTTATTCGTAGGTTCCTTACCTTTGGACTTCATTTGGCACCTCTCCTAAAATTTAAATATCTTTATTTAAAGCTATAAATGATTCATAGTCCCTTTAAACAAATCCGATATATAATTAATAATTTATATTTTATTTTTATAATTCATTATACTCATTCTTCGATTGAAATTCAAAACAAATTTTAAACATTAAAACCACTATCTGCTTAATCCAATGTCTTGATATCTATCTTATGCATGAGTATTTATTTAGTGAATATTATTATTCTAAATCTTAAGCGTGAATTAAACAATTACAGATCATATAACAAAATTGTTAGATTAGCCATTATTCAATCAAAAAGCTTGTTTACTTTTCTATCTAAGTAAACAAGCTTATATATATTATTTAACTTGATACAGGTGTTATGGCTGGTTCATTATTAAGAACTGCTTTAATATTATCAATACACAATTGCACCATACGATCTCGCGTATATTCTGAGGCACTTCCTATATGAGGAACAATCACTACATTAGGCATTTTAAGTAGTGGGTGCTCTACATCAATCGGCTCTTGCTCCAACACATCTAGTCCACATGCCAAAATTTGTCCAGTATTCAATGCATGTACTAAATCATTTTCGTTCACAATTGCACCTCTACCGATATTGATAAAAATGGCATCTGTTTTCATCTTTGCAAAAGCTTCGGCATTGAATTTGTATTTAGTTTCGTCCGTCAAGGGCGCAGTACAAACAACAAAATCACTGTTCTCTAATAGTTCTTCAAAGGATACAAATGACGCGTTGTAATCACGTTCTGCATCTTCATGTCTGGAACGATTATGATAAAGAATGTTAGTGTCGAACCCTTTTAATCGTTTGGCAAATGCTTTTCCAATGTCTCCCATTCCGAATATACCAATTGTTGATCCATAGACATCTTTTCCTGACAATAAATATGGCCCCCAACTCTTCCACTGACCATCTTGAACATATTTTTCTGCTTCAACAATTCGACGTGCAGTTGCCAACATTAAAGTAAAACCTAATTCAGCAGTTGTCTCGGTAAGTACTTCCGGTGTGTTAGTAACTATGATACCTTTTTGTTTAGCTATATTAACGTCAATATTATCATATCCTACTGCCATGTTTGCGATTACTTTTAGATGTGGTGCATTTGCAAGACATGTTTCGTCTATTGTTTCACTTAATGTGATAAAACATGCGATAGCATCTTGTACTTCCGCTAAAAATTTATCTCTAGGCATGGGTATAAAAGACTCATTCCAAACGACTACCTCTGCGATGTCTTCTAATTGTGATATGAATTTTTGAGGGATTTGACGTGTTACAATAATTTTATTCAATTTACAATCTCCTCTCAACTTCATAAATTTATTTTTCTAATTCGGTAATGGCTTCATTTAAATCTTTGAATGAATGCGTTGGTGGTACATCTTTTGTTTGAATTTCTTCAAATGTTGTTACACCTGTTTGTACATGTATCGTATCAATACCAACATTAATGCCTGACATAATATCAGTATCATATAAATCTCCAACCATTGCCACATCTTGTTTATCAAGTTGTAGTATATCTAATGATTTTTCCATAATGATTGTTTCCGGTTTACCGATGAATTGTGGTTGAACCCCAGTAGATACTGTCACAACACTTGTTATCGCACCATTCCCAGGTAAAAAGCCACGCTCTTTTGGTATTGAGACATCTGGATTTGTTGAAATAAATGTTGCACCGTTTCTGACTGCTAGTGTTGCAATCGCAAGTTTTTTATACGTTACATTTTCATCTAAACCTATGACCACATAATCTACATTTTCATCATCTTTAACTTCAAGTCCAGCTTCAGTAAGCGCAGTATGTAGACCTTCTCCACCTAACATATAAACAGAAGCACCTGGTGATTTTTCTGAGATATAATCTGCAGTTGCTAATGCAGATGTAACCACTTCATTAGCTGATGCATCAATGTTCATTTCATGTAGTTTTGCTGCGACCTGTTCAGGTGTTTTTGTTGAGTTGTTTGTTACATATAAATGAGGGATTTGATGTTGATTTAAATAATCAATAAATTGACTTGCACCATCAATTTCATCAGTACCTTTATACATCGTTCCATCTAAATCAATTAAATATGCCTTGTAATGCTTCACGCTTAATTCTCTCCTTTACCAAATGCAGTAATTGGAACATTTTCATTATTTAGAAATTGCACAACCTCATTAATAAATTGTTTATAATATGGTAATGCATGATCAAATAATGGTTCAATTTCCTTAGTATCTAGTTGAATGTAGTTGTGTGCAAATTGCTTTCTAACATCAACAGTTTGATTAATATGCTCTTGTGTCTCTTTTGAAATGACGTTTTCCAATTCTAAAATATCGATAACATCTTTATAATTACCTGGATCTCTTAAAATGAATCCATCAATAATCATATTGCCAATATCGACTGAAGATTCGATTAACATTTGTGCAATTCTTTCAAATGCATATTGATTTGTTTTATTTGTTTCATAATCATTTGTTAATTGTTGTAAGTAATTTAGTTTTTCTGATAGTTTATCTTTATCTACAAAATACATTCCTTAGTCACCTCTTATTATCTTAATCATATCACAACTTTGCAGTACACTTCATTTGTCGTTATACTAACTTTAGTAAATTTCGTATTAAAGGGGTCATAAAAAATGATTGATATGTATTTATATGATGATGAAGAACAAAGCCAAGTTCAATTCGTTGGCTTTGTTGGAGAACATAGTCGATACGACTTAATGTTAGTACAAACAGATCGTCATTATGGAAAAACACTTGTCTTAAATATGCAAACTAATAAATTTGGTATCATAGGTTCAGATGATATTGAAGAGGAAGGTTATATCGCTCATATTCTTGGGGTATCAGCTGAAGAAGGCGATGAAATCATTGAATATCTAAATGAGGTTATTCAATAAAAGTAAATCTCCCTCTGTTTACGCTAGCGTTTACAGAGGGAGATTATTTATTTGATTATTGTTAATTTATTGTTTTATTTTTCAGTATCTTGGATTGTAGGTTGTATTTTAACATCATGCAATTTATCTTCTTGATCTATAATTGCTGGATCATCTATTTGTTGTTTCACTTCATTTTTAGATAAATGCTTTACTACAAAATAAGGACACCCAAAATTACAATATTCTAATAAGTAGTCCTGAATACTTGAGAAGCGTTTACTGATTTCAGCTTTTTTGTTTGTATCTTTATAGAATCCTTTTAAACGTAATTGATCGTATCCAAAGTCTCCTACGACATAATCATATTTATCTAATATATCTGAATATCTGTTGGCAAATATTTCTTCATCGAAACATGCTCTATAATCTTCTATTAATTCAAAATATTGTTGTTCTACTTTTATCATTTTTTCACCTAATCCACTTTTCGAATGATTATGTCTCTATTTTAACAATTTTAGCCTTTAATATACAATTTTACTCACTTTCGTATACTACATAAATAATCTAAAAAACAAGAACCACTTCATTTATTCTCATAAAAAAGTGGTTCTATCAAAACATTCAACTTCATTTAATGAATGTCATTACTATGATTAGCTATTTAATTGTTCTTCACCTTGACGTTGTCTTTCTTTTGCAGCTTCATTAACTTGTTCGTCTGCATGATAAGAACTACGTACTAATGGTCCTGCTTGACAATGCTTAAATCCTTTTTCCATTGCTACTTTTCTCATTTTACCAAATTCTAATGGTGTGTAATATTTCTCAACTTTTAAATGTTTACGTGATGGTTGTAAATATTGGCCTATAGTTAAAATATCTACATCATTAGCACGTAAATCATCCATTGTTTCATAAATTTCTTCCATTGTTTCCCCTAAGCCAACCATTAAACTTGATTTTGTAGGAATATCTGGTTGTAATTCTTTAGAACGACGTAAGAATTCTAACGTGCGATCATATGTTGCACGAGCACGAACTCTAGGTGTTAGACGACGAACTGTTTCGATATTGTGGTTTAAGATATCTGGTTTAGATGCCATTAAAGTTTCTAACGCGTCGTAGTCACCACCCATGTCTGACGGTAAAATCTCGATTGTAGTGAATGGGTTTCTTGCTCTAACTTTTCTTACTGTTTCAGCATAAACATTTGAACCCGCATCACGTAAATCATCACGAGCTACTGCAGTAATAACAACATGTTTTAAGTTCATTAATTCTACTGATTCTGCAACACGTTCTGGTTCATTTAAATCTAATTCATTAGGCAAACCAGTTTTAACGGCACAGAAACGACAAGCACGTGTACATACAGCTCCTAAAATCATAAATGTAGCTGTACGTCTTTCTCCCCAACACTCATGTATATTTGGACACTTTGCTTCTTCGCAAACAGTGTGTAAATTCTTTTCGCGCATCATTTTCTTAAGGCCAGTATAGTTTTCGTTCGTGTTTAGCTTTATTTTCAACCAATCTGGTTTTCGTAGTATTTCCTCATTTTTTGTAGCCATAACAACGCATACCCTCCTGTTTAATCTCTCTCTTTATTATTATAACGAAATTAACAGTAAATTAAAATCTAATCTATTGTTATTTTAAAATTCCAGTAACTTTTGTTTAAATATATCTCGTAAAAATTCGGGCATTATATATTCTGTTGGAAGTCCTTTCAACGATGGGAAATATCTACCAAATGTATACATATCTACTGTTCCTAAAATATAATGTTCATCATTTTGTATTTCTTTTCCATCTATAAAATAACGTCCCTCTGATTCAATAAAACCTAATCGATATAAAATATATCCCCCAAAAATATCTCCACGGAATCCAAGGCCTTGAGCATGTTCGTGCATATACTCTTGCTTTTGACTTTTAACAATGACTTCTTTAAGTTCTTCGCCTGTCAATTTTACTCTTACAACATTGATGGGATGAGGTAACATGCGATGAATATCAAATTCCGTAATTTCATCCGCTTCAATGCCTTTTACAATTAAACCTGCATTTATAATTGTACAATCTGCATTTGTGAATTCATAGACACTTTCTGCTAATAAATACGACGTTTTTGTGATTACATCTGTTTTATTATCTAACTTAAGCGGGTGATTCACAACTGGCGTACGCATCATCGCCTTTCCTTCCTCATCAAAGTTGGTTTGAACTTCTGGTAACGTTTCTAACGGATGTAAGCACGCAGTCTTCCGAGTTATGCTTTTATTTTCAATTGTTAAGTTCACTTCTCCTAAGTAATGTCCATACTTCCCAGCTGCTGCCATTAAGACTCCATTATTCATTTGGCCATGATCAAAATGGTGATGTGTATGACTACCAAGAATTAAATCAATTTCCGGAATTTCTTGGCATAATTTTTCATCAAAAAATACACCTACATGACTCATTACAATTAGTACATCATATTGTCCATCGTTTGCTTTAATTTCATCTTTGATGGATTCGAGTGGATTTGTAACAACCCAATCCAAAGCTCTATAAAATGGTGTAAATGGTGCTGTTGCCGCTACAAATAATATACGTACACCATCTATTTCTTTTATATATGATGATGCTATACGGTTAGGCAGACGTCCCTCTTCATCAAATACGTTAGCACAAATCACTTCAAATTGTGCATTTGTATATAAATTTTGTAATGCCTCATGCGAAATTGTCATACCTTCGTTATTACCTATTGTTGCAATATCACATTTAGCTTCATTTAATAATTCTATATTTTTCTTTCCTAGGGTTGCTTGTGTAATCGGTGCTGATAAATCAACATGATCACCTATATCCAAATATAGTGAGGGATGTTGAAGTTTTGAGCGATGTTCTGTCATATATGATTGAATACGTGCATATTCGTTGAGATGACTATGAATATCATTAGTATGGTATATAGTTAACTTCAAAATACTTCCCCCTTTTTAAAATGACTTTATAAGGTCATATATAATGTAACATGTATCGTTAAAACGAATAGATTATATGTACTTTTAACTTTTAAATAATAGATTTAATAATTAAATATGCACCTATTAGCAACATTACAGTACGTAACAACATGACGACTGTGTCAGACTTAATCGAATGATTGACTTTAACACCAATTTTAGCGCCTATATAACTAGAAATAATAAGTACAATTGAATAATCCCAAGCTACATGACCTTGTATGATATGTCCAATTGAACTCATCACACTTGAAAAGAAAATCATCATCATACTTGTTCCAACTGCTACATGCGGTGGAAATCTAAATACAATTAACATTAACGGCGTCATTAATGCACCTCCACCAATACCAAACAATCCTGTAAGAATACCGATCAATAAAGTAGCAATAAAAGCAACGAATGGTGGTACGCTATAATGATATGTCTTACCTTCTGCATCTATATATGTTTTTTCGTATTGAGGTTTATTAAATATTTTAAATGGTTTAATTTTATGTCTTACCATTAACAATATGGCTACAAAAATCATAAATATCCCAAAATAGAGATTAAATGACTTTAATGTTAAATATTGACTTAAAAAAGACCCAATTAATGACCCTGGTAATAATCCAAATAAGAAAATAGAGCCATTTTTTATATCAACTTGTTTCGTCTTTAAATAGCCTAATGAGGAAGACAACCCAGTCACAATGAGAATGACAGACGATGTCCCTATTGCGATTTGAGTCGTAATACCATGTAATATACTATGATCGACTCCAAGATAGACTAATGTAGGTACAATAATGATGCCTCCGCCAATACCTACTATTGAACCTATAATCGCTGACAATCCACCAATGATAATTAATAATAAAATCGTTAATAACATTTACTTTCGCCTCTTAGAATAATTTTAGTTGTTGTGGTGCTAGTCCTTCATAGTCAATACCGAGAATATTTTGATATGTTTTAGCATTTTGAGCTGCATGACCACCAGAATTATTATTAAAAACAACGTATACTTGTTTAGCTTTTTGTTCTAAAATTTTAACTTTTTGTGCTAAATCCAGTAATTCTGTTTCATTATAATTGTATAAATATCTTACATCTCGCCATTCTTGATCTGTCATATCTTTTTTTGTCCAACCATGTACGTTTCGTCCATGATATCTAACAAAAGCGATATCACTGGTTATTCTATTTACAAGTGGGATACTTGCATCTTTGACTTGTGGTTCATCTACAACTGCATGAATAATTTGATGTTCAGTTAAAAAGGACAATGTTTCCTCTTTAAATTGATCATTAAACCAAGACTGATGTCTGAATTCAACACACATTGGATAGTCTTGCAGTTGTTGTTTAACATATAAAATATACTTGATATTTTGACTAGAACAATCAAACCATGGTGGAAATTGTACCAGTACCATAGCTAGTTTATGACTTTCTTGTAATGGTGCCAACATTTCTTTAAATGCATCAAATAGTTCTTGGCGTGTTTCTGAAAAATCTCTAAAATCTGCATGTAGTGTCAAAGCTTGATGTATTTTAACTACAAATTGAAACCTTTCTGGTGTCTCACTTATCCACTTCTTGATATTTCGTTCTGGTTGAATCGCATAGTATGATGCATCAAGTTCTACAATAGGAAAATGACTTGCATATGTTTTTAATTTATCTGATTTTCTAGCTAGATCTTCATATAATGTATCATGATCTCCCCAACCAGTTAGACCTATATTTATCATTTATATCACCAAATTAATGATACCACAGAATAAAACGACGATTCACTTTATCTATTTCAAATTTACAGATTCTTATTAATCTATAGGCAACCTACAGATAATGCATCAAATAATAAAAACGCTCCCTTAATTATTTAAGAGAGCGTTTGATTTAACAATTATAAATTGGACATATCACTGATACGACTGACCATACGTTCTATTAAGTTTGCTGCATTTTGTTTTTCAGCTAATCTTGGTGATTGACCACTCCATATATGAGTTAGTTCACTATCACCTTGTTGTACTGCAGCCTTTCTAATTTGAGTAGTTAACTGGTTTTGAATCGGGTAATCTGGTATAACTCCTTGATATTCGCTCATTTCTTTAACGAATTGATTATTAATGCCACGAGCATTTTTACCACTAAAAACATTAGTGACCACTGTATCAGTCTCTTTACTTTTTAATATAGTGTCTTTAAGTAACTCGTTTGCTCCACTTTCATGAGAAGTTAAGAATGCAGTTCCCATTTGCACACCTTGTGCTCCTAACATTAGACTGGCAAGTAAACCTCTTTCATCCATAATACCACCAGCTGCGACAACTGGTATAGATACATGATCGACCACTTGAGGTACTAAAGACATTGTGCCAACCATTGGTTCTACATTATGACTAATTTGTAAAAATGACCCTCTATGTCCACCTGCTTCACTTCCTTGAGCTACAACAATATCTATTCCTGCTTTTTCATTTTCTATAGCTTCTTCTACTGTTGTTGCTGTACCAATTAATATCACTTGATATTCTTTTAACTTTTCAATAGTTAATGCATCAGGAATACCGAATGTAAAACTACAGATTGGTACATTATACTTAATAATCATATTTATAGCTTCTTTAAATTTTTGAGTTTCATCAATGTTAATCACTGGTTCCTCTAAATGAAAAGCTCTCCTATACGGCTTTAACCATGTATTCATATGTTCGACCTGTTGTGGATTTGCTGTAGCATTTTGATGAGGTACAAATAAATTGACCCCAAAAGGTTGAGTGGTCTTTTCTTTAACTGCTTTAATTTCACTTTCCAACTGATCGATACTAAAATATCCAGCTCCTATTGTACCAAGTCCACCTTTTTCGCTGACAGTAGCAACTAAAGATGCAGTAGTACTGCCGGCCATACCTGCTTGAATAATTGGATATTGAATGCCTAATAGACGTGTTAACTTATTGTCATTCCACATATTACTCACCTTTTCTATTTGTTACGCTTCGTTTTATTGAGATAGGTTTGATTTTCTAATTTTTCTTCTTCTTCTTTATCTAATTCATCTTCAATTTCCATTCCTAGCAGCTCTTCAATTAAATCTTCATGTGACACGATTGCATCTGTTCCACCAAATTCGTCTAGTACGATTGCTAAATGTTTTCTAGATATCGTCATTTTTCTAAGTACCCATTCAGCCCTATTATGTTCATTTACGAATAATGGTTCTGATGAGAAATTAGTTATTGATTCGTATTTTTTCTTACTCCATGCTAACAGATATTTAGAATGGAATACACCTATGACATGATCTATATCTTCATCATAAATTGGATAACGGGTATATGGTTCTTTCATAACGGTGTCATATGCTTCATCAAATGAAATATCTTTTGGAAATGCTACAACATTAATACGCGGAGTTGTATCTACATCTTTTATTTTAAGGTTTTCGAAATCTAATACGCCTTTTAATCGATTTTGTTCTGTCTCATTAAATGCACCTTCACGTCCTGCCACAATCAACATTGTACGTATTTCTTCTTTAGTATACTGATTATCATCAGCTCTATCTTTTGATAATGATTTACTAATTTTACTTGTTATAGTATTCAACAATTTTGTAATTGGCTTAAGAATAATAACTAATGTGCGAATGATTGGATAAACAATACGTGATGTTTTATCAGGATTTGCTGCTGCGATTGCTTTGGGTATCACTTCAGATACTAATACAATGAATATAATCATGATGACTAGCACAGCTAATACATTAAATTGCATTTTTATAGCAAGAATGGTACCGAGCACTGGCAATATAATATTACTTATATTTTTTATGATTAATATAGTTGTTATAAACTCACTTGGTTTATCTAATAATTGGGAAAGTTTTTGTGACCTTTTATCACCATTTTTCGCTTCAGTCTGAAATTTACTTTTATTTGCTGCCGTTAACGCTGTTTCACTAAGTGATAAATAGAATGATACGATTAATAAGAATATGATAGCTATAATCATGAGGCATACTCCTTATTCATACAAATTTTCTTTAATAATAATTAAAACATTCCCTTGAATAAGCTTTTATAAACTATTCAGTCCATAGCGTGAACTTATAAAGTATTTTACTTGAAATACCCAAATAAAAAACTAGCCAACGGATCATAAAATCCATTGGCTAGCAATGACTGAGATTAATATCTCAAATTATATCAAACGATGTTCATCTATAAGTTACAATTAACCAATAGATTCTTCCATTTCGAATTTGATTAATCTATTCATTTCTACCGCATATTCCATTGGTAATTCTTTTGTAAATGGTTCAATGAAGCCCATAACAATCATTTCAGTCGCTTCTTCTTCAGAGATACCACGACTCATTAAATAGAATAATTGTTCTTCTGATACTTTAGAAACTTTAGCTTCGTGTTCTAATGAAATATTATCGTTAAATACCTCATTATAAGGAATTGTATCTGAAGTTGATTCATTATCTAAAATTAATGTGTCACATTCGATATTTGAACGCGCACCTTTCGCTTTTCGTCCAAAATGAACAATACCACGATAGATAACTTTACCACCATTTTTAGAAATTGATTTAGAAACAATAGTAGAAGACGTATTTGGTGCTTTATGAATCATTTTTGCACCTGCGTCTTGAACTTGTCCTTTACCTGCAAATGCAATTGATAATGTGCTACCTTTTGCACCTTCACCAAGTAATACACAGTTAGGGTATTTCATCGTCAATTTAGAACCTAAGTTACCGTCAACCCATTCCATATTACCATTCTCATGAACAAATGTACGTTTAGTAACTAAGTTATAAACATTATTTGCCCAGTTTTGAATTGTAGTATAACGTACGTGAGCATCTTTATGAACAATAATTTCAACTACTGCTGAGTGTAGAGAGCTTGTTGTATAAACGGGTGCAGTACAACCTTCTACATAGTTTACAGAAGCACCTTCATCAGCAATGATTAATGTACGTTCAAATTGTCCCATGTTTTCAGAGTTAATACGGAAATAAGCTTGCAATGGTGTATCTAATTTAACGTTTTTAGGTACGTAAATAAATGATCCACCTGACCAAACAGCTGAATTTAATGCCGCGAATTTGTTGTCAGCTGCTGGAATAACTGTTGCAAAATACTCACGGAATAAATCTTCATTTTCACGTAATGCACTATCAGTGTCTTTGAAGATGATACCTTTTTCTTCTAATTCTTTTTCCATGTTGTGATAAACAACTTCGGATTCATATTGAGCAGATACACCTGCCAAATATTTTTGTTCAGCTTCAGGAATACCTAATTTATCAAATGTACGTTTGATTTCTTCTGGTACTTCATCCCATGAACGTTCAGTATGTTCTGATGGTTTTACGTAGTAAGTAATGTCATCAAAGTCTAATTCTGATAAGTCGCCACCCCATTGAGGCATTGGCATTTTATAGAATAATTTTAAAGCTTTCAAACGGAAATCGAGCATCCATTCAGGTTCATCTTTCATTTTTGAAATTTCTCTAACTATATTTTCAGTTAGACCTCGTTCTGATCTGAAAATGGAAACATCTTCGTCGTGGAAACCATATTTGTAATCCCCAACATCAGGTGCTTTTTTAGCCATTTCAATCACTCCTTATATATATTTAAACGTCATGTGCGAGATTTTTAATTACAAGTATTAAATTGTTATCATATTATAACAACGATTAAGGAAAGTAAAAAGCCAACATGAATGATAATATTCATTATCTAGTTTAAGTTTACCCGTTATGTCAGATAGAAACATCTCCAGTTTTATTCTTCTGTAGTTCCTTCTGATTTACCTTCTTTTTCAACTGTCCCTTTTTCGAGCGCTTTCCAAGCTAAAGTGGCACACTTAATACGTGCAGGGAATTGAGAAACACCTTGTAGTGCTTCAATGTCTCCCATTTCTTCAGTAATTTCGTAGTCTTCACCTAGCATCATTTTCGTGAATTCTTGACTCATTTGCATTGCTTCAGCTAATGTATGACCTTTTACCGCTTCAGTCATCATTGAAGCACTAGACATAGAGATTGAACAACCTTCACCTTCAAATTTAGCATCATTAATAACGCCATCTTCTATATCAAAGGTAAGTCGAATACGGTCACCACATGTTGGATTATTCATATCAACAGTCATCGAGCCATTGTCTAATACGCCCTTGTTTCTAGGATTTTTATAATGATCCATAATTACAGATCGATAAAGTTGATCTAAATTATTAAAATTCATAAGAGAAAAACTCCTTCGTTTGTTTCAATGCATATACAAATTGGTCGATGTCTTGCTTATTATTGTATACATAAAAGCTTGCTCTGGCAGTTGAAGAAACGCCTAACCATTTCATTAATGGTTGCGCACAATGGTGTCCTGCTCTTACCGCAACACCTTCTGTATCAACAGCAGTTGCAACATCATGCGGATGAATATCAGCTAAATTAAATGTAATGACACCTGCACGTCTATCTTTAGGCGGGCCATAAATGTCTAAACCTTCAATTTCTGATAGTTGTTCGTATGCATACTCTGTTAATTCTTTTTCATGTTGATGGATAGCTTCGAATCCTAATTTTTCAATGTAACGTATGGCTTCGGCTAAACCAATTGCTTGTGCAATTAAAGGTGTTCCTGCTTCGAATTTAGTTGGTAAGTCTGCCCACGTAGCATCATACTTACTTACAAAATCAATCATATCGCCACCAAATTCAACAGGTTCCATGTCTTTAAGTAGATCGCGCTTACCATATAACACACCGATACCTGTAGGTCCTAACATTTTATGACCACTAAAACTATAAAAGTCTGCATCAATATCTTGCATATCTAATGCCATATGTGGCGCTGCTTGTGCACCATCAACACTAATGATAGCACCATGTTGGTGTGCAATTTCTGCTATCGTTTTTACATCATTAATTGTCCCTAATACATTAGAAACATGCGCGATAGCAACAATCTTAGTTTTATCATTAATTGTTGCTTTAATGTCATCGATATTGAGTTCACCTTGATCAGTCATTGGGATGAACTTTAATGATGCCTTTTTACGTTTGGCAAGTTGTTGCCATGGCACGATATTAGCGTGATGCTCCATTTCAGTAACTACAATTTCATCGCCTTCTTCAACATGAGCATCACCATAGCTATGCGCAACAATGTTAATAGACGCTGTTGTACCTCGTGTAAAGATGATTTCCTCAAAATATTTTGCATTAATGAAACGTCTTACTGTTTCACGAGCACTTTCATATCCATCTGTAGCTAACGAACCTAATGTATGAACACCTCTGTGTACATTAGAGTTATAGCGCTTATAATAATCATCTAATACATTTAATACTTGAACTGGTGTTTGGCTTGTCGCAGTTGAATCAAGATAAGCTAAACGTTTGCCATTAACTTGTTGCTCTAAAATTGGAAAATCTTTAATAACTTCATTAACGTCAAATGATTGTTCGGCCACTTTATTCACGACCTTTCTTTAATTAAAAATCTCTTATTTGTATGTTTACTTAGATACTTTAAGCTCAATAACTTCTCTTAATTGACGTTTTACGTCTTCAATTGGCAATTCTCTAACAACTGGATCTAAGAATCCATGGATAACTAAGCGTTCAGCTTCTCTTCTAGAAATACCACGGCTCATTAAGTAGTATAGTTGTTCTGGATCTACACGACCTACAGATGCTGCGTGTCCTGCTTCTACATCATCTTCATCAATTAATAAAATTGGGTTAGCATCTCCTCGTGCATTTTCAGAAAGCATTAATACACGTGATTCTTGGTTAGCAATTGATTTAGTACCACCATGTTTGATGTAGCCAATACCGTTAAATACAGAAGATGCATTTTCTTTCATTACACCATGTTTTAAGATATAGCCATCTGTCTCTTTACCATATTGAACAATTTTAGAAGTTAAATTGATTTTTTGATCGCCAGTACCGACTACAACTGATTTAAGTTCACTTGTTGAACGATCACCCATTAAGTTAGTTGTATTATCAATAATTTGGCTTCCTTCATTCATTAATCCTAAAGCCCAATTAATTGATGCATCCGCTTCAGTAGTACCTCTTCTAATAATATGTCCAGTAAATCCTTTATCTAAATAGTCTACTGAACCATATGTGATATTAGAATTTGCACCTGCGATAACTTCAGAAACGATATTAATTTGATTTCCTTCACCGCTTGCATTTGATAAATAGTTTTCGACATAAGTTACTTCTGCACTTTGCTCAGTAACTATGATGACATGATTATAAAAACTTGTATTTTCATCATCATGTAACACAACATATTGTACCGGATGCTCAACGACTACATTCTTAGGTACGTATACGAATACGCCACCATTCACTAAAGCAGTGTGTAAAGCCGTTAAACGATGTTCATCAACATTTACAGCATCTGTCATATAATATTTTTGAACTAAATCACTATGATTAACAAGTGCTTCTGATAAACCTTCAATAATGACACCATCATTTTTAGCTTGTTCAGAAACTTGTGTATACGCTAAATCATTATTATGTTGAATAACTAAGTTTTCAGTATTTTCAACATCGATAATCTTCTTAACTGATTCAGGTAATTCTTCTAAACTTTGATATACACTACCTTCAGTGTGATGTTGTTTAAAACTATCAAAGTCCCATTTTCTTAATTTTGTTTTATCAGGTTTTGGCATTTCTAAAGTTTCTGTTAATTTCAACGCTTTTTTACGTAATTCTGTCATCCAAGAAGGTTCATTGTGCGCTTTTGAATAATCAACAAGTTGTTCTTCAGAAATGTTCAAAGTTTCAGTTGTCATAACTCTTATCCTCCCACTTGATGAAATAGTATTAATAAGTCAATGTTCAGTTTCATCATTTATACGAACATCTCAACGAGCTTACAATCGATGTATCAATATCGATTATTCAGCTGCACCAAATTCTTCTTTAACCCATTCGTAACCTTCTTCTTCAAGGCGTTTCGCTAACTCTGGTCCACCAGATTTAACTACTTTACCTCCATACATAACATGTACTTTGTCTGGTGTAATATAATTTAATAAACGTTGATAGTGAGTAATCATTAATGCACCGAAATCTTCTCCACGCATTTGATTAATACCTTTAGATACTACTTTTAACGCATCGATATCTAAACCTGAGTCAATTTCATCTAAAATTGCAAATTTAGGTTCTAACATCATCAATTGTAGGATTTCATTACGTTTTTTCTCTCCGCCTGAGAAACCTTCATTTAGATAACGTTGTGCCATATCTTGGTCAATATCTAAGAAATCCATTTCTTTATCTAATTTTTTAATAAATTGCATTAAGTTGATTTCTTGTCCTTCTTCACGTTTAGCATTGATTGCTGAACGCATGAAATCAGCGTTAGTAACACCTGTAATTTCAGAAGGATATTGCATTGCTAAGAATAATCCTGCTTTAGCTCTTTCATCAACTTCTAATTCTAAAATGTTAACACCATCAAGTAACACTTCACCTTGTGTTACCTCATAGCTTGGATGACCCATAATTGCAGATGATAACGTTGATTTACCAGTACCATTTGGTCCCATAATGGCATGAATTTCCCCAGTATTAATTGTTAAATTAACACCTTTTAAAATTTCTTTATCGTCAATAGACACGTGTAGGTCTTTAATTTCTAATGTTGATGACATTTATATTCCCTCCATAAAATATAAAGTTTTCTTAACTAGTTTATAATAATTTTAATCTGTAGTCAAAAAGCCTTTGGAATTTTCAATCCTGTTCATTATAACGTACTTACAGGAGAATATAAACTTTTTAAAACCGTAAATTAGAGTTATTCTTTTCAAAAAACGATTTTCATCTATTGTTTTTAGTTATTTCAAATGATAACGAAATATGCATCTTTCTCAATAGACACTTTTTAGACAAATAGTTGTTTTATTTAACCCAAACCAATGAATTATGTTATTATACACTTTAACCTTTTAGGGTTAAGAAAGGAGACATTAATGAAAAACTTTAAATGGATTAATGTATTAAAAGGTTTTGGTATGGGTACGAGTGATTTAGTACCTGGTGTTAGTGGTGGTACTATAGCACTTTTACTTGGCATTTATGATGGTTTTATTAGTTCCATCAGTGGCTTATTTTCTAGAAGATTTTGGCCTAGTTTGAAATTTTTATTACCTATTATAATAGGAATGCTTTTAGCAATCGGTATATTAAGTAATCTATTTAACTATTTACTTAGTACACATGAAATTCCAACGATGTTCTTTTTTACTGGTTTAATCATCGGTATTATTCCTTACCTTCTTAAAGTGTCACGTTTTAAATCTACTTTCAAAGCAAAGCATTACATTGTAGTTTTGGTTGGCATCGCAATATTAGTGATTATGACTTTACTTAATGGTGGAGACAAGCACACAGGAGAAACATTATCTTTATCTACTAGTCTTATTATTAAATATTATATTGCAGGTATATGCGCTTCTAGTGCAATGCTCTTACCAGGAATCTCTGGTTCATTTATGTTACTTATATTTGGTGCTTATGGTACTGTAATGTTTGCTATATCTGAATTAGTAAAATTTAATTTCAACGCTTTACCCATACTTTTAATTGTAGGTTTAGGTATCCTAACTGGATTCTTAGTTTCAAGTAAATTAATCCAATACTTGTTACATCATCATACAACCATGACATTTGCATTAATTATAGGCTTCGTTATTGGATCTATATTTGCCGTTTATCCAGGTTTACCTCATTCCGCTTTGACATGGATCATTTCAATTGTCACTTTAATTATTGGCTTTATCGTTAGCTATGTCTTAGGACAAATAACTGCTAAAAATGAAGAACAAATATAAAAAGAAAGGCTCTCAAACACTTTGGTGTATGAGAGCCTTTTGATTATTTATTAATTATTCTTTGTTACCTTTTACTTTGTCGATAACGTTATTTACTGCTTCTTTAACTTTACCAGAAGCTTTATCTTCTTTACCTTCTTTTTCAAGGTTTTCATTATCAGTTACGTTACCTACAGTTTCTTTTACATTACCTTTTGCTTGTTCGAATTTATCTTCAGCCATGATGAATTCCTCCTAGAATTTATTTTGTAAGTTATTATGATTAATTTATACCACTATTCGTACTATATAAACATTTATTATCAAAAAATTTATATTAATTGAGTGTTTATTATGAAAATAATGCCTTTTTCATTATGTTATGCTTGCAAGAAAGGAGTGGTTTAATGTTAGTATTGATCATTCATTTATTAGCAACTTTATTAATATTAATATCTTTAATTTTAATTATTAAAAATCAATTCACTAAGCCTAATCATAATGCCATGTTACCTTCTGTACTTCTACTCATTGCTTCATTAATATTGTTATTTTATAACATATTAAAATGAGCTATTGGATAACTATGGATTGAATCAACATTTAAATATACAAAAATCCTCAAGCATTTTCGTCTTGAGGATTTTACTGTTTCAATCATTATTCTGCTGGCACAACGGCACCATCATATTTTTTATTAATGTAGTCTTTAATTTCTTTTGAACGTAAAACTTTCATTAATTCTTTAATTTTCTTATCATCTTTATGTCCATCTTTAACTGCGATTAAGTTAGCATATGGATTATCTTTAGCTTTTTCATATGCGATTGAATCTTTTTTAGGATTTAATTTTTGATCAATAGCATAGTTTGAGTTAATAATCACTGCATCTGCATCTTGTTTTTGATAGATTTTAGGCAAGAATTCTGCTGATTGTTTGTTATTAAATTTGATATCTTTTTTATTTTCAGTGATGTCACTGAATTTTGCATCTTCAATTTTAACACCTTTTTTAATTTTAATTAATCCTTCATCCACGAAGAATTTAAGGAAACGACCTTGTTCTGCAGGGTTGTTAGATACGTATACTGTTGCGCCTTTAGGTAAATCTTTTAAACTTTTGTATTTTTTAGAGTAAACTGCCATTGGTTCTAATTCTACGTCACCAGCTGACTCAATTTTGTATCCTTTTTCTTTACTTTCAGTTTTTAAGTAAGGTGTGTGTTGGAAGAAGTTGGCATCTAATTCACCTTTATCTAATAATTTGTTAGGCGTTGTATAGTCATTGATTGTTTGAATATCTAATTTATAACCTTTTTTCTCTAATAATGGTTTGGCTTTTTCTAGAATTTCTGCGTGTGGTGCAGGTGAAGCTCCGACTTTAATCGTCTTGTCATCATCCTTACCTCCACATGCTGCTAATGCTACGGTTAAAGATAGTAATAATAAAATACCTAAAATTTTCTTCATTGATTTATCCCCTTTTCTTTAGCGTTTATCAATTTTATTTGTAACCCAATCACCAATAAATTGGATGATGAATACAATAATTAAGATGAAAACTGTTGAAACTAAAATAACGTCATTTTGATTTCGAGTGAAACCAGTTAAGTATGCTAAGTTACCTAAACCACCCGCACCAATAACGCCGGCAATTGCTGTAGATCCTACTAATGCAATTGCTGTTACTGTCAAGCCTGATACTAACGCCGGCATTGCTTCAGGTAGTAATACTTTTCTTACTACAGTCCAAGTATTAGCACCCATAGACCATGCTGCTTCAATTACCCCTTTATCTATTTCTTTGAAAGCAATTTCTACTAATCTAGCATAGAATGGCGCTGCACCTATGATTAAGGCAGGCAATGCACCTGTTGGACCACTTATTGTACCTAATACAACACTTGTAAATGGTATTAATAAAAGGATTAAAATGATGAACGGTATCGCTCTAAATAAGTTCACTATAAATGAAACAATTGAATAAAAAATTCTTGCAACTTTCGAATGACTCTTAGCTGATAAAAATAATAAAACACCTAAAATCAATCCAAATATAAAAGCAAATATTGTTGATACAACAGTCATATAAAGTGTTTCAACAATGGCTTGCCAAACTTCTGGCCATTGGACGTTTGGCATTGTAATCATTTCTTGGAGTATTTCTCCAACTGACTTACCCATGTCTTAACACCTCCACATTCACATGTTTCTCATGAAGATTATTTTTGTAATCTTCAAAATTTTCAGAACTTATAAAAGGTATATGGACGACTAAAAATCCTAACGTACCATTTCTTGTATTCTTAATGTCAGCTTCCAAAATGTTGACTTCAATCTGATGTGTTTTCGTAATGTACGATATAATCGGTTGAGTTGTATTTTCACCGTTAAAGTTTAATCGAACTATGTATGCATTGTTATCTAATGGTTCTAATGCATCTAATGACTCTTCAAAATCCTCATTTAAATCATCTTTTACAAATCGTCGTGTTACCTCGTGTTGTGGATTTTCAAATACCTGGCTTACTTGACCTTGTTCTATCACTCGTCCGTTTTCCATAACTGCAACTTCATCACATATTCGGCGAATGACTTGCATTTCATGCGTGATTAACACGATTGTTAAATTTTGTTGCTCACGTATTTTTAATAATAAGTCTAAAATTTCATCTGTAGTTTGAGGATCAAGTGCACTCGTTGCTTCATCACAAAGCAATACTGTCGGATCATTGGCTAATGCTCTAGCAATACCCACTCTTTGTTTTTGTCCACCAGACAACTCAGATGGATATGCATTTTCTCGACCTTTCAACCCTACAAGTTCTATTAATTCATTGGCCTTACGTTTAGCTTCTCCTCTAGATAAGCCTGCAATTTCTAGTGGGAATGTAATATTTTTAAGAACTGTTCTCGACCATAGTAAATTAAAATGTTGGAAAATCATACTTACTTTTTGGCGTTTCTTACGTAAATCTGACTTCGATAATTGACTTATATTATCTCCATCAATAATAACTTCTCCAGAAGTGGGTGCTTCTAAATTATTAAACATTCTAATTAAAGTACTCTTACCTGCTCCAGAAAAACCAATCACCCCAAAAATGGAACCGGATTGAATGTTTAAATCAACGTGATCTACAGCGAGTACGTCTTTATTTTTCGTATGATATCGTTTCACGATTTGTTTTAACTCAATCACGTTAATGCCTCCTTGTTTATAACTAATACAAATTAAAAAATGCTTCCTCAAAACTTTAGACTGTTTGAGAAAGCATTTTAAAATATCTTTCTCTCATCTTCTAAAGTTTACCTTTATGTGAATTGGCACCATTTCTATATAAGACGGTTGCCGGGCTTCGTAGGGCACATCCCTCCACCTCTCTCGATAAGAGTGTTTGCATGATTTAATTTTATTTAATCCTACCATCACGGTAGAGATTCGTCAATAATTATTTTAAATTTTCTAACAAATAAGGAACAGACCTAAATGCATACAACCTTTTCACTTCTTTATCCTTATTCATTAACATTAATACTGGTACTGACATAATTTGATGTGTTTCACTAAATTTCGGATGAAAGTTCATATCGATTTTCTTAACGGGGAGTTTCAAGATTTCATTTGCTATATCCAACATTCTTTCAGACACTTTACACGTTCCACATGTTGGCGTATACCCGAAAATAAGATGTTTTTCTTCTCCAAAATTTTCTGTCACATCGTCTATTTCTATAGATTTACTCATTCACTAAAACTAACCTTTCAGTTTTTAAATTAGGTATAAGGGATTTCTCTTTCTTGCAATTAAATCCATGTTTGGTAAGTACATGTGCTAAATAATTTTTAGGACAGTTTGCCACTTCGCAAAATGTTTTATCTACAAAAATATGTTCAGACTCACTTAAATATCGTTTGAACCATTTTCTAATTCGATCCCCTTCGTCATCTGAATCAGCTAAGACGAAAACTTGTTTACCATAAAGTGATTCTATCATATCATCGATCTTATCTATACTCATAGTACCATGCGTACAGATAATACTTACCGGTTCTGCGATGACTTGCTGCACTCGTTTTTTATCAGATTTACCTTCAACAATGATTACTTTGTTCACAATAGTCATAAGTATTCACCCTTTAAAAATCGAAAATTAACTATCACTATTCATTTCCACGAGGATTCTGCTTATAAAACATATACTGCAAAAACTTAAAATGAATTAACCATTTTATTACACTGTTAATATCATTTTTACAAATGTCATAAATGTTTTTTAATCTAAGTTCATCAAATTGTATGTACTCTTGCTTATATATTCCTTGCATTCGGGTCGCCTTTGCTTTCGCAATGGCATAAGTGTTTCCAAAATCTAAAGATTTAAAAAACACTAAAAAAACTCCTTGATACGAGATCGAGGAGTTTACTAATATTATTCGCCAATCATTTCTGAATATTGATCTGCTGATAATAATTCGTCAATTTGGCTTTCGTCGCTAATTTCTACTTTAACCATCCATGCTTTTTCATATGGTGATTCGTTTACAAATTCAGGACTATCTTCTAATTCTTCATTAACTTCAACTACTTTACCAGTAATTGGTGCATATAATTCAGATACAGTTTTTACAGATTCAACACTACCGAAAGTGTCGCCTTCGTTTAATTCATCATCAGTTTCAGGTAATTCAACGAATACGATATCACCTAACTCATTTTGAGCATATTCAGTAATACCAATTGTCGCTACATTTCCTTCAACTTTAACCCATTCGTGTTCTTTAGAGTATTTAAATTCGTTTGGTACTGCCACGATAAATCCCCTCCTAATTTTAAGTACATTTTAATGATGCCATACCCGCAATTATCAATCAACTATTATCTAAAAATTTTAAACCTTAAAATATTCGGGTTTAAAAATGTAAATTGCTATTTTTATAACTTTATTAAAATGAAAGTTCACTTTTTATAATTTGAAACAATCTACTTTTATAACCAAGTATTTTTATATTCTTCTTCTTTAAAGCCTAATGTAATCTTATCACCTAATATAGCTAACGGACGTTTCACTAACATGCCATCTGAAGCAAGTAATTCAAAACGTTCTTCGTCTGATAAGTCATTTAATTTATTTTTTAAATCTAATTCACGATATTTGGCACCGTGCGTATTAAATAATTTTTTAGTATCTACACCAGTTTTATCTACTATTTCTTTAAATTCATTTTTCGTAGGTGTATGTTGAACGATATCAATAGGTTCATAACTTACACCGTATTCATCTAAAAATTTAGCTGCTTTTTTGCAAGTTGTACAATTAGCATATTGGTAAAATTTAATCATCGATTTGCCTCCTTTATCTCTTAAATCCAATATATCATGTTATTTTAGAAAACGCTCTACTTTTTAAGCTTATTTTTTTATTTAAGTATTTCCATCCGTTATAATAAATTTACTAAACTTTTTCAAAGGAGCTTTTATAAATGGAAAGTATTAAAACAACTGAACAATTTAACAACACTGTCCAAAACGATCAACCTGTCATCGTCAAATTCGAAGCAGGCTGGTGCCCTGATTGTAAAGCAATGGATATGTGGATAGACCCTATCGTTGAAAAATATAAAGATTATGAATGGTATACTGTTAATCGTGATGAATTAGAAGATGTAACTGCTGAAAATGATGTTATGGGTATTCCAAGTATTTTAGTATTTAAAAATGGTGAAAAGTTAGCTCATTTACACTCAGCAAAAGCTAAATCACCTGAACAAGTAGAATCATTCTTAGACGAAACATTCAATAAATAATATACAAAAATGGTCGAGACACTAATTAAGTATCATAAGTAACCACTTTATGGTTTATGACTTAGTTATGGTCTCGACCTTATTTGATTATAACTCTATATAATCACTTTAATACTCTGAGATTAAATCTCTATTCTTACGTTTAGCTTTTGTCATTGGTTCTTCTAAATCGGTAAGATATAAGAATCCTGCTAAAATTTCATCATCTTCAATATTTAATGCTTTACGTATTTTAGGTTCAAAAATATATGCAGGCGATTTCCAACATGTACCGATACCCGCTTCATAAAGTAATAACATTAAATTTTGGGCAAATGCACCGAATGCAAAGTAATTTTCTCTATTTTGACGTTGTCTTGGATCAGCTTTCATAATCAACAACAACATACCGCCTAATTTCGTCACTTTATCATAATGATCTGCTCGCTTTTCAGGACTATTTGGGAAAGCAAAGCGTGTAATATCTTCACTCATATTTCCTAATCTATCTTTAGCAACATGTACAACTCGCCAAGGTTCTCTCATACCATGGTTAGGAGCATCGGTAGCTTTTTCTATAGCTTCATATAAAGCATTATCATCGATAGTCATATCGTGTTTAAACTTCTTGACGCTTCTTCTATTTGATATTGCATCTTGTAGTTCCAATCATATCGCTCCTTCTTCGTTCATTGATAATCTTTATCAATTATAAATTATATTTAGGCTTTGTTCAAATTGTCTACTTACTTATTATAGAAATCTATTTGTTTTTTCAATTCTTCTATGTGAATTTGTCCTGGAGCTTGCGGTTCATTTAAGCAACCATAGGATACAGTACCACCAAATACGCCCTGTGCCGTGCGACTAACTATGCCAATATCAGACATTGCTATGCCAATAATATGTTGATTTAAAGCATCAGCAGAGTCTTTGACCGCTTCTAATAGATGTAATACATCTTTTTCGTCATTTGGCATGACAGCCACTTTTAAATAGTCTGCTTCAAATTGATGCATTTTATAATAAGTGAATTTTAATTCTTCTAATGACGGTGTTTCATTAAAATTATGATGTGATAGTACCACTTGAATGCCTTTTTGATGTGCCTTATTTATGAATGATAAATAAGTATTTTTATCTTTTTTGTCATCCCATTCAATGTCTAACATCTCATATCCTGATTCATTAATAAGCTTTTGAATCACATTTTGATATTCCATTTCATTCACATGACCCTTACCTCCTTGGGAATTAGATCTATATGTGATTAATACTTTAAATTCAAATGGCAATTCCTTTAACTCATTAATAACTTGTTTAACTCCTGTAACATCAGTCCATTGATCTATCCTTAATTCAATAATATCAATACTATCTTGATAGAACTCTAAATCTTTAAACAAATCATTTATCGTTGCATCTTCAGGCGCAATCGTTACGGCTATATCTACCTTGCTCATATCAATCCCTCATTTCATTCAATACATCATTTATTGTTTATTATTTTAAACCAAATCATATCAAACCGCCATAAAGCGCGATTGCATAGTACATCTTAGAAAAAGATTTATATATGATTGAGATAAATATTTGCGGGTATAAAAATAATATATACAAAATATAGGAGGTAATCATATATGGCAGTTCAATATGAAACTAAAGCAACAAACGTTGGTGGACGTAAAGGACACGTTCAAACTGATAATAATGCGATAAATGTAGATGTATTACCACCTCAACAAGCAGATGGTAAAGCAACAAATCCTGAGCAACTATTTGCTGCAGGTTATGCATCATGCTTTAATGGTGCTTTTGATTTAATCTTAAAACAAAACAAAGTACGTGATGCAGAACCAGAAGTAACTCTTACAGTAAGATTAGAAGATGATCCAGACGCTGAAAGTCCAAAATTAAGCGTAGATATTGATGCAAAAGTGAAGAATGTATTATCTCAAGAAGATGCAGAAAAATATCTTCAAGACGCACATGACTTTTGCCCATATTCTAAAGCAACACGCGGTAATATCGATGTTAATTTAAATGTTAAAGTAGAAGACTAAATAAAAATAGCGTTTAAAAGATTGAATACGAAAGGCACGTTCTTAGTTGAACGTGCCTATTTTTATATTAACTCTTTAAGTAATTTCCCCCATCCTACCAATAATTTTGGTATACTGAATATATAATATATGCAAACAAGTAATTAAATAATTATTTTATCAAAGTTGTTAAAAGTGTTTTTGGCTGTTTTTAAATTATTATTGAAAGTTTTTATTAAATATTTTATTATGTAATTAATTAGCCACTTCAAATTAATCAACCCTTTGAATCATGAGGTCACTATGAACAACATACGTACATTAACCCTAGATGATTTAGCATCATATAAAACACTTTTATCAGGGGAACACCACACATATTCATGGGATCGCTATTATTTGGATCACGTATCCGACGATGCTTTGACAAAAATTTTATCTTCAGAAACTAGTCATATCAATGTTTTTGGTGCTTTTGAAGATGATGTTCTAGTTGCAACTGCAACATTGAGACAAAGTAAATATGTAGGTAAACAACACAAAGCAATCATCTTAAATAACTTTGTAAAAGATAATGACGAAGTAATTAACAGAGAATTAATCAATTATATTATTCATTATGCGGATCAAAAGAACTTAGAAACGATACTTACATCCGTTACTTCTAGTAACATCAGTGCTAAAGTATTTTTTAGTTCTCTAGGATTTGAAAATCTTGGTTTTGAGAAAAATGCTAGTAAAATTGGTGACGAATACTTTGATGAACATTGGTTATCTTATGATTTGAGAAATAGCTAATATTTGCGTTTGATTAAAAAGTATAAATGAACAATGCACACACTATTCATTTAAATATTTAAAACAGATTCACGCTATAAGATACATTTAAAGCTCAACATTGCCAAAATTGCAACGTCGAGCTTATTTTTATATAGTAGGATCGATCAATTCAATAAAATTAAATTGTCCATCTTGATATTCAAATTTTAAAATATGACAATTTCCTATGTCATACGAACTGCCCTCTTCATAACCCAAGCACTTTCTAATGAAAAGTCCTATAGTGCTACCGTGACTTACAGCTAACGTTGTTTTACCACTATGATGTTCCATAATTTCAGTTAGTGTATCTGTCACACGTTGTTCTACTTGTAAACGTGACTCTCCACCGAAAGGAACTACATAATCTCCATAAAGCGTTTTAGGCTGTTTGATTTTCTTAAGTAATTCAATACTCTCTCCCTCAAATACACCAAAATGCCATTCTTTTAAACCTTTTAACCGAACATATTTTTGTTGATGGTTAGGTACAGCATTCTCAAGTGTATCACACGCTCTTTCCTGAGAAGATGTAAATAAGTCATCAAATTCAATCTTATTATTATTAAAATAACGAGCAGCGGCTTGAGCTTGTTCAATTCCACGGTCTGTTAAGGGGGAATCACTTGCCCCTTGAATTTTACCTTTTAAATTAAAAACTGTTTGACCATGTCTCATTAAATATAAAATCTTTGTCAATTTTCACACCTCTACTAAACTACTATTCACAATTCATTCGATTACAACGAGTTGTTTATCTAATACCATTAAATCACTACTAAAGCCGTTAGTAAATCAACAATTTATTGATAAATTAACTGTTTAATAGGGTTTGGCTAACCATAAAAAGGGTATAACTTAACACTAGATTTACATTTGTTAAAGGAGTGTTAAATAAAATGGAGTCTCATGATTACAATTATGTGAACCCGCAAAATGTATCACTTGATTGGGAATGTTTTATTGTTAGTAAGAGTGATATGTTATTAGACGGCGTACCAAATGAGCTCATTAACACCTGGTTAGATAACGACATCATAAAGCCGTTTAGTATCAAAAATAATGATATTAATTTTAAAACGAAAGACGTTTGGCATGCTTTAAACCAACAAAATTGGTATTACTTAAGTTAGTTGATATAAACTAATCGCTCTATTGGTGCTTTCAATAAGTTGAGGGTCCTTATAATTAGATAACACATACGATCGAATAACATACTTATTTTTCTCATCTTTTGGGAATTTGTGATCTTTATTAATATAGTTAGCTAAACTTCCAAATGGTGTATCATCATTAATAAAACCTATAATAAAATCATAAAATGTCATATCATATACCCCCTTATCTTAATCTATAGCTGATTTGTATTTAATCTTATCAGAAAACTCGAGATTGTAAATGTGCAAAATTCAATTTTGCACATTTTTTATTAATTTTTAATATTTCTTCAATTAATTTCTCATTTTTTATTCACATTTAATCGATAGTTATATCATTTCTATATTTACCAAATCTCAATTAATGATATGATAAGAATAAGAGTTTTAAAATCAAAGATGCATTTTCCAGAGGTGAAGCACCTATGAAACGATACATTTTACATGCAATCAATATCATTTTAACGATATTACTTATTATTTTTAATGTGATTATTACTTATAATACAAACCTAGACGAAACCTTATGGTTAGTGCCTGGATTAATTGTATGCGGTTTGATTATGATGATTAGCTTTACTATTGCTATTACCATTAAGGACTTATTAAGTGAAGTTCTTTTCTTTATTAATATTATTCTTACACTGTATTACATTTATCCAATTTTTTATGATTTTCTTTAAAGAGATAGGAGGTTAAAAAATGAGCTTGCATTTTACAATTCTTTTTTGGCTTTCACTTATATTTATCATAGCTGGCGCAATCATTCTAGCTATCATGCTTAAAACTAAAAAAGAATCTAAGAAGGAATCTTATCTTGGTTTCACCATTGTATTCTTCATTTTTGGATTAGCAATGTTGATTTATACATTGTTATTCGGACTCTAGTCCTGAAAAAATACGTTCAGTTGCCTTGTAGCTGAACGTTTTATTTTAATACTATATTAATTTTTATGTATTTTACATTTATAAAGGAGCCTTTAATCATTGTATAAAAAGTTCGTATACATATTAATTTTTACTATAATCCTCAATATATGCTTGACCTTATCACCTTTGCATAGCAATATTGCTAATGCCGAAGATACTTCTATGTCCAAATCAAAACAAGACTTCCAACTGCAACCTGGAGATATCATTATAACTAAAGGTCCTGTCTTATTCGGCTTTTTTGGTCATTCAAGCATTGCCATTGATCATGATACCGTATTGCAAATTGAAGGCCCTGGTGACAAACCTATCACTGAATCATTTGAATCATTTAAATCAAGATTTGGTGAAGGTAAAGATGACTGGATTAAAATATATCGTTGCGCTAAGCCTGGTGCCGGTATAAAAGCTGCTCAATGGACTAAAGATAACTACGAAAATACTGATCATAGATATTTAGTAACATTAAATCTTAAAAGTAAACATTTCACTTACTGCACAAAAATTATCTACCAAGCCTATAAAGAAGGTGTAAGTCAAAATGCAGTAACCGACCACGGTATGTATATCATTTCACCTTATGCACTTAAAGATAACTTTACAGACGAATACCATTTAAAATTAGTGAAAACATATTAAAACGCCCTACTCTATTTAAGTCATTTTACAAATGATGAGTAAGGCGTTTATTCATGCGATTAGACTTCTTTGAAATAATTAACAAACTGGTCATTTTTTTCTAATAAATCAAGATAAGATATCGCCCCAAATGGAATAATTCTTGTGCAATTCTTCATAGGATAAATAATGACCTCATGTTCATAATCAACGTGGATATCGTTTTCTAAAATGACACGTTTATTCCCAAATACTACCGCAACTGCTTTGAAACCATCGTCATTTAAATATCGTCTTAATAATTCTTTATCCATATCATCACATCCCTTTAACTACATATTACCACGTTAACATTAAGAAATTGTTAATATTTAGCGTTATTTTACATTACCTAAATAAAAAGAATCTTATAGTGGAAGCCTTGATATAATTGAAGTTATTATTATTTCGTATTTTTAGGTTTTGCGAAATATTTTAATTAATATAATTAATATGTAGTTGTAGTCAAATTACTTGTTAAACGTATTAAAAAATTGATATGATTTATAAATCAAAAATTGATTATTAAGGAGAGAGTATGAAAAGGAACACGAGTCTTTATACTAAATTGTACTATTTATCAATCATATTAATAGTCATCGCAATCTTGATTGTGGCTTTAATATTTTATAATACACGAAAAAACATGAATCAATCGAATTTAGATCGATACAATAATTTTCAAGAACTTAAAACAAATACCAAAGAGCATAAGGACTGGAGAATTGTCACAAAAGAGCGTAAACATCACGATATTTTAGTCACTGCCATACATGGTGGCGGTATTGAACCAGGGACAACAGAACTTGCGCGCCGTATTTCTAATGTAGGTCACTATGATTTCTATTCATTTGAAGGGTTACGTAAGAAAAATAATGATCAACTTCACATTACATCTACAAATTATGACGAACCTAAATTACATCAAATGTTAAAAACTGCTGAGCAAACTGTTTCAATACATGGTTTTTCAGGGGATGACCCTATCGTTTTTGTTGGTGGTAAAGATAAAAAAATGGCCAAATCTATAGCCAAATCACTTCGACATAAAGGATTTACTGTTAAAGAAAGCCCAAATGAGATTGATGCCAAATCGTCTAAAAACTTTGTCAATGAGAATGAAAATGACTCAGGTGTGCAATTAGAATTAACCACAAAACAAAGAGAACAGTTTTTCAAAAATCATAAGCTAAGTAGAAAAGTTCGTTCTAATCCTGATAATTATACAAAAACGTTCTATAAATTTGCGAATGCCGTTCAAGATGGTGTCAAAAAAGCAAAAGAGTCATAATTTTGTCAGTAATTGAATGCGTAATTCGTTTTGTAAGTTGAAAATATAGGGTAAAAGATATTTAGTGTAATATTGGGGAGGAAAATAATATGGACGAACTAACTAAAGAACAAAAATATACCATCGCAAAATTTTATAAATTATACATGGAACGTTCTAATGATGGACAAACTGAACAAGAAGCCAATCATTTTAAGGATTCTATAACGACTCAAGATGATTATTTTTGTGATCGAAATTACGATGACTTTGTTAAAAATTTAAAAGTTCTAATTGAACACGGTTATATTGATGGTCAAATTGAAGATAACCAAATCAACGATATCAAAATGACAACAAAAGCATTTACTGATATTGAAAAAAGTTTTGGCTAATACAATTCATCTATCATTAAGTCAATATATGTTCGATTTGTTTGGAAATGAATTTCTCTATAGGAGGTATAAAGAACGTGGCAGAATGGAAAATTAACAATCAATCAAAAAAGACAATTTGCAATCCAACGAAATGACAATGAAATTTCTATTGTTGAACCACAAAATAACGAAAGTTTTAAAATACTAGCTGAAATCGACACACATAATCAAATTACCCATGTACATGATCCCCTACTATATGTGTCAGCTGATACTCATAATGCAGAATTAAATACCTTTGATCATTCATAAGTGTTGTCTAAATATAGAAAACAAAAATTTAATAGCACACATTGAACAATACACAATATTTTTGATTTCACATCTTTTCTAATACTCATATCATTTTCAAATTTAAATCTTTTGTAATTTTAAGTTCCATTCAACTATATAAAATATATAACTTGAAGTTTAATTTTCCTTTTCTAATTATCAATATAATAAAGTGGTAAAAGGCTTATATTTATGGTAATCTTAATTTGTTAAACTTTGTGAGTGTTTAACATTACTTCTTGTTAGCGTCAACTTAACTTTAATTTTCGTCATTATTAAAGTTAACGTTGGCGTTTTTTTTAATTATAATAAAATACTTTGAATTATCATTACATTTCTTTATACAAATTAATAAAAATATTCACAATTTTGAAAAAGAAAAAGATGTAAAATAACAATAATATGTAGTAAACTTAAGATAATTAAGAATCTTAGGAGGATTATATGAAAAAATTATTTTGGTTGGTTCTATGTAGTTTTTTAGTTTTAGGTGCATGTAGTCAAAGTGATCATGATTCAAAACAAGATGAAAAGAAATCAACACAAAAAGATAAAAAAGACTCTAAGAGTAGTAATGATGATACAGTCAAAAAAGTGAAGGATAGTGCTAAAAAGAAAGACAATCCTAAATCACAAGATGACAAAGGAAATAAAGAACGCGTAGATGGTGATAAAGCAAATTAATCATCGTACTTAAAAATCTCAGCTTAGATGTTAATTACATTTAAGCTGTTTTTTCAAACACTTAAGCAAAATCCAACAAAATTGTACTTAATTGTATTAAACTCTATTTAATATCAATTTTGTACTTTAATAGATAGCCAATTGTTATTTTTGCGTAAACCATGTTGTAACATCTTTATGATAGTAATCCTTATTCATATACATAACTGAGGAAAGGATGTGATTAACATGAGAGACACAAAATTTAGCCAGGAAGAACTAGAAACAATTCAACGTTTCTATAATTCAAGAAGACGTACAGTTTGCTGTTCAAATCCTAAACTTAAATTTTCAGAAGATGTGTTCTTTATTCCTACAGCAGCAAATCAATCTAACGGCATCGAAGCTTTCGCTACGTATTGTGAAAACTGTGGACAAACTAAAATTTTTAATCTTAATGTTATGCATAACGCAAAATTTTAAATTAAAATCTATTTAGTATTAACATTGATTGATAGTTTTTTGTTTTATATATTATATTTATACTAAACACTCCCAGTTTCATTAATGAACTGGGAGTGTTTTACATATTTAAATAATTCTAATTAAATAATGGCATAAAAAAAGCAACCATAACGGTTGCTTTGAAAATGTTATTACATTTTTACGACATTAGCTGCTTGTTCTCCACGATCGCCTTCAACGATGTCGAATTCAACTTTTTGTCCTTCTTCTAATGATTTGTATCCTTCTTCAGCGATTGCTGAGAAATGTACGAATACGTCGCTTCCATCTTCTCTTTCGATGAAACCAAAACCTTTTTCTGAATTAAACCATTTAACTGTACCGTTATTCATATAGAATACCTCCGCGTGCTTTTGCACTAAATATTTGTAACAAATTTCATTGAATCAAAAGGAGTGTATTCTTATAAATAACTCTCAATTAACTTCACGTACTTGATTACTTAATTACAACTATACGCTTATTTTGAGAAAAGTAAAGCCTTTTTAGTAAATTCTTTTAAATTTATTTTATTTTCAAAAATTGTGAACTGCTATTTGTATTAAAATCAGCTTTAAATTAATCTAATACTTAGAATTTATAAATGTGATTTATTTTATATGCAAAATAGTTTCTAAGTAAGATTTCTTCTAATACAAAGAGAGGATTTGATTACTTTGCACTGAACATTTCGTTTAATATATTAATACCTTGGTCATATACTGATTCCATTTCATATACATATGGGTGAATATCATCCATATTTACATTTTCACTAATTAAGCATTCCCTAGCTAATAAATAAAACGTTCTCATAGGAGCAATAAATTCAATATTTAAATTATTATAATCATCATGAATATGACAATAAAAACTGAGATTGACTAATAAATGATCCACCTCATTCAATAAAATCATTTTTTCATCATTGACATTGCACGACGAATTTTTAAGTAAGATTTCATATAGATTCGTAAGTTTCATATAAAGACTTGTCATATTTCCTTTTAAAAAGCGAAACTCTTTATTTCTTATCATATTAATATCTCACCTGCCATCATTAATAAAATTTATAGGGTAATAACATGCGGTTTCACATTAACATCATGATTAGCTATTACTTCTACACAATTTGGATCATCCGACATTCTTTTAACCCAATCTAATGATATTTGAGCATCTTCTTTATCTACCAATACACTTGGGAGTATATTTTCTTGCCATGATTTTGCAGCGTAACCTACATCAGTGGCTAATAGTATGAATTTTTCACTATTTTCATTTTTTATAATTGTTGATGCTAGTCCCTTACTATGCCCTGGAACCCATACCATTGTTATAGTACCATCATCAAATAAATCGAATGATCTTTTTTTCGGTCCTATGCCAGTATTGTCAAAATGGAATGTATTTAAATGTACGCCTTTCCATTCATGAGGTAAATAATGTATTTTATCGTTTGAAATGGCTTCATATTCATCTTCACTTACTAAAATATTTTTAGCATTTTTAACTAATCTCAATCCATCCGCATGATCACAATGCATATGACTCATTAAAATGTAATCAATATCACTCGGTTTATAACCTAATTTGATTAATTGTTCATGCACTGCTTGTCCTTCAGGTAATTCAGCTTTGTTTATTGGATATTGGAATGATAAATTCTTCAATTGATGTTTTCGATTATCCGTATGCCAACCTGTATCAATTAAAATAAGACCTTTAGGATGTTCAATTAAATATACTGACACAGGTAGTTTGATTTGATGTTTTTTAGATCTCAACATTCCTGTCCAAGCCATAGGAGGATTGGAATCATAAGCAAAAGGTAGTGCTTCATCTACAATAACTTTTCCTGTATGTATTACATGTACTTTTATTTCTTTGTTCATTTTAATTTCATCCTTTTTGTATAATTGATTTAATTTCGTACATATGATTAATGATATTCTCTAGGTTATCTTCACTTAAATCCAACTTTTTCTCTAAACCTTTATAAAGTAACTCTTGTCTGTTTTGATAAAATTCATATCCCTCACTAGTTAGAGAAATAAGCTTTTCTCTTTTATCAACTGAATTTACTTTTTTTACAAATCCTTTATCTTCCATTTTTTTAATTCTTTTAGTAATTGCTGTTTTATATACACCTTGTCTATATGCAATGTCCTTCATTGACATTTTTTTATTTTCCATAAGTAGTTTAAATACACCCATTTGCTCTCGTGAAATATCAATGTTTTGTTCTTCTAAAACTTCATTTATTTGTTTACTTAATTCTATAAACGCTAAATGTATTTCATTAAGTTGCTTTAATGTGTTTTTGTTCATTTAATTCTCCTTTCAAAGTAGTTTACCGCGGTGAACTATATTACAAATGAAAATTAACAAATAATGTGAAGCACCTTAATAGTACACCCAGGTGAACTTTATATCAAGAAATTATTTTAAATAAGTTGGATAAAGCCACCAAAATTTTTTATATTTTAGATGGCTAATATCTCTCTATGCTTCTTCGTATTGTTTAAAATATGCTTCATCTAAATGATTGAGATGGATATTCTCTATTTGCAATGTGACATGTCTTAATCCATATTTTTCTTTAAGTAATTTAGAAACTTTATTTATTGTTTCATAAGGAGACTTAATATATTCATCACTAAGTACAACATGCGCACTTAAAGAACTATGATTGGTTGTAATGCTCCATAAATGGAATTCATGAACATCAATGACACCTTCTACTGATCTCATATCTTCAATAATGATATCTGTGTTGAAACCGTCAGGCACACGTTCCATTAATACTTTCCATGCATTTTTAATAATTTTAAATCCACCATTAAATATAATTAATGAAATAATAATACTAATAATCGGGTCAATCATATTCCATCCCGTTAAATAAATGAGTACTACTGCTACAATGACACCTACAGAGTTTAATAAATCACCAAAAAAGTGCCATAATGCGCTTTGTATATTAATATTATCTTCTTTTCTTAAAGACGCTACTAAAATCAATGTCAAAACAACATTAACGACAAACCCTAAAATAGCTATGACAACCATAAGACCACTTTCTACAGGTCTTGGATGAATAATTCTCATAATCCCTTCATACATAATACCTAGTGAAATTACTATAAGAGCCAAACCATTTAAAAAGGCCACTATAATTTCTAATCTCATAAAACCGTAAGTATAATTCTTAGTAGGTGCTTTACTTGCAAAATATATTGCTACCATGGAAAGTGCTAAAGCAAGCACATCACTCAACATATGAAATGAATCTGATAACAATGCAAGCGAATTAGATACGATCCCTCCTACAAATTCTACTATTGTAAAAAAGAGCGTGATAATTAAAGATAACCATAATGTTGTCTTAGAACTATTTTGAAATTTACGATGTTCAACATGATGAAAATATTTTGTTTGATTATTCATAGATAGTCTCCTTCGATAGAAACACAACAATCTTATCCAGTTTCTTAAGTAATATTTTAATCATTATTTTTTTCCTTCTTATTTTGGCTATATAGGTTCAGTATTATAAAAACAAATACTGGGAAGAAGATAATGAAAAAAGTCATATCAATTCTCCTTTTACTAGAATGCAACTCATTAAAATTATTTATTTCATTCTTTCAACTTTATAGTACCAATTGTTCTATATCAATTCAAAATTACACGAATAACTTTATAGTTTCTATTTATATATCAGATAAAATTGTCTTATATAACAAATTAGTATCTATACAATCTATTGTCATTTTAAAATTGATAAAAAGCAATTTAAGTTATCAACCTTTATAACTAAAAGTGATTACTAAAAACCCTGTCATAACAGTATTATTAATATATATGTAAATTACAAATAAAGGAGCTATGTTGAATGGAAGAAAACTATAATGAAGAACAGCAAAGAAAACAATGGGAACAATTTCAAGAATTTCAAAGACAACAAGAAAAGCAAAAGTATGCAAAGTCTAAATCTAAGAAACCATGAATGTGGGTTGGTGTAGGTTGTCTCGTTTTCTTTATTTTAATTATTATTGGCATTGTTGCATTAACCTTTGGTATGAATGGTGGATTCAAACATCATGCTACCGGTACAAAAAATTATAAAATCGGTGATACCATTAAAAACGGTGATTTAGAAGTTAAAGTTAAATCAATTGAAAATACTAAAGCTGTTGGACCTTCAATTGCACCTACTAATGCGAAAGATACATTTGTTGTCGCAGATGTTTCAATTAAGAATAAGGGAGACAAAGCATTAACAATCGATAGTCAAATGTTTAAATTAAAATCTGGAGATAAATCATTTGAAGCAGATGCCACTGATTCAGTATCTGCTAACCAAAGTGATGACGGAAGTATCACTAATTCATTTTTCTTAGAACAAATTAATCCTGACAGTACTGCTGAAGGAAAAGTTGTCTTTGATGTTTCTGAAAAAGTTGCTAATACTAAAGATAAAAAACTAGAAATCACATCTAGCTTGTTCAGTGCTAAAAGTATAACTGTTGATCTATCAGATGCTAAAACATCTACTAAAGATAAAAAAGATGATGATGCTACTAACGACGAAAGTACTTCATCTGCCACATCAGGTTCAGCGGATGACACTTCATCAAGTAATACCGGTAATTCAACTTCATCATCTGCATCACCTTCATCAAACACTGGCAGTCATCAAGACGCTAGTAGTAGTTCGTCAAAAGCAACACCATCTAAAGAAGATTCATCATCTTCAGCACCGAAAGAAAGTGAACCTCAAGAGTCAAAATCAGCTGTACCAAATAGTGAAAACACACCAAAATCATCTAATGACGTTACATCAAATAGCGCGCCTTCAAGTGCACCTAGTGACAGTAGTTCAGAGTCAGAATAAAATATTAACATCGTGATCACATTAAAAGATAAATACGTACCAAATCAATGCCACTCATTTTCGGAGTGGCATTTTTATATTTTGAAATATTGCCCTGATATGATATCACTTTAAATTTGATATCGCTATACGTTAGAATGACACCACAATGTTATTAACACATTGTAGCCAAATAATATAAATGAAGGAGATTGAGACATGAAGAAACCCTTTTTTATTTTATTATCAAGTTGTTTAATTTTAGGCGCTTGTGGCAACCAAGATTCTGAACAAAAAGATGAACATAAAAAAACTGAACATAAAAAAACTGAACATAAAAAATCAAATGACTCAAAAAAAGACAAAGAAAACTCTAAAAATAAGCGATCTAATGACCCTAAGAAAGATAATATCAAAGATTACGACGAAGAAAAGAAAGATTCAAAAAAAGATAAGGATAAAAAGAAAGATAAAACTAAAAAGCAATCTTCATCTCAAAGCAAGCCTAAGCAAAATAAACAGACACCTACTCAAAATAACGGGCAAAATGCACAACAAGGAAGTCAATCCCAACAGTCTAATGGTCAAAATCAACAACAATCACAATATCAGCAACCACAACAATCTAATGGCCAAAATCAACAACAATCGCAATCTCAACAACCGCAACAATCCACTAAACAGAATACACAACAACCACAATCTAGTGGTCAGAACACAATGCCCGCTTCAAATTAACTATAGTTAAAACATAGTAATCCGAACTAACTATATTATATTGAAACCACGATTCAAATCCCACTTTCCTAACATATTAGGAGTGGGATTTTTGATTATCCAAAAATATAAATATTAGTATAAAAATAACCCACAATTCTAGGAATTGCAGGTTAAGTCGTACACTCTAATTCTATTTTTTTATCAATAAATCTTTAATCCTTTAATGATTTAAAACCTCTTTTAACATCTCTGATTAAATCGCTAGACCCTAACCAATTAGAAATCGTTGTCATGATAAAAGCTATTATTTTACCTATCAAATCCATACATATGACCTCCATAGGCTTTTAATAATATTTACCACGAAATAATAGTAATGTAACATAAAACAATCCTAATCTAATTTAAAACGAAATTACATAACATTATGCAATATTAAATAAGGTGTCCTTTCATTTTCAAAGGACACCTTATTTTTTACTTTTTACCAAAGCTTCGAATATTTCTTATTACTTTACTTACCCGACGCCACCACAAATTATGTCTTTCTTTCACCTTACTTAAAGTAATCATATCTTCCTCTAAGATAACAAAATCAAGATTTGCATTTTCTTTCATATGAACAGGATTGGTACTTCTTGGAAGTGGTAAAACACCAATTTGCAAGTCATATCGAATAGATAATTGTGGTACAGATACGCCATATTTATCAGCAACGCGTTTAACAACCGGATCGTTTATCAGTTTGCCTGTGGCATTAGGTGAATAAGCCATAATCAAAATATCATGCTTTTCACAGTATTCCATAATATCCCTAGGTGTAAGTCCAATATGTACTTCAACTTGATTAACTGCAGGTTTAATCTTCCCGTTCTTCAGAATATTTTCTAAGTCTGCTATTTCAAAGTTAGAAACACCAATAGAACGAATCTTACCTTCTTCTACCGCTTCTTCCATTGCTTTCCATACTGCAAGATTTTCATCAAAATATGGCTTAGGACTACCTACAAGAAGTTCTCTCCAAGGTTTCGGCGAATGAATTAATACTTGATCAATTACTCCAATATCCAATCTTTCAATAGAATTCTCAATACAAGCTTTAGCGCCTTCATAGGTTTTTACCTCTGGCGGAATCTTTGTAGTGACAAAAATATCTTCTCTTGGAATACTAGATTCACGAATTGCCTTACCTACACCTTCTTCATTTTCATAATGAATAGCAGTATCAATATGACGATAGCCTATTTCAAGTGCCTCTTTCACTGCTAATATCACATTTTCATTAGAAATTTGCCATGTTCCAAAAGCAATTTTTGGCACTTCTAATTGGTTATTTAGTGTATATTTTTCTTGTAATACCATAAATATCTTCCTCCTTGATTTGTCTCGTTTCATTTCTGTATTTTCTTTGCATTAATGCTATATTTCAATGTCGCATTGATAGAGAGAAAGAATCTGTCACTAATTTTTCAACTAAATGGTATTCTTCTTTTCACCAAACAACTGATTTATAACTACTGTATCCCACCTATTAAATAACGTAGTGCCTCCATTGCCTCTTCTTTATCCATCTGATTTTTGCGAATAAAACTCCAGTCCAAAATCATATGAATGGTGTTGGCATAATGTTCTGACATCTGATCATATGATAATTGATACTTTTTAGAAGGTGGACAAGTTACTAGAATAGTATAAATCTGTTGCCTAATATATTTTCTTAACGATTCAGCAAATCGGCCATCATTAGTATTATGTGTCATAATTTTTTCAATATTATCTCTGTATCCATTTAAATAGTCGTAACAACGCTCAAATAGTATATAAGGTCTTTTTTCTGGCGTAAGTGAATCATAATTGTCAACGACCATATCACTAGCTATTCTTTGCCAACAATAATTTAAAAGATCATTAATATCATCAAAATAATTATAAAAGGTTGCTCTTGGATAGTTAGCTTTCTCACACAACTCATTAATAGTAATTTTCTCCAATGGTTTAGTTTTCAATGTCCAAAAGAGTATTTTAGCAAATTCTTTTAATGTTCGTTCTGCAAACTTAGTCATCTTTTTATTTGTATCGTATTTCATTTATTCAAGTACTTTCCTTTTTATAATCGTCTGATATCTATTTGTATGATACCGTCTACCATATAGTAATACAAGCACCATCTTGTTGAATTCGTCTATCCTTTTGCAGATTTTAAAATATGTCTATCTATGTGTTTTCATAAAAATTTTCTACAAAACAATAAAAAAGCTACCATTGAAGGTAACTTTTCAATAATAATATAAGTTCTATTTTAAATATGATAAATATATTGCTATTACCACTAATACTAATGCAATTGCACCATGTCCAAACATATTAATTTTAATTTGCGTTTTATTCAAGCTCTGTCCCCTATTCATACGCTTATAATTTAATTGATATAAAAATGTCCAAAACGTTGCATATATTAATATAAATAATAATCCTAAAATTATTACCACATATATACTAATATTAATCACCCTTCATATTATGATGTGATATTACATTCAATAAACAATATAAGAGTTCACCTATTTTGCTTGGCGTTAATAATAATAGACGCTATTCCTAAACAAAATAAAAAGAAAATCATCAAATAAACAGCCATATTATCCGTCTTGATATAAAATTTAAACAGAATAAATGATAATAACGCGACAATAAAGTAAACAGGAAGAAAAGATTTTTTCCAAAATAATGAATCTTTCATAAAATCCCCCTCTTATACATAGTATTAATCTTCAGATGAATCACCCATTAATTGATATATAACATATACCACAACCACAATAATCGTAAGCAAGTCAAACGAATGTATAAATGCATCGCCAAATGAATGATCTAACCAAAAGAAACGAATTAAGAATAACAAAATTGATTGAAATAAAATAGCAAAGAAAATATTAATTATGGATTTAGCTAATATAAAATTATAAACAATATATATCATTCCTAATATGGTAACAGTCCACATTAATATATGAGGTAGCATCTAATCATCCTTTAATAAGCGTTATAACAAAGTCATAATAATGAATTATTTAGCTCAATGCTCTACGAATTCAATTATTTTTATTAAATTGAGCATTAATATAAATTAATAAATTACCAATCAATATAAACATCAAATGTCCTATTACACTAAAAATTTTAGATTGGTTCAGATTTAATAAATGGAAAATAATTGGTTGCAATATGATTAATAATAATAGGTACAAACCTAATTTAATTGAAGTAAAATACTTTGCCATATTAGCACCCTCTTTTATTAAAACATTAACAAACTTTAGTTGTTCCGTCATCAAAGTGATGAAGTTAAATTATTCAATGATATTTTTAATATTTCATAACCATTAATATAAATGGTCCCTTTATAACACTTATGTATTAGAATTGGACACTTAAGAAATCCACAACAACTCTATATGAATTACTCTAAACTGAAAATATAGTCCAATTGCAAGATAAAACTATATATTTAGGAGTGAACAATCGTGTTCGAAAATAAAGATGATATTACATTACTATATCAAGCTATTTCAGAACTAGCTGAAATCATAGGTCATCATCCCTACAACACAAAATCAATTAGCCTTTTATGTTTGGATTTAGGTATAACACTCGAAGAATATCAAAAAGTACTGATAGCATTCTTAAAATTAGCACATAGTAAAAATACAGAAGAAATAGAAATAAATGATTTTAAAAAGATATTAATTCAGTATATTGAAAAATATGATGACCTTACAGATTCTCAAACATTACGATTTATTGAAGGCTATGCACGTAACTATATTCCCGAACTACTGCCATACGCTGAGAAACTTTATCATGAAATACGCGTATAACTAAATGAAGTTGATTGGTGCAATACACTATTTGTGAATCAAAACAAAAAAGCCCACAACCACATGGGTTGCAGGCTATATAATGGAGTCGGCGAGAGTTCATTAATGCCTTTATCTATTCGTGTAGAAATCGCTATAAGTATTGTCATAGCAATGTTTAAATTGTCTAATAAGTTGTGTGTAAAATATTAAAATTGAAAAAACACAAGATATTTGGGGCAATGAATAGCATTATCTTTATATCAAATTTACAGTTCTGAATATAATTTATTAATATAATCAATTAATGACTGTTCGTTCCTAAAGTATACGTTACTTATATATTTATTAAGGTCGTTAATACATTTTATATTCAGTAAGAAAAGAAGAGCAGTCATCAGACTGCTCTATTTTTATTTATTTTATGATACTATTTATTAATTCAACATATAACTCACTATTTTTATAACCCTCTAATATATCATTTACTTGTCTCATTGGAATTTCTGGTACTTCTCTAATGTTTTCCAATTTTGTTTTGAATTGTTTTTTTGTTACTTGCTCTTTATTAGTAGCCAATTGGAACAAGTAAGAATCTAACATATTAATTTCTTTATATGAATACATATATCTTAATAACATTAAATCTCTAGTTTTTAAGTTTGGCGCTAGTTCTTCTTGTAATTGTTCTATTGATTGTTTCATTAATAACAATCTTGTTTCTAATTCTTCATTATTCATTTTATCACACTCTTTTTATATTAATGCTTGACCAACTTGAGAAACCCAAAATCCTATGCTTCTTACAGTAGAATCTTTAATACCGGTTCCCATCAAAGCTTGCGAAACTTGTCCTTGTACATTTCCCCATGTAGCTTCTTCTTGTTTTAATACATTATTCAATGCAGGATTTACATATTTATCCCATCTTTTTTCCAATGATTTTCCGGCACGAGGACTGATTTCTTTTACACCATTAAACACAGCTTTTTTATTTTTAATCATAGCTTTTATGACTTTTTTAACAGCGTATGATCCTCCAACTCTTTCAGATGTGCCTTCTTTTAAATTAGATGGTAAGTTATCAATAGTTTTTTGGCTAGTTCTTTCTGGATTTTTAAAAAATCCATCTAATATTTTATCATCTGTATTTAATTTTTCAGTAATTTGCTTAATATTTGTATTATCGTTATTTTGGGTAGTATCTTGCACACTTGCTATAGGTGTCGCAGTTGAAAGGAATAAAGCGCTCATTATCAATGTTCCAAGTATTTTACTCATTTACAATATTAAAATTCATTTGCTTTATATTTACTCCCAATCACAAAATTATATTCCCATAATCAACATAGCATTCTAAACAATAAATTCAAGTTTGGATAATTAAAGTTTTTGTAAATTGAAATTTACTGTCGGAGTTTAATGCAAAATCAACACTTAAACATTATAAAGATACACTTTCATATTCTTATTAACCCAAATTTTATATTCAAGTAATATAAATTAAAGGAGGAATAACATTGTTAAAATTGTAATTATTTTCTTATTTATTATTTCTCTTTATTCTGTAGATCTTTCTTTTAAATTACATTAATAATAGATCAAACTAGAGCTTTTACAAAAATGAAAATAATTTAAGGAATAAATACAAATAATATGACAGGTAATACTATTTTAGATCTGGCTACTTTTATTTGGGAACGTAAAAAAGGGAAGTTTTATATTAAAAATATAAAACAAAATGAAATAATAAACTTAAAAATCAATATATATTTTTAACAAGAAATATACTAAAAAGATAAACCTCTATTCAAATATGGTGATGAAAAATCATTTATACATAAATTAATTAGAATACATACTAAATTAGAAAAGCTACCAATCACGGTAGCTTTTCTAATATTTCCTCATATATCTGTTTTACTCTTTCACTACTTAATTTAAATATTTTTACAACTCTTTTAAATCACTATCATTCTTTTCATCGTCTTGACCAATGCTATCAATAAAAACTGGTGTCGCCATATTCATATCTATTTTATCAGTAAAGATACTAAGATAACGCCCAAGTAGGTCACGGGCTTTCAAACGACTACTCGCTTTTATAGGTACCTCAACTAATTCCACATGTTCGTTATATACGAGGTTCATGTGTCCTGTGTCGGGGTTCTTTTCAAATGAACTTTTCTTAACTACAACTTCTTTCACTTCAGTTTCCTCACTCACTGCTGAACGTGATAGCAAGTATAGTGTTTCTTTCGCAGTTAAAATGGTATCGTCTATAATCTCATCTTTCTTGCTTTGAATATAGTCTTTTACTTTCTCATTGCGCAATAATCTTCTACCTGTTACATGTGTGCTATTTGAGCTATAACCGTTATTTATAGCGTTTTGAGTGCATTTTCCACTCATTCTTAATACTCTCTTTTCTACTTGTTTATTCGTCCTAATAATCACTACGTCTCTCTCAAATGACATATATTTTAGTTCTTTTATTCGATCTACATCGAATATTTACTACTAACCACATCACATACAATAAAAAGCCCACAACCACATGGGTTGCAGGCTATATAATGGAGACGGCGGGAGTTCATTAAAGAGTTTATCTATTCATGTAGAACACGCTATAAGCATTGTCATATCAACGTTCACATTGTCTAATCAGTTGTGTGTAAAATGTTAAAATTGAAAAAACAAAAGAAATTTGTGCACTTTGAAATTATACTCTTTTATAAATCGTTTAACTGGTTTAATAATTCTTTTCTTTTTCGTTGTAACAACATCAAAACTCCCGAAACTTCTTTACCTGTAAAACTATAAATATTAGCCATATTAATTTTCCCATCTATTTCTCTAATATCACAATTACGGAATACATATTTAAAATAATCTAAATCACATTTTATTCCTCTTCTTAAATCTCTAGATATATCTGTATAATTTTCACTACCTATATCAATTGTTTCTTCTATGCTTAAAAATTCTAATTCGTTATTTACCACCTTTATTGATTCTGTTATTTTTTCAAATTCAGTAGCCAAATACTCAACATTCTTTTCGCTTATTTCAAAGTTTCTATAAACATCTTCAATAATGTAAACAATAAAATCTTCAATCTTTTCTATATCGAAATATAGTACAGTAGTTTTTTCATGAATATACCGCAATTGATTTAATTGATATTCTAAATTCATTCGTTCTAATTCATTGTATTTATTCAACCTAATTTCATCTAGCATATTATCTCTTGCAATTTGTCCTGAAATCTTAGCACCTATATATGCACCGCAAAATGTTGCAAACAAACCAACAAATGAAATAAATATAATTAATTTATCTTTATAAGCTATACCTGATTGTATAAAAAACAAATATATTCCAAAGACAATTATTACTAATCCAATAATCACTTTATTTTTAATCTTCATTATGTATCCTCTTTTATTCATTTTACATATAAGATTACACAAACTCATTCCTCACTGCAACACAGAACGTTTCTCAGAACAAAAAAATACCATACCTATTTAAATAGATATGGCATTCTTTAATAAATTGGAAAAATAAAATGAAGATCTTAAATATTAAAAGAGCGACCAGCTCTACAGATATTATAACCGATTTCTAGTGATTTAAACATAAAAATACCACACCTTAAAAAAAGATGTGGCATAACCTAATTAAGTCAAAGTTAAACAATGGAGATTGAAAAAGAAAAAACGAGTGTTCCAAACTCTGACTTTATCATAACGTATTTTAAGTAATTTGAAAATAAAAAACACCACTAATTAAAGTGGTGCTTTGAGTTAAGTTATGCGAAAATATCACAAAAGGGATTCAGGTCTTTAGCCTAGTTTTATTATAACCGGTTTCTAATAATTTAAACATAAAAAACACCACTAATTAAAGTGGTGTTGGAGTTAACATGAATATTATACAAAGGGGTAGAGCCAACTAACTCTAATGACTCTACCAATGTTTATCCGATTTTTTTATGACTTAAACATAGTTACTCTTTTTTTATCACAAAAATAGTTAACGTTTTATTTAAACCATCATCATTTGCCACTGATTTGATATTATACATCTGCCCTTTATATCTAACTTTGTGATATGTCGCAATACCTTTTCGATAATGAATAATAAAAAATTACACCTAATTTAAATACTCCAACCGTTAGTAAAACTTATATTAATTGCCTAGATTTCCAGAAAATATTTCTAAATTATAATTGGTTAATCATTTGATGCTGAATGCCCTTTGGCTTGTTCTGGTTCGGGTAGAGTTGTAATAAGATATAAAGCTTTAAGCCCTAAATTTGCGCCTGAGTGCAATTTTGGTTGTTCGTCTGCTACTTTTATAAATCTACTTGCTTGATACTTATCTAAACCGACTCTTTCAAGCCACTTACCAAATTCTCCATGTGCTAAGTCATTCTTTTTCACGTGTTTCAATCTTCGACCAATCTCGAAAATTAATTGACCAGCTTATTCTCACTTCATATTTTACGCCATTATATTAACACTTTACCTCCATAATTACGAAATAGTATTTTTCACAGCAACACAGGTCGTTTCTCAGAATTATAAAACTGGTATTAGTATTTCGCAATACTTATCTTTTCCCTCTTCTTCCTTATAACGCTCTAATATAGGTTCATTTTTTACTCTTAACTTATTATTATCTATAATGTCTGATAAATTAGAATAGAAGTCTTTCACGTCTTTTGTTGTATGAGGTATTGCAAAAACAACATATTTCCCTCCCGTAAAACTTCGAGAATTTATAAATTCATTTATCTTTACATCTTCGTCTATTTTTAATACTAAATCATATCTACATGATTCTTCTTCGACAATTTGCGGATCGTCTAATGCTACACCTAATATTCCGTTAGTTTCAACATATCTCCAATAACTATTTTCTTTAATCCACTCTTTAAAATTCTTCATCATTTCATAATTCTTATTACTACCATACTTACCTTTATTTCTAACATAGATCACATTACAATTCTCTAAAATTTCGATTTTATAGTTCATTTTAGCACCTCCAACAATAGGCTAACCCGAGTTAAAATTTATTACAATATGTATTTAAAAAGTATTTTATCAATACAAAAACGCCACTTTATGAGTGACGTTTAAACGATTTATTTAACTAGTCCGTGTACTAACTATTTAATACTCGTTCCATTTTTTCACTCTTAAAAATCAAACTAAACTTATAATAATCTCATGCATATTTCAAAGTGGTTCAATTTACTTCAAACGTTTATTGCATCTTGTTTTAAGCGCATATTAAACCTCTTGAAAAGTTGCAATACTTGGCGTTTGTAAGGGTAATATAAGCACATAGAATGATTATTTATCATACTTATTACACAAACTTTTTCTCACTGCAACACAAGGTGTTTCTCAGCGTCTTAAAATACAAAAAAACGCCACTTTGAAAGTGACGTTGAAACAATTTATTTAACTTATCCGTATGCTAATTTAGAATTATTGGCTAAAAGTTCTTGGTATGTTATAAATACATCCGGCTCATTTAAGCCATTAGAACGAATATCATTTACTTTAGCGATCACTTTTTCGATTAAATCGGAAGATACTTCTCGATTTTTAAGTTTTATCAATTCAGGAAAATAATCACATTTAAAAACTTCCTTACAATTAATTGCAGTAGGGATTTTAAATCCATTTTGATTAATCTCAACTTGACTTAGAATGTGATAATATTGTTTAGTTTTTGAACGATTATTAACGTTAAATTTTCTCTTATTAAGTGTTGATTCAGTTTCAAGAAAAAAGACATTATTAACATCTTTTAATATTACAATAAATTGTCTAGGCTTTACTTGAGAATTTGAATCACGAGCAAACTTAACTCTAGCTATAAAAACACTAGCTTTATCCATAAACTAACTCTCCATCTATTTTTTCTACAAAAACACTATCATCTTCTTTTTCTAACGCCTCTAATTCCATATAATCTTCGTCAGTTAGATCTGTATCAAGACTATAAATAACAGTATTATCTCCAATTTTATCTACAAATAGATTATCTAAATTGATATCTCTGTATGTGTTAAATAATTCTACCATGTTAGTTCTTTCTTCTTCGTCAAAATCAGCAAAATTTAAAATAGGATTATAATCAACTTTTTCACAATCTTCTTTTTTATTTTTCCACGGGCTTTGTGCGTGTGTTATATCGCTTAATTTATTATAATTATCACTTTTTCCAAACATAAAATTAATTATTTTTAATAATTCAATAGTTTCATCATCAGGGTTTTCCCTGCTTTCTTTAATGTGCATTCTTCTATAATGCTTAAAGTCAATATAAATATCTTGATACACTGGACCATTTGCATAGCCCACTACATCTTGCTTGATTAACTTTTCCCCATTAATAACATAATTAAAAGAGTCAGCAAAGTATAATAATTTATTTAAAGTCAAATTACCATCGTAGGTATTTTCTCGCGTTTTCAAGTTATTGTTATAAAACCAGTTGGCAATATTATAAACACTATATTGTTTAGTCATTTTGAACTCCTCCATAATCAACACATCATATTTAACATAAAAATAACAGCGTTTTTAACGCTGTCACCGTTATTATACTTCAAAGCTAAAATATTGTAGTTAAATTTTAAAATAGTATTCTTATATTTGACGTTTGTTATTTATCATGTAATGTAATAAGTATAATATTATACATTGTAAAAAACAATCTTTTTATGCTAATTGTCAAACTTTATTTGTTCTGTTTAATAAGAAACACCAAAACACATAGGCTTGGTGTTCTTTATTTATTCCTTAGATCTACCTAATATCATCAATATGAAACTCTGCATTAGGATATTGTTTACTTAACTTTTCTAAATCTCTCTCATTCTTTTCTTCGTCTTGACCTATACTATCAATAAACACTGGTAATTGCATATTCACATCCACCTTATCAGTAAATATACTGTGGTATCGTCCTAATAAGTCACGAGCTTTCAAACGATCACTAGGCTTAATTGGTACTTCTACTGTTTCCACATGTTCGTTATATACAAGGTTCATACGTCCTGTATCTGGGTTGCGCTCAAATGAGCTTTTCTTGACCACAACTTCCTTAGTTTCAGTTTCATCACCAACAGCTGATTTCGTAAGTAGGTACAACGTTTCTTTTGCAGTTAAAATTGTATCGTCTATAATCTCATCTTTCTTGCTTTGAATATAGTCTTTTACTTTCTCATTGCGCAATAGTCTGCTACCTGTTACGTGTGCACTATTTGAGCTATAACCGGCATTTATAGCGCTTTGAGTAACATTAAGTGTCTTCATATACTCATTCGCAAAACGCTCTTGTTTAGGCGTTAATTTGTCCATTGAATCACTCCTTATTTTCTATAATTTTATTTAGTAAACCATCAAATAATTGTTGGACTCTGGATTGGGTAATTTCTAGTATTTGAGCTATATCATTAAATGTGCGTCCATTACATAGCAACATAAAAATATTGTATTCTCTAAAATCTGCAATACGATCAACCAGGATATCTAGGTCATTCATAAATATATGTTCATCTGCATTAATTGTTTGATATGAATATTCTTCTACATCATCATTTAACGTAAAGAAATCATTAACTGATACATACTTATAATCATCATCCACATTATTATGGTAGTTTAATATAAAGTCTTTCAGTGTCTCCTTATCACCAACAAACATAATCACACCACCATTGTATGTTGTGGTTCACTAACCTTTGTTATCGACTTATCATGACTGACTTTGTATAAATCTACCTGCAGGCGTTCAATAAGCTCATGTGTCTTGATACGTCCATGCGATTGCATGTATCTAACCACCTGCTGTTGTTCTTCTTTCGTATAGGTATTAAGCACCTGTTTTAATAAATATAATCGGATGGCTGAATCATCTTTAAAGCGTTTCAAATTATCTTTCGTTTCACTAATCCATATCACGAGCTTATCGACGGGATAAGATACAGAAATTACCCCCATGATATTGTCACATGTAGTTATTGAGGTGCTTAAATGATACATCTCATCAATATGTGCTTGTGCTGTTTTAATTTTAGAATTAATGTACTTAGGATTATATTTTGTTAATAATTCATATTCAGATATCTTTGATTGTTGATATGATTCATTAGTATGTTCCTGCACGATAATACCCCCAATAATATAGAATGAGCCTACCCAATTAAGGATAGGCGCTAGTTAGTTTTATTTGTTATAAACGTATTGTTTTTTATATTGAGCTTGTTGTCTTGCACCATCTTTTTTAGCTTTAGCATATTTTAATTGATCATTGTATCTATCTGATAAAGGCTTAATAACCACGTAACCCTCATCATCTTTTGTGATAACTGAACCATTATTTGCCATGCCAATTTGTCTCAACACATTAAACTGGTAAGCTAGATTGTCATGTTCTTCATTATTCTCAAATGGATATAACACGGCTTGTTTTAATGCTGTTAGAGAGAATGACACTTGATTTTGTTCACTTTCAGATAAACGTTGGTCAAATGCTTTTTGTAGCAAACTTAATTCGAATACATCTGTTTTTTCTGCGTCTGCCTCTCTAATGCAATCCATAATTTCTGAATTACTATAAAACGATAATCTCGCCTCTAAATTTTGACGTTTGATTAATTCAGATTGTGGGTCTGCCACATCATCTTTTGTTAACTCTTCTTCGATTTCATCCATACGTGCTTCAATACGTTTTAATTTATCACTAGCAAATTGTTTAAATTCATTTTCAATTTGAGTTACTTTCGGTTTTTGTTGTTCATCAATGATATCCATTCTATAGCCACGTTGATACATAATGAACGTTTCTTCTAAAAATTGATCTACTTTATCTAATAAATCCTTATATTTTCTATCGTTAAATAATACATCATATGCACTTCCAGTTTTCATTGTCATATTCAAATACCTCTTTCATAGTTTTATTTTTATACTTCTATTTCTTCTAACGCTTTTAAACGTGTCTGTGCGCCTAATACTTGGCGTTTAACACTATAGATAGCTTGTTGCTTATCTTCTTCACTTTTAATGATGTAGTAGCCTCTAGCATCTTTCTTATAGCTATAACCTACTGGATATTGATAGTTAATAATTAAACTAGTAATAACTTGTGTAAGCCATCTATCATTGGCTTTATTTAGTGGATAGCCTAGTTGATTCAATATCTTAGTCTTAGTTACATACTTTTCATTTGAGTTCTGAATAATATCATAAACTCTTAAATATTCGGTTGGTGGTTGAGCTACCTGTTTTTCTATCGTTTTTATCATGTCAAAACCTCTTATATATTAGTATTTGTTGTCCCCTAATCTTTAATGATTCTTACACATGATTTCTTTTGTTCTGCAACTTTTCTCCTTAACTCTATTATACTAAATTTACACTCAAGACACAAACTTATGTTCTCTATTTTACTGATTTTAATTATTTCTTATCATCCAACTTAAACATTGATATAACAATATTTATAATGATATTCATACACTTTCACAAACTTTCTAATGAGAACAAACGTTCTATTTAAGAATGTAGTTTTGCCCCTTATGAATTTTTGAATACTTAGCTTTTTTTAGTTTTAATCAAAGCCCAAATTTGGACTCTGCTGTTTTTTCATACCTTCCTAAAACCTTTCCTATTTTTATATAGGAGCCACACCTTACATGCGACCCCTTATCAACCTACTTACTCACGCTATAGTATGATTCTTTCAACTCACGTAACTTACTCTCTAACGCTTTGTAATCGTCTTGAGTGGCGTTCTCATCTTGTACAAAATCAGTAACCAACTTCAATCCTTCAACTAACTCTGGTGCAGGATTATTTATCCCTGTAGCTAACTGATACATTACTTCGATATTACCTATCACATCAGCATTACTAGATTGAATACCCTCAAGTTCATCAACATTCAAGCCACCCTCAATGTAGGTGAACATATCCGTATTATTACTTTCTGCAAACGTCTTAAGTCCATACATAAAATACTCATCGTTAAATAGATTATCAGCCATCATATCGCTAATAGATATGTGCTTATCATCTTCTATTTCATAACCAGCATAATGACCCTCAATACTTCTTATAAGCCCCTCAGTGTGCTTAGGAGACGCTAATTCAAATGATTGTCTTACATTGCAATCTTGAATATATACATGTCCGTATAATTTACCTTTCATCATCACGTATACCATATCAAATGGATCATTATATATTTTGAAAGCGAAATGCGTTTCTCTACTACTTTCTAATAAACCTGTGTAATATCTTAATAACGTGCCTGCTCTTGTTTCAAATTGGTTCGCGATAATCTCTACATTCATTTAGTTTGCTCCTTTATCTTTTATTCGTAATACTACTGGTACCCATGACGGTTTACTTACCTCATCAGTAATAGCCAATGGTAATGGTGGCACTTTTCCATCTAATAAATACCTATTCACTGCACTAGGTTTGTGATTGATTACTATTTTATTTTCGTTGCTCAATTCACTTATGACTGAACCAGATTCCGTTGAGCAATGATAAAAGATTACTTGATTTTTCTTCTCTTTAAATATCAGTGACCGTTTACCGTCAAACGGTATTCCTGTTTTATCAAATAACGGTTCTAGTTCATATATAAATGCCTCTCCCTTTTCATCAATGAAGTTAGTTACATCATTCTTTAACTGTTCTAAATCAGTCATGTGGTGCCTCCTTAGTTTGCATGTCTTTTTATATAATTTAAATAACGCTTTGTTCTAGCTAGTACCAATTCAAAACTACCGGTAGCAATTACTTTATAACTTGTTCTTTTATTTGACTTAGGTATATAACTTTCACGCCACGCAGTCCAACTATCGTTAATACATTCTAAATACACTGTTGATACATAACTTATTGAACAATAATATATTTCGTTAGATACTCCAGTTATTAAGCCAATATTTTTGGCTTGTTCATCTAAATTGTAAACCTCTTTAACGGCTTGCACTTCTAACTGTCGCCTCCCAGTCTCTCTCTGTGAATACATCACCGTTTTTGTTGTCTCCTATTAATATTCGTAACGGCTCAATATCTACGTTACATTGAACCGCATAACTTACTGCTTTAAATAAATCATTGTTCCTATATTCACTTTGACCATCTATAATGCGTTGATATGCACGTTTGCCTTCTCCACCTTTGCCACCTCTTACGTGACTAAAACTATAATTAGGTAATGCTCGTCTAATGGAATACGGTTCTAATACTTGTTGTGTGTAATTACCCGCTTTAGAAAATATTCGTTTCTCAAATTCACCTTTATACTCAGTTACATTGACACCATTATGTGTGTATATCCCTTTGTCTGTCCGACTACCTGCAAGTACAAAGTAATTGTTAGGATGTGCTTTGATATCAACAGACGGTAAATAACCTATCTTCTGACCATATTCGATATTGTTCTGTTTTTTAAATATGATATGTTTCCCACCACTTGCCGTTGTCTGTACTAATGTATTTTGTGCATTGGTAACAAGTTCATCGTAATAAGGTATTTGCTTTAAACTTTCAAAACCATTCTTACCTTCTTCATGATCTACATCAATATCAATACACCAGACGCCACGTGTTAATACCCCCAATACATTTGTTTGATGATAAATATTAGAATTATATTCAATGAATTCATCGGTAATATCTTTATCAGCAAATGAAACAGTCGGCTTTTTATGGTTATTTAGTGGTATCACTTCAATATTCTTTTTTAATAATTGTTTTGCTACATGATAACCTGTCATTGAATACCTCCTTTATAGGTAACCGGTAACTCTAATAACGCTTATTTTGCCTTATGGCATCCCTAACAATTAAAGTTATTGATTAACTTTAAAGCAATAAGAGTTATATAGGTTACCAGTTGTTATAGCGCTATTTTTAGAGTTACTATATAAGTTACCAAGAGTTACAGTAACCTTAATATTCAGAAATTAGTTCTAAAGCCATGTTAAATAATTCAATATTTCCAACTTTATGAACTTTTGTATTGACCCCGTCTATTTTCTTTTGATTATTAATACTAATACCAATCTTTCTCATATCTTCTTTAGCATTCTTATAACGTAAACTTGAGTAATCTTGTTCTATCAAGCGTTGTAATGTCTCATCACCTGCTAATATAAAGCCTTGTTTTGATAACAATCTGATCATAGTAATTTGCGTTTCAGACAATTCATCTTCATTAAAATAATACTTGAGCGTTACATCTTTAAATTTAAATTCTCGTCCATTTTCTTTTAAATATTCCAAACTCGCTATTAAGAATGACACTGATGCACTAACTGAAGTGTTGCCATTAGGTTGTATATAATCCCAGTACGGCTTAAATATCTGATAACGTTCTTCGTCTGTTTCGTTTATAGGTCTATCCTTTAGTGATATTTTTACTGTTCGTGTTGTATTGGCTGTAATTTCGCCTGTATCTACGCTTTCGTTTGTGTCTAAAATTAAGACGGCATTGTTTTTAAATGTAAAAGCGTTTCTTCCTATACCACGACCCGAAATTGTTTCACCTGTGGCTATTTTTCTTAATATGCGCATCATTTGTTTTGTGATTTCGCCTGTCTCATTAGCATGAGCTATATCTGCACCATAAAAATTCATCCACTCATTTGCCGACTCAAAACCACCAGAAATAAGACTATCGAAATTCACCTTATTAACTTTCATCAATTTTTCAAATGTAGCCATGAACAAGCCTTTACCGGATCGCCCAAAATCTTTAAGTAACATCCATTTTTCTGCTTGTATTAATTTCATTTTTCGATACATTGTATAAGCATGTACAAGCATTAAATTATTTCTACTTTTCTCATTATCCGTTACTAAGCTAAAAAAGTTTTTAGGGATTTCTAAATTAATGTCTTTAAAATCTACATCATACTTAATTGCATATAGTTCATTTTTCTTTAATTCCCATTTCTCCAACTGCAATTCTTTACAATCATATTTCCAGTTGTTGCCTGCAAAACTATATGGATAGATTTCATAGTTGTGATGGATATTTAAATGTGTACGATATAGCTCTAACATCACATCTAAGAAATCATCAATATAGTATTTGTTATCTACTGGATAAGTTAATGCAAAATTCGTATTGTCTATCACTTCATACTGGTTATTCTTAACTATAATAAAGCAGTCTAGTTGTTTTGAATAAATAACCTTGTCTGATATTAGATCAGCAATAAAACGTGCATAGTTATGAAAGTGACTAGTTTTAAATGTTGATTGCTTTTCTTCTTCACCATTTTTATCAATAGTCTTGATAATGACAGTTCCGTATACAAGCCCAATTTCTTTTGGTTTTATGGTATAATCTAAGGTAAGGTTACTAATATAATCACCTGCAACATCATCTTTTTCACGATGGTATACATTGCCCTTATTATTAAATACCTGTCTATCAGTAGAAATTGACGCAAAGTTAATACGTTTACTGATTTCTTTTATCCTAGATAAATTAATAGTAGAAACATAATCCAATTTAGAATGAAATTCGAAATGTTTTTTATAAAGTGATACTTCGTCCATGTAGTCATCCTTTCGATATCATTTTATTTTTGTTAATATATTTACTAGTATTTATTTAAATAAATACGTATTTTCTATGCGTCATCTGTTTCTGTCGCCAAACATTCAACAGATGACGCATTTTCTATATCTATCAATACTGTATCTAGTTCTTTTAAATACATACTTAACAAGTCAATGTGTTGCGTAATGTAACGTCTGTGCTCGTGATATTTATATCCATGTTTCAATATTTCATCTTTATTCAACATGTGATCTGAATCATAGTTAAAGTATTCATTGTCGAACCATCCAAATGTTGTTAGTGCATCGTTGATTTTTCTTTTAATAATATCTATATCTTCAATTAAATTTTTAGTTTCCCAGTTCATTTATAAATTCTCCCATTCAAAATTATTTACTAATCTTTCCGAAACTAATTCGCATATAAACTGAAGTTGTTCCTCGGTATTATAATGTTCAGTCCATTCCTCATTGCCCTCTTGTACTAAGTGAACGTATTCAGTACGTTTATCATTTATAGCTGATTCTAAAATTTCATGTGCATCTTTAATTACAGATAATTGTTCCTTATTCATCTTATTTATCTCCTTTATACTTATATTTATTTGCTACTGGCACACTAAACACTTGAATCAAAAATGTGATTGCTAAACCATGTAAGAAATCTATGTTAATTGCATACAATGTGCCGATAGCCGTTGCTAGTATTGAAAGTAAAATATATAACTTCATTTGTTTCACTCCTTATGAATTTACTTTGATTGAAGTTGAAAATAGATCATCAATAGGCATTTCAAAATGTTCACTTAACTTTCTTGCCTCTGGCATAGTGAAATCTGCATCTTTACCAATAATTTTTAAGCTAAACCTTTGTGGGCTAATACTCAGTAATTTTGCTAATTGTTTTTGGGTATATCCTCTCTCTTTGTAACAGATGTATAAATTCCAATATTTAATTTTTTGCATATTTCTTATCCTCCAATAAATCAATACCAAAAAATTCATTTGGTGTAATATCGAAATACTTACACAAAACCATAATTGTTTTAGTATCTGGATTTTTGTTTTTTTCATGATACAAACTATACAAAGTAGTTGGAGAAATACCAGTTTTCTCACTTAAATACATCACTGATTCCTTTCTTTCTCCCAACAAGACACTCAACCTGTTTTTCAATTTCCAAACCTCCTTAACATCATTTAATAACCAGCAAGATATTCTTTTTAACCACCTTATTGGTTATAGATATATGATAAACTCTCTTTTAAAGTCTGTCAACAGTCTATTGTTTATTTTAATTAGTGTATTGGTTATAATAATTATTGAGAGGAGTTGGAAAGATGATTATTACATCAAATTTAAAAGTAAAAATGGCAGAATTTAATTATTCTATTAAAGACGTTCATGAGAAAACAAAGCTGTCTAGAACCACTATTTCAAATTTATATAATAATTATAGTGATGGAATAAAAATTGATACATTAGAGAAACTATGTGATTTATTTAATTGCACCCCAAATGATTTACTTAAGTTAACATATTTAGAAATTGAAAATATACAATATGAAAAATCGAATCAAGTATATGGATTAAATGAAGATCGTACATTTAATAAGTCTGAAAAGCTTAGTTTTTATACAGCTAATATTCAATTAAAATTAAACAATATACCCTATTCAATTGAATTGAGACTAATTATCGAGCCATCAAATTCATATTCAGATTCCGGATTAGAAATAGGAATTTTAAAACTCGAGGAATATGAGAATACATTTATCGGGGAAAGTCTCAATGCTACCGGATTAGTTAGTGTTCCATTGAGCAATAAAATTGAAGAAATAGTATTAAATGATTTTATAAAAAATAATGTAAGTATAAGTGATTATGATGTGATTGATGATATCGAATATACATTTAAGTAGGTGATTACGATAGAACATAACTTAAACTTATCCCACAACATATATAAAGACGCTAAACGTGGTACTTACTATTTTCGTATCACTTACTATGACAAGACGAATACACGTAAGTACATAACACGTAAAGGCTTTGCACAACGTAAGGACGCAGTAAAGCAATGTAATAAGATGATGGACGAATTAGAGGGAATAGGTGAAGAACTTAAAAAGCTACCCTTTGATAAGCTCGTAAATGAATATATAGACTGGTATTCTGCACGTCGTAAGTCATCTAGTGTAAAGGCATTAAAGACACATACCAATAACCATTTGCTACCTTATTTTAAGGCTATGGACGTGTTCAATATGACAACACAAGATGTTATGAAGTTTCAGAATAAGAAATTAAAAGAGGGACACTCTGGGGATTACTTAAAGAAGATGCATGTATATTTAGTATCATTACTTAACCATGCTATGAAGTTCTATGATCTAAAGCAAAATGTAGCATCTCTTGTAGGTAACTTTGAAATAGAATCACAAAAACGTTTAAATTATTGGACGCTAGAACAATTCAACCAATTCTATGATGCATTAGCTACACAGCAACAAAAGTTATTCTTCAAGCTACTGTTTTACTCTGGAGCACGTAAAGGCGAAATTAGAGCTCTCACATGGAGTGATATTAACTTTGATGATGAATTTATCCATATAAACAAAACGGACTATCACGGTGAAGTGACAGCCCCTAAAACAAAGTCAGCCATACGTGATATATACTTACCTACTCACATGATGGACGACATTAAGAATTATTTAAATTGGTATAAAGAGAATAACATATATAAATATGATTATGTATTGTTCGGTACATTCTTCAAGGCTTACAGTGAGTCAACTATTGATCGTTGGTTTACCACTGCATTAAAAGTATTAGATGAGCAATTGCCAGACGGTCAGACGTTCCCTAGAATTGTTATACACGAGTTAAGACATAGCCATGCGTCTATGTTAGTTAATCACGGTGCTAGTATTATGGTAATAGCTCAAAGGCTAGGACATGCTGATAGTAATGAAGTATATAACAGATATGGACATTTATACCCTAGTACACAAAAAGAAATAGTTAAATACTTATAATGAGGTGGTTTTTTGAGTGAAATTGTTATTGATATTTTAAAAATTATTGCAACACCTATCTCTACAATTGTAGCAGCAATCTTTGTTTATCTATATACAAATAATAATCACAAAAAGACATTACTAAATGAATTAGACTCTAAATCAGAGTGGAGAAAAAAATTATTTGATATAGCTGGGAAAGAAACGATAGAAATTGGAGATGTATTTCAATTAAGAGCAGGACTTAGGTTTACAGAAAAAGACTTTAAAAAATTAGATACTTATTTTGATAAAATGAACTTTGTAATAATCCAATATTGTAAGTTATTCACAAAAGAAAATGATATAAAAACGTTAGCAGAAAATACGAGTCTTTATGAAGATAAAAAACTAACTCTACAAGCTCAAGAAACGATAAGATTATTTTGTAGATATTTGTTAGCAGATCATTGGGAGAAAAATCAAAATAGCAAGTTTATATTTAGTGATCAAACTAAAGAAAGCGAATTATATAATTATACATTAACAGAATTTTTAAAATTACAAAATATACATGAATATGATGATTTAGAAGACGCTTTAAATAGATTATTGGATAAATTAAACAAATAGTAATTAGTAAGACATCTTTCTCAAGGTGTCTTTTTTATGTACTGTGCACTATCTGTGCACTATCTGTGCACTTTTTGTGCACTCAAAAACAAAAAGCCCACAACCACATGGGTTGCAGGCTTAATAATGGAGACGGCGGGATTTGAACCCGCGTCCAGAGGTCCTGATACATATCTTTCTACGTGTGTAGTTTATCATTTAGTTTCGCATAATGAGAGGTGATAAACAACCAACATTATGCTAGTTTGATTGGTTTTCATCTAAACAGACTTCAAACAGCAGTGTTTAGCATATCCTACTTAGGTTGAATCGCGTTAACAGCACATAGGAGATGCTGTTAGGCGATGCAGAGTGCTATTAGGCAGCTACTGCGAAATTATTGTTTGATTTGCCAGTTATTATAAACTGAGTGTGTTAGTGACGGAGACAACCCTCCGACACGCTTAATAAGCTCTGGGGACCCCTGTCGAATCCATAAACGTCCCCGTAATAAAATGTACTTTGTAGAAATCAAACATGTCGTTAACAATAATATTATCATTGTCACTCGCACTTGATGAACAACGTCTGAGTCACCTAAAATAAGATGTTCTTACTCAACCACTTTTCTAACAAAGCACTTATTAATATATCAAATGTAGCCCGTGTAAGCAATAGTATTGCTTAATAACGGGCTTTTACTGCGCGATCCATATCACGTTTGACTGCTTTTTCTTTTAAAGCTTGTCGTTTGTCATATTTTTTCTTACCGCGAGCAATACCTAATAATACTTTGCATTGACCATGCTTTAAGTACAATTTTAGCGGAATAATAGAATACCCTATTTCTCGTGTGCGGTCACCTAATTTAATAATTTCTCTTTTATGAAGGAGCAATTTACGTGATCGCAATGGATCATGGTTAAATCGGTTACCTTCTTCATATGGCGCAATATGCATATTATTTAAATAGATTTCACCGCGTTTTACTTGAGCATAGCTATCTTTAAGATTGGCGCTACCTCTACGTATAGATTTAATCTCTGTACCTTGTAACACAATCCCCGCTTCAATCGTATCTTCTATATTATAATCATGTCTTGCTTTACGGTTTTCAGCTAATGTGCCTGGTGATTTTTTCTTAGCCATTCTGTCTCACCTCTTTGCTGCTTATTTTTTCTTTTTACGTGATTTTTTCTTAACGCTTTTATCTTTATAGAATGGTTTATGCTTCGTGTTACCTTTTTTATCTTGTTGGCGTGCATTTTTACCTTTACGTTGTTTACGCTTATTTTTGCCATTTCCTTTATCATCAGATTTTGATTTATCTAATGATTTACCACGTGTTTTTGCTTGAATGGTCTTACCACGTGCTGGTCGTTGGCTTCTATCATTCTTAGGTAATGGCATTCCGACGATTTGGAAGTCAATCATGCGTTCATCCACATCGACATGTGTCACTTTGACTTTGACAGCATCACCGATACGGAAAACTTTGGCTTGGCGTTCACCAATTAATGCCATTTGACGTTCATCAAATTGATAATAATCATCAGTCATATTTGAAATATGAACCATACCTTCAATGGTATTAGGTAATTCAATGAACATACCAAAATTAGCTACAGAACTAATGATACCTTCGAATTCGTCACCAATGTGTTGAATCATATATTCAGCTTTCTTCAACTCATCTGTATCACGTTCTGCTTCAATCGCACGACGTTCCCGTTGAGATGTGTGTTCAGCAAGTTCTGGTAGTTTATCTTCCCATTTATGTTGTTCCTTTTTATCCATTGTATGTTCAATAAGGTATTTACGAATTAAACGGTGCACCGTTAAATCTGGGTAACGACGTATAGGTGATGTGAAATGTGTGTAATATTCTGCAGATAGACCAAAGTGACCTAAGTTCACATCATCATAATGCGCTTGTTGCATTGAACGTAACATCATGGTTGAGATAACCATTTGTTCTGGTCGTCCTTCAACTTCTTCTTGAATATTTTGAAGCGTTGTCGGATGAATATCTTCACCTGTCCCTTTAATCATAATGCCAAAGTTCGTAATAAAGTCAAAGAACTGTCTCAAGCGTTCTGATTTAGGTTGTTCGTGGACACGATAGATAAATGGTACTTCTAGTTTATTAAAGTGTTCAGCTACGGTTTCATTAGCCGCTAACATGAATGACTCAATTAAACGTTCACCTTCACCACGTTCACGCACTTGTACATCTGTTGGGATACCATCTTCATTAACAAGCACTTTCGCTTCGTTAATGTCGAAATCAATTTCACCACGACGTTTTCTCATATTTACTAAACGGTTAGATAAATCTTGTGCCAAGTCAAGCATTGGTGTGACTTCACTATATTGACGACGTACATCTGGATTCTGTTCAGTAATAATTTGGTTAACAGCATCATAAGTCATTCTATAGTTAGAATGGATGACACTATCAAAAATGTCATGGTTCACTACTTCACCACGTGCATTGATTTCCATACGACAGCTTAACGTTAAACGATCAACTTCAGGATTTAATGAACAAATACCATTACTTAATCTATGCGGAATCATTGGAATAACTCTGTCTACTAAGTACACACTTGTAGCTCTATCATAAGCTTCTTTATCTAAAGCTGAATCTTCAGTTACATAATAACTTACATCTGCAATACTTACCGTTAATTCCGTATTACCATTTTTTAATTTTTTAACGCTAATGGCGTCATCTAAGTCTTTAGCATCTGCGCCATCAATTGTAATCGTTAATTCGTCTCTTAAATCATGACGTCCTTCGATTTCAGAAGGCTCAATTTCATCAGGAACATCTTCAGCTTCTTTAAGTACATTATCTGGGAATTCTATCTCAATACCATGTTGATAAATGATAGATAAAATATCTACACCAGGATCGTTTTTATGGCCTAGTATAGCTGAAATGTGGCCTTCCGGGTTATCTGTTCCATCAGCATATTTAGTGATTTGCACTAATACTTTATGACCATCTACTGCACCTAAGCTTTGACCCTTAGGAATAAAGATATCCTGCATAATACGTTTATCATCTGGAATGACAAAGCCGAAATGTTTCGCTTCACTATAAGTACCTACTACTTGAGTGACAGAATGTTTTTCGATGGATTTGACTTCACCTTCTGTCTTGCCTTTAAAGTCGCCTCTACCTTTGTGAACTTCTACAATGACGGTATCTCCATCTAAGGCTCTATTGATTTTTGTTGGCGGGATGAAGATGTCATCTACACCCTCTTCTTCTGGTCTTAAGAACGCAAATCCCTTTTTATTCTGACTTAACGTTCCTCTTACTAATTTCGAGTTAGACTTACTAGATTGCTTTCGTTGATATCTATCTGTCTTCGTACGTTCAATTAAACCAGTTTGTTCTAGTTCAACAAGCACCTTTATTAAATCTCTGAATGAGTCGGCACTATTTAAACCTAACGCATCTTGAAAATCTGATACTGACATGGGTTCGTAGTCAGGTTGTTTAATCATTTCTTCGATGGATTGTTTTAAATTCATTATGCCCCTCCTTTCTAATTATCTTGTTTATTTTTATTCTGACCAATCTAATGATTCTAAAAATGCGTAAATATCCTCAAAGACTTGTTCTTTTTCTTTATCGATTGTGATTACATGTCCTGAGTTCGCATACCATTTAATATCTTTATCATCAGATTCTACAGTTTCATATATATAATTTGCTGATTGAGGATCAATCATTTTGTCTTGTTCTGCTTGTACAACTAATATTGGGTCCATCACTTCATCTACTTGATCTTTAACGCCTTTCATTGTAGCACTTAATTCTTCAAGTGTTTCAGTTGGATGGAAATGTTCCATTTCTTGATCAATGGTCGCTTGATCTTTACCCTCATATTTCTTGAAATTTCTAGCATATTCTAAAAATCCGTCGTAAATTGTGCTCGATGACTTATCATCCATAGGAGCGCACATAGTTATAATACCCTTAACATCTCTGTTTAAGCTTAATTTTAAAGCAAAAACGCCACCTAATGATAATCCCGCAACTGCAATTTCATCATATCCTTGATCAACTAAATATTGATAGCCATCTAAGACATCTTTAAACCATACGTATGGACTTGATTTTAATATCTCTTCAGGTGGTGCAGCATGGCCCTCATATTGTGGCGCATAAGATGTATAGCCCTTTTTCTGTAAGAAACGGCCTAATTGTCTTACATCTGAAGAATTACCTGTAAATCCATGTAATAACAATACTGCACGCTTGCCCTCTTCGAAAAAGAAAGGCTTAGGTAGTTTAATTTGCATGATGTTCATCCCTCTTCCAAAAGTATTCATAAACCATTTTTATATCAAACGACTTCCCTTTATTACTCAATATCTCTATCATTCATTTTCTCTTTATTATAAATAAAAAAGCCCGACATGAACATCGTCGGACCTTATAAACCAAGATAACTTATGCCAATCATAAGTAAAAAGAATATTACAGATAAAATTATTGTTAATCTATGCAAGAATAAATCGACGCCACGTTGTTTTTGTTTACCAAACAACTGTTCTGCGCCGCCACTGATAGCACCTGAAAGTCCATTACTTTTTCCTTCTTGGAGTAATACAACAGTCACTAATGCAATACAATCTATAATTAATAATACGACGAAAAATGTATGCATAAAAATTGTCCTCCATTCATTATATACGAATCGAATTATAACACATATTCGTATTGTTTATCAATCTTCTATCGATTGAACGTACTTTTACGCTTAATTGATACGACTAACATATATGCTGCTAAAATAAGTGAACCAATCACTACAATTAAAATAGGTAATATGGCGATCACACTTTTAACATCTAGTATCGCATGTACAACCATGTATAAATTGACGAGTGTAAAGAAAGCATTCGAAATATATACTGCAAACATAAACCACCATAAATAAGGATGGCGATTCCAATATGCAATGACACCTGATAAATATGCTAATAAATACATGACACCGTCAAATCTGAAACTGTTTAATACTTGATTCACTGAATTAGTCGTTGTCTTTTGACCTGCTAGTGATAACAATGTTTTAACTGTTGTAGCATCTAACACGATAAAATTATGAATGATTAACAATATGAAAAATATAAGTGAACTGATAGCTATTACATTACCTGTAACGACTTCTCTTTTTGTTGTTTCAGCCATTATCGTTCTCCTTTTACAATTGAATACTTACATTATTATACCAGTTTGTATATATAAGTTAAATCATACTTATTGATGCACTTATAAATGATCAACTACAATGACATATTAAAAACCCGTTACAGCCTCAACTCTGTAACGGGTTATGTTTCTAGGATGCACATCCTAGACTTTTAGCGTGAACTCAATAATTTAAATGTTAAAACAAAACTTATTTATCTAAATTGTAGAATGATTTAATACCATCAAATTTAGCAGTTTCGTATAATTCATCTTCAATACGTAATAATTGATTGTATTTAGCGATACGGTCAGTTCTTGATAATGAACCAGTTTTGATTTGACCAGCGTTTGTAGCAACAGCGATATCAGAAATTGTTGTATCTTCTGTTTCACCTGAACGGTGAGAAACTACTGCTGTGTAACCAGCTTTTTGAGCCATTTCGATCGCATCGAATGTTTCAGTTAAAGTACCGATTTGGTTAACTTTGATTAAGATTGAGTTACCAATACCTTGTTCGATACCTTTAGATAAGATTTCAGTGTTAGTTACGAATAAATCGTCGCCAACTAATTGTACTTTATCACCGATACGTTCTGTAAGTTGTTTCCAACCTTCCCAGTCGTTTTCGTCCATACCATCTTCAATAGTGATGATTGGGTATTTGTTGATTAATTGTTCTAAGTAGTCAACTTGTTCAGCTGCACTACGTTTAGCACCATGTTCACCTTCGAATTTAGTGTAATCATAAACACCATTTTCGTAGAATTCTGATGAAGCACAGTCAAATCCTAAGAATACTTCTTCACCTGGTTTGTAACCAGCTGCTTCGATAGCTTGGATAATTGTTTCTACAGCATCTTCTGTACCTTCAAATTTAGGAGCGAAACCACCTTCGTCACCTACTGCAGTTTCTAATCCACGTTTACTTAAAATTGATTTTAAGTTATGGAAGATTTCAGCGCCCCAACGTAATGATTCTTTGAATGATTCAGCACCTACTGGTAAAATCATGAACTCTTGGAATGCGATTGGTGCATCTGAGTGAGAACCACCGTTAACGATGTTCATCATTGGAACTGGTAATTGTTTACCGTTAAATCCACCTAAGTATTTGTATAAAGGTTGACCTAATAAGTCAGCTGCTGCTCTAGCTACGGCGATTGATACACCTAAAATAGCGTTAGCACCTAATTTACCTTTATTTGAAGTACCGTCTAATTGAATCATCATTTTGTCGATAGATACTTGATCTAATACTGAGAATTCACCTTCAACGATTTCTGGTGCGATGATTTCATTTACGTTTTCAACAGCTTTAGTAACACCTTTACCTAAGTAACGTGATTTGTCACCGTCACGTAATTCTACTGCTTCGTGTTCACCTGTAGAAGCACCTGATGGTACTAATGCACGGCCGAATGCGCCACTTTCAGTTAATACTTCTACCTCAACTGTTGGGTTACCACGTGAGTCTAAGACTTCGCGAGCGTAAACATCTGTAATAATTGGCATGTTTAATTTCTCCTTTAAATATATGATTTAAAGCTATTATAGCTTTATTTATTTAATTAATAAAATGATAATACATGTTGTTAACGAAAAGTTAACAAACAAGGGAACTTAATCCCTTATTTGAAACATATTTTCTATAAATTAATGATTAATTAAAGATTCGCCTGTCATATCTTCAGGTTGTTGAACATTTAATAAATCTAATAATGTTGGAGCTAAGTCGCCTAAACGACCAGTTTCTCTTAAAGTTACGCCTTCTTTTGTAACAATAACTGGAACTGGGTTAGTTGTATGTGTAGTCATTGGTTGATCATCATCTGTTAAGACTTGGTCAGAGTTACCATGGTCTGCAGTGATGATCGCATGACCACCCATGTCGATAATTTTATCTACAACTTCACCTAAACATTCATCAACAGCTTCGATAGCTTTGATTGTTGGCTCTAACATACCACTGTGACCTACCATGTCTGGATTAGCAAAGTTTAACAAGATTAAATCTAAGTCGCCTTTGTCTAATTCTTCTAATAAGGCATCTTTTACTTCGTATGCACTCATTTCTGGTTTTAAGTCGTAAGTTGCAACTTTAGGTGAATCGATTAAACGTCTACGTTCACCTTCAAATTCAGCATTACGACCACCACTCATGAAGTAAGTAACATGAGGGAATTTTTCTGTCTCAGCAATACGTAATTGTGTAAGATTATTATCTTGAGCAACTTCACCAATTGTATTTTTAAGATCTACTTTTTCAAATACAACTTCAGCATCAACGTCATCGTTGTATTTTGTAAATGTAGCGTAGAATAAGTCGTTAACTCGTTCTACTTTGAAACCTTCAAATGCTTTATTAGTGAATACTTCTGATAATTGTGCAGCTCTGTCTGGACGGAAGTTATAGAAAATAACTGCATCTCCGTCATTAACGCCATCATTTTGTCCTTCAACGATAAATGGTTCAACAAACTCATCTGTTAAATCTTTATCATAGTTCGCTTCTACACCTTCTTTAGCAGTAGCGAATGTAGGACCTTCAAAATTACGAATTGCGTTGTAAGCTTTTTCTTCACGATCCCAACGTTTATCACGGTCCATTGCATAATAACGTCCAGATACTGAAGCGAATTGGCCTACACCTAATTCTTTGAATTTAGCTTCTGTTTCTTCGATATATTTAATTGCAGATTTTTGATCAACGTCACGTCCATCTAAAAATGCATGTACATATACTTTCTCAACACCTTGCTTTTTAGCTAATTCTAAAATCGCAAATAAGTGTTTATAATGACTGTGAACACCGCCATCTGATAGTAAACCGAATACATGTAATGCTGAATTGTTGTCTTTCACATGTTTTACTGCGTTATTTAACACATCATTTTCGAAGAAATCTCCGTCTTCGATTGATTTGTTAATACGAGTTAAACTTTGATAAACAATACGTCCAGCACCAATATTCATGTGTCCTACTTCAGAGTTACCCATTTGGCCTTCAGGAAGACCAACATCTAATCCACTAGCTTCAATTTGAGTAGTTGGATATTTATTGTAGTAACGATCAAAATTAGGTTTGTTTGCTAATTTTACAGCGTTACCGTGTTCACTTTCACGATTTGCAAAACCATCTAAAATGATTAAGGCAGTTGGTTGTTTTGCCATAATTATTTTGCACCTTCTAACAATTGTTCAAAATCTTCTACTTTTAATGAAGCGCCGCCTACTAATGCGCCGTCGATATCTGATTGAGCCATATATTCTTTGATGTTGTTAGGTTTAACACTACCACCATATTGAATACGAGTTGCATCAGCTACATCTTGGCTTGATAAGTCTGCAATTGTTTTACGAACATGTGCACACATTTCATTAGCATCTTCAGATGTAGATGATTTACCAGTACCGATAGCCCAGATTGGTTCATATGCAATCACAACTTGTTTAAGTTGCTCATTTGATAAACCTTCAACAGCTTTCTTAACTTGGTTACCTACAACTTCATTAGCTTTTCCACTTTCACGTTCTTCATCTGATTCACCAACACAAATGATTGGTGTCATGCCGTGATTGAAGATAGCGTGCGCTTTTTTATTAACTTCTTCGTCTGTTTCGTGGAATAAGTCACGACGTTCAGAGTGCCCGATGACAACATATTTCACGCCTAAATCAGCTAATGCTACTGGAGAAGTTTCTCCTGTGAAAGCACCATTATCTTCAAAATATGCATTTTGAGCACCGATTTGTAAGCCTTTAGCTTTACCATCTTTAACTGCTGTGATTAATGCATCTAATTGAATTGTTGGTGCACAAATTACTGATTCAACTTCTTTAGGATCAGGTAATGTTGATAATTCATTAACGAAATCTTTAGCTTCTTGAACTGTTTTGTTCATTTTCCAGTTACCTGCGATAATTGGTGTTCTCATTCAATACACTCCTTAATATTTTAATGTTTATTGGTATACTATATATCTTTCAACATTCGTTTTCCCGAATATACCTTAGAAAAACACAACATTTTATAGATATTATTTATTGTTGATTGCTTTAATACCAGGTAATTCTTTACCTTCTAGGTATTCTAATGATGCACCGCCACCAGTAGAAATGTGAGTGAAGTTATCTTCGAATCCTAGTGAGATTGCTGCTGCTGCAGAATCACCACCACCGATAATTGTCACAGCATCTTTTAAGTTAGCGATTGACTCACATACACCGATAGTACCTTGAGCAAAGTTACTAAATTCGAATACACCCATAGGTCCATTCCATACTACTGTATGCGCACCTTGTAATTCTTTATTAAATAATTCAACAGTTTTAGGACCAACATCCATTGCTTCTTGGTCTTTAGGAATATCATCAATTGATACTTCAGTGATTTCTGCATCATTTGAGAATTCTTTTGCTACTTTAGCATCAACAGGTAATACAATTTGGTCTCCATTGCTTTCTAATAATTCTTTAGCAAAGTCAATTTTGTCTTCTTCTAATAAAGATAATCCAATTTCTTTACCTTGTGCTTTAAGGAATGTATAAGCCATTCCTCCACCGATAAGGATTTTATCAGCAATGTTTAATAAGTTTTTGATTACGCCGATTTTATCAGAAACTTTAGCACCACCAAGGATGGCTACCACTGGTTTGTGTGGATCGTTTACTACGCCACCAATGAATTTAATTTCTTTTTCCATTAAGAAACCAGCTGCAGTTTCTAAATGAGTAGAAATACCTACGTTAGAGGCATGTTCACGGTGAGCAGTACCGAATGCATCGTTTACAAATACGTCACCTAATGAAGCCCAATATTTACCTAATTCTGGGTCATTTTTAGATTCTTTCTTACCATCTAAATCTTCAAAACGTGTATTTTGTACTAATATTACATCGCCAGCTTTAAGATCTTTGATTGCAGATTCTAATTTTTCACCACGAGTTTCAGGTACAAATACTACGTCTTTATCTAACTTTTTAGATAAGTCATCTGCAACAGGTTTTAATGTTAATGATTCTTTGTCGCTTTCTTCTTTTACTTTACCTAAGTGTGAGAATAAGACAACTTTACCACCTTGTTCGATGATGTATTTGATTGTTGGTAATGCTTGTACAATACGGTTATCATTTGTGATTTCACCGTCTTTTAAAGGTACGTTGAAGTCCGCACGAACTAATACCGTTTTGTCTTTAAGTTCTAAATCAGAAACTATTTTTTTAGCCATTTTCATTTCCTCCTTTAATTAGGAAAATATATATTAAAAAATAAGCGGAGAAGCGTTTGTGCTCCCCGCTTACTCATAAGCTTTATTATAAAATTTAACAGTTAAGAGCACTAGTTAAATTAACTATGCTTTAATTATTTAGATAACTCAGCTAATTTGTTTAAAGTACGTACTAATTGAGCAGTGTATGACATTTCATTGTCGTACCAAGCAGCAACTTTAACTAATTGACGACCACCAACAGCCATTACACGAGTTTGAGTTGCATCGAATAATGAACCGTAAGTCATACCAACTACGTCAGAAGATACGATTTCGTCTTCAGTGTAACCGAATGATTCGTCAGAAGCTTGTTTCATTGCTTCGTTAACTTGTTCAACTGTTACGTCTTTTTCTAATACTACTGTTAATTCAGTTAATGAACCAGTTGCAACTGGAACACGTTGTGCACCACCGTCTAATTTTCCGTCGATTTCAGGAATTACTTTACCGATTGCTTTAGCAGCACCAGTTGAGTTAGGGATAATGTTTTCTGCTGCAGCACGAGCACGACGTTTGTCGCCTTTTCTGTGTGGAGCATCTTGAGTATTTTGGTCACCAGTGTATGCGTGGATAGTTGTCATTAAACCTTCAACTAAACCGAACTCATCACTTAACACTTTAGCTACTGGAGCTAATGAGTTAGTAGTACATGATGCACCTGATACTACTGTTTCAGAACCATCTAATTCATCGTGGTTAGTGTTGTAAACGATTGTTTTTAAGTCACCAGTTGCTGGAGCTGAGATTAATACTTTTTTAGCACCTGCATCAACGTGAGCTTGTGCTTTATCTTTGTCAGTATAGAAACCAGTACATTCTAATACTACGTCGATATCTAAGTCTTTCCAAGGTAATTTGCTTGCATCTGGTTCATCGAATGATTTAACTTCTTTACCGTTAACGCGGAATCCACCGTCGATAACTTCTACTTCACCAGTGAAGCGACCTTGCATAGTGTCATATTTTAATAAGTGTGCTAACATATCGTCATCAGTTAAGTCGTTTACTGCAACTACTTCTAAACCTTCTACGTCTTGAATTCTTCTAAATGCTAAACGACCAATTCTACCAAAACCATTAATTGCTACTTTTACTGCCATTATAATGGCCTCCTTTAATAATGATATTTAAAAAGCTTTGAACTTTTTATTCCTAATTTAATATTACTTTCGCCGCAGCTTCATCAGTGATTAACACTGTATTGTCAGGGGCAATTGATAAGTAAGCTTTAATTGCTTCACCTTTAGATTGACCGCCTGCTACTGCATAGATAAAGTCTTTGGACTCAAGATCTTCTAATTGTAATCCGATTGTCTTTACTTTGTGGACGATATGACCTTGAGCATCAAAGTAATAACCAAATGCTTCACCCACGGCTTGGTGATGTTGAAGCTTATCAATCACATCTTTATGTGACTGTCGTCGATGCGCCATCTTCAGCGCATCACCAATACCATGTATCGTTACATTCGCTTGTTTAATTTTATCCAATGTATGACTGACTGAAGGTTCTAACATTAATGTATTATATGTAGACTCACTTACGTTATCAGGTACATATAATGTTGTGTAATAACCACCTGCTTGTTGTGCCATACTTGATGCAATCGTATTGGCTTGATATACCATATTTTCACCAAGTCCACCACGAGCAGGTACGAAGAACACATTAAATGGTAATAAATGAATAGATTCACTTACATAAGCCATTGTTGAACCACCAGTTACTGACACAATTGCGTCTTCGTATAAACTACTTTCTAATAACTGGCCAGCCTGTCTGCCCATTTCTCTTTTAACTGATTGTTTCTCGTCTGAATCACCAGGGACAACATGAACTTCTTTTATGTTGTACTTCTCTTTAATGGCATTAGCCATTTTATGATCATCTGAATAATGATTAAAGTAATCATTTAATTGATTGATTACCTCTTTACCCTTTTCAGTGATTTCCATTCCTGTTGATTTAACTTTGATTAGTTCTTGTTTTTTTAACAAATCTGTTTCAGAACGTAGAACTCTTTCCGTCAAATCCATATGTTCACTTAAACTACGTCGTCCAACTGGCTCATTTTGAGAAATAGTAGCTAAGATTGAAAAACGACGATACATCTTTTCGACCAAATCTGGAATAAGTTGCTGTTGAATTTCGATCAAATCTTTCACTACTCTTTCCTCCTTGTATGTTTCTAAAGGATGAGTCAATATTGCTTGAATCATAGAGGATTGACGTTTGAAGTCCCACGTGGGACAAAATCTAACCTCTTTACAATTGCAATAGTACTATTATGCGAATTAAAATGCAAGTAAATCCGCTCAAAATTTTCCAAATATTGTGTAAAGCGATTTCATTTACTTTAGGTACAGTTACGTGAATTAAATCACTTATTCAAGGTATTTTAAGCTTTTTATCAACTTTTAGTTGCACACGACTCAGTTGATAAATATTGTGCTACACATTGATAATATTACCCTTTATGTTACGAGTTAACCATATCACTATAAAGCAATTATTCTTTTATAATATTGTGCTTTTCATTTATAATCCAAATAAGGACAACTCTTTTTGAAAGAAGGTTTAATTTATATTGAGTACAGACGACGAAAATAAAATAGAAGTTATCGATCCAACTGACCCGCGTTATAAAGATGATGAACATTTTCATCAAAATCGCTATGACGATAACAAGTCCAGTAACCAAATTTATACATATGGATGTACACACACGGGGTGTGGATGTTCTATTGGTTGCTCTACATTGATGCTCATTTCCCTTATTATCACAATGTTTATTTATTGGTTATTTTAATGCACATTACTGTAATAATTTTTTTAATATAAAAAATGCCGATAAGGTCAGTACATTAACTTGCGAATCGCAATTGTACGAAATACCTTATCGGCCTTTTAATACTTATTCATCAGATTTATTGTTAGATGAACTATTTTGACTTTGTGAACTTTGTCTATTATTTGATTGTTGTGATGCACTGCGTTGTGTATTATTGTTTGAGTTATTCTGCGTTGATTGTTGTGCACTTGGCTTTTCTTGGGTACTTGGTTTTTGTTGTGTGCTTGGTTTCTCTTGAGTACTTGGCTTTTGTTGTGTGCTTGGTTTTTCTTGAGTGTTAGGTTTTTCTTGAGTGCTAGGCTTTTCTTGGGTACTTGGTTTTTCTTGCGTGCTTGGTTTCTCTTGCTTGCTTGGTTTTTCTTTAGTTGGTGCTTCCTTAGTTTTATTATCTACTTTTGGTTTTTGTTGTGTCTTAGGCTGTTGTGATTTTGGTTGTTGAGTAGAAGGTTGTTGCTGTGTTGTTGGTTGTTGTCTTGTCTGTTGTTGTGATGGTTTTTGTTGTGTATTTTGCTTTTCATCAGACTTTTTGTCAGATGATTTTTCTTTTTTCTCTTTGTCGTCTTTGTCTTTTTTATCTTTTTGTTCTTGCTTCGTCTCATTATTTAATCGTTCATTAGCTTTCTTTGAATGATCTACAAATGAAAATATAGCAAATGTTAAGCCACCCAGTAGCAATAATACGATAATGATACTAATTATTTTCGCGATGCCACTCATACCTTTTTTACCTTGATTGTCGTACTCATTAAAATCTTGCTTTGACATATTCTCCCTCACTTTAAACATGGAATATCATATATAATAAATAAATTTATATCTTAAGTTGTCGTTATGTTTTATTCATCAAAAATTTATATTTAGGATTTCAATAGGATTAGCAAATTACTATTTACATAATCTTATCTCATTTATGATAACATCATAATGAAGAAGAAACATCTATTTTAAACTTTTTTAATGTAAATTTAATAGGAACGGTTTGTGATAATAATGAAAAAATTGTTTGAAGAACATTTAGAGACTAATACCAATGATGACCACAAAATTACAATAAAAAAGATGTTGATAACTAATGATCAACATCAAAATAAATCACCCATTTTAAGCAATAGCTGCTATTATGCCTTCATTTTATTGGCACTGTTCACTTTCATTTGGTTTTTTCATTAAAATTAAAGTTTATTAATTAAATGATTATTTCTATTATAAATATGCACACAATTTTTTATTAAGTTTATTTCTGTAAAAAGATGTAAAAATCATTTAGAATAATAATAAAGAGAGAAAAAAGACCCATACGTTGCTCGCATGGGCCCACTACTAAAGGGAGTCAAAATTTACCTTCGCTAGTATATTATGGGGTATACTCATACTAATTAAGAGATGTTTAATTAATTTCCGAAGGTACAAATCAATTATAACTTAACAAAAAATTTTTTAAATACGAATCTAAAAAAGTATTTGACATATTGTTGGCTAAAAATTGGATAAATTTTGAATAATAATAATCACTACTAACTATTAACTAAGTTAGAATTTTTTATTGAGGTGAGATAATGAAACAATATTTAATAACTGGTGGAACTGGCATGGTAGGTTCTCATTTAGTGAGTGAAATTAAGAAATCAAATGCTCATATTACTATTTTGACTCGACATGATGAACAATCAAACGATGCTCGGGTTTCATATGTGAATTGGTCTAAAGATGGCTGGGAAAGTAAAGTGCCTGATATCGATATCGTTATCAATCTAGCTGGTGCAACACTCAACCAACGTTGGACAAAAGACTATAAACAAACATTAATGTTAAGCAGAATTCAATCTACACAGGCCCTTTTTGAATTATTTAAAAAAAGAGAAAAGAAGCCAGAAGTATTATTTAATGCTAGTGCTATGGGATATTACCCTCCTAATTATCACCATAGTTATACAGAACTTTTTAAAACATTACCGTTTGACTTTTTATCAGATATTGTTTATCAATGGGAAAGATTTGCTAAGCAATTCGAAGCACTAGGAACAAGAGTCGTTTTAGGTCGCTTTGGAATGATCTTATCTAATGATGGTGGCGCTTTACAAACTATGAAATTACCTTATCAATTTTATGTTGGTGGTAAATTAGGATCTGGTTTCCAGTGGTATTCATGGATTCACATTGATGATTTAACACGTGCAATATTATTTACAATCGGTAATGACAAAGCCAAAGGACCTTTTAACTTAACTGCACCAATACCTGAACGTCAAAATTTATTCGGTTATACGTTAGCTCGTGCAATGCATAAGCCACATGAAACATGGGTTCCAAGCTTTGCGATGAGACTAGTACTTGGTGAAATGTCTACCGTTGTTTTAGATACGCAAAAGGTATTACCAAATAAACTCGAAGCACTAGGATTTAATTTCATGTATAATAATCTTAAAAATGCACTAGATGATTTAATCAGAAATTAAATTAAGAGGTACAACAGCAATGGAAAACAATCAAAATGACAAACTCACATACATTTTAATGATCATAGCAGGCTTAATCTGTATTTTGAACGGTGTCTTAGTATTTGATCAAACAGTAATTATGATATTACTCTCCATCCTATTTATTATTGTAGGACTCATAATGTCGTTTATTTCAATTAATGGATTGAGACATAAGTTAAAATAGTTAACGCCATACAAATCTATATAAGTAAAAAAGAAGTCAGGACCTTAAATGATGGTCCTGACTTCTTTTTATTGAACTTCGATTATTATATCTAATTAAATAGAAATATTATTGTTTACCTTCTGGTTCCATAACTTCATCAACTAAGCCGTATGCTTTAGCTTCTTCAGCTGTTAAGAAATTGTCACGATCAGTATCTTGTTGAATTTTTTCAATAGATTGACCTGTTCTTTCAGCTAAAATACGATTTAATTTTTCACGAGTTTTTAAGATATGGTTGGCAGCAATCTCGATTTCAGTTGCTTGACCTTGTGCACCACCTAAAGGTTGGTGAATCATTACTTCAGCGTTTGGTAAAGCATAACGTTTACCTTTTGCACCTGCTGCTAATAAGAATGAACCCATTGACGCAGCCATACCAATACAAATTGTTTGAACATCTGGTTTGATATGTTGAATTGTATCATAGATAGCAAAGCCAGCAGTCACGCTTCCCCCTGGTGAATTGATATATAAGTAAATATCTTTTTCAGAGTCTTGGGCTTGTAAGAATAATAATTGAGATACAATTGAGTTAGCAACGTTATCATCAATTTGAGAACCTAACATAATAATACGGTCTTTTAATAATCGTGAATAAATGTCATACGCACGTTCCCCACGATTTGTTGTTTCGATAACTGTAGGAATTAAATTCATCTATATTTCCTCCTTGTAATAACTGTTACTTCACATTTTAACCTAAAAGTCAAAAATGGTCAAAAATAAAGTTCTTTTAGTTTAATTGCTAATTGACGTTAAGTGAATTACTTTTGTACACTAGAAATAACTATTTTTGATTGTACTGATTTTATATCGTTTAGTACAGAAATAAGCTTTATCTATTTTCCCCTTGTAGTGTAATGGATAACACATAAGATTCCGGTTCTTAGAATAGGGGTTCGATTCCCTTCGAGGGGGCTCAGTAGCCATTAAAACGTTGTTTTAATGGCGTTTCTTTTGCTTAATGGGGAAAAAACAGGGAAACGTTATTTATATTTTGAATAAAAAGTTTTCAGATTTGCAAAGTAAGTACTTTTAATTCTGTAAAAATCTGGGTTTTTCTCTTTTTCTCCATCATCTTGGCGACTATTTAAATCTTCAATACAAAATATTAATTCTGATATTAACTCATACACATCATCTAGTTCAGTGATATCATCATCACTTAGATAATAATAACTTTCGCTCATTTTAAACTCGCTTATTTTATTCAGTGATATATTTATTCTATTTATATAGGTATCTCTTACTCTGCTATATATTACTTCTTCAAATGTAAACATTCCACCTGCATCAAAAGGTCGTGCATTATCAAGAGCTATTTTAGTTTGTTTTAACAACTCATTTTTTAGCGCTTTTGCTCTCTTTTTATTAATTTCAATTTTATTATTTTCACTTAATCTAATGGTTTTCATGGTATAACGCCCAGATATAGCCGCACCTAAAAATGCACCACCAAACGTTGAAAATATACCAACAAAACTAATGGCAATGGAATAACCCGTAATACTATGATTAGGATCCACAGAGCTAATAATGTAACCAACTGTGAACACAAACGTCATTATTGCAAGAACAACAATAAAGGTTATAAACAAAATATGTTTCAACTCAAATTTATTTTGCATTATCTGTCACCTCATGTTTTTCTTACCATAATACCACATATAAATTTAGTACCTACTACTAAGTTATGGTATAATTAAACTATGTTGAAAGTTACTCAACATTTGGGGATTCATGAATCTCAGATAGTCTTAAATCATAGTATAATAAAATGACGCTATTCATACTATGTTTATTTTTAATTTCACATTCAACGTTTAAGCCACCATATACTATATATGATGGCTTTTTGTTATGCTTGTTTTTAATATATAAATTAGTAAGTATCTTAAATGTATTTGTCATAGTGAACATTTCGTTCAGTAAGCTATATACTAGTGTCATGGATCACGATTTCAATGACCATTTTAGTAATCATTAAACCATTAATTAAATTTATCATCACTTAAATATAAATAAGCTATAACACCTATAGGAACACCCAATAATGGTGTCGTAAAGATACTAGCTATGAATATGTATAATATTAGCATCCAAATTTCATCAGATTCCCATTTTTTATTTAGTAAATATTCCCACATTTCTTTTATACTCACGCAATAACCACCTTTATTATATTTAATTAATAATGTACTCAATAATACATATATCACAATATCAATATAAATAAAATAGCTACCCAATACAGATATTAAGTACTATTTATACATATACCGATTCTCAGATTTACACAAGACGTTTCTCAGAAGTAATTCCAAAGATAGTAAAAGTAAAAGTTATATATATAAACTTATGTATATGAAACAGACACTTGGGGAAATTACACCAATTTTAAAACGATTACTATAGACTAAAGTTGTAAGTGCTAGATTAAAAATTTGATTAAAAGAGTAGATAAGCTATGAAGTTAAGTAAGAGTATAGGATCATTAGTTTTAAGTGCGGTTTTATTAACGTCTATTTCCCCTTTAGCAAGTGCAGAAGAACAAGTTCAAACGCAAAATAGTAATGTTCAACAATCTCAAGATAACAAGTCAAATCAACAAACTAATGAAAACAAAAAAAATGTACAAACCTATGTAGGCGGGATATATCTTACTAAAAAACTATTAAGGGTATATTAAGTAATAAAGGTAAATTAGTAGGTGCAGTTAAAACTGTTACTGGCAATCAAAAAGCAGCAAATGCTGTTTCAAAAAATTTCGACGCAATTGATTCAGAACTACGCCCTTTGTTAAAATTATCTGAAGTCCCAGCTAACTCAGTTGCTGATGCAGTGTATAGAGGATTAGTAGATGCTGGTATTGACAAAGACCTCGTTGGTCAAGTTAAAGTTGCAGTAAAAGAAGGTATTAATTTACTAGTTTAGGAGTGAAAATAATGTTTGAAAATAAAGATGATATAAGGTTACTATATCAAGCAGTTTCAGAACTAGCAGAAATCGTAGGACATCATCCTTACAATACAAAATCAATAAGTCTTTTATGTTTAGACTTAGGTATCCCTCTAGATGAATATGAAAAAGTATTTATGGCATTTACAAGGTTGTCTAATAACAAAAACACTGATGATATGAACATTGAAGAATTTAAATCAATATTAATTGAAAATGTAACTAAATATGACGAAATAACTGACTCTCAAGCTTTAAGATTTATAGAAGGCTACGCTAGAAATTATATACCTGAATTATTACCATATGCAGAAAAGTTATATCTTGATTTAAGAGTATAAAAATAAGAGCTTAGCATTGTGATGTGCAACCCAAAAGTTGGACTACAAATCTAACTTTATGGAGTGCATATCATTAAATTGTTGATCCTTATTTTGTTGAAATTTACTCATCATTAGAAAAACATTATACAAAAATAAATTTGAATTATATCTTTAAATAGCTCTATCACTTATTTATTCTGAGAATTTCTCTTTCATTCAAATTATAAATCACGCTTATCTATGTATTCTCTAATATCAATAACGAAATTATTAACCATTTGATAAACGTCATCTAAAAATTCAAACACTTCTCTATTATTGTATTCAAAATAAATTTCTTCTTTATATGAATAGTCTTTAACTTTGCTAAAATCAATCTTCCTACTATTCGGCATAATCAAAGTATCAACATTGTCTTCATGCCCAGATATACTCACATCTTTAATAATCACACCTTTTTGTTCAGTGTAACCTATTCCCTTTGTTATATTTTTGAATTGAACATTTATCATTGAATGTTTTTCATTATTCTGCATTTTATTGAATTCATTATATGTTTCAGTGTAAAATAAAGAATCAAAAATTTCTCTACCTCTATTGTCATTAACACCAAATCTTTCATTTAGCAGATTGTAAAACGTTTCGATACTTTTCATTTCTTTTTTATTTGGAATATATGGTTTTTTGTTTTTACTCACATTATTATGTTTTTTTATGCGTTGTATAGAATATTCCATTACCGATTTATATACGTTCAGTAATAAGTTAATCATTATCTGATCATTTAAATCTAATTCTTCTTTTTTCTTTAAATTTTCTATGTGATATAAACAAAAATTTAATTTTTGAATACTTTGCTCATATAAATCTAATTCTTTTAATTTTTTCATAAAACTACCTCTTTTTTTAGGTAACTATCTTTTATAGTATTGATTAGTATTAAATCTTTATCATCCAATTCATATATAACTCTATTTTCTAGTTCTAATATTCTATAAATTTTGTAATTTGATAATATATTGGTTATAAGATTTTGATTCTCACTAACACACATTACATTGGTCTTAGAATTTTCATAATCTTCTATATGCTCAAACAGTATATACGTTTTATCTCCCTCCTTTTAAAATTATTTTTACACTTATGAATTAAATTATAACACTTTGGCAAATACAATTAATCTTTATATACCATTATTTAAAATGATTCTTAAGGAGGTGTATATGATGAATGTATTGATAGAAGATATTAAAAAATCTCAGTGGTGTATGGTAACAATGATTATTACATCTATTTCATTTATCTTTCTAAAATTAATGGCCAATGAATTTATTAAACAGTTTGGTAATGATGTAAATATTCGAAATTTAGGTAAAGATGGTTACTTAAGTGGCACATTAATAATTTTATTAATAGCTTTAATAACTGCTATTTTTTCAATTTTAACTGCTTATCTAGGCTTTAGGTCACTCCAATACGATTTCAATATCACTTCGTTAGTTTGTATTGCATTATCAATAACTTTGTTAATGCTGACGTTTTTCATTAGTGAGATACCATTCTTAAAAACAATTATCCTCGTACTAATTATAGGCTTTGCCATTATAACTATATTAAATGATAATTAACAAAAAGCTACCAATTACGGTAGCTTTACTAAGAGTCCATCATATATTTGTCTAATGCGTTCACGACTTAAATCAAATATTTCCCCTATATTTTCGTATGAATGCCCCTCGCTAATTAACCAGTACACATAATACTCTTTATCTGATGCGATTGTTTCTATCAAAGTATCTAGTTCATTAAAGTATATTGTGTCGTCTATATGATCATTCTCTATTTCTTCATCTTGATTTATATTAAAGAAATCATCAATGTTAGTCACTACAATATCTTTATCGATATCATTTTTATGTTGATAGTTTTCAGAAATATTTTCACACTTTGTTTATCATATTTTTTCATACCCAACCTATCTCATTTGCTAATTGTTTAATAATGATTCTACGCCCTTTATTGAAGTCATTCATACTTAAATTTAGTGCTGGTGCTATTACTTCATCAAGTTGTTCACCTTTCCACCAAGATAACTCTATAATTTGCTGATATAATATTGAACATTCGTTAAAGACCGAAGTTATACCTCTAGTAAGATGATATAAATTGTGATGGTATAGATCATTCTCAACGATTGATAATAATCCATCATTTTATGATAATTTTTAAAGTGTTTCGATAAAATCACGTAATCATCATTCTTCATGGCATCGCTAACACCTTTCTATTGGTAGATAATTCTTCTTTAACTTGTTCTAAATGCTCATCAAATGCCTTTTGGTATAATTCTGAACGTTCATTTTGTCTTTCTTTACGTTTTTGACTCTCAACTTGATAGATATCTTTCTTCAAGCGTTCGATAACATTTTGATTTCTTACTTTACCACTGATTAACATATATTTAATCACATCTTGTTGTTCGTTCTGAATATAATTCTTGATGATATTTTTGAGTAAATTTAACCTGTCGTGTGCTGTTTTTGAATTATATTGAAGTTTCGCTTTCTCATCAATGATACAAATACCATCATATCTTTCTCATTGGTAATCACATGACTCATATTTAAATGATATAGGCTATCTATTTGTGATTTCATAGCTTTAATCTTTCTATTAATCACTTTGGGATTATAATCCATTAAAAATTCAATTTCTGTGATTTTATCATTACTTTCGAAGTCAGAGACCAAATAATCACACCTTTTTCAATGGATTTGACGCTTAAAATGATTAAAAAAAGGGATAAACTGAGTTACCCCCTTTCATGAAAAATTTATCCGCGTTGCAAACGAAGGCCCCCCGCCGGTACCCGTCAAAAATAATATTTGACCCAAAAGGTAGGGGGGAATAAATTTTATTGTATAAATTATTTATTTAATATTAATGATTCGTAATAACTCTGGCACAATTTTGATATCAAACACATAGTTCAATGCAAATTGGTACACGCCTCTTAATGCTTGTTTCTTTTTATTGTACATAATAGGCTCATATTTAGCATATATAGCATGCCCAAAGTCTCCTATAAAGATATCTTGTGCATCATCTGTAACTACTACGTGAGATACATTAAATAGCTTAGTTAAATCACCTGCAAGTCCACCTAATCCCATCTGTGCTAACTCTTTGATGAGTTTATCATGATGTTCTGTGTTCATTATGATAGATACATTACGTCTAAATGTTTGTGGTATATCTTTTATCGCTTATTAAATACCATCATACATTGTAGTGTTACTTACTTCTTTAATGCCTTGATTATATAGTGATAAGTCTTGGTTATCTTTATCAATCAATCCACTCGCATTGTTCTTATCTAAGAGTAATGTTGTTTCATATGTGACACACTCATTAATAAAGATCTCTTTAAGTAGGTCGAGCCATGCACTACACTGTCTGATACTTCTGTATATATGTGTCCCTCGCGTCTATAAAAGTATTTGCTACTACCATTAAGTGATAGCTCAATACCATTAGTAGCTAACTTATCTTTAATGTATGTTAGTGATGGTATAGATTCAACATGTTCATCATCTGTAATAGTAATCACATCACGTAATGTTTGAGGTAGCTCAGTATTAACTAATAACTCTTTAAATACTTCTATACGTGCAGTCGGTAACTCTTGAATATTAAAGTTATTCTCATTACTAACTAATTGCTTTGTTAATATACCTACTCAACTAATTACTTTATAGTTAAATGTTTAGGTCATAAATCTGCGAAAATCACTTATGAGATTTATGGGAATTTATTAGAAGAATCATATGAAGAAGAAAACACGAAAACAATAAAATTAATGAATGATTTATAAAAACACTGCCTTAAAATAGAGTAATGATTTAATTAGTTTATAGAGAAAATGATTGGCAAAAGTATGTAAAATACAAATAGATAAAATTACTGATTTAATAGTATTTTAAAAATGAGCCAAACACTATTTTAATTAAAAATCATCCCTTCGAGGGGGCTCATATATGTTAAATACAAAGACTGCTTATGCAGTGAATCAAATTAACAGAAAAAAGCCATGACTTCATATATAGAATACATGATTACACAATGTGTTCTATCAATGAGACATGGCTTTTAGTTTTATCACTTCAGTATGATATATTTTTCCGGATTACATTCCACTAGGATAGTGAGTCTTTTATAGTTCAATCTTCTCACCGTTTCGGATTTTATCTGCTAATTCGTTTAATTTTCTTAAACGATGATTCATACCTGATTTAGAAATAGGCCCTGTGGAAATCATTTCCCCTAATTCTTTTAAAGAAATTTCTTGATGTTCAACTCTTAATTTCGCGACTTCACGCAAACGATCTGGCAAATTGTCTAAGCCAATTTCTTGGTCAATTAATTGAATACTTTCAACTTGTTTCATAGCTGCACTCACAGTTTTATTTAAATTTGCTGTTTCACAATTTACTAATCGATTAACTGAATTTCTCATATCACGTACAATTCGGACGTCTTCAAATTTGAGCAGTGCTTGATATCCACCAATTAAACTTAAAAAGTCAGATATTTTTTCCGCTTCTTTCAAATACACGATACTACCTTTTTTTCTTTCAAGATGTTTGGCATTTAATTCGTAACTATTCATCAATTTAGTTAATCCTTCAGAATGATTCTCAAATTGAGAAAAAATTTCTAAATGATATGAAGATGTTTCAGGGTTATTTACAGAACCCCCTGCTAAAAATGCGCCACGCAAGTAACTACGTTTCATTTCATCATCTTGGATCATCTCTGGATCAATTTCATGTGTAAATACACCTTCTTTTAAAATACCTAATTCGTCAAGAATCTCTCTAGCTTTCATCTTTGTACGACAAATGTATATATTATTTTTCTTCAATTTCATTTTTTTACGTACTAATATTTCTACTTCAACGTTAAAGATACGCTTAATCAACGAATAGATTCTTCTAGCAGTTGTGGCATTTTCAGTTTGAACGTTTATCACAAACTGTTGATTGGACAGACTAAGTGCCCCATTCATACGAATTAATGCACTGAGCTCTGCTTTCGCATTAGCTTCATCTACATCTATACGAGTTAATTCATTTTTCATATCTGATGCAAAGCTCATAGAACACTCATTCCTTCCTATCATTGTCTACATGATTTATTCGCAATGACTTTTTTCTAAATAAATCTCATCTAAATTATTTTTCATACTGAATTAACTGACTCAACTTTGTTCTAATATATACTCATCATGACTACTGCTAACGTTTGCTGTTAGGATCAAATTGAATTGTACTAATTAATTCAAGTGCGACTTCATATATCAAAGTAGATAATACTTTGGTATTGTGTCTAACTAAATGTTCGTCTGATATTTCAACTAGATTAGATGCCGTAATCACTTTAATACCGTCCTGTTTTAATTCATCAACGTTAACAGCAACGGGTTCTGAATGCTTTTCTCTGTATTTTTGTAAAACATTGTCATTAAATTGATCCGTACAACAAATGACGTAATCGACAAATGATTGTCCTGCTTGTCGATGTAATGCATTAATATGTTCTTTCACATCATAACCATCTGTTTCACCTGGCTGTGTCATTACGTTAGACACATATAGTTTAGGTGCAGAAGAATTTAATAATGCCTCTGATATACCTTTCACACATAAGTTAGAGATGACACTCGTATACAACGAACCTGGACCTAAAACAATTAAGTCTGCTTCTTCTAACGCTTCCACTGCTTCTTCCATAGGTTCAACATCATCCGGTTCTAAAAAGACTTTGTCTATCTTTTTCTGCATTTTAGGAATTTTAGATTCACCGTAAACAATGTCTCCATCCTCCATAATGGCATTTAATTGCACACTTGAATTGGTTGATGGAATCACTTTACCTTTAATATTTAATACTTTACTTAATTCTTTAATTGCATGTCCAAAATCATTCGTAATATTGGTCATACCAGCAATTAATAAATTTCCTAACGAATGTCCACTGATTTGATTTTCTTCAAATCGATATTGAAATAATTGTGTTAACACTGATTCCGAGTCACTAAGCGCTGCAATAACGTTTCTAATATCACCAGGAGCTGGGATATCCATTTCATTTCGAATTTTACCTGTACTACCACCATCATCTGCGACCGTTACAATAGCGGTAATATCAATTGGAAATTCTCTTAAACCTCTTGCTAATACTGATAAACCAGTTCCCCCGCCGATTAATACTACTTTCATTCTTCTCATTAGTGCTCGCCACTTTCAATATGTGCATCTCTGTGATGAACATAAACGTTATAATCAAAAACCTCATTTAGATATTCACCTAAACGTTTACTTAAAGCTACTGAACGATGTTGGCCACCAGTACATCCAATAGCTATGACTAATTGAGATTTACCTTCTTTCTTGTAACCTGGAATCATGAATTTTAATAAATCAGTTAGTTTATCAAAGAATATTTCAGTTTCTCTCCATTTCATTACATAGGTATACACTTCTTCGTTTAATCCAGTTAATGGACGTAACTCTTCTACATAATAAGGGTTGGGTAAAAATCGAACATCAAATACTAAGTCAGCATCCATTTGAATACCATGTTTAAATCCAAAGCTCGTCACATTAATCGTAAATGTTTCAAAATCGTCATTCTCATAATAATTAACTATGCGTTCTTTTAATGCTTTAGGTTTAAGTTGGCTCGTATCAATCACATAATTGGCGATACTTCTAATTTGTGAAAGTTGTCCACGTTCTTCATTAATGGCTTCAATTAATGAACGTTGTCCCTTTTCATTTAATGGATGCGCACGTCGTGATTCTTTATATCTTGAAATTAACTTTTCTGTTGTTGCTTCTAAAAACATGACATCTACGATAACATCATTTCTACTTTTGATTAAATCTATTTCTTTCACAAGTGATTTAAATAATTCTTTACCTCTTAAATCTATAGCAATTGCCACTTTTTGTAATGAAGGATTACCTTGCTCCATTAATTCAACAAATTTAGGCAATAATACAGGTGGTAAATTATCTACACAAAAATAGCCTATATCTTCTAAACTTTGAATGACTAGAGATTTACCAGCACCTGACAAACCAGTTACTACTAATAGTTCACTCTTTCCCATTTCTTTTTCAGAATTCATCATTTCATTGGTCACCGCCAGTTATTTTGAAATTTATACATTAATAGCTTCATCATACCACACTCAAATTCACAAAGGAACGTTCCTAAGACTTAGAAAAAGCTAGAACAACAAATGGATTATTGGCATTATAATCCTCCCATTGCTCTAGCTTAAATTACTGTTGTGATAAATGGTATTTAATTTATGCTTCTAATTTATCTTTAATAGCTTCTATATAATCTGCTGCACTTTGAGCTGCGATACTACCGTCGCCTGTTGCAGTAACAATTTGACGTAACCCTTTATCTCTTACGTCACCAGCAGCATAAATACCTGGTACGTTAGTACTCATATCTGCTTCAGTTACAATATAACCATTTTCATTTGTAATACCTAAATCAGTAAATGGTGCTGTTAGTGGTTTCATACCGATATAAATGAATACACCATCTGCATCATAAGTGACTTCAGAACCATCTTTAGTTGATTCCAAAGTAACAGATCCTACTTTACCGTCTTTGTCATTGATTGTTTTTAAAGTATGACTCCAAATAAAATCAATTTTATCATTTTTAAATGCACGGTCTTGTAAAATACTTTGTGCACGTAATTGGTCTCTTCTATGAACAATAGTAACTTTATCAGCAAATTTTGTTAAGAATGTACCTTCTTCAACAGCTGAGTCACCGCCACCAATAACAAATAAACGTTTGTTTTTAAAGAATGCACCGTCACATACAGCACAATAACTTACACCACGTCCACCTAATTCTTGTTCTCCTGGTACGCCGATTTTTTTATATTCAGCTCCAGTTGAAATAATCACTGCGTGTGCTGTAATTTCTTTGTTTCCTAAGTTAACGACTTTATAGTCGCCTTTATCTTCGATTGATTTAATATCACCATATTGATACGTAGCACCAAATTTTTTCGCATGTTCAAAAATCTTAGTAGATAAGTCTGGTCCAGTAATCATTTCGAATCCTGGGAAATTCTCTACCTCTTCTGTATTTGCCATTTGGCCACCTGGCATACCACGTTCAATCATAACTGTGTTTAAATTGGCACGTGAAGCATAAACTGCAGCCGTCATACCAGCAGGGCCTGCACCTATAATTGCTACATCAAAATCTACTTCAGTCATTTACTTGCCCTCCTACTAAATAATCATTAAACGCATTATATATCAAAATAAGTATTTCATAAATTTATATGCTCAACATATAAGTTATCGTTTTATCTAGTTTGTAATGACTAATATCAAACCATTCTTTAATTTGCTTCTTAGTCAACTTCTGATTTGTTTGTTGGTAATACAAATATAAATACGCACCTATATATCTTTCTACTTCAGTTAAATCTGCTTGATCAGCAATAATTGATTCAGCTTGATCTATCCATTGAACAAATAATGATGTATCATTTCGAAATTGGTCGAATTGATACAGTTTTTGCATACCACGATGAATGAAGTCCAATTTATTCAAGGTTAAACCTTGAACTAAATATGTTAAATATAATTTTTCATAATCATTTAATGTTTCTAAAACAGCCCATATATCTTCTGTTATCAATATTTCTTTACCATTCAATTGATTTAATAGGAAGATTCCATACAATCTATAGTGACTATCATCATCCATTAATAATGGTAAAATTCGTTGATCAAATACATGTTTGCTTTCCTCTATAACCCAAGGTGGAAATCCTACATCCACTTTAGAAATTTGCAACAGTTTATTCCAAAATTGGATACTCTCATCTTTATTTCCTAGGTAATAGTAATTGTAACTTAAAGCATTGAACATTTGTATCGAAGCAAATTTACCTTTTTTATACAGTGGAAGCAGTAACTTCTGTGAGGCATGATATTGTTTCAAATAACTTAATACAATGCCTAGTTTAAAGCTTTCATCATCATTCATTGGTACAACTTTACTTAATATATTCAAGTAACGTTTATACTTGTCTTTTTCATTTGTATTATAAAGTAATAACGTATAATGACAAAGTGCATGCACATCTGTATTATCTTCATTTAATAGTTCCTCAAACATGTCTTTAGCTATATCATATTTACTTAAATATAAATAACACATCGCTAATAAATTTTTAATAACACGATGATTTTGTATAGTTTTGTCTTGATTTAATATATATGATTTTGCTTGTTCTAAACGACCTTGTGAAAATAAAAATTGGAACAATAATTGAACAGCAAAAAGTTGTGCCTCTACTTCAATTTGATGCTCATTAGAATACGAAACATCAAACGTTTCTTCTAATTCATCACGAAAGTCTTGATCATCTGTGATTAATACATAATTAATACCAAACAAGAATGCCTTGTTTGGTTCATTTAATTCAATGTTCAACTGACTCAATTCATAAAAACTATCAGCCACGCGTCTATCATTAATAATATTTTCATAGAATAAATGTTCTGCACGACTACCAAATCCTAGTTTAACTAAACATTGAGCGTAGTTTAATTGAATATCAAAATCTTCAGGTGACAATTCTAGCACTTTACTATAATAATCAGCTGCTTTTTTAAAATCTTGTTGTTTCCACTTTTGAGCTGCCATTTTGCGATAAAACGGTTCATCAAAAGCCATTGAAATAATTTTATTATTTTTATCTGCCAAAGATTGTCACCTCCATATTCATTGTATTTGTATAGGATTACCAAATGCGACCGAATTGTTCGGTACATCTTTAGATACAACTGTTCCTGCACCAATTTTTACATGATCTCCAATAGTGACACCTGGAAGTATAGTGACGTTGGCACCAATTAATGTATGACTGCCAATCGTTACCTTTCCAATTTTAAATTCGTCTACTAAAATTTCATGCGTTAATATTGTAGTATTATAACCAATCACACTATTATTGCCAACTGTTATTAGCTCTGGATAAAACAAATCTGGCACTACTTTAAATGCGAATACAGAATAATTTCCAATATCCATACCTAATAATTGACGATACATATGATTTTTCAATTTTAAGTTTGGCATGTACCGACAAACCTCGATAATAATCGTTTGCCTTAATACTTTAGGAAATTTGACTAATCGATAAATATGCCATAACGGATTCATATTAGTGGCTTGATATTCACGATGAGGCTTTAATTTTCTCATATTTGAATTACACCTTCTGCTTAGGCCAACTTAATGGGCCAGCATTTTTGTATGTGGGTGGTTGATATTTGAAACGTCTATATAACATTAATGCCACACTGATAATAATTAAAATCACAGATACTAACTGAGCCACTCTAATATGACTTGTTAACATTAAGCTATCTGTCCTAAGCCCTTCTACAAAGAAACGGCCGATCGAATACCAAATTAAGTATAAGAAAAATGTTTCGCCTAATTTCATGTGTTTTCTAATTGTAACTAAAATAATAAATCCTAAAACATCCCACACTGATTCATATAAAAATGTTGGGTGATAATAATGACCATCAATATACATATTATCAATAATGAATTGAGGTAAGTGCAACTGTTCTAAGAATGATTTAGATACCATACCACCATGCGCCTCATGATTCATAAAGTTACCCCAACGTCCTATGCCTTGTGCCAAAATAATACTTGGTGCAACAATATCTCCAATTTGAAATGGATTTAAATTTTTTATTTTACAAACTATAATACCAGTGATAAAACCACCTATTAATCCACCATGAATGGCTATACCACCATGCCAAATTTTTGGTATTTCACCTGGATTTTGCATGTAGTAGGGCCATTGGAAGATAACGAAATAAATACGTGCCACTATGAAACCAAATATTGCACAGTAGAAGATAACATCTACAAGTGTATCCTTATGTAACCCTATTCTCTTTAATGCTTCTTGTGCTACAAAATAACCTAATAAAATGCCGCAAGCAATAATAATGCCGTACCATCTTATTTGTAGTGGGCCCAAATGAAATGCAATAGGATCAATATAACTTAACGTTAAATTCATCATCTAACTACTCCTCACCTTTATGACTGTTACGAACAATTTCATCATTCAAGCGTTCACTAAATTCTTCAGCTGTATTGATGCCCATTATATTTAAACGATAGTTCATTGCGGCAACTTCAATGATCACTGCAACATTTCGTCCAGGTCTAACTGGAATAGTCTTTTTAGTTATTTCTGTATCTAAGATACGTAATGTTTCTTCATTGAGACCCACACGGTCATACAATTTTTCTTTATTCCAATTCTCCAAATTAATATTCAAGCGAATTTGCTTCTCAGTTAAGATTGAACCAGCACCGAATAATGTCATTACATTAATAATACCTAGACCTCGAATCTCTAATAAATGTTCAATCAGTTTTGGAGGTTTACCAATTAATTCATCTTTTGTAATTTCTCTAATTTCAACGTTGTCATCTGCAACAAGTCTGTGTCCTCTTTTAACTAGTTCTAAAGCTGTTTCACTTTTACCAATACCTGAATCACCTGTGATGAGTACACCCACACCATAAACATCAACAAGTACACCATGTAATGATGTTGTCTTTGCTAATTCATGTTCTAAAAATGTTGTTAAACGACTCATAAGACTTGTCGTTGCGTCTTTAGCAACAATGAGTGGCGTGTTAAGTTCTTTTGCAGCTTCAACAAGTTCATTAGGTGGTTCTAAGCCTCGTGTTACAATAATTGCAGGAGTGTCTGGTCGACATAACTTTCTCATTCTTCCTTGTCGCTCGTCATCCGGTAATAAGTTGTAAAAAGATAACTCAGTCGTTCCTAGTAATTGAATTCGATCTGAAGCATAATGTGAGAAATATCCAGCCATCTCTAAACCAGGGCGAGAGATATCTGTATTCTTAATCGGTTTATTTAATCCTTCTTCACCGGCTATTAATTCTAAATTTAATACTTCAACTAATCTTTCAGTTGTTAACATGCGTTCACCTCTATATTGAATTGTTACTACAAATTCACTTTCTTTAATCATATCAAAAATCAAACTACTATCTATATTAAAAAGTTATATTAACTCAATGTTTAGAAAATAGTCATGATTGATTAACGTAAAAACCGTTAAATCTCTGACATTTTTTTGCTTACACGTCAGTAATACCGTATTGATATTTCATTTGAATATGTATTGAATGAAAAAATAATTTAAAAAAGATGATTCCAGTATACTCTGAAATCATCTTAATATAAATTATAACATCATTCTTTTATGATTCATCTTCATTTCTATCTCTTTCTAAAACTGTTTTCAAATATTGACCTGTATATGAACCTTCGACATTGGCAATATCTTCAGGTGTTCCTGTAGCAACAATGGTACCGCCACCATCGCCACCTTCTGGCCCTAAATCTATAATGTGATCAGCTGTTTTGATAACATCTAAATTATGTTCGATAATGACAACTGTGTCACCATTTTCGACAAGTCGGTTTAAAACTTTTAATAATCGACTAATGTCATCAACATGTAAACCTGTTGTTGGTTCATCAAGAATATAAATAGAACGTCCTGTTGATCGTTTGTGTAATTCAGAAGCCAGTTTTACACGTTGTGCTTCACCACCCGATAAGGTAGTAGCTTGTTGTCCTAAAGTAACATAACCTAATCCGACATCTACCAATGTTTGTAGTTTACGTTTAATCTTAGGTATATTTTCAAAGAAATGAGTCGCATCTTCTGCTGTCATTTCTAGTACATCAGCAATATTTTTACCTTTATAAGTAACTTCTAGTGTTTCTCTGTTATAACGTTTGCCATCACAAACTTCACAAGGAACGTAAACGTCAGGTAAGAAATGCATTTCTATTTTGATGATGCCATCACCTTTACAAGCTTCACAACGACCGCCTTTAACGTTAAAACTGAAACGCCCTTTTTGATAACCTCGAATCTTAGCTTCATTGGTTTGTGCAAACACATCACGTATATCATCAAACACGCCTGTATAAGTAGCTGGATTTGAACGTGGTGTTCTACCAATTGGTGATTGGTCAATATCTATAATTTTATCTAATTGGTCAATACCTTTAATTGACTCATAGTCTCCTGGCTTAACTTTAGATTTATTGATTTTTTGTGCAAGAGATTTATATAATACTTCATTTACTAATGAACTTTTACCAGAACCTGAAACACCTGTCACTACAGTCATAAGTGAGAGTGGAATATCTACATCAACGTTTTTCAAGTTATTACTTTTAGCGCCCTTGATGCTAATTTTTTTATTAGTCGCTTCACGTCTGTGCTCTGGCACATCAATTTTCTTTTTACCACTTAAATATTGCCCTGTCAGGGAATTCTTATTTTTCATTACTTGTTTAGGCGTACCTTGAGCGACAATTTCACCGCCATGGTTACCCGCACCAGGTCCGACGTCTACTAAATAATCAGCTGCGCGCATAGTATCATCGTCATGTTCTACAACAATAAGTGTATTGCCTAAATCTCTCATCCCTTTAAGTGTATTAATCAAGCGATCATTATCACGTTGATGTAAACCTATTGATGGTTCATCAAGTACATAGAGCACACCAGTGAGACGAGAACCAATTTGTGTCGCTAAACGAATACGTTGCGCTTCACCACCAGATAACGTACCAGATGCACGGTTTAATGTCAGGTATTCTAACCCAACATTATATAAGAATGTTAGACGAGAAATGATTTCCTTAAGAATTTGATTGGCAATCGCTTGGTCTTGTTCTGAAAGTTCGATATTTTGATAATAATTCAAAGCTTCTTTAATTGAGTATTCAACAACTTCACCAATATTTAATCCTGCCACATAAACTGAAAGAGCTTCTTTACTTAAACGTTGTCCATGACATGTCTCACATGGTAATTCAGTCATATATCGACTCATCATCTCTCTCGTATACTCTGATGGCGATTCATGATAGCGACGATTGATATTATTAACTACACCTTCAAATACCATTTTACGTTTTCTTTGTCCACCGCCAAATCGCTGATTAAATGTAAATTCAATTTCCTTATCTCCTGAGCCGTGCATTAATATATTCTTTTGTCTGTCAGTTAGTTTTTTATATGGTTTATCCATATTAATTTTATAAACTTCACAAACACGTTTTAATAACGTTGGATAGAAATCTGAACTTGTAGGTTCCCATGGTTCAATTGCACCTTCATTAAGTGTCTTATTTGGATCCGGAATAACTAAGTCCATATCAACTGTTAATCGTTGTCCTAAACCATCACAAGTTGGACACGCACCAAAAGGACTATTGAAACTAAACATACGTGGCTCTAACTCACCTATGGAAAATCCACAAATTGGACATGCGTGATTTTCGGAGAATTTTAATTCTTCTCCATCGATAATATCAACTGTTAAACTTCCTTCGGCAAGTTCAAGTGCTGTTTCGATTGAATCAGCTAGTCTTGTTTCAATGCCTTCTTTAACAACTAATCGATCAACAACGACTTCAATAGTATGATTTTTATTCTTATCTAATTCTGGTACTTCATTCACATCGACAATCTCACCGTCAACTCGCAAACGTACATATCCTTTTTTACTTATATCTTCAATCAATTTTTCATGACTACCTTTACGGTGAGAGATAACTGGTGCTAATAGTTGAATTTTAGTTCGAGTTTCTAATTCTAAGATTCTATCTACCATTTGTTGAACAGTTTGCGATTCTATCTCTATGTGATGATTGGGGCAGTATGGTTTACCTACACGTGCATATAACAACCTAATATAGTCATATATTTCAGTCACTGTAGCTACTGTAGAACGTGGGTTCTTACTTGTTGTTTTTTGATCAATTGAAATCGCTGGTGATAAGCCTTCAATTGTGTCAACATCCGGTTTATCCATTTGACCTAAAAATTGACGTGCATAAGCACTTAATGATTCTACATATCTTCTTTGACCTTCGGCATAAATGGTATCAAAAGCTAAAGAGGATTTACCTGAACCAGAAAGTCCTGTCATCACTATCAACTTGTCTTTAGGTAATTCTATATCAACACCTTTTAAATTATGTGCTCTTGCACCTTTCACTACTATGGATGGTTCTCTCATTTAAATGTCACCCTTCTGATTTTAATTCGAATAACATATCTCTTAATTCTGTTGCTCTCTCAAAGTCTAAATCTTTAGCTGCTTTTTTCATTTCTTTTTCTATATTTTCTATCGTTTTTTGACGTTCTTTTTTCGTCATTTTCTTAGGTACTTCTGTTTGTTTATTTTCATTAGTATCATCACTTTCGACAGTAGCACTGATAACATCATGAATTTTCTTATTGATGGTTTTAGGTGTAATACCGTATTTCTCATTATGAGCCATTTGAATATCACGTCGTCTTTGCGTTTCATCAATGGCGTATCTCATTGAATCTGTAATCTTATCTGCGTACATAATAACTTCACCGCGATCATTACGCGCTGCACGCCCAATGGTTTGAATTAAGGAACGATTGGAACGTAAAAATCCTTCTTTATCTGCATCTAAGATAACAACTAATGAAACTTCGGGAATATCTATCCCCTCTCTTAATAAGTTAATACCAACAATTGCATCATACGTACCCATACGTAAGTCTCTTATGATTTCAATTCTCTCGAGTGTTTTAATTTCGGAATGAAGATAATTGACTTTTATTCCTGCTTCTTTCATATATGTTGTTAAATCTTCACTCATTTTTTTAGTTAATGTGGTAACAAGTACCCTTTCATTTTTATCAATTCTATCTTGAATTTCACTTAACAAGTCGTCAATTTGATTTTCTGTAGGGCGTACATCAATTTTCGGATCTAACAATCCAGTTGGTCGAATAATTTGCTCTACCATTTCGTCTGTATGTTCTATTTCATAAGGTCCTGGTGTTGCAGATACATAGACTAATTGATTCGTTTTTTCTTCAAATTCTTCAAATTTTAATGGTCTATTGTCTAATGCGCTAGGCAATCTGAATCCATGATCAACTAAAACTTGCTTACGTGCTCTATCACCGTTATACATCCCTCTCACTTGAGGTAGTGTTACGTGTGATTCATCAATCATGATTAACCAGTCATCTCCAAAGTAATCAAGCAATGTATACGGCGTAGAACCTAAAGGTCTTAACGTTAAATGTACGGAGTAGTTTTCAATACCTGAACAGAATCCCATCTCACGCATCATTTCCAAATCATAATTAGTTCGTTGTTCTAACCTCTGTGCTTCTAAAAGTTTATTTTCATCTCTTAATTCTTTTAAACGTTCTTCTAATTCTTTTTCAATTCGTTCAATCGCAACTTTCATCTTTTCTTCACGCGTAACGAAGTGGGAGGCTGGGAAAATTGCAAAATGTTCACGTTCTCTTATAACTTCGCCAGTTAAATAGTTCACTTCTCTAATACGATCGACTTCATCACCAAAAAATTCTACCCGAATACACATTTCTTCTCTAGAAGCAGGGAATATTTCGACTACATCGCCTCGTACTCTAAAGGTACCACGTTGAAAGTCTATATCATTTCTAGTATATTGCACATCAACTAGTTTTCTTAATAATTCGCTACGTTCCATTTCCATGCCCACACGCACACTGACAACTAAATCTTTATATTCTTCTGGATTACCCAAACCATAAATACAACTCACACTCGCTATGATAATAACATCATCTCTCTCAAACAAAGCGCTTGTTGCTGAGTGTCTTAATTGGTCAATTTCATCATTAATAGACGCATCTTTTTCAATAAATGTATCTGTCGATGGTACATAAGCTTCTGGTTGATAGTAATCATAGTAACTCACGAAATATTCCACCCTATTTTCTGGGAAGAATTCTTTGAATTCACTATATAATTGTCCAGCCAATGTTTTGTTATGTGCAATAATTAATGTTGGTTTACCTACTTGTTGTATAACATTACTCATTGTAAATGTTTTACCTGTTCCAGTTGCACCAAGTAGTGTTTGATGTCGCTTTCCTTCTTTAACACCTTTAACAATTTTCTTTATTGCTTCAGGTTGATCACCTTGAGGATCGAACTCTGAATTTAATTTGAATGGATAATGTTCAACCATTACTACATACGCCTCCTGTATTGTTTACAACTCAACTTTTATTACTCAAGATTATTGAAATCATTTTATTCTAAAGATTATCACCGTTTAATACATTATTTATTAATTACTTTCCCTAGTTAACCTATTGTCATACATCATTTTGATGATATCGTTAACGTAAATATTAGCACTGAATTTATTTTCTATTTTAACAAATCTCGAACATAAAATACAAACATTTGTTCGCTAACATTTTTATATTATAAGATAAATAAAAAACAAACATAGCTTAGCAAACTATGCTTGTTCTTATAGACTTTTTATCAATCAATTTGTATGTTAATCAAGTTTTATTCTTCTCTCTTATGGAATTCTAGTTGATCTATGATTAAATAACCCGCTAATAGCGATACAACATCAATAAATATAATCCATTCACTATGAAAAAAGCCTTTATATATTGAGGTTGCGATTAATATTAATGTAACAGAGGTACCAATCCATTTATTTTTAGTCACTACACTAAAAAGCACAATTAAAATACAAGGAAAAAAGGCAGCACATGCATACCAAATCATTTATTTCACCTGTTTCTTTTATTTAGTATTGTCATCGTAGTTTCTCGTAATTCTGTTCTAGGAATGAAGTTTTCTGTTAGCATTTCAGGAATAACATTATCAATAAAATCATGAACAGAAGCTAAATGATCGAATTGCATAATTGTTTCTAAACTCATTTCATATATTTCAAAAAACAAAGGTTCTGGGTTACGTTTTTGTATTTCACCAAATGTTTCATAAAGTAAATCGATTTTATCTGCTACAGCAAGTATTTGCCCCTCTAACGAATCATCTTTACCTTCTTGTAACCTTTGTCTGTAAATGTCACGATATTGTTCAGGGATTTCTTCCTTAATAAAATTCTCTACCATTTCTTCTTCAACTTGTGAAAAAAGCATTTTCAATTCTCTACTTGCGTACTTTACTGGCGTTTTAATATCACCTGTAAACACCTCTGCAAAGTCGTGGTTTAGTGCTTTTTCGTATAAGCTCTTCCAGTCTATAACATTTCCATTATATTCTTCAACAGTACCAAGATATTGAGCAATTTTAGTTACTTTGAACGAGTGTGCAGCAACATTATGCTCAAAATATTTGAATTTACCAGGCAACCTAATAAGCTTTTCCATATCAGAGAGTCTTTTATAATATTGATGTATGCCCATTCCGTGATGCCTCCTTCTCATTTAATCATAGATGATACTTAGTTTCATTATACCAATCATCATCATGATTAAAAGCAATATCTTAATGTTGATTTCAACTTAATCGATTATATGCAAATGAATTAATATAAAAATAAGCAGCAACGTAATCATGTCAATTACGTTACTGCAATATCAAACTTTAATACGTATTCAAATTTAATGAATATAGTTGTAGCTACCTGGATTTGTAATTGTTCTGTAAGATTTCACATTAAATCCACCGTTCCAGTTCATCTCAGAAACTGTAACAGTACCATTACTGTTTACACTCTCAACTACGCCTACATGACCATAGCCACCTGAACCATTTGTACCAGGATTAGATTGGAAAACAGCACCTGCTACTGGAATATTATTCACTGTGAAACCAGCATTTCTAGCATTTACTGCCCAACTACCAGCATCTCCCCATAAACTTCCAATAGGTTTCCCTAACTCTGCACGACGATTGAATGCATAATATGTGCAGTTTCCATAATTATATAAATTACCTGAATGACTTACAGAATACAAGCTAGCATCAGTGTCATTACGATAGGATTGATTCGTTGTAGCAGATACTTGTGGTGTTGATTCACTTGTAACATCTATATATTGTTGACTTGTAGTTGATGTTGGTTCTCCAACATAGTAATTGCTTGTATTATAAGTTGTATTATTAACTTGATATTGTGTTTCATAAGGAGAAACAATAATGATGTCTCCTGGGAAAATTAAAGGTGTAACCCCAGGATTAAGGTTATATAATTCTTCTAAAGTAATATTGTGATTTAAAGCGATTTGATATAAAGTGTCACCAGGTTTGACGATATATTGACTAGCATTCTCAGTTCCAACTGATGCTATGTTTTCAGATGTATTCACATTAGGTACAGCAGTTTCTTCTTGAGCATCTGCAACATTGCTGAATGCGATACACGCTGCTACTGATGATAATGATAATAATAACGTCTTCTTCATTAAATATGTCATTCCTTTGTTGTATATTCTAATTTGTTGAATTTAATATAACACAATATTATTTTAAAATGCTTAATGTTAAATTGATGTAATATAATATTTATACACTATCATTTCAAGTATCATCATACATATCACCATGAACACATATATATCAACTAATTCAGAGTGATTCATTGTTAGTTTGACTTTGTCATAATTATCACGTGAGTAATATTACAAGAGATGTTTTACATAGATTCTGTCTTTTTTTAAATTTAAAAAATAATACATTCTTCTATTTATTTAAATAGCAGTACTTTTCAACTAATAACAGACAGAGCTTAAGATCATTAAATGTCTCAAGCTCTGCTTCATTTATTCATTTATTTATCCATTTGGTGTCTTAAATATGCTTCAATAAACGGACCAATGTCACCATCCATTACTGCATCCACTTTACCTGTTTCCTCATTTGTTCTATGATCTTTGACCATTGAATAAGGATGGAATACGTAAGACCTAATTTGACTTCCCCAACCTATTTCCTTCTGCTCACCACGTATTTCTGCCATTTCACGCTCTTGTTCTTCTAATTTAAGTTGGTACAATTTAGATTTCAACATTTTCATGGCAGCTTCACGGTTTTTAATTTGTGAACGTTCATTTTGGTTATTAACTACAATACCTGTAGGATGGTGGGTAATTCTAATTGCTGATTCCGTTTTATTGATATGTTGTCCGCCAGCACCAGATGCTCTGAAGGTATCAACTGTGATGTCATCAGAATTGATTTCTATTTCAATCTCATCATTATCAAAATCAGGAATAACATCACAAGAAGCAAATGATGTATGACGACGGCCAGATGAATCAAATGGTGAAATTCGAACTAAACGATGCACACCTTTTTCTGCTTTTAAATAACCATATGCGTTATGCCCTTTGATTAATAGTGTCACACTTTTAACACCCGCTTCATCACCTGGTAAGTAATCAACTGTTTCAACTTTAAAGCCGCTTTGTTCGCAATAACGTTGATACATTCTTAATAGCATACTTACCCAATCCTGTGATTCAGTACCACCTGCACCAGGATGTAATTCTAAAATTGCATTATTAGCATCATATGGTCCATCTAATAATAATTGTAATTCAAAGTGATCAATCTCTGCTTTAAATTCGACAACATTATTTTCTAACTCTTGCTTCATATCTTCGTCAAATTCTTCTTGTAACAATTCAACTGTTGCAGACATGTCTTCCACAGATTCTTCTAATTCATAAAAACCATTTACCATTGATTTTAAAGCATTATTTTTATCAATAATATCTTGGGCTCTATTTTGATCATCCCAAAAATTGGGCTCTGTCATCATTTCTTCATACTCTCGGATGTTAGTCTCTTTATTTTCTAAGTCAAAGAGACCCCCTAATTTGATTTAAATTGTCTTTATACGCATCTATATTTCTTTTAATTTCTGATAATTCCATAATGTCTCTCCTATTTCGTTTGGTAATCTATGATCTTTATTTCAATATGATTTATTTTATCAAATTCTTAAATATCACTACACCACATTCATCATATTATACGCTTATATTCTATCATATATAACCTGAATTACAGTATAAGAATACGAATTATGTTAAAGACTCATAACTTAATCATCGATATTAACTCATTTTCTCAATCAATGAAATAAACACTAAAAAAGCCCAAGACAACATTGTCTCAGGCTTCAACTACATAATACTTATTAACATACAACTATGCTTGTCCATGACAGTTTTTATATTTCTTACCACTTCCGCAAGGACAAGGATCATTACGACCGATGTCTTCACCTTTAACAATCGGTTGTGGTTTTACTTTTTCTTTACCATCTTCGGCTGAAACATGTTTTGCTTCACCGAAATCTGTTGTTTTTTCACGTTCAATATCATCTTCAACTTGTACCACTGATTTTAATATGAACTTACAAGTATCTTCTTCGATATTTTGCATCATCATATCAAATAACTCGTGACCTTCATTTTGATAATCACGTAATGGGTTTTGTTGTGCATATGAACGTAAATGGATACCCTGACGTAACTGATCCATTGTATCAATGTGATCTGTCCAATGACTGTCAATAGAACGTAATAAAATCATTCTCTCGAATTCATTCATTTGATCGCCAAGCGTTTCTTTTTGTTTAGCATAAGCTTTTTCAATTTTAGACCATACTACTTCAAAGATATCTTCTGAATCTTTGCCTTTGATTTCTGATTCTTTTAATTCGCCTTCTTGTAAGAAGACATCATTAATGTAGTTGATGAATGGTTGGTAATCTAAGTTATCATCCTCTTCATTGATATGATAGTTGATTCCACGTTGTAATGTTGAACGTAACATGGCATCTACAACTTGTGAACTATCATCGTTATCAATGATTTCGTTACGTTCACTATAGATAATCTCACGTTGTTTACGTAGTACTTCGTCATATTCTAAGATACGTTTACGGGCATCAAAGTTGTTACCTTCAACGCGTTTTTGTGCTGATTCTACTGCTCTTGAAACCATTTTAGATTCAATTGGTGTAGAATCATCCATTCCTAATCGGCCCATCATTTTTTGTAATCTCTCTGAACCGAAGTGAACCATTAATTCATCTTGTAATGATAAATAGAAACGACTGTCACCATTGTCTCCTTGACGACCAGAACGACCACGTAATTGGTCATCAATTCGGCGTGATTCATGACGTTCTGTACCAATAACGGCTAAACCACCAATTTCTTCTACGCCTTCACCTAATTTGATATCCGTACCACGACCAGCCATGTTTGTCGCAATGGTAACCGATCCTTTTTGACCAGCATTTGCGACTATTTCCGCTTCACGTTCATGGTTTTTGGCATTTAATACATCATGTCTTACGCCACGTTTTTTTAATAAATTAGAAATATATTCAGATGTTTCTACAGCAACTGTACCCAATAATACAGGTTGACCTTTTTTATGCTTTTCAACTACATCTTCAACAACGGCATCGAATTTCCCTTTTTGACTAATGTAAATTAAGTCAGATTTGTCAACACGTTGTACAGGTTTATTAGTCGGAATTTGAGTTACTGTCATATTATAAATATTACGGAACTCTTCTTCTTCTGTTTTAGCAGTACCTGTCATACCTGCCAACTTATTGTACATTCTGAAGTAGTTTTGGAATGTGATTGACGCCATAGTTTTAGATTCATTTTGAATTTGTACGCCTTCTTTAGCTTCAATCGCTTGGTGTAAACCTTCAGAGAAACGTCTTCCCGGCATTGTACGACCAGTAAATTGGTCAACTATAAGTACTTCGCCATCAACAACCATGTAGTCAACATCTCGTTGTAATGTTACATGTGCTCTTAATGCTGTATTAATATGACTAATAATTTCTACGTTTTGAACGTCATAAAGATTATCAATCTTAAACATACGCTCAGCTTTATCTGCACCTTGTTCTGTTAAGTTTACAGATTTCGTCTTTTCATCATATTTATAATCATCATCTAATTTGAGCATTTTAGCGAAAACATTAGCTTGTGTATAAAGAGATGTAGATTTTTCTGCTTCACCTGAAATAATAAGTGGTGTTCTTGCTTCATCAATTAAAATAGAGTCAACCTCATCAATAATAGCAAAATGCAATGGTCTCATAACACGCTCTTCTGCATAGTTCACCATGTTATCTCTCAAATAGTCGAATCCTAGTTCGTTATTCGTGCTATATGTGATATCTTGTGCATATGCTTCACGTTTTTCTGTTGTGGTTTTACTATTTAAATTAAGTCCTACAGATAAACCTAGAAATTCGTATAGCTCTGCCATTTCTTCACTTTGAACGCTAGATAAATATTCATTGACTGTAATAACGTGAACGCCTCGCCCTGCTAACGCATTTAAATATGTAGGCATTGTCGCTGTTAACGTTTTACCTTCACCTGTTCTCATTTCAGCAATATCGCCATGATGAATTGCGATACCACCCATTACTTGTACTTTATATGGAATCATATTAAAAACACGTTTAGAACCTTCACGTACGAGTGCATACGCTTCAGGTAAAATTTTATCTAAATAATCATTTTGTTTTTTAACATCTTCAATTTCAGCAAGTTCTTCTTGAAATTTCTTAGTTTTATTTCGAATTTCTTCATCAGTTAAAAGTGCTGTTCCTTCCTCTAATGCGAGTACTTTATCAGCTAACTTACCTAATTTTTTCGTTTCTTTTTTATTGCCGTCAACAATTTTTGATAAAAATCCCATTCTGTTCGCTCCTTTAGCTAAAAACTGCTTGGCTTTCAACAATTAATCTTACCATTTATACCTTTAGAATCATACTTAAATACTCATTAGTATACTTTATTCCCTTTGTCCGTAACATAAACATATTGGCAAACATAGCTTACATACTTTATGCTATTTCACATGGTAATTCAATCAAAATGCCTTTGTGTCTTTTCAATCGATAACATAAATAAATCTAATGAATTGTCAACAAGTTAATTCTAACATGATACAATGTATTATTTCTCGTCTCAAATAAATAAACTTCGCATAAATTGCGAAATTTATTATACAGTACTTCGTTTCTGTTATTTTCAATTAAGATTAGCACAGTATAATGCTTGCGTCTACGAATTCAATATCCACACATCATTCGTATTAAGTCTTTTTACTAAAACCATTATGATTAATTTTTTCAATATCGTATCTAAAAAAGGGAGCAAGATGAAGTATTCATATACGAATAACAATCATCTCACTCCCAATGTAACACTATTTAATTATTAAACTGAATTAATTTCATACCTATATTTAAGGTTCACATTGACCCTTATTGTTCAGTTGTTTCAATTAGACCATATTTACCATCTTTACGACGATAAACGATACTAGTACCGTCAGTTTCACGGTCTGTAAAGATAAAGAAGTCATGTCCTAAAAGATTCATTTGTAGCACTGCTTCTTCAGAATCCATAGGTTTTAAACTGAATTGTTTAGAACGGATAATTTCGATATCATTATCATTATTTTCTTCTGCACCGCTAATTTCTTCTGGTGGCGCTTCTTGAACTTCTGCTACAAATACTTCTTGATCGCCACGATCACGGTGCTTACGATTTACACGTGTTTTATACTTTCTAACTTGACGTTCAAGTTTATTAGTAATTAAATCAACACCTGCATATAAATCATCATGTCTTTCTTCTGCTCTTAAAGTTACATCTTTAAGCGGAATTGTCACTTCAACTTTTGTAGTTGAATTTGAATAAGTTTTAACTTTAACATGGGCAACCGCATTCGGTACATTGTTAAAGTAACGTTCTAACTTACCAATTTTTTCCTCAATATAGTTGCGAATTGCATCTGTGATAGTGAGGTTATCTCCATGAATTTCAAATCTAATCATAGTAATCTCTCCTTTAACCTCTTATATTGGTAATGCTTAATTATATTTTACCACGTCACCCTCATCTTGCAAACGCAAACACATTGAATTTTCTGACATTTAATGTAGATAATTTACACAATGCGCGGTTAATCGTTAACCCTGTTGTATAAATATCATCTACAAGTAATATTTCTTTACCATCCAACTCAACATTGTTTCTTATAAAGAAGGGATTGATCTCTCTTAGACGGTCAATTTTATTTAACTCTGCTTGTTTCGGTCTTAATTGTGTACCTAGTACATTTACATAGGCAATTCCCTTCATCTTTAATACTTCTTCAACTGGATTAAATGTCCTTTTGGATTAAATGTCCTTTCAATATTACGTTCATCTGGCGATGGTATTGGAATTACATAATCAAACTTACCTTCTGGTAAATTGATGATCGCGGCAAGAACCTTACATAAATAATGATCTTTCAAAAATTTATATTGATGCATCGTTTCTTTCATAATACCATCATAATTAAAATTACATTTTAATCGATATTGAATGTTAAATCGTTCATTCAAAAATTGACAGTCTTCACAAATATGTTCACCTTTAGTCATTAATTTCAAACACTTTTTACAACGCTTTAATGCATCATTAATCTTTACTTGATTCCATTTTTCAAAGCAAGTCTCACATATAACACAAGGTTTTCTATAAAAATTAATAATAGTTAATTGTTCATTGATCGGATTTAAACATTGTAGGCATTGTTCCATTATATGTCTAACCATCCTTTTTGTTTCGCAAGTTGATTCATTTTTTAATATCTTTTCTAGCTAACATCATTGATAACGACACACCATTATGATAATAAACCACATTCCCGTTTGGGGCTTGCTTCTTTCTACCCACTCGACCTGCGATCTGTATTAATGCCGCTTTAGAAAACTGGTCAGCTTCAATAACTACGACATCCAACTTTTCCATAGTAAAACCTCGTTCAAGAATGGTAGTGGTAAAAACAACCATATGATTGCCTGTCCTTAAAGATTGCACTTTCTCAAAGCGCTGTTCATCTTCACTGTGAATATATATTAAATTAGGTATTTGAGATTGATATGTCTTAAAAGCTTTAATCATATGATCAATATGATTAAAAAACACTAAGGTATAGCGTTGATGCTGTATTTGTTTGGATAAGAAATTCAACAATTTAAATTGAACTTGTTTGGGTTTAAACTTTAAATATTGAAAGATAGGTACGGGGAGTGGTTGTCGGTGAAATCGTGCTGGCAATTTTATCACATTATCTTTACTTATCGTTGATAATAATTTCTGTGGTGGTGTAGCTGTCATATAAATATGACATGCGTTCTGTTTGGAAGATGATTGAATGACCTTAAATAAGTCGTCATCCATAGATAAGGGAAATGCGTCTACTTCATCAATGATGATCGTATCAAAGTGATTTTTATATCGGTATAGTTGATGAATTGTTGAAGTGATAAAATGTCCATCGAATTGTTGTTGACTACTTTGATGTATGACATCTATATCTTCGTGAATAAATGCATTTTTAATCCGTTGACTAATTTCTACTACAACGTCAACACGTGGGGATACAATCGCAACATTGTCTCCCTGATTTCTAGCAAACTTAATGCCTTCGAAAATCATTTCAGTTTTTCCAGTTCCAGTAACAGCGTATAACAATAATTTTCTTCGTTCCATAATGGCTTTTACAATTTGTTGAGAGGCATAGCTTTGTTGGTCTGAAAGCTCAAATTCCAGATGATATTCACATGGCGTAACCTTTTGATGACTCTTTATGATTCTATAATCAGTCAAATGATCCATACGACCAAGTTGTATACATTTCCTACAATATACTATGTCCTTATTTATAAAATCTGAATAATAGCGATGAAAATATTTATCATCGTCTGTTTCACATTGAACACAATGCCATCGGTTATTTTTAAATACGACCCCTTTAGTAACAAGCGCCACTTGTTCCAAAGTGATATTCGTTTCCGAATGTATTAACTTACCATAATGTAATATTGATGCCCCCTCCAATAAAAAAAGACATACCGAATTGTCATTTAACAATTCCATATGTCCTCTCAATCTTCTAATTAAGTCTAATTTGGCGTGCTGTATATCCTAAACCTAACCCACCAGATCCTAAGTGTGCGGCAATAACTGGTCCAAATTCAGAATATGCTACTTGATAATGTGAAGGTGCATTCGCTTTGACAGATTCTAATAACGCTTTTCCATCATCAGTTTTATCACCATTAATCACATAAATGGTCACATCATCATAATCTTTGACTTGATTTAAGACTTTGTCTTCTAATGCTTTGAGTGCTCTCTTCTTAGTACGTACTTTTTCTTCCGGTACAATTTTACCGTCATCAAACTTAAGTACAGGTTTCATTTTTAGCAAAGTACCTACCCAAGCTTGTGCGCCTGTAATACGGCCGCTTTTTTGTAAATTTTTCAAGTCATCTACAATTAAATAAGCACCTGTATGTTCTCTCATATCAGTTAACTCTGCTATGATATCATCTGGTTTATAACCTTGTTCTACCATTTCTATTGCACGTAATACGTAACAACCTTCCATCATAGCCGCAAGCTTACTATCAAATGCATAGACGTTAATGCCTTCAACTAATTCTCCAGCTTGCTTCCCAGATTGATAACTCCCACTAATTCTACTAGATAAGAATACAACTATCACATCTGTGTAACCATCTTCTCTTAATTTTTCATATCTTTGAATCCATTCACCTACAGCCGGTTGACTAGTCGTAGGTATCGTTGCTGAAGAAGCCATTTTATTGTAAAAATGGTCAATATCAACATTTACATCTTCAGTATAGCTTACACCATCATCAAAAGTTACACTTAACGGTGCAACTGGGATATCATATTTATCAATTAAATCTTGAGATAGATAGCTAGTAGAATCAGTCATTACAGCAATCTTCATAGTAGTCCTCCTCAATTATACTCATAGTAATAATACAATATTTTATTAAAAAAGAAAATCTTAATTAAACAATTTATTTTAAGTATTTACAGCGTGTATAATACTAGTATGAACACAGAGCGAAGATGAAGGTGAAAAAATGACAAAACCAATCATTACTATTAAAGAAGAACATACTATTGAAAATACGATTAATAAATCTCGTTTTATTTCACATATTAAACCTGTAGCTTCAGAAGATGAAGCAAAGGCATTCATTAATGAGATTAAAGCACAACATAAAGATGCAACGCACAACTGTTCTGCATATACTATAGGGCCAGAAATGAATATTCAAAAAGCAAATGACGATGGCGAACCAAGTGGTACCGCTGGTGTACCTATGTTGGAGATATTAAAAAAATTAGATCTACATGATGTGTGTGTGGTTGTAACACGCTATTTTGGTGGCATCAAATTAGGCGGCGGCGGACTCATACGAGCATATAGTGGTGCAGTACGTGATGTCATTTATGATATCGGCCGTGTTGAATTAAGAGCCGCTATTCCAACCACTGTTACCTTGAATTATGATCAAACCGGTAAATTTGAATATGAATTAGGTTCTACTAGCTTTATGCTTAGAAATCAATTCTATACTGATAAAGTTAGCTACCAAATTGATGTCGTTGAAACTGAGTATGATGATTTTATCGCCTTTTTAAATAAAACGACAGCTGGCAATTATGAGCTAAATACTGAAGATATTAAAATGTTACCCTTTGATATTACAACAGATTAAAAAGAAGCTATCTAAAGACAGAGTCTCAATTCCGATTAAGTTGAGACTCTGTTTTAGATAGCTTTTGGAATATTTAGTGATTATCTTCCTCTTCATATTGATGTTGAGGATGTGGAGGATCACCTTTTTTAGTAATGAGATTTAAGATAGGTCTATAATTATCATCTATTAATCCTGTGAATTCAACAATGAGTTCAATCGTTAAAATAATTAAAATGAACATCATTAAGGCACCTAGAGGTTGAGATAGATACAGAATAATACTAGATAGACTGAATAAGATAGCAATGGAATATATGAGTAATACGGTTTGTCTATGTGTATAGCCTAGTTCTAACAACTTATGGTGCAAGTGAGATTTATCCGCTTGCATAATATGTTGCCCTTTTTTCATTCGTCGAATCATTGCAAAAATAGTATCAATAAATGGTACCGCTAAAATAACGATTGGGAAAAATAAAGCAATAAATGTAATGTTTTTAAAACCTAACAATGAAACAAATCCAATAATAAAACCAATCATTAAAGCACCGCTATCACCAAGAAATATTTTAGCTGGGTGTGAGTTATAGAATAAGAATCCTAATAAAGATCCAATTAACACACAACAAATCATAATAATAAAGATATTCGCCTGTAAGATAGCGATAAATGCAATCGTCATTAATGCTATCGCAGATACACCAGATGCTAAGCCATCTAATCCATCAATTAAATTAATAGTATTTGTAATAGCCACAATCCAAATCACTGTAATTGGAATACTTAAAATTCCAAAATGTATCGTTGGACCCATTGGTAATGAAATAAAATCAATCGTGATGCCATAAAATGCTACCACTAAAGCAGCGACGATTTGCCCAGCTAATTTGATATAAGGTTTAAGATCAAATATATCATCGATTAAACCAACGGCATACATCAAAATTGCTCCGATAACTAATGGCTTCACTTCTCTTTCAATAGGATGACCTAACCACATTCCAATTAAAAATGAGAATAAAATAACTGTGCCACCCATGACTGAAATCGGCTTTGTATGTACCTTACGAAAGTTGGGTTTATCTACTAAATTTAATTTTTTAGACATCGCAATAATAATGGGTGTTATTATTAAACTGACTATCATAGTAAATGCAATGAGTAATAATGTATACATCAGTTCACCTTCATCAAAATTAAGTTAGTTTCTATCATTAAGGGTAAGTTTTAAGAAATCCAACCATTTTTCTTCCTATATTTATAGTTAATATTTAAATTTGAGTCGGTTATTTTGTATGATCTTCCTCTTTAATAACGACTTCTATCAATCTTGTATTTTATCGTAATAACATCAGTTGCTATCATCTTTCCTTATTATTAAATCAACTGTATAATTAGAGTTAATCTAAAAAAGACATCCCAAATTTATAACAACATTCATTCTTCATATATTTCTACATCTATATTAATACTCTCACATGACGAAACTATTTTTTCATCATATCACTTAAGTTAACATTTTAACATTAATCACTATTTTATGTGATAAATTTTTTAGTCTAACTAATGACAAATTGTAAGTTTTCACTTACAATAGCTAATGGTCAATAAAGGAGTCGGTAAAACTATGTTTGAAGCAATTATATATAATATTTCAGTCATGGTTGCAGGCATATATTTATTTCACAGACTGCAATACTCTGAAAATAAAAGAATGGTTTTTTCTAAAGGATATGTCACTGTTTTAATGACACTTGTTGCACTTTTATTAGCAGCATATCCCATCCCCTTCCGTTTAGAATACTTAGTTCATTTAACGTTTGTACCTTTATTATTCTTAGGGCGTTATACTAACATGGTTTACACATTGGCTTCTGCTATCGTCGTATCATTAGTTGACGTACTTATTTTTAACAACTCAATCATATACGGTATCACTTTAGTCGTTATTGCGGGTGTTGTCAGTGCAATAGGCCCATTTTTAAAACAAAATGACATTATATCGTTGCTTATATTAAATTCAATCAGTATTATCATTTTATTTATACTTGCATTAGTGAGTCCAATTTATGATTTGATTGAAATTGCAATTTTAATTCCTGTGTCATTCATTATCACAATTGCCTCTGCAATTACATTTGTAGATATATGGCATTTTTTCTCACTCGTTAATCGCTATGAAAATGAAGATAAATATGATTATTTAACTGGTCTTGGGAATGTAAAAGAATTCGATAGACATTTGAATCAAATATCTAAATATACTGAGACACATCATGAAAGCTTAGGCTTGTTACTGATTGACATTGATGGTTTTAAAGATGTAAATGATACATATACGCACCAAGCAGGAGATGCTGTATTAAAACAAATGTCTCAACTACTTAAAAATTACGTCCCTAAACAATTCCTTATTTTTAGAAATGGTGGCGAAGAATTCTCTGTCGTGATTAATGATTATACGTTGGATCAAAGCGTCAAACTTGCCGAAAATATTCGACAAGGTGTAGAGAAGTCATCCTTCCACCTACCTAATAAGGAAGTCATTAAACTTTCAGTATCTATAGGTGTCGGATATTTAACACAAGATGATCGCAAATCACAAAGACGCGTCTTTAAGGATGCCGATGATATGGTTCATGTGGCTAAAAGTGAAGGTAGAAATAAAGTCATGTTCAATCCTATTATTAAACTATAATCAAATATTGGATACAGAATCAGAGGTAGAGGCAAATAGATTTGTCATTTCGTTAATTTATTTATCGAAGTATGAATCTTTCATGTCTCTTCCTCTTTTATTTTATAAACACATTTCTTATTCATCACAGTCACAATATGATTAGATTTAATATAGATGTTAACTAGTGTTATCACCTACTTCCTTCATTACATAATCTTTTCAATATGCCGTACTCTATTGAAAGTTGTTAGCTCAAGATGTAAACTTCAATTATTCATATCATTAAATTAATTAGGAGGTGGTTATTCATGTCAGATTCAATCACTATCATCGATGAGAATAAAGTGATTGATGTCGTGTTGATTGCTGGTAGGATTTTACTAGAAGCTGGTGCTGAAACTTATCGTGTTGAAGATACCATGAATAGAATTGCGCATAGCTATGGCTTGCATGATACATACAGTTTCGTAACTTCAACCGCTATTATCTTTTCACTTAATGATCGTACGAGTACCAGATTAATTCGTATTAGAGAACGTACGACTGATTTAGAAAAAATAGCATTAACCAATAGTTTATCTCGTAAAATTTCTAGCAATCAACTTACTATCGATGAAGCAAAATCTGAATTAATCCACCTTAGAAGTGCATCGTTGCAATATTCATTTTTAATGAATTTATTTGCAGCAGCGATCGCATGTGGTTTTTTCCTATTTATGTTTGGTGGCGTTGCATCAGATTGTTGGATCGCCATACTTGCTGGAGGATCAGCTTTTCTAACGTTTAGCCTTGTTCAACGATATATTCAAATTAAATTTTTCTCAGAATTTGTAGCTGCTGCAGTAGTAATCACTATTGCTGCTGCCTGTTCGAAACTTGGATTGGCAACAAATCAGAACATTATTACTATTGCGAGTGTAATGCCTCTTGTACCTGGTATTTTAATTACCAATGCTATACGAGATTTACTAGCTGGAGAGTTATTAGCAGGTATGTCTAGAGGAGTTGAAGCAGCGTTAACTGCATTTGCAATTGGTGCTGGCGTTGCTATTGTATTACTAATTTTTTAAGAGAGGCTGTTCATATTGTTATTTTATTTATTTCACTTCACAATAAGTTTCATTTCCACAGTCCTTTTCTCCATCATATTTAACGCACCTCGTCGATTATTGTTAGCTTGTGGATTTGTCGGTGCAGTTGCGTGGACAATTTATCAATTTACTGTTGATATGCAATTTGGAAAAGTTGGCGCTACATTTTTAGGTAGTTTAATTTTAGGCTTACTCAGTCATACAATGAGTAGACGCTATAAGCGACCTGTTATTATCTTTATCGTACCTGGAATCATTCCACTTGTACCAGGTGGTGCTGCGTATGAGGCAACACGCTTTTTAGTTTCAAATAATTACACTAGTGCTGTAAATACCTTTTTAGAGGTAACCTTGATATCAGGTGCGATTTCTTTTGGTATCCTCGTGGCAGAAATCATCTATTATCTCTACACACGTATCAAGCAGTATTATGGTAAAATTAAAGGTAAATCATATAGAAAATCTTATAATATGAATAATCGAGTTTAAGGGGATGTCTAACATGAAAGAACAAATTATCGATAGATTAACGAGATACGTCAAAATAGATACACAATCAGATCCAAATTCAAGTACGACACCATCTACGACAAAACAATGGGATTTATTAAACCTATTGGATAGTGAGCTTAAAGCATTAGGACTTGAAACAGATATGGATAGCAATGGTTACCTTTTTGCTACATTAGAAAGTAATGTGGAATACGACGTGCCAACGGTTGGTTTCTTAGCTCATGTTGATACATCACCTGATTTTAATGCTACTAATGTTAATCCACAAATTATTGAAAAATATGACGGTAACCCGCTAAAGTTAGGTACGACAGACAGAATTCTAGATCCTAAAGTCTTTCCTGAACTTAAACAAGTCATTGGTGACACATTAATGATTACTGATGGTACTTCTTTGCTAGGTGCTGACGATAAAGCAGGCGTAGTAGAGATTATGGAAGGTCTTAATTATTTACTTCAACACCCAGAAATTAAACATGGTAAAATCCGTGTATGCTTTACGCCAGACGAAGAAATTGGAAGAGGGCCTCATCAATTTGATGTTGAACGTTTCAATGCTGATTTCGCTTATACTATGGATGGTAGCCAATTAGGAGAGTTACAATTTGAAAGCTTTAATGCTGCTGCAGCAAAAGTGACATGTCACGGTGTTAATGTGCATCCTGGATCAGCTAAAAATGCGATGATTAATGCGATTTCACTTGGCCAACAATTTAATAGTTTATTACCGCCAAGTGAAGTTCCAGAACGTACAGAGGGTTATGAAGGATTTTATCATTTAATGAATTTTGAGGGTAATGTTGAAAAAGCTACATTACAATATATTATTCGAGACCATGATAAAAAACAATTTGATCTACGTAAAAAGCGTTTCATGGAAATACGTGATGATATCAACTCACACTTCGAAGACTATCCAGTCAAAGTTGACGTTGAAGACCAATACTATAATATGGCTGAAAAGATCAAACCACATCAACATATTATAGATATCCCTACAAAAGTATTTAATCGTTTAGGTATCGAGCCTAATACGGAACCTATTCGTGGTGGTACTGATGGATCACAACTCTCATTTATGGGATTACCTACACCTAATATCTTTACTGGTTGTGGCAATTTCCATGGTCCGTTTGAGTATGCTTCCATCGATGTTATGGCAAAGGCCGTACAAGTTATGGTCGGTATCGCAGAAGAAGTTGCAAAATCAAATCAATAATATATCAACACCCCTAAGTGTCTAGTCTAATACACTTAGGGGTGTTGTTTTTATCATTTCTATAATTATTTATTCACATCGAATTGTGTTTTCAATAATTTTAATGCTTGAACTGTATAATGTCTGATTTGTAGACCCATTTTAAAGTCTGTGTATGATTCAGGCATTTCTATAAATGTATTGAACATAGCCGTTACGCCCTTACCTTCAAACAAATCAAATTTATCATCTGTAGCACAAATTGCAATAGATGTCTTATGATGTTTTTCTGTTAAATCAGCAATACGTAATGTAGTCGTTTCTAATAATTGGTCACGTTCATTTAAACCTTCACCAAATATAATTAAATCTGCTTGTTGAACTAAATCTTCCAGGTGTGTAATTTGGTCTACAAGTTCATGACTTGTTAAAATTTCCGCTTGATATAAACCATTTAAAACTGCAGCAATTCCGCCACCAGCACCACCACGTTCGATAGGACCAATCGTTACTCGTAATTCACTTTTAAATAATTCACTAAAGTACCAAACTAAATTGTCAATTTCTGCTGCTTCATTTTGTGTCATCCCTAGCATTGGATACATTTGCATAATCTCACTTTGTTTACCATATAAGCGACTTGAAAAATCTGACATCACTTGAATATTTGCTTCAGCTAGCTTCGGATGGATACCAGAAAAATCTAGACGTCGAATATATTTAATGACATGCGCACCCTTAGTCACATCAACTAAATTTGCCTCATCATCATAGAACTTAGCGCCTAATGCTTGAAGCATTCCTGCACCACCATCAAAGCTACCGATGCCACCAAGCGAGATAATAATGTGTTTGGCATCATTATCTAACGCAGCATTTAAAATTTCACCTAAACCAAAACTCGTTCTTTCTTGAATTGGTTTTTGACCATTTAAAAATAAATTACCCTCAATAATTGTCATACCGCTATCTGTTTGACCATAAATCGCTTCTACATCATTCATGTCAGCATCGTGAGCCGCAACTCGATATTTACTCCCAGATTGCCATAAAAAGACTGAATCCATTAATTCATGTCGTCCATTAAATAGTGGAACTTGAACGATATCAGCCTTTTCAATTTGACTAGCAACCGCTTCTTCGACATATCTGTTTGCTTGATAGCTTGAAATAATACCATTAAATTCGTCCATGGCTACTAAAACTTTCATTGTCTTAACCACCTTGTTTTTATATAATATTGTGCTTTCAATACAATTTAACTTATATTATTAATCTTACATTTATAACATATTCATTAATCTATTTGTGTTGTACACTAACATATTATACATGTGAATGTGCATGATTTCATGATAAACACTATCATAATCTTTATTAAACTATGAGTAATATGAATATTGGTCTATTATATACTATTCTCAATTAAAGCATAAACGATTAACTTACCTTTTTACAATCGCAATTAAAAAGCCATCTTATTACTCTATCCGTAATAAAATGGCTTCCATCATTTGAGCGAACATCAATGAAGTAATATAACTTTGATGTTCTTTATTCATTTGTTAGTGATTCATTATTCTTCTGCTTGCGCTAATGACGAAACATTGATGTCACTGTGTGACGCATTCCATTTCATTTCACCATCTATAAAGTAAAATGCCTGTGGTGATTCATGTTTGACATTTGTCTTTTCAGCAATGTAGTCCGATAATTTGCGCTCCTGTTGTACTATTAAATAGTAACCGTCCATATCGCGTTCATATAAAAATTTATTAAACTGATCATACGCATTTGCAGAAATTGGACAAGTTTCGCTATGTTTTAAAACAAAAACATATTTATTTTCTTCTAACACTTGTTCAAACTGGTCAATCGAACTCAGCTTTATAGCCATTCTATTCACCTCTAAAAGTATTTATCACATTTTCTGAGCATATGCGTGATATTCATATCCCAAAAATTATATCAGTGGGTACAATTATACACATTTTACTTAGCAATGTTAACCATGGTTATTTAATTTATTTAATTCTAATCAAAATTAATCGCTTTTTTGTTTAACCTTTTTTAATTCCGAATTAAATGCCTTATCTTTCCTATCTATGTCTTTACCCTCTTTTGGTAACTTTTCGACATTAATTTTAGAAATTTTTTCACCAACTTCTATGGTATCAATACGAGTGTCATAATAATTTTGTAAACTATAGTACATCTCAATCGCATTTTTACGTGCATCATTCACATTTTTATCTGATATATTCGTTTGATTGATGTCTTTAATTTGTTTTTCAATTAATGGAGAAATATAATTTTTGATTGCTTTTTTCGCTGATTTAGCATTGCTTGATGATGTATCTAGATGTTTTTGAGCCGTTTCCTTTAAATCTTTATTATTACTTTCCAGTTTTGAAGTTAATTGATCTGCGTCTTCTTGGTTCGAAGCATTTTTGATTTTCTTTTCAACTTGCGAACGATTTTTTTCAAATAACTTTGTGTAATCTAAAATATCTTCATTATCTTTGATTGAATCATTACACAAATCCACAAATTCTTTCACATCATATATCGATTTTTTCTTTGTTTTGACTGTTTTAAGGTATTTTACTTTTAATACTTTTACATCGTGCGTTTCTGCTGGTAATTGTTTCGCTGATTTTTCATAATCTTTAAATGCAGGTATTAATTGCTCATTTATGTCATCTTGAAGTTTGATAAATTCTTTTCTGTTTTTATCAGTTGTATCTGTCTTACTTAAGTGATCCAATTTTTTTAGATTGATTTCATCCATCACTTTTTCAAGCTTGTCTTGTTTTTGATTAACTTCATCTAATTTACTTTCAAAGTGACTTAAATCTGAATCGGTTTTATTACTACATGCTGTTAAGGCAACGATAAGTAAAAATATCATTGGGATAAGTACTATTTTTTTCATATTTGCACCCCTTACCATTGAACATTATACAAAAACGTATTTATTAAGAAAATGAATTATGTTATAGTATCTCAGACTTTATACCTTATTAATTCAACACAAAGGAGAAAAACCATGTACGGTCATGTTCAACCTCTTATTAAATATCAAAATACTGACTATTTCGACAAGCTATATGAAGAAACGCGTACGTTATTATTTAATTTGCTAGATTCACCTGTTAAATATACGCAATATATTGGTGGAACTCGACATTTCAATTATGATACAGAACCTATCCTTGACATACTTATTGGCGTAGATAATTTACATGATATTACGGCGCTAGACGAAAAACGATTAAATTACGCTGGATTTTATCGTTTACACCATTCATATAAAAAGAAAGTCATGATGGCTAAGTTTAATAATCTTAAAGATTTAAAGCAAGAAGTTCGCTTACATATCATTCAATTAGATACACCGTTATTTGAGCAATATCAAAAAGTTGATGAGTTATTAAGTCATCATAAGAAGATTGCTAACCAATTTGCGACTAAAAAGGAGAAACTATTGCATCATATTGATACGATAAGACAATATGAAAATCAAAAACAAACTATTTTTGAAAACATTTATAAACAGTATGGTCATAACACATAAATATGTAAAAGAAAGCTTATTAAATTGATGTAGCAGTCAATATCTATTTCCCAAACGCAAAATTAAATGAATTATGCATTTTAATTATATAACATATATTTAGAATTAAAAGAACTATGCATTATATACAACGAGAATCAATTATCTTAGCGTTAAATATCTTCATATTTCGCAAATAACAACTAAAATTGATATAATAAAAATATTAGTATTGATCAAAGAAAGGACGTACGGATAGTGAATAAAAACGACATTTTAAAAGGTTTGCAAGAAATTATTCCAAACGACATTATTGAAGTAGATGAACCCCTAAAAAAATATACTTATACTGAAACTGGTGGTAAAGCAGATTTTTACTTATCACCTACTAAAAATGAAGAGGTACAAGCCATTGTAAAATATGCAAACCAACATAATATTCCTGTCACATATCTAGGAAACGGTTCGAATATTATTATCCGTGAAGGCGGTATTAGAGGTATCGTATTAAGCTTGTTATCACTTAAACATATCGAAGTATCAGATGATGCCATTATTGCTGGTAGTGGTGCGGCTATTATTGATGTCTCACATGTTGCAAGAGATTATGCACTTACAGGATTAGAATTTGCATGTGGTATTCCTGGTTCAATCGGTGGCGCCGTTTTCATGAATGCAGGTGCTTATGGTGGCGAAGTTAAAGACTGTATTGATTATGCGTTATGCGTTAATGAAGATGGAAATTTAATTAAATTAACAACACAAGAATTAGAATTAGATTATAGAAATAGTATTGTACAGAAAAAACATCTCGTAGTGTTAGAGGCAGCTTTCACACTAGAACCAGGAAACTTAAAAGAGATACAAGCGAAAATGGATGATTTAACTGAACGTCGTGAATCAAAGCAACCACTTGAGTACCCTTCATGTGGTAGTGTTTTCCAAAGACCACCAGGTCACTTTGCTGGTAAATTAATCCAAGATTCTGATCTACAAGGCCATCGTATTGGCGGTGTAGAAGTTTCTACTAAACACGCTGGATTTATGGTCAATGTAGATAATGGTACTGCGACAGACTATGAAGATTTAATCCATTACGTGCAGCAAACAGTTAAAGATAAATTTGATGTAGAATTAAACACTGAAGTACGAATCATTGGCGAACATCCTGACGCTGAATAATGATTAATATCGGAGGTTTGTTTCAATGACTAAGGTCTATGGTTCAATGATTGATAATGAAACGAGATGTATACATTATCACTCTTTTTTAGATATTATTGCTATTAAATTCAAATGTTGTGATAAATACTATCCTTGTTATCAATGTCATAATGAACACGAAGCACACCCTATTCAACGTTGGAGTGAAGATGAATTCGACCAACAAGCCATTATGTGTGGTGTTTGTAAACATCAGATTACAATTAACGATTACATGATGGTCGAATCTTGCCCCAGATGTCAATCCCACTTCAATCATAGATGTAAATTTCATTACCATCTATATTTTGAAATTTAATATATAAAGCAAAAGCGCTAAAAGCATATTATTTAATGCCTTTAGCGCTTTCTTATATTATTTTACTACTTTTTCTAATTCATCAATTTGTTTCATTGTTGTAGTTGTTGAACCAGATGAGAAATACCAAAGTTTAGGGTCAAGTTCATAAATTTTATGTTCTTTTACAGCTTTAACATTTTTTAATACTTTATTGTTTAATGTCTTCTTAGCTGTTGCATTATTTGCTACAACCTGTCCTCTATCCATAGCTAAAATCACATCAGGATTATTTTTGTTAATATATTCATTATTAACATTTTGACCATGCGGACCTTTACTTACATCTTTATCAACTGGTTTAAAGCCTAGTGTATCAAATACCAATCCACCAAATCGTGAACCTGGGCCGAATGTAGATAACTCACCTTCATTTACTAATAAGTACATCACTTTCTTATCAAATTTAGATGTTTTGTTTTTCATTGTATCTACTTTTTTTTCTAATTGTTTAGTTAAATCTTTCGCTTTATCTTCCTTGTCGTAGATTTTACCTAATTTTTCAGTGTTATCCTTCATAGAGTTGATAACATCTTTATTATCCGCACCCATATATACAATTTTTGCTTTTGGTGCAGCTTTTTTAAATTCATCTAAATTTTTCTGATTAGCTGTTCTACCTGAAATAAAAATCACTTCTGGTTTGGCTTTAGCTACTTTATCGAAATTAACTTGTTTTAAGTTACCAGAGTTTATATATTTACCTGATTTAAAACCTTCTAAGAAATCTGGTAGAGATTTTCCGCCTTCACCTTTTGGTAATGCTTTAACTTTACTTGAAAGTCCCATTTCTTTCATATCATTTAATACTCCATAATCTAAAACGACAGCATTTTTGGGGTTTTTAGGAACTTCGACCGTCTCTTTAACCTTCTTAGCATCACTGCCATCTTTTTCCTTTCCTTGTGCTTCATAGTTATTTTCTATTTTAACAGTATCTTTCGAATCACTTTTCTTCGATTTCGAATTTAATTGACTATTATTAGATTGATTACCACATGCTGCTAATATAAATACTAAAGATATTATTAAGACTAAAATTGATTTTTTCATTATGTAGTAACTTCTTTTGTAATTTTTCACGATTAGCTGAGTAACATGTTCTTCTTTATTAATTATTTACTCACTATAAGCATCACTCCCTTAGTGGTTTAAATGTTCACTTTATGAAAGAATTTGTTCATCGTAATACAGACATATGCGTTGTCCATTAACCCATTCTACTTTGACATCCATTTCATATAATTCTCTTAATACCTCAGTTTGTAAAACGTCTTCATTTTTTCCAGCACGTACTAATTCACCATGTTTTAATGCAATAATATGATCTGAATAACATGACGCAAAATTAATATCATGTAATACAATAACGATTGTTTTATCTAATTGCTGTGCTAATGTACGCAATGTTTGCATAATTTGAACGGAATGTTTCATATCTAAATTATTTAATGGCTCATCTAACAGAATGTACTCAGTATTTTGTGCAATTGTCATAGCGATATATGCTCTCTGACGCTGACCACCGGACAAAGTTTTAATATTCCTATCTTTAATGTCGTTTAACTGTAATAAATCTAAGGCATATTTAACTTGCTCTTTATCTTCTTTTTTTAGATGACCCTTACAATAAGGAAATCTGCCAAAATTCACTAATTGCTCTACAGTAATATTCATATCTGTGTGATTAGTTTGTTTTAGTATTGAAATTTTCTGAGCAAGTTCATCCGTCCTATAAAAAGACATTTCTTTATCTTCAATTTTGACTGTGCCACTATCGATACTCATTAATTTTGTAATTGCAGATAGCAAAGTACTTTTTCCTGCACCATTAGGCCCTATCAAAGAGGTAATCTTCCCCTTTTCGATATTGACATTGATATCTTTTAATAAGGACTTCTTTTGAATTGATTTATTTAAATTTTGAATTTGGATCAATTTGCATTTCTCCCTTTAACTAATAAGTAAATAAAGTAACTTCCACCTATGAGGTCAATGATGATACTTACTTCTGTAGTAGCTTCGAAAAGATGTTCAACAACCCATTGAGCAATAAATAAACATATCCAACTGAAACATATTGTAGCGGGTAAAATATATTTATGTTCATAAGTTTTCATAAATTCATGAGCTAAATTGACAGTAAGTAATCCTAAAAATGTAATCGGCCCAACTAATGCCGTTGAAATAGATACTAAAATAGCGACAAGAATAAGCATTAATCTTGTTACATTTTCATAATTAACACCTAAATTGATAGCTTGTGCTTTTCCTAGTAATAACACATCTAAATAGGGTATCAGCACTATAGTTATGCCTATTAAAATGATTAATAAAATAGCTGAAAATCCGACAAGTTTAGAATTAGAAGCATCAAAGTTAGCAAACATGGTATTTTGAACCGCTAAAAATGACTCTGGATCCATAATTAATTGGATAAAACCAGTAATACTTCTAAAAAATGTGCCTAATATTACACCAATCAATAAAATGAAATAGACCGAAAAATGACCTACTTTAAATAAAACTTGAAACAGAATTAAAGCAAATAACACCATTGTCACTAACGTAATTAAAAAATTGATATACACGTTATTAACGATTGTCGATTGAGTACCTAATAAAAAAACAGGTAATATTTTGACGAATAAATAGACTGAATCTAAACCAATAATAGAAAGTGTTAGTAAGCGATTTGTTGTTATCGCTTGAAAAATGACAACTGACGTGCCAATAGCACTACCTACTAATATAATTAAGATAAATTTTCTTAAACGACTTTGAATTTGATAATCAAATATTTCGAAATCAATACCTAAAATTAAGTATAAAGTCGCTATAATTATTGTGATTACCGCTAATAAAAAAAGCTTTTTATTAAGATTAGTTAGCATAATTCTCCCTACCTTTCATCAATAAGATAAGGAATATAATCGTTCCAAAAACACCAATAGTTAGACCTATGTTAATTTCATAAGGATAAACAATTAAGCGTCCTACAATATCTGAAATAAGCACAAATATAGAACCTAACATCATCGTATGAGGTAAGGCATGTTTTAAATGGTCCCCTCGATATATTGAAATAATATTAGGAACAATTAGTCCGAGAAATGGTAATGTTCCAACAGTAACGACTACAAGTGCAGTGATTGTTGCAGTTATAAACAATGCGATATTAATGATTTTTTCATAATTCACACCTAAGTTATGGCTAAAATCTTTGCCCATACCAGCAATCGTAAAATGATTTGCAAATATATATGTAATTAATAAGAACGGTATACTTAGATATAGAACTTCATAACGACCACTTGTAATAATAGCAAAATTTCCATTTAGCCAATTTCCAATACTTTGTACTGCATTAGTTCTCAATGCGATAAATGTAGTAAAACTTGAAACAATACCTCCAAGCATAATACCTAATAACGGTATAAAGATGACATCTTTCACTCTAATCAGTTGTACTAATTTCACGAAGAAATAAGTACCACCGACGCTACAAATAACTGCAAATATTAATTTAATAAGTATGTGACCTTTGGGGAATAAAATAAGTGATAAAAGAATACCCAACTTAGCCCACTCCATTGTGCCAGCTGTTGTTGGACTCACAAATTTATTTTGCATCATTTGTTGCATGATTAAACCTGCTATTGCCAACGTACTACCTGATATGAGAATACTAACTGTTCGAGGAATACGACTCGATAAAATGATATTTAATTGATCATCGGTAAGGTGGAAAATATCGGAGATTGATATTTGGCTAACACCGATAAATAGAGAGAGAATCGTAAGCACGACGAGAAAGATGAGTAAAACATATCCCTTTAATAAAAACTTCATAACACTTTCTCCTTGAATAGTTATCCTTGGTAACGATTGTACGATAATGATAATCGTTATCAATTAAAATGTTACAGAATTTCCTTGTCATTTTCAATAGGTTATCTATAAATATTGTTATAAATTAGATTATTTTTATGTTTTTAGTTCATTGCACATAAAAAAAGCCCTAATTTTACTTTCATTGTGCGTACACAAGTATAGTAAAATTAGAGCTAAATCTATTTTATTTTTCATCATCAAATATGAAATCTTCATCTCGTAATGCCTCAACATTTAAAGCTAGTGTATAACCATCACCTTTTACAGAGAAGAAATCATGGTTTTTAGTTGTTGTATCTAAAGCATTTTCAATAATTGGATTGAATTCACGTTCTTCAAAATATGGTTCAAATCCAAGATTTGATAATGCTTTATTACCGTTGTATTTAACGTAATTAAGCACATCTTCAGCTAAGCCAATATCATCATATAGAAGATGCGTATATGATACTTCATTATCATAAAGTTCTTTTAACAATTTGTACATTTCTTGATCTGCACGTTGTTTTTCACTTTCAGAAAGCTCATTTCTTAAACTTTGTGCATCTAGACCTGTAAACACACCATGTATCGATTCATCTAATAAGATTTTACGAATAATTTCACCAGATGTTGTCATTTTACCTTGACCAGCTAGATAAAGCGGATAATAGAATCCAGAGTAGAATAAGAATGTTTCTAAGAACACACTTGATACTCTAGCAATATATTGGTCAAAAATTGAGGCTTCTTTTCCCCACAATTTATGGTAGTTTTCGATGATTTTGTCTGATTTGTATTTTAAATGTGGCTCTTCAATTACCCAAGTATCTAATAAATAGTTCGTTTCACTAGATGGTAATAATGTAGTGAAAATATGAGAATAACTTTTGGCATGAATTTGTTCCATCATTGCCATAAACGAATAAACGGCTTTTTTTCTTAAATCAGTTGTGTGAAGCATGATTAATGGCATTCCATCATCTGCTTGATGCGTGTCTAATCCTGTTAAACCAGCTAATGCCTTTTTAAATGTATTTTTTTCGGCTTCAGATAATGTTTTCCAACTTGCAATATCTTTTGATACTTTAAATTCTGTTTCTACCCACATTTGAGAGATATTTTGACGCCAAAACATATTTGTCATATCTTCTTGGGTATTCCAATTGACGGCCTTCATGAATAATAATCCTCCTATCCTTTAATTAAGATGATAGATAGCCATAGATAATCAATTAAACTACCAAAATCCTTATTAAGGTTATGTATTTCAAGGTTAGAACATCTACGTTGCATACTTTGAGAAATACTAAATATGCTCTCTAAAGTCAACGTGTAGTCCCAACCTTTTTAAATCTTAATATTCTATAATCCACTTCAATAATAATACTTACTATTTAATGTATCACGTTTATTTATCGTATTAAATTGCACAACTTGTACATTCTTCTACACTTAATAATTTATTACGTGTGTAATATAAAGATTTTAAACCTTTATGATGTGCATATACATATAATCGAGAAAGTTCACGTGTAGAAATTTCTGAATTAACATATAAAATAGTTGAAATACCTTGATCAACATGTGTTTGAATAGTTGATACTAAATCAATTAATTTCATTTGATCTGTATTAAATGCTGATTTGTAATACCACATTGTTTCAGGTGATAAGAATGGCATTGGATAAAATGTTTCAGCATTACCATAAGTACGTCGCTCGATTTGATCAACGATAGGCATTACTGAGCTTGTTGCATTTTGCACATATGAAATACTTTGTGTTGGTGCAATTGCTAAGCGATAAGCATGATATAGACCGTATTGCTCTACATCTTTTTGTAATGCTTTCCAATCTTCTGCTGTAGGAATTTCAAAACCTTTGAATAATTCGCGTACTTTTTCAAATTGTGGTTCAAATTCTTGTGAAGTATAGAACTCGAAATATTTTCCATTTGCATAATCTGATTTATCAAAATCAAGATATTTTTCTCCACGTTCTTTTGCAATTTGCATTGAACGCTCAATTGAATAATAGTTCATCATCATGAAGAAGATGTTAGCGAAATCTTTAGCTTCTTCTGACTCATAACCAATTTTATTTTTAGCTAGGTAACCATGTAAATTCATTACACCAAGTCCTACAGAATGTAACTCACTATTAGCTTTTTTAACGCCAGGTGCGTTTTGAATATTCGCTTCATCACTAACAACTGTTAATGCGTCCATACCAGTATGAACCGAATCTCTAAATTTTTGGGATTCCATGACATTCACAATATTTAATGAACCTAAGTTACATGAAATATCTCGTTTAATTTCATCTTCTGTACCATAATCATTAATAATAGATGTTTCTTGTAATTGGAAAATTTCAGTACATAAATTACTCATTTTAATTTGACCAATATCTGAATTAGCATGTACTTTGTTCGCATTATCTTTGAACATCAAATATGGATAACCAGATTGTAATTGCGTTTGAGCAATTGTATTTAACATTTCACGTGCATCTTTTTTCTTTTTCTCTACGTTAGGATTTGCAACCATGTCATCATAATATTTTTCTAAATCAATATCATCTAAAGTCACACCATACTCTTGTTTTACAGTGTGTGGCGCAAACATGTAGAAGTCTTTACCTTCTTTTGCTAGGTCGAAGAATTTAGAAGGCACGATTAAGCCTGTAGAGATAGTTGATAAACGTAAATCTTCATCTGCATTTACTTTTTTAGTATCTAAAAACTCTTCAACATCATAGTGGAAGATGTTTAAATATACAGCACCTGCGCCAGGTCTTTGACCTAATTGATCTGCATAACTAAATCCACCTTCGAGTGACTTAGCAACAGGTAATACACCTTTGGCTACACCTTTTATACCTTTAATTGCTTCACCACGTGCACGTAATTTAGATAAATTAATTGCAACGCCACCGCCAATTTTACTTAATTGCTTCGCAGTTGAATCAATAAAGTTGATGGAATTCAAGCTATCATCCACTTCTAATAAGAAGCAAGAAACTAATTCTCCACGTCTTGCTCTACCCGCATTTAAAAATGTAGGTGTTGCAGGTTGATAACGTTGTTCTACCATAGCTGAAATAAATTGTTTGGCTTGATCTTTGTCTCCATTAGCTAAGTACATTGAAACAATAGCAACGTGTTGATTATAATCTTCTAAATATTGTTGTTTATCATTCGTTTTAAGTGCATAGTCTTTGTAAAATTTACTTGCAGACATGTAACTAGCAAATTGGAAGTTAATTGACTTCGCATATTCTGTGATTTCTACTAAGTCTGAATCACTGTATTTTTCAAAAACATTGAAATAGAAGTTATTGTCTACAAGATAGTGTAAACGTTCAATTTCGCTATCGAAATAAATCGTTTTGTCGTGGATTTCTTCCAAATATACTTTGAGCGCTTCTTGGTCTTTTTCTAAATTAAAAAAACCATTATCTTTTCGTTTTGTAACTTCATTATTTAATTCAATGTGATTGTACTTCTTCTCGTCCATAGTTTTCATTAAAATTACCCACCTTGTTTTTAAATTCGATAACGTCTTTATTAGTGCCTTGCACTTCAAACTTCATTAACAACGGTACATTATAGTCTTCAGAAATAGAGCGCCCTGCTTTAGCAAAATTTTGACCCCAGTTTCTATTACCACTGGCAGCTACCGCTCTGAGATATGAATGATTAACATCTAGAAATGATTGTACTTGTTGAGGTACTTCGCCAAAGCCTATTGTTCCAGTAACTAAAATATATGGTTCATTAATAGGATCCGTACAATTTTCTGATGTAATTTCCATTACATTTTCGATTTCAGCACGTTTAATAAATCTGCGTACATTACCTGAAAATGAGAAATATACTACTTTCATTGGATCGCCTTCTTTCACCAATCTTTAAACAATTAAAAAAGAAGTTCTCCTATCATGACAGGAAAGCTTCCTACAAAATATAGTGTTGTAGAATGAAATGAGTCACTAAAAGAAAAGTTTATAAAAACTATATGACCTTATCTTGATATTAGATTTTATTTTGAACCACAAGATATTGTGGTTGATTAGAAATGTAGATCTATATAGTATAAGTAAACATTTTGTGCGGAAACACTGTAAACGAGAGATTATTCTTTAATTACTAGTGTCATTTTGCATTTAAATTAAGATTATTCCATTTATTAGTATCAGCTACAGACACAATATATTGTGTCTGTTTATCAATATCGATACTATATTCTGTGTTTCATTATACATAATACCTAAACTTATTTAAAGTTAAAGTTTTATGTCAAATGTTCGTCTTTTCTTCTGAACATGCACCACTACACCTTTAGTCTTACACAAATAAAAATAAAAAAATTTTTCAGTTAAAATTACTTGCTTTTTATAAAAAATTATACATTAAGCTTAAGGTCTTGATTCTAGCTCAACCCTGTCAAAATAAAGGATACAATCAATGAAGAATCGAAATTAAACTGCAATCGTTTTCAGTTATATGCAATCATTTTAATTCTCACAAATGATTTGAAACTAGATTATGACTCTTCCCTTACAGAACGTACGTTCGTATTATGATTATATATTTCACCCACTGTTTTTTCAAGTCTTTTATGCATATCGACATCATTTATGCTACTATAATAACGTTAAACTTTTATGAATGAGGCGATAGTATTGAATCCTAAAATCAAAGGTATAATTGCAATACTAATATCTGCGATAGGCTTTAGTTTTATGTCTGTCTTCTTCAGATTATCAGGCGATTTACCTGTATTTCAAAAGTCTCTAGCAAGAAATTTAGTTGCAATGTTCATACCATTATTCTTCATATTTAAATATAAACAACCAATGTTTGGTAAATTAAGTAGCCAACCATTACTTATCTCAAGGTCAACACTCGGTTTAATAGGTGTATTGCTTAATATATATGCACTTGATCATATGGTATTGAGTGACGCTGATACATTAATGAAGTTAAACCCCTTCTGGACTATATTATTATGTTTTATCTTTTTACATGAAAAAGTACGAAAATATCAAATTTCAGCAATGATCGTTGCAATACTCGGTATGTTACTTATTGTAAAACCAGAATTTTCTTCTTCGTTTATACCAGCATTAATTGGACTACTTTCAGGTATATTTGCTGCATCAGCATATACTTGTGTCCGTGCTTTAAGTACTAGAGAAGCACCCTACACCATTGTATTTTATTTTTCACTATTCTCAGTAATTGTACTTATCCCATTTTCAATTTTTACATTTGAACCAATGAGTAAATTACAATTATTATATTTATTCGGCGCAGGTTTATCAGCTGCAGTGGGCCAAATTGGAATCACACTAGCCTATAGTTTCGCAGCAGCAAAAGATATATCTATTTTCACTTATGCTTCAATTATATTTACAGCAATATTCGGCTTCATATTATTTGGTGAAACACCTGATTTATTATCAACAATCGGATATGTTGTCATTATAAGTGCAAGTTACTATATGTTCGAAAAAGCACGTCGCGAATCAAATCAACAACAACAAAATTAATCATATGATAAGGAGTGATTCATTTGGCACAAGGACGTCAAAATGATGAATTACAAGATATAACATTACTAGGAAACCAAAATAACACATATAACTTTGATTACAGACCAGATGTTTTAGAAACATTTGATAATAAACACCAAGGTAGAGATTACTTTGTAAAGTTTAATTGTCCAGAATTCACATCACTATGCCCTATTACAGGACAACCAGATTTCGCAACAATATACATTTCATACATTCCTAACATTAAAATGGTTGAATCTAAATCTTTAAAATTATACTTATTTAGCTATAGAAACCATGGTGACTTCCATGAGGATTGTATGAATATCATTATGAATGATTTAATTGAATTAATGGATCCTCATTACATTGAAGTATGGGGTAAATTCACTCCACGTGGTGGTATTTCCATCGATCCATATACAAATTATGGTCGCCCTAATTCAAAATATGAAAAAATGGCAGAACATAGAATGATGAATCATGATATGTATCCTGAAAATGTAGACAATCGCTAATCTTTTAGCGAATACTAAAAATTAACTTTAGTACATTGAAAACATCTTACAAAGATAATTTCAAATTGTACTAAAGTTTTTTTATTTAATTTTCAAAAAACTCTTGCACTTTATTAAGTTAAAGCGTATTTTTATATATATATTAGTACTATAGTTTATTAAATTAATGAGTCTCAATTTTATATGAACATTTCATATAATTAATTCGAAGGAATTGACAGAATTTTCTTATTTATAATTTTTAGAATATTATTGCAACTTTTTAATTTCAATAGTACAATTTTTAAAAACCAATATAACGTTAGTGTTAAGGGAACAGAAAGGTTGGGATGATTATATGAAAGCAAATAATTCCCATGAACAAGCAGTTCAAGAAATACCACAAACAGGGTTTTTTGGACATCCAAGAGGTTTAGGTGTTTTATTCTTCGTAGAATTTTGGGAGAGATTTAGTTATTACGGCATGCGTGCGATGTTACTATTCTATATGTACTACGCTATTGCAGATCATGGATTAGGCATCGATAAAACAACGGCAATGTCAATCATGTCAGTATATGGAGCATTAATATACATGTCATGTATTCCAGGTGGTTGGATTGCTGACCGAATTACAGGTACAAGAGGTGCCACATTAATTGGTGCCGTTCTCATCATTATTGGACATATTTGTTTAAGTTTACCATTCGCAATGGTAGGTTTATTTGCGTCAATGTTCTTTATTATTATCGGATCTGGGATGATGAAACCCAATATATCTAATATAGTTGGTAGATTATATACTAAAGATGATACACGAATGGATGCAGGTTTCGTTATCTTCTACATGTCAGTTAACTTTGGTGCCTTAATTTCACCTATCATTCTGCAACAATTCTTAAATGTCAAAAACTTCCATGGCGGATTCTTAATTGCAGCTATTGGTATGGCATTAGGCTTAGTTTGGTACGTATTATTCAACCGTAAAAATTTAGGTCGTGTTGGTATGACACCAACAAACCCACTATCACCTGCTGAGAAGAAAAAATATGGGGCAATTATTAGTGGTATTGTAGCAATTATTATTGTTGTACTCATCGTTACATACTTAACGAATACATTATCTTTCAACTTAGTAAGTAATACTGTTTTAGTACTTGGTATCGTATTACCAATTTCATACTTTACAATAATGATTAGAAGTAAAGATGTTACAGATGTAGAACGTTCAAGAGTTAAAGCCTTTATTCCATTATTTATTCTGGGAATGGTGTTCTGGGCAATTCAAGAACAAGGTTCAAACGTACTTAACATTTATGGTATTGAACATTCAGATATGAAATTAAACTTATTAGGATGGAAAACCAACTTCGGTGAAACGATTTTCCAATCTATTAACCCACTTTTCATCTTATTATTTGCACCTGTTGTTTCATTAATTTGGCAAAAATTAGGTAAACGCCAACCAAGTTTACCTATCAAATTTGTGATTGGTGCTGGTTTGGCTGGTATCTCTTATATCTTAATAGGATTAATCGGTACCATTTATGGAAGTGCTCATTTCTCAGTTAACTGGGTTATCCTTTCATACATCATTTGTGTTGTAGGTGAATTGTGTTTATCACCTACTGGTAACAGTGCTGCAGTTAAATTAGCACCAAAAGCATTCAATGCTCAAATGATGAGTTTATGGTTGTTAACTAATGCATCAGCTCAAGCATTTAACGGTACATTAGTTAAATTAATCGATCCTTTAGGTCAAACGAATTACTTTATTTTCTTAGGTACTACAGTCATCGTCATTACATTAGTCATTCTAGCCTTCTCACCAAAAATTGTGAAAGCAATGAGAGGCATTAGATAATAGATTAGAATACAAACAGTAAGTCGAAATGATTCGGCTTACTGCTTTTTTAGTTTATAATAAAAATCACTATAAAATTTCATTGATTACCTATAAAAGTGGGTATTGAAATATATTAAACAAGAACTTAAGGAAAGTAGGTATAGACGATGACAAAAAAATATAATCATGGTGTGTTATTCTATCATGAACACAGTGGCTTAAAAGATATCTACCAAGGTCTAGGTGAAGTGACAAAGTCTCTAAGTTCTATGTGTAAACACTTTTCCATTCAATTAAGTGAGAATGAAGGGGATATCAAAGGCTATTGCGAATCTATTAAAAATGGACAGTATGGCAACGACATAGATGTGTTATTCATTTTAGGTGGCGATGGTACAGTGAATGAACTGATTAATGGCGTAATGGAGAATGACTTAGATTTACCTATTGGCATTATTCCCGGCGGCACATTCAATGACTTTACTAAAACATTAAACCTAAATCCAAATCATACATTAGCTAGTCAGCAATTATTATCATCACATATACAAACATATGATGTAATGAAAATTAATGATATGTATGCACTTAATTTCGTTGGATTAGGGTTAATTGTACAAAATGCTGAAAATGTACAAGATGGTTCTAAAGACATCTTTGGTAAATTAAGCTATATTGGTTCTACTGTTAAAACATTAATGGATCCTAGCAAGTTCGACTTCACATTAACGATTGATGGTGAAGAGAAAACAGGTAATACCTCAATGATATTAATTGCAAACGGACCTAATATTGGTGGCAGCAGAATTCCTTTAACAGATTTATCTCCACAGGATGGTCAATTGAACACCTTTATCTTTGATGATCAAAGTTTCAGCATTCTTAATGATATCTTTAAAAAGCGTGATAGCATGAATTGGGATGAAATCACACAAGGTATTGATCATGTCTCAGGTAAACAAATTAAGCTAACTACTGACCCTAATATGAAAATTGATATTGATGGTGAAATTACTTTAGAGACACCTATAAATGTCGAAGTGTTACCTGATGCCATCAAATTACTCACCTTCCCTGATCAAAATAATAACCAATGATAACAATGCACTAACTCGCAAAAAATAGGAGCTTGACCACTCATCCATATGATCATCTTTGGATAAGGGCTAGCTCCTATTTTTATTTATCATTTAAAAATAATGCTTCTACATCTTTCCAACCATTTACACGCTTATAATCATGATGATTCATATTATGAACTGCAGTATACATAATAGATTCACCTTCGAAAATAGCAAGTTGACGTGGGTTATCATCAATTAAATAGTCCGCGTTAATAATATTTTTACGACCACAAAAAACAAAATGTTGTGGATCTAAAAATGGAAAATGTTCTAATAACCATTCATATTTATCATGAAATGATGTCGGAACATCCATTGCAGCTGTTGCTATATAAACATCATAATGTTCATTTAACTTTTCTACGACTTCTTGTGCGTTTGGCATAACCTTTAAATGTCTAAAGAATCCTGGCTCTCTAAGTATTTCAGTAACTAATCCGTCATGTTCTGGAATAACATGCTTTAATTTTTGTCCATTTAGTGATTCTACTGTGATTCCTAAATTAGCTCTTTCATTAACACCATCAATGATAGCGCCGAGTGTATCAGCGAGTACTTCATCCATATCTATAGCAATTTTCTTACGAGACATTAAATCTACTCCTCAAATGTAATGTATTCCTAAAGTATAGCAAAAGGACGATTCAGACAAAAGATATAACTCACCTAATATATTACTTTAAAATTTAAATTGTTGTAATACGTCAATCATCTTATCATTTTGTTCTGGGAATCCTACAGTAATTCTTACACCAGTAGGAAATGGTCGTGTAATACAGCCTACTTTTAAGAGTGCTTCATAAAGTGCTTTACTTTTATCTGTTTGTACAAATACAAAGTTAGTTTGACTTGGTAAGAAATGTTTACTTTGAGGTATTTGATAAAACTTCGCACGTTCTTTTGCATTTTTTGAAGTAATCTCTTTTAAGTAGTCTTGATCTTCTAATGCAGCTACTGCGGCATATTCAGATAATCGTGTAACATTGAATGGGGGTCTAATGATATTCCATTTTTCAATTGCTTCATTAGTGGCAACCACATAACCTACACGTAATCCTGCTAATCCATATGCTTTTGAAAAAGTTCTTAGTAAAAATGCATTATCAAATGTTTCCTGTAACTTTAAGGTATCAGGATAATCGTCTGCAGTAACAAATTCAAAGTATGCTTCATCAATGAGTACGGGCACATGGCTTGGTACACGTTCTAAAAATCCTTTAAGGTCATCATGATTAAAATATGTTCCAGTAGGGTTATTAGGATTACATAACCACACTAGAGAAGTATTGTCATCAACTTCATTTAAAATACCTTCTAAATCAAATCCACCATTCTTTAATGGCACTTGAATAACCTGAGCAGACTCAACAATAGCATTATGATAATACTGTCCGAATGTTGCTTCACTCGTTACGATTTTGTCCCCTGGCGTTAATACTGCTCTTGATATCATTAAGATGACTTCATCTAAACCTGCACCAAATAAAATTCGAGATGCATCCACACCTAAATGTTGACTTATCGCCTCTCTAAGTAGTGGTGACCCTGTTTCAGGATAATAATATAACTCATCTAAATGGTTTGATATTGCTTCTTTAGCTTTAGGAGAAGGACCATATAAGTTCTCATTGGATGCTAATTTATATAACTCTTCCTCAATTCCATATGCTTCTTTAAGTGCTCTAGGTGATAAACCAGGTTGATATGCAGATAATTGTTCGAGTTGTTTTTTCATAATAATTGTTGCCTCCTCAAATTGACAGAAATTTCAAAAACTTAATATTAATTATAAACACTTACTATTACATAAATCAATCCATCTTCCAATCAAATGTGATATATAAAATATAAAGATTCAAAAAAGCCTCAATGAGAATGGAACAATTAAATTTATTCCATACGCATTAAGGCTATGTCTATCAAATTATTTTAATAGACCTTCTTTTTCTAAATAATCTTTAGCCACTTGATAAGGGTCTTGTTTCTTTACTGTCACTTTATAATTCATTTCTTGCATGTCTTCATCTGAAATCTTACCAGCTAACTTATTAAGTGGTTTCTTCACTTCTGGATGATCTTTGATGAATTTTTCTTTAAACATTGGTGCACCTTGATAAGGCGGAAATACATGCTTGTCATCCTTTAATACTACCATGTCATATTGCTTTAATTCTGCATCTGTAGAATATGCATCAATTAAATTAATATCTCCTTTTTTAACTGCAGTATAGCGAAGTTTAGGTTCCATGGTTTTGGCATTTGAAATATTTAGACTATAAGCCTTTTTAACAGCTTTAAATCCATCTAGTCGATCATTAAATTCCAATGTAAAACCTGGTTTCAATTTATCTTCTACTTTAGACAAGTCACCAATGGTTTTAATGTGGTTTTCCTTAGCAAAATCACGTTTAACTGCTAATGCATAAGTATTATTATATTTCATTGGCTTTAACATTGTCATTTTATATTTTTTCTCTAAACTTTGTTTTGCTTGTTGATATACTCTAGGTTCTTGTTTAGATTTTAAATCTTCTTTTGTTAATTCTCCTAAAACTGTACCTGTAAATTCTAAATAACCATCGATATCGTCAGATTTGAGTGCATTAAATAAGAAAGCAGTCTTACCCATTCCATCTTTGACTTCAACAGTATCATCGGTATCTTGCTCAATTAAAATTTTATACATATTTGTAATGACCGATGGTTCTGAACCTAATTTACCTGCTAGTGTAATTTTATCACCCTTTTGGGCAAATAATGGGACGATAATAGCAATCATAATAACTACTATCATTGTTCCTAATACAATTAATAACTTTTTGTACGATAATTTCTCCATAAATCTTAGTATAATATCAAATAATATGGCTAATAACGCTGCTGGAATCGCACCAATTAAAATTAATGATGCATCATTACGATCAATACCTAATAATATTAAATCTCCAAGGCCTCCTGCACCAATTAATGCTGCTAAAGTTGCAGTACCAATTATGAGCACCATAGCAGTTCTAATACCTGCCATAATCACAGGCATAGCTATAGGTAATTCTACTTTTGTTAAACGACGTATTGGTTTCATACCAATACCCTTTGCCGCTTCTATTAGTGATGGATCAACCTCTTTCACACCCGTATATGTATTACGTAATATTGGCAATAATGCATATACAACTAATGCAATGATGGCTGGCAAACGTCCTATACCAAATAATGGAATCATTAACCCAAGTAATGCTAATGAAGGAATGGTTTGCAATATTGCAGCAATATTCATGACAATTTCAGATGTTTTCTTCGTTTTAGTTAATAATATACCGAGTGGTACTGCAATGATTGTTGCTATTAATAAAGCAATAAATGATATTTGTATATGTTCTATGATTGTTGAGAGTAACTGTCCCTTACGTTCTACTAGCGTTTGCCAAAATTCATGCATGGGTGTTATCCCCCTTTACGCCTGACAAATATTTAAATATATCTTCTCTTTTAATTAATGTTTTATGTTGTGAAGGTTCATCAATCATAACGATAGCATCGTGCTTGATGAATGTTTGATAAATATCATCTAAATATTGTTCATTACTGATTTCTGGATAATTTTCCTTAGCTGCATCCTCATCCAATTGACGTTCAATATTCAAATCTTTCAGCATCACTTTAGATTCAGATTGTTGCAAATGACTACCCATAAACTGTTTCACAAAATCACTTTGTGGCTGTTGCTGAAAACCTAAAGGTGTATCAATTTGTTCGACATGTCCTTCATTCAATAAGCAAATTCGATCTCCCAACTTCATCGCTTCTTGAATATCATGTGTCACAAATACAATGGTCTTTTGAATCTTTGTTTGTAACTCAATCAAATCATCTTGCAGCTTTTCTCTACTTATTGGGTCTAATGCACTAAATGGTTCATCCATAATAATGACAGGTGGGTCTGCAGCTAACGCACGTACTACACCAACTCGTTGTCGTTGTCCTCCAGATAATTCTTCTGGCAACCTATTTTTATATATCTCAGGATCCAGTCCAACCATCTCTAATAATTCATTCACTCTTAAATCAATATCTTTATCTTTCCATTTCTTCATTTGTGGCACTTGTGCTATATTTTCTTTAATCGTCATATGAGGAAATAGCGCGATTTGTTGTAGTACATACCCAATATCCCATCTCATTTCATAAACAGGATAGTCACTGATTGGCTTATCCTTAAAATAAATATATCCCTCACTTAATGGTATTAATCGATTTATCATTTTTAACGTTGTCGTTTTCCCACAACCTGAAGGTCCTATTAATACGAAAAACTCTCCTTCTTTGATATTAAAACTGACATCATCCACTGCAACGTGATTGCCATAGCGTTTCGTCACATTTTTAAATTCAATCACAATTTCACCTTCATTCACTCTAATCAAATAGACATTTTCATCTACTATACCCTGTTTTATATTCTAATCACAAATTAAATTAATTAAATCTTTGGATTTTTTATTTTCATACATAATCTCCTTTCAAAAGATGAAATGGATACCATTTTCAAAGTAAAAAACCTGATGTAACGCACATTTATCATGTGACATACATCGAGTTCATATTTCTTAATTATTTGCATGCGGCTATCATTTAAATACTTGTCTTATATGACTGTATTCTTTCAAGGAATTGTGGGCAATAATGTTTTAATTTATAACTCCCCACACCATCAATATTGATCATATCCTGTTTAGATTCTGGTTTTCGTTTAGCAAATTCTTCTAATGTGTAATCAGAGAAAATACTTACTGGTGCGATACCTAACTTATCACTTAATTGTTTTCTCACTTTAACCAATTCGCTAAATAAAGCCCTGTCTACACCTTCTACTGTATTGATAAATACTTTTTCTTTTGATTTTTGTTTAAATGGCGTAGTAAATACTTTTGTATCATCATTTAACAATTTTTTCACTGACTTATCACATATAAGTATTTCATCATTTTCATTTAAAAAGCCTTTGAACCTTAGTTCATCAATTAAATGACTTAATTCAGATGTGGTATATGATTTCATAATACCGTGAGTAGTTAATTGATCGTAATCGTTATATTTAATGTAATCTGTTGTTTCACCGCGTAACACTTGAATAATCACGCTATAACTTTCTTGCTGTCTCATTCTTGCGACACAGCTAATAATCATCTTAGCTTCTCTCGTCATATCATAAGTTTTATTCTCTTGAATACAATTACTACATTGTTTACATTCTTCTAATTTTTCATTTGGTTCAAAATAATGCACAATCGTTGCTTCAAGACACTTCTTTGTTTTGGTATATTGGAGCATTTTAGTTAGCTTTTCGGCCATTTTTTCTTTATAATCATCGTCTGCTTGAGATACTGATATAAAATATTCGTGAAGTCCTCTATCACGTTCACTGAATAATAAGATACACTCACTTTTCAGACCATCACGACCTGCACGCCCAGCTTCTTGATAATATGATTCTAAATCACCCGGCATATTATAGTGTATAACAAATCTGACATTGGATTTATCTATTCCCATACCGAAGGCATTCGTCGCAATAACGACATTCACACGGTCGTATAGAAAATCGTTTTGAGCAGATTCTCTTTCTTTATTGGTTAAGCCTGCATGATAAATCGTACATTTAACCTTATGACTTTCGAGTACCTCTTGTAGCTCTTCAACTTGTTTACGTGTCGAGCAATATATGATACCCGCTTCTTCATTATGTTCTGTGACGTAGTCTACGACAAATTTTTGACGTTGATATGTTGGATTAACTTTAAATATTAAATTTCGACGCTTCGTACTGGTCTTCACTTCATCGTTGGCGTCAATATTTAACTTGGCCATAATATCTTGTTGTACTTCTGCTGTTGCTGTTGCTGTTAATGCCACAATTGCAAAATCTTGTGGAAGTGTGAAAACCTTTTGAATCACATTTTGATAACTTGGTCTGAAATCATGTCCCCATTTTGAAATACAATGTGCTTCATCAAATGCAACTAATCGTATATTTACTTTTCTTAATTGGCTTAAAAAATATTGATTTTCAAAACGTTCAGGTGCTACATATAAGAACTGAATATGACCACTAATTAAATCTTGCTCAATCTCTTTTTGTTGTTTCTGAGTTAAACTGCTATTTATATATGCAGCATTAATCCCCATTGCTTTCAATTGGTCTACTTGGTCTTTCATTAAAGATATTAATGGACTAATAACTATTGTCGTTCCACCTAACATTAATCCAGGTACTTGATAACATATCGATTTACCGCCACCTGTAGGTAACACACCTAATACATTTCGATGGTCTATAATTTTTGAAATAATTTCTTCCTGACCTGGACGAAACGTATCGTAGCCAAAATAATGCGATAAAGTTTCTTGCATGATTAAATTCCCCTTATTGTTCTTTTAATTCTTCGAGTTCACTCCATCTTGTGATGTCAGTATCATATGTTGCTTCAAGTTTTTCCTTTTCTTCATTCAGTGCTTTGATTTTTGCATAATCTGCACTAGCTTCTACCATTTCTTCGTCAATTTCAACTAACCTTGTTTCTGTTTGATCAATACGTTCAAGAAGTGCTTCATATTCACGCTTTTCTTTATATGATAGTCCCGATTTTTTTCGAGTTTGTGGCTTATGTTTGGTTTGATTGGCTTCTTGCTTATTCAGAGCCAATTGTTTATCCTGAGCTTTTTTATAGGCTTCATAATCTTCAAATGATCCGATGATTTTTTCCATTTTTCCATCATGAATATACCAATACTCTTGTGCCACTTTATTAAGAAAATATCTATCATGGCTAACAGTAATTACTGAACCGCCAAATTCATCGATATAATCTTCTAAAATAGTTAGTGTTTCGGTATCTAAATCATTTGTGGGTTCGTCTAATAATAATACATTCGGTTTATGTACTAATAAACGTAAGAGATATAGTCGTTTTTGTTCACCGCCAGATAATTTGTATACTTTCTTACCATGAGTTGAACTTGGAAATAGAAAACGCTCAAGCAGTTGTGTTACAGATACGGAAGTGCCATCTTTTTCCATAGCAACTTCGCTTTCTTCGCGAAGATAATCAATCACTCTAATATCTCTATCTAATGTTTCTTCAGTTTGTTTGAAATAAGCCACTTTAACGGTCTGTCCTACTTTTAATTGACCTTCAAATGATTGATCCTCAGATGCCAATATATTTAATAATGTTGTTTTACCTGCTCCATTCGGACCTACTATACCAATTTTTTGACCACTTTGTATGATCTCAGTAATATCTTCAAATAGTACTTTGTCATTGATTGTTTTTGATAAATGATCTAATTCATAAACTTGTTTACCAAGTCTTGAGTGAGCTAAATTCAACTGGGCTTTATCTTGCTTCGTTTGTTGTTTAACTTCAGATTCTAAATCGCTAAAGCGATTAATACGTGCCTGTTGTTTAGTCGTTCTAGCTTTTGCGCCAGCTCTCATCCAAGCTAACTCTTGCTTATATAGTGCTTTTTGCTTTTGTTGCTGTTTCTGTTCAATTTGTTCATTTTCAGCACGCATAGCTATGTAGTCTTCATAATTACCAGGATATGTTTTCAACTTACCTCTATCTAATTCAATAATTCTCGAAGACACTTCGTTTAAAAAGTAACGGTCGTGTGTTACAAATAAAACAGTGTATGGATATTGTTTTACGTAATTAATTAACCAGTTTATCGATTCAAAATCTAAATGGTTTGTCGGCTCGTCTAACAATAATAAATCTGGTTGTTCTATTAATGTCTTAGCTAAAACAACACGCTTTTGTTGACCACCTGATAATGCCTTCACTAGTTTATTTGTATCATTAATGCCTAATTTAGAAAGTATGGTCTTGATTTCAGCATTATAATCCCATGCCTCTTTACGATCCATCATTTCTTGGGCTTCCATCATAATTTGAAATTGCTTGTCGCTTTGATTGATGGCGTATTGACTCACAGCTTGTTCATAATCTTTAATCACCTTTAATGTAGGTGTATCAGAACTTAGTACTGCCTCAAACACTGTCATATTTCCATCAAGATCATGCTTTTGCGATGAATATCGTATTCGATAATTATTTGGATGTGTGATATCAGCTGTGAAGTCTTCATCTATATTACCTATGACCTTCAGCAATGTACTCTTACCTGTACCATTAATCCCTACAAGACCAATCTTTTCATGTTCAGAGATAGATAAATTTAAGTCATCGAATATCACTTTATCTGCATAGGATTTATTTAAATGTTCAATTTTATATGCTTCCATGCTTCTCTTCCTTTTACTATCGAATTTTCTATATAATTTTGTTAAGCTTAAATCAGTTCTATATATTATACACCTTTTTAAGCTTAAATGATACAAGGAGACCTAGTTATGGCAGAATTCTTTGAAAATTTGCCTCCTCATTTCCAAGCTTTAATTGCAGGAATCATTACATGGTTATTAACAGCACTTGGTGCAGCTTCTGTCTTTATTTTTAAATCTGTTAATGATAAAGTGTTGAACTCGATGCAAGGATTTGCTGCAGGAATTATGATTGCCGCAAGTTTCTGGTCTCTGTTACAACCCTCAATAGAATTTAGTAAAGACTCAGCAATGCCTTGGTTACCAGCTGCAATTGGTTTCTTATTTGGCGGATTATTTATTCGTGGACTAGATTTTGTTATACCGCATATACACCGTAATGCGAAAGATGAAAATCAACAACAAGAAGGTATTGATACATCTCTAAGTAAAAATGCATTACTTGTTCTTGCGATTACATTGCATAATATACCAGAAGGTTTATCAATTGGTGTTGCCTTTGGTGGCATAGTATCAGGCAATGGCACTGCCACATTCTTAGGGGCAATTGGTTTAGCGATTGGTATAGGTATTCAAAATATTCCTGAGGGTGCAGCTTTATCTATGCCAATTAAAGCAGCAGGTGCTTCTAGTTGGAAAGCTTTCAACTATGGACAAGCTTCAGCCATTGTAGAACCTATATTTGCTATGATTGGTGCTGGTGCAGTACTCGTTATTACACCAATGTTACCTTACGCACTTGCTTTTGCTGCAGGTGCAATGATATTTGTAGTAGTAGAAGAACTGATTCCAGATTCTCAATCAGGTAATAATACAGATTTAGCTACACTAAGCTTAATGCTTGGTTTTGCCATTATGATGGTATTAGACGTTGCATTAGGTTAATCATACATTTTGAAATATGCAATTTCCATATTATTCCTAAAATTAAAGTTTGAAAACGAAGGCAGATAGAACGATTACGAGGCGTGGGAGTTCAATAGAAACCCCCATCCTTTTTCTATGCATTACTTTATATTTCAATAATAAAAAACCGAATTGAGCATGCGCTCAATTCGGTTTTATTGAATTATTTTTTTTCGTTACCTTTTGGTCCTGGTTTATATTCATACTTCGATGGATCTACTTTTTTGAAATCAGGATTTTTATAGAATCTGAATAAGTCACCATTTAATAAACTATCATTCATTTCTAAATCTTTTTCAACTTGTTTTTGATTCTTCTCGAAGTCTTTTGGTTTTTTAGTTAGTAATTCATTATCTTTATTAGAATATAACTTACCATTAACATATTTGTAGTCTTTAGTGATAAAGTCACCATTTCTAAATGGTACGACATCGTTATGTTGTTTAGAGAATAAATCAGTACCAAACATAATATAGTTTTTAGTATCAATACCAACTAAATGTAATATTGTTGGCATAACATCCATTTGTCCAGCGTATTCTTTATTTATTCCACCTGATTTACCTGGAACTTTAATCCAGAAACCAGTACGATTTAAATCAGTAAATTTCGCTGGTGTAATCTTTTCACCTAATAATTTTTCCATCGCATTGTTATGGTTTTCAGAGATACCATAGTGGTCACCATAAATCATGATAACAGAATCATCATATAAACCTTTTTTCTTAAGATCTGTAACATATTCTTCAAGAGCTTGGTCTAAATAATGTGCTGTTTGAATATATCCGTCAACTGTAGAGTCACCTGTATTTGGTTTATCAATTGATGCATCTTTCTCATCTAATGTGAACGGATAATGGTTAGTTAATGTAATTAAATGTGAATAAAATGGTTTCTTCATTTTAGCTTGATAATTAGCTGAATCTTTAAAGAATATTTTATCTTTTAATCCTAAGTTCTCCACGTTCTCATCTGACATATCATAATACGTTGCATCATAGAAACTATCTATACCAAAATGTTTATAAATTTGGTCTCTGTTCCAGAACGTTTTATAGTCACCATGCATAACGTTTGAAGTATAACCTTGCTTTTGATCTAAAATCGCAGGTAGTGATTGATATGTGTTATCACCTTTTAACGAATATGCAGAACCTTGAGGTAATCCATAAATACTATTATCCATCGTTAATTCGGCATCTGATGTCTTACCTTGACCTGTTTGATGGAAGAAGTTTGGGAAGTAAGTGTAATCTTCTTTACCACTTGAAAGTTTGTTCAAGAACGGTGTTACTTCCTTACCATTAACCTTCTTGTTAATTAAGAAAGTTTGGAAACTCTCTAAATGTATTTTAATAATATTTTTTTTCTTAGCCGCACCATAATATTCTGGGTTAGGCTCAGTACGTTTTTGTTTTGTATAATTAAGCACTTTAGTTAAATCATCTTCTGATGCTAGCGCTTTTTGTTGATTGTTTTCAATCGTTTTTACACCATCATATACTGTAAAGTTAAATGGTCCTAAATATTTAACTAAGTATTTGTGGTCGAATGTACGAGTTAATAACTCTGGGCGGTCAGTTTCAGCAAAAGCTAAGTTTAAGAAGAATAATGCAACTGATACAGCCATAACAACTGGAACAAATTTCTTACTAAATGCTTTTGTACTTAACCACTGACGTTTAAAGATTAGAATAAACAGGTAGATAATCGTATCGATAAAGTACACAAAGTCGTACCATTTAAATGAAGCACCTAATGCGCCACCCATTGATTCTACATTCCCTGCTTGATTTAAAGTACTAAACGTTAAAAAATCAGAGAAGAATCTAAAGTATACAACGTTAGCATACAGTAAAAATGTTAATAGGAATCCTCCAACAAAAATGAACCAGAAAGCCTTTTTACCTTTGAAGAATAAGAACACACTTAGTACGAGTGCGATTAAACTGTATGGATTCATCAGTAATATTAAGTTTTGTACTAATCCTTTAACACCTAAAGAAAAATCAACATAATAGGAAAAATATGTCTTCAGCGTGATCGTAAATACGGTCATCAGGAAAAACGCAAAAAGACTTATCTTCTTTTTGTGAGAACTCATGTTTGTTTCCTCCGTTTATTGTTAATAAACCACAAGAACCTTATCAATAACGAATTAAACGTAATTAGGCAATGGTAATTATCTTAAAACGACGCCAGTAAACTTTTATCCTCTAACATGATAATTACGTTTAATATATAAACGCATTGCTTACTTTATTGCGTCGAATTAAAACGAGTTATTTCCACTTTTATTTTAACCCATACCAATGTTGGTCTGCATGATTTAACACAATATATAATTTTTAAAATTCACTAAACATTTCATTTTGACGTTAAAAATAGCTAGTAGATTGATTCAATAACTAGCTAATGTATTGTTGATGTTAATTTTTTATTAAGAAAATATGATGAATGTAATCATATTGTAACAAAATACATAGTTCAATATATTAATATAAAGGAAGCAACCTTAAATATCAAGTAAAAACACACTTTTCAACATATAAACTATGGTTTAAAGTTATACTTTTTATAATGTACCTATATATTATATAGATTTGTTTTTATTAAGCCATCCGTCTTAAGAACGAGCTTCCACTTTACATTAATCGTACCTATTTCAACATTTCTAACTGCATACGATATTCAATGCCATGGAATAATTGATTTAACCAATTACTGTATTTAACGAGATTTTTCTCCGCTGTTTCAATATCTATAAATTGGAATTTTAATTTTGATCCCGTTGGTTTCTGAGCTAGTTTAGTTAAATGATAACTTGCAATCGTCCCTATCTGAGGATAACTTCCTAATGTATAGTGATCATTTAATAGAATAATTGGTGTACCATCTCTTTTAACTTGGATTGTACCGCGTTTAACGGATTGATGTGCAGGCATATCTTCATAATATGCTTTTACTTTCTCACCTTCTAAAATCATGCCCATTCTATTAGCTTTACTAGTTACTTTATAGTTACGTGATGCAAAACGTTGTAATGCATTTTCTTTAAAATCTTCTGAACCTTTATTTTTAATGACATGAAATACGTCTGACTTATAATTTAATGATAACGCATAGCCATCTACACCCCAATCAGTTTGTCGGGACTCAGCTAAATTTTCAAACAGTTTGTGATGTCGCTCACTATATAAGCGTTTCATTTCAATTTCATCACCATTTTGTAATTGTCGACCCTCAAAGCCACCCAATTTCACGTTGAAATCTGTGGATGTAGAACCTAACCATTCATCTAACTTAAAACCACCACCGATAGCTAAATAGACACGTGATGTTCTACTCGTTTCTTTAAACTTCAAAACATCATCTTTTTCCATTAAATATAACTTATATGGAAATACCTTCATTGTTTGTGTCTCGGCTTTAAAGTTACCACCTGCTAATGCGATGAGTGTAGGTTCTGTAAAACGAATCGTTGGCATTTTATGTGTCATTTCAAGTGTTGCTTCATTTTTATCATTAGCTACTAATCGATTGGCAATTTCATGTGACAAACTATCGAGTGCACCACATGGTATCACACCATTATGTTCATATCCGTGTCTCCCAAAATCATGAAAACTACTAAACAAACCGCTATTTTCTATTATGATTGACATGTTTTAAAGTCTCCTAAATCCAATTCGTTTTTATCTTTAGCAATAAATTGTACATTATCGCCCAATTTTAAGAGTGAAAAATCATCTTTGTTTGGAAAGAAAAGTTGTGTTGGTGTATATCCAATTACCAACCAGTCATTATAAGTGTCAGTAGTAACGATACCACATTTCTTGCCTTCAATGACGACTGAACCTGCCGGAATAAATTTCTTTTCTTTACTTGTATGATTCACAAATAATTTTTTATTCATTCCTGTTAAATATGGAAATCCTGGGGAATATCCCATCATTGATACAAAGTAGTCACTTCCTGTATGAAGTGCTTTAAATTGTGATTCATCAATTTTTAAATGTTTTAATAATGATGCCAAGTCTGGCCCATATTCATCTCCATATACAATAGGAATTTGAAATGGCGCTTGTGCTTTATTTTCATGTTTTATTTCCAACTTAATCGATTCAATGAGCGCTTTCATATATAAGAATGGGGATTGTATATGATGATGTTTAATCATGTCTCGTGCATCATAAATAATCATCATTTCTGATTCAGTAGGTACAATTTCTGTAATGAACGAATAATTTTTTTTATTCAAATATGATCTCAAGGCTAATAAATCTTCAGTAAGATCTTTTGATACCTTTTTCTCTATTGATATTACGATGGCTTTGTCGCCTTGACTATATATTTTCATACCTTCACCTCAAAAGTCTTTAATGATGATAAAATACGTCCATACGATCTATAACAAAAGGCATAAGTGATTTAATCAATAAATATACTAATATAATGGCACATATGGTAGTAGCTGTTGCAACGATACGTGCGAATATTTGAGCTCTCTTTTGTAATAATCGATTAACTATGACTTTATTTACAACTGCTACAACAATTAATAATCCTATCCATATTAGTGTCATTATCTACTCCGTCTGTTAATATTTCGCATTTCTTCCATGTTAATTTTATAGGTAAATTGTAACATCGGCAACCTCTCGCAAACTATTTAGTAAAAATACCTCCACTTTCTTTGTCTTCAATTTCTCTATTAATTCATCGACATAATAGTCTCTTTCTTGCAAACAACCTTCATCAATCAAGGATTGTCGCATACATCCTAATAGAAAATCTTCATTATAATGAGGTGTAAAATAATGATCGTTTTCTTTGAACATGACATTACCAATATTAAATTCTAAAATTTTGCCATTTTCATCAAATATGAGTGCTAAATCAGTGTTTAAATCATAAGATACATGTTCTCTATTTGAGGTTTTATTAATTTTCATTAGATGCGACGTATTGGCATGTTCACGTACTAAAGACGCAGTGAAATGTGATTTAGATGTTAGGGGCGCCACTAAATAATCGAAATTCCCTTCTTCTTGTAACATCACTTTCAAACGATAGCTACCTTCAGAATATTCAGCTTGGATCGATTGAATAAGACGGTCCCAATCTAGCTCATTAAAAGCTATATTCAATTTGTTGCTAGATTGACTCATTCTCTGTTTGTGAAAAGTAAGTCGTGCAATATGACCATTCTCTAATTTCATTGTTTCAAATAAGTACATTATAATCTCTCCAGTATCCTTGTCTTATCATAAAATTCTTTGACTTCATCATCTGGATTAGAGTTAATCGTAATCCCAGCACCAACACCATAAATTGCTTGTTGATGTCGATATTCAATCGTACGTATAGGTATATTAAATATCATTTTATCGTTAGGAAGTAATAATCCAATTGTTCCACAATATATGTGTCTTGGAACTTGTTCTAAAGAATGAATTAACTTCATAGTATTTATTTTAGGTGCACCAGTAATAGAACCACACGGAAATATAGCATTCAAGATCATTTCAAGGGTCACATCTGACGATAATTTTCCTGTTACCATACTCGTCATTTGGTGTACCGTATGATACGTTTCGATAAAGAATAATTTATAAACAATAATACTCCCTGTCTTTGCTATTCTAGAAATGTCATTTCTCAATAAATCTACAATCATTACATTTTCAGCTTTATCTTTCTTAGACTGTTGTAGTTGATGGTAGTTTTGTTGATCTTCTTTATTGGTTTCACCTCTCGGCATGGTACCTTTCATAGGTTTACTAACTAACACGTTCTCTTCACCATTAAAGATTCCTTTCTGAAAAAATAATTCAGGAGAAATAGATGCAACTTTGATCTCATCTGTATCTAATAAGGCTGTGTAATTACCATTTGCCTCAGTAGTTAATTGTCGATATAACTGATGAATCGGTAAGTAGATGTCATCAGTCAAACGTGTAGTATAGTTCACTTGATAAGTATCTCCTTCGACAATTGCATGTTGAATGCTTTGTATTTTTTCTTTCATTTGTTGATTTGATTCTATAAATTTAAATTGATGTTTCGGTTGATATGATGCATTATTCAATTTCTTAGATTCATTAATATGATTAGCACCTTTAAAGCTATATGCAATTGCTAAGACACCATCTTCTTCTACATGGCACACATCCATTTGTGGGTTGAAATAACGAGCCGCTTCATATGTTACATATAACGCGACATAACGACCTTGTTGTTGTTGTAATTCTGCAAAACGTATCACATGCCCCACTTCATCCATATGTTTAGCTACCTTTTTTTCAATCAATTGATCTAATTCAAGATGATAGGTTTCGAATTGATTGTCGTCTAAGTAATAGCGATAGTTAAATTTGATAGTCACTATTTTCACCTACAATGTCGATAAAGTTTTGAATCTGGTTTTGGCCTTGTTCGCTTAAAATGGATTCTGGGTGATACTGCAATCCGTAAATAGGATATTTATCGTGCTGTAATCCCATAATGACATCATCTTCTCCTTCAGCTGTAACCTTCAATTCATTAGGAACACAACTTTCATCTGCCTTCAAAGAATGATAGAGCATAACACTGAAACTATCTGATAATCCTTTGAATACACCTTCGCCGTTATGTCTTAATAATGTCGTATGACCATGTATAGGTCTATCTCTATGTATAATTGTTCCTCCAAAATATTGGTAAATCATTTGAAATCCTAAACAGACCCCCAAAATAGGTATGCGCTGATACAAGTCATCCATCACCTTAAATAAAATAGGATAATCACTAGGTCTCCCAGGACCCGGTGATATAACGATAGCTTTGGGCTTCAATTCTTTTAATTCCTCTATATTAATATCCTCTATATCAACGACGTTAACCGTCTCTTGGGTAGCCATTTTAAAATAATTAATTAAATTATAAGTAAATGAATCTTTATTATCTATCACTACTATCATGATTACGCTCCATTACATTAATATTAGTTCTTCTATACGTCTTTAACACTATTATCACAAAAATTCACTTGATTTTACATATGAATTGGTTTATTCTATGTTGCGTACAAAATATATATTTATCAGAGGTTCCTAGCCGAAACCCTCTATAAAAAACTAGACACTGAATTCAATTTCTGATTGCAAATAGACATATCATTTTAATACTTTCTTTAAAATTATATGTGTATTCACAATCTGTCGTCTATCTTTTTTATAGAGATAGGCTTTTTTTATGCCCTAATGTTCGGTTTCAGTGACTAATGATATACAGGAGGAATAATTATGGTGCAACACACTCTAGATCAAAACAAAGCCATTGTCGTCTTTAGCGGAGGTCAAGATAGTACAACATGTTTGTTTTATGCTAAAAAGCATTTTAAAGATGTTACTCTCGTTACCTTTAATTATGGACAAAGACATGATACTGAAATTGAAGTAGCAAAAAAAATTGCTCAAGAACAAAACGTAGAACACCACATATTAGATATGTCGTTGTTATCGCAACTGACACCTAATGCATTAACACAACATGATTTAAAAATTGAAGATACTGAAGATGGCATACCAAATACATTCGTACCTGCTCGTAATTTACTCTTCTTATCATTCGCTGGTGCATTAGCTTATCAAATTAAAGCTAAACATATTATTACTGGTGTGTGCGAAACTGACTTCTCAGGTTATCCAGACTGTCGTGATAGCTTCATTAAATCCATGAACGTAACATTAAACTTGTCTATGGACAGAGACTTCGTGATTCACACGCCATTAATGTGGTTAGATAAAGCACAAACATGGGAACTTGCTGACGATCTTGGGGTATTAAACTATATTCGTGAAAATACGCTAACTTGTTATAACGGTATTATTGGAGATGGGTGTGGTGAATGCCCTGCCTGCCAATTAAGATCACGTGGACTCGAAAAATATCTTGCTAAGAAAGGAGTACAATAAGATGATTCAACAAATTTATCCTAGTGTCAGTCATCCCTATCAATTCGAACTTAATAAAGACTTTAACTTTTCAGCAGCACATTACATTCCGAGTGAAGACGCTGGGAAATGTATGCGTACTCACGGGCACACATATTTCGTAAATATTACCATAGCTGGAGATGAATTAGACCATAACGGTTTTTTAGTGAATTTTAGTGATTTAAAAAAATTGATACATGACCAATTCGATCATTATTTATTAAATGATTTAGTTCAATTCAAAGGTAAAAGCCCTTCTACAGAAATTGTTGCTCAAACTATTTATCAAATGGCGCAATCATATCTTAAAGATCAAAAGAATCAACCAAAATGTGTCCAAGTTTATTTACGCGAAACACCTACAAGCTATGTCGTATATCGTCCTAAGGGTGATCAATAATGGCTAAAATACCTGTATTAGAAGTATTTGGTCCAACGATTCAAGGAGAAGGACGCGTCATTGGTAGAAAAACAATGTTTGTTAGAACTGCAGGTTGTGATTATCGCTGTAGTTGGTGTGATTCTGCTTTTACATGGGATGGTAGTGCTAAGGAAGATATTCAATTAATGTCTGCAGAAGAAATATATAACAAATTGCGTGAAATAGGTGGCAATAATTTTAATCACGTCACAATTTCTGGTGGAAATCCAGCACTTATCAAAGGTATCCAAGATTTAGTAGATTTATTTGAAGAACATCATATTCAAACTGCCCTAGAAACTCAAGGCAGTAAATTCCAACCATGGATGACACAAATCGATGATTTAACGATAAGTCCTAAACCACCAAGCTCAAATATGAAACCTAATTTGGATATTTTAGATAGCGTTATTGAACAATGTGTACCTGAATCTCTTAATTTAAAAGTCGTTATTTTTGATGAAGATGACTTCGAATTTGCTAAAATGATACATCATCGTTATCCAACAATTCCGTTTTATTTACAAGTTGGTAATCCATATTTAGATGATGACGTCGACAATCATACTGCCAAGCTATTACAACGTTATGAACAATTAGTCGATCGTGTCATGACAAGTAGTGATATGAATAATGTATACGTATTGCCTCAATTACACACTTTGTTATGGAGTAATATGAAGGGCGTTTAAACTCATTTAATATAACTTTAACAATTTCGAGTGTTATATAATGATTAAGTTTATGTTAATTGATATAATAATTGAATGAAGTATTACGGATAGGAGTACACCATGATTCTATATATATTAATTAATATTGCCGTAGTATTGCTCATTGTAGGAATAGATTTATATTTGCACCAATTTAAACAACTTCGATTTAGTTCAATACTAATAGCTATTTCATTAAATGCTATTATCGATTTAATTGTAGTCGCAAAATATAATTTCATTTCAATCTATACGATGATTTTATTTATTGTATGGGCATTATTACAACTCTATTTAAATAAAAAAATTAACCCTTTCATGATAAAAGACCAAAAGTTCATTGCAGTGATATTTGTAATTGTCATCAGTTTAGCACAGTTTATAACTGATATATCCAGTGAACAATCTGTCTATATGTCGTTACCATACTTAGCTCCAGCTATTTTCATTATTGGTGCAGTATTATTATTTGTAGGTACATTTAATGTATCGGAGCTTAATCATCTACCTATTTTAAAAACAATCAAGCATCCTATGCTAATTGGTACGATATTAATTATCATCTCATTTATAGCTATGATGATACTCACACCTTTTTGGTATGTATATACTATCATCTATGTACTATTCATATTATTTATCATATGGCAACGTATATTTAGAGGTCCGGACAAAAGCGTTTAGGATTTGAGCAGAACCGAACGATGAGCAAAATTGTTTTCCAAATTTTGTCGAATCGTGAGCGTTTGCCCAACTTGCATTATTTGCAGAAATTGGAATACCAATTTCTCTATGTTGGGTCCCTTCTGCCGATAATCTTGCTTTTGGGACGCCGTTAATCGGTTTCCCAGAAGCATAAAAAACTTTATGTCTCAACCTCTTTTTTTCGTTGTCGATAAATCAAATTATAAAAAGCTTACAGCTCATGGACTGATCCATAGCCTGTAAGCTTTTTGTTTAATGAACACGTTCTTTATATTCTTCACTATTTTGTGTTGCTTGATATGTTGGTTGATGTCTATGTGCATCAAATCTTCTAATTTGATGATAGTGTTGAGATTGATTTTTACTAGATTGTGTCTTGTTTGAGTCATTTGACTCATGTGATATTTCAGATGTTTGTTCAGGTTCAATATTTGTTGCCTGAACAATATATTTAGGTCGCTTTTTCACTTCATAATAGATTCGACCAATATACTCACCAATAACTCCTATGGACATTAACTGAATACCACCTAAAAGTGTAATCGCAGCTATTGTTGTGAAGTAACCAGGAATGTTTACACCTGAAATCATGATATTAATTAAAAGATACAGAAGATATAGTACACTGAGTGAAAATGTAAACATACCTAGATAAATCATCATTCTTAATGGTTTATTATTAAACGAAATTAAGCCATCAATACCATAATTTAATAATTTGGCAAATGACCATTTCGATTCTCCTGCTTCACGTTCTACATTTTCATAGGTGAATACTTTCGTATTATAACCTATCCATTCAAATAATCCCTTTGAAAATCGGTTATATTCATCCATAGATGTCAGTGCTTGTACTGCACGCTTGCTTATTAATCTAAAGTCACCTACGCCATCTTCAAACTGTACATCTTCCACAAAGGCATTTATCAATTTATAATAAGCACGTGTCATCGATTTTCTAGCGACATTTTCTCCTTTACGATCACGTTTTGCTATCACTTGATCATAACCTTCATTATATCCTTCAACCATTTGCGGAATAAATTCTGGCGGATGTTGTAGATCAGCATCTATCATAACTACAGCGTCACAATGTTCACTATGCTGATAGCCTGCCACCATAGCAGCCTCTTTACCAAAGTTTCTACTAAATGAAATATATTTTACGTGGTGGTCGGCTAATGCTAAATTTTGTAGATGATCAATAGTTGAATCTTTACTGCCATCATCTATGAATAGTAAATCGTATTCATATTGTTTATCGCTACTATCTTGCTTTAATATCTCAGTCAGTTTTTCATATGTCTTTAATACGACTTCTCCTTCATTATAACAAGGAATGATGACTCTTATATTCATTCAATGACATCCTTTTCTAGTAATTGATTTAATATTATTTTATCAATTACTTAATAGTGTATTCTACTTAGAGCCTTTGTATTTACAAAATCTTAATATTCCATTAATGTTTATCGCAATATTTATCGAAAATCATTACTTTTGTAAAATTAAACGACCTCAAAAATAACATAAATGTTTTTTTACTCATACAATGATTTATGATGTGTCGCATTACTTCAACTTATCTATTTTAAATCACCTATCGCGACTTCATCTGGATCTTTACCTTGTCTATCATTTCGGTTCAAACTATCAATTTGTGCTACATCTGTAAGTTCAAGATTGAAATCTAAAATATTATAATTTTCTTGAATTCGACTAGGTGTTTTAGATTTAGGAATAATAATGCGATTATGTGCTAAATGCCAACGTAAAACAATTTGTGCTGGTGTCTTTTGATAGCGTTTCGCTATATCCGTAATAACTGGATCGGCCAATAATCCTCTATTTCTCATTAATGGCATCCATGCAGTGACTTTAATATCATGATGATCACAATAATCTTGTAATTCTTGTTGATTAAAGTATGGATGTAACTCTATTTGATTAATTTGAGGAACTATTTCTGTTTCTTGCATTAGTTTCTCTAAATGATGTTGTTTAAAGTTACAAACGCCTATGGCTTTGACTTTACCTTCATGATAAAGGGTTTCTAGTGCCTTATAACTTTCTATAAATAAGCCATTTTCTTCACAAGGCCAATGAATTAAAAACAAATCTAAATACTCAAGACCTAAATTTTCTAAAGATTGGTTGAAATATTGAATCGTACTGTCATATCCTTGATAATCATTCCATAATTTAGATGTAATAAATAAATCTTCTCTATCAACGTTTGTTTGCTTTAACGCTTGCCCTAAGGACTGTTCGTTACCATAGAAATATGCCGTATCAAATGCACGATAACCTGCTTCAATAGCGGTATTAATCACTTCATTCATTTCATCATCTGCTATTTTATAAACACCTAAGCCAATCGATGGCATAGGATAACCATTATTTAAATATTGTGTATCATTAATATTCATTTCTACCACTCTCTTTCATATGTCTTAGTTGTTGAAATGCGCAAGCAAAGGTATACCATACTATAATACACGTAAATAAAGACGCTTAAACATTATAGCTTAAGCGTCTTTTCATCAAAGATAATATTGTTAATCCGTTTGTTCCTCACCTGAATTCACTTCATATGATGGGCGTTCTTGATTAAATTCATAATTTAAAGTAACCCATATAATTTGGTGATTTTCAATTTCTGATATAATCCAACGATCGTATTCTGTATCAACGAAATCATCTTTCTGCAGATTTGTATTTTCAGATTGTAGCCATCCACCGATTGTATCAATATCTTCTGAGTCTTCAAATTCAATACCAAATTGTTCATTTAAGTCGTCTAATAACACACGACCATTAATTTGATATTTGTTGTCTTCTAATTTAACGATATCGTTTACTTCGTCATCGTCAAATTCATCTCGGATTTCACCGACAATTTCTTCTAGAATATCTTCCATTGTTAAAATACCTGCTGTACCACCATATTCATCAATAATCAAACTGATATGAACATGTTCACGTTGCATTCTAACAAGTGCATCACTAATACGTGTTGTCTCTGAAATCATCGGTAATTCATGTATATAGTTACCAATTTTGATTGTTTTACCAGATGCATACTCAGTTAAGAATTCTTTAACATTTATAAATCCTTTAACATGGTCCTTATCACCATCTTCAGTAATAGGATATCGAGTAAATTGGTATTCCTTAATCGTTTCTAATAGTTCATCAACATTAAAAGGCTCGTTCAACGTAATCATTTGAGTTCGGGGAACCATAATATCCTTAGCTTGTCTTTCATCAAAAGAAAAGATATTTTGCATATATGCAAGCTCAGTTTGGTTGATTTCGCCACCATTATAACTATTATTAATAATGATTTTGATTTCTTCTTCTGACATTGCATCCGATTGTGCATCCGGATCTACACCAAACACTCTAAGAATCACGCGTGCTGAACCGTTCATTAACCAAATTAAGGGTTTCATTACATTACCAAAGTAATATAACGGTCTAGCATATAGTAACGCCATCTTCTCAGTATGTTGAATAGCGAATGATTTAGGAGCAAGTTCACCTAATACGACATGTAAATATGTGACTACAATAAACGCAATGACAAATGAAACTGTTGTCGTTAATGCGCTTGGTAAATGCATTAGTTCGAATAAAGGATGTAGTAATTTATCAAATGTCGGTTCACCTAACCAACCTAAACCTAATGAAGTTACTGTTATACCTAGTTGGCATGCAGATAAGTAGTAATCCAGGTTAGCAATCATTTTCTTAACGATTTTAGCGCCACTGTTTCCTTCATCTGCTAATTGTTCGATACGCGTAGATCTTACTTTGACAAGTGCAAATTCAGATCCGACAAATACTGTTGTTAATGCAATTAAAAGAAAAAATACAATTAAACTAATTATGGTCGAAGTATCCAATTAATTCCCTATTTCTAGGGATTCACCTCCATATTATCTGTGTCACACATGGTTAACACGTAATTAAAATTTTCGAATTGGTTTAAATGATATTTACATGCTAAGACCTTCCCATTGCGACACCCCCTAAAAAAATGTAATTGATTTTATTCTATCATAAAAATATTTCATTTGGTTGATTTATGTTTATAGAATTACAACATAACATTTAAAACTAATACCCCTATTTAGTCAAGTTATTCATCAAATCTAAAATGTATGAATATAACCATTCTTAATCGTTTTAAGGACAGAAATCGTATCGTCAACAATCACTAAATCAGCATCTTTCCCAACCTTAATACTACCTTTGGTTTGATCGATACCTAAGGCTTTGGCTTGGTTCCAACTTGTCACTCGCCACAAGTCTTTAATATTAGCACCTGTATAAGTGATTAAGTTACGCAAACCATCATTCATTTTTAAGATACTACCTGCTAATGCACCTGAATCTAATCGTGCTTTTGCATTTTTAACAATAACATTTTGGCCACCTAGATCATATTCACCTTCTGGCATTCCTTTTGCACGCATGGCATCTGTAATGAGATACATATGTTCATTACCTTTATTTTGGTAAGCCATTGCTACAGCCGCTGGGTGTGAATGCACACCATCAACAATAATTTCTGTATTTAGGTTTTGATTTAACCATGCCGCTCCAAAAACACCTGGCTCTCGATGTCCAAAACCTGTTGCTGCATTATATAAGTGCGTAATATGTTTAGCACCATTATCAACAGCTTCATTTGCTTCATCATATGTAGCTACTGTATGTCCCATTGAAAATATGATGTCGTTATTTAAAGCTTTTAATGTGTCAGTTGCACCATCAACTTCAGGTGCAAAAGTAATAATTTTAATCAATTGATTGGCAGTCTGTTGAAATGTCTTAATCTTTTCAATAGACGGTCTTTGAACATATTTAGGATGTTGCGCGCCTACCTTATGTTCTGAAATAAATGGACCTTCGAGATGAATACCTACAATTTCTGCAGCATCATGCCTATTTTGAATTTGAAAATAATCTGCAATATTTTGGAGTGCTCGATGAATGCTATCATCTGATTGTGTCATCGTTGTTGCTAAAAATGACGTTGTTCCTTCAGATAATAGTTGTTCAGATAAATGTTTAAGACCATCCATTGAGGCATCCATCGCATCTTCGCCGTAACCACCGTGGATATGTATATCTATAAATCCTGGAATAACATGATGACCTTGTACATCTACTGTAGGATACGTTTTACTTAAAGTGTTCAATCTATCTTTAGCAGAACCAATTTCAATGATTTTGCCATCTTTAATATGTATAAAACCTTGTTCTATTTTTTGACTTTCTGTATAAATCTGACCGTTTATAAGTAAATATTCCTTCAATATCCATACCTTCTTTTCTAATTCTAATGATTCGATTGTTATTTTACTACAACCTTTCACTTTATTCATATCATACAATTTAAAATTTAGTTTTGTAAAAATATAAATGCCCTTGTCGATTAAACGACAAGGGCTAGAAGTCTATTATTCATCCATTGCTTTAGATGCTTCAATTTCATTTTCTGTTAATTTTGGTTTTAAGAAACCATATATTAAGGCAGAAACTACAGTACCTATAACTAACGCTAATAATGTTTGTAAAATATGACTGAAGTCAGTTGTTGCGATTACAAAGATACCACCGTGTGGCGCATTGATTCTTGAACCTAATGCTAATGCAATCGCACCACCCACACCGGAACCAATCATCATAGATGGAATTACACGAATTGGGTCAGCTGCAGCAAATGGAATCGCACCTTCAGTAATGAATGATGCACCCATAACATAGTTAGGTACAATTGAACCTCTTTGTTCTTTTGTGAATTTCTTTCTGAAGATAAGCATTGCTGTTGCAATTGCTAATGGCGGAATCATTCCTCCAACCATTGCTGCAGTAATTGGTGCTGCATTACCTTCTGTAAGTGCTGCTGTTGCGAAAACGTAAGCAGCTTTGTTAAATGGTCCACCCATATCGATTGCCATCATCGCACCGATAACTAAACCAAGTAACATAATATTAGAACCTGAAAGTCCATTTAATCCATTTAACAATAAGTGATTTAACCATGAAGCAGGTGGATTAAACACATAAATCATTAATAAACCTGTAATTGCTACTGACAATAATGGATAAATCAATGTTGGTTTTAAACCTTCTAATGATTGAGGCAACTTACGTGTAATGTACTTAATACCTTGAGTTAAATAACCTGCTAAGAAACCAGCAATGATACCACCAATGAACCCGGAATCCCCTGAAATGGCTAACATACCACCAACTAAACCAGCTGCAAATCCTGGTTTATCTGCAATACTACGAGCAATGAAACCTGCTAATACTGGAATGATTAATGCAAAGGCACTATTTTTACCAATATTCCACAGTTGCTCCGCAAATGCATTGTGTTCAGCACTCTTAGGATCAAATGAGTTTGGTCCTATAATGAAGACAATTGCCATTAAAATACCACCAGCAATAACAAGTGGTAACATATTAGAAACACCATTCATTAAATGTTTATAAAATGCTTTTCCGGGACTTAATTTTTCTTCATTCTCTTCCTTATTACCAGAACGATCACCTCTAGCAACAAATGGTCTACGACTTGTATCTAATGCCGTATTAATTAATTCCTCTGGTCGTTTAATACCGTCAGCTACAGGTACTTCGACAACATTTTTACCATCAAAACGATCTGTTTCAACATGTACATCTGCTGCTACAATGACCCCTGATGCTTTTTCAATATCATGTTCTGTTAAATGGTTTTTAATACCACTTGAACCATTTGTTTCTACTTTGATTTTGATACCCATTTTTTCAGCTTGTTTTTTCAAAGCATCGCGTGCCATATACGTATGTGCGATACCTGTAGGACATGCTGTGACAGCTAAAACGTATGGTTCATTATCTTCTGCATCCACACCTGTTGAAGCAGCTGTTGCATCCGCTTCATTTTGTTGTGCTTCTGCTTCTTCTTCTTTTGTTGCTTCATCATCAGCTGCATCAATAATTTGTAATACTTCCTCTGGTGAGGATGCATTAATTAATTTTTCACGCACATTTTCATCCATTAAAATACCTGATAACTTTGCTAATGCATCTAAATGCGTTTGAGCGCCACCTTCTGGTGCAGCAATCATAAAGAATAAATGTGCTGGTTGCATATCCAAACTTTGGTAATCTACGCCTGCTTTCGATTTACCAAATGCAATCGCTGGCGATTTAACAGCACTCACTTTTGCATGTGGAATAGCAATACCTTCACCGATACCTGTAGTACTTTGAGATTCACGATTATGAATTGCTTCTTTAAACGATGGTACATCGCTTAATTTTCCTGCCTTGTCAAGTTGATGCACTAACTCATCGATAACACCATTTTTGTCTGATGAAGATAAATCCATTGCTATCGTATCTTTTGTTAATAATTCTGTTATTCTCATATTATTCACTCCCCATCAAGTACAGAAATCGTAACTTGTGATTTGATATTTTCTATTGCCTCTTTTGTTGCTAAATCTGCATCGAACGCAGTAGCAGTTCCCGATGCTACTGCTTGTTTAAATGCATCTTGCACAGATAAACCAGTAGCTAACCCTGCTACCATACCTGCTACCGTACTATCGCCTGATCCAACCGTGTTAATCACTTCACCTTTTGGATTCACAGCTTTAATACTTTGTTGATGATCCACATAAATTGCGCCATCTCCACCTAATGACACAATGACTGACTGTGCACCTTTTTCTAAGATTTGTTTAGCATATTTAATAACATCTTCATCATTTTTAACAGATGTATTAAACATCACTTCTAATTCATCTTTATTAGGTTTAATAAATAATGGCTGATATTCTAACACTGTTTCAACTAAATCTTTTTCAGCATCTACAACTAGTTGAGCACCTGTTTGTCGCGTAATTTTAGCAATCTGCGCATAAGCATCACTCGGAATACTCTTTGGTACACTACCAGCAACAATAACCGTATCCTTGTCTGACGTTTCCTTAATTTGATTTAATAATGATTGAAATTGTGCTTCCGTCACATTAGGACCTTGTGCATTCACTTCTGTTTCTTGACCTGTTTTCAACTTAACGTTGATACGCGTATCTTCTTCTACTTGTACAAAATCTGTATGAATATCACTATCTTTTAATGTTTGAGCTATAAAATCGCCTGGGAATCCACCAGCAAATCCTAATGCTGTTGAATCAACCCCCAAAGTCTTTAGTACTCTTGAAACATTTATACCTTTACCACCGGCAAATTTGTTTGTATCTTGAGCACGATTCAACCCATCTATCTTAAAGTCATCTACAAACATGACATAGTCAATGGATGGATTAAAAGTAACTGTATATATCATATTGTCCCTCCTAAAAATTCATATTGTGCCGTAAACGCTTCATTCACATGTTGTAACCCCTGCTTAGATGTAATGATTCGAGTATTATCTTGCACAGGTACTCTAGCAAAGTACACTTGATTAAATTTCGTTTCATCTACAACAACAAAGCTTTCATTAGAAAGGCGCATAGCATTATCTTTAATTAACGCCTCTTGTTCATCTGGTGTAGTTAAACCATACTTTACATCTATACCGTTCATTCCAATAAATGATTTATCAAAACAATATCGTCTTAATGTTTCTAAGGCACTCGAACCTACTGTAGCGAATGTATTTTCTTTAACTTGACCACCTAACATTAAGGTTTTAATCCCTTTTTTAAGTAGCTGTTCAACATGTGTCAAACCATTAGTTACAACAATAATATCTTTTGCATCTATGTAAGGTATCATCTCTAATGTTGTTGACCCAGCATCTAAAAAAACACACTCATTATCTCTAATTTGTCGAGCTGCTCGTTTGGCAATTTCTTTCTTTTCTCGTGAATTTTGCGTCAATTTCTCTGTTAATCTTGGTTCGACCATTCGATTATGGTTAAGTGTCGCACCACCATGAATACGTTGTAATTTACCAGCTAATTGCAGCTTAGATAAATCACGTCGAATGGTAGAGGCACTACAACCGGTTCTATCCATTAATTCCTGGAGTGTCAGAAAATCCTTTTTTATAAGTTCTTGTAAAATTAAATCGTGTCGCTTTTCAGATATCAATATAACCACCCCATCTCAATTACCATTATAATGAGCACGCTTACAAAATTCAATCAAAAATTGTCAAAAACAATCAAAAACGTTCATTTTGTGACAAAAATAACACGAAAATACATCTACCAACTTATAGACTAGTTGTGTTCATGTATTTCCGTGTTTGATTGATTATTATATAACTGCATGTGCATTAGTCATGAATGACTGAAGCCACTTTAGCGTTTGTCATTGCTATCAAATCTTTGATAGCGATAATGATTTGCATACCTCTTTGGCCACCACTGATATAAATCTGTTCTCGTTTAAGCGCTGACTGGTCAATAACAGTCGGGAATAAATGCTTCATACCAATAGGTGAACATCCACCTCTAATATATCCTGTCACCTGTTTAAGTTGATCTAAGGGCATTAAATTTAATTTTTTCTCTCCTGCTTCGTGAGCAGCCTTTTTCATATCTAACGTTGCATTCACTGGTATAACAAACACGAAATGATCATGGTTAGCATTTTCTAATACAAGTGTTTTATAGACATCTTCAACATTAGCATGCACAAGTGCTGCTATTTGTTCACCTGTTTGGTGTTCTTCAGTTACTTCAAATACGTTAGTTTGATAAGCTACCTTTGCTCTATCTAACATGCGCATTGCATTTGTTTTTTTGGTTTTACCCATATTCTCACCTCTGGTATTACTTAACTTAATCCTCTATATTTTAACACTTGTTCTTTATATAGTAATTACAAAAAAGCACATGCCTCCAATTAGTAAGCACGTGCTATCTCATATGTGAATGATTTTCCCCTACTTGCCCGTTGTCATTCACTACTATATTTGATTGTTGTTGATTTTGTTGATTCACATATTGATACTTTGATGATTGATTTTGATAATTAACTTGTTTTAAATCATAATTTTCATTTAAATGATTGCTCGCATAATTTAATGCAATCACTTTACATTCTCTTGGTGTAAAATGATTTTCTGCAGATCTATGATTGTCTTTTTCTAAATATGTAGTCTTTTGTTGATTGTCATTATGATTGTCTTCATTTTTTTCTGATGCCTTCGCTGTTTTAAAATCAGTAAATTTAATTGTTTTCTCTAATGCAGATACTTTATTCGCTTTTGAAAATGTACAAATAGTCTGATGTACTTTAGCTAATGCATTTTGGTTAGTAGCTAAAAATATTAGACCTATTAAACATATCGTCAAAATCACTGCAAAGATACTTAATAATAAGTTTTTCAAATTCATCTCCTTACCCACATTTCTCAATCGATTTTTGTCTATCTTAACATAATAATTTTTAATTTTAGATATGTGGGTCACAATTTAAATATATTGTAATATTTGTAACAGTAATATTACTGAAGTTGTTATTTTTGTTACATAAAAGCATTAAAAAACGAAATAATTATCTTAAATTAATACATTAAACTGTTTTTTAAGTAAAAAAGTACCACAATCATTCAAAATCGTTCGAAAACAATATTAAAAATTTAAAGAGTTTTATCACGTTATATTAGTACTTTTTCAAAGTATTCTTATTTAAAATAAATAAAAACCATTCAACGAAAAACGTTGAATGGTATCTATCATCATTGTGCGTTTCGATTTAATCGAGTTCTAATCATCTTTTCAATAAATATAATAACAATACCACTTAATGATACAGCTATAGCCATATATAATGGAAATTCGATATTCACATCAAAAAGTGTACCTGCAACGAGAGGACCAATAAAATTCCCCATACTTGTGAATGTTGAGTTAAGTCCTCCTGCAAAACCTTGTCGATTACCTGCAATATTAGAAAAATAATTCGTAATTGCAGGTCTAATCATATCGAAACCAATAAAGACGATAAAGCTAATGAGCATAATTGTCCAATACCCTTGAGCAATAATAAGCATTACTAGAACAATTGCTGAATATAGTAATGACCACGCAATAAAATTCAATTCAGTTGTAAATTTCATGAATTTATCAAAGAAAAACACTTGGAATAAGGCGCCAAAAATACCGCCTCCTGTGATAGCAATCGAAATATCTTTAGGCGTATAACCAGCTTTATCGGATGTATATAATGAAAAAAGTGTTTCAAATGCAGACAATCCGAATGCTAATACTAATGTTAAAATCACTGGTGTTAAGAACACCTTCCAATTAATTTTAGTTAAGAGTTCTGGATCATATTGAGGGAAACCTGCTGTTGTCATTTTCTTAGGATTGTGAATTATAATTAATGACATAATAAAAGCAATGATTCCCAAACCACCTGCAAAATAGAAAGGTAATCTATGTGAAACTTCTGCTAAAAATCCACCAAAACCAGGACCTAGAATAAAACCAGAATTAATGATTGCTGACATGTAACCAAAGTTCTTTGCTTTATCTTGTGATGGAGAAATATCAGCAATAAGTCCTGTTACACCAGGCATAACCATACCTGCACTAAAACCACCTAACACACGAGAAATAACCAAAATTGTAAATGAGTGACCAACTGCAAACATAAATTCAGATATTGAAAATAAAACAAGACCGATACATATAATTAATTTTTTACCCAGTTTATCAGCTAGTCCACCACCAAATGGTGAAATAATCATTTGCGCTAATGCAAATGAAGCTACCAGTATACCTAAATCACTACCTTTTAATCCTAAATCTTTAAGATAAACTGGTAACACCGGTATAACGAGTCCTATTCCTAAAAATATTAGGAAAATATTAAAGTAGAGTGTAAATAATTGTTTTCTCATAATGGTGTCCCCCTCTCTCGTATTTTACATATCTTTATTCAAAATATGCGAGTCCCTATACAAACATACCTTTTCATCATATTAACACGTTAAAAGTCAGTATATTTTAATATATTTCACAACAAATTAACAGCCGGACGTCTTCTTACTTCCAGTATATAATATGTAGGTGCTTTAAAATGATAATTCTTACTGCTTTTACTTTTTTGGTTGATTACTAAAGCTTAGAACGATATTATTAAAACTCAGTTGTCCAATTTTATTTTAACGGATGAAAGTATTAAATCAAATGACAACCAAAGTATGTTATGAAAGTAGTGTTAATCATGCAACCCCGATATATAGCGAGAATATATTTTATTATTCTGTTTATCATATCTTTATTTGAAACCAAGATTTTCAATTTTATGACGTTAAATTTATTTTTAGCGTATATTCCATACGAACTCTGCTTATTATTAAAATTATTTAAACCTATCAAGAAATTCGAATGGCCTTTATTTGTTGTATTTGGCATGATCTTTTTATTACTCGTACCTAATACCTTCTATATGATTACTGACTTGATTCATTTAAATCAGTTTCAATTCAATTTCTTAGTAGGGTTGAATTTAAAGGAATGGATATTCTTTACTTATTTAATGTTAGGCGTCTTTTTAGCCATGTATGTCATGATCTTGATTTTTATGGAAATTCTACATTTTACCAAACACATCTGGCTTAATCGCATATTAGTTATTATTCTTATGTTTTTAAATGGTTTGGGTATTTATATGGGCCGCTTCTTAAGATTTCATACGGTATATTTAATCAATGAACCATTAAAAATATTCTACGAGGTCCTAGGTATATTTAACCTAAAAACATTTATCTTTGTGTTATTAATGGTAATAATGCAATCAGCAATCATTTTATTTGTAAAAGGAGTTCGATTACAAAAATGATGTTAAACCTAATCATTTTATTAGCAATCATTATAATTCTACAACTCGTTGTAGGTCATTTTATACATGATATCGGTTTTAGCTATGCTAAAAGTATCGGTCTTATGTTTCTACCATTAGGTATAGGTTTGTTTATTTTACAGGCATTTCATTTCGAAAGAAAATATCCAAATTGGGACGTCCCACTAGGGGTTAAATTACGATTAAAATATATGTACATTTTAACCTTTTTCGAATATGTTGCTGTATATGTTTGTTTGTTCTGGCTTAAATAGTACATGTGTCATTTCATTTTGAATGAACTCAATTCAAATAACCTTCAAAAGAAAAGGACTTTAATCACAATGATTTAAACAATGACATCACACGTTGACGGCTATCACTGTGATTAACCATTGGTTCAGGATAATCAATACCCAATTCAATACCTTGTTGTTTTAATAACTGCATATGCTTTTTAGTATCGTGTAATAGATGGCTATCTACATTATTGAATGTGGGTAGCCATTGTTTTATATATAATGCGTTTTGATCAAATCGCTCACTCTGTTTAATAGGATTAAACATCCTAAAATATGGTACCGCATCTGTTCCAGTCGAAGCGGACCACTGCCATCCATGAACATTCGACGCATTATCATAATCAATTAATTTATCTTTGAAATAAGTTTCTCCCCAGCGCCAATCTATCAATAAATCCTTCGTTAAGAATTGGGATGTCACCATTCTCATTCGATTATGCATATATCCAGTTTGATTCAGTTCTTGCATAGCAGCATCTACAATTGGATATCCTGTTTCACCGTTTTTCCATTTATTAAATTGTTGCTTGTCATTGACCCAATCAATGTTTCGATATTTCTCTTTAAATGATTGATGGGCTGTTTCTGGATACTGTGTCATCAGTACATAATAGAATTCTCTAAAAATTAATTCTCTGATAAATGCTTCATAATTAGATTCGTCACTTTCATACCCCTGTAATAAATCATTAAATACTTGCAATATATCAATCAATCCATATGCTAATGCAATACTAAGTTGACTCGTTAATACTTCAGGTAAATACGCTCTATTTGACTCATAATTTTGAATATCATTATTTAAGAAACTTTGCCATTGTTGTTGTACTTCTTTTTCAGTTAATCCACTATGGCTATCATTAATTTGCGTTGGGGCGTATGCCGGCTCGACTATTTTTGAAATATCACTTAATTCGTAATGTGCTCTATGTCGTTGCATGACATATGGTCGCCATTTTTTATAAAAACTTGTAAATACTTTGTATGGTTCGCCTTGATTGTTAAATGTTTTACGTGGACTAAAATAATGTTGTACACGAAGCGCATCAACATGGATACCTGCGTCATGAAATCGTTGCTTTTGATGTGGATAATCATATGATTCATGATGATAACTCATGATATCACTTGCCATAACGACTTTATCTAATTGTTGGTTAATACAAAACTCTATTAAATAATCGTAATCTATTACATTCGTTTGAATTTGATAATGATTTAATGTGTTGATAAAAGCATTGAGTGTTCCATGATAAAATGATGCTTTTAATTGTGCTTCATCACCAAATTTTTCTTTAGGTATGATCAATACACATGTATCAGTAGTATCTAATTGATTACAAATATAAGCTAGTAACGGATTATGATGAATTCTAAATACTCTATTTAATATAACGCCAACTTTCATTGCTCAATCACCTATCATTCCTTGTTTTTTGATTTATACCCTTATCCTAGTAAAATAAATATCTAACTTAAATGATAGATTATCTTTGTAATAAAAATACGTCTATTTCATTTATAAAAAAAGCTCGACGATCTATTAGACCGCCAAGCTATTTATCTTACATTATTTATACTAAACCTAACCATTTCCAATACGTTAAACTAAATATAATGACTAATATATAGCCGACTATCGTTAATGGTATACCAGATTTCAAGAAATCTTTAACTGTAAATGTATCTGTACCATACGCTAACATATTTTGTGGTGCACTCACTGGTAGTAAGAATCCAAAGCTAATTACAAATTGTTGGATTAAAACAAATCCGATAGATTGATCGCCAAGATGTAATGTTGATGTTAATGAGATAAATACAGGAATGAGTGCAGATGACAAGCTTGTAGCACTTGCAAAACCTAAGTGAATTAAAATATTAAATAAAGTAATAAGTGCTATAGTTGCAATAATCGGTAATCCTTTAAGACCCATTAACCCAAAGGTTTGGTCACTCAACCATTGTGCTGCCCCTGTTTTTAATAATACATTTCCTAATGAAATACCGACACCAAATACTATGATTGTGCCCCAAGGAATCTTATTTTCTACACCTTTCCAGGTAATAACGCCAATTTTAGGTAAGAGCATGATACCTAAGGCAATTAATGTAATTGATGCAGAATCAATTGGATGTAACACTTTTTCAGTTGACCAAAATACCAATAATAATAGAGAAATAACGATTAAACGCCATTCACTTGCTTTCACTGGACCTAATTGGTTTAACTCTTTTTTAATTAACGCTTTTCCACCTTCAATAGATTCACGTTCGGGTGGCATCACTTTGATCATAATAAAATAAAGTGCGATAGACATTAAAACTGACCAAGGCGCAGCGTACATGAACCATTCACCCCATGATACATCATGACCTAAATTCTGATTAATAAAATTAATCGCAACGATATTTTGTGCTGCCGCCGTTTTAATACCAATATTCCAAATAGAAACTGCTTGAACTGACGTAATAATTAATAAAGATGCTAACTTACTCTCTTTAGAAACTTTAAATGCTGCAATCATACCTAATAATATTGGTACGACTGCACCCGCTCTAGCTGTTGAAGAAGGTACAAAGAACGCAAGAACAATTGAAACAAGTATTGCTCCTATGACAATATTTTTAGTTTTATTCCCCACAACAGATAATACTAATAATGCTAAACGTTTGTGTAAGTTGGTCTCCTGCATAGCTGCTGCTAAAAATAATGCAGCTGCAACTAACGCTACCGCTGAAGTAGAAAAGCCACTAAACGCAAGTGTTAAGGCATTATTTGTTCCTAATATTTCACTACCTTTAATAATGGTATCTCCATTTTTAGGGTTGCCAAGCTGCTCAGATAAATTTTGAACAGGACTGAAACCTAATAATAATATAATCAACCCTAAAATCAACGTTGCTGAAACAGGATATGAAACTGCTTCAGTAACCCACATAATGACAGCAAATGCTAGTATCGCTAGAGTCATTTTAGCCATCACTGACAAACCTGCAGGTGTAGGTAAAAGTAATATGGCTATTAACACGATAAAACTAATGATAATCCATAGTGGTTTATATCCCTTTTTCTCTTTTTTGGTAGTTTCAGTATCGACTACCTGTGAATTTTGATTCCCTTTAGACATAGACACCGGCTCCTTTTTATCTTGACCTTACACTCTAATTATATCAAGAAAGCGCTTTACCTATGCGATTTACTTACAAAAGTCATATAATTCTCACTTTTTAAATATTAAATTATTTAAAATAGACACACTCAATTTATTGTGAACGATAGGTTTTACGATTTGACTTTAATTCATTATTCAAATCTATATTTAAGTGCATCTTTAACATTTTTGACTGATAACGCTGATGTATCTAGTTGATTTTGTTCTTCTTGACTTAAAGTTAATTCTAATATTTCTTCTACGCCATTTTGTCCAAGTTTAATCGGCACTCCTAAGGAGATATCTCGGTATCCATACTCGTCTTCGAGATATGTAATTGCTGCCAATACTCGACATTTGTCTTTTAAAATGGCATCAATCATCTCATAAATTGCGGCAGCAGGTGCGTAATATGCTGAACCATTTCCTAATAACTGGACAATTTCGGCACCACCTTTTCGTGTTCTATCAATAATTTGATCAATGACTTGCTGATCAAGTAGTTCACTTAAAGGGATTCCATTGACTTGTGTTGAGTTGACTAATGGCACCATTGTATCTCCATGACCACCCAATACTAAACCTTGTACATCTTCAACAGAGATTCCTAACTCTTTGGCGATAAATGTTTTATATCTGGCACTATCTAATACACCTGATTGCCCCAATACTCTATGTTTAGGGAATCCAGATGCGACTAATGCAGAATAAGTCATCGCATCAACAGGATTAGTCAATACAATAATAATGGCGTCGGGGGCATATTTTGCGATTTGTTGTGCACTGTAATGAACAATTTCTTCATTTGTTTGTATTAAATCATCTCTACTCATACCAGGTTTTCTAGCAATTCCTGCTGTTATCACTACAATATCCGAGTCTTTCGTTTCTGAATAGTCGGCAGTACCTTTAATATCAATATTAAAGTTAAAAATAGGTCCGCTTTCTTGAATATCTAACGCTTTCCCTTTTACTGCACTTTCAGATTGTGGGCGATCTACAATCACTATGTTAGCGCTTTCATTTTTTCGCTAAAATAAAAGCTAATGTTGCACCTGTTTGACCTGCACCGATAATAGAAACCTTTTTACGTTTATTCATCAAATACACTCCCATTTATAAATTGATAAAAAACAAAACTCCGTTATTTCAAATTAATTATAACATTGAAATAACAGAGTTTTTCATTAAATATTGGTATTTTATTTTTTAATTTGTCCAAAAATTTCGTGGTTTATACCAAACACATATAATAATATAAAGAATGCTGCACCACTTAATATTGTTAATACTAAAGTTAATATAAGCGTACGTTTAAAATGACGAATGAATGCAATAAATAGTAATCCTAAATTATAGGCAAAGAGTAAACCAAATAACGTCATTGTTACTTTTATCTCAGGATAAAAAATATTACATAATAGTACGATTATCGCAAAGATTAAATAAGGAATCATAATTAAATTACGTTCAAATTTAAGTTGTTTCTGATGTCTATCTTCATTATTCATTTAATAAAATCCTTTCTAACATTTTATTTATAAAATGTCATGCCCCATTACTGCAGTGTATATATCAAACCACTCTTGGTCAGTTAAAGTAATCGATAAGCCAGGTAGAGCAGCATCAATTCTTTCAATTTTATGGGTACCTAGCACCGGCATGATATCATTGGGATGTCTATTCAACCAAGCTATCATAATAGCCGTTTCATCAACATCATATTTTTGTGCTAAAGGTTCAATAATGGCACGTACACGTCTCGCTTTATCATCGGATGGATCAAACAATTTACCGCCTGCCAGTGGACTCCAAGCCATTACTTTTACTTGATTTTCATACATTTTGTCCATCACACCATTATTTAAAATGTCTGTTTGATATGGGGACACTTCTAGTTGGTTAATGCTAATATGCAATTTATCATGATTAAGGCTATGTTTTAATAAATCATATTGTGTTTCGTTAAAATTGGATACCCCAAATGATTTGATTTTACCTTCATCGACAAGTTCCTTTAAAGCATCCGTTATTTCATCAGGATTCATTAATGGTGAAGGTCTATGAATCAATAAACTATCTAAATAATCCACATTCAAACGTTGTAATGAATTGTTAACTGATCGAATAATATGTTGACGACTATGATCATAGCGATGACCATCAGTAAACGTTTGAGTTTTAGATGGTAAGACAATACCACATTTAGATACAACTTGAATGTCATCACGTAAGTTAGGTGATAACTGTAGCGCTTTACCAAATATAGATTCACATTGATAATCCCCATAAATATCGGCATGGTCCATCGTAGTGATGCCACGGTCAACGAGCTGATTGATAAATCGATTCAATTCTTGATCAGTATACTGCCATTCATTTGCTCTCCAAAAACCTTGAATCATTTTTGAAAAATCAACGTACTGATTAATCTTTATTTTATCCATAATCATCACGACCTTATTATTATTTAATTGCTTTCTATTAAATAGAAGCAGTTGAATTTAAAATCAAGTAAATTGTAACATATCCAATTTATTTCTGAGTTGATTAATGTCGATTTGCTCTCCGATAATGACTATTGTTAAAGGCAATTCTTGATTGATGGGACCAAAATCAGGCAAGCCGTAAGCCAATTGAAATTCAATTGTTTCATTGGGTTGGTCTCTAAATTGCACATATCCTTTAAGTCTCATCACATTTTTCGGTAATTGTATTATAAATTGATAAAATAACTGGCGATCAATCGGGCTCGTAAATGTATATTTCATACTTTGAATACCATGGTGATGGTGGTGTTTATGATTGACAGTTTTATCTATGATTTGATTACTTAATAAATTGATGTCAAATTGTCCATATGTTGTTAATACATTGGGCGCATGGGGATTAATTTGAACCAATTCTTCTTTGATTTTATGTAATTCCTTAGAATCAATACAATCTATTTTATTAACGACTAATAAATCACTTATTTCAAGTTGTTCTTCCATTAGTGTTTGAGTAGATATAGTGTAATCATTCCTATTTAAAAATCGTTCAGCATCCACTAAACTAATGATTTGAGGCATATTTATATATTCGATAATAGTCTGATCTTGACATGCAGTAATCATTTCTATAGGATTAGCAATTCCTGTTGCCTCAATAATGATATGATTACAATCACCTTGTTGTATTAGTGATTGAATTTGAGTGATTAAGTCTGTCTTTAAGTCGCAGCATACACAACCATTGATGATTGATCGCACTTCGATATTTGCGTCTATATTTTGACTATCAATATCAAATGAACCAAATTCATTCATAATCACTTTGATTTTCTCATCAATTTTTAATAATTCGCTAATATAATGTGTCAGTAGCGTGGTTTTCCCACTACCTAGGAAACCACTTATGATAGAAATTGATATTTTTCTAAAATTATTATTTTTCATTGTAAAATTCCTTTTCTATTACAAGTATTTTTAAAAATGATAACATAAATATTAAATTATCTTTTTGCTTGATTTAACGATAGATATCTTCTAAACTTTAATCATACTTTAATTTTAGCATGACATTGAATCACAGTGTGTTGTGAATTATATTCCGCACAACATAGACGGATTCCAATCCGAATAGAGAGAAAAAAACGGATAGAATGTCTGGAGGAGAACTTTAATGTCTGATCAACATAATTTAAAAGAGCAACTATGCTTTAGTTTGTACAATGCTCAAAGACAAGTAAATCGCTACTACTCAAACAAAGTCTTTAAAAAGTACAATCTAACTTACCCACAATTCCTTGTATTAACTATTTTATGGGACGAGTCGCCTGTAAATGTTAAGAAGGTTGTGACTGAACTAGCACTTGATACTGGTACAGTATCCCCACTATTAAAAAGAATGGAACAGGTTGATTTAATCAAACGTGAACGTTCTGAAGTCGATCAACGTGAAGTATTTATTCACTTGACTGATAAAAGCGAAAAAATTAGACCCGAACTTAGCAGCGCTTCTGAAAAAGTTGCAACTGCATCATCATTGTCACTTGAAGAAGTGGATGAACTTAACCGATTATTAGGTAAAGTCATTGATGCATTTAATGAAGCTAAAGATAATTAATTAAGCTTTTGTCATGGTAATTTAAAGTTAAAGTTTAGAATTTAACACTTTTAAAGTATAAAAATGCTCTAAAGTACTTCTCAGTATTTTAGAGCATTTTTATATTACATTATTGTCATGCCTATATTACTGATTCAACTGCTCCATTTGATATAGATATCCTCTATTTTTAATTAACGTTTCATAAGTGCCTTGTTCTTTGATTTCTCCATCTATCATAACTATAATCCTGTCAAAATCAGGTAATAGTCGTAAGTCATGTGTAGATACAATGATTGTTTCAGCTTCTTTAAGTAGTAAATGCATCATTTGAGTTGTATGTTCAATATCTAAACCAGTCGTTGGCTCATCTAACATCCAAACCTTAGCATTTGTTTTAAGTAATAAGCGAGCCATACTTAATCGTTGAATTTCCCCGCCTGATAATGTTTCACCGTTCATCGTCATATACTGTTCTGTTGATAAATGAGATAAATCTAACGAATTTAATACATGTTGTATCTCGTCCTCATTACAATTTGTCAGTAAATTGTCCTTAATAGTGCCATCAAATAATTGTTGGGACTGTAACAATGCATTAATATCATTATATTTAACTTCATCTTCTATTTGAAAGATATCAGACTGGCTATAAATGACGCTACCTTCTTGAACTTGATATAATCCTAACATGACTTGTAGTAGCGTACTTTTACCACTTCCAGATGGACCTATAATGGCTATTTTCTCACCATGATACACATTAAATGAAACTTGATTTAATACAGGTATTTCTTGATTTGCGTACTTAAATGTGACATTATTCAGTTCAAATAAAGGTGCTGACTCGTCATTTGCAACGCTATCTTCCTCTTTTATTATATCGTCGTATTGAATCACTTCATTAATATCATACAATGATTGGTCTGTATCTGCTTTATAATATGCAACATTACTCATAGGGACAGCTTGTTCAAATAATGTAAGTACCATTAATACGATACTTGTTAAATAAACAACATCTAATGTTTGTGAGTGAATTTGCAACGCACCTAAGTATAACGTGCCAAATATAGACACCATTGCAATGATATTAAGCATATAATCATACATTGTTAAAAATCGTTGTTCCTTATTTTGTAAATGATCAAATGATTGCAATTGCTCTAATACATCATTTTTAAATGACGCTTCTTTATTAAAACGTTGTAATTCTTTATAACCTTGACGATAATCGTAGAATCGAGTTAAAAATTGGCTTTGTTGAACTTTAACCAATTGTTTTAATCTTCGTGCCCTCTTACTACTTAGTAAAGGAACGAGCCATAATGTCATTAACATACTCACTGCAATTAAGACTGCATGCGCTGGTGATAGAAAGATGTATACAGACATCGTTATCACGGCTGTCATTCCTATCACTATCGGTGGATAATACACGCGTAAATAAATATTTTGTAGTGCTTCCACCCTACTTACCATTCTTGAAATTAAGTCACTCGAATTAAACTTACGATATACATCTGGTATTACTTTAACAAGACCACGGAAAAATTGAACTCTGACGTTTCTCAACATGGTGAATGTCGTTCGATGAGAATATAGTCTTTCATAATATCTAGTAATAGCACGTAAAAAACCAAATAATTTAACAGAAACGACTAATACCATCAACGCATATAATGGTGCACCTAATGCGCTTTGTGTCACCATATAGCCACTTAAAAAGAACATCGCTAAGGCAACTAAACTTCCTATGATACCTATTATAATTGCAATCACTAAATCCTTATCTATTGTAAATCGTATTTGTGATTTCATGATTCGTCACCATTTTCTTCTTTATTCACTGAAATCAATTGATCATCTTTAATAATGTAGCCATCTTGAATATATAATCGACGGGTTGCCTTTCTAATTGTTGAGTCTCGATGGGCTATAATTAATTGAGTTGTTTCTTTAAAATAATCATCAAGCACGCTCTGGATGACTTGTTCCGTTTCAATATCTAATCCAGAAGCTGGTTCATCAAGTACAACTAAATCTGGCTGCATAACAAGCAAGCGACATAATTCTATCCTTCTCATCTGTCCACCAGAGAATGTTTCTCCGCCATCACCTATCATCGTATGGATACCATTTCGTAATGACATTACTTTTTCTTTTAACTGTACTTTTTCTAATACATCAATGATTATTTCATCCTTAACATCACTAAACATCGCAATATTGTCTTTAATTGATGCAGTAAAAATATATGGCTTCTGACTTAATATCCCCATACGCATATGTTGATATTTAAATGTCACTTCCCCTTCGGTTGGTATTAATGAACGTGTGATGATTTTAGATAATGTCGTTTTGCCAGCGCCACTTGGTCCAACTAAAGCGATATGTTCGCGTTCGTAAATATCTAAATGCGTAGATTCCAATGCAAATCCATGTCCCATTTCAGTATTATATTTAAATGAAACGTTGTTTAATCGAATAAACGGTATTTGACCTTCTTGATAGACAAAATCAGATGGCTTTTTCTTGGTCGGATGATCTAAAAATTCAAATACCACATCACTGGCACCTTCACTTTGTTTCCCAGTATGGAACGCTTGACCCAAATCTTTAATCGAATTATAAAATTCTGGCGCTAAAATAATGGCGATAGCCGCTGTTTTAAAATCTATCGTATGAAATACAACAAGACTTAATGCTGCTTCTAACGCAACAAGCCCTATACCTAACAAACTAATAAACTCTAGCATCAAACCCGATAAAAATGCGCTTTTTAATATTTTCATCGTCAAATCTCTAAATTGAGTGCTATCGTCATAGATGTGTTTTTCAGTACGCTTTGTACGATTAAATAACTTCAACGTAATTAAACCTTGCGTCAGATTAAGGAATCGTTGTCCAAATTGATTTAAGTAAGTCATTTGATCCTTAGATTCATCGCGTGTTTTCAAACCGAAAATGATATAAAACAATGGAATGAATGGTGCTGTTACCAACATAATTAGCGCTGTATTCAAATGAATCCAAAACATCGCAATGATAATTGCCATAGGAATCGTGATGGATTTAAATACTTGTGGTAGATAACTTTGATAAAATGGAGAAATTCCATCGATGGTTTCAGTAATGAGTGTCATCTGTTCACCCACTGGCCGTCCTGATTCTATATGAACCATACGTTGACGTAAGTTATGTTTAACATGACTTGAGAGATGATTACCTAATAATTGATTGATAAAGTTTAAGGTCGCGCGTAACATAAGCACGATTATAATCAATGTAAGATTAAAATTAAGCGATTGCTTCGTTTTAAATAACATAAGATTTAAGAATTCTGCAATTGCTAAATTCTGTACGACAACAGCTACAGCTAACGTAGCACATACTAAGAGCATTAAAATTGGATATCTTTTATATTTATATACTAGTTGCATTAATTTTTTCACAATTTAATCACCTAAATTTCGTTATAGACTCAATAATAAAGTCTAGTAGTTATATGCACAACGATAGTGCATTTGACAATATTATGACGTTTGATTTTCTCATACTTTGGTCTAGTGTTATTACTAACAGTAGCATGGGTTGAAATGAGTGTGCTATGATAATATGGTGAATTTATAGTAATCAAAAAACATTTATAAATGAAAGTAGGTACAATATGTTATTACTTGAATTGATCAATGGTCTTATTTTAGGTATTGTGGAAGGCCTTACCGAATTTGCACCTGTTTCTTCTACAGGTCATATGATTCTTGTCGACGATATGTGGTTGAAATCCACAAAGTTCTTAGGTGAACAATCTGCATTTACTTTTAAAGTCGTGATTCAGTTAGGTTCAGTTTTCGCAGCAGCATGGGTGTTTAGAGAACGTTTCTTTGAATTATTACATATCGGTAAACATAAACCTGAACAACATGCTACGGCAGGACGCCGTTCTAAACCTCAACGTCTAAACTTATTACATGTATTAGTTGGTATGATTCCTGCAGGTATTTTAGGTTTCTTATTTGACGATGTCATAGAAAAATATTTATTCAGTGTTCCAACAGTTATGATTGGCCTTTTCCTAGGTGCTATTTATATGATTATCGCTGATAAATATTCTGAAAAAGTTACCAATCCTCAAACAGTGGATCAAATTAACTATTTCCAAGCATTTGTAATCGGTATTTCGCAAGCCATTGCAATGTGGCCAGGTTTTAGTCGTTCTGGGTCAACCATTTCCACAGGTGTTTTAATGAAAATGAATCACAAAGCAGCATCTGATTTTACATTTATTATGTCTGTTCCTATTATGCTTGCAGCAAGTGGTTTATCATTGTTAAAGCATTATGAATATATTCACTTAGCACATATACCATTCTATTTATTAGGATTCTTAGCAGCATTTATCGTAGGACTCATTGCTATCAAGACTTTCTTACACTTAATTAATAAAGTGAAATTAGTACCATTCGCCATTTATCGAATCATCTTAGTAGTTATTATTGCAATCCTATACTTTGGTTTCGGTATTGGTAAAGGAATTTAAAACAAACATTTAGTCATTAAGTGATTACACCGTCACTTAATGACTTTTTTGTGCCTATGTTGATCATAAGTAATTTCATTTCATTAAAATCTAAAAATATTCTCCTATAATTTCACGCGATAATGTTAGCATCTCTAGTTTATTATCATGTATCATAGGGTATGGATAAAAATAGTAAAATTAATGGAGGCAACGAGTATGGACAAAAAGAAACTCATCAAAACAGCAATTAATGTGTTACCAATTATTATCGTTCCTTTAGTCGTAGAACGTAAAAAAATAAAAGAACATCCTGATGTAAAAAAAGCGACTGATGCAACATCAAGAGCTGCATCTAAAACAACATCTGCTATTTCTAATAAGTCATCTGACGTAAAAGCCTATGTTGGAGATAAGAAACAAGAATTTGATAATAAACGCGAATTGAAAAAAATCGCAAAAGAAAATGATCCTGCTTACATTGAGAAAAAAGGCGAAAAATTAGCTAAGCAAAACCGTAAAGAAGCTGAAAAAATGGATAAAAAGCTTCAAAAAAATATCGAAAAACGTCATAAAGAAGAAGACAAATTACGTGAAGACAACCAAAAGCAACGTATTAAAGATATGAAAAAAACTCAAAAATACGAAGAAAAAGTTGGCTTAACACCTGGTAAACTCGATGAAAAAACTGAGAAAAAAGGTGAAAAGTTAGAAAAAGAAAATCGCAAAGAAGCTAAGAAAATGGACAAAAAGCTTCAAAAAAATATTGAGAAGCGTCATAAAAAAGAAGACAAACTACGTGACGAAGCTGAAAAAGCTAGAAAAAAAGAATTCAAAAAATATAAAGATTATACAGCTAAAAGTGTTGTTAAACAAAACAAAGAAGCCGACCAAGAGGCTTAATCATTAATGACACATATTATTATTGACGGAGATGCTTGTCCTGTTGTTAATTCAGTCATAGAATTAACGCAAGAGACAGGCATTTTTGTTACAATTATACGTAGCTTTAGTCACTTCTCAACACAAATCGATCCTGAACATGTTCGAACTGTGTATGTCGATGATGGACCCGAATCTGTCGATTATAAAATTGTACAACTTGCTTCTTCTGAAGATATTGTGATTACTCAAGATTATGGATTAGCAAGTTTATTACTAAATAAAGTTAAATTTGTGATGCATCATAAAGGATTCTTGTTTAATGATGATAATATCCAACAATTATTGGATCAACGTTATATCAATGCTCAAATACGAAAGCAAGGTGGAAGACATAAAGGTCCTCCCCCTTTTACTAAGCAAGATAGACAACATTTCGAACATCAATTTAAATTACTAATACAAACTTGTTAAAGGAGGATTATAATGAAGAAAATTGCAGTTTATTGTGGTGCGAGTAAAGGTAACGATGATATATACGTTAAAGAAGCCTATGAATTAGGAAAATATATGGCTGAAAAAGGCTATGAATTGGTCTTTGGTGCTGGCTCTGTAGGCATTATGGGAGCAATTCAGGATGGTGTATTAGACCATGGTGGTAAAGCTATTGGTGTTATGCCAAAAATGCTTGATGAAAGAGAAATAACAAGTCAAAAAGTCAGTGAACTCATACTTGTAGATTCGATGCATGAACGTAAAAATAAAATGACAGAACTTGCAGATGCATTTGTTATGGCGCCTGGTGGTGCCGGTTCATTAGAAGAATTCTTTGAAATGTATAGTTGGGCACAAATCGGTATTCATCAAAAACCAATTGGCGTTTATAACATTAATGGTTTCTTCGAACCGTTACAATCCCTTATCGATCATATGATTGCAGAAGGTTTTATTGATGAAAAATATCGTGAATTAGCACCGCTATTTGATACTAAAGAAGCTTTGCTAGAAGGTTTACTTAACTATCAACCTTTAGGCGTTCGTACATATGATTAATCTCTTAACTATTAAAAGCCAGTAAATGCATTAATTAAATTGTATTTACTGACTTTTTAGTTTGATAATTCTACTTAATTAAATTGATAATTCATCGATGGTTACACTCGGATCATGATTAGCAAAAACACCTAGACAGTGTCTATCTTTTTCAATATTTTGTACCCATTGTAGTGAACGCTTTTCTTGTTTTTTACTACTTAAAATGCCAGGCAATCTAAGTTCCCTCCAATTTCCTGGGTAATATCCTACATCTGAAGCTAATAAAATATAATCATCATTTCGCAATGATTTAATTATGAAACTCGTTAATCCTACTGAATGCCCAGGTGTATGCACTAATGTAATAGCACCGTCATTAAATAAATCAAATGATTTATTTTGGGGACCAATATGTGTTGCCTTGAAATGGAATGGTCGCAAAGATGTCCCTTGTCATAAAGCTGTATTATATCTAAGTGAATGCTTTTGATTTGCTTTTTGATACTCTTCATTACTAACTATCATTGCCTTTGCTTCTTTTAATAATTGAAGTCCTCCAACATGATCTCCATCTAAATGGCTTAAGATGACATATTCAATATCTGACACATTAAATCCTAATTCTTTAATTTGGTCATCTATCAATTATTTCTTGGCGTTTTGTTTTAAATTTTTATAAATCAATCTCGTATCTCACATGTCTTTTTAAAGGATGATATTTATTTAGATTAGGAAATTCAAAATGATCTAGGAACGTCATCCCAATTTTTTCCATTACTTTTCTTGAGGGTAAATTTGTTTCAGCGGTGAAACTATAAACTTTAGTTATACCTTTTTCTTTAGCAAATCGGAGCACCGCTTCGGCCCCCTCTGTCGCAATACCATTTCCCCAAACTTCAGGTATCAGGCGCCAACCTATTTCATATAGTGGTAGTTCTTTAAATGGATACTCACTATCCTCTGGAATGTAATTTAATCCTATAAATCCAAGCCATTCATTCGTTTCTTTAAGTTCCACGGAAAATAAACCGATACCATAATCTTTTATTATTTGGTCCATCTTCTTCATATCAAGTTCTGATCGACGATAACTTAATAAACTTGGAAAATATCTTCGTACTTGTGGATTGGCATTCATCTTTTGAAATGGTAGTAAATCACTGTCTTCCCAATCTCGTAACTTTAAACGCTCCGTCTCAATATAAACAACCATTTTTTAACACTCCATTACTCCATAAATACATCTTCACTTATATTTTAGTATAAAATTAACGCGCTATGAAACGTTTATGATTCATATCGCGCTATTGTTTAGATTGTATATTCTAATTATTAACTTTTAGTAATATAACTAATTAATTCAATATTGACAGGAATTTCTTTCAAATGATCACGTTGATTCTTAGGCGCAGTGAACGTTGCATCGATAAAATCATTCTGATGATTCAAACGATATGTTGCTACAAATGTATCTGTCTCAGATTCAAAGTTTGGTAAATGTGCAATCACACGTTTAATTTCTCCTGTTGAATCAATTAACTGTCTACCTGTAATGTTTTCTAATTCTCTACCTAATTCAGGTAATGTTAATGCTTTACCTTTTAAAATGCTAAAGTCTTGTTCATGCATGGCGTTTCTCTCCTCTTTACATCATTGTTCAAAATGATAAATTTTATATTAATAACATTGGTTTATTCTTTAGTATATACATTTATCAACTAAAATACCCTATTTTTTTATTAATCAAACCTGACAATATCGCCCGATAATATGATAGTAACTACATCATATCATACTCTATTGTGTTGAAGATGATTGCTTTTGGTTAGTTTGATTTGTATTAGCCTTATTACTGCCATTCTGTTGAGATGTTTGGTTCGATTGATTTTGGTTATTCTTTGACTGAGTTGGTGTGGATGACTGGTTTTGAGTTTGTTTACTAGCATCTTTTCCTTCAGTTGATTGTTGATCATTCTTTTGTGAGCTTGACTTAGATGCATCATTATCCTCTTGACTTTGGTTACCACTATCTTCATCACTTGAATCTGCACTACTTGCTGCACTTGAGGCACTATTATCTACTTCTTTTTGTAATTTATCCTGTTGATCTTTTAAATCCTCTTTTTGTTTTTTTAATTTTTTCTTTTGTGCTTTCAATGATTTATTTTCTTTTTCCAGTTTGTCTACACTCTTTTCTAAAGAAGCTTTTTCCTCACTTTTACCACATGCAGACAACGTCAATGTTGCAGATAAAAACAATATAATCCACTTTTTCATGTTAAACTCCTTAAAAAACAGTTATAAATATAATTCATTTTATCATGAAATATTAAATTATTCATTTTTCTACATTAAATCTTTTCGCATCCTAATATGACTATCATCATAACCTAATTGATGATTCAAATTAAGCATCGCTTTATTTTTAATATGGATTGTACTCTGAATCGACTCTGCGCCTATGTCTTTGGCCCATTGTTCTATTGCCATTTTAAGCTGTTTGGCGAGTCCTTGACGACGAAAATGTGGGTATACATATAATAATTCAATGATTACAGTTTTAGTTTGTAACTCATAGTGACCCCATACAAAGCCTTTTAACTCCTGATTATTCTCAAGAAGTAAGATAGTATCATTTGTATGACGCAATCTTGCATTAATCATTTCATATCGTAATGCGATAGATGTCTGAGTAACTTTGTAATTGTCTTCTTAATTTTCTAATAAATGTTCATGTATGATTGCTACTTCATTAATAATTGCTTGATTACTTAATGTTAACTTTCTCATATTTAACTCCTACACTTGATATGATAATCACCCGATTTCTATGGTATGATTAAGCGTAATATAATATTGACATACCCTTGCATATCTGTGAATTAACACATATATTGGTATTAACTATCTAATAATGACGCATAATATCCGTAAAATATATTTACGCAATAGTTAGAATGTGTACATTAGTTATATTTGTGATTTAAAAAAGTAGTATATTGCTCACATTATTGAGAGAAATCTCTCTTTTTTCATACTACTTAAACTATTTTAAAGGAGCGCTTAAGCACTCATGAAGTCTACTGCTCAATTAGCTAAAGAAAATAATGTAAAATCATTACGTTTAAATAATACAGATAGAGAAATATTTGAAAACTATATGACCTATATTCGGTCTGATTTAAGTGTGAATCCTCATGATTCAGAAGTTATGTTGAATCGTACATTAAAACATTTAATTAGCGCTGAAGATAAAGGTATGTTGGCTATGGAATTCTTTAACCACAATCCTAAAATGCACGCTAAAAAACAATTAAAAGAGCTCCCAAATGAAACAGTAAAGAATATATTTAAATATATCTATCAGCATTTTGTATTATTAATAGGTATCTTTTGTTTTTTAAAAGGATTTATCGGATTTTTTATTGGTGGAGATAGCAACTATCTTTATCTATACACATTCCCAATCACTGTCATTATTGGCTTATTTATCATTTTCTTGTTTATTTGGATGATATTTAAGACGATTCAATTGCAGTGCTTTAACAACTCAAATTGGGTTTGGCTCTTAACCTATGCAGTGATTGCATTGTTAATCGTTGCGTTGTTTTATGTCTTTTTCATACCACAATCTTTTTTAGCATTCGGTCCTTATATTAATGTAAGTAATTGGTCATTTATAATAATTTCTATCATTATTACTCCGATTTCATTTTATATTGATCATCATTATTTCAATAAAGATGCAAATACAATTATATGATAATATTGATTATCTCATCATGAAAGTTAATTAAATATTTTTTAAGTCCAATAAAAACTTGATAAAACAGCGCATAAATAAGGCCCTAAATGACATTCAACATTCATTTAGGGCTTTATCAATTTTATATTCGTGTCTAATTAAGTAAAAAGATGTCTAGCATAAACCAAATAACCATAATTAACATCACCATACCTTGTGCAATAGTGCTCGCCAAAAATGCAACAATAGAAGCACACCCCACTTTAATGGCTTGTTTAAAATCATAACCTTGTATTAATTCGATTACTAGAACAAGTATGAAAGGTATAACGACAATTCCAAATGGAGGTAATACAAAACACCCTATAATCACACCTAGAATCGCACCATACTCTCCGAATTTAGAGCCACCATATTTTCCTACAAAATATTTATTCATAAGAAAATCAGCTAAAAAGATTAATATTGTTAAAACAATCATTGATATATAAAATATCCAAGATAATTTCCCGTCTTGAAATCCAAATTGATAAATTAGAAATCCTATCCACATCACTAAAACGGAAGGAATCACAGGTTTAATTAATCCTATAAATGCTAATATGAACATTAATATAATTAAGCACCATAATATCACTGTCATTTTAAACTACTCCACATCTAATTTTGTAATTTTTTGATCTTTGGTTAAGAAAATTAATATAATTCCTAAGAATAGTGAGCCCGCTGAAACATAGAATACATTTTCCAAACCAACCCATCCACTCATCATACCACCTAATAAATTACCACATAGTTGACCAATCACCATTGCATTAGCAAATAATGTTGATGCATAACCTGGGAAATCAGGTAGTATATCTTGAAAATAACTAATACCTATACCTAATAGTATGGCTAAGAAAAACGCTAAAAATAATTGACCAAGTAACATCATATAGAAATTTTTAAATAAGCTAATACTAAAGTAAAATGCTCCTCCAAATATACCGCCGTATATAAGTAATGTTCGTGTTGGTAATTTCCTAGATAAGATACCTAAAATCACCATAAATGGTACTTCTAACCCAGCACATAAACTTGCCAAATAGCCCACATGCCCTTCCTTTTCATGAAGGTAATCTGTAACAAATAATGGCATATTCATTGTGTACATCCATTGTCCAATATGTAATAAAATAAACGCTAAAAACGGTATGAGTAATGTCTTATCTTTAAACATATTTGGCGCTACCTTTTCAACGTGTTGTTGTTGGGAAATGGGTTGCTTAACATTTAAATTTTTATAGAAGAAGACTTGCAATAACAGTGTAAATAAAATAATAGAAACCGTACCACCAAATAATCCCGAATAACCATTCAGTTCAATCAATTGCGAACCGATAAATGGCCCAAATAAAAATCCTAGCGAGAACATTGATCTTAGTACTGTATTAGCAAATTTGGCGTTTTCACGTGAACTTGAAACATTAATTGATTCCCTAGCGGATGCATAAAGTTGAGGCATTGCAGGTGCAAACAAACCTTGAAAAAGTGCGTAAAGAATAATAAATAATAGAATGTCTTTCACAAAAAAGTAAATAGAAAAACTAATCGCACCCATAAACAATGCCGTTATAATTAAGAACTTTCTATTAATATTATGTGTGTCAGAGAATCTAGCAATAATCGAATTAACTGTGAATTGACTGATAGCTGCTAAAGCTAATAATAGGCCATATTGTTTCGTCGTCATGCCTAAATCTTTCGTTGCAAATAAAACAAGGTAGGGTACCGTTACTGCAATACCCATACCTAATAGCAACATATTCACAACAAATAACTTGTAGTTTTTGATATATAACAATTCTTTAAACATAAGAATAACCTCTATTCATTAAGCGAATCTGTCTACTGTATCTAACGAATAAAATTCAACATTAAATTAACAAACGAGTCTACTTGAGGTAGTTGTAACATACTTTGATCGTAACTCATATAAGTTGAACGAATCAGTGGATCATTATCGATAGTCACTTTTTCAAATTCAAACATATTCTTATCAATGTTTTTCATCATAATTTCGGGTAAAATCGTTACACCTACACCACTAATCAACATTTCTTTACACGTAGCAACTTGATCAACAGTAATCGTCGCATGATAATCTTGTTCCAAATTATCATTATACCATTGCTTAATTTGATTAATGTAAATAGGGTCAGCTTGGAATTCAATAAATGGTAGTTTTGTAACTTCATCACGTCTATCTTTAGGATAGATAAAATAGTGATCGTCATTAAACAAATGCGTGTTAGATAAATTCATGACCTTATTACCTCTTGTAATCATGACATGATAATCTCTATGATTTGCCTTAATCTGCTCTGTAGAACCTACTTGTACTTGAATTTCAACATTAGGAAATTGCGTATTATATAAACTTAATACTTCAGGTAGCAGTGTCTGCCCTATCAAAGAAGAACAACCAATAGAGATTGTTCCATTGACTTCCCCTATATGTGCCTGCATTTTATCAAAAAATAAACGTTCTCTTTTCAACATATCACGTGCATGTTCGATAATCATTGCACCTTCGGTTGTTGTGATAAGTTGTTTTTTCGTTCTTATAAAAACATCTACTCCAAAAGCACTTTCAATCGCTTTTAAACGTTGCGTGACAGCTGGTTGTGAAATATATAATATTTCCGCTGCCTTTCTTAATGTTTTTGTTTCGTCTAACGTAATCAATAAACGATAATCATCTATTTTCATAGTGTCCCCCTAGAATGTAACGTTTCTTTTAAACGCTTCAATATTGTTATTTCTATTTATTATGTAAGCGTAATTAGCATTATTTTTTATCAGACGATTTTACTCGATGCACTTTCTTACTTTTAAATGGATGATTGTGTTTATTTTTCTTATATTTTTGATTGATTTTATGATAACATTTCATCACTTTACTCTGTATGTCATCAAAATTTTCTACAATTTCAATCATTAATTGATGCGCAATAATATATGCCTCGTGATATTGTTTTTGACTAATTTGCTCATTTTGTAATGCAAATAACAAATCATCTTCATCAACTAATTCGTATGATCCATCAGGCAATACCAAAACGTCTAAACATAAATCTAAAGTACGTGCATTTCCTTTTTGAGTAATATTTTTAATATTAATATCAAAATAATATTCTAATGGATTCCCCTTATCATCAAACATAACGGTCAAACTATATCTCTTTTTTTCAGGTAATATTTGTAACCATTTATAATTATCATCTGCGACTATAATATTCTGACCAACTACCGTCACCTCTAAAGGTTCACGTACTTTCTTCATCGTGACCAAGCCTATAATACCCTTAAATCTATTATTATTAACTTTAACCTCTGTGTATTCTCTTTCAATCAGGCGACGCCAGTGACGTTTGTCTATATATTTTACTTTCACAGTCACCAACTCCTTGTTCTCATTATATATAAATGGTTCTGTAATGTCATCATATGCCGAACCTGGTTATATTCTGTCGTAAAATTGATTTATCTATATTCTACTACATATCAAGACATTTTACTTTAAAACGACTAAATTACTATGAATTTATTTAATTTTAATTCTAATCATTTTTTAAACACTGATAGACACTACGATATATTTTAAAACTCATTTAAACATTAACATAAAAAAGCATACCTACGAGTTAAGGTGCTCTCATAGGTATGCTGAAATTCAGTTATTTCTCTTTTAGGGCATATTGATCTATCAATGTTTGATGTTCTGGATATAATGCTAATAATTCATGTGCTTCAAATAATTCGAAATGCTTATATTCAAAGGCAGGTTGACACATACAACCTACTAAACAAAATCCTTCATCATGTTCAAAAGAAGAAGCGAAGATTGTACCTTTAGGCACAACATATTGCAGAACTTCTCCCGCTTCAATATTAGTACCTAATTGTACCGCTTCGTATTTACCGTCAGGCATAATCATATGAATAGTTAAGGATTCGCCTGCATGATAATACCACACTTCATCAGCATCAATGCGATGAAAATGTGAAATATCATTCGAGGTTAATAGAAAATATATACTACTGAATGCAGCTCTTGTTGAATTCGTAGAACCATGGCGTATACTTTTCTTAAAATAACCACCTTCCGGATGAGGTGTCATTTGCAGTTGATCAATCCAATATTGTGCGTTAGTCATTATTTTAAATCCACATTATGGAATACATTTTGAACATCTTCTAAATCTTCTAATGCATCTACTAATTTTTCAAAAGTCTCTTGATCTTCAGGTGATAACTCAATATCTGTTTGAGGTAACATTTCAAACTCTGCTACTTTGAAATCTTCAACACCTGCTTGTCGTAATGCATCTTGAACTTGTGCAAATTGATCTGGTTCTGCATAAACAATTGTTAAGCCGTCTGCATCAATCACATCTCTAACATCTACATCTTGTTCCATTAACTCTTCTAGTACATCATCTGCAGACTTACCTTCAATACCAAAAGTAGCTGTATGATCAAACATGTAAGCAACTGAACCTGAAACGCCCATGTTACCACCATTTTTACCGAAAGCCGCACGCACATCAGACGCTGTTCTATTCACATTATTTGTAAGTGCATCAACGATTAACATTGAGCCGCTAGGACCAAAACCTTCATATCTTAGATGGTCATAGTTTTCATCTCCAGCACCTTTAGCTTTATCGATAGCTTTATCAATAATATGGTTTGGCACAGAATATGTTTTGGCACGTTCTAATACTAATCGTAAGGCTTGGTTAGATTCAGGATTGGGTTCACCTGATTTTGCTGCTACATATATTTCTTTACCAAATTTAGCATAAATTCTACTTGTATTTTTATCTTTTTGAGCCTTTTTCTCTTTAATATTATTCCACTTACGTCCCATTATGGTCATCTCGCTTTCATTCTCTATAATTAACATTCTATATTATACATGATTTTGCATCGTTTATATACCACTAGTAACCTATCTCTTTGATAACGTTTGAACTCACTATTGTACCAACCTAGAAGATATATCATTAAACATAAAAAAATTAGCCCCTAAAATTAGGAACTAACTTATATGTAGATATTTAAATGTTTAAATATTCTTCAACATCATTGAATAAAGCATTAAATTCTTTCATGTTGTCTTGATTCATATATAGATATATCTTTCTTTCATCTTCTTTAGATCTTACTTTACTTAATTTATCTTTTTCAATCAATCTACGAATTGATACTAATAATTTAGTTCTACTCAATTCTAATTCTGAAATTGCAATTTTCAAAAATGTTTGCATTAACATTTGTTCTTCTTGGCAATTCTTTTCGGCCAAGTCTAAAACAGCTAAATCATTTAATGTTAATTTATATTTTTGATCTATATATTCAGATAATGCTTTATATTGTTTATAAAATTCTAATAACTTATCTAACTTCTCTTTGTTCAAAGACTTGCACCCCCAAATATAAAACAGACAACGTATAATAACATTATCCTAAATATCTGAAAATTTGTCTTTCCTGTTTGTTTTTAATCTATTGTCAAAATTACCGATAAATTTAAATTGAGTTGTGCCACGCCCTTTTGATTTTAGATTCATTTTTAAATATAGTAATCATATAAAAGGAATTATAACTAAGGTTAATGTCTAACGACTTTTCTGTAAAATCATGTTCAATCACTTCTACCATAGGCTTAAAGTAATAATCTATAGTATCTAGAAATTCACTCGTCCAGTCATACTTATTCCTTAAATCTTTAGATATTAAATGATTTAGGTTACCACTATAACTATTTATTTTTCCTATGATTATAAAGTAGCGCTTATTCGAAGGCGTTTGATCAAAGCTTACATATACATGACTATCTTCATAGTTCTCATTTGTAGCTTCGTTTTCAATGATTCTCCAATCAAATAAACATAAAACATATCTGTCATCGAGTTCGACTTTTTTATAGTAACTTGCATCAACATACTCTTGGTTGAACAGCCAAGTTAACTCATTAAATATTAAGCCAAATGTTGTTTTAAAACCGTTCTTATCAAATAAGTGTAATGTATTAAAAAGGTGTGTATGGTCATATAAATTAAAACCTAATCCAGCAAATGTTTCTCTTAAAGTCGATATTGTTTCAATGATAAGTGGCGCACTATTGCTTAAATCATTATCTTTATCGTTAATTAATTGATGATTTTCTACATTTAGTAAAATCATCTTTTCTTTCACAAAGTCAATTTCATTCAGAATTGCTTTTAAGTTCTTTAATTGAATCTCATTTTTTAATAACAAATGTTCATTTTCATCTATTAAATAGGATGTTTTTAATTTGGCATTATCAATAAATAAATATTCGAATTTCAATCGCTTAATTTGTGATTCTATCGTTTTTAATAGTACAGGATCATCTAACAAACATGTCATATCTAAGCCGATAACATGATTAATATGCAAATCTTGAAACTTAATAATATCTCTATAAATTTCACGTATTTCCTTTTCATCTAAATTGAATACTGAAATCACTTCATATTCATAAGGAATGACTTTCATAGCATTTTTCAATTTTAACACTGCCTCATTAAAACAAATTCCTAAATGATCAATAACTCTATAATTATCAATATTAAAAGCAACCCTTAACCCTTTTTCAATGATAACCTCTGCAATTTTTCGTTTGTCGTCATATGTCATCACATCACAAATTTCTGTGAGTGTTGGTACAATATAGAAAATGACATCAGTACGTGAAAAGTCATATTTTTCAAACTTGTCATATAAAAATAAATATCGAATTTCTTCTATTGTTTGAATTTGAATAGTGCTATAAAATGGTTTAACTTTATTAGGCGTACCAATATCTAGTTGGATATCTTCATATTTTTCAATATTATGTTGCTCTACTAAATCTTCAACATATGTTTTGAAAGCTTCAATATCTTGATCAGTTTCAATATTCACTTTAAACATCACATTCTTATCGTATTTTGAAAGTTTACTATAATCATTGGGCGTCACACCTAAATAGCCTTTGAACATTTTAGAAAATGTAGACATATTACTAAAACCTAATGCGTCACTAATATGACTAATTGTGGCACTAGTGGTTAGCATCATTTCTATTGACTTACTAATTTTTAAAGTATCTACATATCTCTTAAACCCCATACCTATTAATTGATGGAATTGGGAAGAAATATTTGATTTTGATATAAAAAGATCTGTTGATATATCTTTTAACGTCAATCTCGTTTCAATGTGATTATCGATATATTCTAATTCCTCTTTTAAATCATTATAATATGTATAGTTGTATTGATTAACTGCTATATCCTTATCTACAACTGCTTCTGTACCTATGATTTGAACAATTTCCCTTGTAAGTTGATCCGGCATCTCTTGATTATCTTGACTAATTCGTTTGAGTGCTAACTGTAAAATCAAGTCTTTAAGTAAATTAGAAGATTTAATCAGATTGGACGTATATTGAAATTCAAAAAATGAAAAACCTTGTTCTGTAAACCAATCACTTGTTAGATATAGCATGATCATTCTACCTTTTGTGTTTACACTAAAAACATCAGCATTGTTGATGATATAGATGTCGTTATTAATCGTCATTTGTTTACGAAATTTTTGAACATACATGTCACTCTCTAATGGCCAAAATAAGATGATCCCGTCTTGACACCTAGTTGTCGGATATTCAACATTAGAAAGTATACGCAAATAAGAATTCGGCATATTTCTCCCTCTCTTTTCTAATAAACCCAGTATAGCTTCCAAACTTAATTAACATTCTAAATACCTAATCAAAATAATTCAACACAATTATAACACGTATTTAAAAAATATACTTGTTTATATATTTGGAAAAATTAAGTTATAAAACAACATAAATATTACGAATAAAAAAAGATGCGGCGCTAACTTCTTAATGTTTTATCTAAAGACATTAAGAAAATATTTTACATCACATAGTTAATTTCACGCCAACATCTTTGTTTTTGAACAATCGCTATTTTGATTATCTAAATCGATTAGCCAATCGAAGTATATCTTTAATGATGTTTAATAGATTGATAAATAAATTAAAGCCCATTTCTCGTGGAGAGAATTGTCCTCGTTTCATCCTATTAAAATCATACAGGGTATATAACAAGAACAATAATAAGCTTACGACTGTAATAATAGTATGGAAAATAGGATTATGAATAAACATCCCAATAATGCTTGCAATAATTAATGCTAATAAAGTAACGAATAAATATCTTCCCATACTTGATGCATCGTTGATTAAAAAGAATCCTACAATACCAAAAGCAATAAAAGCACCAATGGCTAAAATAATATTCTTATAAAAGACTTCAGGTCCTAAATTTTGCAAATAGCTTGTAAACATAGCATATGATAAAAGTCCCAATATAATTGCATATATATGCGAAATAACTAAACCATACTTACGTGCACGCTGAAACACTAAGGTAATTAATACTAAGACCATTAATGCAAGAGATAAGGGTCTTCTCCATTCCATAGGTAAAAATTGACCAAAGTAACAACCAATCCCAAAAATAATCCAATAATACATAAAGAATAGCCAAACCTTAGCATAAGCATGTGAACGATGTTTATCTTTTGTTTCATTTGTATGTTGTGCAGTCTGTGACATATATTCTGCTCCTTCATTTATGGTTTGTTTATCTAATGGTACGATTTTACAATAATATATTAATTAAAAAAAGTAATAATAATGAAAAATAGATATACTTAGTCGGTAATTCTATATATACTATACACTTTGTTACAATTTATAAAACTTTATTATTGGATTTTTTAATTAAAAAGCCGCTTCATAACTGTCATATCAACATTTCCACAAATGAAATATTTCAACTCTCAATTGTTAACAATATTACAAGATAATAACAAACCACACAGAGACTAATATTTTTGTTAGTATGGATAGCGTAGTAAAAAAACGAAACGCGATGATACATCGTTAAACTTAATTTCTATAAATAAAAATATTAAAGCAAATATAAGGAGGAGTCACTTTGAAAAAGTTAGCCTTTGCAGTAACTGCCGCTTCAGGCGCAGCCGCAGCACTTTCTCATCACGATGCCGAAGCTTCTACTCAACATAAAGTACAGTCAGGAGAATCTTTATGGACTATCGCTCAGAAATATAATACGTCTGTAGATAGTATTAAACAAAACAATAATCTAGATAATAATATGGTATTCCCTGGACAAGTCATCACAGTAGGTGGAAGTGCTTCTCAAAGCTCAAGTTCAAACACTTCTTCACAATCAGGATCACCTTCAACACACACTGTACAATCAGGTGAGTCATTAAATATCATTGCAAATAAATACGGTGTATCAGTTAACGAATTAATGTCAGCCAATAATTTAAATGGTTATTTAATCACACCTAACCAAACTTTAAAAATACCTAATGGCGGTTCTGGTGGTGCAACTGCTACACAAGGTAATACAAGCACACAATCACCATCATTTAACCACCAAAACTTATATACTGAAGGTCAATGTACATGGTACGTATTTGACCGACGCGCACAAGCTGGTAAACCAATTAGCACATTTTGGTCAGATGCTAAATATTGGGCTACAGGCGCAGCTAATGATGGTTACCAAGTTGACCATTCACCTGAAGTAGGTGCAATTATGCAAAGCGTTCCAGGCCCATATGGTCATGTTGCATACGTTGAACGTGTGAATGGTGACGGAAGTATCTTAATTTCAGAAATGAACTATACTAACGGACCTTACAACACAAACTATAGAACAATTCCAGCTTCTGAAGTATCAAGTTATGCATTCATTCACTAAAAAGTGAGAAACTATATCATTAATTATACTTTTAATAAAAATAGCTTAACACCAACAAAGCATATCACTTTGTTGGTGTTTTTTAATTGTCTAAATTGATCTTATATACGGCATGTCCCCCTCATTAATCATCATCATAAATCTAATACTAAGACGACTATTCTGGTATAAGTCCATTGATTTACCTGACGAAACGCTCCCCTTATTCCATAACTAACATTATCAACCTTAATAATGACATTCTCATCATAAATATTATCATCTATTATGTTTCTACTGAATTCTCTGGAGCGATAATATAGACACTACTTGACTGAGGAAAGTTGTTTTATCATCAAATACATTAGCCTCTATATTTCATAGCTAAAAATAGACTATATAAAAAGGTTGAGCGTATGTCTTAAACGCTCAACCTAAATATTTAAATCGCTATGTTATATATATTATTTTAAGAAGAAATGCATTATAAAGTAAACAAGTGCTGCTAATACTGCAGAAATAGGTAATGTAATTACCCAAGTAATTAACATACGTTGTGCTGTACTCCATCTAACACCTTTCGCACGGTTAGAAGCACCAACACCTAAAATTGATGAAGATACAACGTGTGTTGTTGAAAGTGGGAAATGTAATGATGATGCTACGAAAATAGTTAACGCAGATGACAAGTCAGCTGCAGCACCATTTGCTGGTCTGATTTTCATAATGTTACCACCAACAGTTTTGATGATTTTCCAACCACCGACTGCAGTACCAAGACCCATAGCAGTAGCACATGCAATTTTAACCCATAATGCTGGTTCTACGTTTGAACCGCTTTGAATATTAGCAACGATTAAAGCTAAAGTAATGATCCCCATTGATTTTTGAGCATCGTTTGTACCATGTGAGAAAGATTGTAACGCTGCTGTGAAGATTTGAAGGAATCTAAAGTTACGATTAGCACGTGTTAAGTTAGCATTTTTAAATACGACTTTAACAATTGAATACATAATAAAACCAACACAGAAAGCGATAATTGGAGATACAATTAACACGATAATAATTTTAGTGAAACCTTGGTAATGTAATACTCCAAATGATCCTTCTGAAGCAATAGCTGCACCTGCGATTGATCCAATTAATGCATGTGATGACGAACTTGGGATACCATATAACCAAGTAATTAAGTTCCATGCAATCGCAGCGATAATTGCTGCTAAAACAACAACCAATCCATGTTGCAATTTAAACGGATCTACAATATCTTTTGTTATTGTACCAGCAACTCCAGTAAATGCTAAAGCACCAATAAAGTTCATAACTGCAGCTAATAAAATGGCTGTTCTTGGAGTTAATGCTCTCGTAGATACGGCAGTAGCTACAGCATTGGCTGTATCATGGAAACCATTGATAAAGTCAAATATTAATGAAAATATAACTATAGCTATCGTGACGATTAAAATATATTCCATAAGTGAGGACTCCCTTTAGCTATTTTTCATGATTATAGTTTCAAAATTATTTGCGACTGTTTGGCATTTATCTGCAATTTCTTCCATGCTTTGATAAATATCTTTTATTTTAATTAATGTGATTGGATCTGTTTCACTGTTGAAGATATGTTTCATAGATTGTCTTAAAATACCGTCACAGTTCGTTTCAAACTCTTTAATATTAATTGAGTGAATACGCATGTGAGATAATTTTTTATCTACTAATAAACCTACAGCTAGTTTCATTTCTGCAACTGCTTTTTGAATATTTTCAACAAATTCAGCCATGTATTCGTCTGTATATTCGATTGAATACATTTCAAACATTGCTGACGTTTCTTCCATAGCATCTAACACATCATCAATTGCATTACATAAAGATAAGATATCTTCACGTTCAATTGGTGTGATAAAAGTCTGATTTAAATCAGTAATCACTTGATGCATTAATTCATCACCATGAGATTCATAAGTTTTGATATTATCAGAATATGCTTTCAAATCTAAATGTGTATTGAAATCCATTTTACCGAACTCAATTGCTGCACGATCAAGATTAAAAACCATTTCTTCTAACTGAACCATGAACTTATCTTTTTTCTTACTAAACATTCAAAATCCTCCATTTGAGCGATTGTTGCCAATCACATTCATAAATTTTTACTCCATAAGACCTATTATAAGGAACACATTTACAATTTTCAGAAAAAAGGAGATTCACTTTTTCATTTTGTAAATATTATGTAAATCATAGTTATAAGCAATGATGATTGCATTCAAATAAATTGCGATTTGTTCCTACTTGAAAATATCACAAAATTTACATAACTACAATTCAATTTACAAATTCTTAACAAATACGCAAACAAAATTTTACATACACTTTCCTAATGTGCACAAAAGGAGTATAATAACCAATCCACTTTATAATTTAACGTTTTAAATGATGTCTTTCAATCAATTTCCCATATACCAAATATAAACCATAATTTTTGCTATCCCTCCTATTCCACTTTATACTAGCATTACTATACTAAAGGAGATAATTATGGAATTTACATTAAAATCAATTCAAGAAGCACATGAAAAATATACTAGTCCCGATTTCCCAATGCTATTCAAAGCTTTTAAAGATATGGGAATGGTTAGTAATGAAGTGAATATTCAACATGGTACTTCTGTTTATACAAATACCGATGGTCAAACGATTACAGCAGAAGGTGTGAAAGTATCCCATCCTATCGCTGACACTTCACATGTTGAAGAAGTGAAAGACATTCTCACACGTCATCAAGCAGGACAGACTGATTTTCCTACATTTTGTGAAGAAATGGCTCAAGCTGGTATTTATAAATGGTTTATTGATATTAATGCTGGTACTTGTTCATATATTGATTTAAACCAACAAACTATTGTAAGTGAACAAATCCCGCAATAATCATTCGAATCATATATTTAAAGGATTCCATTGTACATCTTGTGATTACAATGAAATCCTTTTTTATTTAATATTAAATTGAATGTCTTATTGTCCTTTTAGAGTGATTATAAGCTGTTAAGGCAAATACAGCATAAATGGCTGTGTACACTGCCATAACAATAAATATAGGGAATTGATTGGCCGCACCTAACAATGACATAAATGCCAGTGAAGCAAAATATGCATGTAATAAAGCAATGATTAATGGTAATGAAAAGTTAAATAGAACCTTTAATTTCAAACCTTTGGCCATATCTCGATGTGTGAAACCTAATTTACGCAATATAGAATAATTTTCTATTTCATCCTCTGTTTCATCGATTTGCTTAATATATATGATACAACCTGCCGCAATTAAAAACGCGATTCCTAAAAATGATGTCACGAATAGTAATATACCCGTTAAACTTGAAATTTCACTTGCTGCTTCACTTCTCGTTTCAATATTTTTATCCACATTTTTTACCGCACTTTGCAATTCTGGCCTGTCCTTTTTGTGTTTAATATCAAATCCATATTGAGACACAATATTTTTAGCTTTAGTATGATTTCTTAAATATTGGTAATCTTTGTCATTTAATACTAAAGTAGGTCCTCCTAAATCAACATCACTCATAAAATAAACTTGGTTAATTTCTTTATTTAATTTAACTTTGATCGAGTGTTGATGTGTCCCCAATTGTGTTACACCGTGTTTCTTATATTTCATGACATCACTTACTCTACCTTCAGGTACTATAATATCTGTGTAACCCTTCGACACTTCAACATTAGGTATATACTTGTCACTCGTTACAGATACTTCATATGGTTTAGCAATGCCCTTTTCAAATAATTTGTCTTTAAACAACTTACTATAAACAACTTCTTTATAATTATAAAAATGCTCAATATTTTTATTATTTAATTCATATGCTAATTCATTGGCCTTTTCTTTATCTTTTAACGTCACATCGTGTGGCGAATTCAATAGAACTTCATTGGTTAACGTCCCACGACTAATCGCTGCAAAACACAATACTGATACAGTAATAGCAGAAATAATTGTCATAACAGTTAAAGAAAACGCATTTTTCTTTATACGATACATAATCGGTGCTGTAAACATCACATCGTTGACGCTTACTGTATCTTGTCTCACTTTCTTAATTGCTTTAAAGATTAGTGAAACAGTGCTTCTAAAAAAGAAATACGCCCCAATCACTGTACATATCAAAATAACAAATGGCTGAAAAATACTATTAAAATGTTGAACAACTGTTGTCGATAAATAATAACCTGTCAGAATCATGAGTACGCCTAATACACCTAAAATTAATTCACCCATTGTAAAACGATTATGATTGATTTCTCTTTTGGTCATATTAGAGGCTAATTCTATAATTGAACGTCTTCTAATATAAAAATAGCTTTGACCTATAGTTAAAATGTACGCCACAACAATCAATAAAATTGCTTGTAAAATAGCAGACACACTGAAAATGATTGAAACAGTAATGTTAATACCGAGTAATCTTAGAACAATCATTAACAATATTTTAGAGCCAAAAATACCAATGATAATTCCTAAAATAGAAGTGGCAATAAAAATAAGTAATTGTTCAATCATAATCATTTGTAAAATATTGAATCTTGAAAGACCAATTGTTTGCAATAAGGCAAATTCACGACCTCGCCGTTTTAAAAACAACAGATTCGCGTACAAAATAAATACGATAATAATGATAAATAGAAAATAACTTCCTATTTGAGAACCTTCTTTAATGATTGGATAATTCTGATTGCCATGTAAATGATGTGCATATTTTAAAGTAATAAAACTAAAATATAGGACTACGCTAATAACTAAAGAAAATAAATATATGGCATAATGCGAAAACTTTTGTTGAAAGTTTTTAAAAATAATTTCTTTAAAGGTCATAATTCACGCCACCAAGTACACTTTGTGTTCTAATAATTTCATTGTAAAAAGTTTGTTTATCGTCTTCACCTTGGAAAATTTCAGTAAAGATTCTTCCATCTTTTAACATAACCACTCGATTTGAATAACTAGCTGCTACGGGGTCATGGGTAACCATTATAATCGTAGTATCAAATTTCTCATTCATTTTGCATAGTCGTTTTAATAAGTCTTGCGTGCTTTTAGAGTCTAATGCTCCTGTTGGCTCATCAGCAAATATTATTGATGGGTTAGTAATAAACGCTCTAGCGGCTGACGTTTTTTGGATTTGTCCTCCTGACAATTCAGTTGGGTACTTATCACTGATATCACTAATATTTAATGCCTCAACAATTCGTTCATAACGCTGTTTCATTTCTTGTTTATCTATTTTCTTTACAGATAACGGTAGCATAATATTTTCTTTTACCGTTAAGGTATGTAAGACATTATAATCTTGGAAAATAAATCCAATGTCTTTTTTACGAATATTGGATAACGCTTTATTTGATAATTTGTCTAATGGCTGCCCATTTAATTTAATCGATCCTTGCGTTGCATAATCTATGGAACTCAGTACATTCAATAATGTTGTTTTTCCCGAACCAGAAGGCCCCATAATTGAGATAAATTCACCTTTTTCAACAGATAAATTAATATCATGTAGCACTTCTTGTGGTGAATATTGATTGCCATATATTTTTGTTAATTGTTTTACTTCTAATATTGCCACTTTAACACTCCTATGATTATCAACTGTTTAACGTTGATGCCACATCATTTGTAAATATAATGAAACGCATAACTATTCAATATTATTATAACGATTGAATATAACAAATGCGCTAATTCTGTGTAACAAAACGCATGTTTAAAATGACAATGTTGTCACTTCAGACATGCGTTCAATCACTTCATTTTGTTGTGGGAATATGAGGCTAAAAGTAGTTCCTTTTCCTACGCTAGACTCTACTTTAATTTCAATCCCTAATTGTGATTTAACACTATCAACCAAATACAAACCCATGCCTGATGACGTCGTTTCATTTCTATTAGCTGTAGACGTATAACCTCTTTCAAAAATCCTTGGCATATCTTTCTTACTTATACCACGTCCATAGTCCTTTATTTCTAATACGATATGTTGATTTATGCATTTACCATTCATTTCAATCATATTATCTTCACTATATTTCAATGAATTAGATAATATTTGTCTAATCATCATACGACACCATTTTAAATCTGTGTACACTTTAAAATCATCCGTAAAATTTAATTCAAATCCAATACCTTTAGCCTGACTAATATGACGCGTCAACTGAATTTCATCAATAACCATACGTTTTAAAGAGACATAGTCAAAGTACATATCTTTATTTTGAGTTTCTAACCTTGTTAAATACAATTGTTTATCTAACATTTCATTGATCCGTGACCATTCGTATAATAATGCTTGTTTACGTTTAGAATCTTGCTCTTGATCAATTAATAACTTCATCGCTGTTACTGGGGTTTTAATATCATGAACAAATTCTGTAATGCTTTGTTCATGATTTTTAATTTGTACTTGTTGCGCTAATACCTTATCTTTCTGGGAAGTTATATTTCGATATAAATAGTCTACGATTTGTTGTTGAAATGGCGTTTCAGCTAAATCTTTATGTTTAATTTCTTCTATTTCTTTATTTTTATAAAAATGTTTAGATAACCTAGATTCCTTAAAAAATGTAAAAATGATGAATAATACACTCATACCTAAATTCAGAACAACGATATACCATACGCTATCTGCTGCAATATCATAATCAATATACGCAATTCCGATCATGACTAGATTGATAAATACAATCCATAATATCCAATTTAATCGCGATTTAACGAATAACCAAAACCACTTTAAATTATTCATGCGCCATATACCCTTTACCAACTTTCGTTTCTATCGCACTATCCATACCAATTTCAGATAGTTTCTTTCTTAATCGATTGACATTGACAGTCAATGTGTTATCGCTTACAAACGCTTCATCGTCCCACAATGCGGTGATCAATGTATCACGTGAGACAATTTGATTTCTTTTATTGACTAACATCTCTAAAATGATCATTTCTGTTTTAGATAAAAAGATAGCTTGATCACCTTTTTGTATACTATCCTTTGATAAATCTACTACAGCATCTTGCCAGTTCAATGTACGTTTCTCTTCAACACCAAATTCGTATACTCTACGATAAACCGCCTGGAGTTTAGCTATTAAAACATTGGTATAAAATGGTTTTTGAATATAATCATCAGCACCCAACTCCATACTCATGACTTGATCCATCGGATTATCCCTTGAGGATAAGAATAAAATAGGTACATTAGACACTTGTCTCATTTTTCTACACCAATAAAAGCCATCATACTTTGGCAATTGCACGTCTAAAATAACAATTTCTGGATTAAATGCTTCGAATGTATCCATAACATTTCCAAAATCATCTATACCTACTACATTAAAATCCCATTGTTCTAATTCTTTTTTGAGTTCTTGGAACAATGTATTGTCATCTTCTACTAATAATATTTGCATTCATATCACCTTATTATTTTGTGTACTTAATTTTTTCTCCAGATTGAACACGTCCTTGAAAATGTTTGATGCGACAATCCACTTCAAATCCACGCATCATGATGCCTTGTAGAGGTGCTTGAACAAAATAATATACAGGCCAAAACATTTTAGGAATGTAATCATATAGATGAACTAAAACAATTGCGTTATTTTTTAGCAATCGAAACTCTAATTTCCCTTGCTTTTTCGCATTGGATTTGACTAACTTACCACCAACTAAATATAAAGTGATGAGGTTGTCCTCTGTTAACACTTTCTTAAAAATAGCCAATGGTTTGTTTTTACTTTTTAAATATATATAATAATGGTCATCACTATGATACGTCTTAACAATCGTTCCTTTGGTTTTATTTAACCAATTAAAAAAGTATTCAACAACTTGGTCAAGTGTCCACTTTTTAGGCAAAACCATTTTCATAGCCGTTCTAACATCATCGTACTTAGACACCTGCAATTCTACATTGATATGAGGACGTTTGATTTCCAATTTCGTACGCTCTACTGGCACACCATAAGCGCCTAAACGTTCCATCGTTTGATTATCATTTCGACTTCCTGGAATATATACTAACTTTTTAACATGATTCACTGACGCTGCCCTACCAAAGTTGTCAGCAGCAATTAAATTAAGATCTCGTGCTGTCGCTTGCGTTAATTTCGCTGAATTTTTCGTTGGATCTAAATAAAAAATAGCAATATCAATCTCTTTCATCGCTTCAACGACATCTTGATAATTAAAAATATCACTCTGTAACCATGTCATATCAGTTGCATTAACATGTTCCGGTTTTGGATACTTTGACAATACATATAAATCAGCATCATTTTCAATTACCGAACTTAAATGTTTCCCAATATAGCCTGTGCCGCCTGCTAAAAGTACTTTTGGTTTCATATTTTAAACTCCCTTGTGTATAATGAACACTCCATCGTGTGCAATTACACGATTCAAAGCAAACTTAACTTATTTATATTATAATATAGAAGTAACAGAAACTTAAATGAATATAGGAGTGTTTTCATGCCTCACGCTATTCGTGAAATTAGTATAAAAGACGTAGACAATTTTATAGACTTACTTACCAAAATTTATGATGAATCAGAATTCACATTTTATAATCCTGGTGAGTATGCACCCAGTACTACCGAAGTGATTAAGCGCTTAGAAGATTATATTACCTCTTGTTCTAAAGCTATTTTTGTTGTCGAAAGTAGCGATCAACTTGTAGGATACGGTTTTGTAGGTACTGAAACATATGAACGTACACGCCATGAAGCGATTGTATATCTAGGTGTTAAAAAACTGTACCAAAAAGATGGTGTCGGACAAACTTTGATTAATGCAATAGAAGCATGGTCCCTCAATCATAATATCCGTCGTATTGAAGCGACAGTGGTACCCGAAAATGATGGTGCTGTTAACTTATTTAAGAGCGCTGGATTCCAAATTGAAGGCGAATTAAAAGATAAGCTGTATATTAACAACAAATATTATAATGAATACGTGATGGCTAAAATTTTAAATTAATTGTTTATGGTAATTACATATTGAATTTTATCATATAATTAGATGAAATAAGTTGATAACGATATATCATGTATAAAAAACCACCGTAAAACGACTATAATTGTCGTTTTACGGTGGTTTGTTTTATTCACTGAATGGATCTAATTGCACATCTTGATTCATATTATTGTTTTCATTGTTATTAGATTGATTATTACGTTCAACACCTGAAGAAGATGTATTTCTACTTAAGAATAAGAGTACCCGTTTAATATTTTCTTTAGATTCTGGTTTATTTAAATGGAATTGATATTGATGGTGTAAGTGATGTGAGCCATCATAAAATAATGTCTCAGCTGGCACATCTTTTTCTTTTAATTTTTTATAAAAATCTATATTCTGACTATAAAACGGATCCGCATCTCCTACAGATAAAAATGTAGGCGGATAATCTTTGGTTACTTGATTTATTGTAGACATTTGAGATAGGTTTTTAAAATTACTCTCCCAATTTGTCGTACCTGTATAACTTCTCATAAATAATTGAATCCTAGGAAATTCTGTTGATTTAACTGTCTTCATATCATAGAATCCGCCAAAGAATATCGCCGCTTTAATTTGAGAAGGTTTAAATTCCGGTTCAAATTTCATTTCATCACGTAATGACTGATTTGTCTGCATAGCAACATATTGACTGGTTAATTGTGCGCCAGCGGAATCGCCACCTATAATCACTTGATCAAAATCAATTGGCAAATCATGTTCATTCGTTTTAATAAATTTGACCGCTTTGTTCATTTGTTCAATAGGTGTAGGATACTTGTATTGAGGTGCTAACGCATAATTGACGTTTACCACAATGTAACCTTGTTCAGCTATTTTAGATAGTAATGGATTTTTATACTGTTTATCGCCAGCAATAAAACCTCCACCATGCATCCAAAAGATGACTGGTAACTTACTATCTTTATTCATATCAGATGGCATAATAATATCCAGTTTACTATTAGGTATACCTTGACCATAAGAAATATTCTGTAAAACTTTCACGTTTTTATTATTGATTTGGACTTTTTCTCTATTTTGTTGTTGTCGATGTTCATGATCATAATGTGTTTTCAATAGTAAACCAATACTAGTACCTACTATTAAAATGACAACAATTGTTATCAACAACCATTTATGTTTTGCCTTCATGACGGATAATCCTCTCATCAATGCTCAATTATATCGTTTAATTAATTACGCTAAAAAAGCAATTCATCTTCTATTTAAAAAGATGAATTGCTTTTAAGATTAAATCAATCACATTTAATTGTAAAGTACATCAAATTACATATCATTATGCAATATGCTTTTTGTCATCACTCTTACGTTTATAATATTTGATAAGTACGGCAACAACTATAAATAAACCGACTACACCCATAATATTATATAAATAGTTAATTAAATCAGCGAATCCTACGAAACTTAAAATGTAGGCAGCAATCATCATAATAATGATGAAAACATGATACTTTTTGCTATATGGTTCAGTAAAACGTGCTGCAAATGAGTAGCATAATCCTAAAATAGTATTATACATTACTGCTAACATAATAATTGTTAATACTAATCCAATCCACGGATTGATTTCATTTGCTAAATTAAGTGTAGGAATAGCAGCATCTTTAATTTGTGGGTATTCTGCTTGTAAAGCAAAGTTAATTAATGCTAATAGAATAGTATAAACAATACCACCAAATAACGCACCTGCACCTGAAACTCTTCGTTTAGATGCATCCCCACCAATGGCTACGACTGTACTAAAACCTACCGCAAATGCAAGGCCGCCATATTGAATACCTTTGAGAATACCTAAAATGACGCTTGACTTATCGACAGTATCATTAACTTTATTCAATGGTATAGATCCATTAAACAAATAGTACACCGCAATTAATACAACCATCACAATTAAAAATGGTGTCACAATACCTAAAGCTCTTACTATTTTATTGAAGTCTAATAGTAAGGTGCCATAAATAACTACAGTCATAATTAATGCACCTAACCAAATGGGTATTTTAAAACTTTCTTGGAATGCTGATCCAGCACCCGCAATCATCGTAACGGCGATACCAAATAAAAAGAATACAAGAATATAATCGAAAACCTTACTAAATTTATCGCCAAAGACATATTGCAATGTAGATTCGTGATTAGTTGCTTCAAATGCTGTCCCTATTTTTGCTACTTGTCTACCAATAAAACCTAAAATCAAACCTGATAAGAGTACACCTATGTATGACCATAAGCCATAAGGTGTAAAGAATTGCATCACTTCTTGTCCGGTTGAAAAACCTGCACCGACAACGATGCCGACATAGGCGAAACCAATTTTTATAGCTTCTTTATTGAGCCCCATGAAAAGTTTACCTCCTTCGTTTCGCATATTTTGAATTATAACGTACTATTATTTAATTTCAACCCAACTCAAAGTATGTCAAAAAAGCCTAAATCCACGATTTAGACTTATATATCAACTGTTTTCACTAATCTACAAAATATAAAATTCATACTTTTCTAACAATTCTATAATAATTTATTTATTAAAAACACATTTATTTTAATACAATATCATTTATAAATTCATAATAAAAAAGTCATTGAAACGGTATGACTCATCTCAATGACTTTTATTCATAAAATTAATATTCACATTTTAACGTGCGTTACGATGTTGATTTAGTTCATTAATATCAACAACTACATTATCCATACGTTTCGCTGTATCTTTCAATACATTACGAGCCACATTGTTGGTAGGATCTAAATTAAGAATACGTTTTGCAATATCGAAGGCCTTCTTATCAGAGATAACAGGCTCTGGAATTGCATGTAGTAATAACATTTGTAATAAGCTTTTAACTTCATTTCCGTCAGTAAGTTTTATGGATGAATCTGCATGGTAATACGCAGAATGTAAAGCACCTTCATAGTCACTGAGTGGATAAACAAGCAATAAGAATGCTAAGTCATGCATTTCTGCTGTTTCTTCCACTTTCATCATGTCTAAAATACAAGTATAAAACATCATACTTTCTACTTCATGAGCACTTGAAATATATGCTTCTTCAAATTCCATAAAATCTGTTTCGGACATCAATTGTCTTACTAAATCAAACTCGCCATTCAATACATGTTTCTTTATAAGATGTTGCATGGCAATGTCCTCCTATTAGCCAGATTTTATCGTACATTTAATATTAATCATATCACAGATATCCTTAACTTTCATTTCAAAAAATCAATTTAAGCTTAATATATCATTTATTTTAAAAAGTTGTTTGATTTACTTCGTCTATAGCGTCCGCCAAATTTCCACCGATTGATAATTTAACTGCAGCTGTAAAACTACCTTCTACAATTGGTGCATCCACTTTAACAATTTTATAATTCCCATCATACATATCAATAGCCATATCAATGTTCATTTCAGATGAGCCTATATCATAAAAGCACAAGGCATCATCTTCTAAACCATTGATTAGCTGTTGAACTGTCTCAAACGACGTCCCAATATCACCATTCATACCACCGTTAGCAATGACTTTTACATCTGGTGCCATTTGTTGCAACAATGCTTTTGTACCGTTCGCTATTTGTTCACTATGACTAATAATTACAAGCGTTGCCATTATGCTTCATCTCCTATTATTGCATGTAATATATAAACCATACTTTGTGCACCTGGGTCCATATAACCCTTTGACGCTTCTTTAAAGTATGATGCACGCCCTTTCGTAGCTACCATATCCACAGTTGCTTCTGCAAAGCTTTGTAGGCGATTCAAATCAACTTGTTCACCTTTTTTGACCGCTTCATTTGCACGTGCAACAACATCATACATAGTCTTTTCATTAAGTTCTACCTTACTACGTTTGGCAATTGCCTCTGTAAATGTTTCTAGAAGTTCTACTAAATTATTATGGTCAATGTCATCTTTAACAACTTCAGCCATTTTCACAAAGCTAAAACCATATAACGGACCTGAAGCACCGCCAATATTTGACATCAGACACATACCTGTCGATTTAAATACACTTTGCATTGTACTGTCATCTAATTTATCTTTTAAACTTTCAAAACCTCTTAACATATTAACACCATGATCGCCATCGCCAATAGCTCTGTCAAGTTCAGTTAATGCATCTTCTTGCTCTTTAAATGTTGTTTCTAAATCCAATAACTGTTGTTTCATCTTTTGGATATCCATTATGATTCTCCTTATCCTGTATATTTATTCATTAAATATTAAAATATCTACTCGTTGTTGGCGCTAGTAATGCTTTTAAAAGTGTTTCTGAATAGGGTACGACTGTAATTGAAAATCCTTGCATGTCTAATGACGTCATGTAATCACCTACATACCAATGTTTGACAGTGATATCATGCGCATCAAAATATTGTTTGATATAAGACGTCGCAATTGTAAGCTCAGATAAAGGTGTACCGCCCATACCATTTACCATTACAAGTATTTCTTTACTAACAACTTCTTGTAATAATGCGTCACCTAATCGTGTCACTATCTGATCTATAGGTTCCATTTGTTGACGATGTAATCCTTTTTCACCATGAATACCGATACCAATTTCAATATCATTCTCATCAATATCAAAACCATACTTTCCTGTTGTTGGTACCATAGGTGGTGTTAATGCCATACCAATACTTTTAACTGTAGGTAATAGTTCTTCTACTTTTGCTTGAATTTCTGTTAAAGATAGACCTTTATCGGCTAAAAATCCGGCAAACTTATGAATGAAAATTGTTCCGGCAACACCACGTCTTTGTTCAACATCAGAAACGGCAATATCATCTTTCACTACTACCATAGCAGCATTAATACCTTCCATTTCTGCCATTTCTTGTGCCATTTCAAAATTCATGACATCTCCCGCATAATTTTTAACGATGAGAAGCACGCCTTCACCCGTGTCTACAGCTTTTATAGCATCTAAAATTTTATCTGGTGTTGGAGAGGTGAATACTTCACCACAAACTGCAGCATCTAACATACCCTGAGCAACATAGCCTGCATGAGCTGGTTCATGACCACTCCCACCACCTGACACTAAAGTTACACCAGTTGTTTTTTTATCTTTTTTTACAACGACATTGTCATTGATAACTTCTAATTCTGGATGAGCAATTTTTATACCTTCGAGCATATCACTTAAAAATTGTTGTTTATCTTTAATTAATTTTTTCATAGTTAGCCCTCCTTATTTATCCACTTTCATTATAATGCATCGACTTAAGAAAGCGTTAACAATTATATATAAAAATAAAATGACATGTATCGTACATGCCACTTTATTTACATATTTTATACATTTTTGGTTTTGTACATGAGATATAGGAAGTAAGGTGCACCAATAATTGCAACGATGATACCTGCTGGTACGCCTGTAGGTTCTAATATAACCTTGCCCAATGTATCTGAGAACACTAATAAAAAGGCACCAACAAGCACTGCTATTGGTAAAAACAACTGATGGCGTGGTCCTACAATACGTTTAGCAATATGTGGCCCCATCAATCCTATAAAGGAAATAGACCCTGCTACTGCAACTGCTACTGACGATAGTACTACTGCTACAAAGAATAATACCATGCGTTCTTTACCGACCTTAACACCTAAACCTTTAGCTACATGCTCATGCGTATTGATAATATTCAATTCATTAGATTTATAAAATAGATATGGCAGTATGATGATGATCCATGGTAAAAATGCCATCACAAATATCCATTCATCTCCCCAGATATTGCCTGCAAACCATGTTGCTATAAATTCTGATTGATCTTTGTCGAATTTAGACATGAGTGTTATTGAACCACCATATAAAGCTGTCTGCATACCTACACCTATTAAAACCATACTGGAAGGTGTAACGCCATGTCTTTGATTGACACTAAACATAAAAATAATTAAAGCTGTCGCTACACCGCCTATGACGCTAATAATAGGTAAAACATAAACAAAATTATCTGGTTTAATCTGACCAATTGTGATGAATAATGCGATTGCAAAACCACCACTAGCATTAATACCTAGAATGCCTGGCTCAGCAATTGGATTTTTAGTAACACTTTGTACAATTGCGCCACTCATACTTAATGCCGCCCCAGCAAGAATAGTGATGAGCATACGTGGTAATCTAAAATCGACTAGAATTAATGTGTCTGTATAATCACCTTGCCCGGTCAATATTTGGAAAAATCGACTTACAGGGATATTGTACTCACCAGAAGCGATACTCCATGTACACGCTAAGAAAACAAGTACAGTAAATATCACGAATATAATGATTTGTTTACGTCGTAATTGACTATCTATCATATTGAGCGTCCTCCTTTTTTAACTAAGTATAAAAAGTAAGGAACGCCAATAAATGAAATAATCGCACCCACTGGCGCATCTCCTAAATATCTAGCAAGCATATCAGCTACTAACATCAATATGCCACCTAAAATGGCAGTTAAAGGTAATACTTTAGAATAATCAGTTCCTATTATAAATCGAACAATATGTGGGACGATTAATCCAACAAATGCAATTTGCCCTACCATCGATACTGCTACGCCAGCTAGAACCATTGCTAAAATTAATATGACAACACGAATCATAGTCACATTTTGTCCTAGGCCTTTGGCTAAAGATTCCCCTAAATTCAATATAGTTAATTGTCTACTCATTGTGAGAATAATTACCAATGCCACTATAATGATGGGACCTGTCCAAATAATTTGAGACCATGTTGTTCCTGAAACCCCACCAGCACTCCAAAACGTTAAAGATTGATTTAATCTAAAGATAAGCGCAACACCTTGGCTTAATGCCGTTAACATAGCACTAACGGCTGCTCCGGCTAAAATAATACGCATAGGATTGAAACCATCTTTTCTTGAACGGCCAATCATTAACACAATCGAACCACCTAACAATGCACCGAGAAACCCGGCAATCATTAGTAATGTAAACGGTGCTTCTGGATAAAAAGCATACGTTATGGCTAAGCCAAATGACGCACCTGAATTGAGACCAATTAAACTCGGATCCGCCAAACTATTTTTAGTCACACCTTGAATAACCGCACCGGCAACCGATAATGCCATGCCTACTAAAATGGCACCTAAATCTCTTGGAATTCTGATCTCACTAATCACATTATGTTGTTGATTTTTAGGATTATAATTGAAAATTGCATCCATAATGGTGGGTATATCTATTTTCGCATCTCCAAATAAAATAGATAAAAATAGTGCTATTGCTAGCACTATCATTCCACCTATCAAATAAGATACAAATCTCATATAACCACTTTGCCTTGGTTTTGACATGATATCTTTACCTTTTCTATATATTTTAAATCATCTCACAGTTTATGAAGAATATGCCTTTTGACATAAATCATATGTCACTAATAAAGGTTTACCAGTTCTAGGATCTTCACTTAATACAACATCTATATTAAATACACGTTCTAAAATATCTTGTGTCAACACTTCATTTGTTTCACCATTTGCTACAATGTCACCGTCTTTCATAGCAATAAGATGATCTGAGAATCGAATGGCTTGATTGATATCATGTAATACCATAATAATCGTACAACCTTGTTCTTGATTTAATTTTTGAACTAATTCTAAAATTTCTAATTGATGACATATATCTAAATATGTTGTTGGTTCATCTAAAAAGATAATATCTGTACGTTGAGCCAATGCCATAGCAATCCAGACACGTTGTCTTTGACCACCACTTAAATCGTTGATTGAACGGTGTCTAAATTCAGATGTACCTGTCACTTCTAGCGCCCAATTGATTTCTTTTTTATCTTCATCAGATAAACGCCCAAATCCTTTTTGATGAGGAAATCGGCCATAAGATACTAATTCACCAACAGTTAAACCATCAGCCACTTCAGGAGATTGTGGTAAAATCGCAATTTTCTTAGCAATTTCTTTCGTAGATTGCGTGTGGATACTCTCTCCGTCTAAATTAATCGTGCCATCTTTTACAGATAATAAACGAGACAATGCTTTAAGTAAGGTAGACTTGCCACAACCATTAGGTCCAATGATTGAAGTTACTTTACCATCTGGAATTTCCACATCTAAATGATTAATAATCGTCGTATCTCCATAACCTATTGTTACTTGTTCACCGTTTAAACGACTCATAATTCCCCTACTTTCTAAATTACTATATCTATATCGAAAACATAACTGTAATTAAATATATTAATTATTAAATTCATGATTGTAATTGATAATCATTATCACAGGAGCCATTATAACATTTTTCACTTATATTGACTAATAAATTTCATTAATTTCCTCTTTTTTATCGCATTAAAAAGCCGTTCTAAGCTAACAAATTTGCTACTTAAAACAGCTTTGGAATAATATCTTTTATTCATCTATAAGGAAACCATTTCCGTATACATCTCTCACATCATGAATGACTAGAAATGCTTGATTATCAATACTTCTAATTATCTTTTTAGCACGTGACACTTGTGTTTTTGTAATCACGACATAAAGGACGTCTTTTTCTTCTCTAGTATAATAGCCGTGACCATTCAATATAGTTAATCCACGACCTACTTGTTCATCTATGGCTTTAGCCACTTCATCTGGTTTACTTGAAATAATTGTCATCGCTTTCTTCGTATTTAAACCTTCGATTACAAATTCCATCACTTTCGTACCAATATACAATGAAATGACGGTAACTAATGCACGATCGAGTGAAATCACAGTTAAAGATATGACTACAACAATTAAATCGAAGAAGAGTAATGCATAAGGCGTACTCACGTCTAAATACTTATGTGCAATTCTAGCTAATATAGTAGTTCCAGCAGTAGTCCCACCTGCTAAGACAATAACACCAATACCTAATCCGACACTTGTTCCGCCAAACACTGCATTGACAATTACATTGCCTGTTTCAACATGCCAAGATTCTGTTAAACTTAAAAATACTGAAATAAGTACAGTTGCTACAATGGTTAAATACATACTACGTTTGCTTAAAAATTTATATCCTACTGCAATTAAAACAGCATTGACTACAAAGTTAGTAATAGCTGGCGATAAGTGAAAAGCGTAGTACAATACTATGGCTAAACCTGTGACCCCACCTTCACCTAAATTACCTGAAATAATGAATGCATTAACACCAGCTGAAAAAATAAACGATCCAACAATGACTAATATTAAATCTCTTATTAATCTATTCAAGCAACCACATCCCTTTATTTATTTTTTATATGATTAACAAAATGGTAGCACACGCATGTAGCCCCTACAACACTGCTTGTGTAAATAATTCATATTTTTGAAATAATTTCATTTCCACTCATACAACTTATCAATGAATCATCTCTAACGAAATAATACGGTTTAACATAAAAAAGGATAAAATATTTTTAAATTTTCAGAATTTTTAATTTACTTATAGCTTTCGCTTTGCTATAATAATGTTAACTTCTTAACAAAAGAAGTTATCTCCTTTGTGTTGTTTATAGTAACAAAACAAATTTTGCTCGAAGTACTGTAACTGTACCTAGTCCTTACCGTTACAAGTACATTAATATTCATTTCCCATAAAAGCCAAGTATAACAAGTGTCTCCTCACTTACTATACTTGGTTTTTATTATGTGTCATTTTTTTCATTAAAAAACACCTCCCATCGCTAGAAAAAGTTCTAGCAATAGAAGGTATAACCTTAATTTTTAATTTACCATGCGAATAATCCTACAAATGCAGCTGTTAATAATGAAACTAAAATCCCTGCTAACAGCATCATTGGCACGTATTTAGAAACAAAGTCTGCTGTTTTCTTATCTACGATACCTTTTAATGTACCGATAATCATACCAATAGTTGAGAAGTTAGCAAATGACACTAAGAATGTTGAAATCACTGCTTTATGGTGAGGTGAAAGTGTATTAATAGACTTAGATACTTCACCCATTACGACAAATTCGTTAGTAACGATTTTTTTCGCCATTTGTTGTGCAACTAACCAAGCTTCATCCCAAGGAAGACCAAGTAATAATGCAAATGGATACATAAATACGCCTAAAATTTGGTCTAATCCAAAGCTACCTTTAAGACCCATCAAGTGACCAATGCCACCTGTAATCAAGTTAATCAAACGATCCGCTAAATCTGCTAACGCTACGAAACTAATCACAAATGCTATGATAATGAGTACTAATTTACCTGCAGCTAATACAGAATCACCTAAGAATGAGAAGAATGGCTGACGCTCTATATCTTGATCCTTAATACTATAAATAATATCTTCTTTATCTTCTACTCTTACTGGATTCAAAATTGACGCGACAATAATAGCATTCACGATATTTAAAGGAATAGCAGTCAACACTAATTCCCCTGGAATCATTTGAACATAAGCACCTACAATAGCACCTGACACAGAACTCATAGACATCATTGCTACAGTTAACACTCGCATTTCATTCATGCGCTTCAATTGTTCGTTAGAAACAGCGAGTGCTTCTGTGTTACCTAAGAACATCATTTCAATGCCAAAGAACGACTCGAATTTAGGTTGGCGCGTAATTTTTGCTAAAACCCAACCAATTGCACCAATTAATTTCGGTAGAATATTAAAGTACATTAAAATATCAAATAACGGTACTACTAATAGAATTGGAAATAGTGCGCTCACAGCCATATCCATCTGCTTATTCGAAACAAAACTATTAAACGCAAATCCTGTACCTGCATTTGCTGATTCAATTACCCAGGAAATACCATTTGCAGCTGCTTTAATTCCTGATTTTCCCCATGGGAAGTAAATGAAGAACCATGCTAAAAATAAGTTTAAAACGACTAAAATAATAATTGATTTCCATTGTATATCTTTTCGTGCTCTCGAGAATAACACTGCAATACCTAGGAAAACAATTAACCCAATGATATTAATCAATAAAAACATTTGGCACCCACCTATTTATTTAATTTTTCAACAACGTGTTGTACAAAAGGAACATATGTATAGATATATGACTCTATATCATGGATAAAATCCACCCCCAAAACCAGAGCCCATCTAATTGGCTTAATTATACCATTTGTAAAAATGACTTAAAATAACGCTTTTCATTAAATTTTTAATTTATACAAAAAAGCACACACACTCTTTAAAGCGTATGTGCTTATCATTAAATTTTAGTCTGCAAGCTTTTGAGACGTTACAAAGTGTTTATATTTCTCATGTGTTGTCATTAACTCACTATGTGTGCCTTTACCAGTCACTTGTCCTTTATCTATAAAGATAATTTGACCTGCTTTTTTAATTGTAGAAAGTCTATGTGCGATGACAATTGTAGTTCGACCTTCCATCAATGTTTCTAAAGCTTCTTGAATTTTCAATTCACTTTCACTGTCTAAGTTAGCAGTGGCTTCATCTAATAACAAAATATCTGGATTTTTAACAAAGCTACGTGCAATATCAATTCTTTGTCTTTGACCACCGGATAGCTTAAGACCACGTTCACCCACTAATGTATCGTACCCCTTATCAAATTGCATAATAAAATCATGACAATTAGCCAATTTAGCATATTTAATAAGTTCTTCATCTGATACAGAACGATTGACACCGTACAAGATATTATCTCTAATCGTACCACTCATCATAGAGTTTGATTGCATAACATAACCGATTTTAGTACGCCACTTAGACAATGGAATATCAAAAATACTTGTACCATTATACGTAATGTCGCCACTTTCAATATCATACATACGTTCAATTAAGTTAAATATCGTACTTTTACCAGAACCTGAAGGACCAACAAATGCACTAACCTGACCTTGAGGAATGTTAAATGACACATCATTTAATATAGACTTAACGTCATATTTGAAGTTCACATGATCAAATACAAGTTCACCATCTTGTACCTCAACATCTTGTGAATCTTCAAGTGATTCTGTAGGTTCTATAGGTTCTTGCATGATTTCATAAATACGATGACTTGCCCCAACAGCTTTTTTATAGTCTGTTATCAATGTTGACAAATTAATCAACGGCATAGACATTTGAATCACATAGAAAATCATTGCAATTAATGTACCTGCAGTGATAGCGCCTGTTGCAATTTCTAAAGCACCGAAACCTAGGATGATAGCTATAGTTAATAACATTACTACACCCGAAATAGGTTGTACTACTGCTGAAATTTTAGCTTGTTTTAAACCTAAGCGATAAATTTCTTTTAAATTAGTGTGCGCATTATCAAGTTCTAATCTTTCTGTATTGGATACTTTAACCAATCTCATTTCTGTCAGTACACGTCCAAGTAATCCACTAAAATTAGCAATTTCAGTTTGTGTACTTGTTGAAATCTTCTGCATCACACGACCTAATGGAATCATGATAAGTACAAAAATAGGAATAGTAATAAACGTTAACAACGTCATTTTCCAATCCATGATAAATAGCATAACGAGTGAACCAACTAACGTTAATGCTGAAGGTAATAAATTAGGTAATTTTTGAGAAATAAATTCGTTAATTACCTTTGTATCGTCTGTTAAACGACTCATCAATTGACCACTTTCGTTTTTATCAAAGAACGGCATTTTTAATTGAATGATATGTTCCCACAATAATGAACGGATATCATAAATCATTTTTTCACCAATTTTACTTAGTAAATATAATCCAATACCACTTAAAATAGCATTAAGTAAGAATATACCTCCAAATATGGCTACAAGATTCCAGTTCATAGTACTTACTGAGAATTTATCTACTAATCTCCCAGTAAATAGAGGTACTAATAATCCACTCAAGCTTCCTAAAGAAGTAATAATAACCGCAGCAATGATTAACCCAATTGGCCAAGAGAGCCTTTTAAATAAAAAGAATAAAGGGTTAGTTTGTTTCATAATAATACCTCTTCTATTAATATTCATATTTTAAATTTTGCTCAATCTTACTATAAAAGTCCGTGCATCCCAAATATTTAAGTCTTTCCCAACTATAATAAAATATCAAAAATTCAACATCTTACATATATGCATCAAATAATGTATATGATAAAATATATTAGTTGAAAATAATAGTTAAAGGAAAGAAATAATGAAAAGAATCTTTATACTCATCATAACGATGTTCTTCGTATTAAATATTATAACACCTTTTGCTAATGCAGAGAATGGTGATGTTACACCAGTTCAAGTTGCAATCGATAATGGTTATAGTAAAGTAACTGAAGCATATCAACCTGAAAGTGCTATTAACGTGAGTCAAGACGGCCAAATACTCTATGAATACAATAAAGATAAGGTATGGTATCCGGCATCAATGACTAAACTTATGACAATGTATCTTACATTAAAAGCCGTTAAAGATAAAAAGCTATCATTAAATGATGAAGTCAAAATAACTGATCGCGAATATCAAATGTCTACGCTTCCCGAATTAAGTAATACTAAGCTTTACCCTGACCAGAAGTGGACCATTTCAGATTTACTTCAAATTACCGTATCTAATTCTAGCAATGCCGCTGCATTGATACTTGGCGAGCAAGTATCGGGTAACGTCAATGACTTCACAGATTTAATGAATAAAAAAGCCAAAGAACTCGGTATGAAAGATACACATTATGTGAATCCAACAGGTGCTGAAAATGCTCGTCTCAAAAGCTTTGCCCCTTCTAAATATAAAAAAACTGAAAACACAACAACTACAGCACGTGACTATGCCATTTTAGACCAACATGTGATTAATGAAACGCCTAAAATATTACATTTTACCAAACAACTCGCACCAACGACGCATGGTGTCACGTATTATACATTCAACCATTCATTGGATGGTGCCGACATGAGCTTACCAGGAACAGATGGATTAAAAACTGGTTCTAGTGACACTGCAGATTATAATCATACGATTACTACAAAGCGAAACGGTTTTAGAATCAACCAAGTCATATTAGGCGCTGGGGATTATAAACATATCGGTGGAGAAAAACAACGTAACATGATGGGCAATGCGCTAATGGAACGTTCATTTAGTCAATATAAATACGAAAAAATCCTTTCAAAAGGTAAACATCAAATAAATGGTAAAACCTATTATGTTGAACAAGATTTATACGACGTACTACCTAAAGATTTCACTAAAAAGGACTATCAATTAGTCATTGATAACGGCAAAGTACATGTAGATTACAATCGTCAATTCATCACTAAACAAGATGGTCCACCTTCGGTTACAGTACATAAACCCATATTCCATCATGCGACAACCGTTGCTAAAAGCATGTGGCAAACTCATCCTACGATAGCTATCATCTTTGCTATAGGTTTAGTCATCGTATTATCTATTATGATTCATCTATTTATTCAAGCTTTTCGTCGAAAATAGATATTATATTACCATAACAATAAAAGGACAAAGCGTAGACATCTCGTCTTGGCTTTGTCCTTTATTATAAACACGCTATTATTTAGCGTCTTTTCCGTATAATTCTTGTTTGATTTTCGTTGTTGAAATACCTTCAGTTCGGTTAAGATAAATCACTTCACATTTATCTTTTAAGAAATCAAATTCGCCTTCCCAGTCATGTCCCATAACGAAAACATCGACATCGAAACGTTCAACATCAATTTCTTTTTGACCCCAACCATCTTCAGGGATTACTAAGTCTACATAACGAATCGATTCTAACATCATTTTACGTTGATTATAGTCATAATATGATTTTTTATTTTTCACTTGGTTGAATTCATCAGTAGATAACGCAACGATGAGATAGTCTCCCATTTCACGTGCTCTTCTTAATAATTCAATATGTCCATAATGTAATAAATCATATGTACCATAAGTAATTACTCGTTTCATGATACGTGATTCTCCTTAACTAAATATTTAATAAAAATTTATATTCTTAATGTAGCATAAATTGTATAGGCTTACCATTAATTCACCAAAACATCATGTTATTCTTTCAAATTTATATGATGAAGCGTCATCATTTCTTTAATACTTTTTTTAATTTTTGCTTTCCAGAAAATGCAGATTTTTTAGGAAAAGTCTGTGCTAAAAATCGAATATAGCCTGGTCTTCCAATACCAACATTTGCCAATACACGTCTCCATGATTGATAGAGGTCTTTAGTCCATTGCGTTCCACCTTGCTCAACCGCTTCTACAATTCTAAACATTGCCTCACCAGAATAATGTGTTTCTTGCATCAAATTAATATACTGCGTCACACTTTCTATAAATGAAGGTGTAATCGCACTATTTTTTAATAAATGTGCTTGAATTAAATAACTTACAATAAGGTTATCCATACGATAGCTATAGTAGGTTTTTTCATTCATTAATAGCAATAATTCCATCACGCGTTGTCGCACTTTCATAGCATCTTCCATATATGGTAAGAACGTATCTGCACGTCTATCTGTCACAGATCCTTCTCGCTCATTATAGCCATATGCGATGATTGACATAAGATTAATATCTCGCGCTTTAGAAAAAGCACGTACCATGAATGTATGCTCTTCACAAAATACAACATCTTCATCAAATCTTAAAGAAGCAAATTTGGCACTAAACAATTTACCACCAGGACCTATAGATTGAAGTATTTCTGGGTTTCTTTCGAGCGTTACAACTTCATCTCTCTTAATTTCTTCGTGCGTTGGAAATACTTTCCATTCCCCATGAACATCGCGACCTATTTGACCTATTACTATGTCAGTTTCCTCGTGATTCTCATATGTTTGTATCATCGCATCTATGCGACTTGGTAAATATTGGTCGTCCGCATCTAAAAACATAAATGCATCCGTATCGTCATCCATAGCTGCTAATCCTACATTACGACTTCTAGCAGCACCTTGATTCTCTTGATGAATGACTTTAATATTAGGAAATTCTTTTTGTAATTCGGTTAATTCATGCTTAGTATGATCTGTCGAACCATCATTCACACAAATAATTTCAAATTCAGCTTTAGTATCAATCGACGTTACCGCTCTTCGTACTGTATCTTGCCCATTATATACAGGCATTATAATCGCTAATTTCATGATTTCACCAACTTATCTATATAGTTTGTTACTTGATTCAGTGTTTCTTGCGTAGTGTATTGATGCCAATGGTTAAATAAAGACTTAAATTGCTTATCGTCTTGTTTAATTTTTTCAATAAGTGCGTCTTCCGTCGTCACTTTATACGTATTAGGAATATCATAATAATATTGATTAAGTCCTCTTACCTTTTCATATTCCTTTTCGTCATACACATAAAAGAGTGTTGGTTTATTAATTAAACTTGCTTCTATTGGTATCGAACTATAATCACTAATAATTAAATCAGCCATGATAACTAATGATGTCGAATCTAAGTCATGTTCTTCTTTATCATTTTTGATAGACGGATGTAAGTGACTTAGCAATGTGTATTCAGGCAAAGCCTTTTCAAAGCGTGCCGTATTAATTTGTCTGTTAGCTTGATGATTTTCCCTATAGGTCGGCATATAGACCGCTAATTTACCTTGGATACCATATTGATTTTTTAATCGCTGTTGTTCCTCTTTGATATCAATATTTAAATATTCAACTAATCTAGGAAGTCCAGAACATAACATTTGTGAAGGTTGTGCATCAAATGATTCATTAAAACAATGCCCCATTTCATCTCCACCTACTAAATATAGATCTGTAGCCGAATATACTCGTTGATATTGATTCACCATTGCTTGATTATTCAAATCCACTTGATGGTCTGTTAACCCAAAGTCTTTTAATGCCCCAGCAGCATGCCATGTCTGAATAACAGTTTGCTGCGCTTTTTTATGGTATGCCCCCATGATTAAATAATACGTATCTATTAGAATTATTTTTGCCGTACTTAACAATTTAATGTGCTTAATAACATTTTTATTTCCTGCTTTAACATAAGTTACATTTGATAAATGTTGAATATACTGTGCATGTTTGTCTGTCGTGATAACAGTTAATTTGTATCCTTTAGTACTTAATTGTTCAATAATCGGAAGTACATCTTTAGGAAAAGTCATCATAACAACAATATTTTTATTTTTAACTTTTAATCCTCTAAAAAGAACATTCAATATTGCAATGACGATCATATATATTTTTTTGATTAAAACTCTCATTTCATTCACCGGCTTTATTTCGATTTATCTTTATTCATAAATTATAAACGATTCCAAGATTGATAGAAAATAATTCTCTCATAACCCATTGTCCTTAAAATAAAAAATAGACCAACAATACATCGTCGGTCTACTGTTATACGTCTTTTGACACACTATATTCTTATAAGAAATCAGCAAAGTGATCTCTATATTTTTTATGAAGTATAGAACCTAAAACAAAGAATATGAGAACAATCATGACATTATATAATGCTAATTTCCAGTGATCAATGAAGTACCACTGATGGAATAATATTGCCGCACGGTATGATTCAGCAATAAAGTATACTGGATTGAATAACATAATATGGTGCACAATGCCACTTACACCGTGGTTTTTAGGAATCCATAAAATGGGCGACATATAGAATAATATTCTCATTAATGCCTGCATCGCCATCTGAGTATCTCTCACTAATATACCTAACGTTGATGTAAATAAAGCAACAGACGCCGTTAATAAAAAGGCAAACGGCACATAAATCAATAATTGAATGATATGAATAGATGGGTAAATCCCTCTAAACATACATGCTACGATAATGATGGCAAGTAAACCAATATGTCCATAAAATCTGCTTGTTACAATGTATGTTGGAATAATGGACAATGGGAAATTCATCTTTGCGACTTGATTAAATTTTTGGGATATAGATTTTGTACCCTCGAGTACACCTTGGTTAATAAAGAACCACATGCTAATACCAACGAGTAACCAAAATACAAATGGAATGCCATGTACCGGATTGTTACTTCTGATTCCCAGACCAAACACTAACCAATAAACCATAATTTGTAGCGCTGGGTTCAATAGTTCCCAAGCCATCCCTAAATAGTTACTATGGTTTGAAATTTTAATTTGAAATTGTGCCAGTCGTTGGATTAAATAAAAGTTTTTGATGTGTTCTTTAAATACAGTAACTACTGCTGACATTGAATTAAACCACACTTTCAAACATTTAATGTATATACAATTGATGTTGAGATGGAATCTATCATTTTGAAAACTATTTGTCTTTCAATCCACACTATTCATGTTATGAGTAGAAATTAAGTTAAACAAATACTTTTGAAATGATGATATTTACATCTCAAACTCATTGTTTTTTAATATGTAAATTTGTTTTAATTGAATAAAATATACCAAACTATATAACTTAGTAAAAGATATTAGTTTATTAAATTCTCATCTTATTATACAATCATTTAAGTTATTAAACATAATAAAGCATCTTAAAATGACAATAATATCATTGATTGTCTATAATTAGACAAAGTCTATCGTGTTAGATTAACTTTCACTCAATTTTAAACAAAATCTTCTACTCACTTTACACTAGGTTAATAAATTTAACAACTGATGAGTAGTATATTATAATCTATATAAATGTAATTAAGGAAGGACTAATTATGAGCGTATCGGTAAATATAGAACATGTAACTAAAGAATATCGTATATATAGAACGAATAAAGACCGTATTAAAGATGCCTTAATACCTAAAAATAAAAACAAAACATTCTTCGCATTAGATGATGTTTCTCTTCAAGCGCACGAAGGAGATGTGATTGGTCTTGTTGGTATTAACGGTTCAGGGAAATCTACATTAAGCAATATGATTGGCGGATCACTATCCCCTACATCAGGTAAAATCGACCGCAAAGGTGACGTTAGTGTAATTGCAATCAATGCTGGATTAAATGGCCAATTAACAGGTGTTGAAAATATTGAATTCAAAATGTTATGTATGGGATTCAAACGTAAAGAAATCAAAGAATTAATGCCTCAAGTCATTGAATTTAGTGAATTAGGTGAATTCATATATCAACCTGTAAAAAATTACTCTAGTGGTATGCGTGCAAAACTTGGTTTCTCTATTAACATTACAGTTAACCCTGATATTTTAGTTATTGACGAAGCATTGTCCGTTGGTGACCAAACCTTCACTCAAAAATGTTTAGATAAAATTTATGAATTTAAAGAAGCGAATAAAACCATCTTTTTCGTCAGTCATAATATCCGTCAAGTTAAAGAATTTTGTACGAAAATCGCATGGATTGAAGGCGGTAAACTTAAAGAGTTTGGCGAATTAGATGATGTTTTACCAAATTATGAAAAGTTCTTGAAAGAATTCAAGAAAAAATCGAAAAATGAACAAAAAGCATTTAGAAGAGACTTAGATGCATCTCGATTTATCGTTAAATAATCAACTTAAAACACCAATAAAAAGGCAATCCTGGGTTAATCACTCAACCCAAGATTGCCTTTTTATAAACTTATATTATTAACGTTGTCTTTTTTGTTTAGCAATTTTAAACATAAATTTAGGGATGCTCTTTAATCTTCCTAAACGTTTCCAATCAATTAATAAACGATAAATCCATTCTATATTTAACTTCCTAAAGAATTTGGGTGCTCTTTTTTTGGCGCCGCTAAACACTTCAAATGAACCACCAACACCCATCATTACGGTATGTTGAAATGCTTTACTATGGTGAGCAATCCACTTTTCTTGTTTAGGATAACCCATACCAACAAATATATAATCCGGATTAAATGTCTCTATACGCTTAATGACCGTTTCATCTTCTAAATTAATGTAACCATGATGATGTGCAAATGTCACGCGTGGATATTTAGCTTTTAATTGTTGCTCTGCCTTTTCAATAATTTCATTCTTTGATCCTAAAATAAAAACCTTTTGTTGGTTTACATGTGCCATTTTCAGACATTCTTCTAATAATTCTATACCTGGAATCCTTTGTGGTAACGGTTGTTTTAATCGTTTTGATGCTTTCACGACACCTGTACCATCAGCGATGACGTAATCAGCACTATTGATGAGTTGTTGATAGTCATGATTTTCTGATGCATAGTCAACAATTTCAGGGTTAGCCGTAACTATAAATAAATTATCTGTCGTCTGTGCCATAAAAAATGTTTTAATATTTTCAACCATTTGCAACATCGTAGTATGGTCAAAATTCACGCCTAATATATCAACCTTTTTATTATTGTGCTGACCTTTTAATGTCATAAAATAAATCTCCTATCCTACTTGATCAGTCATCTCAACTGATATATCAAGTTATATCAAATCTAGTCATTGTTTTAATTTTCACCAAAATGTACGCTTATTTTAACACATCAACATTCATCAAGATATGATTATCCAAAAAACCTTCATCACTCGTACAATTTACGCCTTAAGTCTAAAGGATAATTTTTAGATATTAACGTATAATAGATAATAACTTACAAAATCAGTGTGACTTTGAGTCGATTGATTAATTTTAATTACGGAGCCTTAATATGACACAATTCGAATCATTCTTAACCACTCATATTCATTTAAATATGTATATCATATTAGTCATAAGTATCATCTACATTATCGTCCATCAAAACCGCTATAAATCTTACTATCGATACTTTGCAATTATACTTAACTATATCCCAGTATTAACTCATGAATTCGGACATGTACTTTTTAATAAATTATCCGGTGGTCATGCTAAAGATTTAGTTATTGTGACACGGCCGTCTGAAAGAGAAGCTACCTTACAACAGGGCTATGCAATTACTCAATCTAAGAGTTATCTTGGACAATGGTTCACTACATTAGGTGGCTATATCATGCCTCCAATGATGTTATGGATAGGTATTATCACAATATTTTATAATCATCCAAGCTTTTTCATACTCCTGTACTTAGGAATTTTTATTTATTTTCTGATTTTAACATCCCGTAAATTATCACCTATAATAATTATTATTGCTATGACAATGCTCTTGTATTTCCTATTCCAAAGTGATGACTTACTTGTTATTCATCAAATTGTTAGTTCTAGTTATCATTTTATTTTAGGCGTATTACTTGGTGAAGTGCTTCAATCGTCTTGGACAATTTTCAGACTGACATTCCAAAGACCTAAACAAAGTTGGGACGGCAGTACCTTAACTGATATTAGTAAAGTGCCTACAGTCATCTATAGCACAATTTGGATTACAATCAATTTATATACCGTGTACATATTAATCAAATTACTATTGTTCAAATCTTAAATGATCAACCTACCTTCAAAAAAAGATAATAAAATAGTAAAAAACTTGAGCCCTTCTGAAAAATATGGTGTTAAGATATTTAATCTCAATCACCATATGATACAGTTTAGGGCTCAAGTTTGTGTTGTATTATTTTTCCGCAAAAATATTCATAGCATTTTCATAACTTAAAATTGTAATCACATCATTGCGCTTAATAATGACAACTTTATTCGTGTCATCTTTGGATACAATTTCAACATCATTACCTATAGAAATATCCTTACTTGAAAGATAAACTAACAACTCTGTCTTATCTCTAACGCGTTTAATTGTGACAACATCAGCAGGTTCAAATTCTAGTATTGTCTTTGTATATTTTTCCTTGTAATGATGATCTCTAGGAATCACACCACCATGCGGACACGTTTCTGGATAATTTAAAATATTATCTAAACGTTCAACAAATAAATCTGAAATTCTATGCTCCAAAATTTCAGCCTCTTGATGCACTTCTTCCCAATTATATTTCAAAATTTCTATTAAAAATAATTCAAGTAACCGATGTCTTTTAATGATATCTAAAGTGTGATTTAAACCTTCTTCTGTTAATTTAACACCTTTATATGGCTTTGTTTCTACATAGCCTGACTTTTCTAATCTCCCGACCATTTCACTAACTGATGGTGGTTTTATATTTAAAAATTGAGATAATTTTTTATTTGATACGAAGGATACATCGCCGTCATTCGTTAATATTGCCTTGAGATAATCCTCTTTTTCTTCAGTTAACATCATTTCACCTCACACATATTCACTTTATTGTATCACGAATCTACTTGACATGTTAAAACTTCTCGGTTTATTATAAAATAAATTAGGTTAACCTAAACTTTTAATTAGGAGGTATTAATATTTGCTTGAAGTTAGTAATTTAAATCTTTTTTTAGGTAATAAGCATATTTTAAAAGATATTGGTTTTAAAATTCCTATTACTGGTGAAATGATAGGTATTATGGGGCCTAATGGTGCTGGAAAGTCTTCTTTACTGAAGTCATTAATAGGAGATTTCCAAGCAACTGGCACACAATTACTTTATCAACGTCCGATACATACTCAATTGAAATACATGACATACATACCTCAAAAATCAAATATTGATTTGGATTTTCCGATCAATGTGGAAAAAGTGATTCTCTCAGGAGGTTATGGCGACATCGGTTGGTTTAATCAACCTAGACATGAGACCAAAATTCAATTGAATCAATTATTAGATGATTTAGACTTAAAATCTTTAAAACGAAAACAGATTTCTGCATTAAGTGGTGGTCAACTTCAGCGTGTACTTGTTGCACGCGCACTCATGTCTAAAAGTCAATTTTATTTATTCGACGAACCTTTTGTCGGCATTGACTTTAAAAGCGAGCAGCTCATAATGAATAAAATTAGGCAATTAAAATCACAAGGCAAGTTGATTCTCATTGTTCATCATGACTTATCTAAGGCTTCTCAATACTTCGATCGTATTATGTTGCTCAATCAAACACTTCGTTATTTTGGTGATGCTGAAGATGCAATGAATAATGACACACTATTAAATGACACATTTATGTCTCAGACTAGTCATATTGATGCATCTTCGAAAGGAAGTGCCTAAATATGCATGACTTTTTCACACATCTTTTAAATTATCAATTTTTAAATAGAGCACTAATCATTTCAATGATCGTTGGTGTTGTCTGTGGCACTGTAGGTAGCCTAATTGTATTAAGAGGATTATCACTGATGGGCGATGCGATGAGTCATGCTGTATTACCAGGAGTAGCATTATCATTCTTATTTGGAATACCAATGTTTATTGGCGCGTTAATAACTGGAATGATTGCAAGTATGTTAATCGGATTTATTACTTCTAAGAGTAAAACAAAGCCAGATGCAGCTATAGGCATTAGCTTTACGGCATTCCTTGCACTAGGTGTCATTTTAATCAGTGTCATCAATAGTACGACTGACTTATACCATATTCTATTCGGTAATTTACTCGCCATCACGCATACAACGTTTTGGACTACCGTGATCATCGGACTATTTGTACTAAGTCTCATCATTATATTCTATCGACCTTTAATGATTTCTACGTTTGATAACACATTTAGTAGAATGAATGGTTTAAATACTAAGCTAATACATTATTTTGTCATGCTACTCCTTGCATTAGTAACGGTTGCAAGTATCCAAACCGTAGGCATTATTTTAGTCGTTGCACTCCTAGTCACACCCGCTTCAACTGCCTTTCTTATTTGCAAGAATTTATATGGCATGATGGCAGTCGCAAGCTTCATTGGTGTAATCAGTTCAATTATCGGACTTTATTTCAGTTACATATATAACGTACCAAGTGGTGCAGCTATTGTACTTTGCACATTTGCGATTTACGTTATCACATTAGGTATCACAACATTTAAAAATAAACAGAGAAGAGGCGTAATTTAAATGAAGAAAATCATTCCCTTATTGCTAGCCATTTTTATCGTCTTGGTTGGTTGCAGTCAATCTAATGGAGATAAACAACAAGCTGACGGTCATAAATTAAAAGTTGTAACAACTAATTCTATCCTTTATGACATGGTAAAAAATGTCGGTGGCGATCATGTTGACGTCCATAGCATTGTTCCTGTTGGACAAGATCCACATGAATATGAAGTCAAACCTAAGGATATTAAAAAGTTAACAGATGCAGATGTTATATTTTATAACGGATTAAATTTAGAAACTGGTAATGGCTGGTTCAAGAAAGCATTAGAACAAGCCGGCAAATCGATGGATGATAAAAAAGTCATCGCCGTTTCTAAAGATATTAAACCTATATATCTAAACGGAGAAGAAGGCAACAAAGATAAATTAGATCCTCACGCATGGTTAAGTATTGAAAATGGTATTAAGTATGTCAAAACGATTCAAGATAGTTTAAACAAATATGATTCATCAAATCAAAAAGATTATAAACATCAAGGAAATCAATACTTATCTAAATTAGAAAAACTTAATAAAGAAAGTAAAGACAAATTTAATGATATTCCAAAAGAACGACGTGCCATGATTACTAGTGAAGGTGCATTTAAATACTTTGCAAAGCAATATGATGTGAAGCCTGGATATATTTGGGAAATCAACACAGAAAAACAAGGTACGCCTTCACAAATGAGACACGCTATTCAATTTGTAAAAGAGCATCAGATTAAACATCTATTAGTCGAAACAAGTGTAGATAAAAAAGCGATGGAAAGCTTATCCGAAGAAACACATAAAGATATATACGGAGAAGTATTTACTGATTCAATTGGTAAAAAAGGCTCAAAAGGTGATTCTTATTATAAAATGATGAAATCTAATATCGATACAATACATGGTAGCATGAAATAATGCTACTTGCGTAACTACCGCAACAACTTAATAGAACCGATGGCTGAGTGAATAAGATATAACTTGAATCACACTCAGCCACCCTATTAAGTCTTTATGTTATAACTAATAGTCTCATATCGTGCGTGAAGTTTTATATTATCCTCCTAAAATATAAAATCGTTCTCTCACGCACGGTATGGTGGTGTTAGTCTATCTCATTTATGTAGTGGGCTTATACATTATCTTAACTCCCCAATGGTAAAGGTATCATTTCATCCCCCTTTACCAAATCGTTTTAAACTGACAAGATATCATAAAGTGGCTTGAAATATGTTCCTTTTTCAAACCATATATCTGTCAAAGTTATAAAATCATCCCTATAACATTGAGATTGAATTGGGTTTCACTATAGGACGCTGTTGAACAGGTTGTATAGAACCCATGCACTGATGGTTCAATCTCAAATGATTCAACATTTATGGCCTATTCTCTCCATAAATGTCGGTCGTAGAACTTATATTTCACCCGATGAGTTTTACGAGTGTCTGCTTTATATACAGGAAAAAGCTCGTGAGGTCTTACCTCACGAGCTTTCCTATTTATAATATGATTATGTCATACTATCCACAATAACCATCTCATCATAATTAATTGATTCTCTAAGTTTTAAAGCTGTACCTTCTGTAATTTCTTCATCTTCAATTAACTCTCTTAAAATACGACGTTGTTCACGTAATGCATTAAGTTTAATACGAGTCAATGTATCCTCACTAGGAGAATTAAAGAAATTGTTTGGTGTTAAGTTATCTATACGCATGAGGTAACCATCACAAATCATACCTACCTCTAACTTGTTATCATTGTTGGCTTCTTGTCCTAATCGTCTTACTACATTATAGTGAACGATTTTGTTGATTTTAACTAATTCTAACAAGTTATCTGTCACGCTTAAAGATGAAGCAGAGTTAATAGTTGTCTTCACGCGTCGTTTTAATAGTGCACCTCTAAATAATACAATTAAACGACGGATTAATGATGCTTGTTTATATACCTGTGTACGTTCAGCATATCGCATGTAGTTCTCAAGAATACTATTTGTGATACTACCGTCATCTACTAACTGTTCAAGCGTTTTTGTTTCCACATTAAACGCAATCTTTTGAAGTCTTTCAAGTTCTTTAGAGTTTTCATCGTCTTTCTCTACCGTTTTCAAGAATGTTAATTTGTCATGATATTCTTTAATGACATTGCCATAACGGTAACTGGTTTCAAAAGTTGATTTTTGATTTAAATAATCAATGACATGTTCCAAAATGTATATTCTTGCTTCTTTGAAGTTCATGCTACCCACTTTCACTTCAGGCGCATTAGCAGTAACAAATGGTAGTAATAATTGTGCCGCAACTAAACTGATGATCACCATACCTGATGCAATAAATAACAAATCATTACGATAATCAAATGCATGATGATCAGCTAAATAATAGGGTAACGTTAATGCGATAGCTAACGAAATCGTTCCATGGACACCACATAACGTCATAATAAGTGCATACAAACTGCGTTTGGGTGGTTTCTCCGTTGTATTATTACCGTCGTCATCTTGGCTAATCATTTTCTGGAATGGACTGACAGCTAAATAGAAATAAGGATATAATACGTAAACCCATAAGAATCTAAATAGATAAACAGCTAATGCTACTAGTACAGTAATAACAATTAAAAACAGTAAATTGTGTGGTTCAGTTTTAATGATGTTAATTACCACTTCTGGTACTAAAAATCCTAATATAGAAAAAACAAAACCATTTAACACATATCCTAAAATATTCCATGTATGGTTATAACTCATTTGCAATCTCGTTCGTGTCTGTGCGATTCTATCTCGTTCAAATCCATGAACGAGTCCTGCCACTACAGCAGCGATAATACCTGATGCATGAAATAACTCTGCAACTAAGTATGTAACAAATGGTGTCAATAACTGTATAAATGTAAACATATTAATGTTTTCAATACCACGGCGCATTAATGTTAATCTAAACCGAACTAAAGCCATTCCAATGAGTAACCCTACGATGGCCCCACCTAACGAAGCAACTAAAAACTGTTCCACGGATTCCATAATAGAAAATGTACCTGTTACTAATGCACCAACTGCAATTTTAAATGAAATGATACCTGCCGCATCATTTAACAATGACTCGCCCTCTAAAATAGTCATTGCTCCTTTTGGTAATACTTTACCATTCGTAATTGCTTGTACCGCTACTGCATCAGTTGGACATAGAATAGCAGCAATCGCGAAAGCTACACCCATAGGTAGTTCAGGCCAAATCCAATGAATGAAAAAACCTACACCAATGACAGTTGTAATGACTAGACCTAACGCCATCATCATCACAGGTTTAATATATTTTCTTAAGTGCACCCGTGAGACATTAACGCCTTCTACAAATAGAAGCGGTGCGATTAATGCAACCATAAATAATTCGGAATCAAAATTAAACTCAACAGGGATAGGAGTAATAAATAACAACATACCTAAAGCGATTTGAATAAACGCTAGTGGTACTTTCGGCATAAACGTATGAACGAAAGAACTAATAATAACGACGCCGATAAATATAAGTAATGTTTCAAATATTTCCAAACTTTCACCTCTTTAATGAATTGTTTTGGAATGAAAATTAAGTAACACGTATAGGAATTGATGTACTCTAGAGGTTAATTAATATAGAAGCAATCCTTAAATAATAAGATTTATCAGATTGTTATATCACAATTGACTTTATTAATATAGATGTTATGAGGAGGGCTCAACTCAGTTATCACAATGTTAGGTTATCCATACATCAATCATTTGAACATGAATTGAAAAGTTAACTAGTATCATCAAATTTTATGATTTTGGAATGTTAAAGTAATGCAATACATTTTTAACTACGTAGTACTCGTTATCCCAAAGTTATACTTTAAAGTTCCAAACACATAAAATATCTTTTTATCCCTTTTCAATAAATTTACTACTTAAATTCATAATTTTCCTTGTACAATATTTTATCACTATTTTGAGTATTACTTAAATAAATCGCACCTTAAACTATCATCTTTTTCTAATACAAATTAAAAGCTATCGTGTATCCTTCTATACGGATACACGATAGCTTTATTTTACTCATAGCCTTTATTTATTAAGCTTTTGATTCTCTTTATAATATAATTTTTCTCTTCGTTGTTCACGCAATTTAGCACGCGTTTTCAATTCTTCAGGTGAGTTGAATTCATTTTGACTTAACAATATGGAAGACTGTCTTGGTACGTCATCTTTTCTATACATGTATGCACCATTTCGATACGCCGCACGTGCGACTAAATGCATGCCTACTGGTGATGTCAAATTAATAAAGATCAGTGATAATAATAACCTAACACTGAAAAATCCTGTATTCACTACAAAATAGATTAACACGCCAACAATCGTTAATAATACTGATAGCGTCGCACTTTTCGTGGAAGCGTGACTTCTCAAAAATACATCTTGGAATTTCACGATGCCGATCGCACTGATTAATGCAATCACACTACCTAGAAAGATGAATATTGAAGAGATGAGACTAACGATTTCTTTTACTGTTTCCATTGAAAACGCGCCCCCCTCCAATAAATCTAGAAATAGACACCGAACTTACAAATGAGATGATGGCTATTAACATGATTGAATCTAGGAATGAAACGGTACCCATAATCACACTCATGACACCAACAATACACATGACAACGGCACTCGTCGCATCGAATGACACGACTCTATCAGCAGTAGTCGGCCCTTTAATTAATCTCAAAAGACAAACCAATAATGCAATACCAAAAATAACCAAAGCTGCAATAATAAAAAATTGCGTCATAGCTTGTATCATCGTGTCACCTCCAAGATTAAATCTTCATATTGTTTAATATTTCGTAGTAAATTTTTCTTATCCTTATCCGTTACATCAATACTATGAATTAAAAATTTATTTGTTCCTTTTGATATTCGAATCACCGTTGAACCTGGCGTTATGATAATTAAAATCGTTAAAAAGGTAATTGCCCAATCGTTAGTTAAATTGGTCTCATACGTTAACAATCCAGGATTCATATCTTTCGTTTTAAACAAAATAAAATTGATTGTACTAATACTAGATGTAATTAATTGATATAAGTAAACGACTAAAAACTTAACGGAAACCCATATTTTTCTCAAATAAAACTCTTGTCCAAAGAAACGATGTAAAATATAGATGACGATCACACCAATTAAATATCCAGAGAAGAAGGTTGTGAATTTAAATTCGTCCTCATCTTGAAATAAAACCCATAAAAAAGCGATAACAATATTCAGAACGACTTGATTCATCTAATTATCTCCCTCCTTCAAATGCGTATTCACTATTTGATGGAACTGATGCTCGTCTATATTCATCTTAGTCGCATTTTCAGTGACATTTAATACTAGTGGCGCTCCAATTCCCATTAATAAAATGACTACTACAAGAATACCTAGAATCCCTTTACGATGTTTAGGTATTTTCTTAAATTCAACCTCTTCGCCATCTTGGTCACCAAAGTACATTAAAAATAGGATTCTAAATAAGCTATACATTGCAATAAGACTGGTTACAATCATTAATCCCAGACCAATATAGTTATCATTTTCGATGGCACCTTTAAAAATCAAAACTTTACCGGGAAAACCACTAAATGGTGGCACCCCACCAATCGCAAAAATCATAATAACAAATGCTATACCAAAGAATGGTTCGCGTTTAGCAAGTCCACTTAAATAATGGTACTGACGATAACCCGAAATATAAACTAAGCTACCTACAATAAAGAATAATAACGTCTTAACAACAATATCGTTAGCTAGATAGAAAATCGCACCATTAACACCTGAAAATGTATGTGTACCTAAACCAAGAATGACAAAACCAATCGACAATATGACTTGATAAGCAGCAATCTTCTTAATATCTTTGTATGCTAAAACGCCAAAAGCACCAATAATCATTGTTAGACATGACATGAAGATAAGTAACGGATGCGTGACACCTGCATGAGAGTCAAATAATAATGTGAAGAAGCGGATTAATGCATATGCACCGACTTTCGTCATTAATGCTGCAAAAAGTGCGGCTAATTCTGTGTTTAATACTGCATATGCTTTAGGTAGCCACATAAAGATAACAAGTGCAGCTTTCGAACTGAATGCTACCAAGAATATAAGTGAAATCATCGTCACGGTTTGATTATCTTCCATGTTATTTAATCTTAAAGCAATATGAGAAAAATTAAGTGTTCCTACTGTTTTATACAATAAACCAATCGCGAAAAGTAAAAACCAAGATCCGATAATGTTTAATACGACATAAATAATTGCTGCACGTAATTGTTCAACAGATTGTCCTAATGTGACAAGTACAAAAGAAGCAAGCAACATAATTTCAAACATAACGTATAGATTAAACAAATCTGAAGTTAGAAATGAGCCAATAACTCCTACAGCTAAAAATAGTATGAACGATGGAAGATGGAAACGATTCACACGTTGCTCTCCACGACCAAATCCATAAGCCATAATCAATGTAATGACAAACGATGATACAGTGACCATAAGTAAACTCAATGAATCGCCTAAAAATTGAATACCGAATGGTGCTTTCCATCCACCGAAATCTAATGTAATTGGTTTTTCATTCATCACATAAATTAATAATGCTAACGAAATGACTGTTGTTACCAACATTGTGCCAATACATAAGAATTTAGATACTTTACTTTTATCTTTGATAAAGACAAGTATTAAAGCGCAAAGAAATGGAAGTAACATAGGTAAAATCAATAAATTACTCATCATCATCTTCACCCCTTAATACGTTAATTTCATCTTCTTTAGTTACTCGATATGTTCTATAAATTAATACAAGTAAGAAGGCAGTCATACCAAATCCAATGACAATAGCTGTTAAAACAATGGCTTGTAATAATGGATCAACAAAATAAGCCTTACCTCCTGTTATTAATGGTTCTGTCATATGTCCACCATAACGCCCCATACTCATGATAATGAGATTACCTGCGTGGGTATAAATGGAGATACCTATGACAATTCGAATTAAATTAATAGATAGAATCATATACGTACCGATAAATACTAAAAAGCCAATCACTAATAATAATATAAGATTCATGATTTACCCCCACTTATCGACAACATCACTGTAACGATGACACCCACAACTGCTAATAACACACCTAATTCAAAGAGTGTGACTGTTGTAACATGTACATGACCTAATAAGGGTAAAGCGATATTGGCTTCAGTTTGATATAAAAACGGTTTACCAAAAAATGTAGGGACAATAGCTGTCGCCAATGAAATTAAAGAACCTATAATCATTAACTGTTTAAAATCGATCGGTAAACTGATAAGCACTTGCTTAACATCAAATGCAAGGAACATCAGAATAAAAGCAGAACTAAAAATCAAACCACCGATAAAGCCGCCGCCTGGATTATTATGTCCTGCAAAGAAAACATAGAACCCAAACGTTAATAGTATAAATACGACGACTTTAGTTACCGTTCGTAATACGACATCATTCTCTTTCATCTTGTCCCCTCCGATCTTTATAAGTTAGTAATGTATAAATCCCTAGACCTGCAATAATAAGTACAAGGCCTTCAAACAATGTATCTAATGCTCTAAAATCACCTAAAATAGCATTAACAATATTTTTACCACCTGTTAATTTATCTGCATTTTCATAGAATTTAGAAATCATTGGCATACCGTCTGCTTGTTGTGTAATAAAAATCAATGAGACCACAGTCATTGCAGTTATGAGTGACACAACGATTTTCACAATTTCCTTTTTCATATTTGGCTTAGATCTTGGAACGTTAGGTAATCTAGAGAAACTCACAATAAATAAAATGGTCGTTATCGTTTCAACCACAAGTTGTGTTAATGCTAAATCGGGCGCTTTCATTGCAATAAAGAATAATGTTACTGCAAAGCCAATAACACCATTAAGCACAACCATTGTAAGACGTTGGCGAATAAAAATGAGTACAATTCCGATAACTAATGTCACTATAGATAAAATAACTTCTAACGGTCCGAATTGAGACACATGTAATTGATGTACATGTGGGAATCCGACACTAATGTATCCATATAGAATGATGGCAACAAAGATAAGTAATGTAATGATGATATAGTGATTGAGTTTATTTTTCATCAACATTCTAATACTGTATCCAGAATATAACTCGAATTGTCGATAAACGTGTTGATACGATTTAGTTATCGACGCATGCTTAATGATACGATGTGTCAATGACTTCCAATCTATTGATAAGGCCAACACAACGCCTAAAACAATGACAGTCACGCTTAGAATAAGTGGTAAATTAACCCCATGCCATTGAGAAATATGCGGCGCTATCGCATCTACTTTTGAGCCTGCATCTGTAACCGATCTAAGCGCCGGTAAAATCATATTTTGACTGAAAAGGTTCGGAATAAAGAATATGATTGGTATAAGTATCATTAATACTAATGAAGGCATGCTAAACAACCAAGGTTCATGTATATCTTTTTTCGTAAAATAAGTTGTATTAAATTTGCCCCAAAATGTTTCTTTTACCATGTAAAGTGCATACGTAAAGGTAAAGATACTTGCGATGACACCTATTGCGACAACAATTACTGTGAGCATGATGCCAAATTGCTCTAAATGACTAGCCTTCACTAATGAGTCGAAGAACATTTCTTTACTTAAAAAGCCATTTAAAAATGGTACCCCTGCCATCGATAAAGCAGCGATTAACATAGCAATATGCATTTTAGGAAAAAGCTTACGCATGCCATTTAAATAACGAATATCTCTTGTTCCCGCTTCATGGTCGATAATACCTACACCCATAAACAAAGCACATTTAAAAATGGCGTGATTCATTAAATGAAATAAACCAGCAAATAAAACTAAAACATAAAACTCTGTTAATGAATCAGATGGATGTTGTGCATAACCGCCACCAATACCTACCATTGACATCATCATACCTAATTGGCTGATAGTAGAATACGCTAAAATACCTTTTAAATCGTATTGTCTTAATGCGGTTAATGAACCAAATAGCATCGTATTCAATCCTACAAAAGTTACGATATAAATATAAGCATCACTTAGTCCTAAGACAGGTGTGAAGCGGAATAATAAGAAAATACCTGCTTTCACCATAGTAGCTGAATGTAAATATGCACTGACTGGCGTCGGTGCTGCCATCGCTTTAGGCAACCATACATGAAATGGAAATTGTGCTGATTTCGTAAAAGCACCTAATAAAATCATCAACATCATTGGTATAAATAAAGGATGGTTAATCAAATGATGACGTTGATCTAAAATATCCGTAATCGTGTTTGTACCTGTCATCAAATACAGCATAATAAATCCTGTTAGTAATGCTAATCCACCTAATACCGTTATCATAAACGATTGAATAGCACCTAATTGACTATTACCGTTATCGTACCAATATGAAATAAGTAAAAACGATGACACACTAGTTAATTCCCAAAAGACATACATTAAAATTGTATTATTGGAAAGTACAATGCCTAACATACTGAACATGAATAATAGTAAATAAAAGAAGAATCTAGGTAGGTTATCCGTTTGAGGTGATAAGTATTGAGTAGCATAGAAAAATACCGCTACACCAATTAATGAAATAATTAAAGCAAACATTAAACTAAGTCCGTCTAGCCTCATGTCAATATTAATATCTAACGAAGTCATCCAAGGCACTTGAACTGCTATAAATTGTTGTTGCACAATTTGTGGTATCTTCGAGATAAAATAAATTAATGTAATTATGGGGGCACTGAGTGCAACGTAACTGGCCAAAGCATTCAATTTGCTATGTGACATAGTTAATAGCACCAAACCCATAATGGCTAACAGTAGAACCATTAGGTATATCAATCCCATCAAAAGCCTCCTTTTTTATATTATAGATTTAACGCAATGACAGTACGATTATGCATTTTATCTTTAATACCGATAAATTTCATTGTTTCATTGGTTGTTTGATGCCCTAAATATTTCTGGATTATTGAAATCGATATTCCCGATTGATATGCGTGATATGCAAAGGTTTTTCTCAATGTAGTTAATCCAATATGTGGAATGTCTAACTCTTCAGCCGCTTTGTTAATAATACGATAAGCTTGTTGTCGTGATAGCCCTTTACCTGTCCGTATTGACTGAAAAACAAGATCATTATCCTTAATTTGATAATATTCAATATAGTCTTGTAACTCATTTCTTAAATCAGATGGTAATAAAATTTGAATCGTTGGTTCTCCATCATCAATCCAAGTTGATTTTATATTCCCACTTTCAATTGATTTCAGTCGTTGAACACTCATATTTAACAATTCCGACAATTTAATTCCTGTATGTATAGCAAATTTAAATAATAAATAGTCTCTTTGAGAACGAGATCGCAACACACTATACATTTTTTGTATATCTTCTGTTCTTCTAATCGGCTCTACTTGATTCATACGTCCTCCTTATTAAGTTTCTTATTTAATGATAAAACATGATTAAGTAACATTAAAGTAATCTGCTTAAATTTATTTATTAAATTGTGACCCTTTTTAATTTTTATTTCGATATATATAGTGAAAGGAGGTTACAACAATGAATGAAGTAAATCAACTGGTGGTTGTTTTAACTCGTATTACTTATGATTCAGAAGGTAAAGCAATCCAACATAAACGTCGTTTTTCAAATTTAAAACCCGCTACCACTGACGAACAAATCAAAACATTTTCAACGATTATCGAACGCTTGACTGGCGAATCATTTGATAAAGTTGAAGCCATTAGAACACAATCATTAGTATAGGAGAATGCTTATGAAAACTACATTAGACCTTGTTTTTAAAAGTAACTTAGACAAACCAATAAAGTTACAAATACCCGAAAATGATAACACACTAACCGAACAGGTTGTAAAAGAAAGTATGGATCAATTATTAAAATTAGATATTTTAAAATCAAATGTCGGCACAATCCACAAAGTGTATGCTGCTTATATTGTATCCAAAAATACACAAATCCTTTTTGAAAATAAATAATTGATCGACGTCCTATACCCTCTGATATTCATCACATTGGGTATAGGGCATTTTTGTTTGAATAGATGTAAATAAATCATTTGATTTATACATCATCTACTATTTTATAATAGTGTCTTTTTCGATATAATTGATTCATTCTGTCGAGAAAAGAGTGACTTCAATTATGGCTTTACTTTATTTTTTAGGTATCTTTGTCGGTATGTTAATTCCTATACAGACATCCGTAAACTCAAGACTAAGTCAATACACACGTTCATCTTTTTATGCTTCAACAGTGTCTTTCGGTGTGGGAACCTTATGTTTAATCATTCTGAATTTAATAATTAACCCTCATATGCTCACACCTCAATTCTTTACAGAACAAACCTTTAATTATCACTGGTTTGTAGGTGGCTTATTAGGCGTATGTTTCTTAACTGGTAACTTATTATTATTACCTAGATTAGGCGCAGCACTTACCGTTGTCATTACAGTAGCTGGTCAAATTATCATGGGCGTTGCCATTGATACTTTAGGTTTGTTTGGTGCAAGCCAACAACCATTCACCTTGTTTAAAGCAGTGGGTATAGTTCTTTTACTTATAGGTATTTTACTTATGAATCAAATTCCTAAAGACAAACTCTTACGTCAATCTCACTCGAATTTATATATATGGTTAATCGTTGGCTTTATTTTCGGATGTGCGCCGCCTATCCAAACGACAATCAATAGTGCGTTAGCAAAAGAAGTCCATTCATCATTCTTTGCTTCATTAGTATCGTTTACGATAGGTACAATCGCATTACTCATTTTGACATTAATTTTCCATAGAAGCATAAAAATCAACCAAACACATCCGGATTTGGGTCATATCAAATCAATTTATTTTGTGGGTGGTATCTTAGGTATGGCTTTTGTTACTTCCAATGTGATACTGATGCCATTTCTAGGCGCTGCTTTAACTACCATTGTTGGTATGCTCGGACAAATGTTAATGGGCGTAATTATCGATCACTTTGGTTTACTGGGCACACCCAAAAACAGAATCACACTAAGAAAATGTATTGGCTTAAGTTGCATTGCTATAGGCATTATATTATTACGTTTATTCTAACGTTTTAATTGCTGAGGTTGAGACATAAAGGTTTGGTGCTTTGGGAAACCGATTAACGGCTTCCCAAAAGCAGGATTATCGGCAGAAGGGACCCAACATAGAGAAATTGGTATTCCAATTTCTGCAAATAATGCAAGTTGGGCAAACGCTCACGATTCGACAAAATTTGGAAAACAATTCAAATGAACAAACTCAACTATTGAGTTTGTAAGAACTACTAACCTATGAATAAGGAAGTAGTTCTTTATCATCGTTCAGTTCTGCTCAAATCCTAAACGCTTTTGTCCAGACCTCTTTTTTTATCATCTAAATCGTGTTTTTTCATAATCTGTAACTCTATCAAATAGTTATGACACCATTTCAAATAATATTTTGTTTTAATATTTTTACAATTCTATTTTTGTAGTATAATAATCACATCTTACTCCACCGAGGTGAACATATTGAACTTAAACAAAACGATAATATTTTCTTTAATACTTCTATTAACCATTATTTCCTCAGGATTCGGTTTTTACCTTTATCGTTCTTCTCATTCTCCCGATCAGCTTGACCAAATTAAAACAATTAAGACTAAACATGAAACCTTACTTTCTACTATAGGCACGCAAGAAGCTGTCGAAACTTTCACTCTATATTACGACAAACAATATGGCTACATCCATAGACTATTCGTTAAACCCCATACTTATGTAAAAAAGAATTCCCCGCTTTTAGAATATTTCAACCCATCGAAAGCAACACAACTTGATGATCAACAACAACTAACTCTCAAACAAATCCAGCACAACTTCCCTAAATTATCATCTTCCCAACAGCAACAACTAACAGAAAGAACACTTCATCAATCACAATTCTTAAAAGATAAATCAGAAGTTTATTCGCAAACTTATACCCCTATTAGCGGCTATATACATATGCTAAACAAATCTCCTTCTAAAATTAATCAGCCTATAATGCAAATCAATAGCAAAGAACGTATTATTCGTGCTACTATATCAGAATCTGAAAAAGATTTATTAAAAATAAATCAAAATATTTCAATCTATTCTAATGATAAAAATCGATTCATTGGAAAAGTTAAATATATTTCAAATATTCCAAAACAAATTAATAAGCAAACATCCATGTATCAAATTGAAATATCGACTCAACCACATTATGATATCGGCACCCACTTCAAAGTTAGACTCTATTCTGATCATATACGTATCCCTAAAAGTGCATTAGTAGAAAACAAGTATGTCCTCGTTAAACTAAAAAATAAAATCGTAAAACGAGAAATTAAATACAATACTGCTAAGCAACATGGGTATATAAATGTTACACAAGGATTAATGTTGAATGAAAACGTTGTTTCTACGCCTTCAGCATCTTTAAAAAAGGTTTATAAATAAGTTATTTGTAATAATCATTTCAAAAACTTTACTTTTTAGTTGTTTTTTATTAAATTACAGAAAATTTGAATTTGCTATGATAAATTTGAATTAGAAAAATGCTATTTTTAAGAAAAAAAGATATATCACAATCAATAATTTGTTTTATAAACACTTATTTGTTTACTTCTTAATTTTATTTAGTTATAATTAACTAAATAATATAGCATTAAATATAATTCTTTAAATTAATTTAATACTATATTATGGCAGACACTTCGTATTTTTCAAAAAAAAGATATAAATATATAAAATCGGGTAAAAGCACTTATAGAGGTATATGTAAGTGTATATAATAGGGAGGTTTCAGTAATGGCTATTTCAAAAATAAATGATTGCTTCGAATTACTAGCAATGGTCACTTATGCTGACAAATTAAAAAGTATTATCAAAAAAGAATTCTCAATTAGCTTTGAGGAATTCGCAGTTTTAACTTATATTAGTGAACACAAAGAAGAGGAATACTATCTTAAAGATATTATTAACCACTTAAACTACAAACAACCACAAGTTGTAAAAGCTGTTAAAAACTTATCACAAGAAGATTATTTCGACAAAAAACGTAATGAACATGATGAAAGAACAGTATTAATTTTAGTTAATACTAAACAACGTAAAAAAATCGATGAATTATTAAAACGTGTTAACAAACGAATCACTGAAGCTAATGACGAAAACGAAGTCTAAGCTTCAACTCAAGTGATGATGTTTGATGAGAGATAGATAGATATAAACAGTTAATCTAACAACTTAATAGATTTCAATGTAAATATCTAACCATCTCATACCTATCTTTGAAAAGATAGGTATTTTTTAATGATAAATAGATTTGAAAAAGTATATAACGTGTCTGAAATCAAAAGGGATTTTATCCTCGTGCAATGTGCACGTGTGATAAAATCCCTTTTTGAGTCAATCGTTATCTTTCAATCCATTGTTCAATTGAACTAATAAAATCCGTATATACACTCTCAAATTTTTCTGGTTCTTCGATATGTGGCGCATGACCTGAGTCATTAAATACCATTTTAGTAATATTTTCAAAATGATCGTCTACACAATAATTATTTTTATCCTTAATCAAAGGATCATAAAATCCATTAATGATTAATGTTGGTACGTTGACCAATGGACGTTCTTCTTGTTCTTGTGCATTATAAGAGATTAGCGCTCTAATAGCGATAGCACTTTCCTCTGATGATGGTCTATAATACATTCTTTGATCTTGGAACCATCTCATTGTATTGTCTTGCTCTTTAAATAAAATTGGAAAAAGTAAAAGAACTGCCTCCGATTTATTAAAACCTGCAACTAAATCTTGATGTTCCACCATTAATTTAGTAAATCCGTGAGTAATATCCTCTCTTTTTGAAGCAACTGCAGTTAATGAAATTGTCTTAAATGGATATTTTTCGGTAAATCTTTTACCGATTAATCCACCCATATCATGTCCTAAGATATGTGCAGAGCTAATATTTAATTGCTCCATTAATATATACAAATCTTCAATATGATCCTCTAAATCAAAAGAATCACATCTAGATGATTTCCCATGACCACGTACATCATAAGTTATGACTCTATAGCGATCACTTAACCGTTCTGATAATTGTTTAAATGCTGCTAAGTTGCCATCTAATCCATGAATTAATACGATGGGAATGCCTTGCCCTACATCACGATAAGCAATTTCAATACCATTGCCTAATTGAATTTTGTCCATAGTGGCACCTCCCTTTAGTATGTACTATACCCATTTGAAAATACCTTTACGCCAATATTTAGAAGTTCTTAGCAAGAAATTGCTTAGAACTTCTTAGGGAGTAACTCTGTAATTTTTAATTTCTTAGTGTTATCCCCGCAAGGATGACTAGGTATCCATTAGGGTCATTTCGTTGACCAAATCATTTATAGCTCATGTGTAGATCATTCTCCTTTCTAAAGAAAAAAGCCTTCATTCGAAAAACGAATGAAGACCTTCTCCCAACTTTTTTAACTTTTTGTTCTCTCTGATAATTTAATTGTACAGTAAATAATTAATATCACTAATAGAATCCATATAACTAATGAGAAAATTTGTGCGATATCTGGATTGGATACCATCGCATCAATCGTTTTTTGACAAACTAACAATCCTAACCCAGTAAATTCTAATTTTTTTAAATAGATTCCTGCAATACATAAAATAATACCCACAAAGAATACAAATTGATGACCATACATAGATATAGGTATAATCGACCAATTGAAATGGAATCCTTGCATAATAATAAGTATCAACGCTATTGCAGCTATTATAAATCCGCCTATCATTTCATATCGATTACTGTAGAGATAATTTTTTTTATTGATTCGATGATAAATCAATATGGATATTGGAAAAATCACTATGCTGTAAAACAAGCTAATGCCTGTAATCGCTTGAAATTGCACATATTGCTTGTCATATAAATATGAAATCAATATAAAATTAATAATAAAAAAGATGATAGGATTAAGTTCAAGCGCAAATAGATTACGTTGTATAATTAAAATAATTTGTGCTGGCGATTTCTGTCTATACTCTATGTAATCTTGATCTTTTGCCTCTGACTTTTGAATATCTATACGAAACTTTTCTTTAATATCATCTATAAGGTTTGGTGACATTCCCTTATGACTAAAGTAGTCATTTATATTTTCGAGTAGTACTTTATCATTTGTCCTCATGTTAAGCTCCTTTAATTACGCTTTCTAGATGCTTTATTAATCTTAACTTCAATTACGGCAGTCATTTCCTATCCGTATTTACTTCCGACATGCATTTTAATTACTTTTTCTTACTATCAATATAGCATTGTAACATAATTGAATTCCCATTTCTTCAACCTTATTTTTATTTTATATCAAAAATGAGTCATTATCCTTTATAACGATAAAACCTTGACATCAATCATTACACACAAAATAACCGACAAACACTGTAAGAAACTTAAAAAAGTAACTCAACAACGGTTTGTCGGCTATTCATATTTAAAATATTGATGACGTATTATTTACCTAAATCTACTCTATATAGTTTAACATTTTTATCTTTAGGTGAATTTGAACTAAATTGATAGCTAGCATTTTTATCTTTGATATATCCAAAGTTACCAGTAACATGATTATAATGAACGCGACTAGAAGCATTTGGACTTACACTGCGTTTAACTGCATTATATGTTGGACCGTTAGCTTTATTATAAGTCATAGATACACGTGTCACATGACCTCTATCTTTTTTACCATCTGCTGTTACTAATAATACACCTTTATTTGTTCTAAATTCATAGTAATGTTCTGAACCATTTTCATTATAAGAATAAATAGGACTGCTATATTTACCTAAGACGCTTTGCATTGATTCGCCTAATTTTACATTTTCTAATGATTGATCACCTTGTGTGATTTGTTGAACTGTTTGAATTGAATTACCAGTTGCTGCTTCGACGTGATTAACGTTTACTCCTGTGACAACTAGTCCTGAAACAAGTAATGATGCCATTAACTTTTTCATAAGCACTCTCTCCTTTATATCAATATCTCTTTCTTGTGCTTAATCACAGTATACTACAAATATTACCAATATGACAACATCATTACAAAATTGTTACAAAATTTAATACTTAAGTCGTAGTTATCTATCAAACCTCAATCATTAATTATGATTTTTTCTAATTGGGCAATGCTCTGTAATAAATTGCGTCACATCATCTATAAATCGTTGTTCTTCTTCTACAAATGGATATAAACTAGAAGTGTTATATACTAAAAAGTCCTCATGTTCGATTAAATCAACAACTTCTTTAGCTTCAAGCGTTGTCGTTCTTTCACCATATTCTCCTGCAATAATTAATGTAGGTGCCGCTACTTTTGAAAAAACATCGGAGATGCCTGTTGATTTAAATACATCTTCAATTGCTTGAATTTCTTCTTTAGTTGAAATTGAATTTGTATCTTCGACATGTTTTAAAAACTTATTCATTTTACGTGGTTTGTAATATTTTTTATCATTCAAGAATTTCGATTGTTTTTCATCATCCCAGTTACGAATGGTATGGGCATATTTTCTAAACAAACGCTCTTCTGGTAGTTCTCCTTCAACTGATGTAGGATTGACGAATGTTAATGAAGATACATAGACAGGATATCTTACTGATAAATCTGCAATAATCATGGCAGCCATTTCATGTCCAATAAATGCGGCTTGGTCGATATATATAAAGTCTAGTAATGCTATGATATCATCCGCAAATTCTTGGAATGCAATATGTCTCGGTTTGTCAGAATAACCATGCCCTCTTAAATCAATCAGTACCACTTGGAATGACTTTGCTAACTTTTTAGCTACATCATTAAATACCGTATAGTTGTAGTATGCAGTGTGAATCAACACAACTGGGTATCCTTCACCTAATGTATTGTAATGTAGTGTTGTACCATCATTTCTAGTAAATAAATCCATTAGATCGTTCTCCTTCTAAATTAAAATTCTTCGGTAAAATATCCAATAATTCTTCAATCGTGGTAATGGTAAAATCAACTTCCTCTTCAAGTGGTTCTATTTCTGCATCTTCTTGTTTGAACCAAACACTTACCATTCCCATTGCACGTGCTGGTGCAACATCGTTTAAAGCATCGTCTCCAACGTACATAATTTCATCTGCTTTGACATCTAATTGATCAATCATATCCTCAAATATCTTTGGATGTGGTTTACGAAAACCTACAGTTTCAGATGTTGATAAGTAATTAATGACATGCATGATACCTAGTGAGTGTAGTCTAAATTGTTTAATTTTAGATTTACCATTAGCAATTACCCCAATAAGATAATCTGCTTTAGATAATCGTTCTAGTGTATATAACGTGTCATAGTATGGAAATACGTAACGATAAAAATGCATTTCAAAATCATTAAATAAATCTTTCCAGGTTAAACGATCGATATGAAATTGTTTAATTATAGCTTTATATAAATCTGGCTTGTCATTGTCTTCATCGTCATCTAACTCAATGAACTTATTCTTAAAATCAGCTAATTGTACATGTACAAAATAATCATGAAATCTTTCATATTGTTCTTCAATAAATTTCTCACGTGATTTTACTCTATCTAGCAATGTGCCTTCTAAATCGAATACGATTGCTTTTATATGACTCAAATCCATCTTTTTAACCTCTTCATCGTTTATTAATTCTTATTTTAGCAAATGAATGACATTAGCGTAATACTTTAGATTGTGATAATAAAATATAACATAATACCGGTATACCTAATAACGCCATTATAATACTAGCAGGAATTTGTATTGGATGAATCACAATACTACCTATAAAATCAGCTAACGCCATCACTATTGCACCAATGATGATATTTAAAACCATTTGCATTCCGAGCTCAAAACACCAATAATAACGTCGAATCAATTGAGGCACAATCATGCCAATGAAGCCAATAATACCTACATAAGCGACTACAACAGCTGTGACAACAGAGGCTATGGTAAGTACCATAAAGGTCATACGTTGTACATTTAAACCTAACGATTGCCCTTTCAACTCTCCTAGTTGCAATAATTTAATTGGACGTAATAATAATCCTAGACCCATAACTGACAATGCCAATACAATGGCTATCATGATATCATTTTCAATTTCTGCAGAAGCAAAGCCGCCAAATAAATAATTCGCCACTGTATTTAACTTCTGCGGTTTTATCAATATCAATATATATAATAAAGCATTAAATAATGCCCCTATCATCAATCCAAGTAGAATCAATACACGAACAGGGTACCCCGTAGATAACGCCATCGTTAGACTTAATACAATGATTAGCGTTATGAGGCTAAATCCTATTGAAAAGAAGGGTATCCATAAAAAGCTCAGTCCTAAAAATAAGGCTAAGCCTGAACCAAACGTAGCACCACTGGCTAAACCCAATGTAAAACTATCTGCAAGTGGATTATTGAGTACCGTCTGAAACATTTGCCCAGCCAATGTTAATGTCGCTCCAGTAAGTAATGCTTCTAACACCCTAGGTAGTCTTACTTTCAATAAAATTGTTTGGTTAAACGGATCAGACAAGTCACCAATTTGCCACATTAAACTCATTAGAATAGTGACAGTTAATATCAATGTCCAAATTAAAATAACCTTTATCTTTTTCATAATACGCTCATTTCTAATACATTTTCATTATTGTGCCCATCATAACAAACTTTAAATCAAAAAAGTACTAGTCTCACATTGACATAGCTAACTGACATCGTTCATTATATATCTGCTTCATGTGTACTAGTACTTTTAGAAATCATTATTTTTGATAAATAGCATTCCTTAGTTCTTTTAAGCCGTCGTCTATTCTTGGACCTGGGCGTGATATTTCATCACCATTAACTGTTTCAATACGATGATGTTTCACAGCATTCGTTTTATCAAAGCCACCACGTTTTTCAATGATTTTTTCATATTCAGCCTGTGACTTTCCTTCCGTAGATATTAAAATATCTGGATTGTGTTTGACGATGCTTTCTTTACTGACTGATTTCCAACCATCAATATCATCAAAGCTATTTTTAGCATCTAATTGTTTTAACATATCATTAAAGAATGTATGTTTACCGGCAGTATATATATCTGGTTGAGATGATACTTCCATAAATACTTTTGGTTGCTTTTGATGTTTAGGGATGGATTGAATCACTTTGTCGACATTATCTTTAGTTTCATTTACTAATTGATTGGCTTGCTTTTCACGATGGGTTAATTTCCCAATTGATTTAAATGTCTCATATGTTTCTTTAAGTGATTGTGCATCTTTAACGTAGACAACTTTCACACCCTCTTTTTTCAGAGCATCTAAAACTTTTTCAGAAGACGATTTTTGAGATTCGTGCGCTAATATCAAATCAGGTTTTGCCTTTAATAAGGCTTCCTTATTCAAACTCATCGCGTCAAATTGCTTTTTTCCTTTTTTAACATTTTTAGGATAGTCATCAACGGTAGACACACCCACAATACGATTTTCTAGTCCAAGTTCATATAAAATTTCAGTATTACTTGGCATCAATGAAACAATACGATGATATGGTGTCTTACCTGTAGTAGATTGATCTTTAGAATCTTTATCTGTTTGATGTTGTTCATTTTGGCTGCAACCTGCAAGAATTATCATTAATGACATCATAATTATCCAAAAATTACGTTTCATGTTTGCTCATTCCATTCATTTTTATTTTAATATGTATATCACTTCATTTTATCATATCAAATTTCACATATTTTTCATTAGATTTTAAAATCATTTTAAAATATTTTTAATAAAAAATATCCTATCACTATTTTTATAGTAATAGGATATTCCAAGTATGCTATTTGATATTTTAATGTTAGTTTTTAACCTTTTCTAATCATGGTCTTCAAGTATAACTTTTTGGTCCCATTTGCCAAATTGATAATAGGCAAATGCAAATAAACTACTAATGATAAAACCTGTACCGATGCCCATACCAATACCTATTTGGCCAAACATTTTTGAGAATAGTCCTGTTAATGGAAACCGTAGTATCCAAAATGAAATAATATTTAACACTAATACTTGGTACATTGCACCAGATGCCCTTACGATACCATTTAATACAAAATTCAATCCTAAAAATGGAAAACAAAGCGCTACAATACGTAAATAGTGCGTACCAAAATCAACAGCTTGTTTATCCTGTATAAAGAACTTAATTGCAAATTCTGCAACTACCATTACAACTATGGCAATAGTAATCATAATAGCGAAATTATATAATGCTGATACTTTAGCTATTTGACGAACTCTCTTCCAATTACCGACACCAATATTCTGACCTGCCATACTATTCACTGCAGTTCCAAGTGCCATTGCCGGTAACATAATTAAACTGTCTAACCTTTGAGAAGCACTAAACCCTGCTACAGTGTCACCACCAAATTGGGTAACCACACTAAGTATAGCGGCATTACCACCTTGAATCACTGCCATCTGTAAGCCTGCGGGTATACCTAATTTCAAAATTAAGATGACTTCATCTTTTTGAGGCAGTTTAGGGACTGTAAATGGAATAAGTTGATGCTTAAGTGAATGATATAAACTATACAGAAAAGCTAGGCCTTGTGATACGACTGTCGATAATGCGGCACCAACCATACCTAATTGAAAAACACCAATAAATAATGGCGCTAAAATAGCATTAAGTACTACTGCTAAAAATACAATACGCATGGGTGTCTTACTATATCCGAGTGCACGCGATACCGTATTTACAAAGTTATAACCAAATAAGAATAAAATACCTAAAAAACTAATCTGCAAATATGTCGTTGCTTGTCCTAATAAAGTGGTGGGCGTACCAATCAATAATAGTAAATGTTTTGAAAATATGAATCCAACCACACCAAATAATAGAGCCATTGACGTCATCACAACAACAAATGCATTTAAATATTGCTTAAGACCTTTATAGTCTTTTTTATCGTAATATTGAGATAATATCGTTAAAACTGTATTATTTAAACCTAAAATAAATGAAAGTATTGTTATTAAAATAGTAGTGGAAATCGCCACAGCACCCAGTGCGTGAGCCCCTAATAAATTTCCTACCCATAAGCTATCTATAATTTGAAATGAGGTTTGAAGTAGATTGGTTAACATGATGGGACCTGAGAACAAAACCAAACCTTTGAATATATTGCCATGTGTAAAATCACGTTGTTGACTCGGCATTCAGACATCCCCTTTGTATTTGTAACTTTTCATATATCAATTCATTTATGATATCTATTCCCATATATCATGTCAATTTAACCCATATGAGAAATTAAGCCATACAAAATAAAAAAACTGCACTACAAGTAAACCAACTTGTAATGCAGTAGATTGAAATTAATTTGATAACTTTTATGCTTCATGCATGTGTTCTTTAGGATTTGGTCCATATTGGTTCGTACCTTTTTCACTGTCTTGAACACAATACACTAATGCCATAATTGAAATAACAATACTTCCAATGGCAAATATAATTGCCATAATAGATAATACAATAATGACAACAATATTTAAATGCTCTAGTTGAGAAAACCATCCATAGTCATTTGCCATTTGATTTATCGGGTTTAATAGGGTTAATACTAAATAAATGACGGGTATCGTTTTACCTTTTCCAATATCATGAAATCGCCTTACAGAAATTGTAAACATCGGTACTGTAAAAATGAGATACACGATATAAAAGACAATGTCATAAATGATTTTTCCATGCTGAAGTGGTACTAATATTAACGATGCAATAATCGCAATCATTAATAAACAAATCATGTTAAATAAAACCGGCCACCAAAAATCTTTTCTTCGTGTCCTACCCTCTAATATCAATGCCTTTTGCCAAAACGCTTTATAAGACCTTAACATTTTGTACCCCTTTCACAAAAACTTATTTCAATATCTATTATATAATTTATCAATTATCATTCAATATGACTAGAATTTTTCAATTAATTAAATAACATAATTACTATAAAAGAACTAATACATTTTGGTCATCTAATCATTGACAGATGATTCAAAATAAGAATCTAAAAATGTATAATGTGTACCATTCTTAATATTAAAGTAATTTTTACCGAAGTTATCTAACAATGCGTGGAATTCATTCGCATCTTGGTTGGTAAATGTTGATGGTAATTGTATTTCTTTTTTAAATTTATCGTAACTATCTGTATTCGCATATCCGAGTTTGGCATATAATCGTCTCGTGTAACTATCTGGGATAAACTCTACCCCACCAAAAATATACACGATTAATACATCCGCTGTTTCACTGCCAATGCCACGTATGCTTAATAATTCTTTTCTAAGATCATCCCTGTATTGTGTAACAATACCATTATAATCAAAATGATGTTGATCTAACCATAAGAACAATGCATGAATCGCTTTAGCCTTATTTTTATAGAAACCACTAGATTTAATCACCATTTGTAAGTCTTCTAATGGCATATTTAATATATATTTCGGGTTAAAATCCGTTGCTTCTTTTAATGATTGTAAAGCTAAATCAGCATTTCTCCAATTGGTGTTTTGAACAAGGATAGCTCCTAACATCATTTCAATGTTACTGTCTGCAGGCCACCAATGTTGAGGACCCATGTTTTGATATAAAATGTTATATAATTCTTCTGTTTGTAACAAAATATCCCCCATTTTCATAGTCATAAAAACACCCTTATAACCATAGAGCTATAAGGGTTTAATCAAATTTAATATTACATTGTCTCCGGTGCAGATACGCCAACTAATGCTAATGCATTGTTTAAAGTAATTCTCACTGCTTCTACAAGCGCAATGTGTGCTTTTGTTTTTTCAATGTCATCTGTTAATACCTTTTCAGCATTATAGAATTTATGGAAGTGTGACGCTAAATCTTGAATATAATTTGTCATACGGTGTGGTGCTCTTGAGTCTGCTGCACTTTCAATTGTTGGTTCAAACTCTGCTACTTTTTTCAATAATTCAATGGCTTTGTCATTAGTGATTTTTGAAAAATCAACGTCCGTACTTATTTCAATGCCTTGTTCTTTAGCTTGTTTTAATATAGAACAAATACGTGCATGACCATACTGTGCATAATAAACCGGATTATCTTGTGATTGTTCTTTGGCTAATTCCATATCAAAATCAAAGTGTGTATCCGGGCTACGCATTGTTAAGAAGTAACGAGCGGCATCTACACCGACTTCATCCATAATTTCACGTAATGTAATAGCATTACCTGTACGTTTACTCATTTTAACTTCTTCGCCATTTTGCATTAGACGTACCATTTGCATAATTTGAATTTCTAAGCGATCACTATCTACACCAAATGTTTCTAGAGATGCTTTCAAACGGTTGATATAACCGTGATGGTCAGCACCCATCAAATCAATTAAAATATCATTACCACGTTGTACTTTATCAAAATGATAAGCAATGTCAGGTAAGAAATAAGTGTAATTGCCATCTTTTTTGATTAACACTCTGTCTTTGTCATCTTTAAAATCCGATGTACGTAACCAAGTTGCACCATCCGCTTCATATGTGTAACCTAAGTCATTCATTTTAGCTAATACTTCTTTAATCTCGCCTTTTTCATAAAGAGACGTTTCACTAAACCAATTATCAAAATGTGTATTGAAGTCTGATAAATCTTTCTTCAATTTAGACATTTCATAATCAACACCAAGTTGTCTAAATGTCTTCAGACGTTCGTCATCACTATAATCTTTGATTTCTGGGTGTTTATCCGCTAAATCTTTACCGATTTCAACGATATCTTTACCATTATAGCCATCTTCTGGCATTTCATGACTGTTATCACCTAATGCTTCAAAGAAACGTGTTTCAATTGAACGTGCAAGATTTGAAATTTGATTACCGGCATCATTAATATAATATTCACGTGTCACATGATAACCTGCTGCTATTAAAATATTAGCTAATGTATCACCAACTGCCGCATTACGCGCATGGCCAATGTGCAAGTCTCCTGTTGGATTAGCTGATACATATTCAAGTAAAATATTTTTATTTTTAGATGCTTCTGCTTTACCGAACTGATCGCCTTTTTGAATAGCTTCTGGAATAATATCTGTTAAATATTGGTTATCTAAATAAAAATTGATAAATCCTGGCCCAGCGATATCAACCTTTTTAACATGCGCTTTACTAGCATCTAAATGATCCACGATAGCTTGTGCAATTTCACGTGGATTACGTTTAGCTATTTTAGTAAGTACCATCGCAATATTCGTTGAATAGTCGCCATTTTTTACATCTTTAGGAATCTCTATTTTAATTTCTGGAATATCACTTGCTAATTCAGCTTTTTTAATACTTGCTTCAATTTCTTCAACTAGCGTCTGTTTGACTTGTTCTATTATGTTCATTAGCCTAACTCCTTGTAATTTATTTCGTATTGGTATGAACCCATCTTCTTTGCATTTTGAAATAATTCGTAATGTACTTTCAGTTTACCACCATCTGGGGTAACAAAATGTAGAATACTTAACGTTTTAACATTTAACGGAATACGGCCTGCAGGTATATCATAAAATGTAGTTGTTTCAGCACCTTCTACAAAATGAAAGTTCATATTAATATCGCCTTTTCGAATCAATTTTACGCCATCTTCTTCTATTTTAATGGTTACGTTAACATTGGCATCATCTATATGTTCAGTATATCTAATGATGTGAGATTGACGTTTGTGCCATGATCCTTCAGTAGTAAAATCAAACTTCTCTTTTTCGCCATTTTGTTTAATTATCTGTTTCGTTTGGATTTTAACATTATTTTCCAATTTACTACTCCCTTATCCTACACAATAATACATGATATTATAGCATAATTGCCCTATTGCTTGTAGTATTGGGGGATTTAATTTATTAATAAATATAAAAAGCGGATAAGCCAAAAATAGCTTATCCACACATTTCATACTATCTAACCTCAATAACATCTTCTAATGATTCTATGTCAACAATATGTCTTTGATATTTACTTTTTACAAGTTAATACTTATAGAAATATACGATGCCGAAAATCAGTGCTGTCATGAATATTAATTTATTCATTTTTTTACCTCATATTCTATAATGATATTTATTTCTTTTTTTATATTATCATCATCATAACTATGAGTAAATATGATTTATCCACGTTTATTAATTATTGAAAGGCACCATCTTTATAAATCACCTTTTCCTTATTACCATCAATAAATTGATTGTAATTGTCATTTTGGAAGTCCGTTAATAACGCTTTAGACGTACCGTATTTTAGTATGCCACCGTCAGTAATGATTTGCATTTTCCTAAATAGCAAACCATCTTTGAGACGAATTTCTTTTAACGGTTCATAATCTAAAATGTCAGCGTCTCTAATTTCAAATGTTTTAAATGCAATAGTTAAACATGCCAACGTTTCTTCCCCTAAATAATAGACATGCAAATCTTCTTGTTTATGTTGTCCCACTAGAAGTCTACCTTTAACAAAGGTGTATTCCGGAAATTTCAATTCTAAAAAATCAATCAGTTCTTCTTCTTTTAATTTGAATTGCATAAACCCATCCCCTATTCTCTTTTTGATTGTATATCAATAATACATTTGCATATATAATAATATTATATTGTATATAAAATTCAATGTTTATTTTTATGTTTTTAAAACCACTTGTAATCGTAATTATATTAAACTAACCTCGCGATAATGTACTAATATCGCGAGGTTAGTTTTTGTGCTTTATCCCAATGCCTTAAACAATTCTTCTGTAGAGTTGTTCCACATTTCTTCATTATGATTTTGTAAAAATGTTTTTAATACTTTTTTATTGTCTTCACCAATATGGTCGATAATAATTTGATGTTTCATTGATTTATCCATCATATTAACGTGTTCTGGCATACTCTTATATCCACGTCTAATACTTTTGTTTACTAATAAGTAACATGCCGTTACACCTGCATAATAAGGACCGTTTTCGCCTCTTTCAGTTGTAACCCAACATAACCAGTATTCTTTAGCTTCTTCGCCTTCTACTTCTGATTTATCTGTAATCCATTTTACGCCTTTTTCAACTTTGGCACGGGCATGCATACCACCAATATCAACAAAAGCTTCTTGATTCTCAACATCTATAAAGACAGGCGCAATATTATCTAAACTAATTGAACCGATATTTGTACCTTTATGGCCATCTAATGGGTCATTTTTTATGATGTTAAAATTAAATCCTTTTTTCTCAGTCACCATCGGTACCTCCTCATACAATTTTCAACTGATTACTATATTAAATGAGCTAGCACATTCTATCAAACCATTAATTTAATTCATTTAATAGATTGATAATAGAGCCTTTAATCATGTCATCTTCAATATTTAAAACTAATTCTTTAGGGTAGTACAATTTATAATCTTCTCTATTAATTCCTGTAATACTATTTATCACTAGGGATTGATTACTAATTTCTCTTATCGTACCATCTCGTCTTAATAAATGAATTGGTTTACGATTGGAACCCGGTCTATCATAATCATAAGGCAAGTCAGAAAATGATTCGCTCACGAAATAATAATCCGGATTAATACCACCTGCTTCAAACAATTCTTGAAGTTCAGAGATGGTAATAATCGAACCATCAAATGGAATGTATTTAAATAAATCACGATTAATAAAACGACGTGATAAATCACTTAAAATCTCGTCATCTTCATCAATCCATTTTTTCAAATAATATAAGACAACCGCTTCATCTAAATCTACATATTGTTGAATTGTCATTGTGCCTTCAAAGAATGGAATAAAATCTTCTGGTGATTTTTTAAATTGATAACCTTCATTATATAATTGCTTTGCTCTTTTCAAACAATTATTAAGCAATACTTCTCCACCTCGACTAACTGGATGGAAATAAATTTGCCAATACATTTGATAACGACTCATGATAAAATTTTCAACTGCATGCATACCGCTTTCTTTAATTAACACTTCGTCTTTTGATGGACGCATTAATCGTAATATACGTTCCATATCAAACGCACCATAAGACACGCCAGTAAAATACGCATCGCGTTGTAAATAGTCCATTCTATCAGCATCAATTTGAGACGATATCATAGAAATAACTAGTTTATTGTGATGTGTTTTATTAATCACATCTGCCACTTCTTGAGGAAATGTATCTGACACACGACTTAGCACTTCATTTACTTCAGTATCACCTGTAATAATCGCCTGAGTAAACGCTTCGTGATCCGTATTGAAAATCTTTTCAAAACTATGAGAGAAAGGGCCATGACCCAAATCATGTAACAATGCAGCACATAAAGCAAGAGGACGATCATTGTTATCCCACGCGTCACGCCCTTCAAACGTTTCATCTATCATGCGTCGAACAATTTCATACACACCTAAAGAGTGACCGAAACGACTATGTTCAGCAGTATGAAAGGAAAGATATAATGTACCAAGTTGCTTTATTCTACGTAATCGTTGAAATTCTTTCGTCTTAACTAAATCCCAAATCAATTGATCTTTAACGTGAATATATCTATGTATAGGATCTTTAAATACTTTTTCCTCTGCTAATTTACTCGTTGTATACAATGATTGTGTCATGTAATACCTCCTTTTTATAAGAGCCTTTCGTCAATGCCTCTACCTTTGCTTTGATATATTGATGGCAAACGTCTTAGAACGTCTTTTTCATTAAAGCCAAATTCATAACTTCGCCATAAATTTCAGGTTGATATGAGCGAATCGTTTCAAATCCTTGTTCTTTATAGAAGTGAATGCCTTCATCATTTTGATTATCAACTTCCAAATAAACTGTATCGTATTGGCCTTTAAATGCCTCTAATCCCTTTTCTAATAGATGTGTACCATATCCTTTATGTTGAGATTCAGGATGTACATAATGTGCTGACAAATATAATTCTTCTCCATAAATAAAATTAGCAAAACCAACAATTTCTTCGTCTTCTTCGGCAACTAAAAAGAGTTGTTCTTGCATTCTTTTCTTCAAATGTTCTTCATTATATGAAGCTGCTAATAATTCATTGATCGTACTTGCAGCATAAATATTTAAATACGTATTGTACCAAGCCTTTGTTGCGACATCTCTAATTGCTACCGCATCGGCACTTGTTGCTTTTCTAACTCTATACATGTATGTCTCCCCTAACAATTCCAAGTTATTAATAAATGTATTATATCACATATATATCCTATTCATTTAATAGAGTGAATTAAACGTTTTGTACTTATATATTTTTTAAAAGTATTTATGAAAATACCTATCATTTTTATTAATCTGTTTTCTATTGATATTTCTCTTGTAGAAACAACTCATAAAATATTAAGAATCCCAATACTTTTATTTACAGTATAGGGATTCTTAAATCATTATCTATTTTTATAATTTTAAGAATTGCTTTGACTAAATTTGTTATTCCATTCTTTAGCTCTTTCTAAAGCGTAGGTGTCTTTCATAATGTCTCCAGGTCTTTCGGCCGTGCCAACAATATAGCCTGCTAATTCGCCACCAATAAATTCTAATGCATATTTCATTTGAGCAATACATGGCTTGGCTTTAACTTTCGGACAATCGCCACCCACTAAAATTAATCTAAATTCTTTTTTAGACATCACTTCTTTAAAATCTGAATATCTTGGATCTACAATCGATTCAGACCAATGATCAATAAAAGATTTCATTGAAGCTGATACACTGTACCAATAAACCGGTGACGCAAAGATAACGACATCACTATCTAATACAGTTTGTATGAGTTGTTCGTAGTCATCAGAATATGTCTCAATATTTTTATTATCATGACGCACATCTCTTACTGGATTCAATTGATATTTAGTAAGATCTAACCACTGGTGTTCAACATTTTCTAGAGCATATTTTGTGAGTTGTGCAGTATTTCCTTCTGGACGACTCCCACCAAATAATACCGTAATCATTCATTATTCCTCCTATATCATTTCAGTTTGAAACGCTTTCATTTATTCAATATCTTTCCTTACCCGTTTATAAAAGTTTTATGTATGTATTGAGCAAAATATTGTTATTATCCAAAGATAATTTTTCCATTAAAAAAAATACCCGTAAAAAACTATGTACTAGTTCCTTTACGGGCATATTCTAAAAAAGTTAGTGACTCAAATGATTTCATCACTTTCAATATTATTTATTAATCGGGAATAATGAATCAATTTGATTAATTTCATCTTGAGATAATTCGACATTAGCTGCATCAATATTTTCTATCACTTGTTCTGCACGTTTAGCTCCAGGGATAACAACGTCTAATGCAGGACGAGTTAAGTAAAATGCTAAAACGATATTAGCAATAGAAGTTTGATGCGCTTCGGCGATATCTTTAAGTTGATTGACACGACGCACGTTATCTTTAAACACTTCTGGTTTAAAGTCTCTTCTTGTCGCACGGTGATCATCAAATGTTGTATCTTCATCATACTTACCAGCTAGAATACCAGAAGCTAATGGGAAATATGGTACAAATGTAATTTGATTTTCTGCTGCATATTGCATCACTTCTTCATTTTCTCTATGCAATAAATTATATTCTAACTGCACAACATCTACATAGCCATCTTTATTAGCCTCTTTCAATTGGTCTAATGTAAAGTTAGATACACCAATTGCTTTGATTTTCCCTTCTTCTTTTAGCTCTTGTAAAGCAGAGACAGCTTTGTCTTTTGGCGTATTATCATCTGGGAAATGAATATAATACAAGTCTATATAGTCAGTTTGTAGACGTTTCAAACTGTTTTCAACTTGTTGTTTAATAAATTCAGGGTCATTATTTTGTTGTACATTATCATCTTCATCGAAATAATGAGATCCTTTTGTAGCAATTTTAACCTGTTCTCTTGGATATTCTTTGACTACTTCTCCAACTAATTCTTCAGAACGCTCTGGACCGTATATATAGGCTGTATCAAGTAAAGTAATACCATGATCTATTGCTTTTCTTACAACTTCTTTTCCTTGTTCCTCATCTAAATTTGGATATAAGTTGTGTCCACCAACTGCATTTGTACCTAATGCAATAGGGAAAACTTTAACATCTGATTTACCTAAAGTGACTTCTTTAGCCATAATAGACATCTCTCCTTCAGTGATTATATATTTAATATTTATCCTAATTTAAATCTAATCATTCATAAAGAAATCTCTACTTTATTATTAACAAAAAAAGAGGTCTGACAAAAGTTTTGTGCATTTGAAACGCTTTAACAGTGTCCCAAAAGCAGGATTTTGTCCCGACCTCTTCATTCATCATATATTATTTAACTGCTTTTTTCTTAGCTAGCTTTTCTTTTAATTTACGATCTTGTTCTTCTTTACGACGTTTACGTTCTTCATTTCGCTTTCTTAGTCGCTCTTCTTCTTCAGGATCTCTAGGTTTTTTAAGTTGTTTCGTAACCTTTTCCATTAATTCTTCTTCAGTCAAAGCAGCAAGCGGACGATTATTCACAAATGCAAAGGTTTTTCGTCTACCAGGACCACAATATGACTGACAACCAATTTCTATCTCTGCATCAGGATCAAGTTTTTCTAATTTCTTTTTTAATGTTTTAATATTTACAGCCTGACATTCATCACAAATTAAAAACTTATTCTTCATATTGCTTCCCACCTTTCTGCTCATTTGTTTTATTTCCAATCTTCTTTTTAACGTTCATGTTAATTGTCTGGAACATGAATAAATGTCCCAGTATATAATCATATTTACCAATAGTAGCTTTTAAAGCCATTCTTTTCTTTAAAACCTTAGTATTTCTTACGCATATTCATAATATCTATGATTCTTATTAAGAATAAATGAGCTAAGGTTAATACGTTTGAACCACTACATAATAATCGAAAAGTGGTTCTTCATTACTTCTGTCCCGCTCGTTTCTATTAATTATCAACTCTAATTATTTTACTCTTTTTATTTAAAAATTCAAGGTCTTTTTCCCAACACGCTTTTAGAACATAAAAAAACAACCTTTTTAAATGAAAAACTCAATGACCATCTAAAAGATGAGATAGATGATCATTAATTATCATTGTAAAGATTGTTTCATTATTGTCCGTGATAGATTTTAAATTGTAATGGTTTGATATCATTCTCTATCCATTCATCGTAAATCTTTTGTTTATCTACATTTTGATGAATAATAGTGATACCGCAATCGCCACCACCTGCACCTGATGTTTTAGCAGCGCCACCATGCTTTTCAGCAATATTACATAATGATTTTAATTTATCCGTTTCAATATCAACTGATGCTTGGTCATCCATCTTACGAATGATGGCGCGATTTTGACGAATCATTTTTTGGACGCCTTTAATATTGTTAGTCTTAAATGCATGAATTAAATATTCAACACATTGATGAGAATGATCTAAGAACTCACCATAAAAAGCCGGGTCCGCTTTTAGTCGTTTAACTTCGCTTACTAAATGCGGTGAGGATGCAGGTGATCCAGTCCAACCGATCAGAACTTCCATATTTTCTGGTGCTTGCAATGGCTCGATATGTAGTCCAGGCCAGTTCTTCTCTAATACTGTATTGACCGATGTTGTTTCGATTTGTTGTTTCACCCAATCATGATCAAACGTACTATATGCTAGCCAACCACTATAAACACTTACTGCAATATCACCACAAGAACTTAAACTTTGTAATTTCATATTTGAAATAACAGCTAATTTATAAATATAAAGATTGGATAATTCTAGTCCATAAAATTCATTCAATACTTTAACTACTGAAACTAGCACTGCTGCACTCGATCCAAGTCCATATTTATTACCATTCGCATCATCTAAGTTACTGTCTATCGTTAAATGAAAGTGTTTTAACGGAATCTCACAACTTTTGGCATATTGCTCAAATACCTCTATTGCTGTAACAACATAATTTAGTTGTTTGGCAGCTTGAGGGTCAGAAATGACAATACTATCCTCATCTCTATAAAAAGTGACCGGTTCATGATGTAATGTCTTTGAGTGTATCGTACCTTCAACTTGTGTAGAAGGTTCAATAGTAGCTGTAACAAAGCGGTTTAGTGCAATTAAGACAGACTTATACCCTGGTTCTGTAACTGCATATTCACCAGCTATATAAAGTTTACCGGGTGCTTTGACCTGAATCATTCTATCATTTCCTTACTTAATTATTTCAACGCCTGTAGCGATAATATCACTCGCAATAATTTGTGATGCTTCAAAATGTTTTAAAAATTGGTCGATAACTAATTGTTTATTTTTCTTTTCTACAAGGACTTTTACATTAGGCCCTGCATCCATAGTGAAATAACAAGGCACTCCCATCTTACGACATTCATGTACAATAGCCATCGCATCGTAACTTTCTTGAACCAAATATGTAAACGGTGGTTGAGAACCTAAATTCGTTGCATGCATACGTAGACCATTGGCTTCTATGACTTCACCTAGTTGTTTAAAGTCTTTAGCTTCAATTGCTTGTTTAGCCTCTTTAATGTCTTCATCGACATGATCTAACCAATATTGATAAAAACGTGACGTATCACGTGTCAATGACATTCCAGATCGACTTGATACTTTTTTCGATTGATTATTAATGACCACAAATATCATTGAAAGTTCATCTTCCCAGTGTTCTGCATCTATAGGGTGTGCATATGATGTTTCATCATCATGGCCTTTTTCCCATTCTGCAAATCCACCAAAAATACTGCGTGAAGCTGAGCCAGAACCACGGCGTGCTAAACGCGATAAATCTTTATCTGATAGCTCAAGTTGTAACGCTTCATTACATGCCGCTGCTAATGCTGCATAAGCACTCGCAGATGATGCTAGACCAGCTGCTGTTGGTACAAAGTTTTGACTATCAATTCGTGCATGCAAGTCTGTATTAGCAATCTCTCTAACTATATCCATATATGATTGAATCTTTTTAGTTTCTTTCTCATTGGCTTCTTTACCATTTAAAATCAATTGATCAGCAGGGTAATCACTATCAAATGTGACTTTCGTTTCCGTATAAAACTTATCTAATGATACTGATAAACTATTATTCATAGGTATGATCAATTTTTCATCAGCTTTACCCCAATATTTAATCAATGCGATATTTGTATGTGCGCGTGCTTTACCACTCTTTGCCAATGGGTTAACCTCCTAAATTCTCAATCCATGTATGTGCTGCTCCAGCCTTTTCAACTGCAGCTACAATATTTTTAGCTGTTTTTAAATCTTCAGTAAGTAATAACATACTACCACCTCGGCCGCCACCAGTTAATTTACCTGCAATGGCACCATGTGCTTTACCGATTTCTAACAACTCTTCTATTTTATCATGGCTTACTGTTAAATTTCTTAAATCTTGCTGGCATTCATTAAAAATACGGGCAATCTGATTAAAATCGTGATGTTCTATTGCCTGGCTTGCTTGATACACTAAATCCCCGATATGTTCTATATGACTCATATATTCTGGGGATTCACATAATTGGTGAACGTCTTCAACTGCTTGTTTTGTAGAACCTTTTACACCTGTATCAATGACAACCATATAACCATTTAATTGTAGTGTTTTCAACGTTTCTGCATGTCCTTTTTGGAACCAAACAGGTTTGCTAGAGACAATGGTTTGTGTATCAATACCACTTGGTTTACCATGTGCAATTTTCTCAGCCCAATTGGCCTCTTCAATTAATTCTGCGTCACTTAACGGCTTGCCTAAGAAATCATAACTGGCCCTAGTAAATGCTACTGCTATAGCAGCACTTGAGCCTAAGCCTCTAGAAGGCGGCAAATTCGTTTGTATTTTAACTAATAATGGCTCTTCTACACCTGTATTATCTATAAAGCGCGTTACCATAGACTTTAAATGCTCTGGTGCATCATACAATAGCCCATCATAAACATCACTTTCAATCGCTGAATAATTTCCTTTTTCAAGACTTTCAATTAAAACCTTAATCTTACCGGAATTAAATGGAATAGCTATAGCAGGTTGACCAAAAGTTACTGCGTGTTCACCTATCAAAATAATTTTACCGGTAGACTCCCCGTATCCTTTTTTTGTCATGTTATTATCACCTTTTAATATACCTTCACTAATCTGTTTCGTATTATTAATGCCCGTGCTTTTATTTGTACTATTAAGTTTATCATTAATAGCAAACACATGATTTTATAATTTTTGTTCAAAATCTTGCATATATTTACCTTTAAATAAGATTTTGTAAACATTTTTCGAATAATATATAAACAGTTTGCTATTTATTCTTAAATTTTTCCACCTCAACTATAATACTACAAATATTTCTTGGAATACACAGATTTATATATAATAAGGCAAGTTTAATACATAAAATTTGGCTTTCGTGAGAGATGAATGCGTAAAAAACCGCCTTATTCAAAATGCATCATAAACTAGGACTATGCAACCAGTCTCAAGTGCATAGTTATGATGACAAAAGATGTCTGAATAAGACGGTCATTACTATTTTGTTGTCTTTAATATCTAATTTATACTACTTTTCGTTCATTTTTGTAATCATTTTCGCATTACGATCAATCATCTTATCGAAATAACCCTCATAGCGTTGCCATTCTTCATCAGTGATAGGCTCCATATTTAAACGTCCACCTAAATCTTTGATAGCATACAATAGTAAAAACATGACATCTTGAACTGAAATTTTTCGGTTTAATAGCGTCTCAAGTGAAGCCATACAATTGGGTTCAATGTCAGGATAAGTGAATTTAGTTGCTTCACCTTTAAGTGCATGCTCATAAAATTCTTTCATCATTAATGCACGCTCAGAACCAGATCCTTCGACACATAGATATACCTGTACAGCGATTCCACCACGCACACGTCGTTGTGAAATACCGGCAAATTTCTTACCATCAATACTCAAATCAAATTTACCAGGACAGTATGAACGTTCAATTTCATGTGTATCGATGTCTACATCTTCATCTTCAAACATTTTAGCAATAAGTAAGTACATGACTGTAAATGCCTCATCGATTGTTGTCTCTGTCTGTCCTTTGAACATCAATGAAATATTGAGCACACCTTGGTCTAAGACAACCCCTAGACCTCCCGAATTACGTACTATTGCATTATATCCTTTTTTATCTGTTAAAAAGGCAATACCATCCTTTAAAAATGGTAATCGTGAATCATGAATGCCTAAAATCACTGTATGTTGGTGAACCCATGTTCTCACTACATTAGGTGACATATCTTTGCCTACACTTTCGCAAAACGTATCATCAAAAGCAAATGATTGCATAGGTTCTAAGCCACTAGAATGATCTACATATCGCCATTCAATACCATTAAAATATTTGTTACCTAAATCCATTATTGTAATGACTGTGCAGCAGTAATAATTGATAAATTATAGACATCTTCGATAGAGCATCCACGTGATAAATCATTTACAGGAGAATTAAGTCCTTGAAGAACCGGACCAACAGCGTCATAGCCACCTAATCTTTGTGCAATCTTGTAGCCAATATTACCCGCTTCTAAACTAGGGAAAATGAACACATTTGCATCTCCTTGAATTTTTGCACCTGGTGCTTTTTTCTCAGCTACACTTGGTACAATTGCGGCATCAAATTGGAATTCACCATCAATGACAACATTATCCAATTGTTCTTCAGCTACTTTATCTTGTGCTAATTTCAATGCATCTTGAACTTTAGTCACATCGTCTGATTTAGCAGAACCTTTAGTTGAAAAGCTTAACATAGCAACTTTTGGTTCCATACCGAAACTTTGAGCAGATTTGGCACTTTCTACTGCAATTTCAGCTAATCCTTGTGCATCCAATTCTGGATTAATTGCACAATCACCAAAGATATATTGTTCTTCACCTTTCATCATAAAGAAGATCCCTGATGTTTTAGAAACACCTGGTTTAGTTTTAATCACTTGTAGTGCTGGACGTACTGTATCTCCAGTAGAATGTGCTGCACCACTTACTAATCCTGCTGCTTTACCAGTGTATACAAGCATAGTTCCAAAGTAATTAACATTATCTAATAATTCTTCAGCTTGTTCTTTTGTCGCTTTACCGTTACGACGTTCAACAAATGCGTCTACCAATTCTGATTTCAATTCACTTGTTGAAGGATCGATGACTTCTATATTGGCAAGGTCTAAACCTTTGTCTTTTGCTAATGATTGAATCTTATCTTTATTACCTAAAACGATTGGTGTTACATAGTCAGTCACTTGTAATTGCGTTGCTGCAGTTAACACACGTTCGTCTTCCCCTTCAGGTAATACAATATTTACATTTTTCCCTGCTAATTTGTCTTCTAATGCGTTTAATAGATTAGCCATAATGTCCTCCTTGAATTTCATTTCATAATAACGTTTACAAAACTAATTATACGTCATTTTAAAATAGAATGCCATTTCACTCTTTTGTAATCATTTACTTAGTAGTTAGCTATTTGTTTATGATAAAATTTAGTATGAATTGAACATATAGTTTTAAAGGAGCGATAAACATGAGTGAAGCAGCCGAAACACTAGACGGTTGGTACAGTTTACATTTATTTTACGCAATTGATTGGGCAACATTTAGATTAGTACCAGAAGAAGAACGTGAAACTATGATTACTGAATTTAAAAATTTCGTGAACAGTAAAGCGGAAGCAAGAACAACACGTACTGGCGATCAAACAGTTTATAATATTACTGGTCAAAAAGCAGATTTATTATTATGGTTTTTACGACCTGAAATGAAAGAACTCAATTCAATTGAAAACGAGCTTAATAAGCTACGTATTGCAGATTTCTTTATTCCAACATACTCATATGTATCTGTTGTCGAATTAAGTAATTATTTAGCAGGTAAATCTGATGAGGACCCTTATGAAAATCCTCATGTAAAAGCTAGATTATACCCTGAACTACCTCATGCAGAATATATTTGTTTCTATCCAATGGATAAACGTAGAAATGAAACATATAACTGGTACATGTTACCTATGGAAGAAAGAAAATCATTGATGTATAACCATGGTATGATTGGCCGTAAATATGCCGGTAAAATCAAACAATTCATCACAGGTTCTATAGGTTTTGACGATTTTGAATGGGGTGTTACATTATTCTCTGATGACATTCTACAATTCAAAAAGATTGTTTATGAAATGCGTTTTGATGAAACAACTGCACGTTACGGAGAATTTGGCAGTTTCTATGTTGGCCATATCTTAAAATCAGAAGACTTTACTCAATTTTTTAAATTTTAAATATAAGCGATGTCGATGAATCCTTATTAAATAGGGATTCATCGTTTTTTAATGGCATAAAAAAGTACACTTTGCATGCAAAGTGTACTTCTGACGAGTAGTATCCTTGGGAGAACTTTAATCACTACTACGTATAAGTTAACTACAAAAAATATATTGTCGCTACCCAATATATTCTGTAATAGTTAACTAATGTTATTTTAACCATTTTGAAATATTTGAAACATAACTTTAGTGTTTATTTATATAAAAGATGTAATAAGTTTATATAAATTGACAATTGAACCTACAAAACCTACATTTTCTAAAAATTATCAAATACTGTTCAATATAAAACCATTATACATTATATATCCAAACAACCATAATGCGTCTTCTTACTTTTGCAGTCTTTACTTCATTTCGCCTTTTATTAAGACACCTTTAACTTTATATAATGGTTTTTTCTCAATACATCCTCTATAATAAATCTAACTTCAAAATTTTTAAAAATTGGTGATTAGATGACAAAAGTAGTGAATAAAAACGATCATGAGCGTCTTATTAAAGATGTTGTCATGTTGGCAGCGCGCATTTTACTAGAATCTGGTGCTGAAGGTACAAGAGTCGAAGATACAATGAATCGCATCGCCAAAAAATTAGGCTATCAAGAGAGCAATAGCTTTGTTACAAATACAGTAATTCAATTCCATTTACACAACGAATCAACACCTCGCATGTTCAGAATTAATGCGCGAGATACGAATTTAATTAAGATTTCTCAAGCAAATGAAATTTCTCGTTTGATCACTAAAGGTGCTATCACATTAGAAGAAGCTAAAGAAAAATTAGAGAAAATATATGTTGCTAAACGAGATAGTAGTCTCCCCTTCAAGGGATTTGCAGCAGCAATGATCGCTATTAGCTTTTTATATTTGCAAGGTGGTTCGCTTATAGACATTTTGACTGCCTTACTTGCAGGAAGTCTAGGTTATCTAGTCGTTGAAATTCTAGATAGAAAACTACATGCACAATTCATTCCTGAATTTATTGGTTCCGTCGTCATAGCCATTATAGCTGTTGCCGGTCATACCCTCATACCTCATGGCGATCTCGCAACAATTATTATTTCTTCAGTCATGCCTATTGTACCTGGAGTATTAATCACAAATGCCATTCAAGATTTATTTGGTGGTCATATGCTAATGTTTACCACTAAATCATTAGAAGCACTTGTCACTGCCTTTGGTATAGGTGCTGGTGTTAGTTCAATTTTAATTTTAGTCTAGGAGAGCTGTTATATGTTTTGGATATTAAATTTTATATTTAGTTTTTTAGCATCGCTGTTCTTCTGCGTGATATTTGATGCTCCTAGAAAATTATATCTTTCTTGTGGTGTTGTAGGTGCGTGTGGATGGATGATATATATTCTCTTTTATAATGGTTTACAAGTACACACCATATATTCTAGTTTCTTTGGCAGTCTTGCGTTAGGCTTATTAAGCCACTATATGGCACGATATAAGAAAGAACCAGCAATTATCTTTATGGTTACTGGAATCATTCCATTAGTACCTGGAGGGCTTGCCTATGATGCTACTAAAAGCTTAGTCCTTTTACATTTCAATAAAGCCATCAATACGATGTTAGAGGTGACATTAATCGCAGGCGCAATAGCCCTGGGCTTACTTTTTGCAGATCAAATCTCAAAAATTATTATCTCTGGCTTCGATAGAACAAGAAAGAAATTATAAGTCATAATATAAATAAAAAAGTCATGGTGAGTATAAAGAGATTCTCTCTTCACTCACCATGACTATTTTTTATGATTTATGATTTGCTGGTTCTTCGACCATACTTTCTACTTCGTCTTCACTTCTATTTAAAATTAATCTACTTAATTCATCATTGTCCATTTTTATAAGTTTAGGATAGCGAATCGCAAAGAAGACTAATCCTAATACTAACCATACACCTAATGCAATGTATGATGGTAATGATAATGAAGCCGGTGTACCAGGAATCAATAATAAACATAAGAAGATAAATGATACGACTGAACCGATGATACCGAATGTTTTATAAATAGGTGCATACGTATTACTTTGTTTATTATAACTAAATAATTTAGTAGCTGATAAACAGGTTACAAAGTACGCAACAGAAACACCTGTTGATGACATATCAACTATCCATGTTAACGCTGTACGTCCTAACCATGGCGCAATTAATGATACACCTACTAGGAAAATAATTGCCACATAAGGTGTTTTGTATTTACTGTGAATACGACTGAATACGCTTGGCATAATGCCTGAGCGTCCCATTGAGAAAAGCAGTCTACTGGCACTCATTAAGAAACCATTTAATCCAGTAAAGATGCCCATCATAATGGCAATGGCTAAAACGGCTAATCCTACATAACCAAATGCTGATTGCGTTTCAGCACCTGTTAACCATAGTTGTCCATTTAAACTTTTCTGATTTGTACTTAACCATCCTGTATATAACAACATCACTACATAAGTCATTGATGCTGCAAGTAAACTATAGACGATTAATTTAAATGTCTTATTAGGCGCAAAGTTAAATTCTTCAGCTGTCTGCGGAATATTATCAAATCCTACATAAGCCCATGGCGCAATCGATACAATCGTAATAATTGAGATGAACCAACCTTGTTCTGGATTAGCCAAAGGTTGTAAATTATCTAAAGCAAAATTATTACCAAAGAACGAACCAAAGAACATCAGTAATACTACAACAACCATCGCTACACAGAAATAATATTGTAACGAGCCAGATACGCTTGCACCTCTAATAGCTACAAACATAAATACAAGCAACAATATTGTCGCAATAATAATTTCTGTTATGTAGACGTCCCAACCTGCAACAGTGTATAATTTCCCATTATTCAATACATTGGGTAATAAGAATTTAATCAATAGACTAAATGCGGTAGCATTTAAAGCTACGACACAGACATACCCAAAGGTTAAGAACCATGAAGAAAAGAAACTCACATATCTACCGAAACTTAAAAAACTAAATGCAAACGCCCCACCTGATACAGGGAATTTTTCTACTAAGGCGCCATAACTTACTGCAATTAAAATCATAAGCAAGGCACCGATCACTATACCGATGGATGCTGCAATGGGACCTGATTGTCCAATCCAGTCACCTGGAAGAATAAATGCGCCCCAACCAATACACGAACCATATGCAATCGCCCAAACAAACTTCTCTGATAAGTTTTGTTTGAGGTCGCCTCTATCTACCTGTTTATTTTTGTCATTTTCCATAATTAAAAACTCACCTCGAGATATTCATATACCCGAAAAGGTGAGTCATGTAACTTAATTATTAAATTATTGTTATCAAATTTACATGTAATTCGTAAAATTACCATACATTATGCTGAGAATTTAAATGTAGCAATAATAAGCATTAACCAACCAACGATGAATAATACGCCTCCAATTGGCGTAACGGCACCTAAAATACGAATTTGAGTTAACGCTAAAACATATAATGATCCACTAAAGAATACAATACCGAAGAAGATGAGCCAACCTGCCCAATTCACATTAATAGGTGTTGTACCACTAATGACACCGATGATAAGTAATGCTAAGCCATGATACATTTGATACGTTGTTGCCTTTTCCCAAACAGACATGTATTTGTCCGATAGTTTACCTTCTAAACCGTGTGCCCCAAATGCGCCAATACCTACTGCCATCATTGTATTTAAGGCCCCTAAAATAATAAATAATTTCATCATAATTTACGTTCTCCTTTATTATTAAAAATCAAATATCGATTCACCGTTTCCAATTTCATCATCTGTTGTCATTAAATTAGAATTAGATAACGTTGAGGATGATTGTTCTTTATTTGAATGATTTGTATGCGTCACCTTTCCACCCATTGATTGAATTTCTTCTGGTGTCACATGATCATACGACTTTTGCTGATTTGTTGTCTTCATCAACTTATGCTGTGTATCAATATCTGTGTGTGTAAAATCATTATGTTGTAAGCTTTGCGTAGATGATATTGTGTACAGAGATGTAATGGTGTGTATAGCATACATATGTTTCTCAAATTCATGTTGTGATGATGATTCATCAGCTTGAACTAATTCACGCTCAATTAATTGAATAATTTTGTCTTTATCCATGTGTTGTATCCTCTCTTTCACACCATTGAATAGGTGTTTGCCCTTTAGATTCTAAATATGCGTTTGCTTTAGAATAAGGTTTTGAGCCGAAGAAACCTCTATAGGCCGATAAAGGACTTGGATGTGGTGATTTTATAATAAAATGTTTAGACGTATCTATTAACTTTATTTTTTGTTGGGCCGGTTTTCCCCATAAAATAAAGACGACGTCTTCTCGCTCTTCTGAAATTGTGCGAATCACTTCATCTGTAAATATTTCCCATCCAATGTCTTTATGAGAATGTGCTTCACCTTGTCTTACTGTTAAAACCGTATTCAAAAGTAAGACACCTTCTCTTGCCCAATCTTGTAAATGAGGTGAGTGACGTCGACATCCTATATCGTCTTCTAATTCTTGGTACATATTTCTTAATGAAGGCGGAAATTTCGCATTTGGTTGAACTGAAAAAGCTAAACCATGTGCTTGATTAGGACCATGATAAGGATCTTGTCCTAATATCACGACCTTAATATTTTCAAATGGTGTTAAATCAAAAGCTTGATAGATATTTTCTCTATCTGGATATACGACTTGTGTTGTATATTCCTTTTCAAGAAAGTCATGCATAGCTTTAAAATCATGTTTTGTCGTTATATTGTGAAATACTTCAGACCATTCCATCCTATTCACCTCAATGGTATTTTAACACAACTATCTCTATAAATTATATTGTCTCATTAATGTAAATTGTATAAATAGAAAAGTTTACAAATGTATTCGTTTTGTATATAGTGCATATTAAGATGACTTAAGTTTGGAGCGACGTATATGTGTACAGGATTTTCATTTTTCACACAACAACAACATCATTATTTAGCTAGAACGATGGACTTTGCATTTGAATTTAACGGAGTACCAACTGCAGTACCTAGAAACTTTGAGTATCAATTTGATTTAGAGCCTTCAATGAAACTGACCTATGGCTTTGTAGGAACAAATTTAAAGGTAGGCCGCTATCGATTCGGGGATGGTATTAATGAATGTGGTGTAGCAATTTCGAATCATTATTTCACCGGTGAAGCTTCCTACAGTAAACATAAGAGATATGGCTATTTCAATATGGCTCCTGAAGAATTTATTATTTGGGTTCTAGGTTTCACTAAAAGTATTCAAGACTTAAAACATAAAGTTAAAAAAGTTAATATTATGAATGAAAAAAACGAAACACTAAATATTGTACCTCCACTTCATTTTATTATCACTGACCGTGAAGGACATACCGTTTCAGTTGAACCACATAATGGTCTACTTATCGTTAAAGATAATCATGTAAAGGTACTAACCAATGCCCCGAAATTAGAATGGCATGTTGAAAATTTAAGGAATTATGCATTTTTATCACCTGAAAAGTCAACTAATCAACTAGTTGGTAAAGTTCTTGTGCGTTCTATGGGTTGTGAGGCAGGCACTAACGGTTTACCAGGCGGCTATACATCTACTGAGCGCTTTGTTAGAACAACTTATTTAAGACATCATTTGCCTCAATCACACGATGAAAGCGTAAATTTAATGAATTGCTTTAAAGTGTTAGACGCAGTGAGTATTCCTCAAGGTGCAGTGGTCGATGCAGGAGAATCGCATTATACACAATACCAACTAGTAATGGATAGTAAAGACTGTGCGTACTACATCAAACCCTATTTCACGAATCAAATATTTAAAATACAATTAAACGAACAATTACTTACTAAAAAAGATATGACTTTTATAGATGTTAATCATCAATTGACTATCACACAATTGAATTAAAACAATTAACCAAGCCTACCATAGCACAATTTTATTTTTCTCATACTTGAATCGTGATATGATGGTACATGTATTAGAAAACATTGGGAGTGAATACAAATGGCATTAAAAAAAGTATTAACAATAGCTGGTTCAGATACTAGTGCAGGTGCTGGTATGCAAGCAGATTTAAAAACATTTCAAGAGTTAGATGTCTATGGTATGGTCGCTTTAACAGCTATCGTTACAATGGATAAAGCAACATGGTCTCACGATGTAACACCATTACCTATGGATGTATTTGAAAAACAACTTGAAACTGCAATTTCAATTGGTCCAGATGCTATAAAAACAGGCATGTTAGGTACTGAAGAAATTATCAAACGTGCTGGTGAAGTATATGAACAATCTGGTGCAGACTACTTCGTTGTTGATCCTGTAATGGTATGTAAAGGGGAAGATGAAGTACTTAACCCGGGAAATACTGACGCAATGATTCAATATTTATTACCTAAAGCAACGGTCGTGACACCTAACCTATTTGAAGCTGGACAATTATCTGGCCTAGGTAAACTTACTTCTATCGAAGACATGAAAAAAGCAGCTCAAATCATTTTTGATAAAGGGGCTAAGCATGTCATTATTAAAGGTGGTAAAGCACTAGACCAAGATAAATCATATGATTTATACTACGATGGCCAATCATTCTATCAATTAACAACGGATATGTTCCAACAAAGTTACAATCACGGTGCAGGTTGTACATTTGCAGCAGCTACCACAGCTTATCTTGCAAACGGTAAATCTCCAAAAGAAGCTGTCATAGCAGCCAAAGCTTTCGTTGCTTCAGCTATTAAAAACGGTTGGAAAATGAACGATTTTGTAGGACCCGTTGATCACGGTGCCAATCGTCGTGTTGAACAAATCGACGTACAAGTCACTGAAGTGTAAACCATAATGGTACTTTCAAGCTCAAAAAGAACATTAACGTTCTTTTTGGGCTTTTTATGTCTCTATAAATTATGAAAATGGACTGCGCATAAAGTCGTAGTCTTGCCTCCAATGTTTGACTGATACAAAGTTGATACTAGAGCCTCATGTTTTTTATTAAAAAGAGAGATATTATATAAAGTGTAGAGAGACAAAGGAGGCAATACAACATGATTATTCATAAACAAGATATACAAAATGGTGTCCCTATGTATGAAATCATCACGAAAAAGTTCAAAACAATTACAGTTAAATTTGATGAAACTTTAAATGACAATGATATCTATCGCTTGCTCTCTCTACTAGAAAATGACATAGACACTATGCAATTCAGTCGAACATGAGTGTTATTTTCAACACCAAAGAAGAGATACATTATTTGCTATTGAACATTAATCATTCCATATTGTATTGCTGCCCAAAATGATGATTTTAAAGTTGCTTGTCCCCTAACCAATGTATACTTTAAATGCCATCACCCCTAAAATACTCATCTTAATATTGATCAAAAGCACTATTGTTAGCCAAAGTTGTCCCCTTTGGCGCTCAGAGAGAAACTTTGAGCTATTCTAACAATAGTGCTTTTCTTATTGAATCCAATTTACATATAAGCATAAAAACACAAGAGTCAAGCAAAGCATTCTATAGTTTTATTAATTTTATTAACGAATTTGCATAAACTTATATCACTTTAGATTTTTATGATTTATATATAAAATATAATGTTATATTAATTTATGAAAGAGTTACCTTTAAATTAATAGAAAAGGAGTGTTTATATGATAACCAAATGTCGCAATGCCATAACCTTGGTACTACTGTTTTTAATGGGATTGAGTATCTTTAGTTTTCTCAATCAAGCACACGCAAACTCAAACGTAAATCAAGAAACCACACAATCCAATAGTACTCAAGTTAAAGTAGAAAATAAGGATGTTCCTAAAGATGTTGACCGTTTAGCAAAGAAAAATTTCCTATCACATGTCAGTTTGCTAGATCAAGCATCTCACACTTCAAAAAGTGCTTATACATTGGGTGAGCCATTCAAAATTTACAAACTCAATAAACAAAGTGATGGCAACTTCTATTATCCCGTCCTTAATAAAAGTGGCGATGTAAAATATATCGTTACAATTTCTCCTAATCCTTCTAATAAAGCAAAATATTCAATTAATGTTTCCCCTTTCATTTCAAAAGCATTAAATAACTATAAAAATCAAAAGGTCACTATCTTCACTAGTAAAAAAGGTTACTTTATAATGGGTGAAGATAAAGCACCTCACTTAGTATTAAAAACGCCTCGACAAGATGCCAAATCAGATAAAAATCTTACTAAAGAATCAGCCGTAAGATATAGTAATGAATTTAACCAAACAAGCCATATTGCAAAACCAATTACTAAATATCAAACAGCTATTAATCAACAACCTCAATATGTTAATACCCTTAAAAATATGCAAATTAGAGAAACTCAAGGCCAAAATGGATGGTGTGCAGGTTATACTATGGCATTTTTATTAAATGCTACTTATAACACTGGTCATTATAATGCTGAAATGATTATGAGAGCATTACATCCAAATCTAAGTGGCCAAGCCTTCCAATTCACAGGGTTAACCCCTCAAGAAATGATGAGATATGGTCGATCTCAAGGTAGAAATGTCAATTACTTAAATAGAATGCCTCAGTTTGATGAAGTAGATAGATTAACAAAACAAAATAAAGGTATTGCTTTAATCAGTTCTAGTGTAGAACCTAGAAACGGTATTCATGCTGGTCATGCTATGGCTGTTGCTGGTAATGCTGTATTAAATAATAACCAACGTGTTATTCTAATATGGGATCCATGGGATAATGGTTTAACTACGCAATCAGCTGACAGTAATGTGATACCTGTGTCTGATGGAACTCATTTTAGATGGAATGCTTCCATTTATGGTTACTAATAATGTGAAAGATAGAGGGACTATATGACTCAATTCGAAATAATCAATATTATAGATGTAAATCCCTACTCTCCAAATAGTTCATTCCTTAAGGTTTTAGAGGGTAATTGGTTTCCTAAAAATTTTGACACAACACCTCTTAAATTCGTATTTAATGAAACAATGCAACCAAGTTATTACTGTACCAAATTAGATACTAATCAACGGACGATTGTATTAACTGAAAAATCCACTTTATCTATAGTGATTGAAATATGCATCATCAATCCAAATAAAATCATTTTCAATTTAATTAATATCAATGCTATTGGCGCTTCACCTAAGATTATATTTGAAAGATAGGCAATAGAAGGTAACTCTTTCATAGCAATATAAAAAGGCTAAAAGATGAAATACACATTTCACCTTTTAGCCTTTCTTTAATGACTATTACTTACTCTGTTTCACTTTAGAATGTATCTAACAATAAGTAACTAAAATCATCATATTAAATTAAAAGTTTTCTTTATCTTGTCTTTCTTTAACCCACCATAATGCTTCCTTAGGGTGTGCTTCATAATATGCTCTATCTTCTTCATTATCTACGTTTGGATAAGACCCTTTAAGTGACTTACCAGCTGTAGTGACATGAAGTAATAAAATGACTAAGAAACCAATCACACTAATTGCTGTTAAATAGTACGCTGGCGCTAATACATTACCAGTAGATTCAACTAACCATGACGCAACTAATGGTGTTGTACCACCAAAAATTGATACTGAGATGTTGAATGTGATTGATAACGTACGATATCTAATATGTGTATAGAAAATTGTTGGTAATGATCCAGGCATTGTTGCTTCATACGTTGATAAGAAGAAACCTAGGATAAGTACACCAATAATAATAAACGGTAAAGATTTAGTTGCTAACAATGAAAATGCAACAATACTTAATAATGTAAGTCCACCTGTACCGATTAAGAATACTTTTTTCTCTCCAATTCTATCAGCCATTTTACCAAATCCTAATGCTAAAGGAATCATAATAGCCATCACACAAATAATAATCACACTTGTCGTTGTTTCGTCTACTTTGGCTACTTGCCCTAAGTATGTTGGTAAATATGCTGTTACCATATAGTTTGTAACATTGAAGAATACTACCGCAACAAAGCAAACTAAGATATCTTTATAATAATAGCGAATAATACCGAAGAAACCGATTGTATCACGTTTCGGTGTTGTTGCTACATCATTTTCATAAACTGGTGATTCTTCCAATTTACGACGTAAGTATAACCCAAATAATCCTAAGAATAATCCTAAAATGAATGGAATTCTCCAACCCCATGATTGCATTTGATCATGTGTTAAGAAGAAACTTAATAACGCAATCATTATTGACGCTGCAATGTAACCTGATAATGTACCAATTTCAAGCCCGCTACCTAAACTGTTACGTTTTTTATCTGGAGACGATTCAGCCACATAAGTCATGGCACCTGCATATTCCCCACCAGTTGAGAAACCTTGCAATATACGCGCCAATAGTAAGAGGATAGGCGCCCATATACCAATCGTATCGTAATTCGGTAATAACCCGATTGTTAGTGTTGAAAGGGCCATTAAAATAATAGTCGTTGTTAATACAACTTTACGTCCATATTTATCTCCAATAATACCAAATACTATTCCACCAATAGGTCTAAGTAAAAACGCTATAGCTAGTGCAGCAAATGTAAAGATTTGTTGTATTTGAGGGTTTTGCACTGGAGAAAAGAAATTCGCTCCTATGTATGCAGTCGTATAAGCATAAACACCAAAGTCAAACCATTCCATGGCATTACCAATACCGGTTGCAACAACGGTTTTTTTCGCTTTTTGAGCGTTGACCATGTTAATATTTTCTTTTTCGAAATCCATGAATTTAAACACTCCCTTTTATATGTTACATAATTATACTCAGTTAAATATCAATGTCAAATTAATTCAAAATTAATTCTTTTCAAAAATACAAGTTTATTCAATTTACAGAATATTTTATTTAACATTTGAACCCGAAACGATTAACTAAGTGTTATACGAATAATAATTTGAAATGATTATTTTTTTATCTATTTTTAAATATAGATAGTTTTACCCTCTCTTTTTTGATCCAAACCGTTTAAAATAAACATATTTGTCAATCATTAATGATATCAATGGTTTTAAGGCAACAAACTTGTACTATCTTCCCTAAATAGCGCCACTATTCACTTTATCAAACTAAAATTTCTTTTAATTTGATATCGGTGTCATTTCATAATAATGTTTCTTGATTTCACCATAGCTTCATTTTCATAATCAATTGGACAAAAAATACTATTTTAAATATATATACATCTTCAGTTATTTTTATTAATTTGAAATCATTGCTAAAATTTAACGTTTTTTGCCTCTCTTTTTCTCAAAATTTCCCGTAAAATCGCTTTTTAAATAATCTATGTAACAAATTTATTATTATAGGTATATTAATTCTATAATTTTAAAATAATGATTTAGTTTATGTAGAAGCAAAATAAATATTGCCCCTTTTGTATTTCTTTAATAACTTCAAACTTACATTTAACATTCTAAATGCCAGCAAAGTAATAACACTTCACTGGCATTAAGATAATCTATTTATAGTATGGTATTGATTTCATCCGCTTCATTTAAAATATAATCTGGATTTTCTCTTAATAATGCCTTTGCGTCAAAAGCACCCCAAGTTACACCACAAGACTTAATACCAGCTGCTTTAGCCATTTGAATATCATGTATAGCGTCGCCAATATATATACTGCGTGCCGGATTAAGATGATGATTCTGAATAATATAGTTGATACCATCTGGATCTGGTTTATAACGTGTTACTTTATCTGACCAATAGCTTCTTGAATAAATCTACCAAGGCCTAAATGGTCTAAATTTCTCAACAACACATCTGTTTTTTTACTAGAAACCACAAACACCTGCTTCTTTTTTCGCAATAATTGTTCTAATGTTTCAGATATACCGATTACCGAACATAAATATGTTGTTTATAATTGACGGTATTGTTCTCTAAATAATTGTAACAATTGATTTAATGCATCTTCTGTTAAAAAACGGTCACTCATTTCTATAAATGACTTTTCAATAGGAATTCCCATATAATGTACAATATCTGCATCACTTGGTTCAGATAACCCAAATTGTGCAAAAGCTTCTTTAGTTGCTTCAATAGAGCACTGCTTAGAATTCGCTAACGTTCCATCAAAGTCAAAAATATAGTTGTCAAAATTCATGATGATCACCTCTAAAGTACATATAACATATTTTCATTATATAGTAATTTCAATAATTTTTTCTATAAAAAAAGCAACTCCCATTTCATGAGAGTTACTTTATATGATTTATTCTAAATTGGCATGATTATTTTGCATTGTCGTTTCATCGACGTCTAATTGTGTCATTAATCCAATAACTACACTATCTAAAAAGATTTGTGATGATTGTTCAAACAAACTACCTAACGGTTGATCAGATCCAGTGGCATCATGTTTTGTACCTGCTGGTAATTCAACTACTGTGTCTGCAATTTCACCAATTGCAGAATCTAGTTTAGTTGTTAGCAATACCACTTCTGCTTCAACTGATTTCGCTTTATCTGCTAATAAGCGAAGGTGTTCTGTTGAACCTGAACCAGAAATCACAATGAATAAATCACCTTTTTGAATTGATGGTGTTGTTGATTCGCCAATAACAAATGCTTGCTTTCCTAATTGATTGAGTCTCATTGCAAAACTATTTGCAACGAATCCAGAACGCCCCTTACCTGCAACAAATATACGTGATGCTTCAGTTACTTCTGATGCAAATCCATCAAATTCTTCATCTTTAACATGAGATAAAGTGCCCTTTAGCTCATCTAAAATTAATTGATAATGATTAAAAGTTGCCATCATTATTTACCTTCAATAGCATCACGACATTGTTTAGCTGCTTCAACAGGGTCATCAGCATTTGCGATACCGCCACCAACGATAACTAAGTCTGGTTCTTCTGCAACAATTTCTTTAATTGTATCTGGTTTAATACCACCAGCAACTGCAACTTTAGAATTTTTAATTACTGATTTAACTTTACGTAAGCTATCTAATGGAGATTGTCCTTCAGCTTGTAAATCATAACCAGTGTGCACTGCAATATAGTCTGCACCCATTTCATCTAATTCTTTCGCACGTTTTTCTAAATCTTGAACAGCAATCATATCTACTAATAATTGTTTGTCATTTTTATGTGCTTCTTCAACTGCTGCTTTAATTGACGCATCTTCAGCTACACCTAAAATTGTTACAACATCAGCGCCGAATTTAACAGCTTGGCTTACTTCATAGTCTGCTGCATCCATGATTTTTAAGTCTGCTAATACTTTAGCATTGCTTATATTTTCATTTAAATGTTGAACGGCAGGTAAACCTTCGTTAATCACAATTGGTGTACCAATTTCTACAATATCAACATATTCTTCTACTTTTTTCGCTAATTCTGCTGCTTCTTCTTTATTTAATAAATCAATAGCTAATTGTAATTCCACTATAATTCATCCTTTCAAATTTATCTGTATTTATCTATCTCATTGAATGAATTACCCTGTACACTTTTATTTTAAACGAAATATATTTTTCAAAATAGCTTAGCTATTCTTTAAGTCTGGTGCAGCCGCGTCATCTACATAGATTTCTACATTTGGATGTGTCTTTAAAATTGTAGACGGGATATCTTTGCTTACCGGTTGATTCAATAAGTCATTTATTGCTTGTTTCTTTTTCTCTCCAAACGCTAATAAAATGATTCTTTTAGCTTTAATAATTGACTGAAGGCCCATTGATATTGCTTGCTTAGGTACTTCAGACTCATCGTTAAAGTATCTACTATTTGCTTTAATTGTACTTTCAGTTAAATCCACGACTTGCGTTTCACTTTCCAATGATGTTCCTGGCTCATTAAATCCGATATGTCCATTTTCACCAATACCTAACAATTGAATATCGATCGGTCCTTCTGATTCAATTAATTGATTATAGCATCTTGCTTCTTGTTCAAAATCAACTACGTCTCCATTAGGGATATGAATCCGTTGGCGATTAAAATATGGATATTGATTAAATAATATGTCATCCATATAATAATGATAACTTTGTTCATGCTCAGGTTCTAAACCGACATATTCATCTAAATTGAACGTAGTCACTTGTGAGACATCTATTTGATTTTTCTTTAATAGTGTAACTAGACTCTGATAAACATCTGTCATAGTACCTCCTGTAGCTAAACCTAATTTACTATCTGGGCTATAGTCCATTTGTTTAAATAACTCACAGGCAACATAAAATGATGCTAATTCTTTAGAACCTAAATTAATAATTTTCATAATTAATCACCTCAAAAATTTGCTATCAACCAACATAAAAACAAACCCCTTAATTACATTTGGATTATAACACGATACAACATTTTTTTAGTACTAAAGTGATATGCCAACTTTAAAACACTGATATATATGAATAATTTTAAATTTCATAAAAGAAATTGAGCAGAGATGTACATTTATTGCGTTGTTTTTAGTAAAATAGACTGATAAACACATTGAATGGTGTAAGGAGTGAACGTGTTGGAACCTATCAAATATGAAGCAGTGATGAAATTACTCACCTCTTATGAAAATAAACCCGTTTACCTACATGTTGAGACGACAAATGGTGCATATGCTAACCATTTTGATGAACGTGTATTTAATGCAGGTACTTTTTTAAGAAATATACAAGTGACTTATGAACACGCACAACTAAAAGGCGGAGATAAAGATCCATACCGTATCGGTTTAAAACTTCGCGATGGCGGTTGGGTTTATGTTCAGGGACTAACACATTACGAAGTCAACCAAGATAACGAATGTCTCATAGCAGGATTTAATTATGAAGGGCAATTGGCTGCTACATTAGAAATTAGCGAAAAGCCATTTACTATATAGAGGAGGTCAAAATCATGACTGATGAAAGACATGTACTCGTGATATTCCCTCATCCAGATGATGAAACCTTCTCATCTGCGGGAACCATTGCAAGCTATATTGAAGCAGGCATTCCTGTAACCTATGCTTGTTTAACACTCGGTCAAATGGGCAGAAATTTAGGTAACCCCCCATTTGCCACAAGAGAATCATTACCGGATTATCGTGAAAAAGAATTAGAAGAGGCTGCTAAAGCGATTGGTATTACAGATTTACGCAAAATGGGATTACGAGATAAAACAGTAGAATTTGAACCCCATGATCAAATGGATGACATGATTAAAAAATTAATTGATGAAACGAATCCTTCATTAATTATTTCATTCTATCCTAAATTCGCTGTTCACCCTGATCACGAAGCAACTGGCGAAGCTGTAGTAAGAACTGTTGGACGCATGCCTAAAAATGAGCGTCCAAGGTTGACTTTAGTTGCATTCAGTAATGATGCGCAAGATATTTTAGGCGAGCCAGACATCCAAAACGATATTTCTAAATATAAAGACATTAAAATCAAAGCTTTTGAAGCACATGCATCACAAACTGGCCCTTTCTTAAAAGAATTAGCAAGTCCACAAGTAGATGGACAAGTTCATAGCTTTTTAGAAATCGAACCATTTTGGACATATCATTTCGAATCTTAATGGAGGTTAACAATGACAGAATTTGATTTATCTACACGAGAAGGCCGATGGAAACATTTTGGTTCTGTTGACCCTATCGAAGGTACGAAACCAACTACCAAAAATGAAATGACTGATCTACAAAGCACACACAAAAACTTCTTATTTGAAATAGAAGAAGTAGGTATTAAAAATTTAACCTATCCTGTATTGATTGATCAATTTCAAACAGCAGGTACATTTAGCTTTTCAACAAGTTTAAATAAAGATGAAAAAGGTATTAATATGAGCCGTATCTTAGAAAGTGTTGAAAAGCATTATAATAATGGTATTGAATTAGAATTTAATACGCTCTATCAAGTATTGAGAACATTACAAGAAAAGATGAACCAAAACGCAGCAGGTGTGGATGTTAGTGGCAAATGGTTCTTTGACCGCTTTAGTCCGGTAACCCAAATTAAAGCCATTGGAAATGCTGATGTCACTTATGGTTTAGCAATTGAAGGTACTAAAGTAACGCGCAAAGAATTAACGATTCAAGCAGCCGTTACGACGTTATGTCCATGTTCAAAAGAAATTAGTGAATACTCAGCACATAATCAACGTGGTATCGTTACAGTGAAAACTTATTTAAATAAAGATGACATTGTCATTGATGATTATAAAGATAAAATTTTAGATGCAATGGAAGCAAATGCAAGCTCCGTACTTTATCCAATTTTAAAACGACCTGACGAAAAACGTGTCACGGAACGTGCTTATGAAAATCCACGTTTTGTTGAAGACTTAATCCGATTGATAGCAGCTGATTTAGTTGAATTTGATTGGATAGAAGGCTTTGATATCGAATGTCGTAACGAAGAATCCATACATCAACATGATGCTTTTGCACGTTTAAAATATAGAAAATAATAAAAGAAATGCAGTACTTCCAAATATATCAATTTTGGAAGTACTGCATTTTTTATTTTGTCTTATGCATTTTCTTTTCACCTGGTCTAACAAAGCACATTGCAATGATACTAATTAATGATGCAACCACTGCAGATACAAACATTGAGGAGTAGCCATAAGATGCTACTAAATAGCCTGTTAATGTTGGCGCAATGACTGTTGCAGTATTAACAAAGAAATGTGTAATACCACCGTATGTGCCTGTATTGTTAGGCGTTGTATCAATGATTACAGCCCAATATACGGCATTAGGTAAGAAAATGAATGCGTTTCCAATCATCATTAAAATCATGACCGCTACGATACTATGTGTAAACGGAATAATCAAAAAGCATGTAGCAGCGCAAATCATACCTGCTATTGAAAGTCCAGATCTCGCAATTCGTAGACTTCCTGTCTTTTTTCTAAGCCAATCTGATAATTGACCACCGAAGTATGCTGTAAAGACTGCCCCAATCCATGGGATCATACCTAAATACCATAATGAATGGATTTCAAAATGATATTCATCCTGTAAATATTTAGGCGTCCAAGTTAAAATTAAAAAATTTACATATTGGAAACCAAAATAACCTAACATGTTACAAATTAACGTAGTACTTGTAAAAAAATGATACCATTTTTCTTTAGATTGTTCTGTATCAACTGTCTTTTCGACATTTAAACTATCCTCAGTTGATCGAATAGATTGTAATTCTTCTTCAGAAATTCTTTTATTATCTTCAGGGTAATCTGTAAATACCATAGACCAAACAACTACCCAAATCAGGCCTAATATCCCTAGCAAGATAAATAGTAAACGCCAATTAGAAATTGTTAAAAAACCTGAAACAATGGGTGCTGTAATGAGTGCACCTAATGGTACACCGATTAATCCTAATGCAGATAATAAACCTCTTTCTTTAGGCGCAGCCCAATTGGCATTGGTTTTACTAATTGTAGAAAAAATAGGCCCTTCAGCCACACCAAACATGACACGCAACATGCCGAATCCTGCTAAAGCAGAACCTCCAAATACTGCAATACCTAATTCACCAGCAAATGCCATAGCAATTTCTACTAATGACCAAGCAGTTCCTGCTACAATCCATACAAATTTCGGTCCTTTTTTATCCGCTGTAATACCCCCTAACAGCGAACCAAACATATAACCATAACCAAAATAACCTAGAATAGAGCCCCAAGCAATCGTATCAAAACCAAATTCTTTGATAATATCCTCTTGAGCGTATGAAATAGCACCCCTATCAATATAATTAATCATTGTCATAATGACAATCATCGTAATAATAAAATAGCGATAACGCTTCATTATGTCCCACCCCTTCATGAACTTTTACACTCGTTAGTAGTGTAGCATAGTTATAATTGGAAGCGCTACCATAAATAGTTAGAATTTTAAAATAATTAGAAAATAAGCGAAATGTTGTATGCATTAATATATTTATATGCAATAAACATGTTATAATTAATGAAAAATATACTAAATATGAGGTATTTATATGAATTATTTTGTAGGTTTTAATTTAGGAAGTACATTGACAGGTATTGAAAAAGCCATGATAAATCGTACTAATCTTTTTAAAAAAAGTAGGATTGCCAGCTAAATGTGTTTTTATTAAATGGAATCGATTTTTAAATAATTATTATAAGATATTTATAAATAAAGACGATATTATCAACATGTATGACTTTTTTCAAGAAGTAGAGAATTTAAATGAAACTTATCAATTTGATTGGATTAGTTATTGGGAAGATCAATGTAATTATGATATAGAATATGTTCCAAATACGAACGATGTAAGGGTCTATAATAATGGTATTTTTATTATATATGCTCATTTTTTCAATTCTAGTCATAAAAACATTGATTACATTAACTATTTTGATAAAAATAGAAGAAAAGTTAAAAGAGAATTATTTGATGTTAGAGGCTTTTTAAGTTGTACTAAGTTATTGACTGGAAAACAAAATACGGTATATGAATCATATCATAACGCAAATGGTGAAATTGTAATTGAAAAATATTATCATGCTCAATCAGACAAAGATATGTTAGATTTGATTGTATTGAATTTTGATAATAAAAATCATTATTTTTATCAAGAAGAAGAGTTAGTAGCTTATTTTATCGAAACTTTATTCCAAGAAAATGATTTATTCTTTAGTGATAAAAACCTATACACTGCACCTGCCTTTAATTTAACTTCAACAAATATTCCGGTAGTTGCTGTTTTACACAGTACACACGTAAAAGATTCAAATAATGTTTCTACATCTAATTACAAAAATGTATATAAAGAAATTTTTAACAATTTATCTAGATACCAAGCTATAATTGCATCGACAAATGAACAAAAGTTAGATGTATCTCATCGTGTTAATTCAGAAATCCCTGTTCACAATATACCTGTTGGTTTTACAAATCCTATTAAATTAGCAAATAATAATATCAATCATAACAAATTAATTTCTGTAGCTAGATATTCACCAGAAAAACAACTTGATCACCAACTCAGATTAATTAAAAAATTAAAAAATAGTTTTCCAAATATAGAATTACATATGTATGGTTCAGGAATGGAAAAAGTTAAATTACAAAATCTTATAAAAGAGCAAGATTTAGAGAATCATGTATTTTTACGTGGTTTTTTACCAGATTTAGAAAACGAATTTAATGATGCCTATCTGTCAATTATAACAAGTAATATGGAGGGCTTTTCTTTAGCACTGCTTGAATCATTAGCACACGGAGTTCCAACTATAAGTTACAATATTAAATATGGTCCTAAAGAAATGATTAATAATGGCGAAAATGGCTATTTAATTGAAAAAAATGATGAAGATGCATTATACGAAAAAGTAAAATATCTATTAGATCATCCTGAACTACAACACGAATTTTCACTAAATAGCATACAAGTTGCCAATCAATTTTCTGAAGATCATTTAATTAAACAATGGCATTCCTTCCTTAAAACGTTATAATTTCTAATAATCATAAAAATTCCCAAGATACATTTTGTACCTTGGGAATTTTATTACCCTTTAATCCTTAAATGCTTTTTGGTATTGTACATACCCTGAAAGGAAGTGCTCAATATCATCTATTCTGACTCTATATCCTTGGTCTTTAACAAAAAATGATCCCAAGATTCTTTGAGGATTTTTAAAGTACATTGCTACTTCAGGGTAAAAATAGCCAATCCTCTGATAGTCTGCTCTCAAATGAATAGTGTCTATAAATTTGTCTTCATCAATATTCTCATTAATTAAATTTTGTTTACCAATAGATTTTGCTTTTTGAATCAAACGATAAGTAGCCATCAGTAATTCTAAAAATGTAGCAAAAGCTAATTTATTTCTTCTTATAAAAGCAAGATTTTCATTGACATTTTTAATACCGAAAATAATATATTTATCCTCTGGTTTTATTTGTACTAACTCATTTGTACAATATCCTAACCAATGATCGTGATATTGCCAATACTCGTTTTTAATGAAGAATTCAAATAAATTTTCAACTGTTTCTAACCATAAATTATTTTTATCATGTTGATATAATCTTAATAATGCTAACGCTGCCTCACCATCATAATAAACAATTCTAAACTTCTCTTTAACAGATAAATCAGGATAGTTTAATACATGAGTAGTTTCAAAGGTATCTTTATTAATCATTGTTAATATACCATTAGCTACTTTTTGGGCCACTTTTAGATAGCGCTCATTATTTTTCACCTTAAGATATTCACAAATGGCAAAAATAAATGAAGCATTTTGGCCTAATTTTATCTCATTACTATTTTCTGTATCATCAAAAACGTAACAATTACCATCTTTTTCTAAAATATAGTTTTCAATAATGAAATCAATTGCCTTTTCTACTGGTTCGACTGATTGATCTAAATAAGTTAATCCTTCTATTAAAGCATAGGTAGATGAAGAATGTCGTAAAATATTATAAAAATTAATTTTTTTATCAAAGTGTGGGAAATAACCATAATTATACTTACCGTTTTCCCCTAGCATATTTAATAAATAAGGCACACTGCTGTTGATTAGTTTATCTATTTCATCTGATAAGTTATCAACTTTACGTAATCCTTTTCTGTTACCTTCAGGCCATAATTCAAAAACTTCCTCTTCATCTAATATAAAACTTTGAGTGAAAAATTTAATGACATTTTTATCGTTATAAAATTCATGGGTAAAACCTTTTTTATGGTTGGTATACTTTCTTAAATAATTATTAATATTATCTTCTGATAACTCTAAATTTCCTGTTTCTTTATTTGGTTTTACAAAAGCATTAATATTAATTTCTTCAGGTAAAAATGCTAAGTTCCAATATTGATCAAAAGCAATACCAAATTGTACATAATTACGACGCGTTTCTTCCAATTCTTCTTTAATTTGTTTAAATGATATATTTTCTTCCCCTGTAACAAAATCGATTTTTATCCATTGAGGATACTCACCAGATTGTTTTTTAAACTTTAAGCATAGCTTATTAATCTCTCTCTATATATAGTTTGTCTTTTTTAATAATTTAATAGTCGCTTTAACATTTGGTTTTCCTAAACTTACAAATGCGTATGCGTTTTTATAATCCTCTATTTTTATAAAACTTAATAATTTGTTTATTTTTGCTTCAATTCTCATGATTACCTCCATTTGCATAACATATATTTATTATAACATTTTCTACAATTATGTAACTTATAAAAATAATAAAAGCCAGGTTTTTTAAACCTGGCTTTTACCATTAATAAATATTGTATTTTTATTGGATATTACTTGTTATTTGCATCTTTTTTACGGCGTCTACCGAATTCCTAAGCCAGCAAATAATGATCCGAATAATGTCGCATTATTTGAATTTGATTGTTCACCAGTTTCTGGTAATGCTTCTTTGTCGGAATGATCTTTATCAGCATCTTTGTCTGAGTCGCTATCTGAATCGCTATCTGAGTCGGAATCGCTGTCTGAGTCTGAGTCGCTGTCGGAATCTGAATCTGAATCACTATCTGAGTCGGAGTCACTGTCTGAGTCGGAATCGCTATCTGAATCTGAGTCGCTGTCGGAATCTGAGTCGCTATCTTCTTCGAAGTAACCATTGTCTATTGTGAAATCATCATGATCTTTAATAGTTACATGTACATCTTCCCCATCAGCATCTTTATCATCATCACTAGAGTCTACTGTAGTTTGTGTTAAGTTTGCTGGTTTATCAAAATGAACAATGTAATCACCATTATCTAAATTATCAAAACGATATTTACCGTTTTCATCTGTTTTTGTTGTTTGAAGCACGTTACCATCTTTATCTTTTAATGTAACAGTTACGCCAGGTATTCCCTTTTCAGTATCATCTTGTTTACCGTCTTTGTTGGTATCTAACCAAACATAATCACCTAAACTATATTTTGGTGTTTTATAGAAACCACTATCTAACGTCCAGTTATCTGCGTCTTTAATCACACCAGTAGTAGTTAAACCATCTGAATCAACACTATCATCTGTACCAGCATTTGCTGTTGTTGGTATATAACCTTCTGGTGTTGAAAATTCTACTGTATATGTTCCGTTTGTTAAGTTATTAAATTGATATTTACCTGTTGCATCTGTAGTAGTACGATCCAACTCTTTGCCATTAGCATCTTTAAGAATGACATATACACCTTGAATACCTTTTTCATCAGCATCTTGTTTACCATCTTTATTCGTATCTTCCCATACATAATCACCTAATGCATATTTCTTTAAATCACCATTAGCTGTTGAAGATCCTGCTGTTACTGAATAAGAGTTTGACCATGTGTAGATTTTTTCATTAGTATCTAATCGGTAATCAATTTTACCATTCGTATCATTTGCTGTATCTAGAGGATAGGCAACTTGTTCAATAATATATTGCTTATTACTACTTCTGGCTCCGTTTAATAAATCAACAGTTGCAGTTTGATTGTTATTAATGTAATTAATTTTAAAATTACTAGTTACGTCCTTAAGATTAGATGTATCTGGTGTAAAACTATCTACAAATTGGTTTTGATCTGTTACTTCATAGATTTTGAAGTTATTTTTAGTTGGATCGAATTTAAATCCCGTTAGGTTTGTAGTAAATATTTCTTTCGTAAATGTTGATTTAGGTTGGTTAATGTAAGCTGTCATATGACGTGCTAATGTACCATTTTCAATATAATTTGTACTTGTAATGATAGGTGCATTCTCTTTATTACCATAATCCACAATAACATCTTTAGAATATGATTGATTACCTAAAGTGACTTGCATTGGATAAGCTGTTTTATCAGTTGTTGCATTTTCACGTTTAGCAAATGTAATTTGTTCAAAACTACCTTTAATATTATTATATTGATCAACGTAGTTAGTAAATGTATAAGTAGTTGAGTTAGTATTACTATCGTAGATACCTTTAGCAACTAATCCCCCGTTTGCATCATATAAGTTCTGTTGTGTAGAAGGTAAACTTACTGAACCAGGACGGAAGTATTTTCCATATTGGAACGTCATTTGGTCTCCTTCATGCACATCATCATCAATTGTATAATCCGATTTTAATTTTAAAACGTCGCTTGATGTAGCCCAGAACTCTTTTTGACCTGTTTGTGGATTTGTGTGTCCTCTATCAATATCTTTATCGATATTAGAAAAATGAACTTTATCATTTACATTTGTACCTTGTCTTACTGCTGCTAATTTTTTAATACCTAAACGATTAACAGGTTTTGGTGTAGATGTAGTTGAACGTGGTGTAGCATACGTTGTTGTTGAATCTTTTTTATTTGAATAATCTTGAGCTAGTACACTTAATAATGTTGTTTCATCAAGATTCTTATAATCTAAATCTAAGTTTTCAACTTGTGCTTTTGCATCTTCTTTACTTGTGTTATTTGTATCAGCAATATAGTTTGTTAAAGCTTCTTGTTTATCTTGAGTTGTTGATGCATTTTGAACATCATTTACTACTGTATCAAATTTCTGTGTTGTTTTTGCTTCTGGTGAATTTTGAGTTTGAGTTGTTGGTTGAGTTGATTGTTCTGTAGTTGTTTCTTGAGAATCAGTTTGGTTTGATTCTGGAGTTTGGTCTGTAGTTGTTGGAGTTTCTTTTGTTGTGTCAGCTTTTGGTGCTTCTTCCGTTGTTGCTGGTTCTTCTTTTGTTGTGTCAACTTTTGGTTCTTCTGCTTCTGCTGTTGCTGGTGCTTCTTTTTTGGTTCTTCCGCTGTTGTTGGCGCTTCTTTTGTTGTCTCAGCTTTTGGTGTTTCTTCCGTTGTTGACTCTTCTGAAGTAGTTGCTTCATTTGTTACATCAACTTGTTCAGGGTTGACATTATTGTTAGTTGCTTGTTCATTTGTTTGAACATCACCTTTTTGTTTAACACTATCTTGAGAGGCTGTATCTTCATTAGATTGAGTAGATTCTTCAGTACTTGTCTTCTCAGAAGCATGCGCTTCGTTATTACCAATACCGAATACTAATGTGGCGCCGACTAAAATTGATGCCGTCCCTACTGTAAAACGTCTAATTGAATATTTGTTTAGTTTGTTTGGTAAAAAATCCATTCTTTTCTTCATTTACTTCCTCCTTGAAAAATTTTTCAAAATTCTATGTAACAACCATGTATATTCTTTTAGTTGCTACCACAAATATAATACAAGCAATATTGTTTTGCAACATATTATATTTTATTAATAAAGTATATACACTTCATAATATTAAAATATTAAAAAAATTAATGAATAAATGTCTGAAACATTACATTTACTAAAATAAGTTGATTAATAAATTTACATAAAATAATCCTTTTGAAAGCTATATGTCATATAGTTACGCTATAAAATAATGATTAATCGATTCGCACTATATTTTTAATGACAAATATAACAATCAAAAGGATTATTGTTTTATATATTCTAAACTTATTATCAAAACATGCTTGTTTATCAAACTTCATTTAATTATTATGTATAATTTGTTAGATAAATCACAACAATAATATCATTTGAGAATTAAATACTTTAATTCTCAAATGAATATAAATAAAACATATATTTACTTATCAGCAACAAAAAACTCAAACAAGTTTTATATAATGTAGATATTTAGAAATTAGTATATTTTCTAACTACTCTTTAATATCTATTCAATACTTGTTTGAGTTGATTTTAATCATTTTCTATTTTAGTTGTGCTTTTATTTTAAATGGTCATATGGACTATTATTTACGAAAGAAACAATTTGATCTACAAATAATCTAGCACGTAACTGGAATTCATCATCTTCTAAATATAATGTGCCATCATCTAATTTAGCGTAATCACTATCATGCGTAGCAATTTGCGTAGGTACAGCAATGCCTAATAAACTTCTCACGATAATTCTTAAATGTGATAGTGGTTCAGAACTTACAATACCACCACTATTTCCAATCAATCCAACAGGTTTCATTTTAAAGTAATCCATATTCAAGTGGTCTAATGCGTTTTTTAAAATACCTGAAAATGAACCGTGGTAATTAGGTGTCCCTAATATGAAGAAATCCGCTTCCATAGCCTTACTTTGTAATAAATCAACATTATTTTTAATCTCTTCAGTTGCTTGTGTTGTCCCTGCAAAATCAAGTTGATGTATGGGATTTTGGGCTAATTCAAAAATCTCCAACTCTACATCATGTTCTTCAAATTGACCTTGTAAATATTGGGATAACGCGTGCGTATGAGATCCTAATTGTGCACTACCGATAATTGCTAGTCCTTTCATTATCTATATCTCCTTTGTCGATTGTATTATTTTTTCTGATCAATCAATTTCATTATAGCTTTACCAACACCACTATTTTCATTAGTGTCAGTAGTGTATGTTGCAATTGCTTTCACTTCCGGTGCAGCATTTTCCATTGCAACAGGATAGCCAACACGTTCTAACATAGACATATCATTCAAGTTGTCACCAAGCGCCATTACATTTTCCATTTTCACACCTAAACGTTCTGCGATTGTTTCCAACGCAATACCTTTTTGGGCATCTGAATGTGTAATTTCTAAATTTCCTCTTGAAGAAGAAGATATAGCTAGGTTAGGTGACGTTGCAAGTTCTTGTCCAACACGATCCATTTTTCCTAAATCAGGATTGAAGGCTAACACTTTCATTATTAATTCACCAGGGATGTCCTCTATCGCATCGTAGCTATCAACAACTTTTAAAGTTCCATTCTTAATACGTTTTTGAATACCATTTTTAATTTTTTCGACATCTGCTTTTTGACCTGCTCTCTCAGCGATATCAATATAAATATCCAAATCACGTTGTGGATCTTCAGTATAAATACCTCTATTGGTATAGATTTGGTAATAAATACCTTCCTCTTTTAATTTTGAAGTAACTTTATGCACTAATTCATGATTCAAATGAGAGGTACTCATTATATTGAATGTTTCATCTCGAACCTCTGCCCCATTCAAGCAAATATAAGGTACTTTCAAATCTGTCTCAGCAACTGGCGTGTTAGCTTCATAAAATGCTCTACCTGTCGCTATGACTACAGTAATACCTTGTTCTTGGGCATATCGAATTGCTTGCTGATTTTCTTCTGAAATTTCGTGTGCTGCGTTTAATAACGTACCATCCATGTCTGTTGCTATTAACTTAATCATTCGTTAACCTCGTTTCATACTATATAGTATTCATTATATTAAAGATTCGTGGATTGACAATAACTTGCCTTACTACACTATTCTAACAAATCCGATTCATGATTTAGTATAGCCCGTTTGTCGGATTTTTTCTTTTTTCTTAACTTTCTAAAGAAGTTTCTTAGTAAATCACCACATTGTTCTTCTAAAAGTCCACTCTCTACTTGTGCTCTATGATTAAAGTCCGGTTGCGTCAATAAATTCATTAAACTGCCTGAACATCCGCCTTTAGGATCTGCTGCGCCATATTTAATATATGGTATTCTACTCATGACAATAGTGCCTGCACACATCACACAAGGTTCTAACGTGACATATAAAGTACAATCTTCAAGTCGCCAACTACCTATTACTTTGGCTGCCCGTTCAATAGCTAAATGTTCAGCATGGGCCGTAGGTTGTTGCATCGTTTCTCTCAGATTATGCGCTCTTGCGATTACATGACCGTTCTTAACTATAATTGCACCAATGGGAACTTCACCTAGTAGTTCGGCTTTTTTAGCTTCTTGGATTGCAAGTTTCATATAATATTCATCAGTTTCCATTCGTGTCCAGACACCTCACTTGTGTTACAATACTCACTGTCTATCTTAACATTTGGAGAAGTGAATATGAATAAACCATTTATCGCAATTGAAGGTCCAATCGGTGTTGGAAAATCTTCTCTTGCCCACAAATTAAGTCAATCCTTAGATTTTTATGAAGAAAAAGAAATTGTCGATGAAAATCCATTTTTATCTGACTTTTATGATGACATTTCAAAATGGAGTTTCCAAACAGAAATGTTCTTTTTATGTAATAGATACAAACAGTTTAAAGATATCGAGTCACTTCATAAAGGTATAGTAAGTGATTATCACATTTATAAAAATAAAATCTTTGCTAAAAATACATTAGACAGTCATGAATTCAATAAATTCTCACGTATATATGACATTTTAACTGAGGATTTAACAATGCCAAATACAATTATCTTTTTAGATGCAGAATTAGATGTATTAAAACACAGAATTGCTAAAAGAAATCGTAGTTTCGAACATCAAATCGAAGATGATTATTTACTGGCTTTGAAACGTGATTATCATACATTTTATAGTTCTTTAAAAGATAGTAACGTTCAAGTATTGCACATCAATACGTCAAATATGGATTTTGTCAATAATAACAAAGATTATCAAGAGATACTTACTCAGGTAAAATCAATGATTGGAGATAAATAAAATGAATTCATTTAACATACCACAAGATGCCATTATCACAATTGCAGGTACAGTAGGTGTCGGTAAGTCTACCCTTACTCAAGCTTTAGCAGATAAGTTAAATTTTAAAACCTCATTTGAAAATGTAGATCATAATCCATATTTGGATAAATTCTATCAAGATTTTGAGCGTTGGAGCTTTCATTTACAAATCTACTTTTTAGCAGAACGTTTTAAAGAACAGAAGCGTATGTTTGAGTATGGTGGTGGATTTGTACAAGACCGTTCTATATATGAAGACGTAGATATCTTTGCCAAAATGCATGAAGAAGAAGGAACTATGAGTCAAGACGATTTCAATACTTATTCAGAACTATTCAATGCCATGGTCATGACACCTTATTTTCCAAAGCCAGATGTACTTATTTATTTGGAATGTGATTATGACGAAGTCATTGAACGCATCAAGCAGCGTGGTCGTGACATTGAAATTGATACCAACCCTGAATATTGGCAAAAATTATTCGAACGCTACGATCATTGGATTAATAACTTTAATGCTTGTTCAGTTGTTCGCGTGAATATAAATGAATACGATATTCATAACGACCCTGACACACTTAATCCTATTATCGATAAAATTGCACATGTTATCGATACGTATCGTCAAGTTGACCCAAGATAATCAATAACCAAATATTTAAGCTCCCAACTTTATTTACCCACATATATAGTGGAGACAAAGTCGGGAGCTTTTTTATTTTAAAAATCACGATTATTATTGTTTATCAAGCACTTGTTTAACTTCACTCGCACTTTCAACGATGACATCCGCTTCGTGAAGTTCTTCTCTTTTAGCAATACCTGTTAAGACACCAATACTCAATCCTAATTGTGCATTAATTGCAGTCTTCATGTCATTTGCTGTATCCCCTACAATCACTACATGTTCTGGTTTAACATCATAGACTTCGAATAATGGGTCTAATACTTTGGGACTCGGTTTTTCTTCAGTATGTGTTTCAGTTGAAATAACTAAATCGAATAAATGTTTTGATTGTGTTGCTTCTAAAAATTGGGTAACCCCTTTTTTAGTATCACTTGTTACAATGCCTATTTTATAGCCATCTTGACGTAAAGCTACAATCGTATCGTATACACCATCTACCCAATGATTTTCAGGCTCTCTTGAGTCCACTAACTCTTGACTCGTATTTCTTGTCCATTCAGATGTGTCTTGACCGGTAACATCATCAAAGGATTTAATCATTTCACCTAGAGATCCTGAACCCATCACAGAATCTGGAACAATTTTATCATCTATGATTCCTAATTGTCTGTGCGCTACTTCTTTATCATGAACAGGAAATGTATCTAACAATTTATCAACCAGACGTATACCAATTTTTTCCCAACTCTTATCAAACTCTATTAACGTACCATCTTTATCGAATAGTATCCATTCCATTGATATCACTACACTCCATGTTTTATTTTTCGTTCAATACTTACTATTGTAGTACAATCATTCTTAAAAATGTAGGAAAGTTACTTTAGAGTAAATTCTCAAAACAAACATAATCATCTTAATCCAAACGATAGGAATAACATTTTAACTTCAACCCATATATGCACATTGTGATTGCTCATAAAAAAACTAGAAACCTTTAATAAAGGCTCCTAGCATTAATTTAATATTTTAATATCTAGGCACTACAAAACGCCAACCGTGACGATCTTCTAGTGAACCATTTTGAATACCTGTATATTCATTATAAAGTTTTGTCGTAATTTCACCTGGTTCATTGTTATTAATGACAATTTCTCTATCTTCATAACGCAAAGTTCCTACCGGTGAAATAACTGCTGCTGTACCAGTACCAAATACTTCGGTTAACTCACCTTTGTCGTACGCTTCAAATAATTCGTCAATAGAAACTCGACGTTCTTCAACTTCATAACCTAAATCTTGTGCTAATTCGATAATAGATTTACGTGTTATACCAGGTAAAATACTACCATTTAATGCAGGTGTAACGATTTTTCCGTTTTCAACAAAGAAGATATTCATACTGCCTACTTCTTCAACGTACTTTTGTTCAACACCATCTAACCAAAGCACTTGGTCGTAACCTAATTTGTTAGCATTCGTTTGCGCTAATAAGCTCGCAGCATAGTTACCTGCTACTTTAGCAAACCCTACACCACCACGTACTGCACGTACATACTCATCTTCAACATAAATTTTAGTTGATTTTAGTGTGTCACCACCATAATAAGCACCTGATGGTGATAAGATAATGAATAATTTGTATGAATGAGATGCTCTTACGCCAAGAATGCCTTCAGTCGCAAATACAAATGGACGAATATATAATGATTGACCTTCGCCTTCTGGAATCCAATCACGTTCAACATCTACTAATTGTTTCAAACCTTCTAACAACACTTCTTCATCTACTTCTGGCATTTCCAAACGTGCTAAAGAATTATTAATTCGTTTAAAGTTTTCATCTGGGCGGAATAAAACAACTTCATCATTATATTTATATGCTTTCAAACCTTCAAATACAGCTTGACCATAATGTAAACCTTGAGCGGCTGGTGAAATTTCAAATGGTGCATAAGGCACTATTTTTAAATCATGCCAACCCTTATCAGCATCATAATCATAACTCAACATATAATCTGTAAAGTATTGACCAAACCCTAAATTCGAATTATCTGGTTTTTCTTTTAGCGTATCTCGTTTCTCAAATTTAACTTGTTCTGTCATGATAACGGCCTCCTAATATTGCTACCAATATAAATAGTTATACTAGATTATAGCAATCGTATATTTAGTATTCAATAAATTTTCCGAAAATTCAAACTAAATACTAATATGTATTATATATTAAGTAAAACACTATCGGTTTTATCTTACAAGTCAAGTAACTGCTGGAAGATAAAAATTACTCCTTCTAATGTAAAAATAATTAGAAGGAGTAAAACTAAAATTTACAACGTTAAATTGATTAAGTAGATTATTTTGTTGCTTTTTCTTTATCTTCAATGGCATCTAACATTAATTTAGTCATACTTTCTAAATCGTATTTAGGATTGAAGCCCCATTCGCCACGTGCACAACTTGTATCAATACTATCTGGCCAACTTTTAGCAATACCTTCTCGTACAGGATCCACATCATAGTCTAATGTAAAGTCTGGATAATGTTCTTGGATAGCTTCTTTAACCATTTCGGGATCAATACTCATAGCACTTAGATTATAACCATTTCTAGTTTCTAATTTAGCACCATCAGCTTCCATTAATTGAATAATAGCTTCAATTGCATCGTCCATGTACATCATATCCATAAATGTGCCTTTATCAATATAACTTGTATAATGATTTTCTCTAACTGCTTTAAAGTATATTTCTACAGCATAATCTGTAGTACCACCGCCTGGTTCTTTAATATGTGAAATTAATCCTGGGAATCTTACACTGCGTGTGTCTACGCCAAATTTCGTAAAGTAATATTGACATAATAATTCTCCGGCAACCTTGTTAACACCATACATTGTTGTAGGTTGTTGAATTGTGACTTGTGGCGTATTGACTTTAGGTGTTGAATCTCCAAATGCACCAATTGAACTTGGTGTGAAGAAATGTAAGGCGTATGTACGCGCTGCTTCTAAAGCATTCATTAATCCACCCATATTTAAATCCCAAGCAAACATAGGGTTCTTCTCTGCTGTAGCTGATAATAAAGCAGCCATGTGCATTAACGTATCAACTTCAAAATCCTTAACTAATTCAAACATTTTATCACGATCTGTTACATCTAAAATTTCAAAAGCCCCATCATTGACTGGTGAATCCGCTTCTGGTTCTCTAATATCCGTAGCTAGTACATTATCTGTTCCATAAATTTCTCTACATTTAACTACTAATTCTGTACCTATTTGTCCTAAAGCACCTGTTATCATAATTTTTTTCATTATAAATCTCCCCTTGTGTTTATAGAAAATTCGTTGTCTTTCTCGTGTGAACAAATTCTCGATTTACATCTATATTATAATATAAAAGCGCTTTCTTGTATATATAGTGAGTACAAAGTTAAAATTTCTATTTTTTGTTATTAAATCAATATTTAGAGAAAATTCTATATTTATTACTCACATTGACATACACGTTAATCAAATATTAATAAACCTTAAAATTACAGTAAATTATGTTTATACAATATTTTTATTTAAAATTTATATGCTAAAATTGACTTGTTATATTTTTGATTATTAAGGAGGCCAATATGAAGCGTCTACTTTTTTCATTCATATTAATCATGTTGATTTGTTTAGGTTTTATAAATCATCCTATACAAGCAGCTGAAAATCAAAGTGAAATTCAAAAGAGCAATGCCACAACAACTCAACAAATAAATACAAGTAGTCAAGATTCAACGCCAAGAGCCCACATAGAACAGCAACTTTCAAAAGACGATACTACGACATCGTTACCTGAAGATAAAACTAATCATACGTCTTCAAATAATAACAATGATAATTCGCAAAATATTTCTTTACATAAAGAGGAACGAGCGAAACATCAAAACAAAGTAGATGATACAAATACTCAAAGTAATGGCAACAATAGAAATGATTTAGTAAATAAAAATGCTACAAACACAACTTCTTATCATTTAAATACACAACACGAACAACCAAATTCAAATACCAAGGAACCAGTAGTTAATATTAACAAGAATTCAAATACACCAAAGCAACAGTTAAAAGAACAGCAATCTTCAACTAAAAATCAAAGTAACAGTGATAAAAATCATCAACAGCAGGCTGATCAGAACAAGCAACTATATGTAACTTCTACACAAACACAAGAAAAAGCTAAAAATAATGATAGCTCGAAAACAAAAAGTACTAACAAAAATGAACATAAAATTTTACATACAAACGATATCCATGGTCGTTTTGTTGAAGACGATGGAAAAGTCATTGGTATGCCTAAAGTTAAAGGCCTTAAAGATAAAGAAAATCCCGATTTATTATTAGATTCTGGTGATGCTTTCCAAGGCTTACCTGTGTCTAATAATTCTAAAGGTGAAGAAATGGCAAAGGCTATGAATAGTGCCGGTTATGATGCCATGACTCTAGGCAATCATGAATTTGATTTTGGATATGACCAATTACTTAAATTAAAAAAGCAGCTAAACTTTCCGATGATTACTTCAAATGTTTATAAAAATGGCAAAAGTGACTTCGAACCATCAACAATAATCAATAAAAATGGAATTCGATATGGTATCGTCGGAGTGACCACTCCAGAAACTAAAACTAAGACTTCACCATCGGCTGTAAAAGGTGTTGAATTTAAAGATCCACTGACAAGTGTGAAACGTGCTATGAATGACATTAAAGATCAAGTAGATGTTTTTGTCATTTTATCTCATTTAGGTGTAGATCCTAATACAAAAAAAGAATGGCGTGGCGATTATTTGACTGAACAATTATCGAAAGATAAATCATTTAAACAATCTATCATCGTGTTAGATGGTCACTCTCATACTGTCATTAAAAATGGTAAGTCATACGATAAAAATGTATTAGCTCAAACGGGAACAGCATTAGAAAATGTGGGACGCATCCGATTTAATAGAGAGGATAATCAAACGAAAAATCTTAAAGCTGATTTAATTAACGTTGCTGATACAAAAAACATTCAGCCTGACACTAAAATTGAAAAACAAGTAAACAAAGCGAATGATGACTTCTTAAAAGCGACATCAACAGTCATTATTCCTAATAACAAAGTGAAACTTAATGGTGAACGTAATGTTGCCCGTACACAAGAAACAAATTTAGGTAATTTAATTACCGATGCAATGGAGGATTATGCTTCTAAGAAGTTTAGCCATCGACCTGATTTTGCTATTACGAATGGTGGTGGCATTAGAGCGTCTATCGATAAAGGTAAAGTAACTCAAAATGACATTATTACTGTTTTACCTTTCGGAAACTTAATCTCTCAAATTAAAGTAAAAGGCTCTGACGTAAAAAAAGCTTTTGAACATAGTTTAAGTGCACCTACAGAATCAAAAAATGGCAAACCACAGTTGACGGCAAATGGTGGTTTCTTACAAGTATCTAAGTCTATTAGTATTGGGTTCGATATGGATAAAAAGTCAGGCGATAGAGTTACAGATATACAAATCATTAATCATGATACTGGTAAATTCGAAAAATTAGACCCCAATAAAACATATTATGTAGCAACAAATGATTTCACAGCTAATAAAGGTGATGGTTATGACATGTTCGGAGGCAAACGAGAAGAAGGTGTATCCTTAGATGAAGTAGTCGCTCAATACATTAAAAATGCTGATTTATCTAAATATGATACCAACAAACCTGAAAGAATCATCAATGGTCAACTGCCTCAAAATAATAAACATAGTGACAAAGTCGTTCCACTTCCAAAAACAAATGACAGTAAATCGACTTATTACCCTGGAAATAATGTAGTTGCAATATCTCCACATCAAAGAAACCACTCAGGCAAATCTTCAAACAGAACGGTTAGTCATATCGATGCCTACCAACCAAGCCCTAGCAATAAAATATCAACAGCGACTCAAAACAATACGCATCATCATGATAAGTCATTAAATAAAAAGCGCAGTGAAACATCAAATCAAAGTGATGACCAAATCAAAACTAATATATTTAATACAAAATCTACTTATCTAAGAAACGCAACATCATATTCTCAATCAAATTTAGATATCGTAACATCTAACACTAAACATATACAAAACATGTATAATGGAGAACGTTCTCAACAATCGACTCATGACAATTTAGCTATTCTTCCTCATACAGGAGGTAGCAATCATTCTGATGTAATCGCACTATTAGTAGCGATAACTGGCATCACTTTATTATATTCACGTAAAAAATCTGCATAATATAAAGAAGGTCATGAGACAGTATTGCATGTCTCATGACCTTCTTATTACAATCTTTATTCCATTAGAAAGTCTTTAAATGTTTGTGGCTTGTCGTTAACTAAGTTTTCAAAATCGTTAGAATGTTGATCCAGTAATCCCCTTGCGCCTGCTTCATACATAGATGCTAGAAGTGCTCCAAATCCTTTTGGTTCATCATACATATTTGCAAACGTCTCTAATGAAACAGGTTCATATTTAATTTCTGTTTGAGATACATCTGATAAAATATCTGCAAGCTCATACATATCATAACTATATCCTGATAATAAGTAACGTTCTCCCCATGTATCAGGATTCTCTATGATAGTAATAATACCTCTAGCTATATCACGTCTAGTAATATAATTAATTCGACCTTCACCTACTGGATATATCAACTTATGCATGTCCATTAATTCTGGAAGATACGGTTTCAATGGGTCCATATACATTGCCATTCTGACATATGTATAATCAATACCACTTGAAGCAAGAAGACGTTCAGCATATCCAAAGTAAGGACTCATATGGAAAGGATTATTATGTTGATCTGCATAATATCCAATATAAATAATATAACTAACGCCACTTTGCTTTGCTGCACTAATTAGATTTTCTACTTCTGGAATTCTTTTAATAGATGGATGTATGATACTTGGTATAAAAATAACTGTATCAATATCTTCAAATGCTGTAACCATACTTTTTTCATCAAAATAATTCAATTGCCTTACAGTAACATGATTTCTCCATTGTTCTGGAACTTTATCTAAATTTCTTACCCCCGAAAACTTTGCGACAACACATCTTGTATTTGATTATGATTTCAACAGTCATAAAGGCGTTCATACTGTATTTGAATGTTGTGGTGGTAAATTCTCTGAATCTGCAATCAACCAAGCAATCGATTTAATTGATAGACAAGGACAAATCGTTTTAATGGGTGTTACTGAAGACTTAGTTGGTATTAATACACGTGACGTATTAGAAAAAGGTTTAACACTTTCAGGTAGTTCAAGAAGTACAAAACACGAATTTGAACAACTCATTGCTTCATTCGAAAATGAAGAGTATCAACAAGCCCTTAAAAAATTAATCCCTGATGAATACTATGATATCCATAGTACAGAGGATCTTAAAAAGGCGATGGATGATACTGCAGCACATAAAGGTTGGAAAAAAACATATTTAAGATATCACTGGTCATAAACCATGATATCTAAGGGGAGATAACATAATGATGAATAAGACAACGTTTTTAGGTATGCCCAAACAAATCGTATGGGGTTACATTGGGATATTAATATTTATGATGGGAGACGGCCTAGAAATTGGTTGGCTAAGCCCCTATTTGCAACATAATGGCTTTAGCTCAAATGAAGTAAGTTGGTTATTTGGGTGCTATGGTATTACGGTTGCAATTGCAAGTTGGTTCAGTGGTGTTTTAGCTGAAGCATTAGGCGGTAAACGTACGATGTTTATCGGTTTAGTATTGTACATTATTGGAACAATATTCTTTGTTGGTATTGCACTACCTTCTGAGAATTTAGCAATTATGTATCCTGCTTATGCATTAAGAGGTTTAGGTTATCCTTTATTCGCTTATTCATTCTTAGTTTGGATTTCATATCGTTCTGAACAACGTACGTTAGGTGCAGCTGTAGGTTGGTTCTGGCTTGTATTTACTGGTGGATTAAATGTGCTAGGTGCATTTTACTCTATCTTTGCTATTAAATACTTAGGTCATATCGGAACATTATGGAGCTCATTATTCTGGGTAGTTTTAGGTGGATTCTTAGCTATCGTCTTGAATAAAGATAAATTACCTACTGATAAAAGTAATGCCAAAGCAAAATTAGCTGAAATGTTAAAAGGATTCACAATCGTTGTTGAAGAACCAAAAGTATTAGTAGGTGGTATTGTACGTGTCATTAATACTACTGCACAATTTGCTTTCCCAATCTTCTTACCACTTTACTTAGAATCTTACGGCATCCCGACTTCTAAATGGTTAGCTGTTTGGTCAGCTATTTTCTTCGGAAATATCGTCTTTAACCTTATTTGGGGTATTATCGGAGATAAAATTGGTTGGCGTAATACTGTTATGATTTTCGGTGGTATCGGTAGTGGTATCTCATGTCTATTAATGGGCTATGTACCTATCTGGTCACACGGAAATATCATTTTACTTACAATTGTTGGTGTTGCTTGGGGTATCTTTATCGCAGCATATGTACCTTTAACTGCTTTAATTCCTTCATTAGTGAAAAAAGATAAAGGTGCTACCCTTTCAATTTTAAACTTAGGTGCTGGTTTACCAGTGTTCGTAGGCCCAATGATCGTAAGAATTTTCTTAGAACCGTTTGGTGACTTAGACGTAATTTGGATTTTAGGTATATTATACTTTATTAGTACAATTTTAACTTACTTCATTAAAATGCCGAAAAGCCAACAATACGGTGAAACAGAATAAAACTCAATAATATAAAGGCTGTAGGCTAAGTATAAGATGGTCATTTCATTGTCATACTTTCATCTACAGCCTTTATTATGTATTTGATATACTATAATAAACATACATAAATCATGGATTATTTATATAATTTGAACAAAACTACTAGATGGAGACGGTGAATATGTTACCTGCCGAAAGAGAACAAAAAATTATATCCTATTTAACTAAATACAAAACTGCCTCAGTTCACACATTAGCTAAAGAATTTAATGTACATGATGCTACAATTCGTCGCGATCTTGTTAAACTCGAGCAATATAACCAAATTAAACGCACACATGGTGGTGTGGTATTAAATAACGAAAATGTATATAGTGAGCTGAATTTCGATGAAAGACAGACAGAATATTATTACGAAAAGCTAGGTATTGGATACAAAGCTGCTGAGTTCGTTGAAGATGGAGACACACTTATTATCGACTCAGGTTCAACCACATTATTATTTGCTAAAGCTTTACTGCATAAGCAACATTTAACCATCATTACAAATGATATACATATCGCTTCGATACTTCGTTCTTCTAACCATAAAGTCATCGTGACTGGCGGCACACTATATCATAACAACTATGTACTAAATGGTTTAATTACGACACAAACACTACAATCATTTAACTCGATGAAGGCTTTTTTAGCTACTCCTGCTATAGATGCGATCAAAGGTGTAACTCACTATAGTGAAGAATTTGTAGACGCTAAACGCCAAATGGTAAATCAATCTAAAGAAGTATATATGCTTACAGACAGTTCTAAATTGAATAAAATTGCGTTTTACCAAGTATGTCCTATTCATAAAATTACTGCTTTAATCACAGATCATCACGAAGACTTACATGAGTATAAGAAGACCATTCCAAACGTGATTGCAGTCGACCCTAAAGATTATCAATAAATAAGCGTTCCTTATATTGAAAGTACTATTAATCGATGTTATAAAGAAGGTAAGCGATTTCACATTTATCTATTTTAAATGGTAAGTCTACTGTTTGTCTGCGAGGATGCTGCGGATAGTCTTACTTAGTCACATTTTTATTGAATGAGGATGATATTATGAATAATCAAAAGCCGTTGCAAACATACAAATCAAAACAAACAACCGTAATAATTACTAGTATAATATTTATGTTATTTATCATTTCAGATATACGTACGATATTAAGTAAAGACGAATGGCTACCTCTGGCATTAGCCGGTGGATCTTTAATTATATTTATTGTCTTTTTAATGATTAATATAAAGTCATTCATCCATAATTATAAACGCAGACCTTATTAAATCGAAAGTAAAGATAATGGGAGTGGGATAGAAATAATAAAGAGGTCTGGACAAAAGCGTTTAGGATTTGAGCAGAACCGAGCGATGATAAAGAACTACTTCCTTATTCATAGGTTAGTAGTTCTTACAAACTCAATAGTTGAGTTTGTTCATTTGAATTGTTTTCCAAATTTTGTCGAATCGTGAGCGTTTGCCCAACTTGCATTATTTGCAGAAATTGGAATACCAATTTCTCTATGTTGGGTCCCTTCTGCCGATAATCCTGCTTTTGGGACGCCGCTAATCGGTTTCCCAGAAGCACAAAAACTTTATGTCTCAACCTCTTACGCATTAGCCACAGCTAATGTGTACTTTAAAATAGGAATACATGAGTGAAACTCATGCATAAGAAATACTAATTTCTAAAGAAAAAGTATTTCTTTATCGTTATCCATCCCCAACTTGCATTGTCTGTAGATTTTCTTTTCGAAATTCTCTATGTTTGGGGCCCGTCCCCACGGCAAGGTTGACTAGAAACGAAAAAGCTTGGTACATTAGACCGTCTTTGTAATTTATTACTTAGACGGTTTTATGCATGAACTTTAGTTCATGTATACCTCTAAAGCTTAATTTGAACACATGAGTCAATACGCATGTGTAAGTCAACTACTGCCTAAATATGAATATAACTTGAAATATATTTATGTCCTAGCCTGATTTCTTTTATTTCTGTGCTTTTTTATAAAAGTAATTAGCTACGACAATATCTACAATTGCTAGTCCCACTGATTTAAATAGCGTGACTTCTTTCTCATCTGTTCTACCTTGTTTACGAGCTGCCACAATATCCCCGAGCTCTGCGTGTAACATATCTTGCGTTAATACGCCTTCTTGTTCGGGAATTTTTAAATCTCCTGTTTCTTCCATTGCTGCTTCTGTTGATTCTACGACAATTTTATTCGCAACCATCATAGATTCTGTTGGTAACTCTTGCATATCAGGTTTAAAAGAACCTACCGCATTCAAATGAACACCTGGATCTAATGTTCTATCGAAAACCGGAGTTGATGAATTAGTAGCAGTGACAACGATATCTGTCCCTTCAATAGCCTGATTTGCATCTTCAAATACTTCAACATTAACATCATATAAATCTTTAGTTTGTTTTGCTAATCTTTCTGCTTTCTCTATCGTTCTACTAGCAAAGTGAATCGTATTAATATTTCTGACTGCTAAAACAGCCGCAATTAGTCCTTCAGCTTGTTCGCCGGCACCAATCACACATAAAGTACTTGTATTTTCTCTAGATAAATATTTTGTGGCAACACCAGATATGGCACCTGTTCTAATTTTAATCAAATACCCACCGTCTAAAACAGACAAAGTTTCGCCAGTTTCATAATCACTTAAAATAACTGAGCCACTAATGGTCGACTTACCTTTTTACGGATTTTTAGGTGCAAAAGTCACTGTCTTTAAACCGACAATTTTCAAAGCATCTGATAGCGCAGGCATGACTAAATATCTATTATCTTCATTGAATGGAATAGAATATCGTAAAGGGGTTTCAGTTTTGCCTTCAGAAAAGGCTTTGAGCGATTCTGCTACTTCATCTATCACTTCACGCATATTGAGTAATTGTTGTTGGTCTTTTTCAGTTAAATACAACATATTTACATCCTCCGTATTTCATCATTATCGTATTTTCATACATCTATAGTCATCTTTACCCGATATTTTAATTAAAAATGTCGGTAATTTAAAGTTTATATTGTCTTGTACGCATATTCATGCTATTCTTAAAAACATAAATAAAGAAATAGTTAGACAAGTGTCTTTACCATCTCTGCGATTTTGTTTATTTAAACAAAACTATTTAATTTAACTTTTGACGACACACATTCTCCTATTTAGGGGAATGTTTTTTTGTGCATATGATTAATTAATTGGAATATGGTATCGTTTAACAGGTGATCCATTCTTTTTGATATAGGGTTCTATTTCATAGCCGCCATAATACTTGATTACTTTTTGAGAGCTAAAATTCTTAGGATTACATGTCATTAATACATATTTAATTTGTTTTGTTTTTAATATATCTAAAGCATGACCTAGCATTTCTTTTGCATAGCCTTTACCACGTTGTGATTGTGCCACACCATATCCTACATGTCCACCTATTCGCGTTAATGATTCATTCAGCTGATAGCGAATATTAACCGCGCCTACAATAACATTATCTTTAAAGTAAAACGATGTACTTGTTTCCACCCAATCTTCTCTAGGCTTTGACTTATTAATATGATCTACCATTTCTTTAAAAGATGTATATTTTTTTAAATCTGTATTACCAGGAACAATTTTCTCTTCATTTTCGTACCATTCATTAATATATTTTAGAAATTGTGTTTCATCATCATATGTAAGTTGTCGAATTTCATCCATTGCTTCCACTCCACTAAATTTAAAAGCACCCGCAATATACGAGTGCTTGATTTGTTGAATAAATCTATTAAATAATGTTAAGTTCTTTACCAACTTTTTCATATGCTTCTATAGCTTTATCTAACATTTCTTTTGTATGTGCTGCAGTAGGCATATTTCTAACTCTACCTGTACCTTTTGGCACTGTAGGGAAGACGATAGACTTAACATAAATACCTTCTTCTTTAAGGCGTTTACTGAATGCTTGAGTATCTTTTTCATCACCAATAATCACAGGTGTAATTGGTGTCTCAGACTCGCCAGTGTTAAATCCTAGCTTAGCTAAGCCATCTTTAAGATATTGTGCATTTTCCCATAATTGATCATGTAACTCAGTAGAAGCCATCAATTTTTTAACTGCTTCTGTGATGGCTTTAGTATCTCCAGGTGCTAATGAAGTTGAGAACAAGAATGGACGAGATTGTGCCTTTAACCAATCAATAAGTTCTTTAGTACCCGCTACATAACCACCTACAACACCAATTGCTTTAGATAATGTACCAATTTGGAAATCGATTTTATCTTGTAAACCAAAGTGTTTAACTGTACCAGCACCTTTGCCCATTACACCAGACCCATGTGCATCATCAACGTAAGTTAATAAGCCAAATTCTTCTGCGATTTTAACAATTTCTGGTAGTTTAGCAACATCGCCATCCATACTAAATACGCCATCAGTAATATACATCACTTTGTTATATTGACCAGATTCCACTGCTTCTTTAGCTTTAGCTCTTAAATCATCCATATCTGAGTGATTAACACGAATGATTTTAGCTTTAGATAAACGACAACCATCTATAATAGAAGCATGATTTAGTTCATCAGAAAGAATAGCATCGTTTTTATTCATTACTGCTGAAATCGCAGCCATATTACAATTGAAACCAGATTGATAAGCAATTGCTGCCTCTGTGCCTTTAAATTTCGCTAGTGTTTCTTCTAATTCATCATGTAAATCTAATGTACCGTTAATTGAACGAACAGCCCCTGCACCAACACCATGTGAATCAATGGCAGCTTTAGCAGCTTCTTTTAAATCTTCATTTGTTGCTAATCCCAAATAGTTATTTGATGATAAGTTAACGTACGTTTTACCATCAATTTTAATTTCTGGACCGTTTGCACCTTCAATTGAATCGATTTCATTATACAATCCATTCTCTTTCAAGTAGTTTATATTTTCATTTAAAAAATCATGTAATGATTGAACCACAACCATATCCCCCTTGTATCTCTATTTATCTTTATAATACCTTAATTTCGCCTTTCATGAAAGCCTTATCACTTATTGTATTTTTAACAATAAATATTCATTTTGAACTATTTTGTCTTATTAGATAATGATATACTAATTATCATAATAATACGGAAGAAGTGATAGTTTTGTTTGATTGGTTTCAATTGGCTAGTAAAAAAGAAAAAAGAATGATTCAATTACGTCGTTATTTACACCAATATCCTGAACTTTCTTTTGAAGAAAAGCAAACACATGACTATATCGTTAACCAACTTAGCCAATTGTCATGTGACATTCAAACGCCAGTAGGTCGTAATGGAATTAAAGCTACTTTTAAAGGAAAAGCTGACGGCCCAACCATTGCATTTAGGGCTGACTTTGACGCACTACCTGTTCAAGAATTAAACGATGTACCTTATAAATCTAAAAATGATGGGTGTATGCATGCGTGTGGTCATGATGGACATACAGCCATATTATTAGGCGTTGCAGAAATCATAAATGAACATCGTCATCTATTAAAAGGTAATGTTGTTTTCATCTTCCAATACGGCGAAGAAATTATGCCCGGTGGTTCACAAGAAATGATCAATGATGGATGTTTACAAGACGTCGATAAGATCTACGGTACACATCTATGGAGTGGTTATCCAACAGGTACTATTTATTCTCGTCCAGGACCAATTATGGCCTCACCTGACGAATTTAGTATCACGATACAAGGTAAAGGTGGTCATGGTGCTAAACCACAAGAAACTATTGATCCAATCGTCATCATGGCTGAATTTATTTTAAGCGCTCAGAAGATTGTATCTCGTACCATCGATCCAGTAAAACAAGCGGTGTTAACATTTGGTATGGTTCAAGCAGGTTCTTCAGATAGCGTGATACCTGATAGTGCGTTTTGCAAAGGAACAGTACGTACCTTTGACACTAATTTACAAAACCATATCAAAACTAAGATGGAAAAATTATTACAAGGTTTAGCGGTAGCTAATGATATCACTTATGACTTTAATTACATTAAAGGTTATTTACCACTTCATAATCACCAACAAGCATATGAAGTTGTTAAACAAGCAGCTAATGATATGCATTTACGTTTTAATGAATCTGATTTGATGATGATTGGAGAAGACTTCTCTCACTATTTAAAAGTCAGACCAGGCGCATTTTTCTTAACAGGATGTGGCAATCAAGATAAAAATATTACTGCACCTCATCATAATCCTTATTTCGATATCGATGAATCATCATTTAAATATGCTGCCAGTGAATTTTTAAAAATTTTAGAACTTGAAAATGTATTTTAAAAATATGGTCTTGTGAATTTTCAAAGTCCAACTAATAAATAATCCACTTATTACCTTTTATTTAGGGTAATAAGTGGATTTTTTGTTGATAAATCGCCGGTAAAGTTATGTATTTATAGAAATAAAAAAAGACCCCATAATGGGGTCTTTATATATATCGAATAATAAAATTATTCGTGGATTTCAGTTACAACGCCTGATCCTACAGTACGTCCACCTTCACGGATTGAGAAACGAGTACCGTCTTCAATCGCGATAGGAGCGATTAATTCTACTGTCATTTCAACGTTGTCACCAGGCATAACCATTTCAGTACCTTCTGGTAATTGAACAACGCCAGTTACGTCAGTAGTACGGAAATAGAATTGTGGGCGGTAGTTACTGAAGAATGGAGTGTGACGTCCACCTTCGTCTTTAGATAAAACGTAAACTTCCGCTTTGAATTTTGTATGTGGTGTAATTGAACCAGGAGCAGCTAATACTTGACCACGTTGTACGTCTTCACGAGCAACACCACGTAATAAAGCACCGATGTTGTCACCAGCTTCAGCGTAGTCTAATAACTTACGGAACATTTCTACACCAGTAACAGTTGTTTTAGAAGTGTCATGTAAACCGATGATTTCAACTTCTTCACCAACTTTGATTTGACCACGTTCAACACGGCCTGTAGCAACAGTACCACGACCAGTGATTGAGAATACGTCCTCAACTGGCATCATGAATGGTTTGTCAGAATCACGTTCTGGAGTTGGAATGTAGTCATCAACTGCTTGCATTAATTCTAAGATTTTTTCTTCGTATTTTTCGTCGCCTTCTAAAGCTTTTAATGCTGAACCAGCGATTACAGGTACGTCGTCACCTGGGAAGTCGTATTCAGATAATAAGTCACGAACTTCCATTTCTACTAATTCTAATAATTCTTCGTCGTCTACCATATCAACTTTGTTTAAGAATACAACTAAAGCTGGTACACCAACGTTACGTGATAAAAGAATGTGTTCACGAGTTTGTGGCATTGGACCATCAGCTGCAGATACAACTAAGATACCGCCATCCATTTGCGCAGCACCAGTGATCATGTTTTTAACATAGTCAGCGTGTCCTGGGCAGTCAACGTGAGCATAGTGACGTTTGTCAGTTTGATATTCGATGTGTGCAGTATTGATTGTAATACCACGTTCTTTTTCTTCTGGTGCGTTGTCAATCATGTCGTATGATTGTGCAACAGTGTCACCGTTCTTAGCTAATACAGTTGCGATAGCAGCTGTTAATGTTGTTTTACCATGGTCAACGTGACCGATAGTACCAATATTGGCATGTTCTTTTGAGCGATCAAATTTTTCTTTTGCCATTATTAAATCTCTCCTATTCTTAATAAAAGTTATTTTCAAATTTATCTCTCATGATAGTTTCTCACCATCATGAGAAGATGTTTGATTAAGTTGAGTCTAAAAGAAATACTACTTAATTCATATTTCCTTTATAATGCATTTACCCACAAAAATCAATTCATAAAAGCGATTAGCCTATAACTAAGCTCAACCTGTATTTTAACCTAGCATAGCTAGTAAAGACAAGTTATATTATTCGCCTTTATTTTTCTTAATGATTTCTTCAGAAATTGATTTTGGAACTTCTGCATAGTGGTCAAAGTACATAGTGTAAGTACCGCGACCTTGAGTGTTTGAACGTAATGATGTTGCATAACCGAACATTTCTGAAAGTGGTACATAAGCATTTACAACTTGTGCATTACCACGAGGTTCCATACCATCTACACGTCCACGACGAGCAGTTACGTCACCCATGATATCACCCATGTATTCTTCAGGCATTTCGATTGTTACTTTCATCATTGGTTCTAAGATAACTGGATCACATTTTTTAGCAGCTTCTTTAAGTGCTAATGATGCAGCAATTTTGAAGGCCATTTCAGATGAATCGACATCATGGTATGAACCATCAAATAATTTAGCTTTAACATCAATTAATGGATAACCAGCTAATACACCGTTTTCCATTGCATCTTTAAGACCAGCTTCAACTGATGGAATGTATTCACGAGGAACTACACCACCGACGATAGCGTTTTCGAATTCGAAACCGCCACCTGTTTCGTTAGGTGTGAATTCAATGTGAACATCACCGTATTGACCACGACCACCAGATTGACGAGAGAATTTACCTTGAACTTGTGCAGCTTGCTTGAATGTTTCACGATATGAAACCATTGGCGCACCAACATTACATTCAACGTTAAATTCTTTCTTCATACGGTCAACTAAGATGTCTAAGTGTAACTCACCCATACCACCGATGATAACTTGTCCAGTTTCTTCGTCAGTATGTGCATGGAAAGTTGGGTCTTCTTCTTGTAATTTAACTAAAGCTTGAGTCATTTTATCTTGGTCAGCTTTAGATTTTGGTTCAACTGATAAGTGGATAACTGGCTCTGGGAATTCCATTGATTCCAAGATAATGTCATTTTTCTCTCCACATAAAGTATCACCAGTACCTGTTTCTTTAAGACCTACCGCAGCAGCGATATCGCCTGAGTAAACAGTGTCAATCTCTTGACGTGAGTTAGCGTGCATTTGTAATAAACGACCTACACGTTCACGTTTGTCTTTAGATGAGTTCTTCACGTAAGAACCTGAGCTTAAAGTACCTGAGTAAACACGGAAGAAAGTTAATTTACCAACATAAGGGTCAGTCATAACTTTGAATGCTAATGCAGCGAATTCAGCTGAATCGTCTGGTTTAGCAATTACTTCTTCTTCAGGATCATTAGCACGGTGACCAACGATTGGTTTAACATCTAAAGGAGATGGTAGGTAATCAATTACAGCGTTAAGCATTAATTGAACACCTTTGTTTTTGAATGCAGTACCGCAAAGAACTGGGTAGAATTCTACGTCAGTTGTAGCTTGACGGATTGCATTTTTTAATTCTTCTACTGAAATTTCTTCGTCACCAAGATATTTTTCCATTAATTCATCATTAGTTTCAGCTACTGCTTCAATTAATGTTGAACGAGCTTCTTCAGCTCTTTCTTTGTGATCTTCAGGAATTTCAATTTCATCAATTTCTGTACCTAAGTCATTAGTGTATTTGAAGCATTTCATTTCAACTAAGTCAATGATAGCTTCAAATTCATCTTCAGCACCGATAGGTAATTGGATAGGTGCAGCATTCGCTTGTAAACGATCATGTAATGTGCTTACAGAGTATTCAAAGTTTGCACCTAATTTATCCATTTTGTTGATGAAAACGATACGTGGTACGCCGTATGTTGTAGCCTGACGCCAAACTGTTTCAGTTTGTGGTTCAACACCTGATTGAGCATCAAGTACTGTAACCGCACCGTCAAGTACACGTAATGAACGTTCAACCTCAACTGTGAAGTCTACGTGTCCTGGTGTATCGATGATATTTACACGGTGGCCATCCCAAGCTGCAGTTGTTGCTGCAGATGTGATAGTAATACCACGGTCTTGCTCTTGTTCCATCCAGTCCATTTGTGAAGCACCTTCGTGTGTTTCACCAATTTTGTGGATACGACCTGTGTAATAAAGAATACGTTCTGTCGTAGTAGTTTTACCAGCATCAATGTGAGCCATGATACCGATATTACGAGTATTTTTCAAAGAAAATTCTCTTGCCATGTATTTTTTCTCCTTCCAGTTATTACTGAATAAGTACTTTAGATATGGCGATGCCCTAAGCATGAGCCATTATTGGTAAACCAATGATACGGAACACGCTCAGGGTAAAAGCTTTAATCTTACCAACGGTAGTGAGCAAATGCTTTGTTAGCTTCAGCCATTTTGTGAGTGTCCTCACGTTTCTTAACTGCACCACCTGTATTATTTGCTGCATCTAAGATTTCGTTAGCTAAACGTTCTTCCATAGTTTTTTCACCACGAAGACGCGCATAGTTAACTAACCAACGTAATCCTAAAGTAGAACGACGTTCTGGGCGTACCTCAACAGGTACTTGGTAGTTTGAACCACCCACACGACGAGCTTTAACTTCTAATACTGGCATAATGTTTTCAATTGCTTCTTCGAATACTTCAATAGCTTGACGACCACTACGTTCTTCAACTAGGTCGAATGCTGAATAAAGAATTCTTTGAGCTGTTCCGCGTTTACCATCTAACATAATTTTGTTAATTAATTTTGTAACTAATTTTGAGTTATGAATTGGATCTGGTAATACGTCTCTTTTAGGTACTGATCCTTTACGAGGCATAATGTAAATCCTCCCTTCCTATTATAGTATATTGTGATTAATTATTTTTAAAATTTACGTAATCTTAAAAATTAATTTTTAGGTTTTTTAGTTCCGTATAATGAACGACCTTGTCTACGTCCGTCTACACCTGAAGTATCAAGCGCACCACGTACAATATGGTAACGCACACCAGGTAAGTCTTTTACACGTCCACCACGTACAAGTACAACACTGTGTTCTTGTAAGTTATGGCCGATACCAGGAATGTATGCGTTGATTTCAATATTGTTTGATAAACGCACACGTGCATATTTACGTAACGCTGAGTTAGGTTTTTTAGGTGTCATAGTACCCACACGAGTACATACGCCACGTTTTTGTGGAGAATTCAATTCAGTGAATTGTTTCTTCTTACTGTTAAAACCTCTGTTTAAAGCTGGTGAATCAGATTTTTTTGATTTGCTTTGTCTTGGTTTACGTACTAATTGGTTAATAGTTGGCATTGAATATGTCCTCCTCTCTTCATTTTTTAATCCCACACATCCAGGTGGTTCATTTTAAGGTTAAATAAAATTTAGTAAGCAGACACTTACTAATTCTCATTCAATATAGCAACGATTGTTGCATTTACATTGATACCTACATATTCTCCTAATTCTTTCTTAGATAAGAAAAGTGTATATGGTATATTTTTTTGATTGATTTGGCTTAACACGCGAGTCATTAGATGAACTTCTACGTCTCGAGCAATAATCAATGATGTAACTTGATCTTTATTCAACGCTTTGAGCGTTTCCTTCAGACCAACTACATATTGTTGTTTGTTAAAGCGTGCAACTTTTTCATTAGACATGTTCAATATCCTCCAAAGTTCTGCTTGCATCAACCTATAATATATTAACATTGTTACAGTACAATAGTCAATAATTATTCGTGTTTTTATGAAATAAATAAGAATCAAGAGGCTAGAATTAAGTCTAACCTCTTGATCATTATATCAATTATTCAGTAACTTCTACTTCTTCTTCAGAACTAGCAACTGGCGCTACATTTTTATCGTATTGAACGTCACTATAACGTCTCATACCTGTACCAGCTGGAATAAGTTTACCAATAATAACATTTTCTTTAAGACCAAGTAAGTCATCGCGTTTACCTTTAATTGCTGCATCAGTAAGAACACGAGTTGTTTCTTGGAATGAAGCTGCAGATAAGAAGCTTTCTGTTTCAAGAGATGCTTTTGTAATACCAAGCAATACTGGTTTAGCAGTTGCAGGGCGTTTACGTTCTTTAAATGCATCTCTGTTAGCATCAGTAAAGTTGTGAATATCAACTAATGAACCAGGTAATAACTTAGTATCTCCTGCTTCGATGATACGTACTTTACGTAACATTTGTCTAACCATAACCTCAACGTGTTTATCATCAATTTCAACACCTTGCATACGGTAAACTTTTTGTACTTCTTTTAATAAGTAGCTTTCTGTAGCATTTAAACCAGCAACGGATAAGTAGTTTTTCGGCTCGATTGAACCTTCTGTTAATACTTCACCACGTTCAACTGATTGTCCTACTTCAACTTTAAGTCTAGAAGTACCTGAAGCTAGATAAGATCTAGTTTCATTTTCACCTTTAACAACAATTTCTTGTTGACGGTCTTTCGCTAATTTAATATCTTCTACTACACCTTCGATTTCAGTGATTACCGCTTGACCTTTAGGGTTACGGGCTTCAAAGATCTCTTGGATACGTGGAAGACCTTGAGTGATATCGCTTCCGGCTACCCCACCTGTATGGAAGGTACGCATTGTAAGCTGTGTACCTGGTTCACCGATTGATTGGGCAGCGATTGTACCAACTGCTTCACCAACTTCAACTTTTTCACCTGTTGCAAGGTTTTTACCATAACATTTTTCACATACACCATGACGTGTATTACAAGTGAATGCTGAACGGATATACATTTGTTCGATACCAGCATCAGTAATTTTCTTAGCGATTTCCGCAGTGATTAATTCGTCTGGACGAATAATAACTTCATCTGTCTCAGGATGACGAATTGTTTCTTTTGAATAACGTCCTTCAATACGTTCAATGAATGGTTCAATCATTTCTGTACCTTCTTTGATGTCAGAAACAAGTAAGCCACGGTCAGTACCACAATCTTCTTCACGCACAATAACATCTTGCGCAACGTCAACAAGACGACGAGTAAGGTAACCTGAGTCAGCTGTTTTAAGTGCTGTATCGGCAAGACCTTTACGCGCACCGTGAGTAGAGATGAAGTACTCTAATACTGTTAAACCTTCACGGAATGATGAAGTGATTGGTAATTCAATGATTTTTCCTGATGGAGCAGCCATTAATCCACGCATACCAGCTAACTGAGTAAAGTTAGATGCGTTACCACGGGCACCAGAGTCACTCATCATGAAGATTGGGTTTGTTTTTTCAAGTGATTGCATTAATTCACCTTGAATTTGATCTTTAGCATCTGTCCAAATTTCAACGACAGCGTTGTATCTTTCTTCTTCAGTGATTAAACCACGATTGAATTGTTTAGTCACACGTTCAACTAATTTTTCATGTTCATCTAGGATGTCTTTTTTATCTGGTAATACCACGATATCAGATACACCAACAGTAATACCCGCTTTAGATGAGAACTTGAACCCTAAGTCTTTCATACGGTCAAGCATCATAGATGTATCAGTAATACTGAATCTATTAAATACTTCAGCAATGATATTACCTAAGAATTTTTTATTGAATGGTTCAATTAATTCTTTAGTTTCAAAGAATTCTTTTAATCCGCCTTCACCTAACTCTATTGGGTCAACAAAGTATTTATCCGGTGTTGTTCCCTCAAGATTAGTTTGAGTTGGCTCGTTAATATAAGCAAATGAATCAGGTATGATTTCATTAAAGATAATTTTACCTACTGATGTAGCTAAGATTTTCTTGTTTTGCTCCTCAGTGAATGTCGGATTATTGAATGAACTTGCATGAACACCAATTCTAGTGTGTAAGTGAACATATCCATTTGCATAAGCTTTTAATACTTCGTTTGTATCATTATAGATAGTACCAGTATTAACTGCGTCTGTACGTTCAAGTGTTAAGTAGTAATTACCTAATACCATATCCTGAGATGGTGTAACAACTGGTTTACCATCTTTAGGGTTTAAGATATTTTGAGCAGCTAACATTAACATACGTGCTTCAGCTTGCGCTTCTTTAGATAATGGAACGTGAACCGCCATTTGGTCACCATCAAAGTCAGCATTATATGCTGTAGTAACAAGTGGGTGTAGACGGATTGCACGACCTTCTACCAAAGTTGGTTCAAATGCTTGGATACCTAGTCTATGAAGCGTAGGCGCACGGTTAAGTAGTACTGGGTGTTCTACGATAACTTCTTCTAAAACATCCCACACTTCGTCATCCATACGTTCAATTTTACTTTTAGCATTTTTGATATTTGTTGCAATTTCACGTTGAACTAATTCTTTCATAACGAAAGGTTTAAATAGTTCAAGCGCCATTTCTTTCGGTAATCCACATTGGTACATTTTCAGACTTGGTCCTACTGCGATAACGGAACGACCTGAATAGTCAACACGTTTACCAAGTAAGTTTTGACGGAAACGACCTTGTTTACCTTTTAACATATGTGACAATGATTTTAATGGACGGTTACCTGGTCCAGTTACAGGACGGCCACGACGACCATTATCGATTAAAGCATCAACAGCTTCTTGTAACATACGTTTTTCGTTTTGAACAATGATTCCAGGTGCACCAAGATCTAATAAACGTTTCAAACGGTTATTACGGTTAATAACACGTCTATATAAATCGTTTAAGTCACTTGTAGCAAAACGTCCACCGTCTAATTGAACCATTGGACGGATTTCAGGTGGAATGATAGGAAGTACATCTAAAATCATCCATGCTGGATCATTACCAGAGTTACGGAATGATTCAACAACTTCTAAACGTTTAATTGCACGAGTAAGTCTTTGTCCTGTTACAGATTCTAATTCATCGCGTAAGATTTTTAGTTCTTCATCTAAGTCAATTTCAGATAATAAGTCTCTGATACCTTCAGCACCCATTTTAGCTACAAATTGACCTGGATATTTATCATAATAATCTCTGAATTCTGCTTCTGATAATAAAGTTTTCTTTTCTAAACCTGTTGGACCTGGATCAACAACAACATAAGAAGCAAAGTAAATAACTTCTTCCAATGCTCTTGGAGACATATCTAATAAAAGTCCCATACGGCTTGGAATACCTTTGAAATACCAAATGTGTGATACTGGTGCTGCTAATTCGATGTGTCCCATTCTTTCACGACGTACTTTAGACTTCGTTACTTCAACACCACATCTATCACAAACCATGCCTTTATAGCGTACACGTTTGTATTTACCGCAACTACATTCCCAGTCTTTAGTTGGTCCAAATATTCTTTCACAGAAAAGACCATCTTTTTCAGGTTTTAACGTACGATAGTTAATTGTTTCAGGCTTCTTAACTTCACCATAAGACCATGAACGAATCTTTTCAGGTGAAGCTAATCCTATTTTCATATAATGGAAATTATTTACATCAATCAAGGAGCCTACCTCCTTCAATTTAGATTAGCTGTGCTATTTGATTGATTTACATTTATAGTATATAGAATTTGAGAAAGGTATGAGCGACATTTAAAATCGCTCTACCTCTATCATTCTAATTATCTTAAGTGCATATTAATCAGTAATTTCTTTTTGTGATTCTGGCGCATCTTTTTGTTGTAAATCTACTTTGCGTTCTGTTACATCTTCATCTTCAATGTCTGCCATTTCGATTTCGTTATCTTGCTCATCCATCACTTTAACGTCTAATCCTAAACTTTGTAATTCTTTCATCAATACTCGGAATGATTCAGGAACACTTGGTCTAGAGATATTTTCGCCTTTAACAATAGATTCGTATGTTTTAACCCGACCTACTGTATCATCTGATTTATAAGTCAAGATTTCTTGTAATGTGTATGCAGCACCATATGCTTCAAGTGCCCATACCTCCATCTCACCGAAACGTTGACCACCAAATTGTGCTTTACCACCTAGTGGTTGTTGCGTTACTAATGAGTATGGACCAGTTGAACGCGCATGTAATTTATCGTCAACCATGTGTGCAAGTTTAAGCATGTACATAACACCAACTGAAATACGGTTGTCGAATGGTTCACCAGTACGACCATCGTATAATACAGTTTTACCGTCACGTGCCATACCAGCTTCTTCGATAGTTGACCATACGTCATCATCATTAGCACCATCGAATACTGGAGATGCAACATGGATACCTAAGTTTTTAGCAGCCATACCTAAATGTAATTCAAGAACTTGTCCGATGTTCATACGTGATGGTACACCTAGTGGGTTTAACATGATGTCAATTGGACGTCCATCTGGTAAATATGGCATATCTTCTTCTGGAACGATTTTTGAGATGACACCTTTGTTACCATGACGACCACACATTTTATCTCCGACGTGAATTTTACGTTTTTGAACGATATAAACACGTACTAATTGGTTAACACCTGGTGATAATGTGTCGTCTCCTTCTTCACGATTGAAAACTTTAACATCTAGAACAATACCGCCAGCACCATGTGGTACGCGTAATGATGTATCACGTACTTCACGTGCTTTTTCACCAAAGATGGCATGTAATAATCTTTCTTCGGCTGTAAGCTCTGTAACACCTTTAGGTGTTACTTTACCTACTAAGATGTCTCCATCTTTAACTTCAGCTCCGACATACACAATACCACGTTCGTCTAGGTTTTTAAGTGCACTTTCGGAAACGTTAGGAATGTCACGAGTGATTTCTTCAGGTCCTAGTTTAGTATCACGTGCTTCTGATTCATATTCTTCAATATGGATAGAAGTGTATACGTCATCTTTAACTAGACGTTCACTCATGATTACAGCATCCTCGTAGTTATAACCATCCCATGTCATGAATCCTACAACTACGTTACGACCTAATGCCATTTCACCTAATTCCATTGAAGGACCGTCAGCTAAAATTTCGTTGTATTCAACAATGTCACCTGTAGCAACAATTGGGCGTTGGTTGTAACAAGTACCTGAGTTTGAACGTTTGAATTTCGCTAATGGATAGCGATCTAATTCACCTTCATACTCTTGACCATCTTGTTCTACTAAACGACGTACTAAGATTTCATTAGATTCAACATGCTCTACACGACCTCTGTGGTTAGCTGTAATAGCTGCACCTGAGTCACGCGCAGCAACATGCTCCATACCTGTACCAACGAATGGCGCTTCAGGGTTCATCAATGGTACTGCTTGACGTTGCATGTTCGCACCCATCAATGCACGGTTAGAGTCATCGTTTTCTAAGAATGGAATACAAGCTGTAGCGGCTGAAACAACCTGCTTAGGTGAAACGTCCATGTAATCCATTTTTTCTTTAGCCATCACTGTGTTATTACCACGGAAACGACAAACTACTTCATCGTCTAAGAAACGTCCGTTTTCATCTAAACGTGAGTTCGCTTGGGCAACAACATAACTATCTTCTTCGTCAGCAGTTAAATAATCGATTTGGTCTGTTATCGCATTAGTGTCTAAATCCACTTTACGGTATGGTGTTTCAATGAAACCAAATTCGTTTACACGTGCATAACTAGACAATGAGTTGATTAATCCAATGTTTGGACCCTCTGGTGTTTCAATCGGACACATACGACCATAGTGTGAATAGTGTACGTCACGCACTTCCATTTGAGCACGTTCACGTGTTAAACCACCAGGTCCTAAAGCAGATAGACGACGTTTATGTGTCAACTCTGCTAATGGATTAGCTTGGTCCATGAATTGTGATAATTGAGAACTACCAAAGAATTCTTTAATTGATGCAATAACGGGACGGATATTGATTAATTGTTGTGGTGTGATTGAGTCAGTGTCTTGAATAGACATTCTTTCACGTACCACACGTTCCATTCTTGATAAACCAATACGGAATTGGTTTTGTAATAGTTCGCCTACTGAACGTAAACGACGATTACCTAAATGATCAATATCGTCTGTATAACCAATACCACTTAATAAGTTAAAGAAATAACTCATTGAAGCAATAATATCAGCTGGTGTAATACATTTAACTTCAGAATCTGGTAAAGCATTACCAATTACTGTAGTTGTACGACCTTCATCATCATTTGGAACATATACTTTAATTGATTGAATTTCAACTGGTTCATCAATAACTGTTCCTTCTAACTCGAACACTTCACTATTAGCATTTGCTTCTAATACATCCATGATTTCGTCTAACTTACGACGATCAAGGACTGTACCTTCTTCAACAACTATTTCACCTGTTTCACTATTAACAATTGGTTCTGCTAATTTTTGATTGAATAAACGGTGTTTTAAGTGAAGTTTTTTATTTGCTTTATAACGACCAACGCTTGCTAAGTCATAACGTTTTGGATCGAAGAAACGTGAATATAATAAACTTTTAGCATTTTCAACTGTTGGTGGTTCGCCAGGGCGTAAACGCTCATAAATTTCTAATAATGCTTGTTCAGTATTTTCAGTACCATCTTTTTCAAGTGTATTGCGTAGGTATTCACTGTCGCCAAGTAAATCAACGATTTCTTGGTCACTAGAGAAACCTAATGCTCTTAATAATACAGTTAATGGTAATTTACGAGTTCTATCAATACGTACATAAACTACATCTTTAGCATCAGTTTCATATTCTAACCATGCACCACGGTTAGGAATAATAGTTGCATCGTAGTTCTCACGTCCGTTTTTATCAATTTTTTCATTGAAATATACGGATGGTGAACGTACTAATTGTGATACGATAACACGTTCTGCACCATTAATAACAAAGGTACCTGTATCAGTCATTAATGGGAAATCACCCATAAATACTTCTTGCTCTTTCACTTCGCCAGTTTCTTTAATAATAAGACGTACTTTTACACGAAGAGGTGCAGCATAAGTAGCGTCACGGTTTTTTGATTCTTCTAAGTCGTATTTTGGTTCACCTAATCTATAATCTACAAATTCTAAAGATAGGTTTCCTGTGAAATCTTCAATCGGAGAAATGTCTCTAAACATTTCTAATAAACCTTCTTTAAGGAACCAATCGTAAGATTTTGTTTGAATTTCTATTAAGTTCGGTAATTCTAATACTTCTGAAATTCTCGCGTAGTTTCTACGTTTACGATGTCTTCCATATTGGACAACTTGACCTGCCAAACAGATTCACCCCTCAAAAATTGTGTGGGTTGCTTTTACTAATAAAACAAAGAGTATCACAAGATTTAAAGACAAAAAGAAAACGGCAACACTTCAGATGACACCATTTTCTATTCTATATTTATCTTGATTTACTTATTTGTTTTTGCGTAAAAGTACACACTTATTGAACATAAATTTTTACATTTTATAACTATATCAGAATAATACTTTTAAATCAAGCTTTTACGCTTTTCAATATATAGTATCCTTTACTTTTATTCACAACTTCCACATTGTTAAATAATTCATCCATTTTCTTTTTAGCCGAAGGCATACCTTGCTTTTTTTGAATAACAACATATAATTCGCCATTGCTTTTCAGTTTTTGATACGCTTTTTCAAAAATACGATGAACGACAGCTTTACCCGCTCTGATTGGCGGATTTGTTAATACAAAATCAAATTGGTTATCATCAACCTGAGTCATACCATCACTTTCAAAAATATCCGCATTTTCAATATGATTTTTCTTTTTATTCTTTTTAGCTAATTCTAATGCTCTACGATTGACGTCTAACATTGTAATCTGGTGGTGCGGTGATACTTTGGCGATCATCAACCCAATCGGCCCGTATCCACAACCTACATCTGCAATCGTTTTACTTGGTCCAGGAGGATTTGCCTTCAAGAATGATTGGATTAGTAAATCTGATCCAAAATCTACTTTATCTCTAGAAAATACACCATTATCTGTTATTAAATTAATAGAATGTTGATAACATTCATAAGTAATATGCTTTTCATCACTTTTTACATCCGGATTTTCGTCGTAGTAATGACTCATGTCTTCACCTCTATTAGTCTTTTGCATTCCTATCATTATAAATTTAGCTATAAATGAATTAAAAACCCCGTTATCGCGATAACGGGGTTTTTAACTTCTCAAAGAATGTGGCTACGATTCAAAATCGATAACCATATTATTTAGTTAGGAAACTAGAACTATTTTAATTCTACAGTAGCTCCAACTTCTTCTAATTGTTCTTTAAGTTTTTCAGCGTCTTCTTTAGGCATAGCTTCTTTGATTACTTTAGGAGCTCCGTCTACTAATTCTTTAGCATCTTTTAATCCTAAGCCAGTTGCTTCTTTAACAGCTTTAACAACTTTGATTTTTGAAGATCCAGCTGAAGTTAATTCAACATCAAATTCAGTTTTTTCAGCTGCTGCTTCTCCGCCGCCAGCTGCACCTGCTGCTGCTACTGGAGCTGCTGCAGTTACACCAAATTCTTCTTCAATTGCTTTTACTAAATCGTTTAATTCTAAAACTGACATTTCTTTAATTGCTTCAATGATTTGTTCTTGATTAGCCATTTTATAATTCCTCCGTTATTTTTAATTTTTTATGCGCAATTATTCAGCGCTTTCTTCTTTTTGTTCTCCAACAGCTTTAACCGCATAAGCGAAGTTGCGTACTGGAGCTTGTAATACAGATAAAAGCATAGATACAAGACCGTCGTGTGAAGGTAATGAACCAACAGTTTTAACTTCTTCTGCTGAAATAACATTTCCTTCCATAACGCCTGATTTAACTTCTAAAGCTTCATGTTCTTTAGCAAATCCTGCAATAACTTTTGCTGGAGCTACAACATCTTCAGTTGAAGTTGCAATAGCAGTTGGACCTGTTAAGAATTCATCTAAGCCTTCGATTCCAGCTTTTTCAGCTGCGCGACGTACCATTGTGTTTTTGTATACTTTATACTCAACACCAGCTTCACGTAATTGTTTACGTAATTCAGTAACTTCAGCTACTGTTAATCCACGGTAGTCAACGATCACTGTTGAAACTGAGTTTTTAAGTTGATCAGCAATAGTATCAACTAATTGTTTTTTAGCTTCAATGATAGCAGACATTCAGACACCTCCATTTAGTTTTTTTCGGTGCTTTTTTTAAGTTTAATAAAAAAAGCACTTTCTACCCACGGCAAAAAGTGCTTGAAAGTTTAATAGTCACGTTCAAGTCAATTTTAGCCTCGGCAGGATCGGTTTTTAAGTTATCAAATAACTCCTACTGTCTTAGGTAAAATAATCACAATAATTAATATAACCGTTTAATTGTAATATGTCAATATATTTTTAGAAACTCTTTGCATTTTAATGCTTAGAGTTTCTTATGCATGAACTTTGCTCAGGTGTTCCTATTCCTTTGCATTTTAATGCTTAGAGTTTCTTATGCATGAGCCTTGCTCAGGCGTTCCTATTCCTTTGCATTTTAATGCTTAACGTTTCTCTGAGTAATTCTGATATTTTTGATCCCTTAGTATAGTCAAACCAAAATGATCAGGATCCAATTACATTTTGAAATCGAATAACTCAGATGCTGACTACATATTGTTTACTTAAATACAATTAAAATACAACGCTTATAAAAATCGTCAATTTTCTCTTTCAAAAATCAAGCCTAGAACATTCATTGTCCTAGGCTTGATGTAATTTAAATATATTTAAATTATAGTTTGAATGAAGCAGTATCAACTTTAACTCCAGGACCCATTGTTGTTGTAACAGCAACAGATTTGAAGTAAGTACCTTTAGATGAAGATGGTTTAGCTTTTGCTAATACATCTTGTAAGGCTTTGAAGTTTTCAACTAATTTTTCATCGCTAAATGAAACTTTACCGATAGAAGCATGTACGATACCAGCTTTTTCAGCACGGTATTCAACTTTACCAGCTTTGATTTCTTCAACAGCTTTTTTAACATCCATAGTTACAGTACCAGTTTTAGGGTTTGGCATTAAACCTTTAGGTCCTAATACACGACCAAGTTTACCAACTTCGCCCATCATGTCTGGAGTAGCAACTACTACGTCAAAGTCGAACCAACCTTGTTGGATTTTTTGTACGTAATCAGATTCACCTACGTAATCTGCGCCTGCTTCTTCAGCTTCAGTGATTTTGTCACCTTTTGCGAATACTAATACACGTTGTGATTTACCAGTTCCATTTGGTAGTACAACTGCACCACGGATTTGTTGGTCATTTTTACGTGTATCAATTCCTAAACGGAATGCAACTTCAACTGATGCGTCAAAGTTAGCAATGCTTGTTTCTTTAGCTAATTTGATTGCTTCTTCAACACTATAGTATTGAGTACGGTCAACTTTATTAGCTGCTTCTTGATACTTTTTACCTTTTTTAGCCATTTATTGTTCCTCCTTTAGTGGTTTTAGCGGAATTTCCTCCCACATTTACTTGTGTTAGCCACAAGTTAAGAGCAGATAACAGATAGTGTCTTAATCAAATTAGCCATAGAGACCAAAGTGTAATAAGATGTCATAGACAATATGGATTGTTTACCTATTCTGTTACCTGCTTTTATCGTCTAAATCAGTTCATTTCAAATTAAATTTGATTGCTTATTATTCTACAGTGATTCCCATACTACGAGCAGTACCTTCGATAATACGCATAGCTGCTTCTTCGTCAGCAGCATTTAAGTCTTGCATTTTGCTGTTAGCAATTTCACGTACTTGATCTTTAGTTACTGAAGCAACTTTGTTTTTGTTAGGTTCGCCTGAACCTTTTTCAACGCCAGCTGCTTTTTTAAGTAGTACTGGAGCCGGTGGAGTTTTTGTAATGAATGTAAATGAACGGTCTTCATATACACTAATTTCTACCGGAATGATTAAACCTGCTTGTTCTTGAGTACGTGCATTGAACTCTTTACAGAATCCCATAATATTCACACCTGCTTGACCTAATGCTGGACCAACTGGTGGTGCTGGGTTTGCTTTACCTGCAGGAATTTGTAATTTAACTACTTTTTCTACTTTTTTAGCCACGATGTGCACCTCCTTGATATCGTGATGTGGTCACAGGGCTCAGTTTTGCCCTCCCACTCTTAACATTTCGTGACGAAATGAACGCTCTAAAAGCGCGACCACATTATTTTAACACTTTTTTATTTCAAAAAGCAATAGTAAAATTTCAACTTTTACATTTAAAAACGTTAAAGCATCTCACTATAATTTTTCGATTTGATCAAATTCTACTTCTACTGGTGTTTCACGTCCAAACATGTCAACTAAAACAGTTAATTTGAATTTTTCCGCTTCAATCTCTTGAACTTCTCCAACTTGGTTTGCGAATGGTCCAGATTTAATGCGTACTTGTTCTCCAACATCTAACTTGACATCGATTGTTTTTTCTTTTAATCCCATTTGTTTAAGAATAAAGCGAACTTCTTCTGGTAGTAATGGGTTAGGTTTTGAACCAGCTCCAGCTGAACCGACAAATCCAGTCACACCTGGTGTATTTCTTACTACGTACCATGACTCATCTGTCATTACAAGTTCAACTAGCACATAACCAGGGAATGTTTTCTTCACAAGTTTTTTTGCTTTACCATCTTTAACTTGTGTTTCTTCTTCTTCAGGTATGACAACTCTAAAGATTTGTTCTGTCATATTCATTGATTCTACTCTTTTTTCAAGATTCTTTTTAACTTTATTTTCATATCCTGAGTATGTATGCACTGCATACCAACGCTTTGCGCCTACTTCTTCAGACATGTCGCCACTCCTAACCTATTAATAAATTTTTCAATGCTGTAATTCCTAAATCTAAGGCATAGAAAAAGACTAAGAAGAATATTACTGTTGATACTACTATAACAGTATATTTAAACAATTCTTCTTTAGTTGGCCAACTTGTCTTTTCCATTTCTGATTTTACACCTTGAAAAAAGCTTTCTTTTTTAGCCACTAATAAAACCTCCAAATCTTTAACAATAGCCATTAAACATTTGATTATTGTTTATTTTGATTCTTTATGTACTGTATGAGCATTGCATCTTGAACAGTATTTCTTAAGGGTCAATCGTTCTGCTGAACCTTCTTTTTTGGGTACATGATAATTTCTATTGCCACACTCTTCACAATTCAAGGGTACTTTTTTCACTTTCATTCACCTTTACTCATTAATATACCAGTCTACTATACATAAATCTAAATACGAATGTCAAACTGATATATGACTATCACAGTAAGTATTAGTGGGAACAGATTGTCGTCACACTACACTATTATTTTAATCTATATTCTAAATGATGTCTTATTTTCATTTTACAACGTTGTATCGCATTGTAAACTACTTTGTCTTTTATATTTAGTAAACGTGCAATTTCTTTTGGTTTATAACCTTTACTATATAACTCAAATACTTCTCGTTCTTGTTTAGTTAATTTCTCACACGCATCATTTAATGGTTTGATTGCTTCACATGTTAAGATTTCTTTTTCAACTCGATCATGGTCAAGCAAATTCGTTTGATATTCAACCACAGCATCATTCACTACATTCGTAAACCGCTTTTGTTGAGTATAATACCGTCGATAGTAATCACATTTCACTGATTTGATGAGGCGCGATATATATTTTATAAACGAATCATCATATTGAAACTGTTGGCGTTTAAGTGCTAGATATAGTTTGATGAGTACTTCTTGATAGAGGTCGTCTTTTTCAAAATCATTTTGAGAAATGTAATTAATTCTACCCACAATAAAAGAATTGAATTGTTGAAGGATAGCTTTTAATTCTAAATCTATTTTTTGTGACTTTGATAATAATACTGATTGCTGTTTTATGTTGTTATTCTTTTGTGTCATACCATAGTTGCCTTTCAAAATTTTAAGGCTATTTTATATGAAACACTTTCTAAATAACAATGTTGCAAAATCAGTCTTTTTTGTGGTTTCCTCTTCGTATTTTTTCAAATTCTGCAAGTATGTCTTCTGATAGCGGAATTCGAGTTCTTGGCTTTGTTTCTGTAATATCTTCGAGGGATTTACTCACCGTTATTTGATTTTCTCTCAAATCTCTCCACATTTCTCTTGAAGATACGCGATAAGCGCCTGAACCAAAAATAGCATGTTGTTCGCTCATATCACTCGTCACAACTGTAATATGCGTTGTATGTTTATCGTATAATTCATACACATATCGTTCAATAAAACTATCTGCCGTTTCCTTTTCTTTAGTAAATACTGTTTTCACGCCATGGTACATATATTCTCTTTCTATGCCGGATTGTTCGTAAGCATCAAAGACACAAACAATTTCATCGGCAATAACAGCATTATAGTTTGCAATCGCATCAATAAGTTGTTCTCTCGCCTCTTCTAAGTTTTCCTTGGCAATTTTACTTAACGTTGATGATTGGCCAATCATGTTATACCCATCAATTATTAAATAACGTTCTTTCATTATTTATCTCCGTTCGAGTGTCTTTTACGGAATACCTCATACATCATTAAACTAGCAGCAACAGATGCATTTAAACTATTCACATGACCGACCATAGGAATTTTAATATAAAAATCACATTTATCACTTACTAATCTACTCATACCTTGCCCTTCACTACCAATTACAATTGCTAATGACATATCAGCTTCTAAGTCTCTATAATCTGTTGCGTTATTCGCTTCTGTACCAGCGACCCAAAAACCGTTGCTTTTTAATTCATCAATGGTTTTGGCTAAGTTTGTTACTCTAATCACTGGCACATGTTGAATTGCACCTGTAGATGCTTTAGCAACCGTTTGAGTTAATGAAACAGAACGACGTTTAGGAATAATCACGCCATCAACACCTGATGCGTCAGCCGTTCTTAAGATTGATCCGAGATTATGAGGATCTTCTAATCCATCTAGTATGATAACCGTAGATAAACCATCTTTTTCTTTTTGTTGCTTTAAAAATTGATCAAAATCTGCATATTCATATGGTGCTACTAATGCTGCTACACCCTGATGAGGTGCAGTTGATAAGAAATCTAATTTGGATTTTGGTACTGTTTGTACTATTAGTTTTTGATCTTTTGCATTTTTTAAAATATCGTTAATTTGTTGTTTTTTTATACCTTCTTGAATCAAAATTTTATTTATAGAATGACCTGAAATAATGGCTTCCTTTACTGCATGTCTACCAACAATGACTATATCTTCCACGTACTCACGACCTCTCGTTAACTATTTCTATGATTTTATTTAGTAATGCTTTCAATCGTTCTTCTCTATGTTCTAAATACAAAAAGCCAATTACCGCTTCTAATGCAGAACTTTTACGATACGTTTGAACGTCTGTATTTTTAGCTTTAGTATAACTTTTGGCATTGCGCCCTCTTTTTAATATATCCATTTCTTCTTCAGTAAACCATGCCTCACCAATAAGTGTTTCAAGTGTCTGTGCTTGGCTTTTCGCTGACACATATAACTTAGACATTTGATGTAATCGATTGGGTTTACTTCGTAATTTGAGTACGATATATTCTCGAACATGTTGATCTAAAACGGCATCTCCCATATAGGCTAATGTTAACGGGTTCAGTAATTTAATATTCATATTATCCACGTTTAAATCTAACACCTTGAGGTGTATCTTCTAAAATAATATTTTGTTCTTTTAAATGATCTCTAATTTCATCAGCACGTGCGAAGTCTTTATTTTTGCGAGCTTCATTTCGCTCTTCTATCAATTTTTCAATTTCTTCGTCCAATAGATCATCTTGTTGGTTTCCTTTTAGTGGAACTCCTAAGACATCACTGAATATTTGATATACTTCTTTAAATTTAGCAATTACGTTTGTAGATGTTACGTTTTCTAAAACATATCGATTCGCTAATTTAGCCAAATCATACCATGCTGTTACTGCATTGGCAGTGTTAAAGTCGTCATCCATTACTGTTTCAAAGTTTTCTAAAATTTGATCAATTTGATTGATATATTCTTCCTGATTATCTATATCTGTCGCGATAGCTTCTCTTTCTTCGATAAGTTGGTAACTATTTCTAATACGTTCAAGCCCACTTTTAGCAGCGCTCACAAGTTCTAAATTATAGTTGATTGGGCTACGATAATGAACACTAATCATAAAGAATCTTAATACATCTGGGTCAATTTCTTTGATAATATCATGTACTAAAATAAAGTTACCTAATGACTTACTCATTTTTTCATTATCAATATTGATAAAGCCATTATGCATCCAATAGTTAGCAAATGGTGCATGGTTATGTGCTTCAGATTGTGCAATTTCATTTTCATGGTGAGGAAATTGTAAATCTGATCCACCTGCATGAATATCAATAGTTGGGCCTAGTTCATGAAATGCCATAACTGAACATTCTATATGCCAACCTGGACGACCTTCTCCAAATGGACTTTCCCAACTAATTTCACCTGGCTTAGCCTTTTTCCATAAAGTGAAATCAAGTGCATCTTCCTTCTGATCGCCAGCTTCAATACGTGCACCTACTTTTAAATCATCAATTGATTGGTGACTTAATTTACCATAGTCTTTAAATTGACGAGTTCTGAAATAGACATCGCCATTACTTTCATAAGCATATCCTTCATCCACTAATTTTTTGATGAAATCAATAATCTCATCCATATGATTCATAACTCTTGGATTTGATGTTGCTTTTTTAACATTCAGTGAACCTACGTCCTCATAGAATGCCTTAATATATTTATCTGCAATTTCAGGAACACTTTCATTTAATTCTTTTGAACGTTTGATTAATTTGTCGTCGACATCTGTAAAGTTGGATACATATACCAATTCATAACCTTTATATTCAAAATATCTACGCACAACGTCATAATTTATCGCCGGTCTAGCATTCCCAATATGAATATAGTTATACACGGTTGGACCACAAACATACATTTTAACCTTACCTGGTTCTATTGGTTCAAATGTTTCTTTTTGACGTGTTAACGTATTATATAATGTAATCATCTTGAATCTCTCCGTTTCTTGTTTTTTCAAGTTGTCTTTCTAAGTGTTTAATTTGTTCAAATAATGGATCAGGTAAATTACGATGATCGAATGTTTTACCAATACGTTTACCATCTTGTTTTACAATATGGCCAGGTATACCTACAACTGTAGAATAACTTGGTACTGATTGTAACACTACTGAATTCGCACCTATATTTACGTTAGAACTAATTTGAATATTGCCTAAAACCTTTGACCCAGCTGCGATAAGGACATTATCCCCGATATCTGGATGTCTTTTACCTTTTTCTTTACCAGTCCCACCTAAAGTTACACCTTGATATATCGTTACATTATCCCCAATCGTGCACGTTTCACCAATCACTACGCCCATACCATGGTCGATAAATAAACGTTTACCAATTTTAGCTCCAGGATGAATTTCAATACCTGTAAAAAATCTTGATATTTGTGAAATAGCTCTGGCAGCTACATAACGCTGATTATTATATAATTTATGCGCAATCAAATGACTCCATACCGCATGTAATCCTGCATATGTTGTAACAACTTCAATAGTTGAGCGTGCCGCTGGATCCTGTTCAAACACCATTTTTATATCGTCTCTCATTCTTCTTAACAAAACATTCTCCCCCCTTAGCTTTACAACTAATAATTAGTTCTTTAATTTGTATATTTGAATAAAATAAAAAATGCACCTCTAACTTTTGGGTTAGAGGCGCATAAGCACGGTTCCACTCTTCGTTCAGTAAATCTTTGTATATACATCAATTCAATGTATTATATCACATAAATTTACTCTCATTTAATCCATATATAATTTAACTATCAAAGGTGCATTCATTAATTTCCATGTTGTGCTCGCAGCCACCGCACACTCTCTGCATCATGTACTATTTAATTACTAATCCTTTGTTTTAATTCACTTATTACATTCAATATTATGTGTTAAATTATAATTTTTCAAGTGTGAATTTCAACTTTTTTGATTTTATCAATATGCTTAGATATATTCTTTCAAACGTGATAATACTTTATCTTTACCAAGCACTTCAATTGTATTTGGTAATTCAGGACCATGCATTTGTCCTGTAACCGCAACACGAATTGGCATAAACAATTGTTTACCTTTAATACCAGTTTCTTTTTGTACTTCTTTAATCGTTTTTTTAATTTCCGCTGCTTCGAATGGTTCAAGTGCTTCTAATTTGCCATATAAGTGTGTCATTAGTTCTGGCACTTGTTCGCCATTGATTACTTCTTTTTCCTCTTCACCAAATTCAGGCATGTCATTGAAGAACATTTCTGAAAGTGGAACGATTTCACCAGCATAACTCATTTCTTTTTGATATAAAGCAACAAGTTTACGTCCCCAATCTAAATCTTCTTCAGAAGGGTTTTCTGGGATTAAGTTAGCTTTAATTAAATGTGGTAGTGCTAATTCAAATACTGTTTCAGTATCTTTTTGTTTCATATATTGGTTATTAACCCATGCTAATTTTTGTTTATCAAAGAATGCAGGTGATTTAGATAATCGTTTTTCGTCAAAGATTTTAATGAATTCTTCTTTAGAATAAATTTCTTCTTCACCTTCAGGTGACCAACCTAATAATGTAATAAAGTTAAATAACGCTTCTGGTAAATAACCTAAATCACGATATTGCTCGATGAATTGTAAAATTTGTCCGTCACGTTTACTTAGTTTCTTACGTTCTTCATTAACAATAAGTGACATATGAGCAAATCTAGGTGCTTTCCATCCAAATGCTTCATAAATCATTAATTGTTTAGGCGTATTTGAAACATGGTCATCACCACGTATAACATCACTGATTTCCATGTAATGATCATCAATGGCTACAGCAAAGTTATATGTTGGCACACCATCTTTTTTCACGATAACCCAGTCACCCATATTATTTGAATCAAATGAAATTTCACCTTTAACCATATCATTAAAAGTATATGTTTTATCTTTAGGTACACGGAATCTAATTGATGGTTGACGACCTTCCGCTTCGAATTGTTGACGCTGCTCTTCTGTTAAGTGAGCATGTTGACCACCGTATCTTGGCATTTCTCCACGTGCAATTTGCGCTTCACGTTCTGCTTCCAATTCTTCTTCAGTCATATAACATTTATAAGCTTTATCTTCATCTAATAATTGCTTAATAAGCGGGTTATAGATATCTGCACGTTCAGATTGACGATATGGTCCATAACCTTTATCTTTATCAACTGATTCGTCCCATTCTAATCCTAACCATTTTAAGTTATCGAATTGTGAAGATTCGCCATCCTCTAAATTACGTTTACTATCAGTATCTTCAATACGCACTACAAAATCGCCACCATAGTGCTTAGCAAATAAATAGTTAAATAAGGCAGTACGTGCATTACCGATATGCAAGTATCCTGTTGGACTTGGTGCGTATCTTACTCTTACGCGTTCACTCATTTTATCCACTCCTGTAGTTTTTAATTATCGATATTTATATATTGTAACAATATTCATTCAACTTTCCTTATTGAATATGTAACGAATGTTTATCTATGATTAAGTTTTTATGATAAATATAATGTCTATCTGTCAAACATGAATCATTGATAATACAAATTGTGTCAGAAACAATTGTAGCACTTCTACGCTACTTTGATAAGTTACTAGCCTTCATTTTTCGTGTATTCATACTACTAGGTTTTCAACTCGTTTCACATGAAACTGATTTTCATTATACAATAATCATTCTTCCGTTATTTCATTTAAGTTTTTAGCAAAGACAATACGTCCTGATGATGTTTGTAATAAACTAATAACTTCTAAATCAACATGTTGTCCTATCAATTTCTTAGCATTATCAACAACAACCATAGTACCATCGTCTAAATAACCAACTCCTTGACCTGGCTCTTTCCCCATCTTAGTAAGTAAGATATTTAAATGGTCTCCTTGGTGTACATTGGGTTTAATCGCTTCAGATAAATCATTAACGTTTAACGCACTTATTCCATGTACGTGACAAACTTTATTAAGATTGAAATCTGTTGTAATAATATGTGCATGATACTGTTTTGCTAATTTAATCAACAAAGTATCTATATCACTATGTGATTTTGTTGGGTGTATTACACGTGTGGGATATTCTAAATCATATATTTGATTCAGTTTATCTAAACCTCTTTGTCCTTTTTCTCGTTTAACACTATCATTAGCATCAGCGATGACTTGTAGTTCATTAATCACACCTTGTGGAATAAGTACCTCTCCGTCCATAAATCCACATTTCATAATATCTATAACTCTCCCGTCAATAATGGCACTTGTGTCGATGATTTTAGGGATTGCTTTAAATGAATGTTGAGACATTGAACGTGAGATGTTTTCTGGCAAAAACATAAGCATTTCGTCTCTCTTTTTTAAGCCAAATTGAAAGCCAAAATAACATAAAATCATTGTAATAATAATTGGAATAAAATGATTTAAAACTGAATTCCCTATTAATTCTAAAATAAATGAAATCATTACAGAGATTAGTAGTCCAATAATTAAGCCAATTGTAGCAAATAATATTTCTACAGCACTACGCTTCATGATTGTATGTTCTAAGTCTTTAAAAGCAAATGTAATTTGTTTGATAAAGAAACCAAAAATAATAAAAAATACAATAATCCCAATGAGTCCGTCAATATAATGATTCGTCAAAATTGGAAATTGGTTAAATCCTAAATCATTCACAACTTCTGGAATAATAATGATTCCTAAAGTCGCACCAATAATCATATAAATAGCTACAACCATTAATCTTAATGGGTTCATTTTTTACCCCCTCTCTCTTTCAAATCATTTATGAATTAAATGCGTATTTTAATGCTTCGTGTACTGATGAAACGCCTACTACTTTAATACCTTCAGGGAAAGTCCAACCACCAATATTAGTTTGTGGAATAATAACTCTCTTAAACCCTAACTTAGCCGCTTCTTGCACACGTTGTTCTATTCTAGCAACCCGCCTTACTTCTCCTGTTAGACCTACCTCACCAATAAAGCAGTCTAAGCCGTCTACAGCTTTATCTTTAAAGCTTGAAGCTGTAGCGACGATGATACTTAAATCAACTGCAGGTTCAGTTAATTTTACGCCACCAGCAACCTTAATATAAGCATCTTGTTGTTGTAGTAGATAATTTTCTTTTTTCTCTAAAACTGCCATTAATAGGCTTAAACGATTGTGATCGATACCAGTAGCCATACGACGTGGATTATTAAATGTAGTCGGTGTTACAAGCGCCTGTACTTCAATAAGTAGTGGTCTTGTACCTTCCATAGTTGAAACAATTGTTGAACCTGGCACGTTAGTTGAACGTTCTTCTAAAAACATCTCTGAAGGGTTCAGAACACCCTTAAGACCACTCTGTTTCATTTCAAATATTCCCATCTCATTTGTCGAACCAAAACGGTTTTTAACTGCTCTTAGTATTCGATAAGCATGATGTTCATCACCTTCGAAGTACAATACAGTATCCACCATATGTTCAAGTAATCTTGGTCCAGCAATTTGACCTTCTTTTGTAACATGTCCAACAATAAATGTAGCTATATTCATTTGTTTAGCTATATTCATTAAACTTTGCGTACTTTCTCTAACTTGTGACACAGACCCTGGTGCAGAACTGATTTCTGGATGGTATATCGTTTGGATAGAGTCGACGACTAGTAAGTCCGGATTAATGTCTTTAACTGTTTGATAGATGACTTCTAAATCTGTTTCAGCTAATACTTGTAATTGACTTGAATCTTCTTCTAAACGATCTGCACGTAATTTGGTTTGGTTAATTGATTCCTCACCTGTTATATATAAAACATTTTTAGATTGTGAGAGTGAGGCACAAATTTGTAGAAGTAACGTGGATTTCCCAATTCCTGGATCTCCGCCTATTAACACTAATGATCCATTGACAATCCCTCCACCAAGTACACGGTTAAATTCTTTAGATTCTGTAAGAATACGTGGTGTTGATTCATTTTTGATACTATCTAATGTTTGTACTTTTCCTGCTGCTTCTTTAGATTTAACACCATGTTTAGGGTTGGCTGCTTTTTCTACTATTTCTTCCATCTGGTTCCATGCACCACAATTAGGACACTTTCCCATCCATTTTGGAGATTGATAGCCACATGCCATACATTCAAATATTATCTTTTTCTTGGCCAATTTCGCACCTCCGTTATATTTAAGAACAAATCTATTTTAAACTGACACTTTCATAATGACAAATTAAATGTTAATGCTTTAATTAATTTTTTAAAAGTATTCATAATTCAATTCGATAAAGTCATTTTTTCGTAATAATATGTAAATTTTATTTTTTATTAATTAATGCTTTTCTACAATTATCAATAAAGACAATTATATATCACTAGCATTGATTTCTATTATGTCACAACTCAATTTAGTAATCATTGGAAATATTAAAATAATAGTGTTATCGGAATATAAATAAAGAGGTGGGAATACTTCAGTTCCCACCTCTTATAGCATAATAGAGTCTATAATTGTTTACGCTTCAGTAGAAGCCTTATCTTCTTTTCTATCTTGAATATCATATTTAAATGCTTCACCATCATGGTCCACTGTTACTTCTTTACCTTCCAATTGATTTCCATCTAAGATTAATTCACTTAGATTATCTTCAACTGTTTTTTGAATTGCACGAATCAATGGTCTTGCGCCATATTCTGGGTCATAACCTTCTTCAGCAATTTTTTCTTTGGCTTTTTCAGTAACTTTGATATTAATATTTTGTTCTGATAAACGCAATGTTAATTTATTCACCATCATAGTGACGATTTCTTTAAGTTCATCTTTAGATAATTTATGGAAGACAATAATATCATCCACACGGTTTAAGAACTCAGGACGGAAAGCATTTTTAAGCTCTTTCATCATTGTTTTACGTATAGATTCATAGTCTTGACCATCATCTGCACCACCAAATCCAGCAAAACGTTGGTCTTGTAATTCTTGTGCACCAACATTGGATGTCATAATGATAACTGTATTTCGGAAATCAACTTGACGTCCTTTAGTATCAGTTAAATGACCATCATCTAAAACTTGTAAAAGTATATTAAATACATCTGGATGTGCTTTTTCAATTTCATCAAATAGGATAACTGAATATGGTTTACGTCTTACTTTTTCAGTTAATTGACCGCCATCATCATGTCCAACATAGCCTGGAGGGGCTCCGACTAAACGACTGACAGCATGTTTTTCCATAAACTCACTCATATCAACCCTAATCATAGCATCATCTTCACCAAACATTGACTCTGCTAAAGCACGGGCTAATTCAGTTTTACCTACACCTGTAGGCCCTAAGAATATAAAGCTACCAATTGGACGTTTAGGGTCTTTCAAGCCTGCTCTTGCTCGTCTAACAGCTTTACTGATGGATGTAACGGCATCTTTTTGACCAATAACTCTATGATGTAGTGTATCTTCTAGATTTAGTAAACGGTCTGATTCTGTCTCATTAATTCTAGTTAATGGGATACCTGTCCAACCTGCAATAACTTCAGCAATATCTTCTTCTGATAATGATGTACTCACCCCATCTTGTGAGTTTTTCCATTCATTTTTAGCTTCTTCGTATTGTTTTTCTAATTTTGTTTGTTTATCTCTTAGGTTAGCTGCATTTTCAAATTCTTGTGCATGGACAGCTGCATCTTTTTCATTTTTTACTTTTTCAATTTGTTGTTCAATTTCTTTTAAATTATTAGGTGTTGTATGACTCTTCAATCTTACTTTTGAACTTGCTTCGTCAATTAGATCAATCGCTTTGTCTGGTAAGAAACGATCTGATACATAACGATGACTTAATTTAGCAGCCGCTTCTAAAGCTTCATCTGAAATATTGATACGGTGATGTGCTTCATAACGATCACGAAGTCCTTTTAAGATTGATACAGTGTCTTCAACTGTAGGCTCATCAACTTGAATAGGTTGGAAACGACGCTCTAAAGCAGCATCTTTTTCAATGTTTTTACGATATTCGTCTAACGTTGTGGCACCAATACATTGTAATTCGCCACGAGCTAATGCCGGTTTGAGGATATTTGAAGCATCTATAGCACCTTCAGCGCCACCTGCACCTACTAATGTATGCAATTCGTCAATAAATAGAATCACATTACCAGCCTGATGAATTTCTTCCATTACTTTTTTCAATCGTTCTTCAAATTCACCACGGTATTTTGTACCAGCTACAACCGTACCCATATCTAGTGACATGACACGTTTGTTTTTTAGTGTTTCGGGCACTTCATTGTTCACTATTGCTTGAGCTAATCCTTCCGCAATTGCTGTTTTACCTACACCTGGCTCACCAATTAATACAGGATTATTTTTAGTACGACGACTAAGTACTTCTATAACTCGAGTAATTTCTTTGTCTCGACCCACAACTGGATCTAATGTGCCATCTTTAGCAATAATTGTTAAATCACGTGCTAAACCATCTAATGTTGGTGTGTTATTAGATTTATTTGCTTGAGCGTTTTTATTACTCATTTCTGGACTTCCTAATGCTTTAACCACTTGTGCACGTGCCTTTGTGATATTTAAATCAAGGTTAGCAAATACACGTGCTGCTACACCTTCATTTTCACGGATTAAGCCAAGTAAAATATGTTCTGTTCCTACAAAGTTATGATGTAGCTTACGTGCTTCATCCATTGATAATTCAATCACTTTTTTAGCTCTAGGTGTATAGTGTAATGTTGCCATAGGTGCTTGACCATGACCAATTAGTTTCTCAACTTCTTCAATAACTTTATCCTCTGTAATATTAAAACTTTCTAATACTTTTGCTGCGATACCTTCAGGTTCTTTCATTAGACCTAATAAAAGATGTTCTGTTCCAATATTTGAATGGTTCAATCGAATTGCTTCTTCTTGTGCATGAGCCAATACTCTTTGTGCACGTTCAGTTAATCTACCAAATAGCATATGATTTGTTACCTCCTATTTTATATGTTCTCTTAAAACATTCGCTCTCTTTTCATTGACTGGTGTTTCATCCTCTTCATCAAATAAAAATGGTGTTTGAATTCCTACCATCAGTTCATTGAATTTAAAATTATCTAGTTCGATATAATTTAAATCTATGCCTAATTTAACTTCACTCAATCGATAAGATGCTTCTTCCATAGTGATAAGCCTGCTATTTTGCAGTATTCCTAATGAACGATAAACTCTATCTAACGTTTCTAAATGTTTATGTTTATCTAATCTTGATCGAATTTGAAGTTCTTCATTTATAATTTGATTGATTACTTCTGTTAAATTCTCTATGATTTCTTCTTCTGTTTTCCCCAATGTTAATTGGTTTGAAACCTGGTAAATGTGGCCATAAACTTGTGACCCTTCACCGTATATTCCTCGAATGGTAAAACCAAATCGATTGATTGTTTGTGCTATACCTGACATTCTTTTCATGATAGAAAGACCTGGCAAATGCAACATCACACTTGCTCTCATACCAGTTCCTATATTAGTAGGACATGTTGTTAAATAACCTAGATGTTCATCATAACTGATATCGAGTTGTTGATCGATTTCATCATCTAACGTCGACGCTTCTTTATACAATCTTTCTAGAGATAAATCTGTACCTAGCGCTTGAATTCTAATATGATCTTCTTCATTAATCATGACACTGATTGATTCATCATCATTTAATAGAACGGCCGATGCTGGTTGTTTAATCAACTCTGGACTCACTAAATGTTTAGCTACTAATTTCATTTTATTTTGTTGGTCCATCATGTCTAGTCTTTTCAAAGTCATGTTGGGTAATGCATCTTGTACTTCATTTATTACTCTAAATCCATCTTGTTCTGTCGGAAACATGAGTGGATGAACATGATTTTCAAGATTTCTTGCTAAGCGAATTCTTGAAGAAATGACCACTGGTGCTTCTTTAGCCGTTTTCATCCACTCACTAATGTTAGGTTCTAAGTCACTCATCCTGTTGCACCTCGCTCTCATCACGTAGCGATTTAATTTCGTCTCGAACAATGACTGCCTGTTCAAAATCTTGTTCATCTATTAATTGTTGTAACAATTGTTTCTTCTCTTCGATTTTCTTTTTAAGCGCAAGCTTATGATAAGAAGATTGAGGCACTTTTCCAACATGTTCATACTGACCGCCTTGCACACGTCTTACTATGTCTAAGATGTCATCCTTGAATGTTGCATAGCAATTGGAACAACCAAATTTGCCTACATGTGCGATGTCTTTTAACGTCATATGACAAGTTGGACATCTTTTTTCTTCCTGAAATGCCATTTCTTGAAAATTAATACCATGTTTAGTCGCTAAATGTTGTAATATTTGCTTTACAACAAATGCTTCTTCTATATCATCTTTATGATGATAGGATGATTGCTCTTGGTGCGTCCATGGGTTATCACCTTTCGCACAAGTACTACATACCCATTTTTCTTGCACACCATCTTTACTTTTAACTGTTAATTTAACTTCAGCTTCATTTAAATGGCAATTTTCACAAAGCAAAAAGCAACACCTCAATTCTTCTAGTAGTAATTTATGACAGGTAAAATTCTTTTAAGAATATTTGCTCTAATAATATCTCGAGATACAATATCCATTTTTAACGTTTCTCGATCAATAGCAGCAATAATCATTTTTGCTTCTCTTTCATTTACAAGTCCCTTATCTAACAAGCCATCTATTAAATAAAGTGCTTGTTGTTGGGATATTGAAGGACCTATTAATTGAAGTAAATGATTAATATAACCTGTTTCATCTTTGTTTTCAATTTTCGTGATTCGGATGTAACCACCACCACCACGTTTACTTTCTATTTCGTAACCATGCTCATTTGTAAATCTCGTTTTAATCACATAGTTTAATTGAGAAGGGACGCAGTCAAAACGTTGAGCAATATTTGCTCTTTGAATTTCCACCACATCTTCATTGGTTTCTTCAAATAAATGTTTAATGTACTGTTCTATGATGTCGGACATATTATGCATGATTATCACCTCTTTTTGACCTTCTTTGACTATATTATATGACCAACTTTGACCATTTTCAATTAATTTGATTTTAAATTTTTAAAATTTATGATGTTAGCGCTTATTTTTTATTGTATGATAGACAATAGAATAAATTAAAGGAATGAAAAAACATGCACATTCTCATAGGGATTATTGGAATTATTTTCTTTTTAGCACTCGCGTACTTATTTAGTTCAGATAGAAAGAATATTCGTTGGCAATATGTTGGATTATTATTAGTAATTCAATTAATTTTCGCCTTCATTTTATTAAAAACAAATATTGGTATTACAGTCATTGGTGGTATTGCTAATGGTTTTGGTTATTTACTATCTAAAGCAGCAGAAGGCGTTAACTTCGTTTTCGGTGGTTTTAAATATGTAGATCCTAAAAATCCACCATTTTTCTTTAACGTTTTATTACCAATTGTATTTATTTCAGCATTAATCGGTATCTTACAATACACTAAAATTTTACCATTTATAATTAATGTGTTAGGTTTCCTGATTTCAAAAATCAATGGTATGGGACGTTTGGAATCATACAATGCAGTAGCAGCAGCAATTTTAGGTCAATCTGAAGTATTTATTTCTTTAAAACAACAACTTCCTTATATACCTAAACAACGTTTGTATACATTAACTGCATCTGCAATGTCTACTGTATCTGCTTCAATTATTGGTGCTTATTTCACATTAATTGAACCGAAATACGTCGTAACAGCCGTTGTATTAAACTTATTTGGTGGTTTCATTATCGCTTCAATTATTAATCCTTATAAAGTTAATGAAGAAGATGATAAATTATTAGTTGCCGAAAGTGAAACTAAAAATCAATCTTTCTTTGAAATGCTTGGGGAGTATATTTTAGATGGATTTAAAGTGGCAGTCATCGTAGGCGCGATGTTAATTGGATACATCGCAATCATCGCGTTACTTAATGGTTTAGTAAGCGGTGCTTTCAGTTTACTTTCAGGTGGTGCAATCAAATGGGATTTCCAAACTTTAATTGGATTTGTTTTTGCTCCATTTGCATTCTTAGCAGGTGTACCATGGAACGATGCGGTTCAATCAGGTTCTGTTATGGCAACTAAATTACTATCAAATGAATTCGTTGCAATGCAGGCATTAGGTAAGTTAAATGGCATTTCAGAACATGCTAAAGGTGTTACTTCAGTATTCTTAGTATCATTTGCTAACTTTAGCTCTATTGGTATTATTTCTGGTGCTATTAAATCATTAAATGATAAAAAAGGAGACGTTGTTGCAAGATTCGGATTAAAATTATTATTCGGTGCGACATTAGTATCATTTATTTCAGCAGCAATTGCTGGATTCTTCATTTAATGAACAAAGGCAATGTATGATTGGGTATTTAAACTCAATCATACATTGCCTTATTTTTATTTTTGAATCATATGGTTAATAAAATAGTCCGTTACACGATAATCATCTGTTAATTCAGGATGGAATGATACCCCTAAATATTTATCTTGCTTAACAGCAACGATTTTATCGCCAATTTCGCTTAATATTTCAACATGGTCAGCTACTTTCGCAATATGAGGTGCTCTAATAAAAACACCTTCTATATCCGTAGCGATACCTTTAATGTCTAATTCTGATTCAAAGCTATCTACTTGTCTACCAAATGAATTACGTTGAACTGTAATATCCAATTTATTTAAATAGCCTTCCTCACCTTTAACATCACTAGCTAGTACGATTAAACCAGCACAAGTACCAAACATAGGTAAATCTGATTGCTGAAGCTTTTCTTTAAAACCATATAAATCCATTAACCTTCTTAATGTTGTTGATTCACCACCAGGTAAGATTAAACCATCGATATCATCTAATTGTTCTACTTTTTTAATTGCGATACCTTCATGACCACTCAATTCTATATGACGAATATGTTCACGAACTGCACCTTGAAGCGCTAATACACCTATTTTCATATATTACCAACCACGCTCTTGCATACGTTCTTCTAATGAAATTTGGTTAATGTCTAAGCCTTTCATAGCAGTTCCTAATTCGGCAGCTAATTTACCAATTAGCTCATAATCTTGATAGTGTGTCGTAGCTTGAACAATCGCTTTAGCGAATTTTTCTGGATCCTCAGATTTGAAAATACCTGATCCAACAAATACACCATCTGCACCTAGTTCCATCATTAAAGCAGCATCTTGAGGTGTTGCAACGCCACCTGCAGCAAAGTTAACAACTGGTAATCTACCATTATCTTTGATTTGTTTTAAAACTTCATATGGTGCTCCGATATCTTTAGCAAATGTCATAATTTCATCATCATTCATAACAGTCAATCGACTCACTTCAGCATTAACTCTTCTCATATGTCTTACTGCTTCGACAATATTACCCGTACCCGGTTCTCCTTTAGTTCTTAACATAGCAGCCCCTTCACCGATACGACGAGCAGCTTCACCTAAATTACGACAACCACATACAAAAGGTACTGTGAATTGATCTTTACGCAAATGATATTCTTCATCAGCAGGTGTTAGTACTTCTGATTCATCAATATAATCCACACCCATTGCTTCTAATACACGAGCTTCTGTAATATGACCAATTCGTGCTTTAGCCATAACTGGAATAGATACAGCATTCATAACTTCTTCAACAATTTTAGGGTTAGCACTACGTGCAACACCACCAGCTGCTCTAATATCAGAAGGTACTCGTTCTAATGCCATAACTGCAACAGCACCAGCTTCTTCTGCAATTTTAGCTTGTTCCGCATTGACAACATCCATAATAACGCCGCCTTTTTGCATTTCAGCCATTCCTCGTTTAACTCTTTCAGATCCAACTATTTTAGACATAAATTCTACCCCTTTACTTCTTGATTAAATTAATTGTAAAGGATAAACTGATATTTAAAAAGGTTCAATTTATTTATTATAAAGGAGGTCAGATGAGTGAAAGAGAAACAATCACTGTATATTGATTTATATGAAAAGTTGAAAAAGCAAATTATAGAAGGTCAATATCAGTCAAATGACAGATTCCCTTCAAAACGTCAATTAAGTGAGCATTTATCTATAAGCCAAACAACTATTGAACACGCCTATCAATTGTTATTGGATGAAGGGTTTATATACTCTAAACCACGATCAGGTTATTACGTCTCCGATATCGAATCATTACCTGTACTACCCAAACAATATGTTGTGCCCACAACTACATACAACAATAATGAAAATTTGGATGAAGATAAAGAACATTATGCTTATTCTTTTAACTTATCAGAAATCGACGCAGAATATTTTCCCTCACATTTATTTAGAAAATATGCAAAAGATGTATTTGAAGATAATCAGTTTGAACTATTACAAAGAGGAAATAATCAAGGTGAATTTGAATTAAGACAACAAATTGCGCATTATTTATTCAGCAGTAGAGGAGTAACATCTCATCCAGATCAAATCATAATAGGATCTTCAACAGAGCAATTATTAAATATGTTAACTGATATACTCGAAGATGCGTCATTTGCTATAGAAAAACCTAGTTATCCTCCGATTAAACAAGTATTAGATAAAAAGAAATTCAACTATTTACAAGTCCCAGTCGAGAAAAATGGTATACAAACTCATCCTATTTTATCATCGGATCATAACATAATTTATATCACACCTTCACACCAGTTTCCTACTGGCCATGTTATGAATCTAAAGAAAAGAACCCAACTCATCAACTGGGCTCAACAACAAGATAATAGATACATTATCGAAGATGATTATGATTCAGAATTTAGATATTTTGGTAAACCTATCCCTGCATTACAGAGTCTTGATTCACAGGATAAAGTCATTTATCTTAGTACCTTTTCTAAATCTATTTATCCAAGTTGCAGAATTGCATATATTGTATTACCACCGAAATTGTTAGAACAATATCATCATTATCATTATAAAGAAGCCAATACAGCTCCAGTTCATATCCAAAGAATGATTGCACAATTTATGAGTAGTGGTAGTTTTGAACGTCATTTAAATAAAATGAGAAAAATTTATAAAGAAAAGTTGCAATTTATTTTAAATGCTTTGTCACCATACGAAAATCAGTTGAAAGTTGACGGTGCACTTACAGGTATGCATTTTACTCTAACTGTTTTAAACGGATTAAATATGGAAGAATGTTTACAACGCGCTAAAAAGCATTCACTGAAATTACACCCCTATGAATTTGAAGAAAATACAAGTTCAACTCCAAAATTCATTATAGGTTTCGGTGGTATTCCTAAAAACCAATTAACTTCCTATACAGAAGCACTCATCAATACGTTAATTATAAAGTAACACTTCTTTTTCTTTTGAAAAAGTTAGTGTTATTTATGCAATTGACGTTAGTCTATTGTATTCATAATTAACTTGAGGGATATAACTAAAGATAAATGGATAAACTGACTCTTTTTATTTTTGGGCATAAAAAAAGAGACCTTGCGGTCTCAATGCGGCTCATCGCATCCTATTATTTGCCTGGCAACGTCCTACTCTA